>Ga0207717_100012_pt1 | contig 457874 bp, 385 predicted proteins | sample TtanPargueraPR_2_FD_187745 | JGI IMG/M metagenome (GOLD analysis project Ga0207717, IMG submission 187745) | Aerobic enrichment media microbial communities from Bioluminiscent Bay, La Parguera, Puerto Rico - Tt and P2 (2) (SPAdes) | ecosystem: Environmental > Aquatic > Marine > Unclassified ...
ATGAAACACCTGATCGTTCTGCCATCTCTTTTTGAGATAGTTTTGATTGCTTTCGCAGGGTACGAAATCTTTGTGCTAACTTTTTACTAACCTCGGTAGGTGTTTGTTCTAATGAGTACATATTGTGGATAAAATATTAGCTAAAAGTACAAAAATTAAATAAAAATGGACAATATATTAGCTGAAAAGAATTCTGATGTTATTGTTTTTGCAGCATATTCCCGTGCCGCGGCCATTTCCTCTGACCGGCTCCAACTCTCCCTGATTCCGTTCGCCCACTCACGGAGAACGGTCGCTTTTCGGCCGTTACAGCGAAAAACGCCTTATGGCACCGCACGTAAGTATTCAGATATTCTGCATTTCGGTGTAGGGTAGAAGCCGTAATTATTCGTCAATAAATCAAAACAGGTACGAAAACTAAAATTAACGAATAAGATGAGTACAAATCGTAGAACATTTTTAAAAAATATTGGACTTGGTGCAGGTGTTGTTGCCAGTACACCACTAATGGCATCGGGTAGTGTTAGTGAAAAAGAACAGGTTAAATTTATCCGCAAATCGGCTGAGCATGTTCCTGCAATGAACTTTAATATGTGTGGTTATGCCGCACCAAAACTGGATAAAGTACGTATTGGTTTTGTAGGAATTGGTGACAGAGGAATTGGTGCCGTAGACCGTATGGGTTTTATTGACGGTGTTGAAGTTACTGCCCTTTGCGATACCCGTCAGGCGGCCATTGATGGTGCGCAGGCTTCTTTGAAAAAATCAGGATTTCCTAAAGCAAAAGAATTTACAGGAAGCGACACCGCATTTAAAGAACTGTGTGAAAGCGGACTGGTTGACCTGGTATACATTGCTACTCCGTGGGAATGGCACGTACCTGTTGCTTTGGCTGCAATGCGTGGCGGTAGTCATGCCGCAGTAGAAGTTTCAACTGCAAAAACCATGGACGAATGTTGGGAAATGGTTGAGGTTTCGGAGCAAACCAAAAAGCACTGTGTAATTCTTGAAAACTGTTGTTACGACTTCTTCGAGCTGCTCACCTTAAATATGGCACGTCAGGGAGTGTTTGGCGACCTGGTACATGGCGAAGGTGCTTACATTCATGATCTGGATTACTGGCACTTTAACAAACCACAAGACGATAAACCACGTGGCGACGGTGCTTACGATAAATTATGGCGCCTGCACGAAAACACACGTAAAGCAAACGTATACCCAACGCATGGTTTAGGCCCAATTTGTCAAGCTATGGATATTAACAGGGGCGACCGTTTGGATTACCTTACTGCAATGATTTCTGACGACTTTACGTTGAAAAACCGTATAAAAGAATTAGCGCCCGACCGTCCGGATTTGCAGCAGTTTGTAGGTGTTGAAATGCGCGGTAATATGGATATGCAAATGATTCGTACCGTGAAAGGGCGTACAATCATGATTCAGCATGATATTTCATCTCCGCGACCATATTCTCGTATTCACATGCTGAGTGGTACAAAGTGTTTCGCACAGAAATGGCCACTGCAGCACATTGCATTTGGGCACGAAGTTGCTGACGAAGCAAAAATGAAAGAGTTGCAGGAAAAATACACACCAGAGATTGTAAGTAGAATTGGTACTATGGCAAAACAAGTTGGAGGTCACGGTGGAATGGACTTTTTAATGGACTGGCGTTTAATCGACTGTTTACGTAACGGATTACCCATGGATATGGATGTTTATGATGCAGCTACATGGTCGTGTATTACTCCGCTAAGTGAATGGTCAATTGCAAACGGTTCGAAACCAATTGACGTTCCTGATTTTACCCGTGGCGCATGGAAAACAAACAAACCGGTAGAATTAACGTTGAAAGGTGGCGGTACAACAAAAGTGCACAACCTTGGTAAAGCTAACTCGGAAGGACAGTTAAACGTAGAATAGGCAGCCCGGAAAAAATACATGAGCTGACTAAAGTATTCTGCCTAAGAATTATAATTTTGAGCCATATTAATGGCCTGAAAGATTAGAACTTGTGCCTTAATCTCAAAAAAAAATAAAATTTGATGTAGGGGGGGCACAAGCGGGATACGTCTTATAAAAAGGAATCAATTTGAATTAATGTCTGGTACGAATAAAAATATCGAACACCTGCTCTCGAAATCCGTTTTTGGAGGATTGAGCGATGAGGAGAGATCGCAGCTCAACAAGTGGATTTCAGAATCGGAAGAGAATGCCCGGGAATACGAGGCTTACCAGCAACTTTGGAAAAAATCGGAAGATTTGGTTGTTGGTGGCGCTATTGACGTTGAGGCTTCTTTGCTAAAAACAAAAGAGCGAATTTCATTTACCCAATCGAAGAAACGGTGGTTGGTGATTGCAAGGCAGGTAGCTGCTGTTTTATTGGTGTCAATTGCAATTTCCTCGCTGTATAAACATATTTCATCGTCTGGGAAAGAGCATGTTGTGTACCAGGATATATCAACAGCTTTTGGCACGCAAACACAGTTTGAACTGGCTGATGGAACCAAAGTTTGGTTAAACTCGGGAAGCCGCCTGCACTATCCAAACTCTTTCGATAATTTGGAAGAAAGGCGTATTGAATTGGTTGGTGAAGCCTTTTTCGAGGTGACAAAAAATGCAGCGAAACCATTTATTGTGCAAACATCGGCGCTTGATGTTAAAGTGCTGGGAACGGCGTTTAATGTTTCGGCTTACGAGAATGCACCTGAGTTAACGGTTGCACTAAAAGAAGGAAAAGTAAGTCTTCTTCAAGCAAATTCCGACGATGAGGATGCTTTGGTTTCGCTAACACCAAACGAAGTGGCTATTTACAATAACGAAAAACATAGTATCGTAATTCAAAAAGAAAAGAGTTTGAATAAGTACAATGCCTGGAAAGATGGTAAGATTGTATTTTTTGAGGATGGAATTGAAACGGTAGTACAAAAACTGGAAAATTGGTACAATGTGGATATTGAACTTGCTGACGACGGTTTGAATGTGTTGATATTTACAGCAACATTCATTAACGGATCGATCGATCAGGTGCTTGATTACCTCTGTATCTCATCGCCTATTGAATACTCCATAATTCCGGCATCGAAAGATCAGGACGGTACTTATTCGAAAAGAAAAATCATATTAAAGGAGCGCAGTAAATAGAAGTAGTTTTTAAGTTTAAGAAAAAAACACAGGGAGGATTGGAACTCTTCCCTGTGTAACTTACCTGAATTGCCCTCAGGTAATAAATTTGATTGAATCTAATTCACGTCAAAAATAATAAAAAATGCAGATTGACAGGTTTAACTGGCGATACCATTTTATTTTTAAGTGTATTAGATTATGAAACTGGTAATTTTTGTAGCAACATTACTAGCCCTCTCATTTATCTCAATAAAGGCTAATTCGCAGGATTCGCGCATTAGCCTAAATCTGGTTGATGTAAGCATTAAAGAAGTTTTGCTGGAAATTGAAAATCAAAATCAATATTATTTTCTATACAACAACAATTTAATGGATGTTGAACGAAAAGTTGATCTGAATATTCAAAACAAGAGCATAATTGAAGTTGTAGAACTTCTTTTCGAAGGGCAGAATGTGGATTTTACTATAAAAGACCGGCTCGTAATTCTGTTTCCTGTTGATGTGGATGAAATCGATAGCGATAAAATTATTGTTGAAGGGAAAGTCGTTGACAAGTCAGGGCAAGCACTACCTGGAGTTACAGTAATCGTTCGCGGAACAATATTGGGTGCCGTAACAGATGCTGAAGGAAATTTTAGTCTTAACGTAATTAAAACACCGGCAATTCTCGAATTCTCGTTCGTTGGTATGGAAAGCCAGACGGTGACTTATACCGATAAGCAATTTTTAATTGTAACCATGAATCAGTTAAGCCGCAATATTGATGAAGTAATTGTGGTGGCCTATGGCACGCAGTCGCCATCTTCGCTTACCGGTTCTGTTCAGGCATTTAACCAGCGACAGTTGGCGAATGTAACCAGCCCACATTTGCTGAATCAGTTGCAGGGTGAAGCAACAGGAGTCCTGGTTTCCAGTTCGTCAGGAACACCCGGCGAAAAACCAAGCCTGCGCATTCGCGGCGAAGGATCAATCAACTACACAAACGAACCCCTTTGGGTGGTTGACGGGGTAATTTTCGGCACCACGTCGCCCGATATAAATCCTAATGATATTGAGTCGGTTTCGGTACTTAAAGATGCTGCAGCAGCGGCCTTGTACGGTTCGCGGGCTTCAAATGGTGTCATCATGGTTCGTACCAAAACCGGAAAAATAAACTCATCAAGTTTTAACTTAAAAACCAGTACCGGAATTACGCAGGTGAATCACGGCAATTTAACCCTGATGAACGGGCAGGAGTTGTACGATTATGTGATGTCGATGGATGGCGATAAGTTACCGGGGCAGTTTCCTCCGGCCAATTCTGAAAATGTAATAAATGGAGTCGATTGGCAGGATATTGCCTTTCAAAACGGCATTGTTCACGATTATAATTTATCGTACAGCGGCGGAAATGAAAAAACGATGTTGTACACCAGTTTGGGCTATTTTAACGAAGATGGAGCTGCGCGCGGGCACCAATGGGAAAAGTTCTCGGGCCGCGTAAACCTCGACTATAAAGCTTCTGATAAATTAAAATTGATACTGAAAGTGGAAGGGATCTTCCAGAATAACTTCAACAACGAAAACGATTTGGTGTTTGGCTCGTATGTGCTGCTTCCGTGGGATAATCCTTACTTCAGCGACGGTACAATAAAAGTTGGCCGGACAGAAGCGGATGGCGTGAAGTGGTATAGCCGAAATCAGGGGAATCCCTTGTACGAAATGCAATACAACTACATTAAAAGCCGAAGCACCCAGTACATGAACGACGTAGGAGTGGAATACAAACTCACCGACTGGCTAACCTTTGTTTCGAACAACCGGATTAAAACAAGAACATCGCGATTTGAACAGCTCTCTGATTCGCGTACACCGGATGGAGAAGCTGATTCCGGAATTCTATACAACGCTTATGGATACACGCGTGACTTGTCGACCAGTAATGTGTTGCGTTTTAACAGAGAATATACCGATCATTCGGTATTTGGAATTGTAGCTTACGAGTATACGCAGTCGTACATTGATGGAATGAACGGTGAAGGGAAAGGTATTTACCCCTCGCTCGAAATTTTGAACGGAGCTTCAGAGTCAAAATCCATTGGAGGAAGTAAATCAAAATCTGCTTTTTTATCCATTTTGTCGAATGTGCAATACGTGTACAAAAACAAGTATATGATGCAGCTTTCGTACCGCCGCGACGGATCGTCGAGATTTGGTGCCAACCAACGATTCGGAGATTTTTATTCGGTAGGTACATCGTGGATTGTCACAAAAGAGGATTTTATGCAGTCGCTGGGTTTCGTAAATAATTTAAAACTCCGGCTTAGTTATGGCTCGGTGGGAAATGCCAATATTGCCGATTACGTAGCGCTGGGGCTTTATAACATGACCGTTCAATACAATGGCGAACCAGGAGGATTTCCGCGCAGGTTACCTAATCCCGATCTTACCTGGGAGTCGAACAAAAACTTCAATTTCGGAATTGATACAAGATTGTTCGACCGGGTAAACATAACAGTTGATGCCTATGATAAAAAGACTGACAACCTGCTACAAGATGTTCCGCTGCCATTGGTAACCGGCTTTTACTGGTATACCGACAATGTGGGCTCAATTCAAAACCGCGGACTGGAATTCAGCTTGGAAACCGAAATTGTAAAGTCATCTCCATTTTTATGGAATACCAGCCTGAATATGAGTTTTAACAAAAACAAGGTGCTGAAATTAAACGATGGGAAAGACATTTCGAAGGGTACCAAAATTATTCGCGAAGGCTGGGACATCAACACCTGGTACATGCGTAAATGGGCAGGTGTAAACCCATCGGATGGTAATCCGTTATGGGAAAAAGTAACCACTGCTGAAGACGGCACGAAAATCATTGAAAAAACATCGAAATACAGCGAGGCAACGTTGCAAAACATGGATAGCTCGTCGCCCAAATTTTTTGGAGGTTTTATGAATACCTTCGTCTACAGGCAGTTTAAGCTTGATGCCAACTTTAACTTTGTTTATGGCAATAAAATCTATCATTTGTTACGCGAGTCGCTTGATAACGACGGAGCTTACCCCACCTATAACGCAATAAAATTACCCGACGGTTGGAGCCGCTGGGAAAAACCGGGCGATATTGCCACGCATCCGCGGCCGGTGTTGCTGGGCAATAAACTGTCGAACAAACCATCGTCGAGGTATTTGGAAGACGGTAGTTACCTGCGCCTGAATTACCTGAGTTTATCGTATACATTACCTGTAAATTGGGTTCATAAAGTAGGGTTAAACCGTGCCGAGCTAAAACTTGCCGGCGAAAATCTGTGGACATTAACCAACTTTTCAGGAATGGATCCTGAAGTGGGAATTCAAGGATATGGCGGAACGCTGTATCCGGTTACGCGCAAGTATATATTTGGAGTAGAAGTAAACTTTTAAATCAGCAAATGGAATTCACGATGATAAGGAGATTGTTTTTATACCTGCTAATTTTATTTGGTACTTTCGGCTGTAACTTAAATTACCAGCCTTACGAAGGGATTCCAGAGTCGGAACTGAAAGAAGACATTATTGGTTTAAATGGCGCCACAGTTGGGAATTACAACTATTTGAAGGATAGTTATTACCAGCGTAATTTCCACTTTTTTGGCGAATATGGCGGCGATAATGTTTCGTTGAGTGGGACAACCAGCGACGATTTATTTTATTGCTATAACTACCAGCATTTTCCGGCTATGTATACCACCTCTCACTTCTGGGAAAAAGCGTACCAGTTAATGGTGGGTTGTAACAAAGTGATTTTGTCTGTTGACGAGGATTCTTCAGCCGAACTAAAACAACTAAAAGGCGAAAACCTGTATTTACGGGCACAAACGCTGTTTCATTTGGTAAATACGTTTGGTAGGCCTTATTACCAAAGTCCGGAGACGAATCTGGGTGTTCCCATTAAATTAGACGACCAGGTTATAAATGTTCCGAATCGTGGAACCGTAAAAGAAGTATACGACCAGATAGTTGCCGATTTGTTGCAGGCTGAAGCGTTGATGGGAAGCGAGCGGTTGAATATTTATGCGTCGAAAGAAGTGGCACAGGCCATGCTTTCGCGCGTGTATCTGTACATGTCAGGCACACCCGAAAATCCAAATGTAAGCTATGCGCAAAAAGCAAAAGAATATGCCAGTAAAGTTATCGAATCCGACCGATACCGGCTTTTAGGAACCGAAGATTTTAAAACGTATTTCCGAAAATTACCCGAGCAAAATACCGAAACAATATTTGCAGTAAAACACAATGTTGATGTTGACGATCGTGGGTGGGAATCAATCGGTTCCATGTATAATCACATCGCCAGTCAGGGCTGGGGCGAAATGTATGCATCTGAACCTTACCGCGATTTGCTTGACCAGAATCCGGAAGATGCACGCCATGCTTTTATCGAACCGCAATACGAAAGCGATGGTGTTACTTTAAAGGAACGAAATGGCTACCCGATATACTACATCAACAAGTTTTCGATGCAGGAAGAGCGGCCCACTTTAAGTTCGCCGGTGTACCTGCGTTTAGCCGAAATGTATTTAAATCGTGCTGAAGCCAATGCCAAACTGGGCTTAAACGGCGAGGCCATTAACGATGTGAATATAATTCGTGAACGTGCCGGTTTAAGTGGCGATGCGCTTTATTCTCCAAACGATTTAAAAGGCCGGGAAAGTGTGTTCGCAGTGGTGCTTGAAGAGCGCCGCCTTGAACTGGCTTTTGAAGCACAACGAAAATGGGATATTTTCCGGAATGGTTTGACTTTGGATCGTAATTACCCCGGAACCCACGAACAGGGCGACGCCTTGTTGTTTGTGCCTCCCGATCATCCACGAGTTGTGTTTTATATCCCCGAATCGCAAATTCTTGTGCAGGATAACTTAGTTCAAAATCCGTAGGACCAAAATGGTCATTGTTAATCAATTTATATGCAAAATAAAGCTATCATCGTAAAAACAATTTTCGTATTCGCCGTAAGTATTTTGATGCTGGCGTGTAATACACAGCCACCCAAAAAAAATGATGCGAAAATCAGTTATCCGGCGGATGGAACTGTTTTTCCACCCGAATTTCCGTCTCCAACATGTTTTTGGGAAACTACTGACAACACAACTTCTTTGTGGAAGATAAGTGTGCTGGATGCTGAAAATCAAGTTCTGCACGAATCAAGAGTTAGCAGCGAAATGCGCTGGTCGCCATCAGCTAAATTTTGGGAAGCGCTTAAACAACAGGCAAAACAACAATCAGTGTCGCTTGTTTTGGCAGCTATCGACGATAAGCAAAGAGCATTTCCGGTGGATACGGTTTCCTTTCAGTTTTCCACTGATTCGGTTGGGGCACCCATTTTTTACCGCTCGGTGCCGCTGCCTTTTAAGTTTGCCCGCGAAAATTTAACCGAAGTGCGCTGGCAGCTGGGAAACATTGGTTCTTCAGAGGCTCCGGCTACTGTTTTAAGCGATATTCCTGTTTGTGGTAACTGCCATTCGGTTTCGGCCGATGGAGGTACTTTGGCCATGGATGTGGATGCCCGCGACGAAAAAGGAGCGTATGCAATTGTTGAGGTGGGCGAAGAAACCGTTATGTCGGAAAAGGAGATCATGAACTGGAGCAATTTTGTAAACGGCGAGTTTACTTACGGTCTGCTTTCGCAAATATCGCCCGACAGCCGGTACGTGGTAAGTACATTAAAAGACTCGGAGATTTTTGTCGACCGCAACGACCTCGAATATTCGCAGTTGTTTTTTCCGTTTAAAGGTATTTTGAGTGTTTACGATCGGGTAGAAGAAAAATATTTCGAGTTGGAAGGTGCCAACGATACCAATTACGTCCACAGCAATCCCAGCTGGGGGCCAAATGGCGAGTACATTTATTTTACGCGCTCGCGTGCTGCTCATCTGGAAGAAAGTGGAATTTTCAGAGGTTCGCAAGCCGTCGATTACAAAGCGTACAACAAATTTTTGAATGCTTTTTTAGAACGCGAAAAACTTTTTAAGTTCGATATTTACCGCATTCCGTTTAACAATGGCAAAGGCGGAAAAGCCGAGCCAGTTCCGGGAGCATCAAACAACGGCATGAGTAATTATTTTCCACGTTTTACTCCCGACGGGAAATACATGATCTTTTGTAAAGCCGAAAGTTTTATGTTGCTAATGCCCGACAGTAAACTGTATATTCAACCGGTTGAAGGGGGCGAAACACGTTTAATGAATTGTAATTCGGAGAACATGAACTCGTGGCACTCGATAGCACCAAATAGCCGCTGGATGGTGTTTTCATCAAAAAAATACGGCCCGTACACACAGTTGTTGCTCACGCATATTGACGAGGATGGAAATGACTCGCCACCGGTTTATCTCGAGTATTTTGCTTCAGGAAACAGGGCTGCCAATATTCCTGAATTTATTAATATGTCGCCCGAAGCAAAATTTGAAATCGTTCCTAAATTTTTGGAAGACGATGCTTTTGCATTACGTATGGGTGAAATCAAATCAAAGGAAAATCAGTACGGGGAAGCGCTGGAATACTTTAATAAAGCGCTTGAATTTAATCCAAAAAACGCGGATGCACATCATGGCAAAGCACATGCGCTGATGATGCTGAAACAGCCAACTGAAGCAATGAAACATTTTAACAAGGCAGTTGAACTAAATCCCGGGAAAGCGGAATATTTGCTAAGCCGTGGAAATGCCAATCTTACGTTAAAAAATGAGGATAAGGCTTTAGATGATTTTAACCGGGCAATTGCCATCGACGGGTTTAATTTTATGGCTTACAGCAACCGCGGAATGTTATGGCGCCAAAAGCGAAACCTGGAAAAAGCACTGGCCGATTTTAACCGCTCGATCGAGCTGAATCCCGAAAGTAATGTTACGTATATCAACCGTGGAGTTATTCATGCTATTACCAAAAAATACGACGAGGCACTTGTCGATTTTGAGGTTTCGATTCGATTAAATCCGTCCGATTTGTCGGCTTATTTTGGCAAAGCTAAAGTGTACCAGGAAATACAGGAAAATAACAAGGCGCTGGAGGTGTATTCGCAGGCCGTTTCGCAGGCGACGAATAACCCCGAAACTTATTTTAACCGTGCAATGTTTTTTATGCAAAACAACGATAAAACATCGGCAAGGAACGACTTGCAAATTGCAGCCGGAATGAATTACCAACCGGCACTAAAAATGTTAAGCGAGATGCGCTGAAACTGGCATCATTAGTAGTGTTCAAGAGTTTTGTTAAATAGGAAAACAAATGTGATTAACCAGTGAATTTAGGCTTTAATGGCTATATTTGAGCCGTAAGAAAACAGGAATGCCGGAAAGCGAAATCCAAAATAATAGCTTCGTATTAGCTGAGCTTGCCAGGGGGCAGGAAAGAGCGTTCGACTTTATTTTCAGAAAATACTACAAAGCACTGTGTGCCCAGGCAACGGTGTATGTTAAAGATATTGATGAAGCTCAGGGCATTGTTCAGGAATCGTTTATAAAACTTTGGGGGAAACGCGAAGAGGCCGGGTCGATAAAAAACCTGCCCAGCTACCTCACCTCGATGGTGCGCAACCAATGTATCGACCACATGCGAAAGGTAAATGTGTTGAATAAAACGCATCAGCAGGGAGCCGCAAACGATGAGGTTGAAAACACCACCGAGAACCTGGTTCTGGCACACGAATTCGAAGAAAAGTTGGTTGTCGTTTTATCGAATTTACCCGAACGTTGCCGAATTGCATTTGAATACAGCCGCTTCGAAAATCTGACTTATCCCGAGATTGCCGAAAAAATGGGAATCTCGGTAAAAGCTGTTGAAGCGCTGATTAGCCGTGCATTAAAAACACTCCGCATCGAGCTAAAAGAATACCTACCACTTCTGATTCTGCTCTTCAAAATGTCACAATTTTAATTCCTTCTTTTTCTGCGCAAATCTGCGCCATCTGCGTGAAAAATAATTCTTGCGGATTTTAATTTCTCAAAGTAGGGTAAACGTGTCTCACTTTCGTCAATAAACAAATGGCAGACGAACTGCATCATTCAGTAATTTAATAGTGAGATTGAATTGAAAAAGAGTAGAATAAATAGTACAACCGTTAACGTAAGGTTTATTCATTTATTTAAACACTTAACGCTTGAGGAGCTGGCTGACCTGAGTAAGGATTTACAGTTGGTTGAGCTGAATGTTGGTGAAACGCTTTACCGTCCCGGACAGAAATTAAAAGGGATTTATTTTATCGAGCGCGGGGTTTTGAAACAGTTCAAAATCGGTTCGAAAAATAAGGAGCAGATCTATCAGATACTCAGTTATAACGATATGGTTGGCTTCGATTCGGCAATGAACCAAATACCTGCAACCGAGTTTACAACCTGCATGGAAAAGGCCCGGTTGATTTTTGTTCCCATTCAAATTGTAAACAAACTGTTTGCTGAGAATGTACAGGTTAGGATGATGCTTTTGCAGCTGAGCTGCCGCGAGTTGGGAGCTGCACAAAACACCATTATTAGTTTATCGCAGAAAACGAACCGACAGCGGATTATTGATCTGTTGCTGGATTTGAGGGAACGTTTTAACCTGGATCAGGACAATATGATAAACGTTTCGATTAAACGAATGGAAATTGCCGGACACATTGGAGCTAACGAAGAAAATACCATACGAATATTATCAGATTTACGAAAAAAACGACTCATACAAACTAAAGGCAGAAAAATAGGAATCCTGGAATTAAACCGATACGGAGAAGCTTATTCCTGAGCCGAAATCTACTACTTCAGTGCTTCAACTTTCTTAGGTTGAGGCTTATACAAAACATTGCATAATCGACTTTGTGTCGATGTCAAATTGCTGTGAAATTTCGTATTAAATAGAATTAAGTAATTGTAAATACTACAAAAACGACAATAATTCATCTTTCTTTCATTTTTATCAGATTTTGACATAGGGGGTGCCCGCTTGAGGCTCGTCAGTTTATAAATAATTGGCGAGAGCTCGCTCATGAGCCGTGCCGAGAGGAAACACAAGAATTAATAATTAGTTGAGAGAATTATTTATGTCAAATTAATCTACAAAAATCAAAAAAATGAAAAGAAGTAATTATGAAAAAATGCTGCATAACGGTGCTACCAAACTCTCCGTTTTTATGCTTGCATTGGCGGCAGTTTTCTTTACCGCGAGTTGCGACGACGATGAAGTTGGTACCCTGCCAACTACTGTAACGGGCGAGGTTACCGAAATTGCTGACATTAACGCAGTGGTTAGCGGAAGTCTTACCGACAACGGTGGATCGGATGTACTTGCTTTGGGAATTTGCTGGACCGATGAGGACCGTGAACCAACAACAATGGATAATTTCGTTCCTGTTGGAAAATTCACCCAGTCAGGAATATCGGAAGAATATTGGGACTATTCGATTACGCTGGATGGTTTAACAGCAAAATCGGACTACAAAGTGCGCGCTTACGCCGCCAACGAAGCCGGTACTTCGTATGGCGAAACAATCGCATTTACAACCAAAGCAGGAAAAACCTTCCATCCGCTTACCGGAGATATGTTAGAGACTTTTACCCAGGAAATTTGGGAAGGTCCGAAGGAAAATCTTGTTGATGGCGATCCTTCAACTTTCTGGCATTCGGCATGGTCGAACGAGGAGACTGCTATAGTTGAACCACTTCCTCACTACATTCAAATCACTTTCGCTGAAGCCAAATATATTGGTGGATTCCAGTTCTGGACACGTTCACCTTCTACAAGAGGTATCGACCCGGCTCAGTTCGATGTGCAGACCAGTACTGATGGTACAAACTATACTACCGTTTGGACTTCGGAACGTTTCGATGCTAAAGTTCGTCCTGACTATAACGAGTTGTCGCTGGATAAAAACTATTCTTCAAAATACTTCCGCATCAGGATTTTGGACACCCGTACTACCGGTCAGTCATTTACCACAATGGGCGAGTTGAAAGTATTCGACGATGGTTTGCTTGATTACTAAGGCAGGGCAATTACGGATAATAAGTCATTCTAAAGTTACAGAACAAAGACAAAAATTATGAGATATATACAAAATTTCGGTTCTGATCGAAAAAACAATAAAAACACTTTCCTTTCGGGCATAAACAAGGCAATCGGCCTGGTTATGTTTATGTTCTTGTTTGCAACGTTTGCAAATGCACAATCAACCACAATTTCCGGTACGGTAACCGATAGCAAGACCAACGAATCGTTACCGGGTGTTAGTATTATTATTAAAGGTACAACCACGGGTATTACCAGCGATTTTGATGGTAATTATTCGCTTGAAGTGCCCGAAGCCAATGCAACTTTGGTGTTTTCGTTTGTAGGTTACGAAAAACAGGAGATTGCAACAGAAGGCAAAACTACGATTAACGTTTCGTTGGTAAGCTCTACTACCGACCTCGACGAGGTAATGGTTGTAGCATATGGAACGACCAAAAAATCGAATTTAACAGGTTCGGCAGTTGCTATCGATGCAGAAGAACTTAAAGATGTTTTTGCACCAAACGTAGCATCAATGTTACAAGGTAAAGTAGCAGGTATGCACACCAGCACAAGCAGTGGTAAGCCGGGTGCCGGAACCGAGATCACTATTCGTGGTAAAGGTTCGCTGTCGGGTACTACCAAACCGCTTTGGGTTGTTGATGGTATTATTATGGGTAACGACGATCCGGGTTTTAGCCCTGACGACATTGAAAGTATTACTGTATTAAAAGATGCATCGGCAACCTCGTTATATGGTTCGTTGGCTGCAAACGGTGTTATTCTGTTGCAAACCAAAAGAGCTGAAAAAGGGATGTCGGTTGTTAATGTGAATGCATCGTACGGTGCCACTACATTTAATACCGGAAACTTTTCACTGATGAACTCTCAGGAGTTATACGACTACCAAAAAACATGGAATCCGAACGTTACTGAAGATGTGTTGAATACTGATACCGATTGGATGGACATTGGTACACAAACCGGACAGGCACAAGAATACAACGTAAACTACTCGGGTGGAAACGATAAAATTCTGGCTTATTTGTCGGGTACTTACTACAACGAAACCGGTGCTTTAAAAGGCTACGAATACGAGCGTTTTTCGGGTATTGCCAACCTTGAAATCAATGCTACAAAACGACTGGTGATCCAAGCAAATCTTTCAGGTAATTACACCAACACCTTCAACCAGGAACACTCAACTTATAACATGTTTACATACATGCCATGGGATGAGCCTTATTTACCTGACGGATCGGTTTTGGATCCACGAGTTGACAGCGGCAAAAAATACCTACTTGAAAATGGTAAAGTATGGTATGGCCGCGATGAAAACAACTATTTGTACGACCTTCAGTACAATTATGGCAAATCGCGCGGTAACAATTTCCGTATTAACGTTGGCGTTGATTACAAAATTAACGAGTGGCTTACTTTCTCGTCGATGAACAACGTTGCCTTAGGTTACGGACAAAGTGAATCGTACACCGATCCACGTTCTATCAGTGGTCAGGCTGACAGAGGAAGATTATACGAAGCTTACAGCTTTAGCAGAACACGTTTCACTAACCAAATGCTTCGTTTCAAGAAAACATTCGACAAGCATAACCTGAATGCATTTGTGGCATGGGAATACAGCGATTATTATTCAGATGGTGCCAACGCAACAGGTAAAGGTGTTGCAGCAGGTTTAAATGTGCTGAATGCAACTGCCGAGGCGGTAAGTGTTGGTGGTTCGAAATGGGAAAGCGCCAAACAAAGTATGTTGGTAAACTTGCAGTACGCTTACGATAACAAGTATTTGGCAACTGCATCATTCAACCGTCAGGGATCAAGCAGTTTCGGTCCGAACAACCAATACGGTAATTTCTGGTCGGCAAGTTTGGGTTGGAACCTTCACCACGAAGATTTTATGAGCAACGTAAGATGGGTTGATGTTCTGAAATGGTCAGCCAGTATGGGACAGGTTGGTAACGCTCCGGGCGGATTCCAGTACCTTGGTTACTATGCTTTTGTGGCTCAATACAACGGAAACAGTGCCGCAACTCCATACCAAAAAGGTAACCCTGATATTAGCTGGGAGAAAGTTACCAGCTACAACACGGCTATCAACACTCGTTTATTTAACCGCGTTGCTTTAAACCTCGATGTGTATTATAAAAACAGCGACAACCTGTTGACTTACGTTCCACTTCCTGCATTGTCGGGTTACAACGGGGTTTGGATGAACGTTGGTCGTGTTACCAACAAAGGTTACGAATTATCGGTAACTCCTGAGATTGTAAAAACATCGAAATTTAACTGGGACATGACCATCAACTTTGCCTACAACAAAAACCGTGTAAAGGAATTGTTCGAAGACAAAGCTTACACTTCGGGTAACGTTCGTATTGAGCAAGGTTACGACATGGATTCGTACTACCAACGTATTTGGTACGGTGCAAATCCATCAAATGGCGAGCCTTTATGGGAGCAGATTGTGGTAAACGAAGATGGTACTGAAACCGTTGAATTGACATCGAACTATGCCGATGCAACTTTGCAGTATACCGGTTCGAAAGCTACACCAACTTACACCGGTGGAGTATTGAACACTTTTACTTACGATAACTTTACTTTAACTGCAAACATCAGTTTTGTTGAAGACATTTATAAATACAACGGTAACCGCGAGTTATTCGACAGCGATGGTTCGTATGCATCGTTTAACAACATGAATCTTGCTGATGGCTGGAGCCGTTGGGAAAAACCGGGCGATATTGCTACACATCCGGCACCATTTAACGGTGGTGTTAACGCGAACAAACCATCATCGCGTTACCTGGAAGATGCAAGCTACATTCGTCTGCGTAACGTAACACTGTCGTACCGTTTGCCTAAAGTAGCTACCGACGCTATCAAAGTTAAAAATGCTTCAGTTTATATCAGTGGCGACAACCTGGTAACTATTACCGATTGGTCGGGAATGGATCCGGAATCAGGAGCGCTTTACCCACTGTCGAAAAAGGTATTGGCAGGTATTAAAATCGACTTTTAAGCATAAACAGTATTCATGAATAACAGTATTAAAATGAAACGACCGGACGAATATTTCTCAGCTAAAAGCGAGATTGTTTTAAAGGGAGTTCCATCTTATACCATAGAATAACAATCAATAATAATAAGATGAAAAAAATATATTCTTTTATAGCCATTCTTGTTGCGCTCTCTTTCGCAGCCTGCGATATTACAAGAGACCCGTTTCAGGATTTATCAGATGAAATGGTGTTTGCCGACGAATTAGGAATTGAGGCGGCAGCACTTGGAACTTACGCTTTGTTGAAAACCAATGAATTTATGCGCCCTTACCACTTTCATGGCGAATTTGGTGGCGATAACATTGCGCTTAGCGGATCAACTACCGACAATTTGTACTACATGTACAACTACCAGCATACGCCAACAAACTATCACCTGAATAGCTTGTGGTCAACTTGTTACAAAGGTATTGTTAACGCCAATAAAGTAATTGATAAAGCACAGCAGGGAACCGACCGCATGAACCACGTAATTGGCGAAATGTATTACCTGCGTGCTTTCTTCTACTTTAACCTGGTAAATATTTGGGGCCGTCCTTACAACCAGGATCCAACCAACAACTTAGGTGTGCCTATCGTTTTAGATGCTGAACCTGATGTGGATAACATGCCTCCGCGTGCCACTGTAAAAGAGGTTTACGATCTGATCATTGAAGACCTGACAACAGCGGCCGAGTTGATGAGCAACTTTAAACGTGTTGATGCCGAGTACAATATTTATGCTTCGGAACAAGCTGCAAAAGCAATGTTGTCGAGAGTTTATTTGTACATGGAAGACAATGCAAAAGCATCAAGTTTTGCTACCGAAGTTATTGAGTCGAACAATTTCGCGTTGTTGCAAGGATCGGATTACGAAACGTTCCCAACAATGGTTCCTGAAGATAACTCGGAAGTTATTTTTGCTTGCCGCGCATTAAAAGACGAAGACGACTACGGTTGGTACGCGTTTGGTGGAATGTATGCAACAATCGACGGAGTTGGCTGGGGTGAAATGTACGCTTCAGAACCATACCGCGACTTGCTGGATGAAAATCCAGGCGACAGAAGACATAAATTTATCGATCCGCAGTACATCGATGGCGACACTTATGAAATCACTTATTCGTACGACAAGTCTTCTCCTGCCGGCTCGAGAATGTTTAAAATGTACGATGTTACCAACAACGGCGAAAGCTGGGAGTACGAGTACAACGGAACGCAAACTGTAATGACTGAAGAAGTTGATGGCGTAACAAAATACTACATCACCGAAGGCGAATTTATTAGCGGAAAAACTTACGTTCGTTTGGATAAAAAGATGCCTGTACGCCAGGGATATCCTAAGTTCTTCGTAATAAAATGTTCGAACCAGGAAGGTCAGCCACAATTGTTCTCGCCAATTATTTCGCGCTTGGCCGAAATGTACCTGAACCGTGCAGAAGCACGCGCAAAAACGGGCGATACTGATGGTGCTCTTGCAGATGTTAACCTGATCAGAGAAAGAGCAAATATTCCAACTTACGATGAAGTTCCTGAAGGTAAAACTATCATGGATGTTGTACTTGAAGAGCGTCGTTTAGAGTTGGCTTTCGAAGCTCACCGCCGTTACGATATTTTCAGAAATGGTTTAACATTGGACAGAAGATATCCGGGAACTCACGACAGGGGCGCAAACCCGCTGTTAACAGTGCCTGCAAGCAGTCCTCGTGTAGTGGATTACATTCCTGAGCCACAGATTTTGGCGCAACCGAATTTAATTCAAAATCCGTAATCAATTATAACAGATAATAAATCAGGCTTTTGTGGTGTATATTTACATCAGCAAAAGTCTGATTTTTTTTAACAGCAGACAGATGAGACTTATGAGACAAAAATTTAGACTGAATTTATTATTTGTATTGTTAGTTTTTCCGCTTTCGGTTATTTCGTGCCAAAAAGATGAAGTAGCAGAAGAAGAGGAAATTCCAACAATGTCGTACCAAATTCCGTGCGAAGGAAACAGTTGGTTTGTTACCAATGTTGGTGGAAACCAGTTAAAAACCGACGACTTTAAAAATTTCAACTGGAGTTCAAAATCTTCAATTCTGCGCACCTGGTTTCGGGTGGAATCGGCAGGCAGTATTCATATCGGTGTTAAGGGAAAAGTTAGCAGCGGAAGTTCTACATTAAAAGCTACTTTTTTGAATGAGACCAAAGAGATCGTGCTTGATAATACCACCAACCGGATGGAATTTGTAGGAACTTTCACCGTTTCGGAGCCGGGATATTATTACCTCGATTTGCAGGGAGAAGATAAAACTGCCGATCAGTTTGCAACAATCGAATCGGTTTCGCTTGGCGGCGATGCTTGTAAATCAGGCGTGCATTATTCGAACGAAGATTATTTCTACTGGGGACGTCGTGGCCCGTCGGTGCATTTAGGTTACATAGTGCCTGCTGAGGCTTCGGATGTTGTTTGGTTTTACAACGAAATTACAGTTCCTGAAGGTAACGATGTGATCGGATCGTATTACATGGCAAACGGTTTCGGACAGGGATACTTTGGGATGCAGGTAAATTCTATCTCTGAACGCAGAGTGCTGTTTTCGGTGTGGAGTCCGTATTCTACCGACGATCCAAGTACTATTCCTGAAGATCAGCGCGTACAACTGCTTGCCAAAGGTGCAAATACAACAACCAACGATTTTGGTAATGAAGGCTCGGGCGGACAAAGTTACATGCAGGTGAACTGGAAAGCCGGAACTACTTACCGCTTTTTACTGAAAGGGGAGCCAAGTGGTGAAAATACAACCGATTATTCGGCGTGGTTTTATGATACCGAGCAGGAAAAGTGGCTCTTTGTTGCTTCCTGGCGACGTCCGAAAACCAATACTTATTTAACCGGGTTGTATTCATTTTTGGAGAACTTCGATACCAAAACCGGTCCGATTGAGCGTATGGCTTACTACAATAACCAGTGGGTTTACGATACAAACGGCACATGGTACGAAGTTACCAAAGCAAAGTTTACTGCCGATGCAACGGCGCGCGATGAAGCACGCCTGGATTATGCCGGAGGTTACATAAGCGGCGACAATGGTTTTTATCTAAAAAACTGTGGATTTTTCAACGAAACTTCTGTGGTTGATACCAATCACGAGCGCCCGGTTTTGGGAGTGGTTCCGAATATCGACTTTAGCGCTTTACCTGTGGAATAATTCAATTTGAATATTTCGGGAGTTAGCGTAAAAGTTAACAAAGAGAAATCACCAAAAGACAATTTATTTCAATTGTCTTCTGGTGATTTTTTTTTTGCCTAATTTGCAGTTAATCTGCTCACAATTTTTTTCATGTCTTCAAATTGTTGCTCAATACTTTGCAGCAATTTGTATTGGGCATGGGTACGAACGAGGTTATGATTCGGGCTTTTTATTTTGTAATAATTGTCGCCGTCAATGTAATCCATTAAAAAACGGAGTACCTGTTCGTAGGTAATGTATTTTGCCGAAAATGCTAAATAATCAATTTCCGGTTGTGTCAGAAAAGAGCTGGTTTCTTTGAGGTAACCCTGGGCATAAGCCGTAAAAGTTTCCATATCCATCGAAACGTTTTCCAGATTTTCATCGTCTTCCAAACCGGTGTTGGTATACGAACGAATTGCATCTCCAAAGTCGTTAAGGGCCGTGCTGCTTAATACGGTGTCGAGGTCAATCACACATAACACATCGCCTTTTTCATCAAAAAGAATATTGTTGATTTTGGTGTCGTTGTGCGTTACTCGTGCCGGGATAGTACCGTCTTCCACCAACTTCCAGAAGTTGAGCATCTCTTCCTTGCGACTTTCAATCCAGCTGATTTCCTCCTGTACTTCTGCTTTCCTTTGCACCGGATCTTCAGCAAGCACCTTGTCCCACTGTTCAAAACGATAGCGAATGTTATGAAACCCCGGCAGGATATCAGCCAGCGTTCCTTCAAAATCAGAAGTCATCGCCTGAAATTTTCCAATTCCCCGTCCGCCGGCGTAGGCCAGTTCAGGTGTGTCGGCTTTTTCGTAAGTAACACTGCCTTTTATAAAATAACACATGGCCCAATATTCACCGGCTTCGTCCTGGTAATAAAGTTCATTTCTCTTACTTTTTGTTACCGTCATTGCTTCACGCATCGGATCGCCACCGTTGCGTTTTATCTTTTCTTTTAGATGAAGGGTTACGCGCTCGATGTTGTCCATCATTGCCGGAACGTCGGTGAAAATCGATTTGTTTTTACGTTGCAGCAGATAGTCGGGAGTACTTTCGTCAACGGTTTTTAAATAGAACGTGTCGTTAATAAATCCCTCACCAAGAGGTTTTATCGACTCAATTTCTCCTTCGATTTGAAAATTGGCTGCAATTTGTTTTAGATCAGTTTTCATATTAATTGGTTTTAGTGATTGTTCGAATTCTAGTATTTATTTCTTTAGCCCTGTCAAGGCTTGTACTTTCGATATAAATCCTGACAATTGGCTCGGTGTTCGATTTGCGCATGTGTGCCCAGCCATCTTCAAAATAGAGTTTTAAGCCGTCAATTTCATTGGTTTTGCATTCCGGGAATGATGCTTTTACCTCCTGCAATAATTGGTTCAAATCAACATTTTCGTCAAACTCAATTTTGTCTTTTAACATTTCGTAATTGGGATATTGCGCTCTGATTTCTGAGGCACTTTTTTTCGATTTTGCCAGCTGCGTTAGAAACAAAGCGACGCCAACCAAAGCATCACGGCCATAATGAAGTTCAGGATAAATAACGCCTCCGTTTCCTTCGCCACCGATTACCGCATTTACTTTTTTCATTTGCTCCACAACATTTACTTCGCCAACTGCCGACTCATAAAACTCAACATAGTGTTTTTTGGCAATGTCTTTTAATGCATTGGTAGAAGAAAGGTTAGCTGCAACTGTGCCGGGTGTATTCGACAAAATGTAATCCGAGATCGACACTAATGTATATTCCTCGCCAAAAGCTTTACCATTTTCATCAACCAGTGCCAGCCTGTCTACATCCGGATCAACTGCAATTCCGAGGTCTAAATTATTTTCGCTAACAGTTTTACACAGTTCGGTTAAGTTTTCTTCCAGCGGCTCCGCAACTCTTGAAAATTTTCCATTTGGCTCAGCGAAAATTTCAACCACTTCCGCAACACCCAGCGCTTTTAGCAGTTTTGGAATCGATGGATTTCCTACCGAGTTTACACTGTCGACAGCTACTTTTAGTTGTGCTTCTTTTATTGCTTCCTGATCAACCAAAGGCAGGTTCAGAATGCTTTCGATGTGTTTGTCGATGTACGAATCGTTTGTAGTGTAGCTTCCAATTGATTGTGCTTCCACAAATTCGAAAGCTGCTTTTTGTGCCTGTTTTAGAATTTCTTCACCATCAGCTTGCGAAATAAATTCGCCTTTGTGGTTCAGTAGTTTTAATGCATTCCAGTTGCCGGGATTGTGGCTGGCGGTGATAATAATTCCACCGTGTGCTTTTTCCATCGGAATGGCAATTTCCACGGTTGGTGTTGGTGCCAGTCCCAAATCAATTACATCGATTCCGAGGCTGTTTAATGTGCCAACAATCAAATTCAGAACCATCTGTCCCGACACGCGCGCATCGCGACCGATAACTACTGTTGGTTTTTCTGCGTTTTGTTTTATCCAGGTGCCGTACGCACCAGCAAATTTTAGTATGTCGAAAGGGGAGAGCGACTCTCCGGGTTGTCCGCCAATTGTTCCGCGGATTCCTGATATTGAACTTATTAATGCCATTTTTTTATTGTAATTTTTTGTATTTAGAAACGCTGATTTCTTTTCGTAAAACTTTTGTTGGTACCCACTTAATTGGTAGGTAAACTTTTGTTCTGCCAGAGTTTAGCCGGGTACACATTTTTGTCGATCAGGCTGTTTATGGCTTTAACAGCTTTTGCTTTGTCTTCGCTGTAAGTAACGCCAAACCATTGCGCATCCGACTTTAACACTTTGAACTGCGTAACGCCACTTTTGATAATTTCCGAAACTACAAATGGTATATAGAATTCCGATTTTAATTCGTCGCCTCTTTCCTCCAAAAAGGTGATAAACTGCGCTTCAAGATGCTTAAACAGTTGTGGCGTAAAACCCCAGAAATTCATCGAAACGGTTGTATCAGCTGCAAGCGAAATCCACTGGTCATTTTCTTTATAGGCAATTCCATCTCTTGTTTGCTCAATGTGCGTGCGTTCATTTACCGCTTTCAGAAAACCGTTTTCATCTATGGAACAAACGCCTCTTGAAACCGAACCATTTTCAGAGATTGTATTTTTCAAGTGGTAACCGATCATACAGTTCTCTTTGTCGCTGGCTTCGGTCGCAAGAAAATCGGCCATGGTTTTAAATGCGCCGGCTCCGTAATAATCATCCGCGTTAATAACCGCAAACGGTTCGTTAATGCAGTTTTTTGCCATTAATATGGCATGGCCTGTGCCCCAGGGTTTTTCTCTTTCCGGATTGTATTTTGAATGCTGTGGAACTTTATCAATCTCCTGTGTAACGTACTCTACTTCAATTCTACCCGCGATTTTTGAATTAAAGAGTGCTTTAAATTCCTGCGCAAAACTTTCCCGAATAACAAAGACTATTTTGCCAAATCCCGCCTCAATAGCATCGTAAATCGAGTAGTCGATAATCGTTTCGTTTGATGGGCCAATCGGATCCATCTGCTTTAGTCCTCCGTAGCGGCTTCCCATTCCGGCCGCTAACACTAATAATGTTGGTTTCATTTCAATATGTTTTTCTTTCGTTTTGTCATAATCAACGCTGTTTTACCAGCCTTTTACTTTGTCGTTTTGATACCAGAATTCATCAATAAATCGTAGTCTGATCTATTTTGAAACGGTATCTTTTTATAAAGAAAACATATTAAAAATATTAAAAAGATGATATTTTAAAGGAAATAAAATTAATAATAGAATTTTGGGAATTTTAAGGATAATTAGGCTCAAGGAAATGTTTGTTTAGTACATATTTGGTATGTCACGGAAATGGATTTCGTTGTAATAACTACGCTATTTAAGCGATTTCTTTCTCTCGTCTTAAACATTCCCGCTTCAACTGTGTTTGTGAAATGTGGATTAAAAAAACACAGAAATGAGCAACGAATACGAAGAAACCAGAAGAAGCTTTCTTACAAAATTGGGATTAACACTTGGAGCCGGTGTTGTGGCAGGAGAAAAACTTTCAGCGAAAGTATTGAACGATAAGGCTGAGTTCCCGTTGGAAGGCGATCAGCAAAAATTAATGGATCGTTACGAAGACTGGATGGATGAATTTATTCCGGTGATTAAAGCATTTCGTGCAGACCCGAACGATAAAGAAGCAGGGCGTCGCATTGCCGAACTTTCGGAAGAAGCAGAAGGCTGGCGCGAGCAACTTACCGTTTTTATGAAAGACGATAACTTTGCGCGTTACTACATGACTGCCACCGAACGCATGACCAAAGAGATCTATTAAAGACACATTTTATCTAAATAATACAGGCTTTTCATCTATTGATGGAAAGCTTTTTTTATGTGAACTGAAATAAATCCCTAATTTCGCGTTCTACCTAAAATAGTGCGATATGAGATATTTGCTTGCTTTATTGATCTTTCTTCCAACCTTAGTTTTTGCACAAACAAACCAAACCGATGCCAATGGTTTGCGGCAGGGACTTTGGCAGAAAAAACAAGCCAACGGACGTTTGTTGTACGAAGGATATTTTAAAGATGATAAACCGGTTGGAGAGTGGAAACGCTATCATCCGGGAGGGCAGGTAAAAGCAATTATCGAGTATAAAGGCGACACGGCCTACACGCAACTATTCGATGTTTGGCGCAAAAAACTGGCCGAAGGAAACTATGTAAATCAGCAAAAGGAAGGTGTTTGGAAGATTTACAAGAATGGCCAGCTTACTGCCGATGAAGAATATAAACTTGGTTTGAAAAATGGGAAATCGCACCAGTATTATGATACCGGCGAAGTAATGGAAGAAAAAGAGTGGATTAACGATAAGGAAGACGGCGACTACCAAATTTTCTACAAAAGTGGCGAACCGTACATGCAGTGCAAAATGAAACTGGGAATGCGGCATGGTTTGTTTCTGGTGAGTTACGAAAACGGCCGTCAGCAAATGGTTGCCGAATACCGGAATAACCTGCGCCACGGCGAGTGGAAATACTTTGATAAAGAAGGCAATCTTCAGTACACGCTTTATTACGATAACGGGCAAATTCTGAATCCGAATGTGCGCGACAGTGTCGATAATCTGAAAATGCAGGAGCTGGAAAAAAACAGGGGGTCGATCCTCGATCCGGAAAAGTTTTTGCAGGATCCGTCGGAATATATGATGCGCGAGCAAGGGCAGCGATAAAACTGTTTGCGTTCAAGGTAAAAAGCTATTTATTCATTAACTTGGACGATTAATCGGTATTGAACATTTTATAAGAATGAGGTATACAATTTTACTCCTTGGCACGCTGTTATTGGGTTTGCAACAAATCAATGCACAGAATTATTTCTGGATCGGGTTTGCCGATAAAAATAATTCGGAGTATTCGCTTGATCATCCTGGAACGTATCTTTCGGAGCGGGCAATTCAGCGCCGCATTAATCAAAATATTTCCATCGATTCATTAGATCTTCCGGTAAATCAGAATTATATCGACTCGGTGCTCACGCTCGATGTGGAGTTGGTTCACGCTTCAAAATGGTTGAATGGTATTACGGTTCGCTGCGATTCGGCAACTTTGGCCGACAGCCTCGGTTATTGGAGTTTTATTCGCGAGGTGCAGCTAACAAAACCGGATATCACTTCAAAAAGTATACGTAACAAATTCGCCGATGAGCAAAAATCAGATTTATCTCCTATCGATACTTCTGTTTATGGGGCGTCCGTACATCAGATAGGAATGATGGAAGGGCAGTTGCTTCATAATGAAAACTTTCGTGGGCAGGGAATTCAGATTGCCGTGCTCGATGCCGGATTTTACAAAGTTGACGAACTGCCTGCTTTCGATAGCCTGTGGATGAATAACCAGATTTTAGGAACAAAGGATTTTGTAAATCCAAACGATGATTTCTTTTCAACTTATTCACACGGAATGAGTGTGTTGTCGTGTATGGGCGGAAATCTGCCGGGAGAGTTGATCGGAACCGCACCAAAAGCTTCTTATTGGCTGCTGCGCTCTGAAGATGCGAACTCTGAGTATATTATTGAAGAAGATAATTGGGTGGCAGCCGCGGAGTATGCCGACAGCGTAGGAGCAGATGTTATTAATTCGTCGCTGGGATATACCGATTTTCAGGATGCATCTACCAATCATGTTTATGCCGATATGGACGGAAATACAACACGTGTAACACGAGGTGCCAATATCGCTGCCTCGCGTGGTATGCTGGTGTTTTCAAGTGCCGGAAACGAACGAAATAATTCCTGGTTTCGCATTGTTGCGCCGTCCGACGGAAAAAATGTAATAGGAGTCGGTGCCGTGGATATGAATTTTTATCCGGCGTATTTTTCAAGTGCCGGTCCTGCTGCTGATGGTTCGTTAAAACCCAATGTTTCGGCAATGGGTTACCAAACCGCTATTCAGCGAACCGACGGCTCTGTTGGTCTGGGAAACGGAACCTCTTTTGCCTCGCCCGTTTTGGCCGGAATGGCGGCTTCGTTGTGGCAGGCTTATCCCGATAAAACAGCTGAAGAAATAAAAGATGCCATCGAAAAAAGCGGGCATCTTTATGCAACTCCCGATTCATTGCAGGGGTACGGAGTTCCAAATATGAGGGTAGCCACTTCGTTGCTTAACCCGGTTTCAGTGGACGTTACTTCACAAAATAAAACATGGACTGTTTTCCCAAATCCTGTAAAAGACCGGATTGTGCTGCAGTCGACAACAAACCTGCAAGCGGGTAATCTCGATATAAAACTTTATGCACTGGATGGGCGAGTGATAAAAAGCTGGCAAGTTCCGGCTGCTCCCTCTGTAACGCTAAATAATTTGGAAACAACGGAGACGGGAATTTTTCTGCTGCTGGTAAAAACAAATACCGGTGTTGAAACCTTTAAGATCAATAAAATCAGGTAAACAATGAATCAGCAACTCACCCTTTCTCAGTTAAACGCCAAAATAAAGGATGCCCTTTTGGATGCATTTCCGGGAACGGTGTGGGTAGTTGCCGAGGTGAGCGAGTTGAAGCATAACCGAAGCGGCCACTGTTATCTGGAGCTGGTTGAAAAAGAGGGCAACACCATTACGGCACGTTCGCGGGCAACTATTTGGTCGTACACCTACCGCATGTTAAAACCGTATTTCGAAACCAGCACCGGGCAGCTTTTTACCGAAGGCATAAAAGTGTTGGTGCAGGCTACGGTTGAATACCATCCGGCGTATGGTTTGAGTTTGAATATTAAAGACATCGACCCGACTTATACGGTTGGCGACATGGCCATGCAGCGAAAGGAAATTATAAATCGTTTGAAGGCCGAAGGTGTTTTTGACATGAACAAGGAACTGGCGTTGCCACTGGTGCCGCAAAAAATCGCTGTAATTTCGTCGGCAACTGCTGCGGGTTACCAGGATTTTATGAACCAGCTGGAAAACAACGAGTACGGTTTTAAATTCTACACCAAATTGTTTGAGGCTTACATGCAGGGCGCAGAAACCGTGCCGTCAATAATTCATGCGCTGGAGCGGATTTTTGCTCATGACGATTTTTTCGATGCGGTAGCAATTATTCGTGGAGGAGGTGCAACAGCCGATTTGAGCAGTTTTGATGACTACGATCTGGCGATGAACATTACCCAGTTTTCGCTGCCGGTGATTACCGGAATTGGCCACGAAAAAGATGATACTATAATTGATTTGGTGGCGCACACGCGAATGAAAACACCTACCGCAGTAGCCGGGTTTTTTATTAGTGGTGTTGAACGCTATTACGAGCGTTTGATTGAGCTTGAAAATGGTATCGTTCAACTCACCCGCGAAACGTTGGATACGCAGCAGGAAAAGCTGGAACGAGTAGCCGAAGGCCTAAAATATTCAGTAGCCGAATTTATTAACGACAGGCAAAAGCAGTTAAACAAACGAGGCAACGAATTGCAGCAAAATGTTAATCTGTTTTCGTTTAAAAAACACAATGAATTAAGCGAACTGAAACATAACCTTGATTCCGGACTTTCGGTGTGGTTTGTGGAGGCAAAAAATAATATTGGTAAAACTCAACGAATTCTCAGAAGGCTTGTTGGAGAGGCTGTTTTTAAAGCGGATGCAAAATTGAATCATCAGCAGGATATTTTATCAGGACGTGTGCGAAATGTGTTGGCAAAAGAGCACGACCGCATTCTGATTAACGAAAATTCAGTACGTTTATTGAATCCTGAAAATGTTTTGAAACGAGGATTTACACTAACTTTGAAAGAAGGTAAAATAATAAAATCGAGCAAAGACGTGGCAGTTGGGGAAGAACTGGAAACCAGATTTGCCGATGGAAAAGTAACGAGTAAGAGACTGTTTTGATTTTATTTTTTAGAGATATTATGAAGTATTTTTTGCTTAGGCAAGGTAAAATTGACGCGAATAGCCTAAGCTATTTAAGGAAATTTTACAGCCGTATAAGTGAAAAAGACGAATAATAGCATAAATGAATAAAGTCAAATCAATCTCATTAATCACAAAAAATAAATAGAATGGCAGCTAAAAAGATTTCATACAGCGAGGCGATGGCCGAAATTGAAGAAATTCTTGAAAAGATTGAAAATGAAGAGCTGGATGTGGATGAACTGGCCGAAAAAGTAAAACGCGTTTCGGTGTTGCTAAAAACCTGCAAAGACAAACTGACCAAAACCAACGAGCAGGTAGAGCAGATTTTAAAAGAAATGGAAGATTAATTGCTAAATCGAATTCAATGGATAAACAAAGTAAACTAGTAAAACTTTTTACCGGCGAGCAAATAATGATCAGCCGGCTGAAACAGGAGCTGGAAACTGCCGGTATCAATCCTCTTATACAAGATGGATTTAAACAGGGCATTGCTGCCGGTTTTGGAGGCGGCGTTCCTTCGGCTATCGATATTTTTGTGAGTGAAAGTGATTTGCCACAAGCGCTGGAAATATTAGAAGCAATTACAGAAGAATAGAATATGTATACAAAAGAACAAGTTGCACAATCCATCGACCACGCGGTGTTGAAACCGGAGCAAACGCTGGCCGATTTGAAAGCGAACGCTGAAATGTGCATTAAGAATAAGGTTTTCAGTATGTGTGTGAAACCTTGCGATATAAAACCTGCCAAAGAATTGTTGAAAGACAGTGGTGTAAAAGTGTCGTGTGTACTTAGTTTTCCGCACGGAGCCGATGCAACGCCGACGAAGGCTTTTCAGGCCAAACAGGCTATTGAAGACGGTACCGACGAAATTGATATGGTTATGAATATCGGCCGCTTTTTATCGGGCGAATACGATTATGTTCGCGACGATATTAAAGCCGTAGTTGAAGTGGCTCACCAACACAATGTGCTGGTAAAAGTTATCCAGGAAAGTGGCCATTTAACGCTGGAGCAAATTGCCAAAGCCTGCGAATTATCGTACGAGGCAGGTGCCGATTTTGTAAAAACCTCAACCGGATTCGGACCGGGTGGAGCCAAACCTGAATACATCGAGGTGATGGTAAAAACTGTTGGCGATAAAATGCAGGTAAAACCATCAGGCGGTATCCGCGACTGGGAAACTGCAGTGGCTTTTCTGGAGCAGGGAGCCGACCGTTTGGGAATTGGTTCAACTGAAGCTGTACTAAACGGTGCCACAGCATCGGGTGATTATTAGTCGCTTAACTTTTTTTATGAAAGTCAAGTGAAAATTAATAGCAAAATATGCTTCAAAATTTATTGATTCACCCTGATTGTGCCTACGACACAAACGTCCCTCTCTTCGCGAAGAGAGGGAGTGAGGGAGAGTTTGTTGAATATTGTTTAGCTTTCATTCCTGTTGGTGATTTCCGGGAATCATGAATGTTATTACGAAGTGTAATTAGAGCTCTTTGTACTTCTGACAAGAAATTTGACCGAAATCATTTTTTTGAAGTAAAAAACACGCATATTTGTGCTTCATTTCTTTTGAGTGAGGGGAGAATAGGATGTATTTTCTAAACGGAGACAGAACATATATAAAACCTGAAAACGGTTGTAAAGGCTTGAGTTTGCAACTTCAAAATTGCCTGGAACAGCTGGAAAAAATCAATTCAGGAAAACGGATCTTCAAACTAAATTTCTTTGTCGATACCAATTCAAATTCAGAGTACGATCAACTGCTAAAAGATGTACGTGCCCAGGTGAAAGAACTGATTGGAAGCGATATTCTGATAAGTTTTATTTCGCAGGCGCCGCTAAGTTGCAAGGTAATCGTTGAGGCGTATTATTACGATCCTGAAAACTGGGATTGTCAGATGCTTTCGGAAGGTGAGAACGGCACGGCTTTGTTCCTGAATGGTACCACCGAAATTTTGTTGGGAACCGTTCATGCCAATCACAACAGCAATTGCAAACTAAATGCTGAGAAGGCTTTTGATGAGCTTATTGAAACTTTTGAAGAAGCGCAATTTCCGCTGAGTTCTATTGTTCGCCAGTGGAATTACCTGGAAGATATTTTGGGATTTGATGGCGAAGAGCAGCGTTATCAGGAGTTTAATAACGTGCGCTCGGATGCCTACGGAAAAGCTTTTGAGCAAAGCGGATACCCGGCAGCAACGGGAATTGGAATGACTCACGGTGGCGTGCTGATCGAGTATGTCGCAGTAAAATCAAAAGAGATATACACGCAGCCGGTTGATAATCCTGATCAGATTTCGGCGCATCAATATACCGAACAGGTTTTGGTTGGCGAAGAGTGTAACCTGAAAACAACACCAAAGTTTGAGCGGGCCCGTTATTTAAAGTATCGCAACAAAAAGTTGATCTTTATTTCCGGAACGGCGTCTATTATTGGTGAAAAGACGGTGGGTGTTGGCGACGCGGCAAAACAGACTGAAATAACAATTCAGAACATGCAGCGTTTGTATTCTGATAAGGTGCTGGCGGCTTTGCCCGGCGATGCGGCTAATCCAAAATTCGGACACGCCCGTGTTTACGTTAAAAACCGGAAAGATTACACTAAAATTCGGAACGTGGTGAAGAAAGTTTACGGCGATTTACCGGTAGTTTATATTCTGGCCGATGTTTGCCGCGATGATCTGCTGGTTGAAATCGAAGGGAAAGTGCTACTGCCTTAGCAGTAAAAAAATGTCATTCCGAACCTGAAGATTTCTCACTCAGTCCGAAATGACATTTCTTTTATTTGACTATTAGCTTTCTGCTACTTTAAAACGTAAAGTCCACTCCAAACATGAAATGAGCTCCGGCTTGCGGATAATATCCATCCATTTTATAACGTTCGCCACCCAGTAAATAGGGGTAAACCCATGCGTTCGATTCGTACTGTACATCAAACAGGTTGTTGGCCATAAAATGCAACGAAATCTCATCAAACAGATTTGTTTTAAAAGTGTAATCTGCTTTCAGGTGATTTACAAAATACGCGTCAATCTTGCGATCGTCGCTTGATGTGTTATCGATGTACTGATCTCCCACATACTGCGAAATAAAGGCGATGCTAAAATGCTCTCCCGGCGCGTAAACAAACTGGCTGTTTGCCACAATATTTGGAGAGAAAGCCAGGTCAGTGGTTCCCAAAGCAATGGCGTCTTGTTCGCCGGTGTCCCAGTTGTCAACGTATTCGGTAAAATCTTTGATTTTGTTGATGCTTAAAGTGGTGTTACCATTCCACTGAAAATTGTTGGCAATTTGTACACCCGCCTGCAACTCAATACCGGTGCGGTAGCTCTCGTCAACGTTAACCATTATTGCGTTACCCACATCGTCAATCTGGCCGGTTAAAACCAGCTGATCTTTGTAGTTCATAAAGTAATAGTTCGCACCAAATGAGAATTTCGATGAGGCAAAATTATATCCCAGTTCCCAGTCGTGTAGCGTTTCATAAACCGGTGGCTCTTGTCCCGAAGGTTGTTCTACAAATGCCGTGCGGTTAGGCTCGCGGTTGGCAACGGCAAACGACAGGTACAAATCCTGGTTGTCGGCAATCTGGTAGAAAATTCCGAGCTTCGGGTTAAAGAAATTGAAGTCGTGATCCTGATCCAGGGTTTGAAGCTCATCGTCGGTTCCTTCAATGGTATAATCAATTCGGCGATATTGCAAATCGGCAAACAAATTCAGCTTTTCAGCCACCTGCCAGTTGTATTTCGCAAAAATATTGAAGTCTTTTTTCAATCCGGTTCCTCGGTACCATTCATGATCGTATTCCGCCTCGCCCAGGTACTGCGCCCAAATCACTTTACCGAAATGGCGCCCATCGTAAACATTGTAACCGCCGCCCAATGTAAAATCACTGGTGTTCTTATTGTAATTCAGCGAGTAGGTAAATCCGTAAAAATCATTGTCGAGCCACTTGCGGTTGATCAGGTCAGTCGTTTCAATTACCGCGTCGCCAATTTCAATATTAGGCAACTGGTAATCTGCCAAATCTTCATCGGCTTTGTAATTCTCATAATAACCGGTTCCATAAGTGTAATGCAACGATGCATTTAAATTCAGGTTCGGGTTGAATTTATGCGAGAAATGCAACTGGTAATGATCCTGCACATAATGGTCAACCTGGTTGTCGTAAGTGTAGTAGTTGTAAGTCCGGCTGTCAGAAGCCATCATGTGGTCAACTTCTTCCTGAGTCATCAGCCAGTGGTCGGCATATTGCTGCATCCCGGTCCTATCGTCGTTCATTCGGACAGACGGAACTCCGTACCACGCCTGGTAAGTTTCTTCGTAGCCGGTAAATACATTCACTTTAATAATGGTATTTTCCGAGTAATAACCTCCCGAAACAAAGAACGATTTCAGGTCGGAACTGGCACGGTCGATAAAACCATCGGAAGTAACTTTTGACAAACGTACGTCAACTGTAAAATGATCATTCATTAAACCTGTTCCAGCAGAAATTGTGTTTTTAAAGGTGTTAAAAGTTCCGGCTGCAGTTTTGTAGCTGCCGTAAGCTTCTTTGTTCAGCGAATTGGTTTGCAGATTAATACTCGCACCAAAAGCTGCAGCACCGTTAGTTGACGTTCCCACACCGCGCTGAATCTGCACATTATCCAGCGACGAAGCCATATCCGGCTGGTCCACAAACCATGTCCCGTGCGATTCTGCATCGTTCAACGGAATCCCGTTCACACTTACATTGATACGGTTCAAGTCGGTACCACGCACACGGAAATTGGTGTAACCCACTCCGGCCCCGGCGTCAGAAGTTGTAACAAACGACGGCGTAAGGTTCAGCAAGAAAGGAATGTCTTGCCCCATGTTGCGTTTGGCAATTTCGTCGCTGCTTACGTTGCTGTATGCTATCGGCGTTTTATTGCCTGCACGTGTTGCCGAAATCAATACTTCATCGGTCATAATTACGTTGGGCTCCAGGTCAACTTCAATGTTTTTACTTGCTGTAAGTTGAAGGTCGATCTTTTGTGGTTCGAAACCGATAAACGAAACCAACAGGGTGTAATCGCCGGGTTTCAGATTTTTGAATTCAAAACTCCCGTTAGCCTGAGTTGAAACGCCATAAAACGATTTTTCGATTACCACGCTGGCACCGGCCAAAGCTTCTCCATCTCCTTTAACAACACCTGTTAAATTAATTTGCCCGAAAGCAATTGCCGCCATCAATTGCAATAGCAGCATCAAACTAAATTTTTTCATTTTTGAATAATTGGTTAAAAAACTAACCAATGAGGTAGGAAATAATCCTTTTCGCTCTCCCTACGCCGGTGCTAACCGGATCAGGTTCATTGAGTATAATCTCAGTCCCGATGTTTTAATCAGGACACCCCATTGCGTAAATGTCGGGGCAAAGTTATAACGGTTTTTTGATTTGGCAAAAGAAAGTTCGAATAACAGGACGATTAAGTCTTTAAATATCGCTGTCTTCCAAAAGGTATTTTTCGAATTTCTCCCTGTATTTCAAAAACTTACGCGAAGGACGTTGTGTGGCGCGATCGATGAACAAAACTTTTTGTTGGGCGATGGAACAGATTTCGCCTTTTTCGTTTCGGAAACGGAATTTAAAGTTAGCTGAAACATTAAAAATCTCTGAAACCCAGACTTCAACATGCACTTCATTACTCAGGAAAAACGGCTTTTTGTACTGAATATTCGTTTCGGTGATAATGGGTAAAATATCATCGTCAACCGCAATTTGCGAGATGGACAAACCCATTGCTTCAATCAGTTTTACACGGGCATTTTCCAGCCATTGCACGTAAATAATGTTGTTTACATGTCCAACAAAATCAATATGATAGGTATAAACGGGTTCTTGAAATTTTAACTTTTGCATGCTTATTCCGGCTTGAAATTCAGTTCGGTAAAGTTATGTTTTTTCTGTACAAAGAACTTCCACATGATGCTTTTCGGGTAGATCTGTTTGTGATTGTTAACACTTGCCAACATTAACAAATCCTTTCTTTTTTTGCGGAGGGCCGAAAGATTCCTGTAAAAATCGCGATGTGCTTTTGCCACTGCACCAAAAGCTTTAAACTCTGTTCCCACCAAAAACTTGGCTGCTGCTGCACCATCCAAAGTCATTCGGGTTAAGAATCTGGGCAGGAATTTCTCTTTCGGCAGGTTTTTATACAACATGTACAGGTTGTTGCGGAAGTTGAGATAAACCTTTTTGGGATTTCCGTATTCGAGGCTTCCGCCGCCCAAATGATAAACTACACTGCTTGGTTCGTAAACTATTTTGTAGCCCTGATTTTTCCAGCGCCAGCACAAATCAATTTCTTCCATGTGTGCCCAGAAATCGGCATCAAGCCCGCCCGAGTTTTTAAAAGCTTCTGCCCGAACAAACATACACGCTCCGGTTGCCCAGAAAATTTCGCTCGACTGGTTGTACTGATTTTCATCTTTCTCCACATGGTCGAGAATGCGGCCGCGGCAAAACGGATAGCCAAATTTATCAATATAACCGCCGGCTGCTCCGGCATATTCAAAAAGTTCGGGTTCGTTAAAACTCAAAACTTTGGGCTGAACGGCAACAATTTTTTCATCCTTCTCGAAATGATCGATACATGGTTGAATCCAGTTTTTTTCAACTTTAACATCGGAATTCAGCAATACAAAATAATCGGCTTCAATTTGATTTAATGCCACATTGTAGCCTTTTGCAAAACCGTAATTTTCTTTGAGATCAAGTAAGGTAACTTCAGGGAAATTGGCTTTCAAAAATTCCAGCGAATTGTCGGTTGATCCGTTGTCGGCAACAATTACTTCAATGTTTTCGCCTTTAGAATGTTCGATTACGGATGGGAGATAATCGGGGAAAAGTTTTACCCCGTTCCAGTTCAAAATTACAATGGCAATCTTTTTGTTTTTGCTCATAAATCAGCTCAAAAGTAGTTTTGCGATCAGCAAAGAAAGGTTTTCTTTTTCAAGATTTTCAAGAATTTCGCTGATTTTTTTTGCTTTCTCTTTGTCGTCTGATTTTACCAAAGCATCAATTTCTTTCACCTGTTTTCCGGTTAATTCGTCCTGAAGTAACTCCCAAACTTTTTGAGGTTCTTCTTCTCCTTCCGGTAATCCAAGCGTTTCCAATTCAACAATAGTCGCTTCCAGAATTTCGCTGGCACGCATTTTCACCGGATCTTTGTCTTTTGTTTTTCCGGTGGCTGCAGTATCGCGAAGGCTCCAGCTCGAGTAATCGTAATGCAGGTCCTGGATCAACTTAATTTTTGAGTTGTCTCTCCCGAAAATACGTTCCAGAAAAATAAGGGTGTGCGTTTTCCAGGCGTCAAGATCGAATTTCTTTTCGTCTAATTTTGCCAGTTGCTCCCGAAGAATTGCAATTTGTTTTTCTGCCATGGTAATTTGTTTCCTGCAATTTACAAAAAATCACGGCTGTCAATTCCAGCGACGTAAGAAATCTGTTGAAGAATAGTTCTGTTGAAACAGATTTGAAAACCAGACCCTGAATCAAGTTCAGGGTGACGTTCTTAACAGGGGTAGTAATTTGCATAACACGTCATGCTGAACTTGTTTCAGCATCTATATTCTGATTTTTTAATTCTCACAGTTTTTGAGAATCGTCGAAATGACAAAGTGCGTCTACTTCTCGCCCAGGTATTTGTTTACGATTCCAAAGAATTCAGGGAAATAAGCGTTACTGGCCGATACCAGTTCGCCGCCAAATAACCAGTTGTCGCCACCATTAAAATCGGTAGTTTTTCCGCCCGCTTGTTGCAGAATAAATACTCCGGCTGCCACATCCCAGGCATGCAAGGCATGTTCGTAAAAAGCATCGAAACGACCGGCTGCTACGTAACACAAATCAATGGCGGCCGATCCAAAACGGCGAATTCCACGAGTTGATTGCATCAGTTCTTTCATTGCTCCAATGTACTCATCCACTTTGTCGAAAGCGTAATAAGGGAATCCGGTGGCAATCAGTGTATCTTCCGACTTTGAACGTTTTGCCGTTTGAATGATTTCTTCGTTGCAGTAAGCCGGGCCACCTTTCCACGAATAAAACATTTCGTCGGCGCCAACTTCGTAAACAACACCCAATACTAATTCGTTGCCTTCGGCCAAAGCAATACTCACCGAGTGTGGCGCTAAACCGTGCAGGTAGTTGGTTGTGCCATCCAACGGATCGACAAACCATGTGTATTTTTCGTTATTTGATTCTGCAGTTCCTTCTTCGGCAACAAAACCGGCTTCAGGAAGTAGCTCTTTCAAAGCATCAACAATTTGTTTTTCTGCCGTTTTATCGACGTAAGTTACCAGGCTGGCAACACTTTTAATTTCTATATTTTTTTCAGAAATCTTTTTTTGCTCGCCACGAATAAAATTACCCGTGCTGTGTGCTATATTTTGAACCTGAAAACAAAGTTCTTTGTAATCCATCTTTAGCTGTTTTGCACAAAAGTATTGAAAAATCAGGCGTTGAAATCTACAGCAACGTTACCGTTTGGCAGAATTGACTTTAATTTTACGCTGCCCAGCTTATTTACCAGTTCTTCCTGATAAGGTACCTCAACTTTAATGTAGTTTTCGGTGAAACCATGCATTTTATCCTGGCTTTTCTGGGCTTCAAAAAGTGCGGTTTGTGTTGAACCGATATGTTTCTCGTAAAATGCGCGTAACTTTTTCTCCGACAGGTTGATATATTTCTGCGTGCGGTTTTTGCGTTCTTCAACGTCAACTTTCCACGGAATTTTTAGCGCCTGCGTTCCACTTCTTTCCGAGTAGGTAAAAGCGTGCAATTGCGAAATTTCGAGGCTGTTGAGGAAGTCGAACGATTCCTGGAAATATTTTTCAGTTTCGCCATTGGTACCGGCAATTACATCAACACCAATAAAAGCATGGGGCACGATTTCGCGAATACGCTCCACTCGTTTTCGATACAAATCGGTGGAATATTTACGTTTCATCAGCGACAGAATCTCGTCGGAGCCCGATTGCAACGGCAAATGAAAATGCGGCATGATGACTTTCGAGTTGGATACCAGCTCTATAATTTCATCTTTTAGCAAGTTGGGCTCAATCGATCCTAAACGCAGTCGTTCAAGGCCCTCAACCTGTTCCAGTGCTTTTAACAGATCAAGAAAATTTTCGCCGGTAGATTTCCCGAAGTCGCCAATGTTTACACCCGTTAGTATAATTTCTTTGTAGCCTTTCTGAACGGATTTTTGTGCCTCTTTAACCGTGTTAACAACGTTGTCATTTCTGCTCCGTCCGCGCGCATACGGAATGGTGCAAAACGAACAGTAATAATCGCAACCGTCCTGCACTTTCAGGAAACTACGTGTGCGGTCGCCCCACGAAAATGCTTTGTGATAGCTCTTTATATTCGCTAAACGCGTAGTCTTGATTTCGGTGGTTTCGCGTTTTTGCAGATCACCAAGGTAGTGCGGAATGTGAAACTTTTCCTGCGTTCCCAACACCATGTCAACACCTTCGATGTGACCCACTTCATCGGGTTTGAGCTGCGAGTAGCAACCCACCACAATTACCATGGCATCAGGATTTTGTTTAACGGCCTTGCGCACAATATTACGACTGGCCTTATCGCCCTGGTTGGTAACCGAACAGGTATTAATGACGTACACATCGGCTTTTTCATCAAACTCAACACGATCAAAACCAACCTCTTTAAAAGAGCCGGCAATGGTCGACGTTTCTGAAAAATTAAGTTTACAGCCTAATGTGTAAAAAGCAGCTTTCTTCCCCTTGTAATCCATCTTGCTATCTTGAATTATTCTAAATAGGCTGCAAAGGTAGAAAAAAGCTGCTTATTGCAAATACTTCTCTTTGAATCAATTATTGTTATAACAAGTTACTGGCCAGTTCAGCCAGGTAACTACGTTCGCCTTTCACCAAATTAATGTGCGCAAACAATTCCTGGTTGCGCATGCGATCAACCATGTAAGCCAAACCGTTCGATTTCATATCGAGGTATGGCGAGTCGATCTGCCACAAGTCGCCGGTAAACACCATTTTTGTTCCTTCGCCGGCACGCGTAATAATGGTTTTAATCTCGTGCGGAGTAAGGTTTTGAGCTTCATCAATTATGAAGAAGGCATTCGACAAACTTCTACCGCGAATGTAGGCCAACGGAGTGATGTTCAATCTTTCTTCCTTCACCATTTCTTCGATGAGCTGGTACTCGTTGCTTCGCGGATTGAAAGTATGTTTTATTACCGCCAAATTATCGAAAAGCGGCTGCATGTATGGATTGATCTTTTCGTTGGCATCGCCGGGCAGGTAACCAATGTCGCGGTTGCTTAATGCCACAATCGGGCGGGCCAGCAAAATTTGTTCGTACTGACGGTGTTGCTCAATTGCAGCAGCCAAAGCCAGTAAAGTTTTTCCTGTTCCGGCTTTTCCGGTAAGTGCGATCAATCTTACTTCCGGATCCATCAGCATGTTCAAACTAAAAGTCTGTTCAGCATTTCGTGGTTTAATTCCGTAAGCCGATTTTTTCTCCACGCGGTAAATACGTTCCGATTTACTATCATAACGCGCCAAGGCACTCGATTGGTTGCCTCTGAAAATAAAACACTCGTTGGCATCGGGATTAAAATCTTTTACATCGGCTTTAGCGAACGAACCTTGCTGATAAAGTTGATCGATTACAGTATCGTCGAAATTATCGAAAGTCGTAATGGTTTTATCCAACACATTTTCGTCGGTAACCTGGTCGGTTTTGTAATCTTCAGCTTGAATTCCCAGCGACTTGGCCTTCATCCGAAGGTTAATGTCTTTACTGATCAGAACCGTTTTTCGGCGCGGATACGTCTTTGCCGTAAAATCAGCTATAGCCAGGATTCTGTGATCGGGGATATCCTCACGAAACGAAGCTTTTAACTCATCCGAAAATGGTTTGCCCGTTTCAATTCGTATGCGGCCTTTTCCTACACCAAGCGATTTCCCGCCGTTAAAAATGTCATCTCCAACAATTTCATCGAGCACCCGGGTAAACTCGCGTGCCTGAAAGTTGATAAGGTCGTTTCCTCGTTTAAACTTATCCAGCTCCTCGAGTACTGTAATCGGAAGGATAATGTCGTTATCCTGGAACTGGTAAATACATGTGTGATCGTGTAAAATTACGTTGGTGTCAAGAACGAAAATTTTACTCTTTTTGGTTTTACTCAGCATATATAAATGATTTGTTCTAAATGTATATAATTTCGTCAGAAAACGGGGCTGATGCGCCAAAAATTAATAAACTTGCAATAGTTAATAAATATTGAATTCATTGGATTACAAAGCTACTTTAGACTACTTATTTAGTCAGTTGCCTATGTTTCAGCGAACTGGGCCGGCTGCCTATAAAAACACCCTGGAAAATACTTTGAAACTGGATGAATATTATGGTCATCCGCACCGGAAGTACCGAACCATCCACGTTGCCGGAACAAATGGAAAAGGATCGGTTTCGCATATGCTGGCCTCTGTACTTCAGGCGGCCGGGTACAAAACCGGTTTATATACTTCGCCACACCTGAAAGATTTTCGTGAACGCATAAAAATTAATGGTGAAATGATGCCGGAATCATCGGTGGTTGATTGGGTGAGTAACTTTATAACTAACAACGAATTGTGGAAAATTCAACCTTCGTTCTTCGAACTGACGGTGGCTATGGCATTCGATTATTTTGCCGATCAGGAAATTGATGTGGCGATAATGGAAGTTGGTCTTGGCGGACGGCTCGATTCTACCAATATAATTACGCCCGATGTGAGTATTATTACCAATATTGGTTTGGATCACACGAATTTGTTGGGAGATACTTTGGAGAAGATTGCAGGAGAAAAAGGTGGAATTATAAAAAAGGATGTTCCAGTAATTGTTGGAAGAACCCAGAAAGAAACAGCTCCGGTATTCAATGCCAAAGCGCAAGAAGTTGATACTTCAATCTATTTTGCAGATCAGGAATATAACGTTGTCTATTCTATGTTGGGTATAGATGGTAAACAGCAACTCCATGTGCAAAAGCAGGGGGAGGATGTTTTTCCTGAATTAAGGTTGGATTTATTGGGGCAGTACCAGCATAAAAATATTTCGGCGGTATTAAAAGCTGTTGATCTTTTAAATGAGAAGGATTATAAAATAACTGAACAAAGTTTGCGCGAGGGGTTGGCAACTGTCGTTTCAAAAACTGGATTGCTTGGGCGTTGGCAGGTTATTGGCAATAATCCGATAACAGTTTGCGATACGGGGCATAATGAAGATGGCATTAAATCGATTGTTCAGCAGTTGGAAAATACAGCTTACAAGCAGTTGCATTTTATTTTTGGCACCGTTGGTGATAAAGATCCTGGGAAAGTTTTGGCACTTTTGCCCAAACAAGCCATTTATTATTTTGTAAAAGCCGACATTGCAAGAGCCATGGATGCCAATGAACTGGCAAACCGGGCAAAAGAGTTTGGTTTAAATGGTGAAGTATATCCGTCAGTAAACGAGGCATATAAAAATGCACAACTTGTTGCAGATAAAACCGATATGATATTTGTAGGGGGCAGCACATTTGTGGTTGCAGAAGTACTTTGAGAATTTTCTTGAAAAAACTTTTGCAGAACTGAAAATAGGTTTTATATTTGCAGCGCCTTACTGAAAAGGGGGCGCGTTCAGAAACAGAAATAAGCATATTGGGGGGTTAGCTCAGTTGGTTCAGAGCACCTGGTTTACACCCAGGGGGTCACTGGTTCGAATCCAGTACTCCCCACAAAAGAGGTTAATTTCGGTTGACCTCTTTTTTAATGTGCTTCTCTGGTAATGATAAAAATAATTGGGGGGTTAGCTCAGTTGGTTCAGAGCACCTGGTTTACACCCAGGGGGTCACTGGTTCGAATCCAGTACTCCCCACAAAAAAAAGGTCGACGTTAGTCGGCCTTTTTTTGTTTTCAAAAAGCTCGGTTGGTTCAGAGCATCCCGATTTGCATCGGGAGGGTCACCGGATGGAATCAATTACTCCCAGCAAGAATAGTCGACATTTGGTTCGCTTTTTTGTATTTTAACCTCATGTATTTTTGCTACATACTATATTCTCAAAAATTGGACAAATTCTATATCGGTTCTACAGCTGATCTCGAAGGCCGATTGCAACGCCATAATACTTCAAATAAAGGATTCACTTCAACTGGGAAACCATGGGAGTTAAAATATTATGAAACCTTTGATGAAAAAAGTGATGCAATGAAACGCGAGATGCAACTTAAAAAATGGAAAAGTAGAAGTACAATTTTGAAATTAATAGAGGAGTTTTAGCTCATTTGGTTCAGAGCATCCCGATGCAATCGATAGGCTCACTGGTTCGAATCCAGTACTCCCCACAAAAAAAAGGCCGACTAACGTCGGCCTTTTTTTGTTTTATAATCATATGTATCTCTGCAATTAATTTGTAACCCAGCTAATAATTTTAGTATCATCAGGTTTTACTTTTGGCTCAATTACCTCAACTAACTTCCCATTTTCGTCGATCAGGTATTTTTGAAAGTTCCAACTAACTTCCGAGTCCTCTTTCCCGTTTTTACTTTTCTGGGTTAGCCACTGGTACACCGGATGCATATCATCGCCTTTCACTGATATCTTCGACATCATCGGGAAAGTAACTCCGTAATTCATCTCGCAAAATTCAACTATTTCGGCGTTGCTTTTGGGTTCCTGATTGGCAAAATTATTTGCCGGAAATCCAATAATGACAAAGTCATCGCCTCCGTATTGCTCAAACACACTTTGCAATTGCTCAAACTGCGGCGTTAATCCACATTTCGATGCAGTGTTTACAACCAATACTTTTTTCCCTTTCAATGTGGAAAGGTCGAAATCATTTCCTTCAATGTCTTTCACGGTAAAATCGTGCAGCGAACTTTGCGCGAAAGCTGTAATTACAGCCAATAGTAATACGTTTATAAGAAATAGCTTTTTCATGTTTTTCAATTTATGTACAACTAAAGAACAGTTAGCCTATTCAAAAGTTTGTGGCACATTGTAAATAATGAAAAGGATTGGAATAGCGACGAAAATTTCTATGTTGAATTCCTGTTATTTATTTTTCTTTTGTTCCAGTTCCTCGCGGGTTTTTGGTGTAGAAAAATAATCGTCCGATTGATCATGTTTTTTCCAACGGGTAAATAGTTTGCCAATATTTTCCGATGGAGAAAAACGGGCAATACTTATCGATGAGGCTTCGGAGCGCATATAATCATTGTTTTCAGTCATAATCGTAATAACCGGATCGGCCTCCTCTTGTGCCATTCGAAATTTAATTGGGGGACTGTATTCTTGCATAAACGCAAGGTTTTCCTGGGCCTTGTCAGTTTCTGAAACCTGATCGGGCGACACAACAATTTCGGGAATGTCGACATTTTCGGAAACTAGCTCCACTTTCGGATTAACCAGCAGCGAGTGCACCGAAACTATTTTTCTGAAATACGAAATATGCGAAAGTACCAGCGAATCGCTGGGCGATACCCATACTGAAAATACGCCGTTCTTTTGGCTGATATCTTTGTCGTGGTTATCGAGATTTACAATATAAACATCACTGACTGGATTGTCGTTTTGATCGACTACCTGTCCCTGAATCAGAAAACGTTTGATTTGCCCAAACGAAGTGAGAAACAGAATCGAGAATAAAATTGTAAATAGCGTTTTCATATCCGGTCTTGTTTTAATTTTGAAAGAATCGTTATTCAAATCATGGGGAAGACCCTCAGTAGTAGTACGAAATTCGGGCTGCTTTGTTCAAGCTATTCACCTTCTTCTTTGCCAATATTTTATACGTATTCAATTTTTACCTTTTTGAAGAATTTGTGTATCAGTAATTTAACAATGCGTTTTACTACAAATTTCCGAAGCTCCAATTCCAGCGGTTGTTCCGGATCCTGATGTGCCCAATTAATACGTGTTCCAACAATAATATCGATGCAGTCGTGTTGCAGTAAAAGCTTCACAATCTCTTCAGGCGTACTATCCGTAAGCCGCGTGTCGCTATCGTAATTTTCCAGTATTTCTTCCACTTTTCCCAAGGTGAGAATTCCTTCAGTAACCATTTCAAAACCTTGCATTTTTGCCGTTGGAGGTAATTTCTCCAGGTTTTTGTTACCATGCTGAATTTCAACCGTAAGGTCAAGTTCGCGGGCAATAATTTCGGCAGTGGTTCCTCCGCATATAATTTTTTTTCCTTCGAAACCCTGGATGCGACCAACAAAATCGTAGTCCTTTATTTTATAGAATGGCGGCCCGGTGATCAGCATAAATTTACGTGGCTCACGAAAATACATTACGCCGCAACTTGTGTCATCTTTTACCGAAAACTGGTCGTTCATTACTGCCTGGTTGACAATTTTACGTGCCAGTTTTGTGGCCGAAATATCCGGCATTCGTTTTATCTGGTTCAGCGCAAAATCCTCGATGTTTTCCATTCCCCACCCAAGTGGATAACGCTGGTTTCCGAGGCCTGATTGTTCAACACCGTCCGACATAAAAATTATTCGATCCTCTTTACGCGCAGTAAATTCTTTGCAGTGCAATACTTTGCCCCGGTTTTCTTCGCCCTCAATAGTTAAATTGTATTCTTTTCCCTGCATGGCCACTCCGTTTCGGAGCACCAAAATTCCCGGGTTGTCGTAATTTACTATTCGCACCTGTCCTTCGTCGTCCAGTTCAATAATGGTGAAGGTGGCATAGCTTTCTTTTCCGTCGCTGCTTTTTGGCAGAGTTTCCATAATTATGCGCGCGGCCACTTCTGGTTTGGTGTGCAGCAATGAATATTTTAAAGCCATGGTGGAAGTTAGTGTTGCTAAAACACTCGCTTTAATTCCGTGCCCGATGCCGTCGCTCAGTACTAAAATGGTGCGTCCTTCCTCGCGAATTATGCTCGACTGAAACACATCGCCACAGGCAATTTCGCCTTTCGGTCGCTTTTGCTGAAACTCTATTTCAACGTGGTAATCAGGATTTGTCGTCGTCACCATAGCGATAGGTTTCAATTATGGAGTTTAGCAATTCTTCGGTTTCGGCAGCATTTTCGCCGAGCAGAAAGGCGATTTTCTGCACCGTTTCAATATTTTGTTTGTTGATTTTTCGTGCCCGGTTAATGATCTCGTCTTGTACCAGCATTGGCGCCGACATATCGCGGAAAACAACGCCAACTACCTTGTTTTTGTATAGTGTTCGTACTGAAACGTGCATGAGCTTATTGTTGAATTTTAAATCGCGTTCAGCCAGTTCGTCACCCGAAGTAAGAACGCTCGAAATCATTTTGTAGATCAGATCCGGTACCAGTCCTTTAACATCGGCACCGGTAAGTCCGGGAATGGTTTCGTACAATTCTTCCGTGTCTTCTCCCATCAGTTTGGCAAAATATTCATTGGAGTCTACAATTTTAAAATTGCTGTCTACCATCACAATTCCAGACGATATTTTGTGGATCATTTGCGACGAAACCTGCATCGTTTCCTGCGCTTTTTCCAGGCGTTTCTCAGTTTTTTTCAATTCAGTTATATCGTTGATGGAGCCAACAATTCCAACGATTTTATTCTCGTTGTCGCGAATCACTGCTTTATTCAGAATAACGTGGTGAGATGTGCCATCGCCATGACGAACCTGTGTGTTGTACACCTGAACATCAGGGTTAGCAATCAGTTCTTTGTCCTGCGCCAAATATTTATCGGCCATTTCTTTTACATGAACTTCGTGTAAAGGTTTGCCCAGAATTTGCTCCTTCGTTTTGCCCGTAAATTTTTCGTGTGCGGCGTTGCACATCTGGTAAATTCCTTCGGTGTCGCGGTAAAAAATAGGTATCGGCAGCGCATCAATAATTTTCTGATGAATGGCCGGATCTTCAATATTGCTAGTCAGAAACGATTCTTTGTCGTAAATCATGTTTCGGTTTTTCAAGTTTTACTACTGAAAAATACGCAATTTACAAGGCATATAAAACCGCAGGCGCTTTATATTTCGAGGAATTGTTTAAAAACACTTTTCTGAAAAATTTTCCGACAGAAATACCGACGAATGTGGCTTGTTTTTATTCATTATAAATTCGGAATAACTTGACTTGCAGCAGTAAAAATAAGTAGTGGTAGAATTATCTTTGTGCCAAGTTTTAAACTGACCAAGTGAAATTATCTAAGATTATTGATTTGACCAACGCAAAAGTGGTTGCCGGTGATACCGAAAAAGACCACAATTTGCAGAGAGCTTTTAGTTCCGATCTGATGAGCGATGTATTAACGCTGGATACGGAGCATATACTTTTAATTACAGGACTGACCAATTTGCAAATTGTTCGCACAGCCGAAATGGCCGACATTGAAGTGGTGTTGCTGGCACGTAACAAAACTGCCACGCCCGAAATGATCGAGCTGGCCAACGAAACAGGTTTGGTGCTGTTGGAAACTCCATATTCTATTTATCGTTCGAGCGGGGTGCTGTTTAAAAACGGCTTAGACCCGGTTTATTAATGAAGTTGGAATTCGACATAGCGAGTGGCGATTTTAGCAAGGCCGGAAGAGCTTCGAGCCGAATAAAAAAGATGCTGAAACAATTGCAGGTTGATCCGAAAGTGATCAAACGAATTGTTGTGGCCATTTACGAAGCCGAGGTAAATGTTGTTGCTCACTCTGTTGGAGGAAAAATGCTGGCCGAAATCGACGGCACAGGAATTACTGTGGTTGTTCAGGATAACGGACCCGGCATTGAAGATATTGAGAAGGCAATGCAGGAAGGCTACTCAACCGCTACCAAAGCCGTGCGAAATATGGGATTTGGCGCTGGAATGGGCTTGCCAAATATTAACCGAAACACCGATGAATTTACCATTGAAAGCGAGGTAGGAGAGGGAACAGTTTTAACTTTCAGAAATAATTTTTAGGAGATGAAGGTTGTAGAAAAATATCATGCCATAACAGTTGACACGGATAAATGTACGGGCTGCACGCACTGCATGAAAGCCTGTCCAACCGAGGCAATTCGGATACGAGGGGGAGTGGCGAATATAAATTCCGACCGTTGTGTGGATTGCGGAAACTGCCTGCGTGCATGTCCGGTTGATGCTTTTTATGTAGAGCACGATAGTTTGGAACAACTAAATAAATACAAATACCGGGTGGTGCTTTTTCCGGCGGTAATGATCGGGCAGTTTCCCGAAATTTATACCGAAGGCAAAATTTACGAAGCCCTGTTGAAACTCGGTTTTACCCATATTTTTGAGGTGGAGCAACCCATCGGGATGTTGATTAATGAGATTAAACGTGAAGTTGAAAAGTCGACACGTAAACCAATGATCTCATCGTTTTGTCCCGCCATTGTTCGTTTGATACAATCGCGCTATCCGTCGCTGGTCGATAATATTGTTCCGGTGAAAGCACCGCATGATTTGGCGGCTTGTCATGCTATCGAGTTACTGGCAAAACAAGGTGTTAAACGCGAAGAAATAGGCACTTTTTATGTGTCGCCGTGTTCGGCAAAAATGGCGGCTGTAAAGCGTCCTTTGGGCGAGGAAGTATCGGCTGTGGATGGCCTGATTAAAATGAGTGATTTATACAATCACATTATGCGGGTAATCGACAAGGAAGAAAAAACCGATACGGCTCCGTTGCGCAAAAACCTAACGCTCGATGGTATTTTGTGGAGTCTTCCGCGTGGCGAAGCAAGGCACTTTAAACGCAATTCGATGGCGGTTGATGGCATCCACAATGTGGTTAAAATTCTGGAACGAATGGAAAATGATGAAGTTCCGGTGCTCGATTTTCTGGAACTGAAATCGTGCCACCAGGGATGTGCAGGCGGAATTTTGCTTACTGGCAACCGTTTTCTAACTGTTGAGCGTCTGCAAAAACGATCGAAACGTTATCCGCATGCTTCATCCATCGATATCTCGGCAGTGAGCTGCCTGGGAATAAAGGATAAAATGAAAGCCAATCCTATTGAACCGCGTTATGTTTTTGCGCTGGATACCGATCGACTTAAAGCACTGGAAAAAATGCAGAAAGTAGATCGGATTTTATGCCAGCTTCCGGGAATTGATTGCGGTAGTTGTGGCGCGCCCAACTGTCATGCACTTGCTGAAGATATGGTGCAGGGAAAAGCAAAAATGACAGATTGTATTTTCTTACAAAACAGGTACTTAAACGAGAATAAAATAAACATCGAAAAAGCGACAAAAAACCTGGAAAAAGCCTGGGGGAAAAATCGTTTTGACGCTGACTGTAACAGAAGAGGAGGTAGAAATGAAGGTTTCTGAACTGGTTGAAAAATTTGGATTAAAAGTCTTTTCCGGCGAATCCGGACTTGAGAATGAAATTTCCGGCGGGTATGTTTCCGATCTGCTGAGTGATGTAATGGGAAATGCGCAGGAAGGGCAGGTGTGGATAACACTTCAAACCCACCAAAATGTAATGGCTATCGCCTCGCTGAAAGAGCTCGCAGCAGTGATCCTGGTGAAAGGTTTTGAACCCGAAGAAGACACACTCGAGCGTAGTAACGAAGAAGGTATTCCTGTACTGGGAACCGACAAAGCCACATTCGAAATGGCAGGAAATTTATTCATCACCTTAACGTAATCCGATGCAAAAATTCAGGGCCGACCTACATATTCATACCGTACTTTCGCCCTGTGCCGACCTGGAAATGGCTCCGCGTAAAATTGTGGAACAAGCCCGGGAGGCAGGATTGCATATTATTGGAATCACCGATCATAATTCGACCTTAAACGCCAAAGTAATTCGCGATTTAGCGCACGAAAAGGGAATTCTTGCACTTACCGGCGTAGAAATTACTACCAAAGAAGAGGTGCATTGCCTGGCGTTTTTCGAGGATGACGAGAAGCTGGATAAATTCCAGCAGTATTTGGAACAGAACATTATGCATGTTCCAAATCCGGATGGACACTTTGGTTATCAGCCGGTTGTTGATGAGGATGAGAAAGTGTTGGAACTGGTTCCATATTACCTCACATCAGCATTAAAAAAAGGTATTTCGTCGGTTCAAAAGTACGTGTACGAGCTGGGCGGAATTTTTATTCCGGCACATGTTAACCGGCCGTTGAACGGTTTATTTAGCCACCTGGGTTTTATTCCGAAAGACCTTGAATTTGATGCCATGGGAATTACTGGAAAAACCAGCGAAAAGCATGTTCGAAAACATTATGATTTAGGTGATAAAATTTCGTTAATTTATAATTCAGATGCTCATTTTTTAGAACAGATTGGAACCCGATATTCTGTTTTTAATATTCAGGAATTAACTTTTTGTGAAGTTAAAATGGCTCTGAATCAGCAAGATGAACGATTTGTTGAAATTATATGAAAACACTGTCCGAACATATTCTGGATATTGTGCAGAACTCGGTTAGCGCAAAAGCGACATTGATTGAAATCATAGTTGAGGAGGACAAAATAGCAGACCTTTGTTCATTAGTAATCAGAGACAACGGCTGCGGAATGAGCAAAGAAACGCTGGCCAAAGCCATAAATCCGTTCTTTACATCGCGAACTACCCGAAAAGTAGGTTTGGGCATTCCGCTTTTAAAGCATAGTGCTGAGGCTGCCGGTGGCAGTTTTTCCCTCGAATCGGAGTTGAATGTGGGTACTGTTTTAACGGCCCGTTTTCAGCTGTCGAACATCGACCGACCACCACGTGGCGACATTGCAGAAACCTTGTACCTAACGTTTTTAAGCTACACCGACGGGAATTTGGTGTACCGCCATAAAACAGAAAAGGGTGAGTTTCGGATAAGTTCCGATGAGTTGAAAGAAGTGCTGGGCGATGTTTCGTATCAGCAAAAGGAAATACGCGAAGGGATTTTGGAACTGATAAAATCGAATTTAGAAGAAATAGAGGCAACGAAGTAACGAATAAACGAGAAAACGATATGACTAAAATTAAAACACTGGCTGATCTTCGGAAGATGAAAGAAGAAGCTCAGTCGAAAATCAAACTCAGGGAAAACAGTGCGAATCCCGATCAGGTTGTGCAGGTTAAAGTGGGTATGGCCACATGTGGAATTGCATCCGGCGCAAAAGAAACCATGAAATATTTTGTGGAAGAGCTGGAACAGGAAGCCATTGATGCGGTTGTTACTCAAACCGGTTGTATGGGATACTGTTATGCCGAGCCCACTGTTGAAGTAAAATTGCCGGGAAAAGAACCGGTGGTTTACGGACACGTGAAAAAAGAAAAAGCCCGCGAAATTATCGACTCATACATTAAACGCGGCGAGCTGGTTGATGGAATTATTCCGGTAAGCTTTAAAACCATAGACGACTAAAAACTTTAAACCTTTAACTTATGACTGACTACAAAATGCATCTTTTAATTTGTGGTGGTACCGGGTGTAAAGCATCGGAAAGCGACGAAATTAAAAACAGGCTAAACCAATTGATTCACGATCTTGGGCTCGAAGATGAAGTTCAGGTGGTGCTGACCGGTTGTTTTGGTTTTTGCGAAAAAGGACCCATTGTAAAAGTATTGCCCGACAACACTTTTTACGTGCAGGTGTCGCCAAACGATGTTGTTGAAATTGTTGAGGAACACATTGTAAAAGGCCGGCCGGTAAAACGTTTATTATATACCGATCCCACTAACGATAAACAAATCAGCGATTCAAAAGGCATGGATTTCTACAAAAAGCAAATCCGTATCGCTTTAAAGAATTGTGGTTTTATCAATCCCGAAAATATTGACGAATACATTGCCCGCGATGGTTACCAGGCTTTGGGAAAATGTTTGTCTGAACTGACTCCCGAAGAGGTAATTAAGGAGGTGAAAGACTCTGGCTTACGTGGCCGCGGTGGTGGCGGTTTCCCAACAGGATTAAAGTGGGAGATCACAAAAAATGTGGAAAACGACCAGAAATATGTGGTTTGTAATGCCGACGAGGGCGACCCCGGTGCATTTATGGACCGCTCGATTTTGGAAGGCGATCCGCATTCGGTGCTGGAAGCAATGGCCATTTGCGGCTATTGTATTGGCGCCGACAAAGGACTCGTGTATATCCGGGCCGAATATCCGCTGGCTATTCAGCGTTTGAAAATCGCCATTAAACAAGCCGAAGAATATGGTTTGATCGGCGATGATATATTAGGAACCGGTTTTAATTTTCATATTGAATTACGTTATGGAGCCGGAGCTTTTGTTTGCGGCGAAGAAACCGCGCTGATCCACTCGATGGAAGGTTTGCGTGGAGAACCAACTTTTAAACCGCCGTTCCCATCCGTTTCAGGTTACATGGGAAAACCTACCAACGTAAACAACGTGGAGACTTTTGCAAACATTCCGGTAATTCTGAATAAAGGTGCTGAATGGTTTAGTAAAATCGGTACCGAAAAATCGAAAGGCACAAAAGTGTTTGCCCTGGCCGGAAAGATCAACAATGTTGGTTTGATCGAGGTGCCAATGGGAACAACACTACGCGAAGTGATCTACGATATCGGTGGCGGAATTAAAGACGGAAAAGAGTTTAAGGCCGTTCAAACCGGTGGCCCGTCGGGCGGCTGTTTAACGAAAGAAGATTTGGATATCCCGATTGATTACGATAACCTGCTGGCATCCGGTTCAATGATGGGATCGGGCGGAATGATCGTTATGGACGAGAACGATTGTATGGTTTCCATTGCGAAATTCTATCTTGATTTTACGCTGGAAGAATCGTGTGGAAAATGTACGCCATGCCGTGTTGGAAACAAACGCCTTTACGAATTGCTGGATAAAATTACCCAGGGAAAAGGAGAAGAGCAAGACATTGAAAAGTTGAAAGATTTAAGTGTGGTAATTAAAGATACGGCACTTTGCGGTTTGGGACAGACTTCTCCAAACCCGGTGCTTTCAACCATAAATAATTTCGAGCACGAATACCATGCTCACGTGCACGACGGTAAATGTCCGGCGGGGCAGTGTAAATCGCTGTTGCGTTACGATATTGTAGAGGATCTGTGTACCGGTTGTACACTTTGTTTCCGCAATTGCCCGGTTGGAGCCATTTCCGGCGAGCGCCGTGCACCGCATTTTATCGATCAAACATTGTGTATTAAATGTGGCGTGTGTTACGAGAAATGTAAATTCAATGCAATAACCCTAACCTAATCAGAAACCTGGAAATTATGGATACAGTAAATCTTACGATAGATAATAAACCGGTTGTGGTAAAATCAGGGACCACAATTCTTGAAGCGGCATCGGGTGTTGGGATGCATATTCCAACGCTTTGCCACATGAAACTTGATGATCTGAACATTGAAAACAAACCTGGTGGCTGCCGTATTTGTGTGGTTGAGGTGGAAGGACGAAGAAACCTGGCGCCGGCTTGTTGTACCGATGTGAGCGAAGGAATGAAGATCAATACCCACTCGATGCGGGTGATAAATGCACGCAGAACGGTAATGGAGTTGATTCTTTCAGATCACCCATTCGACTGTTTGATTTGTGCAAAATCGGGTAACTGCGACTTGCAGGATATGGCGCACAATCTCGGAATTCGCGAAATTCATTATAAAGGAGAGCAGTCGACCTACCGCGAAGATACTTCTCCGGCTATTATTCGCGAGGTGGACAAATGTATTATGTGCCGTCGTTGCGAAACCATGTGTAACGAAGTGCAAACCGTAGGTGTTTTATCGGCCATTAATCGTGGTTTCGAATCGGTTGTTTCACCCGCTTTCGAAATGAACCTCGATCACTCGGTGTGTACGTATTGTGGTCAATGTGTGGCCGTTTGTCCAACCGGAGCATTAACTGAAGTTGACGAAACCGGAAAAGTGATTCGTGCGCTTTCCGACCCTACAAAAACTGTAATTGTTCAAACAGCTCCTGCCGTGCGTGCTGCATTAGGCGAGGAGTTTGGAATGGAAGCCGGATCTTTGGTAACCGGAAAGCTGGTGGCTGCTTTGCGCCGTCTAGGTTTCGATCATGTTTTTGATACCGACTTTGCTGCCGACCTTACCATTATGGAAGAAGGTACCGAATTACTGAATCGTTTGGGAAAACATTTGGCAGGCGATAAAGATGTTAAACTTCCAATACTAACTTCTTGCTGTCCGGCGTGGGTGAAATTCTTCGAGCACCAATTCCCGGAAATGAAAGATATTCCTTCAACAGCACGATCGCCACAGCAAATGTTTGGTGCAATTGCCAAAACTTATTTTGCCGATCAGTTGGGAATTAAACGTGAGGATTTGGTTGTTGTTTCGATTATGCCATGTGTGGCAAAAAAATATGAGTGTGGCCGCGATGAGTTTAAAACCAACGACAACCCGGATGTTGATCATGCCATTACAACCCGCGAGTTGGCAGCACTGATCAAACTTTCGAATATCGATTTTACCGCACTTCCAAACGAAGACTTTGATAATCCACTGGGGGAATCTACAGGAGCCGGTGTAATCTTCGGAACCACAGGTGGTGTAATTGAAGCGGCAGTTCGTACAGCGTATGAAGTTCATACAAAAAAAGAATTGCCAAAATTAGATTTTGATGAACTGCGTGGTATGGAAGGAATCCGTGAAGCGACCATCGATTTTGACGGATTACCAATAAAAATTGGAATTGCGCATGGTTTGGGTAACGCACGTAAACTGCTGGAAGATATTCAGGCAGGAAACAGCGAATTCCACGCCATTGAAATTATGAGCTGCCCCGGTGGTTGTATCGGTGGTGGTGGTCAACCTTATCACCATGGCGATGCGGGTATTCTGAAAAAGCGTCAAGCTGCCTTGTATACTGAAGACAAGAACAAGACGCTGCGCAAATCGCACTTGAATCCACATATTATTGAGTTGTATGAAAAGTTCCTGGGTGAACCGATGAGTGAAAAAGCACATCATCTGTTGCATACGGAATACTTTGATCGTACATAGTATTAATATTTGTAAAGTATCTAATTGTCTAAAATCTAAAAGTCTAAAAGATGCCAAAAATTAAATTAGCAGAGAATACAGTACAGCTCATAAAAGATATTTGTGTTGAATTTGAAAATAAGGAAAGCGAACTGATAAATGTGCTTCACCAGGTGCAAAGTAAATTGGGTTATTTGCCCGCTGAGGTGCAGGAAGTAATTGCAAAAGAGCTAAAAACCTCGGTAGCAAAAGTGTACGGTGTTGTAACTTTTTACAGCTTTTTCACGATGATTCCTCAGGGCGAGAATCCAATCTCGATTTGTATGGGAACCGCCTGTTATGTTCGTGGTGCCGAGCAGGTATTAAACGAATTCAAACGCCAGTTAAAAGTGGAAGTTGGAGAGTCGACCGAAGATGGTAAATTCTCGATTAACTGCTTACGCTGCGTGGGAGCCTGTGGTTTGGCTCCGGTGGTAACCGTTGGAGAAAAAGTCTATGGCCGTGTAGCACCAACCGATGTGAAAAAGATTATCGCAGAATACCATAACCGATAGGTTTTCGGTAGGATAAAACAAAATACAATTAACTGTTCTCGATGTGTATAGCACAGAGGGAGCAGTTTTTTTGTGACTTATAATGTTGATGGAATGAGCGCCTGATCAGGTTGACAGGCTTTTGATAAATTGTATGCTGCGTTCGTTAAAAATATCGGGTTGATCGATATTGCAAACATGGCCGCAGTTTTTTATAATTTCCAGTTTCGAGTTAAAATGATTTTTTACCAGATTTGATACGGTGGGTAAAAACATATGATCGCGGTCACCCATCAGGTAAAGAACCGGAGCCGATGCCTCTTTAATGAGGAATTCCTGTAAGTTACCCTTAATTTCGGTCGACATGCGCAGCCATTTTTTGAACTCTTTTTCGCCTAAACGAATCGCTTCTTTAATAAACAGCTTTCTCGATTCAATGTCTTTTTTATACGGGATCAAAATCCATGCATTGATTTTATACAACCACATGTACGGGAAAATCGTTTGCAATAATTTGGCCACCGATACAAGCGCGTTAATTCGCGAGTTAAATTGTACTACCGCACCGCCCAGAATTATGGATTCAGCACGTCCCGGAGCCAGTTTATCCATGGCACGAATAACAATGCATCCCAAAGAAATACCTACAAGGTGAGCCTTTTCAATATTGAGGTGATCCATTGTTTTGATTACATCCAGAGCAATCTCATCAAAGGCGTAAATCTCTTCGCGGGTGTATTCTTTTTTTGATTTTCCATGTCCGCGTAAGTCAACCAAAAGCACATTGAAATGCTTCTTGAATTCGCGTAGCTGTCTGAACCATACGAGGTTACTGCCTCCGGCGCCGTGTACGAACACTACCCAGGTATCAGACGACTTATGTGGAAATACTTTGTGATACAGCATGCTGCAAAAATAGAATTATTTCAATATAACAACAAGCCTTGTTGGAGGTTGACTATTTCTTTCAATTATTTTTAAGGATTATTAAGAGTTGTTTATGAATCTTTTAAAAATCGGAATAGCTGGTTGGGTGGCATAACCAGTTATCGATATGCGAAACAGTATTGGCGTATGCTTTATTGTTTTTTAATTCCTCCCATTTCGGATGTGCACCAAATGCTTCCCACAGTTTTTTATTTGTTTCGATGTCTTTAAACGAAGTCATGTAAATAAGGTTGGGCATATTTGCCCCGGCCAATACTTCGCCAAAAAACACGGCATTAAAACCAAGGTCGTTAAACAGGGCAACTTCTCCGCCTTCGTTAAACATCTCAACTTTTTTATGATATAGTTTTTCGGTAGGTCCCTCATAACTTCGTATCTGAAAAATCTGTTCCGCTTTTGGTGTGTCGAAAGCCGGTTTGTGGTAGTTCGGCATTTCCGAAAATGCTTTTAAAATAATGGTCTCAACGCGCTTAAATGGCGGATTGTCGTGTGCGGCATTTATGTAGTCGTCATTTCCCGAATTCAATTCAAATTGAAGGAGTTGATCATCAATTTTTACAACGTCGTTCAGGTCTTCTAATGGAATAAGCACAAATATTTTTTTACCGTAATCCGGATCGGTTTCAATGGGTTTAAAAACGCCAACATTTTCGATTCCTGCTTCGTGTGCAGCTTTCAGAAAAGTGGTTTTTAAGTAATTGTCTACGCGTTCTTCCTGACCGGGATTGTCCAAACTATACACTTTTATTTGGTAATAGTTGCCGGCAAAAAGTTGCGAATAAGAAAACAGTGCAATTATAAAAACTGCGATTGAAAGAATTCGTTTAGATTTCATTTTGAACGGTTTTTGGTTTACCGCTCTAAGGTATTAATTTTTAGCTAATTTATATTCCGGCTGATACAAAGCCCGGTGAGTTTCGGTAAGTAGTTCCTTTAACGGAATATGCGCCGGAATTTTACGTGTATCTATTTTATCCAAATTGGGTTGAGTAGGTAATTCTCCCGGAAACCAGTGACTTTTTTCTTTAAAGGTTTTATAGCGGTATTTCGCAAAATCGATCATGTCGTACGATTTCCAAAGCCTGCGCAAACGCAATACTTCCGGAATGTTTATTCCCGACGGATCGTTTTGCATTTCGAAACCCTCGTATACGGAATATGGATCGTCGAATAAAAAGCTATCCAGTTTTAGTTTTGTTTCGTATTCCGTTTGGCTCCATGGCGATGTAGTTGGGAAAATGCCTTTCATTTCCTCGAAATGTTCCTTCTCTGTTATGCCGAATGAGAGCGTGTGAATGGCCGGATTGTTTAAACAAAATCGCGCGTTCCACTGAATTGGTGTAAGCGGATAAGTGGCATCCTTTACCTTGGCTGAAGGATTAAAAAGCTGGCCGCCTTTATCGTTTGGCGAGATAATAAAAACGCCCATGTCTCGCACTTCTGCCATTTGTACCGCTGCTAAGTTTCGCTGGTTGAAGTAGTAATAATGTAGGTTCACGAACTCGAACAAACCGGTTTCAATAGCACGCACAATAACCTCCAACGGAGCGTGTGTGCTAAAACCAACATGCTGTATTATGCCTTCTTCTTTTAGTTTTAGCAGGGCTTCAACCGCTCCTCCGCTTTTGCAACTTTGTTCCAGCAATTCGGGAGTGTTTATTCCGTGCCAGCCGTAAAAATCGAGGTAATCGGTTTGTAAATCGCGCAACTGATTTTCTACCATTTCGTAGGTGTCGTCAGCTGTCAGCGGGCTTCCTTTGGTCATTAAATGGTATGAAGTACGTGGAATGGCCAACTCTTCATTTAAAACTTTGCCATAAACGGTCTCGCTTTTTTTGTAGCCCCATGCGGTCTCAATGTGGTTAATGCCCGCACCGAATGCCATTTGAACCGAATTCAAACATTCTTCCAATGTATCCTCAGGAATTTCACGACGGGGATCATCCCAGCCATGTTTAAAACGCATGCCGCCAAGTGTTATGGTACTCAGGTGTTTTTCGGTTTTCCCAAAACGGCGGTATTGCATTCCCTCTTTTTTATTCAGAATCTTCGGCATAAAATTGTTTCTTTTTAACACGTGCAAAGTTTAGCATTTACAACTAGCCAGATAAACGATTGGTTTACCATTTTGCCTGAATTGACAAATAGTTAATGTTTTGCCTCTACAAGTTGGAGTTCGAAATGGATGTGCTAAGATGCAGAATTAAATGTCGACAGACAAATGTAACAACTAGTAGAGCTGATTAAGTGGTGGTCTGCGAAAAATTGAAACCGGATGTTTGGAATGAATGATTTGTATTAATTTGCGATGATAGTACAAGATTATATTTTCTAATTATCTTTGCTCTCATGCAAAAAAACGATTCTGAAAAACCATTGATTTTGGTTACAAACGACGATGGAATTCATGCAAAAGGTTTGCGTGAACTGGTGGAGGTAATGCAATTTTTTGGCGATGTAGTCGTCATTTCATCCGAAGTTTCCATGTCGGGGAAAGCTTGTGGTATTACAGTTGATCAGCCGCTGCGGGCAGTGCCTGTAGAAAAGATTCACGGTGTGCCTACCTACAAATGCAACGGTACGCCGGTTGACAGTGTAAAATTGAGTTTTAACAGCTTGTTCGAACGGACACCAGATTATGTGGTTTCGGGAATTAACCACGGTTCAAATGCGTCGATAAGTGTAATTTACAGCGGAACAATGGGAGCTGCCATTGAAGGTGGTTTGCATGGTGTGCCGTCGATTGGTTTTTCGCTAGATGATTACGATTCAGAGGCAGATTTTTCGAAAGCCAAACTGGTTGTTGCCCGTGTTTTTCAGAGTGTAATTGAAAATGGAATTCCGGCGTTTACTTGCTTAAATGTGAATATTCCGAAGGGAAAACCAGAGGGTATAAAAGTTTGCCGGCAGGCGCACGGAAAATGGATGGAAGAGTTTGAAAAAAGAACCGATCCGCACGGAAGAGCATATCACTGGCTGTCAGGATATTTCCAGAATTTGGATGAAGACACCGAAGACACCGATATTTTTGCATTAGAAAATAATTTTGCCACTGTGGTTCCCGTTCGGGTTGATATGACTTGCTACGAAACCATGGATCAAATTAAGTCGTGGAAGTTTTAATATGCCAAAAAGCAAACAAAATAAATACGACAAAGTTGGGGTAGGCGTTTTAACCGGACTGGTTTTACCGCTTATCATTTTTTTTATTGTTTACCTGGTTGGCGAAAACAATATGTCGTTCCTGGATTACCTTGCCGGAATGAGAAGAATGCAGGCGCTCGTTAAAATCGGAAGCCTGTGCGTTTTTACCAACGTTGGCGTTTTCTGGATTTTCCTGCGATTAAAATACGAAAAGGCTGCCCGCGGTGTGTTGGGAGCCACCATTCTTTATGCCATTGTGGTGTTAATTTCAAGAGCAGTTTAATATGCGGTACTACATTATAGCTGGCGAAGCATCGGGCGATTTGCATGGCTCAAACCTGATGAAGGAACTGAAAGTTGCCGACAAGGAAGCCGATTTTCGTTTTTTTGGCGGCCATAAAATGCAGGCTGTTGGTGGCGAGCTGGTTAAGCATTATCGCGAAATGGCCTTTATGGGTTTTGTGAATGTGATATTGAACATTCGGACCATAAAACGTAACATGGAGTTTTGTAAAAAAGACTTACTCAACTACAAACCCGATGTACTTATTTTAATCGATTACCCAGGATTTAACCTGCGAATTGCCGAGTTTGCCAAACAAAACAATATAAAAGTTTACTATTACATTTCGCCAAAATTGTGGGCCTGGAAAGAATACCGTGTTAAAAAGGTGCGTGCTTTTGTTGATGAAATGTTTACCATTTTTCCTTTTGAAACGGCCTTTTACAAAAAGCATGGTATCGACGTAAATTATGTGGGAAATCCGCTGTTTGATTCGATTAAGGAATTTGAAAAAAATGCACAGTCGGCAGAAGAATTTAGAGCAAAAAATAATTTAGATAATCGCCCGATTATTGCTCTGCTGGCCGGAAGTCGTGTACAGGAGATTAAAGGAACTTTGCCTGTGATGAAAAAGGCAGTTGAAGGCCGGAATGATTACCAGGTTGTGCTGGCCGGTGTTTCGTCGGTTGACAAAGAATTGTATTCAGGAATTTTGCAGGGGAGCAACATAAAAGTGCTTTACGAATCCACCTACGATTTACTGAATAACGCGCATACAGCTTTGGTGGCCTCCGGAACGGCAGCTTTGGAAACGGCTTTGTTTCATGTGCCGCAAACCGTGCTTTACAAAGTTGAAGGCGGCGTGTTGGTGCATTACATTATGGCTGCCGTTTTAAAAATTAAGTGGGTGTCGCTACCTAATATCATTTTGGGAAAAATGGCGGTTAAAGAGCTGCTTCAAAAAGATATGACCGTTAAAAAAGTAACGGCAGAACTGGATCGTTTACTTGGCGACGAAAAATATCGCGAAAGGATTCTGTCGGATTACCGTGAAATGCAAAAGTTAATGGGCGAGCCGGGCTGCTCAAAACGGGCCGCTGAAAAAATGGTTTCGTTACTGCAATGAAGAAATTATTCTATTTAAATAGAAGATGGAGTAATGCCGCCGGATTTTTTCTTTTTAACCTCGTGGTATGTTTTTTATTAATGATTGTTTTATCGGCATTTGCTGAGAATTTGAAACATTCATATTTGTGGTCGTTAGGTATCCTTTTGGGATTTGGTTTGATGATAAATGCTATTGTAATTACACTGCAAACTCAGGTAAAAGAAGTTGAAATTGAGAAGGATTGTTTTATTCTTCATTTCTTTTTGCTCAATCAAAAAAAGTATAGGTTAGACCAACTCAAACAATATGCAACTGCCGTTTATGGAAATGGTCGCTACATTATGGCTCATTCCGTAATTTTAGAGTTTGATGATGGGAAACGCTATCAGGTTGCCGATCCGATAATTGATAATTACAAGGATTTTTATGAGTTCATCAAGGCAAGGGAATTCGAATGTTTCGGGTATATTGGGCAAAATAACTGGAGAAAGAAAAATAAACCATTTTCAAAAAAATGGGTTGTTGAACGGAATGAAAAAGAATTGATCAAAACCATTGAGAAAAAGAAAGGTGTGATAATTTTGTACATCTACGGAATAATTGCACTTGCAATGAATTATGCGATGGTGCGTTATCTTATGTTCTAATTAAAAGCAACAGAAGTGTATAGCTTATTTAAAAAAGAAATAAAAACTTTCCTCGGATCGCTGATCGGTTACCTGGCCGTGCTGGTTTTTTTATTGGTTACCGGTTTGTTTCTGTGGATTTTCCCGGGCAATTACAATATTCCTGATAATAACTATGCAACGCTGCAAGGGCTTTTTACGCTGGCGCCGTGGTTGTACCTGTTTTTGGTGCCCGCCATTACCATGCGTATGTTTGCCGACGAAAAACGCAGTGGTACCATCGAAATTCTGCTTACGCGACCGCTGGCTGATTTTCAGCTGGTAATGGCAAAGTTTCTGGCCGGATTGGTGCTGGTTGTTTTCTCGTTGTTACCCACTTTGTTGTATTTCTTGTCAGTTTACTGGCTGGGAAATCCGGTTGGGAGCATCGATACCGGAGCAACCTGGGGATCGTTTATGGGGCTGTTTTTCCTGGCAACTATTTATGTGGCCATTGGTATTTTTGCCTCGTCGCTCACCGACAACCAAATCGTTTCCTTCATCTTCGGAATGTCGCTGTCGTTTATTTTTTACCTCGGTTTCGAGTTTGTGGCGTCGGCAGAAGTTCCGTATTTGCTGGAGCAACTTTTTTCGTGGTTAAGCATTAACGATCATTATCTTTCCATTTCGCGGGGAGTGGTTGATATGCGCGATATTCTCTATTTTATCGGTATGGCCTTTTTGTTTTTGTACGGCACTACGCTGATCTTGCGAAAAGGAAAACTCCGAAAAACAAAGGCAAAAGTTCGTGCGGTGGTTATTCCGGTTGTCGTTTTGCTCGTACTTGCGATTTCATCGAACTTTTTATACCGCATAGATTTGACTGCCGAAAAACGTTATTCTTTATCAGATGTAAGCAAACAAATGGTAAGCGGATTGGAAGGTCCCGTGGAAGTGGAGTTGTATTTAAGTGGAGAACTGGAAGCCGGATTACGAAAAATACAAAACGAAGTACTGGAGAAAATTGCCGTACTGAATGCTTACAGTACGGCGCCGATTCGGGTACGCATTTTTAATCCGTACAGCATCGGGAACATCGAAAAGCAGGAAGAATTTATTACCGACATCGTAAACAGAGGTGTGCCGCGAATTAATTTCGGGCATAAAACCGAGCAAGGTGTGAGTTCGCGTTTTATATTTCCGGGGGCCATTATTCGTTACCAGAACAAAGAGCTGGCGGTTAATTTCCTAAAAAATAACCCGTACACTAGTTACGAAAATAACTTTAATCATTCGGTGGAAACCATCGAGTTCGAATTGGTAAATGCATTTCATAAACTGATGCGAAAGAAAAAATCGGTACTGGCATTTTTGCAAGGACACGATGAGGCGAATCAATACGAAGTGGCCGATATAGCACGGGCACTTTCTGCCGATTTTGAAATTGACATGATGGAAGCTGCCGACCTGAAAGATTCGGACGTTGATATTTTGGTGATTGCCAATCCTAAGAAGGAATTTCCGGAGACCTCTAAAATTGCCATCGACCAATACCTGATGAAAGGTGGGAAACTAATGTGGCTGGTTGATCCGGTTCAGGTGAGTTTGGATAGTTTAAGCAAAGGATTTCAAACCTATTCATTCCCAAACGATATGAATATTGGCGACCAGTTATTTCGCTACGGCGTTCGTTTAAACTACGAGTTGTTGCAGGATGTGAACTGTATTCAAATTCGGGTAAATACTGCGGCGCCGGGTAATCCGCCACGTTACACTTTACATCCGTGGTATTATTCGCCGTTGCTAACGCCCAACGATAATCACCCGATAAGCCGAAACCTGAACTGGGTAAAAACAGAATTTGTTTCGTCGCTCGATACGGTTTCTGCCAATTCAACCATCCGAAAAGAGGTAATTCTGAGTACATCGCCTTATGCCCGCCGGATAAAAGCACCGTCGTCGGTGAGTCTTGGAAACATTAATAATCCGCCGGCACGCGAGTTGTTTACGCAGTCGGATATTCCGGTTGGCGTTTTGTTGGAAGGCGTGTTTACATCGAACTACAAAAACCGGATGGTGGAAAACTACGGCTATTCTTCAGCCGACATAATTACCGAAAGTCAGCCCACACAAATGATCGTGATTGCCGATGGGGGAATGATTACCAACAAAGTCAACTATTCTACCAATCCGCATAAAATTCAGGAACTTGGTTTCGACGAAGTGTCGGGGCAGGTTTTCGGAAATAAGGAGTTTTTGATCAATGCTATTTCGTACCTCGATGATAAGCAGGGAATTATGCAGTTGCGGGGCCGCTCGCTAAAATTACGTTTGCTCGATAAAGTAAAACTGCGCGAAGAAGCGGCTTTCTGGAAATGGTTGAATGTATTGCTGCCACTGCTTTTGATCACTGTTTTTGCACTGGTTTACAACCTTGTTCGTAAATACCGATACAATCGTTCATAAAATCGGGTAAAATCAAGCCAAGCGCGATAGGGATAATTCCTGAAAGTTTGTATATTCGTATACTTAGATTAGTTGTAAATAAGACGAAAATTCAAAAAAATAAATCGAAATAAATGAAGTTTGTAGTTTCAAGCACCGAATTACTGAGTCACCTTTCTGCAATTAGTAAGGTAATCAGCAGTAAAAGTACAATGCCAATTCTCGATAACTTCTTGTTTCAGTTAAGCGAAACAGAGTTAACCATAACAGCTTCCGATCTGGAGTCGACTTTAATTACCAGCCTCGAGTTGGATAATATTGAAGGCGAAGGTGCCGTTGCAGTTCCGGCCAAGTTGATCACCGATACGCTGAAAGAATTTCCGGAGCAACCACTTACATTCCAAATCGATGGTGAGTCGTACCTTGTTGAAATTTATTCCGACAATGGTAAATTCAGCATTATGGGACAAAATGCCGAGGATTTTCCGGAGCAACCACAGCTGGATGAGGAAGGTGCTTCGTCGATCGATGTTAGCCACGTTGTACTTCAAAAAGGTATTGAAAAAACTTTGTTTGCTACTGCCGACGATGAGTTGCGCCCGGTAATGAATGGTATTTACGTGGAGCTAACGCCTGATTTTATGAGCTTTGTTGCATCGGATGCGCACAAGCTGGTACGTTACCGTCGTTTGGATGCAAAAGCTGAATTCGAGTCTTCGTTTATTTTACCTAAAAAACCGGCCAGTTTATTGAAAAACCTGCTGCCGAAAGAAGAGTTTGATGTAAAACTGGAATTCGACGATAAAAACGCCTTTTTTACGTTAAGCAACTACAAACTGATCTGTCGTTTGGTAGAAGGAAATTATCCAACCTACAACTCGGTAATTCCTACAAACAATCCAAACAAAATGATCATCGACCGCCTGAATTTCTTCAACACCGTAAAACGTGTTTCAGTATTCTCGAACCAGGCGAGCAACCTGGTAAAACTGAATATTTCCGACAACCAGTTAGTGGTGTCGGCACAAGATATCGACTTCTCTATTTCGGCAGTTGAACGTATCAATTGCGAATACGAGGGCGAAGAAATTGAAATTGGTTTCAAATCAACGTTCCTGCAGGAAATTCTTACCAATATTTCAACCGGCGATGTGAAGGTTGAAATGAGCGATCCAACGCGCGCAGGTTTGTTACTTCCGGCTGAAAATGAGGAAGACGAAGACATGTTGATGCTGTTGATGCCAATGATGATAAACGTTTAAAAATTTACGACGATAAACCGAAAAGGTATCCGGGAACGCAGGTTTTAGGGTACCTTTTTTAATTCATACCCACCATGAAGTTACATTTAAAAAACGCTTTGGTTTTTTTAGATCTGGAAACCACCGGAATAAACATTGTTACGGATCGAATTGTGGAGATTGCTTTGGTAAAAGTTAATGTTGACGGCACCGAGGAAGAAAAACTGATGCGTATAAATCCTGAACAACCGATTCCGATTGAGGCTTCTTTGATCCATGGAATTTACGATGAGGATGTGAAAGATGCTCCAACCTTTAAAGAGGTGGCAAAAACGCTGGCAAAATTTCTGGAAGGATGCGACCTGGCAGGTTTTAATTCCAACCGTTTTGATATTCCGTTACTGGCTGAAGAGTTTTTACGCGCCGAGGTGGATGTTGATTTTAAAAAGCGCAAATTTATTGATGTGCAGGCTATTTTCCACAAAATGGAAAAGCGAACATTGGCAGCGGCATACAAGTTCTATTGTAACCAGGAATTAACCGATGCGCACAGTGCCATGGCCGATACAAAAGCAACTTACGAAGTGCTGAAATCGCAGCTCGATAAATACAAAGATGTGGAGTATGAAGATGCCAAAGGGAAAAAATCGACGCCGATTGAAAACGATGTGGATAAGTTAAGCGAATTCTCGTCGTATGATAGGAACGTTGATTTTGTAGGCCGTATTGTTTACGACGAAAATGGTGTTGAAGTATTCAATTTTGGAAAGAACAAAGGAGTGCCGGTTGAACAGGTTTTGCAAGAGCAACCCGGTTACTTTGGCTGGATATTAAATAGCGAATTCCCGCTGTATACAAAGAAAGTTTTAACACAGTTGAAACTAAAAATGATGAGTAAGTAAAGCTTGTCATTTCGAAGGAGGGAAGACTGAAAAATCTGTTACTTCATTCTCTACATTGTTATAGATTTCTCGCTTTGCTCGAAATGACATTGAAATTGAAAAGCTTTTTATCATGAAAATAATTTGCATAGGAAGAAATTACGTGGCTCATGCCAAAGAGTTGGGAAATGACGTACCCGAAGAACCCATCTTTTTTATGAAGCCCGACACGGCCTTGTTGCGAAATAACGATCCGTTTTATATCCCGGACTGGACCAACGAGGTGCACCACGAAATTGAATTGGTGATCAAGATAAATCGTATTGGCAAAAACATTGAGAAACGTTTTGCGCACCGTTATTACGATGAGGTGGGTTTGGGAATTGATTTCACTGCCCGCGATGTGCAGGCGCAACTCAAAGCAAAAGGACTGCCCTGGGAAAAAGCAAAAGCTTTTGATAAGTCGGCGGTATTAAGTAATACCTTCTTGCCAAAATCAATTTTCCCTGATCAGGAGGCCATTGGTTTTCGATTGGATATAAACGGTGATACCGTTCAGGAATCTCACTCGGGTTTGATGATCTTTGATTTTGACGAGTTGATCGCTCATATTTCGAAATACGTTACCCTTAAAATTGGCGATCTGATTTACACCGGGACACCGGCAAATGTTGGTCCGGTTGCAATTGGCGATCGTTTGGAAGGGTATCTGGAAAACAAGAAATTGTTTGATTTCGAAGTGAAATAGGAGCCTGATAAAAATATATAGCCCTGGCTTTTAAGCCGGGGTTTTTAGTAAAGTGTTACACCGGGCTTTAGCCCTTAATCTTGAAGAATGGAAAATCATCACTTTCAATTAGAAATGCAGGTGCGCGATTACGAATGCGACATTCAAGGCATTGTAAATAACGCTGTTTATCAGAATTACCTGGAACATACACGCCATAAATTTCTGAACCATGTTGGGCTCGACTTTGCCAAATTGCACGACGAAGGAATTGATGCAGTGGTTATAAAAGCTGAGTTGGAATACAAGTTTCCGCTGCGCCCCGGCGACGATTTTTTAGTTCGCCTGAAAATTGGGAAACAAGGCCGTTTACGAATTGTTTTTTTGCAGGAAGTAATTCGTAAAGCCGATGATAAGCTAATGGTAAAAGGCCGCATAACTTCAGTACTTACAAGAAATGGCCGACCACTTTCTCCCGAAATTCTGGAAAGTAAATTTGAAGAGGCAGGTATTGCTATTGAGGAAGTCTAGTTGCTGCTGTTGAGTATGGTACTTAAATGATCGGTTTTCGTATCGCTCCCAAAATTTGAGATATAATCCTGTAATGAGGTCTTGGCTTTTTCGCAATTGGTATGCTCTTTCTGGCACTCGTAAATATAGCTGGCTGCCATTCCAAAAAGAGCATCTTTGTTACCGGGATTAACTTCTAAAACCCGGTTGAACTGAAATCTCGCGTTTTTATAATGACTTTTATTTAACCATTCATAACCGGAGTCAAGCAAATAGTTGATTTGTTCGATTGTGATTTCAGTTTTTTGCTTCTCTACTTCGGAAACATAAGGATGATAATTTCGTTGGCTGTTGCTAAAGAAAAATTGAAAAATTCCGAAAGTTATCAGCGGAATAATAATTATCAATGAAACAATTGTAATGGTTTGTGTACGTTTTTGATCTCGCTCAATTTTCTTTCGGTATTTTGCTTTTAATTGGGCAAGTTTCTCGGGCGAAACTTGTTTTGAGACCAGCTTGTATTTGTTTTTGAAGATTCGTTTTTCGCCCTTGTCCCAGTCTTGATAAGCATGATGTTTGGGGCGCGCATTGGCGCGTAACGACTGTATCATTGCAAGAACCGATCCCCCAAATCCCATAACCAGTTTATTTTATTAGTTTCTCTTCAATACGAAATTCCTTTGCTTCAATACCATTGGTTTTTAGCGCCGATTTAAATCCTTCGTTCATCATTCGTCCCAGGCGCATCGGCATGTCCAAAAGGGCAGGGTAGGTGGTTTTGTCATCGGGCTGATTATAAAAGTGCACACAACTTTTTACATCCGACGAAAGATAAATGCGGCAGGCCATTGGTCGCGCATCATAAGCCATGCAGGTTTTGTCTTTTAATAAAGGGCATGCGTATTTGGCATTCATCAATTCATCGCCTTTTAAGTTTCCGAGCTTGGCTTGCTTTTGTTTTGCTTTTTCGGCTACTTCGGAAATCGTTTCAGCATCAAAAGATTTCTCAATAAACGCCTTTAAATAATTCAGCTCATAATCCAACGCAAAAACCGGTTGATGGCAACACCAGCTGCAGCCTCGTTTACAATCGATACTTTGATTTTGCTGCCGGGCATAAACAAATAACGAATCAATCAATCTGTCGATGGCAGCATACATTTCTTTTAAAGATTGATGCAATACTTCCTGCTCCATGTTGGCCTCAACAGCTTTCATGGCCAGTTGGTGCCCATCGTGGAAAAAGGCTTTTTCGAGTTGTTCAAATTGCGGGTTGGTGTTCATAAGATTAATTTTTATCAAGATACAAAAACAAAAAAGAATCTTCCCATATGTAAGAAGATTCTCCTGATTTTTTGAACATTGTTTATTTGTCGGGCGACAGGTTAACTCATTTGCGTTACTTTTCTTTTATCAATAATTTTTAGTCGGAAAATAAACCAGATTATGCCCGTTACAAGAAACAGGAATAATGAGTATAAAGGAGCGACTAGTGATGCTTTTAATCCGCCGGCAACAAGTGTTGGAGAAATGTCGCTAGTGGTTTCCAGAACTGAAAAGGCATTATACATACCCATTGTCCGATAAAGTAAGGAAAGAAGTAATCCAAGTCCTCCGATAAAAAGGATGGTAGTGTTCAGTTTTTCCAGTTTCCGGTAATCGCATTTTGTTGAGCGAATATTCTTTACGGCACGAACCGAAAAGATGATTACCAGAATCCACATCAGGTAATGAAGAGTCATAAACCCCGGACCTCCATCCATAAAGTTTTGTTTTAATAAATCGGCTACTGACATTGTTTTTGGTTTTAGTTGATGTTGAAATTAGTTATTGTTCATTGCTTTTGGCAAGCGAAACCAGGCCCCCCATCGCTCCAAGATTCATGGAGTCGAGTGCTGAGCTGGGAACGATTACCATCGATCCTTTTTCCTTGAGTCCTTCGAAAAGCATATTCATCCCACGCAGTTGAAGTGCCACCGGATTGTTGACATATTTTCGACTGGCCTCTTCAAATTTTACGGCTATTTCGGTTTCGGCCGTTCCCAGAATTACTCGGGCCTGGCGTTCGCGCTCTGCCTGCGCTTGTTTACTCATTGCATCGGCAAGTGTTTTCGGAATTACAACATCTTTTATTCCTACCGTTTGACAAGTAATTCCCCAGGGATTTGTGTGTTCATCGAGTGTAACCTGAAGATCTCCTGCAATTTTTTCGCGGTTTTGAAGAAGATCGGCTAACTCATGTTTCCCGATAATTTCACGCAGTCCGGTTTGAGCAATATAACTAACTGCGCGTATATATTCCTGAACTTCCAATGCGGCTTTTTCGACGTCCCAAACAGTCCAGTAAACCACGGCATCTACATTTACCGGAACGGTATCTTTAGTCAATGTTTCTTCGGCTTTAAAATCGGTTACTCTGATTCGCTGGTCGATGTAGCTATCTACTTTATCAATTATTGGAATAATAATAAAAAGACCCGGGCCGCGTAATCCGGTGAATTTTCCCATGCGCAGAACTACTGCTTTTTCCCACTGGTCGGCAATGTGTATCGACGATGCGATTAAAAAGGAGGCCACTGCCAGCACGATTGTCAAAATGAGATCAAGATTTTGCACGTAGTAAAGTGTTGCGGTGCCGAGTAGTAATACAATGAGAATTGTGGCGGAAATCGGATTGAATATCCGAAGGTTTCTGGAAACAGATTTCATGACGTAAAAATTTAAAGGTTATTGTTTTTTGTGGTTTTTCATATTTTTTAGCTCGTCGATGAGGTCGTCGTTGGTGAAGCCGTAGCTTGATGCGATGGTGAGAAATTCGCGGCAAATGCTGTGCAATTTGTCGTGTTTTTGTTTGGGCGTGATAGTTAAGTCGGTATCGCCAATAAAAGTTCCCGACCCGAGATGAGTCTCAAGAATGTTTTGGATTTCAAGCTCCTTGTAGGCTTTTGAAACGGTATTCAGATTTACCTTCAACTCTACAGCAAGTGCACGCACTGTTGGCAGCTGTTCTCCCACACTAAGTTTTCCTGTCGCAATACCGAATTTTATCTGATCGATGATCTGTCGGTAAAACGGAACGCCCGCTTTTGGATCTAATTTGAAATCTATCATCTTGAAATAATGTTATAAAAATACATTGTAATACTACAATAGTACAATAATATTTCAGAAATAGCATCATCTTATTGAATGTTGTTCAGCATAAGGGAGTTGCAGGCCTTGAAAATAAAGGAAAGAAAATTATTTGCTACTTAGTTTTTCCAGTTTTAACCGTGAGAAATAATCTTTAGCTGCTCGTTTTACATGTGGCGAAAGCAACATAGTTGTAATAACAGTAGGGAAAGCCATCAGTGCAAAAGCAATGTCGATTAAGCCAATGATCGTGCGCAAATTGGCAACGGCGCCCAGTAAAATTACGGCAACAAAAAGGTAGTTGTAAATGTGCTGGTATTTGGTTCCGGCAACAAAACCGAGGCATTTTACCCCGTAATATGGAAAAGCAAACATGGTTGACATGGAAAAGAAAATTACACAAGTAGCCAGAATGTATTTTCCGTAAACCGGAATACTGGCATCAAAAGCCTGAGCGGTAAGTGTAATTCCATCGGCGCTGCTTACCTGCCATGTGTTGGTGATGATGATCGCCAGGGCGGTCATGGTACAAACAAGAATCGTATCGATAATCGGTCCCAACATGGCTACCAGACCTTCGCGGATCGGCTCGTTGGTTTTGGCGGCTCCGTGTGCCATTGGTGCAGTTCCCAATCCTGCTTCGTTCGAGAATGCAGCACGACGAACACCGGTAATGATAATTGCGCCGAGTGATCCGCCAAGAACAGCATTTCCGGTAAATGCATCCTCGAAAATTGTTTTAAACGCAGGAACAATTTCTGAAGAGTTGGAAAAGATAATGTATAAAACGGTAACTGTATATACCACCACCATGGTTGGCACCAGGCGGCCGGTAACTTTTCCAATTCGTTTAATTCCGCCGATAACAACCAATCCCACAAGAATGGAAATAACCACACCGGTTAAAATATTGGAGGTAAAGTTGCCCTCAATTCCATTGGGAACCAAAACCACATCGCGCACCATTTGTGTTAGCTGGTTGGCCTGAAAAAGTGGCGAAACACCGATCATAGCCATAATGGCAAAAAATACGGCAATGGGCTTCCACTGTTTTCCCAACCCTTCGGTGATGTAGTACATGGGGCCACCCTGAATTTCGCCGGCATCGTCTTTTCCGCGGAACATAACGGCCAGCGAACAGGTAAAGAATTTGGTACTCACCCCCAGCAATGCCGACACCCACATCCAGAAGATGGCTCCCGGGCCGCCCATGGTAATCGCTACGGCAACACCACTAACGTTTCCCATTCCTACCGTACCGGCAAGGGCTGTTGAAAGTGCCTGGTAGTGCCGCAATTGACCTGCTTCGTTCGGATCGTCATACTTTCCTGTTAAAATGGAAATGGCGTGACCAATGTAACGCAGTGGTGCCAAACGCGAATAAACCAAAAAGTAAAAACCGCCACCAAGTAGCAAAATTAAAATAGGAGCTCCCCAAATGCCATCGGAGATTTTTATAATGAGTTCACCAATATTTTCAAACATTCCGCTAAGAAATGTAAAACTTATCAATTATCAAACAGCAGAATGAAAGATAAAAGTCATGTTTTGTGATAAAATGATTGAAATACTATTGGGCATAAAGATGTTGTAAAAAATGTAAAGAATACTTGACTTTTAAGGAAATGTAAAGTATGTTTGTCATATTGAACAGTAAAGTTTACACTAATGAGTATTGAAGAGTATATATACACAGGTGCATTTTTTCTTTATCTGGGATTATCAAGTTTCTTGGTACGACGAAAAGCCTTTGCCAGCGATATAATGAGTATGAAACTTCGGTTTTTTCCTTATCTATTTAAGTGGATTGGAATAATTTTATGTGTGTTAATTCTTGCATTTGGAATAGTTTATTGGAACAAATATGAATACAGTAAAGAATTAACATTTTACTTCCTTAATATTGGATTGTTTTTTATTGTTTTTTCAAAAGAAAGAATAGAGGATGAGTTCATTCATCAAATCAGATTAAAAGCGTTAATTGTTAGTTCTATAGGAACTATAGCAGTTTTTGGAGGCCTTTTCCCAATGTATTTATTTTTAATTTTTGATATTCAACCATGGATAGCACGAGTCTCTGGCCTTATAATTATTACTTATATTCTGACGGTATACCTTTTTTACTTCTATTACGCGAAGCTTGCCTCAAATAACAGTAACGATTAATCTTATAATTATGGAAGCCTACAGCATAATCGTTTTTTGTATTTACATCGGATTACTTTATTACATCATTCCATCCTCCGCTTTAAATTTTGATTTATATGAGCGTAAATTTCGATTGTTACCTCACTGGTTTAAACCGGCGGCCTTAATCTTTGCGGTTGTTGCTTTATTGGCAATATTCATTTTTCAAAACTCAATAGTAAACAAGAATGAAATGATAATTTCAGTTTTTAACCTTGCATTATTCTTAGTGTTCTTCTCGAAACAAAAGACAGAAGATGAATTCTCGGAACAAGTTAGGTTTAAAGCCTTTTCCTATTCGTTTGTAGGTTTTGTTGCCATGTGTTGTGCATTAGGGGCTTCACAAATTAATGATTCCGGTAACAGAGACTGGAGTAATTTTATCATTCAGGCATTTATAGGAGGAGGATTGCTAATTGCCACACTCTACTTTTATTTTACCCTTTATAAACTGAGAAAAGAAAATAATTAATTATGAATGCAATATTAGGAACAATCATTATCATTAGTTATTTGGTGATATTAGTACGAATGCTTCCGGTAGCAAAAAGTAATATGGATGTTTTTGAACGTATCCCTTTATTGTTACCCTTTTGGTGGAAATTTGTTGGAATCGGGTGGCTTCTTTTTGTTTTTGGTTATTCTTTATATCAAGGTGATTTTAATCCCAGTACAAGTACCTTTCTACTTTCAGGGATGTATTTTGGTTTGATACAGATTTCTTTTTCAAAAGAAAAAAATGAAGATGAGTTTGCCGAACAGACAAGAACAAAAGCGATGTTTCTTTCAGTAATTTCCTTGTTTATGCTTGTCGGAATCTACTCTGCTTATGAAATTATTGAACCAAACTCATTTTCAGAGAACTCGTTTACCTGGTTTATGATGTTGTTAAATGCGACCCTAATCGTGTATCTTGGTTACTTCCATTTCACAAAATACCGATCACTTAAAAATCAGAATTAATTATGGATACAAAACTATTACAAACACTATTGTTCGTAGTTTTCATTCTCTCTCTCGGACTATTTTCATTGCTTTTTAAAGAAAAGAATGAAGAGGCGGTGTTTAAGAAACTCAAATTACTTCCGCGATGGTTTAAATTTATTGGATTGGTAATTATTCTCTGTTCGGTTTCTTTGCCATGGATTTTTCAACGCTTATTGGTTGATGGGACTAACCATTTGGGAATGATATATGTAAATTTTGGATTGTCTGTTATCTGTTTTTCGAGAGACAAGGTTGAAGACGAAATGTCAAACCTTATAAGGCTAAAATCATTTTATCGTAGTTTTGTGGCAGGGATTGTAGGATTCTTTTTTCTAACCTGGATGGAAAATAGGGTTTCAGATGGTTTTAGTCAACTTTCAGCGGACACATTACTGGGAACTATTTTAGGAATATACTTAGTGAGTTATTACGTTACAAAATCAAAAATACGAAGTGCAGAATAGGCTTAAAATAGAACGTGCAATTAAAAACCTCACACAAGACGATCTGGCAAAATTAATTGGTGTTTCGCGCCAAACCATTAATTCGATCGAAAAGGGTAGGTATGTGCCGTCAACAGTTTTAGCCCTAAAAATCTCGAAAATATTTGAAAAGCCGGTGAATGAAATCTTTGAGTTGGATAATTCAGATTGAAAACATTTCTTTCAGATTACGCGGATTACGCAGAATCTTGTAGGAGACCTATCTGCGAAAATCAGCGTAATCTGCGAGAACGGTTCTTATTTCAACTGCAGTTGCACAAAAACCGGTAAATGGTCAGACGGCGACCGGCCTTCTTTGGTATCGCTGATGGCTGCGTATTCCAGCACCTTAATTTTGTTGTTCACAAAAATGTAATCGATGCGGTTATCGCCTTCGCTGCCCGGTTTAAAACCGTTGTAAGTTCCAACAGGTCCGTACGGTGCTTCCTTGGTAACTTCGCGGCTGTCGCTCATGTAACCTTTTATCAGTGCTATTGGTTCTGAATCCGGTCTTAAGTTAAAATCGCCTGTTAAAATTACCGGCAAACCCGATCCCGCTGTAAATTCTTCCATTTTCTCATGAATCAGTTTTGCTGAATTTTTTCGGGCTTCCACACCCACGTGGTCAAAATGGGTGTTAAAAACGAAGAATTTCTTTCCGGTAACTTTCGATTTAAATTTTCCCCATGTAACAATTCGGTTACAGGCTGCATCCCAACCCAGTCCCGGTTCTTCGCAATTTTCCGATAACCAGAAGTGTCCTTTTTCTTCCAGAATCAATTTTTTCGGATTGTAGAAGATTGGCATAAATTCGCCGGCTTTATCACCATCGTCGCGGCCAACGCCAAACCATTTGTATTCGGGCAAACCTTTTTCAATGTCTAAAAGCTGACCGTATAAGGCTTCCTGTAAACCAAAAACATCGGGATCGTAAAAATGCAATAAGCCATTCACCATTTCAATACGGTTTGGCCAGGCATTCACGCCATCGCTAGCCGTATTCATTCGGATATTAAAGGTCATTACATTCATTTGCTGTGCAAATAATATTGTTGGGAAGATTAAAAGTAGTCCTAAAATTAATCGTTTCATTCTGAACAGAAATTATAAGTGGTGTATTTATCCGTGTTTTGTTTTCCTTCAATGATTGTTTCGCGTTGCTCATCTTTCTTGTCGATGGCAAAATCCTTACAAAATTCAATAATCTCATCGAAATAATCCGTAATCGGTGTGATGTTTATTTCGTGACCGGCGCCGCAAGTTGTGTGCAACCAGTAAGGAGCGTCCAATTGCTCCATTTTTTCTGCAATAGTGTACGATCCGTGCAACAACCAGTAACCTTTGGCATCCTCATCGCAATAATGATGCGGAGCAGTTCCGTAAGGCACAAGGTTATCATCTGTTCCGTGGAATAACAGCGATGGGATTGCCGATTCATCGTACAACGCCGTGGTATCGGGAATGGCTCCGGCCATGCCAATTACACCTACAAATGAAACCGGACCCGAGTCCAAACCATAACAATAAGGAGGCTGGTAAGCGGTGTACAACGCAGCTTCGGCTCCTGCACTACTTCCCGACAGAATAATCTGTTGTGGATTAATGGCATACTGATGACGGTTCTCGATAAGAAAATAAGCGGCATCCAGTAAATCTTCATTGGCGGCATAAATGGTGTTCAGTTTTTCGGTAGCAGGGCAATCGCAACCAAAACCTTCTGGTTTTCCTTTGCGCGTTAAACGGTACGAAATGGAAGCCACCACATAACCGTAATTAGCCAGTCGGGTGCAAAATGTTTTAATATTCTCTCCGTCTCTTTCGCCACCGCTAAAACCGCCGCCGTGCACATAAATAATCGTGGCACGTTCCTGCTCGTAATCGTTTTGCGGAAGGTAAATATCCATGTCCAGATTTTCGCCATCCTTGGTCGCGTAAGTAGCTGTTTCTACCCGTATTTCATCAAACAAGTCGGCTGTATATCGCTCCTGGGCAATCGAAATGCCAACCAGGAAGAACAACAGAACAACGAGGCTTAACTTTTTATGCATAAAATTTTTTGTGTGAATATAAGATATCTCAGACTTCCATCAAAAGAAAATGGAACCCAAAATTGAGCTCCATTTCTTAAGGTTAACTTTATCAGTTTCCTTATTTTTTATCTTCCTGATTTCGATAAGAAATGTGCAAACAGTATACCACAATCTTTAATGTGCAAGTATTCAGAGGTGTAGCATTTTTATAATGCTGAAGGAGTACTTCATTTTGGGACAATATTCCCTCAGTTAGAATAATCGGGTAGTAGAAGGCGTGTGCGAAAGTTCATGATTTAGTAGCCAGCGTTTGCGGTGTAAACCACCGGCATAACCGGTAAGTTTTCCTGAGCTTCCAACAATACGATGACAAGGAATTATGATCGGAATTGGATTTTTTCCGTTGGCCAGCCCAACTGCTCGCGTATTCTTTTCCGACCCGGATTGAATGGCAATATCGAGGTAGCTGGCCGTTGCCCCAAAATCTACTTTTTGCACCAGTTGCCAAATCTTTTGTTGAAATTCTGTCCCCTCAGGAGCCAATTGCAGGTTGAACTCTTTTCGTTCGCCGGCAAAATATTCATGTAGTTGACTTTCCGTCTCTTTTAAAATTGTTGGTTGAATATCTGAATCCTTAGTTTTTTCAGCATCAAAATAGATGGCCGTTAAATCCGTTTCTGTCGACTGAAGTTTGAGCCAGCCAACCGGAGAATCCATATATCGGGTAAATTGTGCCATAAAAAATCCGGTACCAAAGATACCGGATTTTACTGTAAGTTAGGTTAGCAGGTTAATACCTTTCGCGTTTCGTATATTTTGTATGCAATAAATGATGCGATACTTCACCAAGTGGTTCTTTCAGGAAATCTTTGTACAACTTCGTAATTTCATGATTCTCGTGCGATTTACGAATCGGCAATCCTTCGTCTTCGGCGTAAATCGCCTCGGCGCGTTTCTGCCGGATTTCCGGATTGGTAGGAATTGGCTGTCCACCACCACCGAGGCAACCGCCCGGGCAAGCCATAAATTCAACAAAATGATAATCGGCAGTTCCGGCACGCACTGATTCCATAACAGATTTGGCATTTATCAATCCGTGAGCAATGGCGCATTTTAGTTCAACACCATCTAGAAATGCCCACTCTTCAACCGGATTTTCAATTTTTATGGTTGCTTCGCGAATACCATCGCTTCCCCGTACCGGAGTAATATTCAGATTCTCAAACGGAACCTCACGGCCGGTAACAATCTCGTAGGCAGTACGCAAAGCGGCTTCCATAACGCCGCCGGTAGCTCCGAAAATTACTGCAGCTCCCGATGATTCTCCCATTAAACGATCGTATTTTGCCGGCTCCAGTTTATTGAAATCCAAACCGGCCTGTTTAATAAGGATCGCCAGCTCGCGCGTAGTTAAAACATAGTCGACATCGCGGTAGCCACTATCGTGCATTTCCGGCCGGAAGGCTTCATATTTTTTAGCGGTACACGGCATTATCGAAACCGAAACAATGTCCTCCGGTTTAATATTTCGAGCATTGGCGTAATAGGTTTTTACCAGCGCTCCGAACATTTGTTGCGGCGATTTGCAGGTCGACAGGTTTTTCAAATGTTCCGGGAACATGTGTTCAATGTATTTAATCCATCCCGGCGAGCACGATGTTGCCATTGGCAACGAAACCGATTCATCTTTATCGACTAACGCTTTTTTCAGGCGGGTAAGTAGTTCGGTTCCTTCTTCAATAATGGTAAGGTCGGCGGTAAAGTCAGTGTCAAGGACCGAATCGAATCCCAAACGTTTTAAAGCGGCCACCATTTTGCCGGTTATGCTTTTCCCGGGTTTCATTCCCAGCTCTTCGCCTAATCCCACACGCACGGCAGGCGCTGTTTGCACCACAACATGTTTGTTCGGATTGGCAATGGCTTCCCAAACTTCTTCAATGTAGTTTTTCTCAACCAGCGCTCCGGTAGGACAGTGGTTTACACATTGTCCGCAGTTGGTACAAACCACGTCGCGCATGGCTTTTTCGAAGAAGGTTGTGATCTTCATTTTATCGCCTTTGTGCGCCACAGTAAGCGCATTTACGCCCTGTAATCCGGCGCAGGTTCGCACACAACGCTGGCAGCGAATACATTTGCTGTCGTCTTTAATTATCGACGGCGAATAAGCATCGATCGAGAAATGTTTTAAGGGAACCAGTTCGATAAAATCCTGGGTCATAATTTTATACTCCGAAGCAAGTGTTTGCAGTTCGCAGTTTCCGTTTCGGTAACATTTGGTACAATCGGCATTATGCTCGGCCAACAGCAGTTCAATGATTTGTTTGCGCGAATTACGAACTTTTAAACTATTGGTAAGGATTTCCATACCTTCTTCGCACGGTGTTGCACAGGCCGCCGACAATCGGTTTTGCCCGGCTACCTCAACCACACAAACGCGGCAGTTTCCGGCAACGCACAAATCTTTATGATGACAAAGTGTTGGAATGGTAATTCCTTGTTCTTCTGCTGCTTCCAGAATGGTTTTTCCTGTTGTAATCTCAACCGGAAAACCGTTTATGGTGATGTTTACTTTTTTGCTCATAATCTTTCTTTTTCCGGTTTATTAATAAATCATCTCTTCTCTAAAGTTCTCTACAATCGACGAGAACGAATTGGCCACCGATTGCCCCAATCCACACTTAGCCGTGTATTGCATCGTTTCGGTAAGACGCAATAGTTTGTCGAGGTAGGAAGCAGGTTTTTCACCTCGTTTCACCGCTTTAATGCCCAGCAGCAATTGCTGGCATCCAACGCGGCACGGTGTACACTGGCCACACGATTCTTCGCGGAAAAATTCGAGGTAATTATCGAGCACATTAAACATCGAGCGCGAACTATTAAAAAGCATCATCGAGCCTCCGGTGGGCAGCGAAATGCCCGTAAGTTTGCCTTTAAATCCAATGGCAGCATCTTTAAATTTTTTGCGCGGAACAAGAAAGCCTGAAGCTCCGCCAACCTGCACCGCTTTGGTATCGCCATCGCCAAATTCGTAAACAAAATCCTGCAAACTCATTCCCAGTTCCAACTCGTAAATACCCGGTTTTGGTGTATCGCCCGATACCGAGAACAACTTGGTGCCACGTGAGTACTGAACACCCAAATCGTAGAATTTTTTTGCACCGTATTTAAAAATAGTGAAAGTGTGCACCAACGTCTCCACATTGTTGATTACGGTAGGTTTTCCCTTGAAACCGGACTGCGTGGGAAATGGAGGTTTGTTACGCGGCTCGCCACGTTTGCCTTCCATCGATTCCATCAAAGCCGTTTCTTCGCCGCAAATGTAGGCACCGCTGCCCATAAAAATCGATATTTTGAAATCGAGATCCGTTTCTTTGCAGTAGTAGTCGAACTCGTCGATGACTTTGTTTAATTCGGGCAACAGAAATTTATATTCGCCCCGCAGGTAGATATAACCTCTTTTGGCTCCCGTAATATAACCGCAGATGGCCATGGCGGTAAGTACTTTGTACGGTACGCGCGATAAAATCTCGCGGTCTTTAAAAGTGCCGGGTTCGCCTTCGTCGGCATTACAGATTACGTATTTTTCTTTTTCTTTTGATTCGGCGGTAAGTTTCCATTTTAGTCCGGTCGGGAAACCGGCTCCACCGCGTCCTTTTAACTCCGAACTGATCAGCTCGTTGATAAGATCTTGTGGTTTCTTTTTTAGTGTTGATGAGAGAATTTTTTCCCAGTCGTTTTCATTTCTGAAAATGAAATCTACACGTTTTAATTGATTTGAAGTTGCCATAATTGCCGGTTTAGTGATTCACATTTACTTTCATATAACCCGTTAAAATCTCCCGCACTTTTTCTGGCGTGAGCTCGGTATAAATTTCATCGTTTATCAGCATTGCCGGTGCCTTATGACACCAGCCCAGGCAGTTGGTTTCAAGCAGCGTGAATTGTTTGTCGGGGGTGGTTTCCCCTAAACTAATTTTCAGCATGTCTTGTATGGCAAACAAAATCTGGTTTTTGCCTTTCATGGCACAGGTAATGGTTTTGCACACACGAATAATGAACTTTCCGGTAGGTTTGGTTTCAAGGAATGAATAAAAGGTGGCAGTTCCGTACACGTCGGCAGCCGGAATATCAATTTCCCGGGCGATCTCGATCATCGAACGTTCCGAAAGGAATTTTTCCTGTTCAACCACTCCTTGTAAAATGGGTAAAACACTCTCCCGGCTTCGACCATGTTTCTCCGCCAGGTCTTTAACTAACGTTTGGATTGGATCCATGAGGCAAGTTTTAGTTTTTAAAATTGGTTTTTAGTTGTTATTGTTAAATAGAGCGCCGGCTAAGGCAAGATCAGTTGCTAGTTGTCGTATTGAATAAAGAAATAATTCTTTATTTTATTATAAACAAATGTAAGTAGTAATCTCAAAAAAAAATAGTGCTTTTGTTTCATAACATGATGTTATTCAGCAGAAAACATAAATCGTAATTAAATCCGATTTTAAATAGATCGGATATCCTAATATTTGTCATGTATAAATGTGTTCTATAAACGGTTCAAAAGGGTGAAGAATGCAATGTAGTCTAAATAAGGATAATTTTTTACTGCTACGATTTGAGATTCGTTAACAATTTATTTAAAGAAAATTAAAGGATGAAGCAACCTTTTTATGGTCTTTTTTGTCTAATTTTATAGAGCCATATAACAATTTAACAAGTTCATTAAAATGAAAACAGTATTAATCACCCATTTCGCATTGCTATTATTAATTATTCCCGGCATGAGTTGGGCCCAAATAGTAACCATAACAGGTTATGTTAATAATGGTTCCAACGGAAAAGCAATGGAAAATGTAAGTATTTTTGAAAAGAATTCGGGAATCGGAACAATTACCAATCAGAATGGATTTTATAAGCTAATTCTCGATGAGGGCGATATTGATTTATCCATTACAAACGGTGGATTTAAATCGGTTTCGCACCATGTTGAAGCAGTTTCCGACACAACATTGGTAGTTAGTCTTCAGCCGCTGTTGAGCAGCAAAAACCGACAGAAGAAGAACGATCAGGTACATGCAGAGCTAAAACCTGAGAAGAAGAACGATCGAAAGGGATTAAAACTATTCTAGCGATTTATATCGCCGACAGTTATTTTCATTTTCTTTCCACAATTTCTTTAATAATTTTTCCCTGGCACTTATCGGGTAACGGCACTGATATTAATTCGGCCAGTGTTGGTACCAGGTCAACAGCGTTGTGCGTTGTGCTAATTGTTTGTGCTTTTATTCCTTTTCCCCAGATTACGATCGGAATCCGCGATTGATCGGTGTAGTTGGCGCGTTTGTATTTATAACCGGGTTGCCAGCCTTCTTTTAAAGTGTAAATAAAATCGCCCGAGCGGTTTTTGTGGTAAGTATTATACAGTGGTTCGAACAATCCGTTTGCCGAACTTCCCTGTTCCAACTGGAAAGCGGGCATCGATACCTGCACCCCGGTAAACTGGTTAATGAAATTTGACGAAACCTCGCGCAATTCATTCAAGGTTACATTATCGTTATTGCTAATAATATCGTGATCGAGATACAACTGAAGATTGGAATAATGTTCGATCCATTTCTCCTCGCCGTAGGTAATATTCAGATAAGAAGTTAGCAGCGCGATGGCACTCTCCACATTAAAATAATCAACCGTTAGGTGAAATTCCTCTTTCAGGTACTCAACTGGGTACGAAGCTGATGTGTTTGCCGTAAGGAAAAACAGTACATTGTCTTTTCCGAATTTCTGTTCGGCGGCATCAATCAATTCGCCAATGTACTGATCGAGATACAGGTAAGTATCTTCCATTTCGAGCGATGCCGGACCGAATGAACCATTTTCATAATCCATACTTGAAAATACTGCCGTAACAAAATCGGTTACGTTATCCGTTCCAATTTCCTCGTTTTCCAACAAACGCAGGGTAAAATCCTTTATCATCATATTGGCCGAAGGCGTTGTTTTAAACGGTCTGAAATCGTTGGTGCGGCTAATGTATTTGTTTATGGAATGCGGATAAGTATTAAACTCTCCAAAATAACCACGCTCGAGCAGGTAGTCGTCGCGCAGGCTTTCAGTGTATTCGGTTTCCGGAAGCAGCGTTGTCCAGGTGCGGTGACTATAAATATCAGCATAATTTTCGCTGTTGAACAAACGCACCCAGTCCGGGAATGTACTTACATAAAACGAGCTCGAGATCATTCTTCCCGATTCGGTGTCGAACCAGTAAGCTCCGTCGGCAGCATGGCCGGCAGCAAAAATCGCCGATTCGCGGTTTAAAGCAGCGCTAAATATTTTAGCTTTTCCTCCGCTTAATATTTTCAAATTATCCGTAAGTGTTGTCGATAGCAGATTCTGAGGCGATGCGGCACCGGCTTTGGTATCGGCACCAACCGTAAAATAGTAATCGTCTTCGGTGCTGTCAATTTCCTTTTTTTTCAGGCGGTCGTACCATGTATTCGAAACAATTCCGTGAATTGACGGATGAACTCCGGTAAAAAGTGTTGCTGTTCCGCTGGCGTAGTTTTGTTCGTGCAGCGTAAGTTTTACATTCTGGCAAACTGCCCCCTGTGTATAGATTTTTTTAAATCCGTTGGGCTGAAATTTGTCCCAATAACGTTGAATGTAATCGGGGCGCATGTTTTCAACAACAATACCAATTACTACTTTGGGTTTATCGCTATTAAGCGGTTCATTGTTTTGGGCCTGAGTTTGGCCACCATGAAATAAAAGAATAAAACCTAAAACTAGAACTACACCTGCCTTCATATTCTAAACTGATTTGAGCAGCCAAAAGTAAACAATTTGAATGCTTTCAACAAAGGATTTTCATAAAGCCAATAAAAAAATAGCTAACACAAAATATTGTTTGTCAGAAGATTGAGCTAATGATCAAAAATAATTCTGAAAAAAGTGCGCAAAAGATTAGGGTGTGGGGATTCTGGTGCGGATTAGAGTTAGAAATAATCATTAAAATATAATGTCATGAAAAAAATTATTGGATTTTCAGTTGTTGCATTAGCAATGTTCATGTTCTCGTGTAATACAAACACCGACGAAGGTATTGATATTCCTGAGATGAATGATGAACAGACCTTAAAATCGGCCGAAATTGCAGTGGCCGAAGTGCAGGCCGAAGCGGCAGTTACCGAATGTAATTACGAAGTTGAATTTTTTGCCAACGCCGAACCTCTACTTACACGTTGGTGGCAAATGGGCAAATTTTTTGGATGGAGTAACAATCTGCGTTATTTCGAAAATCAGTGTCCGGATGTAACTATCGAAGAAGGTGGAGATACAGGTTATCCGCTAACGATTACGCTGAATTATGGCGATAGCACCGTGTTGAACAATGGCAAAGTGTTGAGTGGAGAAATTGTAATGATAATCTCGGCGCCACGAAATAGCCAGGATTATTCACGATTTGTGAGCTTCAACGATTTTACGGTTGATTCGATGTTGATTTACGGAACCTCGGAAGTTGTAGTTGACAAACTGGATAGTACATTCCGCAAGTTCGAATCGGAAATGACTTTTGTTTATCCTGACGGAACCACCGTTACAAGAAGTGCCGACCGTGTTTGGCAGTGGCTGGAAGGACTTGATACACCAGAAATTCAAAGTGATGATGTTGTGATCATTACCGGCGAAGTTACCGGGTTAATTGTTTGGCCCGATGGAACCGAAGAAACCTACAGCAAAATAATTACCACTCCGTTAAAACGACTGGCAATGTGCCGATACATGGTTGAAGGTCTGGTTGAAGTTCAAGTTGGAGGCGATGTGGTTTCGTTACTGGATTACGGTTATAACGAAAGTGGCGAGGATTGCGACCATTATGCACAGCTGTCAACCGATGCCGGTAAAGAAGTTATCGACCTTTCGGAAAAAAATTATAACGGTCTGGCAAAACAGAATATGCATCAAAACCAACATCAGTATACTGGTGAAAACGGAAATCAAAATGGTAACCAGAATCAAAACGGGAACCAAAATCAGAATGGAAACAATAACCATAACGGCAACGGATAGTGAGTAGTGGGAGATAATACCGGGATGTATTTCATGGTCTCCCGGTATTTCTCAATCCCGCAAATTGCTGTAACTTTAACTTTCTAATCATTGTTGCTGCGTTTTGACAAAAGAAGATTTCAAAAAGCTCTTTGATGAACATTTTAACCAGGTTCGTAACTATATGTTCTATCGTTCGGGAGATACCGAACTGGCTACTGATATTGCGCAGGAAACATTTCTGAAGATTTGGGAGAAGCAAAATAAAATTGACGACGCGAGGGTGAAAGGCCTGCTTTTTAAAATTGCCAACAACCTGTTTGTGTCGTACTACCGAAAAGAAAAACGTTCTTTTGAATTCTTTAAAAATTATGAACCGGAGGAGAAATCGCGCACGCCGGAAGAGGATTTGGTTTTCGAGCAATTGAAGGAAAATTACAGTCACGCACTGCAAAAAATGCCCGAAAAACAACGAACCGTTTTCCTGATGAGCCGCGTTGATCAACTCACCTACAGCGAAATTGCCGAAATGGTTGGGGTAAGTGTAAAAGCCGTAGAAAAGAGAATGAAACTCGCGCTTCACTTTTTACGAACTAGTTTAAAAACAAATGAATGATAAAAATAGACATAGCGATCCGTTAAACGATTTCGAAAAAGATCTTTTCGGAAAAGGAAAGATAAACTGGGAGAAGTCGGAGGCTGATGTTTGGAATGAGCTTCAAAACAAGTTAGACGAAAAACCGGCTAAAGTGGTCTCTTTCCGACACGAATGGGTTCAGTGGGCAGCGGCTGCGGTAGTTCTGTTAATCTTAGGATTCGGGGCAGTCACTTCGTACTGGCAAAAAACCATTGAATGTTTACCGGGTGAACACCTGGTAGCCGAATTACCCGACGGATCGAGTGTAGATTTAAACGCAGCATCAAAACTGGTTTATCATCCGTTAAAATGGAAATGGCAACGTAAACTGGAATTCGAAGGAGAAGGTTTCTTTAATGTGGAAAAAGGATCAACTTTTACTGTTCAGTCTGATAATGGAACTACACAGGTGCTCGGAACATCGTTTAATATTTACGCCCGCGAAGAAAATTATCGCGTAACCTGCCTCACGGGCAAAGTGCAGGTAACATCGCCAAACGACGAAAAAGTAATTCTGCTGCCGCAAAATCATGTTGAACTGGAAGAAGGAAAACTGGTGGTTACCAAAATGTTTGAACCGGAAAAAGCGATAAGCTGGAAACAAAATTATTTCTATTTCACCGGACGTCCGTTAAAAGAGGTGATTGACGAAATTGAACGCCAGTACGCCGTAACTATAAAACTCGATCCGCAATTAAATAATCGTAACTTTGGAAGTAATTTTTCGAAACAGCACAGCGTTGAAGATGTGTTGGATTTTGTTTGCAAACCAATGAATCTGAAGTTTGAAAAACAATCGAATAATGTTTACATCGTGACAGACGAAAGTTAATGAACAAGTTAACCGTCGTGGTTTTAGTAATGCTGTTGACCGTAATGCAGTTGGCGGCACAAAACCAGGAAAAAATAGAAATCAACACACGCAAAACCCCGTTAAATCAGGTTTTAATCGATTTAAAGGAAAAGTATGGCTTTCAGTTTGCTTACGACAGCGATTTACTCTCCGGCTTTTTAGTGAGTGCCAACAACAAAACGTTCAGCAGCGATGAAGAAGCGCTGCGTTATCTTATCAAAGATTTTCCGCTTGAAATTGAACGCTCGGGCGATGTTTTGCTCATTATTCCAAAACGGGAACACAAACCGGGGCTCACACAAATTTCAGGGCAGGTGTTGGAAGCCAACACTTTTGAGCCGCTTCCGTATTCATACATTCTTATTAACCGCCGGCCGGTACAATCCGATATTCAGGGACATTTCAATTTTATAGCCTCTGCCGATACTTCCTATAATCTGCAGATTTCGCACCTCGGTTATTTTGTTTACGATACGGTTGTAACTCAAAGTCTCAGTCGTAATTTTTTGCTTTATCCGCAAATTGAACGTATCGAAGAAGTGCAGATTTACAGTAATCCCATCGAAAAATCAACGCTTATTGGCTACAATGCCGGCCGAATGAAAATTAACCACCAAATTGCGCCCATTCTGCCCGGCTTTGGCGATAACTCGGTGTTTAACCTTTTGCGTTTAATGCCCGGAGTTATGGCATCGGGCGAGCAATCCAACGACTTGCTTATTTGGGGTGCGTACGAAAGCCACAGCAAAATTCAATTTGATGGATTTACGGTTTTCGGACTGAAGAATTTTAACGATAACATTGCCGTCGTAAATCCGTTGGTGGTAAAAAATATTGAAGTAATGAAAGGTGGTTACGAAGCCCGCTACGGCGACCGAGTTGGTGGAATTGTGGATATTCAGGGCAAAGACGGAACCCTGTTAAAACCTACATTTACCTTTAGCATTAACTCGATTACAGTAAATTCGATGGTGCAACTGCCGCTTTCAAAAAAATCATCGTTACTGGCTGCCTACCGTCAAACCTACCACCAGTTGTACGATCCAACACGAATAAGTATCGTCTCAAGCGAAGAAATTCCGACATCAGGATCAGGCTACGGAAATTCTCATGGAGGTGGTTTTTCAACCAAACGCCTTACAGATGTGAAGCCCGATTTTGTTTTTCGCGATGCCAACCTGAAATATACGTTTAAAGGTGACGACGGAAGCCGGATTTCGCTGAGTTTATATGGTGGAGGAGATGACTTTAGCTATGATACGGATGCTCGTTTGACCAGGTTTTTATGGACGCGTGAAGAGCAGGAAAAGAACAATCAGCTGGGCGGATCGGCGCAGTTAAATTATCCGTGGAACAATGGAGATGCAACGAATCTGACTTTCGCTTATTCGGCTTTCGAGCGTCAGTTATATCAAAAAGGCCAGCTGGAAAGTACTCAAAACGGGGATGTCAGAATTTTAACTGATTTAGATTCGGAAAACACCGTGGATGAACTGAGTTTTAATGCAGAACATACTTTAAATTTTCGCGAGGGGCATCGCTTGCTGGTTGGTACCGGTGCAATTAATAACAAGGTTGAATTGTCGCGTTTTTCCGAAGGCGATCAGGAGATTGACATTAACAATCAGTCGCCCCGCATTTATTCCTATTTGCAGGACGAATATCCGCTTGGTGAGTTGCTGGAATTAAAAACCGGTGTGCGGGTTATTTATAACACCAAACCCGGTAAATGGTATTTTGAGCCACGAGTATCGGCATCGTTTTCTGTTTTCGACGACATGAAAATAAATGCTTCATGGGGGCTGTATAACCAGTTCTTATCGAAAACAACGGTTCTCGACAGTACAAATAATTACACCGAATTTTGGTCAAATTCCGATGATGAGCAAATTCCTGTTTTAAGTGCCGAACATTTTGTGGCCGGATTATCCTATAACAAAAATGGATTCACAGCAAGTGCCGAGGCTTTTTATAAAACAACCGATGGATTGAGTCGCTATGTGGATGGCAATTTCCTTGTTCGTCAGGGTTTTTATCAGGGAAAGGCGAGAAGTAAAGGGCTCGATGTTTTTGTAAAAAAGGAGTACAAGCGGAACATGGCCTGGATTTCGTACACCTTGAGTAATACCGAAGAGCGATTTCCTTATTTTCGGCTAAGCACCTGGCAGCCCGCGCCTCACCAGCAAAAACACGAGTTGAAATTTGCCGGAGTTTATAATTATCGATCGTTTTACCTGTCGGCCAATTACGTTTACGGCTCCGGCTTTGAACGTTACGATTTTGTGGTTGATAACGACTTAAATTTTGATAAAGCTTACAGCAGGCTGGATGCGGCTTTGGTTTATAAATTCAGACCGGGGAAAGTTAAGGCCGAAGCCGGAATTTCAGTACTTAATATTTTAAATACCGAAAATATTAAATACTCAAATATCAGGATTAGCACCATCGACGAAGTTAGTGTGCTTGGTGTTTATTCCGATGCGATTTCGTTTACTCCTGCCGTGTTCCTGAATATTGAGTTGTAATAAAAAAAGCTGCCTGCATACTTCCTTTTCGGAATTTGCAAACAGCTTTTATTAAATGCTATTTTGATCGAATTATAATACGGCTTTTACTGCATCAGCCAATGGCGTTGTTGGTCTTCCAATCAATTTTGAAAGTTGTTTTGAGTCATCAAAAAGATCATCCTTTGACGCTCCTGTATCCCATCCGGCAATTGCATCAGCAAACATATCCGGCAAACCAACGCTTTTCAAAATTTTAGCGTACTCGCCTTCCGGAAGGTTATTGTATGGAATATCCTTTCCTGTTTGTTTCGATATCTCTGCAGCAAGGTCGGTTAATGTATAACTTTCGTCGCCGGCCAACTCAAATTGTTTGCCTTTATATTCATCGTTTGTCAACACCACTGCAGCTGCTTCTGCAAAGTCGGCACGTGTTGCCGATGAGATTTTTCCATCACCTGCACTACCAACAAATGCTCCTGCTCCAAGTGCTCCTTCAATCGATCCGGTATAGTTTTCAGTATACCAACCGTTACGCAAAATTGTATGCTCAATGCCCGAGTTTTTCAATAATGCTTCTGTAGCCAGGTGTTCGCCAGCCAAACTTAACGATGAAGTATCGGCATGCAATAAACTGGTGTAAACGATCCAGCTGATATCGGCTTCTTTCGCAGCTTCAATAACATTTTTGTGTTGTTGTTCGCGTTTACCGATCTCGCTTCCCGAAATCAATAATAAACGATCGATACCTTCTAATGCTCCGGCCAGTCCTTCCGGTTTTTCGTAGTCGAAAGCGCGTGCTTCAACGCCAAGTCCTGCAGCTTTTTCGGGTGTGCGCACTAGTGCTACTATATTTTCTGCTGCTGTTTTTTGTTTCAATTGTTCAACAACTAATTGTCCTAATTGACCTGTTGCTCCTGTTACTCCTATTTTCATCTTATTAAAATTTTAATTGTTTATACTTAAATTATTCCTTTTTGTTTCTCGCAGATTTCGTTGATTTTAGAAATTCAAATTCTGCGAAAATCTGCGCAATCTGCGTGCAACGTTTTATCCGATTTTTACGGAAGTCATTGCTAATGATCCTCCAACCGGTTCATCATTAAAAATACTAATTTCATCTTTTTTGTCCTGCAATGCCAGTGCATAAAGCAAAGGCAAATAGTGCTCCGGTGTTGGTATCGACAACTGGAAAGCCCTGCCTAGTTTTGAATAATTGATCAAATCCTGGTGATTGCCGGCCAGTATCAATTCCTTCATTTTTTCGTTGGCTTCATTGGCCCAATCAAAACCGAAGTTTTCGTTGAGTTTACCCCAGTGTACCATCCGTAAATTGTGCACATTGTTACCACTGCCCACGATCAAAATTCCTTTTTCGCGTAGTTTATTCAGCTCTTGCGCCAGTGCATAATGTTCCTGCGGTGTTTTTCGGTAATCAAGGCTCAACTGTATCACCGGAACATCGGCCTCAGGGTACATGTGTCGGATTACCGACCAGGCACCGTGATCGAGGCCCCACTTATCATCGAGATGAACTGGAGTATTCTGAACCATGTCTTTTACTTCCTGTGCCAATTGTGGCATTCCCGGTGCGGGATATTGCACCTCGTAAAGTTCCTGTGGGAAACCACCAAAATCATGAATGGTTGATGGTTGTTCCATCGCGGTAACTCTTGTTCCCTGTGTTTCCCAGTGTGCCGACACTACTACAATTGCTTTTGGCTTTTCAATTTCGGAAGAAACTTTTCTGAATCCCTGAACAAATTCGTTCTCAGTGATTGCATTCATCGGACTTCCGTGCCCAAGAAAAAGCACCGGCATTTTTGGAGTATTCTCCAACGATTCTGTTATTTTATTTAATGCGTTGAGTTTCATACCTGCAACTGTTAGAGGCACTGCTGCCATTACTGTTTTTAAAAATTGTTTCCGTTCCATGTTTTCGTGTATTAGCAATTGTTTTCGGGCCCGTCGGCTGTTATCTCAAAACCGATAAATGCCTCACATTGTTCTTGCGCATTAAAGTGCAAGAGAGATATCGAGCGTAAAAATGTCGTTAATCGCTTTGTCTCCCAGGTTATCGAAGAACGAGTTTGATCCGTAACGTACATCAAATTTCGATCGGTCAACTTCAACTTCTGCGTTGTAAGTGTTTCCGTTTTTTACCACATCGAAAGTAACTTCCTCGGTGTTTTCTTTGATGGTCAGTTTTCCGGTTACGCTGGCTTTACCATTTTCAAATTTTGTTGCTTTGGTAACCACAAATTTTGATGTCGGGTATTTTTCAATGCCAAAAAAATCATCTGATTTTAAGTGACCCACCAGTTTTTGGTTGTACTCTTCGTTATCAAGGTCTTTATTAACGATGGAGCTCATGTCGATTACTACTTCGCCACCAACGATTTTGTCGTTTTTGAATTCGAAATACCCGCTTTTTACATCGATCTCGCCATGGTGAGAACCGCCAATTTTTTTACCGGTCCATTTTACAACCGACGCTTCTTGTTTTACTTCTTTTTTCTGTGCAAATGTTGCTACACTCGCTGCTAATACAAGCACTGCTACTAATCCTAATTTTTTCATTGTTCTAAATTTTTATTGTTGTTATAAATTAATTCGTTAATAATTTGTCCGTCGCAATTCCACTGCTGCACTGCAATGTGGGTGTATTTACGGTCGCCCCATTCTTCGTGGCAGAAATCAAATTCCCATTCCACCACCGAAACTTTCTCGCCAATAATTACATTTTTTACATTGGCTTTTCTGAACGCTGTTATGCCGGTAACCAGGTTTTCTTCCTGTAAACGACAGGCATTTTTTCCTACAACTGCTTCGTCGTTTTCTTTTCGAACGACATCATCGGCATAAAACTTTTCGAATGCTTCTAAAATGTGTCCTCCAAGGATCATGTCGTTTAGCTTTTCGACTCGCTCCTGAACTGATAATTTTTTTGGATCTATTTTTCGCATCGTCATTTGTTTTAATTGTACGATACAAAAGTAGGGCACAGGCATGCCTCGCACACTTGACCTATGTTAAGAAATGAAATTGATCTAGGTTAGTTTAATATTGGTGGATTTGTTGAAAGTCCTTTAAAATCAATATGTTTAAGCCTGAATCCCTAAAGGGAGCTCGATTGATTTTTAGGATTTCTCCCTTTAGGGATGGGGTAAAAATCCTAAAAGTTGTATAGGAGAAATAATTTTAAAGTTTGAATTATTCGAGATGTATTCAGTGTTGATTTAGTGTTTCTTACGTATCCGGCTCAGACTTTCGGGCGTAATTCCAAGATATGAGGCGATGTAAACCAAAGGCACGCGTTGGAAAATATCGCCATGTTCTTTTAGCATGTCGTTATACCGGTCAACTGCCGATTCCCACATTGTAGCATTTAACCGCTCCAATGCATTAATGTATGCCTTTTGGAAAAGTATTCGAAAGTAACGTTCCAGTTTTGGTACTTCGTCATAAAGTTGCTCCAGCCGTTCGTATGAAACGCGTAGCAGTTGCGAATCTTCCAAGGTTTCGAGGTAATATTTCGAGGGGCGTTGCGAAAAGAAACTTTCCAGGTCGCTTATCCAGCTGTTGTCTAATCGAATCTGGTAGATATGTTCGATTCCTTTGGCATCAACGTAATACGAGCGCAAACAACCTTTAATCACGAAATAAATGTATTTACAGGTTTCGTCGGGTTCCAACAGGTCTTTTTTCTTTTTTACTGTAATCGGTTCGAAAGCGGAAAGAATCAACTTCTCATCGTCTTCAGAAATGTTTTTTACCCATTTTTTTATGTAGTAAATCAGTTTGTGATCTGTTGGTGCTGTCATGTCTGTTTTGCTTTCGCTTCAAATTTAACGCTTACATTTCAACCTTTGTTCTTTCTGTTGAAGAAAATTAGTTTTTGGTAAAAAGAAGAAACATAAAAACTATGTTTAGCACCTGATGTTATGAAAGTATGAAAACGTATGTAGCCATTTTGCGCGGAATAAATGTTAGCGGGAAAAACAAAATAAAGATGGATGCGCTGAAATCCTCTTTTTCCAGTCTTGGATTCGAACAGGTACAGACCTATATTCAAAGCGGGAATGTGGTTTTTAAATATCAAGAGATGAGTAGCGAAGATTTAGCAGAACTGATAAACAAACAAATTCTGGATGACTTTGGATTTGATGTACCGGTTTTAGTTTTGGATTCCGTGCAGTTGGAGACAATTGTTAAAAACAATCCTTTTGTTGGCGACGAAAGTAAAGAAGTTCAGTTCCTGCATGTTACTTTCTTGAAGGAAACTCCGAAAAATGTGAATAACGAAAAAATCAACTCGTATGTAAAAGCCGAAGAGGAATTTGAGGTTTCCGAATGTGCAGTTTATTTGTATTGTCCGCACGGTTATGGAAAAACCAAACTCAACAATAACTTTTTTGAAAGTCAACTGAAAGTGACTGCAACTACTCGCAATTGGAAAACTACCTTGAAGTTGTTGGAAATGGCGAATAAAACTGAAGTTTAATCGTCGTCACAATTGCATTGAATGTCATTCTTTGTTTTGCGGCTTCTAAAAAGCTTGAGATGATTTTTATGCATCACCGAATTTTCCCAGTTTTTGAAAATGCGCAGGGCAAAAGCGTCGCTGCTTTCTGCAAAACATTGTTCGCCAAGCGCCTGAACACGTTTTCTTAAAACCGATCGACGGTTATACAAATAACGCATCAGCTTTTTGCGCGAATCTTTATCGGTAATTGAAATGCTATTGTATTTAATCGCCTCGTGAAATAAATCCAGGTCGTGCAAATTTCCAAGGGTGCTTCCCAATAAACTCAAATCGCTAAGGTAGACCCGAATGGAATTTGGCCAGGCTTTGTTGAGTAGCATTAAATGGTAGGTCAGGTATTTTACCTGCTTCCGCCAGTAATGGTAAATTTCGTCGTCATTCAAAAATTCAGTAGTTTCAAATGCACCTCGCGCACGTTTATAAATATGTTGCAGACTTTTGAGAATAAAAAATTCCGGATCGCCTGTAAAATTCAGGCTGTGTATCAATTGCTGAAGACTCAGTATCATTTGCTTTATATCTTCGGCATGCCCTGTCTCCTTAAAATGGTCAAATGCTTTTTTCCTGTTTCGCCGGTGTTGGGAAATAATTTTATCGAGCGCTTTTGTAACTGCCGGATTACGTAGTTTTACTTTTATTTCCTGTAGAAGTTCAATTTGCGAAGTATCGTCGCGCAAAGGAGCAACTTCCAATGCAAGATCACGATAATGGCCGTTCATTTCATTGTAGCTGTCTTCCCCGATTTCGTGACGAAGCAAACGCAACAATCCGCGTATCTTTTTAACATTGGTGCGAACTTCGTGAATGTAGTAATGCTGTCGATTGGTATGAACAATAAATCTGGCAGAATCGGAATGTAGTTTGTCGAGCACACGAAAAATGCCCTCTTCAAAATATTCACGTTCTTTTATTTCCAGACTAAAATCTTCACTCATTCTTTTCGCTTTGAACTATTGACACTACCATCAGACTGCTTACAGATAAACGAGTTCGGTATAAAAAGGTTAACCGCTGTAAGTTATGCCGTTTTCCGGTAACGCCAAATAGCAAGGCTTAAGAATGTAATGCCTAAAATCGACAGGGAAACGAGTTCTTGTAAAAGGTCGGTAATGTTGGAGCCTTTTAAAACGACCATACGCATTACCCGCATAAAATAGTAGATCGGGTTGAGCCGGTCGATGGTTTGTGCCCAGTTGGGCATACTTTCTACCGGAGTGAAAATGCCTCCCATCAATACAAAAATCATCATAAAGAAAAAGCTGACAAACATTACCTGCTGTTGTGTATCAGCTAAAGTTGAAATAAACAGTCCGAGACCAAGCACCCCGATGAGGTATATGCCAGCCATAAAAAACAGGGTGAACAAACTGCCAACAATTGGGAGGTCGAAAACCAGCCAGGCGATGGTTAAACCAAAAGCCAGGTCAAACAGACCAATTATCCAAAACGGAATAAGTTTACCAATGATAAACTGGTATTTTTTTAGCGGTGTTACGTTCAGTTGCTCGATGGTGCCGATTTCTTTTTCGCGCACCAGGTTCATCCCCGACATAAACATTCCGATAATGGTAACAAGAATCGCCAAAATACCGGGCGCCATAAACCATTTGTAATCAAGCTCGGGATTGTACCAGTAATTCTCTGTAATTTCAACTTTTGTAGGGGGTGTAAATTCCGGAATTCCTTTCCATTCGGCAATTATGTCTTTGTTAAAATCGCTGATGATGTTTGCGGAATAAGCATAAATCAGTTGTGCCGAGTTGCTTTCGATGGCATTTATCAAAAGTTGCACTTTTGTCTCGTCGTCACGAATAAGGTTACGTTCAAAATTAACCGGGAAAACAAGAATAGCATCTGCTTCATCGTTCAATAATTTGTCTTCGGCCAGCTTTTCTGATTGCTCTAAATGATGCACATGAAAAAACGGAATTCCATCAAATTTGGCGATCAGCTGCCGCGAGTTTTCGGACATATCGTGGTCGACCACAACCAAATCGATACGTTTCATATCGTAAGTGGCCGCAAATACTAAAATCAGCATTTGCATGATCGGCACAACAAAGATCATCGGCAGGATGGTCTTGTTCCGAAATATTTGGCGGAATTCTTTTTGCAGTAGGTATAGTATTGTTTTCATAGTGAGCTTCTGGCTTCTAGCCCCGAGCTATTAGCTTTGTTTTAAATTCTTTTGAAGTCCGGTGATCATTCGTTGTTCTTCATCCAGACTATTTATAATTTCTGAAAAATCTTTATCAGAAATAAAATTCAATCTTTTTGCAATTGTTAGCTGTGTTTCTAACTCAAATGATGAACCTAATGCGATGTCTAAAAATCGATTAAAATCTTTATCGGAGCCTCTCCCAGATCCTTCTGCAATATTTGAAGGAACAGAGATTGCTGAACGTTTTATCTGGCTCGTCAAACCATACAATTCTTCTTTAGGAAATGTGTTGGTGCTTTTGTAGATGTCAACCACCAGTTCAATTCCTTTCTGCCATACTTTTAACTTTTTGAAGTTCTTCATCTTTTTTGTTATTAAGGTTAATATTTATATGTATTAATTCTTATTTCATTTGCTCGCGGCTATAAGCTAATGGCTATCAGCTATTCTAATCTAATCTTAAACTTCTTCACACTTACCGCAATAAAAAACAATGTCATGCCAATCAAAACTGCTGTCTCTTTCCAGATAAAAAAGATACCGGTTCCCTTGAGCATGATAGTTCTTACAATCGTTATGAAGTATCGGGCGGGCATTATGTGACTGAAATATTGCAGCACCACTGGCATATTTTCGATAGGAAAAATAAAACCTGATAATAAAATGGTGGGCAGCATTAATCCGATCATTGAGATAAACATGGCTGCCATTTGGTTTTTTGCCGCCGTCGATATCAGAATTCCCAGGCAAAGTGCCATCATGATGAAAAGAATGGTTTCCAGCATGAGCAAAATGAAACTGCCGCTCACCGGTACGCCAAACACAAAATGCCCGATCAGCACAATGATAAAAGCATTGGCGATTGACAATAAAAGATAGGGAAGTACTTTGCCAACAATAATTTGAACGGGGCGAAGTGGTGAAACCAAAAGAATTTCCATTGTTCCCAATTCTTTTTCGCGGGTTATGGAAATGGAAGTCATCATGGCTGAAATGAGCATTAGAATCAGTGCCATCACTCCCGGAACAAACATGTAAGCACTTTTCATTTCTTCGTTAAAGTACATACGTACTTCAGGAGTAATTTGCATGGGTAACTGCATTTCGGGATACAGTTTTCGGATGTAGTCGTTTACGATGGCAGTTGTGTAGGATATAGCCAGCTTAGCAATGTTCGGATCGGAAGCATCGGCTATCAGCTGCATTTTTGCAATGCCTTCTTTTCCGAGAGTTTGCCCGAAGTTGTTTTCAAAAACAATCACCTCGCGCACTTTGCCTTTCCGGAAAATGGCATCGATATCGTCGAGGTTGTCAAGGTTTTCATCTAACAGGAAATAGCCCGATGACAGCAATTTATTAGTTATTTCCTGTGTGGTTTCATCTTTTGACTGGTCATAAATGGCAATATGCACATCTTTGATCTCGCTTTTAATCACCGTTCCGAAAACCAGCAGTTGCACGACCGGTATACCAAATAGAATCAGCATCGTCCGCGCATCACGAAAAATGTGGAAGAATTCTTTTTTTATGAATGATCTTAGTTGTTTCATTTTTTATTAATTACCAGTTGTAATTTCGAAGGAAGAATGACTGAGAAATCTATTTCATTGGTTACAGATTTCTCCTCGCAGGCTCGTCGAAATGACATTGTTCTGTGGCTTTCATCTCGCTATCTTCAAAAACACTTCGTCCATGTTTGTTGCATTGTATTTTTCTTTCAGTTTTGCCGGCGTGTCGAGTGCCTCAATTCTACCGGCATTCATTATCGATACGCGGTCGCAATATTCAGCTTCATCCATGTAATGAGTAGTCACAAAAACGGTGATACCGTTGTGGGCTGCTTCGTAAATTAGGTCCCAGAATTTACGTCGTGTAACCGGGTCAACACCTCCTGTTGGTTCATCGAGGAATACAATTTTCGGATCGTGAAAAATAGCCACCGAAAAAGCCAGCTTTTGTTTCCATCCCAGCGGTAAATCCCCAATGAGCTTGTTTTTTACATTTTCCAGCTCCAGTTTTTTTAGCAATTCCGATTCTTTTTCTTTGCGCTGCTTTCTGCTGATTCCATAAATTCCTGCATACAACTTAATGTTCTCCAAAATGGTCAGGTCTTCATAAAGCGAAAACTTTTGGCTCATATAACCGATGTTCTTTTTTATTTTTTCGGTTTCACGATAAATATCAAAACCTGCAACTTCCACCTCGCCCGATGTTGGTGATGACAGTCCGCAAAGTATACGAATAGCTGTAGTTTTACCTGCTCCGTTAGCTCCCAGAAATCCAAAAATTTCACCCTTTCTTACCTCAAACGACAGGTTGTCGTTTGCCGTAAAATGACCAAAGTTTTTGACCAGGTTTCTTGCTGAAATGATTGTTTCTCTTTCCATATTAGATAGTTTGCAGTCTCAGTATTCAGTCTCAGTTACAGTTAAAGAATCGGGGTACTTCCGAGAACTTTTTTGATATACTATTAAACTTTTAAAATCCATACTGTTTATTTTATTTTTACTGAAAGCTGAGACTGTCAACTGCGACTTCTTACTGCTCCATTAAGTTCATAAATACATCTTCAATACCGGCAGGAATTTCTTCTACAAGTATTTTTTCATGCCCCAGGTTTTGAAGATAATTATCGAGCTCGTTCGTTTCCACTTCATCATTCAGTCCCGTAAAATGGGCGTACTGTCCAAAAGCATAAACGGCTTCGGCTTTATCGTAAGCACGTAAATCGTTGATCAGTTGATACATATTTCGGGCGCCTACCTGAATGATCTTTCGTGGAAATTTTTCGGTTATCTGTTTTGGAGAATCCACATCCAGTATCTGTCCGTTTTGGATTAATGCTACCCTGTCGCAAAGATCGGCTTCGTCCATATAAGGTGTCGACACCAAAATGGTAATTCCTTTTTGCTGAAGGTTTTTTAGCATCTCCCAAAACTCTTTTCGCGAAACAGCATCTACTCCGGTTGTTGGTTCGTCGAGTACCAATATTTTGGGTTTATGGATTAGTGCACACGAAAGCGCCAGTTTTTGTTTCATCCCACCCGACAGTTTCCCTGCACGGCGGCTTTTAAAGGGCTCGATCTGGTAAAAAATGTCACGAATCAAATCGTAATTCTCCTGAACCGTGGTGCCAAAAACAGTCGCAAAAAAGTTCAGGTTTTCTTCCACGCTAAGATCCTGATACAATGAAAAACGCCCCGGCATATAGCCGACCATTTTGCGGATCTTCTTGTAATTTTCAACCACATCCAGATTATCTAATTTTGCTTCACCAGAATCGGGTAAAAGCAGCGTCATAAGAATGCGGATCAAAGTTGATTTCCCTGCTCCGTCAGGACCGATCAATCCAAAAAGTTCTCCTTCATTCACATGCAGGTTGATACCCGAAAGTGCCATGGTTTCCTTGTACGACTTTGTTATGTTGTTAATCTCGATCATGAAATACTTGACATTGATTAGTTCCAACGAACTTCCCCGGGCATTCCGATTTTTAATGTTCCATCGTTTTTTACTGTTACTTTAACAGCGTAAACCAGCTTTACACGTTCTTCTTTGGTTTGGATGATTTTAGGTGTAAACTCCGCTTCCGATGAAATCCAGGTAATGGTTCCTGTGAAATGTTGATTTTCGGCAGCATTCTGATCGACCAAAACATCGAGCTGCTGACCGATTTTTACATGTGGAAGTTGAGCACCGCTTACATAAACTTTAAGTTCCAGTTCGCTGATATCTGCAATTTTGAAAAGCGCTTTTCCGGCAGTAGTTAATTCTCCTTGCTCAGCGTATGTTTCAAGAATGGTTCCTGAAACCGGTGATTTTATAGTACAGCGGCTTAACTGATCGGCAACCGAAGCTTTTTGCGCCTCCAAAACTTCCTGCTCTTTGCTGACGAGTGTGAATTGTGTTTTGGTATTGGCAATCTGTTTGTCGATTACACTAATCTGCCCCTGAATATCGTCAAGTTGTTTTTGTGTGGCAGCTCCGTCTTTCAGCATCTTTTTTATGCGTTCTTCGTTGATCTTCAGATTTGCTTTTTGCTCTTCGAACACAGCAATTTGCGACTGAATCGACTGACGTTTGGCCACGACGGCAGTTTGTTGAGCATCAAGTTGCAACAGTTGCAAATGGAGTTGAACCGTGTCGATAAGAGCTGTAGGATAACCGGCATCAATCTTGTCTCCTTTGTCAACATTTAGTTCAAGGATCTTGCCCGGAGTTTCTGCTGAAACAATAACGGTTTCCGCCTCGAAATTGCCATACGCGTCGGCCGCATCGTTATCCGATTGGCAGGCGATAAAAAGTAATGGCAGCGAAATAATGTAAAGTATCTTTTTCATGGTAATCTTGTTTTTCATGCGTTTATTTAGTTCTGTGTTGATGTGCCCGTTATTGTTTTTCCTTTTATCAGGACGTATTTCTCGCGGGCTTCGTTGAGCTGAATCTTGTGCACTTCTTGTTTAAGTTTTGCTACTGTTTCTGCTTGTAATTCCTGAACATAGTCGGAAGTTGTAATGGTTTCGTTTTCCAATTTTGAGGCGGCTGCTTTGGTAATCCCGGCACGCAGTTCAACCAGGTTTTCGTCGTTCGTAATTAATTGTTCCAGCTTCCCGATTTGTTCTTTTTGTTGAATGAGCAACAGGTTGAGGTTTTGTATAAATGTGGCTTCCTGGCTTTGAAGCATTTCTTGCTGAAGTTGCAAAACTTGTCTTTGTCGCGAAGTTTGTTTCCAGTCGAAGGCATTCCACGAAACGCTCACACCAAAAAGGTAGTAGCCTTTAAATTCGTCGAGTAGCATGTTTAATCCCGGTTTGCCATAACCCAGCTGTCCAAATCCAAAAAGCTTTGGGTTTCTTGTTTTCGAAAGCAAATCGCTTTGAACGGCCAATTGCTCTCGTTGAACGCCCAGTAATTGTAATTCAGGACGTAGCAATTCCGAATTGAAAGAAAAGTTTGTTTGATAGGTAAATGTTTCCTTTTCATCAAACTGTTTTCCGGTAAGCAATTCGAGCATTTGACGCGATGCACTTTTTGCCGCATCCAACTCAACAATATTTTGCTCGAGGTTGATTCGCTCGGCTTTTAACACCAAAGCTGCCGAAGGTTCGGTAACGCCATTTCTTATACCCGATTCTACACGGCTCAACTGTTCTTCAATTGTTTTTACCTGCGCTAGAATTACTTCTTTTTGCTGATCGACAACCAGAGCTGTAAAAAAGGCCTGTGCAACCTGCTCATTCAGTTTGTAAAGTTCAACTTCAAGTTGACTGAGATTGCTGTTCAAAATGGCCGTTTCCAGTGTTTTGTTGACTTTGGTAATTCCACCATCCCAAATGGTTTGCTGCAACTCGGCATAAGCGTTGTAACGATCTTTCGATACGGTTGGTATGGTAACTCCCGGCATCGAAACCGGCACCTCGGTTACAGCCGATTGATAAGTGGCTTGCCCGTTTAATGACACCTGAGGCAAATAATTGGTTTCGTGGTTTTGTATGGAAAGCGAATTGATCTCTTTCCACAATTCCGACTGTTTCAGATTGGGATAGTTTTGTCGCGCCCACACATAACAACTATCCAATTGTATGCTGTTTTGGGCAACCGCTAACTGAAACGGAAATAGCAATAGAATTAGAATCTTTCTCATTTTATTAGGATTGAGTGAAGGATAAATTCCTTGATAGTTACTTTTCTTTTTAGAATAAATTCGTCGTAGTTCGCTTTGTCCTTCTCGAAAAACATTTCCGAGAGAAGTGGTTTTCCGGCAATTGGGAAAACGCTCAGGCTTATGATATTAATGATGAGGTCGCGCGGATCCATTTTTCTGATCTTTCCGCTGTCCATTTCCTGCTTAAACATGGTTATGATTTGCTGTGGATTAATCCCACTTTCTTTAATCATTCCGGCAAGAAATTCAGGATCGCGATGGATTTCTTTTAAAATGAATGTTGGTAGAAAAGGGTTTATCGTTAAAATATCGATGTAGTTTTCGATAAAGGCGCCAAGCTTATCCTCAATTGGTTTGTCGGAATTTACCATGAGCATTACATTGGGCATAATCTTTCCAAAAACACTTTTGAAAATGGCTTCGAACAGTTTCTGTTTCGACCGGAAATAGTAATGAAGCAATGCTTTGTTGATCCCGGCTTCGTCGGCGATTTCCTGCATGCGGGCGCCGTCCATACCTTTATGGATAAACACATTGCGGGCAGCGGACAGGATCTTTTCTTCGGTATTGTCTTTATTTATGGCTGTCATGAATTTGAATTAACTAATTAGTTTAACCAGTTGGTCAAAATTAGAGCGTTGAATTCAATTATCCAAGAAAATAACCAATTAGTTTAACCAGGTGGTTAATTTTTGTTCTTTTCAATATTGTTTTATCTTTACTTTATAACTAAATCAATTAAAATTTCAGTAATGACAACAACTTATAGATTCTTTGGAATTGCCCTTCTGGCGTGCGCTTTGGTTTTATCGGCGTGCAATTCAAAACCCAAAACCCAACAATTAACAGAAAAATCCGGAGAAGAATGGATTCAATTGTTTAATGGAAAAGATTTAGACGACTGGACCCCAAAGTTTACAGGCTACGAGTTAGGTGTCAATTACAAAAATACGTTCCGGGTTGAAGATGGTATTCTTCGCGTGTCGTACGACAATTGGGACGAGTGGAATGGCGAATTCGGGCACTTGTTTTACAAGGATGAATTTTCGCACTACCGTTTGCGGGTGGAGTATCGGTTTGTGGGGCCACAATTAAAAAATGCGCCGAACTGGGCATTTCGAAATAACGGTTTGATGATTCATGGCCAAACCGCAGAATCTATGGAATTGGATCAGGCATTTCCAACATCAATAGAAGTGCAGTTGTTAGGCGGCGTTACCGGACAAGGCGAGCGTCCTACTATGAATCTTTGTACTCCGGGAACAAACGTAGTGATGAATGGAGAATTGATAGAGCCGCATACGATTAATTCAAGCGCAGAAACTCAATACGATGACAAGTGGGTGACTGTTGAAGCAGAAGTGCATGGTGGAGATTTAATCCGTCATTTTGTTGATGGACTAGAAGTATTAAGTTACGAAAAACCACAGCTTGATCCGCGCGATCCAACTTACGAAAAACTTCTTCCGGCCGATGGAAACAAGATGCTTACAAAAGGCACCATCTCCATTCAGGCGGAGGGCCACAGCACGGATTTTAGAAAAATTGAATTACTGGTTTTGGATGAGTAATTCTGCTTTCGCAGATAACTCTCCAATATGATTTTTAGGATTTTTACCCCGCCCCTAAAGGGTGAATTCTAAAAATCAATCTGCTTCCCTTTAGGGATTAGGGTAAAACAGATTGATTTTGTGCACAATTTAATGAATCTGTTAAAGCAGAATTATTTCTGTTCTTTTTGGGCGGCCAGTTTTTGCTCTCTTCGGTTAGCATAGTTAAGGCTAATCAAGGAAATCGCAATAACTATCATTCCGATAATTGACGGGAAATCAGGTTTTTCGTTGCTCAATAAAATCCAGCTGAGTGCGGCCCCGGAAACGGGAATCAGAAACTTCCACACATTCAGTAACGAAACTTTTACGCCCGGCCGTTTAAGCAATGAAAACCAGATAGTAATGGCGGCTGCCGATAAAAAGCTGAGCCAGGCCAAAGCATACCAGTATTCAGGAGGAAATGGTCCCAGGTGAATGCCTTCAACAGGAATAGAAACAACGGACAGCATCAAACCACCAATAATCAGCGAAGTGGAACTTAATACTACCGGCGAAATTCCTTTTGAGTGTTTCGAAACCAGCACGTTGGCATAACCTGATACAATATTGTTAACCAGTAATATGGCAATGCCAATATATTCCAGGTAGCCACTCATCTCAACTTTTGTGCGCCCCAATGTGATAATTGCAATTCCGGCAACGCCAATTAAAATACTAAATGTTTTTAGCGGCGTCATTTTGTCGTTATTAAACGAGAAGTGAGCTACCAGTGCTATAAAAAGTGGTTGCGACCCAACGATCATTGCCGACAATGAACCGGGAAGTAAATTTAATCCGCTGTAAAACAGTGCGTATTGTGCAAATATCTGCACTACAGAAAGTAGTAGTATAAATTTCAGGTTGTGTTTTAATTCTGAAAAATAGCGTTTGGGTTTCCCAAAGTACAAAAACATAAGTATTCCGGAAATGGTAAACCGAATGCCGGCAAACTGGAACGGAGTATGATATTCCAGCCCTATTTTTACTCCCGCAAAAGCGGTCGACCATAAAAGGCAGGCAACAATTGCCAGGAATGTTGTTGTTCGGAAAAGATTTCTCATGCGATAAATTGAAATGCAAAGGTGACTATTTTCTGATAAAAACCGGACGAGTAAGTCTGAAATCTTTAATATAAGTTCACAGTCCTTTTAAAAATAGAACATAAAGTATTAAAATTCAGTAAGTCTTTATGAAAGCTTTATAAAATAGGGGTATTCATCATGCTGTAAGCTGCTATTCTTGCGGAAAAAGGATTAACTTGGCACATCATTTACCAGAATTATTTTTTCAATGGAAAAACGAATTATCAACAACTACGAAGAGTTTGAAGCCCTTTTGGGGCAGGTTATAGGAGTTTCAGATTATGTACAGATAACTCAGGATCAGATCGATAAGTTTGCAGATGCCACGCTTGATTACCAGTGGATTCACACCGATCCGGAGCGTGCAGCCAAGGAGTCGCCGTTTAAAACAACCATCGCACACGGTTATTTATCGTTGTCGATGTTAACTTACCTGTGGTACAATGTTGTTGATGTACGAAATGTAAAGATGATCGTGAATTACGGTATCGAGAGTTTGCGTTTTCAGCAACCGGTAAAAGTGAACGATAAAATACGTGCAACAGTATCGTTAAACGACATTAAAAACCTGCGCGGAATTGCCAAAATTCAGGTGAAAATTGTGGTTGATATTGAAGGCGAGCGCAAACCGGCCTACGATTGTTTGGTAAATTTCCTTTACCACTTCGAGTAAAAAAACTTCATATATATGAAAAGATCTTAGTGGAATTTCTACTCAGATCTTTTTGTTTCAATATCTTCCAACAGCCCCTCGCATGCATCTTCCAACAGATCGAGGACCAGCTCAAAACCTTCTTCACCACCGTAATACGGATCAGGCACTTCATCGTAGTTCCACTCTTTGCTAAAATCTGTCATTTTGTGCAGCTTTTGCAGGTCGCTGCCGCTGCGGGCCATACTTTTTAAGTTCTGCATGTTGCTGTCGTCCATCCCGATGATGTAATCGAAATAATCGAAATCGGAATTTGGATCAAACTTCCTTGAAAGTGATGTTAAATTATAATCGCGACGTATGGCATGCGATTGCATCCTTTTGTCGGCAGGTTCTCCGGCATGCCATCCTGAAGTACCGGCAGAATCCACTTCGAAGTTCTTGCTTAAACCTGCTTTTTTTACAACGCCGTTAAAAACTGCCTCCGCACTTGGCGAGCGACAAATATTTCCCAGACATACGAAAAGTACTTTTGTTTTATCCATGATTTTTAGTTGCGAGTTACGAGTCGCTGGTTTCGAGTTTTATAAACGCTTGAAAACTGAATACTGAGACTGATTACTGATTTCTTACTCCTCCGAGTTCCAGATTTCATAAGACTTCTTAGCCTGATTCAGCAACATTTCGTAACCGTTTTTAACAATGGCTCCTTTGACTTGTCCTTTGGCCATAAACTGCGTTACTTCAGGATTGTAAACCAAATCAAAAAGCAAATGTTTGTCAGTTATAAATTCGTAAGGAATATTCGGGAAAGTCTCAACTTTTGGATAGGTTCCTAGTGGTGTCGCATTAATGATTAAGAGGCGCTCGCTTATTAACTGCTCGTCGATGTCTTCGTAACGGATCTCATTTTCCTTCAACTCTTCAATCGAAGCCGAAATATATTCGATACCCAATTTATTGAGCACATATTTTAATGCTTTCGAAGCACCGCCTGTTCCCAAAATCAGTGCTTTTTTATGATGATCTTTTAAAAGCGGCTTCAACGAAGACTCAAAACCAAAAGTATCGGTATTAAAGCCTTTTAAATGCACACCGTTTTCAGTTCGTGTTACACGAATGGTATTAACAGCACCAATTTCTTTTGCCGAATCATTCAGTTCATTCAAATAAGGAATTACCTGTTCTTTGTATGGAATTGTAACGTTAAATCCGATCACTTCCGGATTGTCTTTTACCACATCCGGGAATTTGGTTATCGAATCGATTTCGAAATTGTCATAAGTTGAATCTATCTTGTCCGTTTCAAAACGTTCGGTAAAATAGCGTTTCGAGAATGAGTGGGTGAGTGGGTAGCCTAATAATCCGTATCTTTTCATGTTTTGATTTTTTACTGAGTACTGTAAACTGAGACTGCTTACTTTTTTAGTTTCTTTCCAATTCCTTCAACAACAAAAATGAGTGCAAATCCGGCAACTGCCAATAGAATTGCTCCCAATAACCAGGCTTCGTGACCTGTAATTTGCTCGTAAGTTCCGGGTAAAATATTACGTTCTGCAATCGGTTTTAATTCGCCATGACGATCAATAATGGTTTCTGTAACTTCTTTCCATGGCCATACTTTGTTTAGCGATCCCACCATAAAACCTGCCAGAACTGCAATGGTTGTGTTGTGGTATTTTTTTAATAGCCACGACAACACATTCGAAAAAGCAATAATTCCAACTGCAGCGCCAACAAGGAAAGTGAGGATAACCGCAATGTTCATATCGCCAACTGCCGAAAGAATAAATTTGTACATGCCCAGCAGTACCAAAATAAAACTACCTGAAATACCGGGCAGAATCATGGCGCAAATGGCAATGGCTCCCGACAGAAAAATAAACCAATAGCTGGTGTTCGCTTCGGCAGGTGTAATAACGGTAATCAGGTACGCAATTACAATTCCGGCCAAACCGCCTATAATGGTATCGGCTTTCCACCGTTTAATGGAGCGCGCCACATAAATTGCCGATGCAACAATCAGCCCGAAAAAGAACGACCACACTAAAATAGGATAGTGGTGAAGTAGGTACTCCAATCCTTTTGCCAGCGAGAAAACACTGATTCCAACTCCGATAAAAACACTGATAAGGAAAGTTCCGTTAATGGCTTTCCAGAACTCGGCAATTTTAAAACTGAGAAGAAGTTTAATTGCGGTTAAGTTGATTGATTTTATCGAGTTAATTAATTCTTCGTAAATACCCGTGATAAAGGCAATTGTTCCTCCGGAAACGCCCGGTACCACATCGGCAGCGCCCATTCCCATTCCTTTTAATACCAGTGTAAAATAATCTTTTGCTGATCTGTTCATCTTTTTAATATTTATCGGAGTATAGGAATTTCAATAAAATATTCAACTTTAATATCAAAAGTCCTACAAACAAGCTGCTAAAATATCAAATAAAGTTTAAGGTCGGTTTTATAATCCGATAGAAATGGTAACTAAAAACTGTCGTGGGCGAATGGAATAAGTATTTTTAGTTAAAGAGATATCACTATTGTAATAGCGCTTAATTTCAGAATTATTAAAAATGTTAAGCACTTCCAGTTTGTATTTGAATTTACCTTTTGTAGGTTTTAAGTGATAAGAGAAATCCGCGAAAAGATTGTTGGACTTATCCTGACCACTCTGTTTTATTGTGTAATATTCGAAAGAAAAGCCCAGTAAGTGTCTTTTTTCAGGCGTATAGAATAAGTTGCCTTTATGTTTCTGATTTGTAATTGAGATTGTGGCTTGTTGAGAGTTTTGCTTAATAAAATGTAACTGGTAGCTGTAAGCTACATCCACTTTTCTCCAGCGATTTACAGTTATTCCCGGATAAAAGGTGTAAACACTGTTTGTTAACCATCCCGGTTTCTCGTTTAGCAAATATTCTTTTTTATTACGATTGTAGTTGGCTTTAAAATCAATAGTTGCCCGCCAGTTTAGTATGTATTGGTTAATTGAAAACGATAAGTTTTGTAAGTAAGATTTGTTATCTTTTTCAATAGCATCGTAAATCAGTAATCCCTGATTGTTTACATTTTGTTTTAGTAGCAAGTTGTTTAAGGTTGTGCTGTTTGTGTAGGTTAGCACCGAGAAAAATCCAGAAATCGGATTTTTGAATTCAGCACCGAAATTATACCGAAATCTGTTTTTCTGAGCCAGTTGATTGATTCCCTTTTTTAATTGTCGGTAACTTGAAAAAACGTACCCCTGAGTTAAAGAAGCTACCTCTCCCATTTGCTGGTCGTATTTGATGCCGGCACGAAAAGTCCAATATCCACTCAGTTCATACTTTAAACTTGCGTTAGGAGAAAGAAACAACTTATTAACCTTGTTTTCTAACTGAAAGTTTTTGTCCCTGATGTTATAATTTTGATAAGAAAAGGGAAGGTTCAAGGCTAAACGTAGTCTGTTTTTTTCATATCTAAGGGTTTCTGATAAATACAATTCTGTAAAAGACCATTCCAAATGGTTTCTTAAACTGTCGGTGGTTATTATGGTTCCATAGTTGATTATTGATGTTTCCAGTTTCTGTTTCTCGTACCTGATTCCCGGTTCCGATTCAAAAATCCAGGGTTTTGTTCCTGTGGTAAACTGAAGAAAATTATGGCTGACGAGATTTCTCTCAACAACTTTCTGTGTGGTTTGCAAATAAGGTTCTCCGTAGTTTAAAATATCCTCAAAAACTCCCGGCGAAAACGATAATTGTTGGGGAGAGTTATTATAATCGACAAATGAATAGAAGCGGATAAAATTCTGATTAACCGGTAGCAGGATATCAAAGTCGTTAGCAAGAGAAAAGTGCGGGATTTCCGAAGATTGCATGAGGTCTCCTTCATTTTGGATCAATCCGGTTTCGCTATCCCAAAATTTATTAAAACTGAATTTATTGGTGAGGTATCTTTTTTTTTCGTTTTGGGTAAGGGTAAGATCGGTACTAAGGCTTTTATTGTAGAATTTATTTTGGGTAATCTCGGTAAACCCGATTGTTTCATTTTCTAAAAAATAGGAAGTTGCCACTTGTCCTTTTTCTTTTATCTTATCGTGGTAATAACTACTGTTAATTTTTAGTTCCGTTCCGTTTTTTGTTTTTAGCAAATGATTATAGGATAACAAGTTTGCATTGTTATTGAGGTAGCGATCCTTTTCTATCTGAGGTTTTTGTATCTGTAATATCCCAAGCAGTTCTGGTTTTCGGTTTTTATAGCCTTGCAACTCTCCATTGCTATATACCAGTGGTTGGTGTTGAGTATTTAAGTCGTGGCCGATATTGTTACTTTGCCAGGTAGTAATAATTTGCTGTTTTTTTGTAAACAACATTGGCGTAAAGTTTATATCGTGCAGGAAAGGCGAAAATCCTGCCCCGGCATACATGGTGCCTGTAATAGCCACATCATTTTTTAATTTTATATTTATTGACGTTTCGTCAGTTGGAATTTTATCTTCCAGCATTTTCACAGGCTGGTGGTTCTGCAGTACTTCCACCGAACTTACCGATTTGTGAGGAAGGTTTTTGTTGGCCAATGCATAACGTTTTTCCAGTAAATCCATCCCCTCAATATAGTATTTCTGAATGGGTTTGCCCTGGTAATAAATCTGCCCCAGTTCGGTAACTTCAAATCCCGGCATGCGGCTAATTACATCGCCAACCGATCGATCGCCGGCTTTTGCAAAAGCATTAACAACATAGTTAATAGTATCGCCTCGAACCGAAATAGGATTGCCTCTCACGCTTACTTCCTTTATTTCAAAAACATCGGGCAGAAGCTTGATGTCAAACTTTTGGCTTTGATTCGATAACCCGACTATGGTATCTTTAAAATTCAGCGATTTAAAGGCAATAAATACCGAATCGGAAGACGATGTATATGAAAGCTTATATTGGCCTGAGTTGTCGCTTATTGAATAGGTAAGAATTTCTTGCGAGTTTAACGATGATAGGGCTAAAACACTAATCCCACTTACATCACTTTTTTCGGCAATGGATATTTGCCCTGCAACTATGGTCTGTCCTGAAATATTACTAACGAAAAACAGCAACATTGAACAGATTACAAAACCTTCTGCATATGTGGCGAAGTGGTATTGAGGGGCCGATATTTTCTTAATATTTTTCAATAAAGTTGTTTTGAGCTTTAATATTATTTAAGGCATTTGCCTTGCTAGCATCATTATCAAAGGTAATTTGGTCCTCTGTTTGAAATCTATTATAAAGAGAGGCTAAATGAGCATTTAAGGCTTTGATATAATCTTTATTTGATACCTGTATGTAATTCTTTTTTTCTTTAAAATATATAGGTTTTAGGGTTGAAGGTTTAATTACCCCTATAAGTTGGAAACGATGTTGGAATTCTGAGTCGTGTAGTTGTACAATTAGGCCAGGTAAACCTCCAAATTTATATGGCCCATCAGAAATGGGAATTTCTGTTGTAAACCATGCTTCGTAATCTCTTCCGGCAAAATTTGTACTAGCTTTTTGACATGTATACCCCAAAATCTCCTTGGTACCGCCAGGGATTAATTGCCACTTTATCTGTGGTTGGTCAATAACCTTCATATTTTTACTATTAATCCGTGCTGTAAGAGTTATACACGCTTTGCAATCAAGGTTTTTATAAAGATTGTACCTGCACTCTTTGTATATAATTGTTCCTCCAGTTTGGGCCCACACCTTATTAAAATTTTGTGCTGAGAACTCACCTGTTTGCTCTCTTATGATAGAATCTGTAAATAAGGAATGTGATGCACTAAATTTGGAGATTTTTTTCCCAATTAATAAAGTCATCTCCTGGCTTTTCATAGAATATTTACTTGATGAATCGCGTTGAAACTCATAATTGTAGGTACATTCCATATTTACGGTGTCTATTGCTGTGTAATCTTGAGAATAACCGCCAATTTGTAAGGAAAATAATATGATTATTAACACATAGTTTTTCATTGGTTCTTGTTTTGTTTAATCTTAAATCATTCGATATAATAACGAGATGATTTTTGTAAATATTTGAGGAAAATAGTTTGGAGTATGAACTACTCCAAACTATTGAGTTATTTAGTCACAAACGGCTTCAAACATATCCATTGCCTCTTCTATTGCATCGTCATAATCGTCGCCACAAACCGTACCATTTGTTCCTGTTCCATCTCCACAATGAATTCTTACGGTTAAACAAGTCGTTGCATGGCTAACAAAAGCAATTCCGAAAACAAATGCACATACGATTAGAATTTTCTTTACTAAAAATTTCATAATTAAATGTACTTCAGTATTTTACCCCACTTTCACAGCTGCCAATTTGCAAAAGTGCGTCCCGGATGGTAGTTTTGCACGGGCGGTTTATCAAAACTGCCTGCCTCCCCGGGCCGGGAACAAAGTAACGAGTGGACCAAGCTCCCGGGGAGGCTTATCCAATAAATTTGTTTTTTCCGATTTGAGGTAATGATTTCATCTTAATGTATTTGATTGCTGGAGTTCTTTAATGTAAAAGAGTTGTTTTGTTATTTGGTGACAATCAAAAATATTGCCTTCTTTTTTTAAAAACAAATCATAATTATATTTAGACTTGTCGTTTTTATTTTTATTGAAACTAATGGGTTGAAAAACAGCGTATTGTGTTAGGTCGGGGATGTGGCATGTTTAATAATATGTTGAGTCAGGGGTTGCCTTTTGTTCAGAATAAAGAGCATTGTCTCAGAATAAATTAGATATAAAGGTTGGAAAGGAAATTGGTGTAAAGGCTGGATTATAATAGAACTTCAATTTGCTATTTATCGCCACGGCGGAAATCGTCAACAACTTTTTTAAGCTGTTTGCTTTTTAATGCTCTCGGGTAAATATCGAACAGGTAATTGATGTTCTCAAAATCCTGCAACATTGCCGATCGCAACCATTCGTAGGCTTCTTTACGTTTCCGGGCTCCAAGCAATATGGCCACCAAACGGTATTTTAACATCGAATCGTCGTTATTATCGATGGCCTTTTTCAGAATTCGGATGGCACCTTTTGTTTCCCCGTGCTTCATTAAAGTTTCTGCCCAGGTCAACCAAATTTCGGTATTTTCAGCATCAACTCGTGCGCCTTGTTTAAAGGCTTTTATCGCTTCATCCAAATCATCAGCATCGTTTTGTACCTTGCCTAAAGTCAGCCAGTATTCTGAGTTTTGCTTGTCGATTTTTATGGCTTTCTTGATGTAGTCGACACTTCTGTCGTACTTTTTGGCAATCCACATAATAAGGCCAACTCCAAAATGTGCGGTATCATTATCCGGATTTATAGAAATTGCTTTTTGGTAATTATGCTCCGATAATAACTGGTCATCCAGATTCAGATAACACTCGCCAATGTAGCAGTAAGCATCATCATTATCCGGATCAAATTCCAGAAACTCCCGGTATTTATCAATGGCCTCTTTAAAACGTCCTGAATTGGCCAGTGCATTTCCGATATTGAACAGGGCCATATGGAAATTCTCGTTTATCGCCAGCGTGTATTCGTAAGCCTCGATTGCTTTGTCGTGCATATCGGCCTTGTTGTATACAATTCCCAGGTTAAACCAAGCGGTGTAATTGTACACATCGTTATCAATAAAACGATTGTAGTATTTTATGCTGTGCTTGTAATCGCCAATCTGGTCGGTAAAGAATGCCAGATCGTACAATGCCAACTCGTGTTTCGGATTCAGTTTTAAGGCTTTTTTGAAATACGAGATCGCTTCACTTATTTCGCCAATTTGAATAAATGCCGATCCAACGTGGTATAAAATATCGTCGGTTTCTCCGTTTCCAACTTTAATCGCTTTTTTGAATGATGCTTTTGCCAGGTCTTCGTTACCCATAATCAACGATGCCGAACCTCTTAACAGGTGGACATCGGGATTGGTATTTTCAACTCTTTCAGCAAAATCGAGGTATTTCTGAGCCTGGTCGTATTTGCCTTTGCTCAGCAGAATTTGTGCATATTTTAAATGAAGAGGAACCGCATTCGGATGGATCTGAATGCCTTGTTTAGCCGCAATTTCAGAAGATTGCAAATCGCCTTCTTCCATTAATTGCTCTACAATTCCTTCAAATTCCGACACATCGAAATACTTTGTGCGTCCTGATACCAAAGAGCTCTTAAAACGCTTAAGTGCCTCACTAATATCTTCTTCCCTGAAATTATCTCTTTCCTCGTTCATCGTAAAATAAGTTCGCGAAATTAATAATTCGGCCCGAATCTCAAAAACAATCTTACAAGTGTTGATCGCGCAACAGGTCGTTCACCGTTTTTACCGGGTTGAAAGTTTCAATCGGTACCTCAACAAAAAGGGTGTTCCAGTTGCTCATAGCTCCGTTCCACAAGCCCGGCAATTCCTGTGCTTTCAGCTCTTTTCCGTCTTTCGATTTTTGCGAAATAAAGCCGGTTGCCGGGTCGGTAAATTGAGTAAGATCGTATTTTTCTCCTTTGTAATTTTTTACTGCACAAACCAGATCAACCGGGTTAAAGTGTGTGGCGTGCTGAACAATATCCTGTTGTTGCACACTTTCCGGATCAATCTGCGAACTTTCAACAACCTGCAACGAAATGGTTCCGTCGGCATTCATTGCCCAGAATGGCCCGCCACCGGGTTCGCCTTCATTTTTCACCATTCCGCACACACGCAATGGTCGATTGTATTTTTCTTTCAGGTATTGATAAAGTTCTTCGCGCTCCGTGTAATAATGATTTTTGGCCGGTTTGGTATTTAGCGTAAACTCCAAAAAGTTTGCGGCTTCGGCCAAAAAGTTACTGTTAAGCGCGGTATAAAATTTCTCGTTTAATTCTTTTTGATAATTAAATAACTTTTCCTGATGTTTTAATAGAACACCAGCTAAGCCTTTCTTAAAGTCGATGGTAGGCTGTTTCAAACGATCGGGAACAACATTGTCGATGTTTTTTATGAAAATGATATCTGCATCCAGGTCGTTCAGGTTCTCGATTAACGCACCGTGTCCACCAGGACGGAACAACAAACTGCCATCAGCATTTCGGAATGGTTCGTTTTCCAAATCCACAGCGATGGTGTCGGTTGATGGTTTTTGCTGACTAAAAGTAATGTCGAATTCAACCCCCAACTGTTTTTCGTATTTCTCTTTTATTTCTGCCAGTAGAGCTTCAAAACCCGGTTGGTGTTCTGGCGAAACCGTAAAGTGCAAACTGGCTTTGTTGTCTTTGTCAGCTGCGTATTTTGCACCTTCTACAAGGTGCTCCTCAAAGGGAGTTCTTGCTCCATCTTCGTACGAATGAAATTTCAGCAGCCCTTTTGGTTTGGCGCCGTAATTCAGCCCCTTTTCGTTTAAAAGATAATCGAGTTTATTGGTTGCCGAGAGTTGTTCTCCATTATCAGCAACGGCTTTTTTTAGCTCTTCAGCAAAAGCAAATTTGTCGAGTTCTGTAACATATTGTGCAGCATCTCTGTTGGCGGCAAGCACATCTTCGTGCGGCTGATTCTGGAAGTCCTCCAAGGCCTGAAACAATGCCTTAAACATGCGGCTTGCAGCACCCGATGCCGGTACAAATTTTAAGGCTTTTGTTCCCGCTGCAATTTTTGCATCATAACGTTCGCCCCTTTTCTTTAAATCTTCGGGGCTTAAACGAATAATACCTTTTCCCACCGATGCCGCATCTTGAATGGGTAGGTAGGGGAAGCCTTTTTTAAAATTTTCGATTTGAATTAGCACGGTCTCCAGTTTGCTGCCGCGCTGTTGAATTTGCTGCTTATCTTTCTCCGAGAACATATCTGCCTGATTTTTCCTTAAAAATAGAGAATTGAAGCTGTATTTGAAAAGCAAAACCGTTGATATTCGCGGAAAGTTTTCAAGAGTTGTTGATAAGTTTTATGCAGAAAATTCGGATTCACAAATTTACGTACTTTTGCAATCTCAAATAAAAAGGATGCAAAACGGAACATACAGCTGGGGACACGACAGGAGATACAACGATTTTCCGACTTATTTTAGAACGCTTTTTTCGGAGCGGGTGCAAAAGGTGTCGATCGATGCCGGTTTTACCTGCCCGAACCGCGACGGGACAAAAGGTACCGGCGGATGTGCTTATTGCAACAACAAAACGTTTAAACCCACCTACTGCAACCTGGAGAATAGTGTGACCAGCCAGGTAGAAAAGGGCATTGCTTTTTTTGCGAAGAAATACAAGTCGATGCGGTTTTTAGCCTACTTTCAGGCGTATACAAATACTTATGCTCCTATTGAAGATTTAAAGCGTTTGTACGAAGAAGCGCTGGAACACCCAAAAGTGGTTGGACTGGTTATTTCAACACGTCCCGATTGTATCTATCCTGAGTTGCTGGATTATCTGGCGGAACTCAGCCAAAAAGTTTATGTAAGGGTGGAGCTGGGAGTGGAGTCGCACCTCGACAGAACTTTGGAAAGCATTAATCGTGGCCATTCGTTTGCTGAAGCGGAATGGGCAATTGAAGAAACTGCAAAACGAGGAATCAACAATTGTGCACACATGATTCTTGGTTTACCGGGCGAAACACGCGATGAACTGCTCGATCAGGCCAAAACGATTTCGAAACTGCCGGTAAAGAATTTGAAGTTGCATCAGTTACAAATTCATAAAAAAACACTGCTGGAAAAACAGTTTCAGCAGCATCCTGAAAATTTCGATCTATACACTGCCGACGAATATATTGATCTGGTTATCGATTACCTTGAGCTTTTAAACCCTGAGATCATCGTTGAACGTTTTATCAGCCAGGCACCACCCGAAATGCTGATCGCACCAAAATGGGGATTAAAGAATTTTGAATTTGTAGCCAAAGTGGAAAAACGCTTGAAAGAGCGTGATACGTGGCAGGGGAGGTTATTTAAAAAATAAAGCCCCGAAAATTAATTCCGGGGCTGCGTTATCTTTGGTTTTATAATGATCTTGTCGTTTAACTGTCAACCGAGCCAAATACCTTTTTTAGCAAACTTGTTACACGTGCTGCCGGATCTTCCCGGATCAGTTTCTCTTCCGCTGCAATTTTAATAAATACGCCATCAAGTGCTTTGGCTGTGAGGTAGTCTTCCAATTGTGTGTCAACTTCTTCCAGACCTGCTGTTTGTCCGATAAAAGAACCGGCAACCTGGTTCCATTTACCTATCAATGTGTCCCAGCTTTCTTTGGTCGATACGCCACCAACTAATTCTTTCTCCACCGACGCCTTAATTTTTGGTCGGTAAAGCTGAAAAAGCTGATCGTAAGTGGTTTTATGCAAATAGGAAGTTGCTGCATTGTCGTTGCCTTTTAAAATTACCATGGCATCGTTAAATGTCATGCTTTTTATGCTATTTACAAAAATGGGTGCAGCTTCTTTTGCGGCATCTTCGGCGGCGCGGTTGATGTGAAGTAACACATCTTCGAGTAGTTTTTCACCTCCCGGCACTTTTCCGGCATTTTCAACAATAATATTGGCCTCGGGTGGAAGCATAATTTTCACCAGTTCGTCTTTGTAATAACCGTCCTGCGCACCTAAAATACTCACCGAGTTGTTGGTGCCTGTAACCAATGCCTCTTTTAATCCTGCAACTATTTCCGATTGAGTTAGGGGCGTTTCTCCATCAAGGGTTTGCTGGGCAATTTGCATCACTTCGGCGCAGCCCGATAGTACAATTGCTACTGCCAGCGTTAACATTCTAATTATCTTCATTTAGCGTCGTTATTTTGTTTTTTATTGAAAAGCTGTTTCACCAAATCTTCGCGCCCTTTTGCTTTTAAGTCGCGAATAATTTTATTCCGAAATTCCTTTTTATACCAGAAAAAGAACTGGCGTTGTTGTTCTTTGGCGTTTTTATTTCGGGCCGTATAAATTTGCTCCATGGTGTACGGATGATATCCCGAATAATAAACCACAGTGGCCAACGTCATTGGTGTGGGCGTAAAATCCTGCACCTGTTCCAACCTGAAATTCATGTCTTTGGTCTGGATTGCAAGGTTGGCCATATCTTCCGATTTACTTCCCGGGTGACTCGAAATAAAATACGGAATCAGCTGCTGATTAAGCTTTTCTTCCTTATTGATTTTTATAAACTCCTCGTTCAGTTCCTCAAATAATTTAAACGACGGTTTCCGCATAAATTTCAGCACCTCGTCCGATGAGTGTTCCGGAGCCACTTTCAACCTTCCCGATACGTGGTGTTTTATAACTTCACGCAAATACTCCCGGTTGGTTTCGTTAACCTCTTTATCATTGGTTTTCTCCAATATCATATCATATCGGATTCCACTACCGATAAAAGCCTTTTTTATTTTTGGATTGCTGCGAACTTTCCTATACAAATCGAGCATGCCTTTGTGGCTAACATCCAGGTTTTTACAAACCGATGGGAAAATACACGACGGCCGTTTACATTTTCTGCAAATTTCCTCGTGAATACCTTTCATTTTGTACATGTTGGCCGATGGGCCACCCAAATCGGAAATGTATCCTTTAAAATCAGGCATTTCAGTTACTTTCTCCACTTCGCGAAGAACAGATTTTTCTGAACGGCTGGCAATAAATTTTCCCTGGTGTGCCGAAATGGTACAAAATGTACAGCCTCCAAAACATCCGCGGTGGATATTTATGGAGTGCCGGATCATGTCGTAAGCCGGAATCGCACCTTTATTATTGTAGCGCGGATGTGGCAACCGAGTGTAGGGCAAATCGTAAATGCGGTCGATCTCTTTTTCCTTAAAAGTTGGCCACGGCGGATTTACCACAACCTTTTTATCGCCAATTCGCTGCACCAACTTTTTGGCCTCCATCTTGTTCGATTCCTCTTCGATGTGCATAAAATTGCGGGCAAACTCTTTCTTTTCCTGCAAACAGGTATCGTGCGATGCCAGCTCCAACTCATCCCAGTTCTTTTTGGTGGCGTAAGCTTCGTCGCCATCAACCATAAAAACAGTTTGTGGAATGGTAGTCAGTGTTTCGATGGGAATGCCGCGTTTTACGAGGCGCGCAAAATCAACAATCGATTTTTCGCCCATACCATAAAACAACAAGTCGGCTTTCGTATCGGCCAAAATCGAGGGCATTAACCGATCCGACCAGTAGTCGTAATGCGTTAAACGGCGCAACGAGGCTTCAATTCCTCCGAGTACCAGCGGCACATCCGGATATAATTCTTTTAATATTTTCGAGTAGGTAATGGTGGCGTAATCGGGGCGTTTCCCAATTTGTCCGCCGGGCGTGTATGCATCATCCGATCGTTTACGTTTTCCGGCTGTGTAATGATTCACCATCGAGTCCATGTTTCCTGCAGTTACAGCAAAAAACAGGTTTGGTTTCCCCAGCTTTTTAAAGTCGCGCAAATCATCGGTCCAGTTGGGTTGCGGAACAATGGCTACGCGCAATCCTTCGGCTTCCAGTACCCGGCCAATAACGGCTGCACCAAACGATGGATGGTCGATATAAGCGTCGCCGGTAAATAAAATTACGTCCAGCTCCTCCCAACCCATTTGTTTCACCTCTTTCTTCGACGTAGGGAGCCAGTCTGTAATATGTAGTTTGTTTTCTGTCATTAAATAGATTTATACCCTTATAACAAAGAAAGTTCAAATATGATTAAAAAATATTTCACGGTAGTAAAATTGCCGGTTTTAGCTCAAAAGCGCAACTCTAAAATAATTACATAGTATTATTTAGTTAACGATGTTAATTCAAAAAACCTTTTATTTTTGTAATAGAACAAACTTAATCGCATTAAATGGAATTACCAGAGCCAAACGATTTGTTCAAAGACCAAAACCCGGCACTCGCCAACGGTGATTATTTCGCCAAGTTCCTCATGTTTATTCTTCGTTTTAAAAAGCTCGATAAAATTTATCGACAGATTGTAGATAAACAGGGTGTGGAGTTTATCGACGAGCTAATAAAAATGCTGGAATTCGACATTGAATTTGATGAAGATCAGCTAAAAAAGATACCAAAAGAAGGACCGCTTATAATTGTTGCGAACCATCCGCTTGGCGGTTTCGATGGATTGTTGCTGATAAAATACCTGTCGCTGGTGCGCAAGGATGTTAAAGTGCTGGCCAATTATCTGCTGAAAAAGATTGATGCAGTTTCGGAGTATTTTATGGAAGATAACCCTTTTGATGATTCGGAGCAGGGAAATTATTACGGATTGAAAGAAGCATTTGAACACCTGAAGGCGGGGGGAGTTCTCTGTCTGTTTCCGGCAATCGATGTGCACACCAAAGATCCTTATGGTAGTGTAAGCGACAAAGTTTGGCAGTTTCCGGTAGTGAACTTTATAAAAATGGCGCGTGTTCCCGTTGTTCCTGTCCTTTTTCAGGGCACCAACAGTCGGTTATTGCACTTGGTGGCAAAGATCCATCCGTCGTTAAAAAGTGCGCGTTTGCCCTCGGAGATTTTGCGGAAAAAGCATAAAAAAATAAAGTTGCGAATTGGAAGCCCGATAAAAGTTGACGAGCAGGATACGTATAAAGATGTGTACCAGTTAGGGCGTTTTCTACGTGCTAAAACGTATAGTATGGAGTCGGACATTGAAGTGCGGCGCTTTTTTAATTATGCATTGAAACCCAATGTAAAACCCGATGAAATTATTGATCCGGTTCCGCTGGAGAAGATCAAGAAAGAAATTCAGCTCATACAATCGAAGTATACGCTATTTCAACTGAAAAATTTCACGGCGTATTGCGCTCCTTCGGCAAAGATCCCGAATATTCTGAACGAGATAGGTCGTTTGCGTGAAATTACTTTCCGCGAAGTTGGCGAGGGCACCAACCGCAGCATAGACATCGATGAGTATGACCTGTACTACAACCAGATGTTTATTTGGGATGAAGATGAGGATCGGATTGTTGGTGCGTATCGTTTGGGAAAAGGCAAGGATATTATGGAACAGTTGGGCCGGCGAGGATTTTACCTTCATTCGCTGTTCCGCATCTCGGAGAGTTTTAAGCCGGTTTTAAAGGAAAGCATCGAGCTGGGGCGCTCGTTTGTAATTAAAGAATATCAGCGCAAACCTATGCCACTGTTTTTGCTTTGGAAAGGCATTTTGTATTTCCTGCTGAAAAACCCGGAATACCGCTACCTGATTGGGCCGGTGAGTATCAGTAATAATTATTCGAAAGTGTCGAAAGACCTGATCATTAAGTTTATTATGAAGAACCATTTGAACTGGCGAATGGCTCAGCATATAAAACCGCGCAATAGCTACAAATTTAAAAGCGATAATGTGGATTTGAACCTGCTGATGGAAAATATGGAGCACGATATTAACCGGCTCGATAAAACCATTGGCGATTTGGATGAACAGAATTCGGGACTTCCGGTGTTGCTGAAAAAGTACATTAAACTCAATGCTGAAATTATTGGATTTAATGTGGATCCGAAGTTTAATAATTGCCTCGATGGACTGATTGTGCTCGACGTTTACAATGTTCCGAAAAACACGATAGAGTCGCTGTCAAAAGAAGCCAATGACGGCTCCATTCTCGACCGTTTTTACGGCAGCCGTGAAGTAGAATGAAAATCAAGGTAAAAGTTAAAAGTAAAAAGGCAAAAGTAGTAATTTGAGTGCAGCGTCGGGAGCAAAAGTATCTGTCATCTCGACGAGTTCGCGAGGAGAGATCTGTGCCAGTTTTCAGTCTCAGTAGGCAGCTAACAATTTATCAATTTAACAATTCAGCAGTATTGCAATTTGAAAAGTTAACCACAAAGTTGCACAAAGAAGACACAAAGTTTCACGAAGGAGAATTAAAGCACTTAAGCATTAAATCATTGGAGCATTCAGCCCCTCAATCCTTCAGTCCTTTAAACCTCCTGCAAAATTTTCTGTACACGCCCTACTTCTCCGCTTTCGAGCATTACTTTTATTCCGTGTGGGTGGATGGTTGAATTGGTCAATATTCTTTTAACGATACCACAGGTTAATTCACCCGATCGCTGGTGTTCTTTTTTTACAACGGCTACGTTTAAGCCAACTTTTATATTGCTTCGTTGCTGGTTATTCATGTGCTAATTTTTTAATTAATGCTTTGCACAAGCCAGGTAAGTTTTATAGGTAGTTTCTGTGATAAACAACTTTACTGTGCGTAAAGTTTTTCGCGCAGTGCATGAATTTTATCATCTTCGATATATTCGTCGTACGGCATCAATTTGTCGATAATACCGTTTGGAGTTAACTCAATAATACGGTTACAAACCGATGAAATAAACTCGTGGTCATGCGACGACATAAACACGTTGCCCGGATATTTTATCAGGTTGTTGTTAAAGGCCTGAATCGATTCCAGATCGAGGTGGTTGGTTGGTGTGTCGAGAATAAGCGCGTTGGCATCGAGCAACTGCATTTTGGCAATCATACATCGCATCTTTTCTCCTCCCGAAAGCACTTTTACCTTTTTGTAAATCTCTTCGCCGGCAAACAACATACGGCCCAAATAACCACGAATGTAGATTTCTGTAGTGTCGGTAGTGAACTGGCATAACCAGTCGAACAAAGTCATGTCGCTATCGAAAAACTCCGAGTTGTCTAACGGCAGGTAAGCTGAGGTAATGGTTTGCCCCCACTGGTAAGTTCCTGAATCTGCTTCACGCTTTCCGTTAATGATTTCGAAGAAGGCTGTCATTGCACGGTGGTCGCGCGACAGGAAAACAATTTTTTCACCCTTTTGTGTCGAGAATTCCACGTCTTTAAAAAGTGTGGTTCCTTCAATGCTGGCGCTAAGGTTTTCCACATCCAGAATACGGTCGCCGGCTTCACGCTCAGGAGTAAAAATAATTCCCGGATATTTACGTGTTGATGGCTGGATATCCTCAACATTCAATTTCTCCAGCATCTTCTTACGGCTGGTAGTTTGTTTCGATTTAGCCACGTTGGCACTAAAACGCGAAATAAACTCCTGCAGTTCTTTCTTCTTCTCTTCGGCTTTTTTGTTTTGAGCCTGCTGCTGACGCAGTGCCAGCTGGCTACTCTGGTACCAGAAACTGTAGTTTCCGGCAAACATTTTAATATCGCCGTAATCGATATCTATTGTGTGGGTAGAAATAGCATCCAGGAAGTGACGGTCGTGCGAAACAACCAAAACAGTGTTTTCGTAATTGGCAAGGTAATTCTCTAGCCAAACAACGGTTTCAAGGTCAAGGTCGTTGGTAGGCTCATCGAGCAGCAGGTTATCAGGATTTCCGAATAAAGCCTGTGCCAGCAGAACACGCACCTTTTGGTTACCGCTCATGTCTTTCATCAAGGTGTAGTGGTATTCCTCTTTAATACCCAGGTTACTCAATAAAGTAGCTGCATCGCTTTCGGCATTCCAACCGCCCATGTCGCCAAATTTTTCTTCCAGTTCGCCGGCTAAAATTCCGTCGGCTTCCGAAAAATCAGGTTTCATGTAAAGAGCATCTTTTTCTTTCATCAGATCCCAAAGCTCCGAGTGGCCTTTCATTACAGTGTCAAGAACAGAGAACTCATCAAAAGCAAAGTGGTCCTGACTTAAAACCGAAAGACGCTCACCCGGTTCAAGAGAGATGTGCCCTGCAGTTGCATCGATCTGCCCTGAGATTGCTTTTAAAAATGTTGATTTTCCTGCTCCGTTTGCTCCGATAACGCCATAGCAGTTTCCGGCCGTAAACTTCATGTTAACGTCCTGAAATAGTATGCGTTTCCCAAATTGTATTCTTAAATTCGATACTGTAATCATTGCCTAAATTTGTTTTCAATTTTTGCCCTTTTTTCAAAGGCGGTGCAAACGTATACAAATAATTGATACCGGGTGTTAAGCGATCAACAAGTAATCGTGTAGTTAGTCTTAAGTTAACGTGCCGGCCACTATTTATGATTTTTGGCATAAAAAAAGTCCGGAAAACCCGGACTTTTCAAAATATTTATGAGAATTACGCTTATTCAGGTAAACCATATTTTTCAACCACGAAGTCGATGTCTTTGTCGCCACGACCACTTAGGTTGATCAGAATCGATTGTTGCTGATTTTCTTTCGCCAGTTTTAAACTGTAGGCAACAGCGTGCGCACTTTCCAAAGCCGGAATAATTCCTTCCAAACGACTTAGCTCGTAAAAAGCATCAATCGTTTCAGCATCGTCGGCAACTCCGTAGTTTACTTTGCCCATATCTTTAAGCATACTGTGCTCCGGTCCAACTCCCGGATAATCCAATCCGCTGGCTACCGAGTACACCGGTGCAGGTTCGCCTTTTTCGTCTTGCAGCGTGTAGCATTTAAAACCGTGGATAACGCCAGGTTTCCCGTAAGTTATGGTGCTGGCGTGTTCGCCCAGTTTTGTTCCAACGCCACCCGGCTCAACACCGTGCAGTTCGGTTTCTTCAATATCGAGGAAGCCCGAGAACATTCCCATAGCGTTACTTCCACCACCAACACAGGCCACAACGTGATCCGGATTTTCACCGGTCATTTCGAAAAATTGCTCTTGTGCTTCAATTCCAACAACACGCTGGAAATCGCGAACCATCATCGGAAACGGGTGAGGTCCAACCACCGAACCAATACAGTAGATTGTGTTTATCGGGTCTTTCAGGTACGCTTCGAAAGCCGAATCAACAGCTTCTTTAAGTGTTTTTAATCCGTGAGAAACTGGAACGACTTCAGCTCCCAAAATTTTCATACGAACCACATTCGGGTGCTCTTTGGCAATGTCAACTTCTCCCATGTGGATTTCGCACTCTAAACCAAAATATGCCGCTGCAGTTGCCAACGCCACACCGTGTTGTCCGGCGCCGGTTTCAGCAATCAGTTTCTTTTTACCCAGGTGTTTTGCCAATAATGCCTCGCCCATACAGTGGTTGAGTTTGTGCGCTCCTGAGTGGTTCAGATCTTCGCGTTTCAGGTAAATACGACCGCCGTATTTTGCCGACAAATTCTGGCAGTAATAAACCGGAGTCGGGCGTCCCTGAAAGTGTTTGCGAATGCTGCGAAGTTCAGAAATAAAATTGTGCGATTTGCTAATGCTGTGGTAGGCATCGGTAATTTTATCCATTTCTGTTTGCAAATCGGGTGGAATAAACGAACCACCATATTCCTTATAGAATCCCTCTTTATTAGGGTATTGCTTGAAATAATCAGTCATAGGTTTTTTGAATTTTTTAATTGAACCTACGAATGTAAAATTTTATTGCTTTGGGTTGATTCTAAATTAGAATATGAGATGAATTTTTCGTGAATTGATAACACATTGTATTGTCCTGAAGGGACAAAACGTGAATAACCATGTGTGAAACACATGGCAAAAACAACACAGGTGAATTCAGCCCTGAAAGGGTTGAACAATATCCTGAAAAGACAAGAATAATACGTTCAATTATCGTAAATTAGTAGATGTTAACTAATTGAATTTTAAACTTTTTAATCATGTCCAGTTATCGCCAAATCACCTATCACATTATTTTTCGCACGAAACACAGTCAAAAAACATTAAAAACCGAACATCTAGAGATGCTGTTTAAGTACATCTGGGGAATAATAAAAAACAAAAATTGCCATTTGTACAGGATTAATGGAGTGGAGGATCATATTCACATTTTAACCGATCTTCATCCCAACATCGCTTTAGCTGACTATGTCAGAGACATTAAAACTGCTTCATCAATCTTTCTGAAAAAATCGGCCCATTTCCCTGATTTCAAAGGTTGGGCGGATGGTTATGCCGCGCTTACTTATGCGCATTGGGACAAGGACAAACTTATTAACTACATTAAAAATCAACAAGAACACCACAAAACAGAAACTTTTGAAGCGGAGTACCGACGGCTTTTGGAAGAACACAATATTCGTATTGATGAACGATACTTTTTGAAGTAATGAACGGTGTTCAACCCCTTCGGGGCTGTGATTGTTATCCTGTAAATTTCCACCGGTTTTACCGGTGGTTATTCATATTTAGTCCTTTCAGGACATTATTTTTGAATTTGGGTGGGTGGAAATAATCGCTGCTGCTATCCGCAAAGCGGAAGGAAGTTTCCACTTAGTAGAATTTACGAGTCAACAGTTTACAGGTAGTCCTTTCTGGATATTTGTATATGATTTTAGATGTAGTAAACTTGTCTCTATAGCTTATCTGCTGGGCAGTTTGCAAGTTACCATGAAAAGTCCTGAAAGGACTAAACGTAAATAACCGTGTGTGAAACGCACGGAAAACATAACTCAATATAACCTCAGCCCCGGAAGGGGTTGAACTTATTACAACGCTTGGAAAATGTCAAATTTAATGATACAAGTAGCGCTTAATCTTTTGAGTGGCCGTTTTTATAAAAGGAGTAGGGTGCGAAATAAAATCCTGAACTTTGGAAAATTTGTTAACCCTTGAATTAATATAATCTTTCAACTCCGCGCTTAACTCTTCAATTTTTTCGTCAACATGATGAGAGATTTCCTCCATTTTATCTCCGAATTCAGAACGCATTTCTTTAACTTTTTGCTCTAGCTCTTCTCGATTAAAATGAACCAGCGCCACCAGTTTTCCTTTTTTCTGAATTACAACCGATTCTACCACATGTCTGAAATTATTGATGATAGATTCGATTTCTTCGGGGTAGATATTTTCGCCGTTGGCACCAACGATCATATTTTTCAACCGGCCTTTGTGGCTTAACCAGCCGTCTTTATCAAAAACGCCAAGATCGCCGGTTTTAAACCAGCCATCTTCGGTTAATACACGTTTTGTTTCTTCCGGATTTTTGTAGTAGCCCAACATTACATTCGGCCCTTTTGTCCAGATTTCACCTTCGCCGGTTGCCGGGTTCTGATCATGAATTTTTATTTCGCTGTTGATCACTTTTGGGCCAATGGCTCTAAAACGCGTTGTTGTTGGATTCGATCCCGCCACAAGCGGAGATGTTTCGGTTAAGCCGTAACCAATGGCATAAGGAAATTTGGCATCGCGCAGAAAACGTTCCACTTTACCATCAAGTTTGGCGCCGCCGATACCGAAAAATTCAAGACGGCCACCAAAAGTTTCCATCAGTTTTTTTCCTGCCAATCGGTGAATCAACTTTCGTGTTGGTTTGAACCGGTGCATTAAACGTGTAACCGCTTTTTTGTTAATGCCGGGCAAAATGCTGCTTTTGTATACTTTTTCGATGATCATTGGAACAGTAAGCATAATGTGCGGCCGCAACTTCTTTAAAGCCGGAAGCAAAACACTTGCGGTTGGCGGTTTGTGCAAATAAGTTACACTGGCTCCTTTGTACATGGCCAGCAAAAATCCGATGGTGTTTTCGTAGGTGTGCGATAACGGCAGAACCGAAAGAAACTTGAACTCTTCACGAATCTCCTGAACAGCTGCCGACTGTACAACATTTGCTAAAATATTTTTTTGCGATAGCATTACGCCTTTTGAGTTTCCGGTTGTTCCGGAAGTGTAAATCAAAACCGCCAGTTCATTTTCTTTTGGTTGATAGGCTTTGTTGCTGCTCGCTTTTTCATCAAAAACCACCGATGTATCTTCAGCTTTTAAAAGATTGAAATCTTCAATCTTTACGATAATATCAAGTGTAGATGTGTCAACCTCTTTTATTTTATACTGAAGGCTTGAAGAGATAAATAGGACTTTCGACTCGGAATGTTTGATCACATTCTCCAATTCGGCTGGACTAAAATCGGGAAGAACAGGAACAGCAACAATTCCGGAGCATTGCAAGGCAAAATAAACAACGCCCCAATTGGGCATATTCTGGCTGTAGATAATCACTTTGTCGCCCTCGCCAATACCCAGCTTTTCCAAAAATGCCTGAACAGCAGAAATCTTTCTACCCATTTCTGCATACGTCAGGTAGTCGCCATCAATAAAGCCCAGTGCTTCATTGCTCGCATAATTTTTTACTGACTCAGAAATGAAGGAGGAAAAGCTGTCGATTTTATCTCTCTGCATAGTGGCCACAAATATGGTTAAACTTAGCTTTTGTGCAAATATTTGGTCTTAAAAAATGTTATTGTAAGCTTCAACTTCGATGGCATTTTATTTTAGGTATAGATTGCTGTCGCCGTAGCTTAAAAAGCGGAAATCGTTGGTCAAAGCATAGTCATAAACTTCTTTCCATTTATTGCCCAAAAATGCGCTGATTAACAGCAGCAGCGTACTTTGTGGCTGGTGAAAATTGGTGAACATGCCCCTGATCAGTTTAAAATCGTAGCCCGGCAAAATGATGATTTGCGTTGAAAAACGAATGGCTTTTTCGTTATTTTCAACCAGGAAATAAATGATATTCTGCAATGACTTTTCAATAGAAATATTTGCTTCGTTTTCGTAGGGTTCCCATTGTTTTACCTCGGGATGAAACGGATCGAAACGTTTTTCTTCCAGTTGCAAACCAATCCAATACAAACTTTCTAGTGAGCGCACCGAAGTGGTTCCCACTGCAATAATGTTTTTGGGATTTTCCACGAACGAACGTAAAATATCTATCGGAATGATCACCTGTTCGTGGTGCATGGTGTGTCCTTCAATCGTTTCCGATTTTACGGGCTGAAAAGTTCCGGCTCCCACGTGCAGAGTAATCTCATTGGTTGTAATGTTTTTATCTTCCAGTTGCGCAATTACCGGATCGGTAAAATGCAAACCGGCTGTTGGTGCCGCCACCGAACCATCGATTTTTGCATAAACTGTTTGGTAGCTTTCCTCGTCGCTTTCTTCGGTGTCGCGGTTTAAGTACGGCGGAATTGGTAATTGGCCAATGTGCTCAATAATTTCTGAGAAATGGACGCCGCCATTCCACACAAAACGAATATGAAAAGAGTTTCCTTCTTGTCCGATTTTCGCAGCGGTCAGTTCAATGGTTTTTCCGTCAATTTTAAATGTCTGACTCAAAAAAACTTCTTTCCATTTTTTTGAATTGCCCACCATACACTTCCAGGTTACTTCTTCGGTTTCCTGAAAAGCTACCTGGTAATCGGCCGGTTCAACGGGCTCCAGACAAAAGATCTCAATTTTGGCACCTGTTTCCTTGTAAAAAAATAAACGGGCATGAATTACGCGGGTATTGTTAAAAACCAGCTGTGCATCTTCCGGCAGGTAATTGGCACAGTTCTCAAAAATATCTTGTTTTATTGTACCGTTCTGTCTGATCAATAATTTTGATTTATCGCGCTCAGTAAGCGGGTATTTGGCAATTCGCTCGTCGGGCAGATTGTACGTGTAATCGCTAATCTTTATGTCTTTGTATCTGTTCAAAACAATTGTCTTTTAGGACTGCAAAAGTAAGAATTTATTGTTTGCTTAGTGATAGCCTCACCCTGAGTGAGGCTATCACTGAAAGAAGTTGTACTTTTGCAGGAAATAGGAAAGTCATGATAAAAGTAGGAGATAAGGTTAAGTTTTTAAACGATGTTGGTGGTGGTGTTGTAACTGGTTTTGTAAATAAGAATACGGTAAATGTTGAAGGCGACGATGGTTTTGAAGTGCCTTGTCTGATTAAAGAGCTAGTGAATGTAAGTGCGCCTGAGCTGAATGTGAGGAGCGGTACTTCGACACAACATGAAACGCCGGCAGAAGTGCAGCCCGAACCTGAATACATTGAGCCGAAAGGTGAAATCATAAACGGCAAAAATGCAGCAGAATTTTATTTCTGTTTTGTTCCAACAAATCCCAAAAATCCGCTGTCGGGAGAGATTGAGCTATACCTGGTAAACGATAGTAACTACACGGTGCTATTCAATTACTCGTATATAAAAACTGATGGTGTTGAGGCTGTAAAACAAGGCACGGTTCGTTCCAATTCGAGGGAGAAAATCGATGCCTTGGTTCAGGAGGATTTGAGCGATTTACCTGATTTTGGATTTCAGCTGATTTATTTCCGTGAAACTGAAAGTGAGTGGAACCTGCCGATGGTGAAGAAGTTCAGAGTAAATCCGGTGAAGTTTTACAAAGAATCTACTTTCCGCGAGAATTCATATTTCAAAAGGAATGCATTGGTGCTGAAGATTACTTCTGATACCTTTCAGACTGAGTTGGATAAACTGACGCAGGATGATTTCAAAAAGGTAGTTAAAGCCAAAGAAACTGTTGAAGCACCAAAACGAAAGGAACGCAAGCGCAATGCCGAGGAAGTGGTGATCGATTTGCACATTACCGAGTTGCTCGACGAATCGGAAGGTTTGAGTAACCGTGAAATGTTGGAGATTCAAATGGACACTGTTGAATCCGAAATGAATCTGGCTATTAAAAATCACACGAAACGAATTGTATTCATTCACGGTGTAGGGCAGGGCGTTCTAAAACAGGAAGTAACCAACCTACTGAAACGCAAATTCAAAAAATATTATTTCCAGGACGCGTCGTTTAAGGAATACGGCTACGGCGCTACAATGGTAATCCTACGGAAAGGATGATTGATCAAGGATAAATTCGAAGGATAAATTCGAAAGATGAAAGATTAATGATTAGGGTTTATTGGGGAGATTATGTAATTTGTGAATGTTATCACCAATAAACTTTAATCATGAACAAAGAAAAAGACCTCAAACGAAGGACTAAAAGCTTTTGTATCAATTGTATTCGTTTGGCAGAAACCCTGCCAAATACCTATTTGGGAAAACATATTCAAGGACAGTTAATAAGAAGCTCATCGTCGGTAGCAGCAAATTACAGAGCTGCGAAGTTGGCACAATCAACAGCTGCATTTGTTTCGAAAATTAGCATTGTAATTGAAGAAGCAGATGAATCGCAATTCTGGCTTGAGTTAATTAAGAATTTGAAGCTCATCGATTCCGAACAAAGAAATGTCCTTGAAAGGGAAGCTTCAGAACTAGTTGCTATTTTTGTTTCATCACGTAAAAAATTGCATCAACGTAAATTCAATTAATCCTTAACCCTTTCAATTCATCCTTTTTATTCATCCTTTATCAATTATCCTTAATCCTTTTACTACTTTTGCACCGGCAAGCCGCTTTATCGCTGTTCTGATTTATCGGGAGAGAGGAAAGTCCGGGCAACGCAGGGCACCGTGCTTCTTAGCGAGAAGATCTTTGAAAGGGGATAGCAACGTAACAGAAAATAACCACCTTGTTGTGGCGTGTCCACGGCAGGGAACGGGTGAAAAGGTGCGGTAAAAGCGCACCGGTGGAGGTGGCAACATCACCAGCCGTACGTCTCACGGGTTGCAAAGCCATGTATATCCAAAGTGTTTGCCGCTGTTGCGGTACAGCGAAACGGCCCGTTTTGCTCTCAACGCACAAGAGACTTTGGAGGGGTAGGCTGCAGGATCCCGGCAGTGATGTCGGGACTAGATAAATGATAAAGGACCGTCTTTTGACGGTTACAGGACCCGGCTTACAGGCTTGCCTTTTTAAATGAAACTCAAAATTCAGGATCCGTCAATTGACGGAGAACTGGATTTTGTTAGTTGAATTAATCCCGATAACGAAGTTCATCGGGATATTATAATCAGCGGGTGACTACAAGTTAAAACAAGTAGTCACCCGCTGATTTTTTTTTGCTTATTTTAATTGCCAGTCAATCTCTTCTTTTAGCAAATTCTCTAATGGAAACGAGAATTTTATCTGCTCGCCAAATGCAATGGCATCAGCCAGTTTGTAACCTTTGTATTCAACCATGTAAGCCATCATAAAATTGGTTACCCGGCCGGCACTTCCACAGTGAATTAGTACCTTTTTGTATTTGCCATTCATGACCTCGGCAAATTTCTCCAGGTTTTCAGGCGTATAGCCATCATATCCTGAAACCGGCAGCGAAACGTATTTCATTTTCAATTTGGCAACCATTTCTTCTTCGTTAAATGCTTCTTCGGCAAAATCTTCGTTTTCACCTTCTGTGCGCAGATTGATAACCAAGTCAACACCCTGATCTTTTAGCCATTCAAAAGTTTCTAGGTTGGGCTGACCACTAAAAAACATGTTGTCGCTTTTAAATAGATTGGGTGCATTATTGAGTTCTTCAACTTCAGGAACTTCTTTTTTCTGAAGATTTGAGGCATCCACCTGTGGTGGATTGAAAAGAAGAATTGTACAACAAAACAGCAGTAGAGTAAACGTTTTCATGAAATAGAATTTTAAGTTATCTCATAAAGTTAGAAATACTGAATTGTAATTCTGTTAATGAAGTGTTATTGCTTGTTAACGAGGCTAAAAACAAAAGATCCGATTCTGCTCTTTTTCAGAACATGAATCTGATCTTTAATTATACGTTGAAATTAAACTCCAACTATTGATAAAACTTTTTGTACCATTTTACAAATTCGCCAATTCCTTCTGCCAGAGGCGTATCGGGCGAGTAGCCAAAATCTTTTTCCAGCGCACTTACATCGGCGTAGGTTTTGTAAACGTCGCCGGGTTGCATGTCGTGGTATTCCTTAACGGCTTCCTGTCCAAGAGCTTTTTCAATGGTTTCGATAAACTCCATCAGTTTAACCGGGCTTGAATTTCCAATGTTATGTACCTTGTAAGGAGCTCCTGATTCACTTGATGGCGGTCCGTTCAGAATCTTGATAATTCCCTCAACAATATCGTCGATATAGGTAAAATCGCGGTACAGGTCGCCATGGTTAAATATCTTAATGGCATCTCCTGCCAGGATGTTTTTCGTGAACGAGAAATAGGCCATATCAGGTCGTCCCCATGGTCCGTAAACCGTGAAAAAGCGCAATCCTGTAGTTGGGATACCAAACAAATGACTGTAGGTATGCGCCATCAACTCGTTGCTCTTTTTGGTAGCCGCATATAAACTCACCGGGTTATCCACCGTGTCGTCAACCGACAGCGGCATTTTTGCACTGTTGCCATACACACTCGACGAACTGGCGTAAACCAAATGCTGAATGTTATTATGTCGGCAAGCTTCAAGTATATTGATGAACCCAACAATGTTGCTATCGATATAAGCTCGTGGATTTTCGATACTATAACGCACACCGGCTTGTGCAGCCAGGTTGCAAACCATATCGAACTTCTCGGTTTCGAAAAGTTGATCGATCTGCTCACGGTCTTCCAGGTTCATTCGAACAAACGAATACGCCGGATTTTTTGTACTGACAACTTTTTTATGCCAGTGCTCGGCCTCATTAGAAATACCTGCTTCGGCCAAACGGGCATATTTCAGCTCGGTAGAATAGTAGTCGTTGATATTGTCGATACCCACAACTTCTACTCCTTGCTCCAATAATTTGTTTGCAAGATGGAATCCAATGAAACCCGCTGTGCCTGTTACTAAAACTTTCATTCTAAATATTCCTAGTGGTTAGGAAATACTTTGTTCATTGCTAAGTAATCCAAAATAGCATCCAGGTTTTCCTCGTTTTTCTCCGGGTTGAAAACCAGTTTTGCATTTGTTGGTGCTTCATATTCCAGATCAACACCCGGCAGACCACTTGTTTTGCCTTCTTCCACCAATTTGTACAATTCCGGTTTATTGTTTTTGCAATACTCCAAATCGGCATCCATGTAGAACATATGGAAACGATCTTTACCAATAATTTCTGCTACCTGATCGCGCAACGATTCGTTACGTGAGATATAGGAAGCAATGGTGATAATTCCCTGATCGTTCAATATTTTACAAATATGTGCTACACGGCGCAGATTTTCGGCACGGTCGGCAGGAGAGTAGTCAAGCTCGCGGCTCAATCCTGAGCGTACAGAACTTCCGTCGATCAACACCACTGTTGCTCCGTTGTCGAATAATTTTTTCTCCAGACTAAATGCCAATTCATTTTTACCTGAACCGTGCAGGCCGGTAATCCAGATGGTTTCACCTTTCTGGTTGTACTTCTGAATGTATTCTTCCGGTTTGATCAACGCTTCACCTTTGGCAATTTTTTCCTTGTCAACATCGGTAATGCGCGATGGAAGGCTATTGCTGCCAAGCTTATCGATAATCATACCCACCGCTACGGTGTTATGTGTTACCGGATCGATAAGAATAAATGAACCGGTTTGATGATTCTTTTTATACGGGTCGAAGAAAAGTGGTTTGGTAGTGGTAATCACCACGCGGCCAATTTCGTTCAGCTTGAATTTTTCGATGTTCGATTTTTCAAGCGTGTTTACATCCACTTTGTATTTTATCTCGTCAAGACGAGCCTTTGTATTATTGTTGGCATGTTTGATGTAAAACTGGGTAGAAAGGTTCATGTCAGTCTCATCCATCCAAACCAACATCGCCTCAAATTGACGCTCAACACGTGGCAGGTTATCAGGATGCACCAACATATCGCCACGCGAAATGTCAATTTCGTCCTCCAGCGTAACCGTTACCGATTGTGGCGGGAATGCGTAATCCAGTTCCCCTTCGTAAGTCACGATTTTCTCTACTTTCGATTTTTTCATCGAAGGCAGCACCATTACTTCGTCGCCTTTTTTAATTATTCCTGACGCTACAGAAGTTGAGAATCCACGGAATTTAATATCGGGGCGCAACACATACTGAACCGGGAAACGCAGGTCGTCGAAGTTACGGTCAGAGCTTACATGAACGTTCTCCAAAAACTCCAGCAGACAAGGACCATGGTACCAATCCATGTTGTCGCCTTTTTCCACTACGTTGTCGCCTTTTAAAGCCGACAGTGGAATGAAGTTTACATCCGGCACATCAAGCTGGGTAACAAAAGCTTTATAGTCAGCTTTGATTTCCTCAAAACGCTCCTGTTTGTAATCGGCCAGGTCCATTTTATTAATGGCTACCACAACGTGTTTAATTCCCAAAAGGTTGGCCAAATAAGTGTGGCGTTTGGTCTGGGTGATTACTCCATGACGTGCGTCAATCAAGATAATGGCCAGGTTGGCAGTCGATCCACCGGTAATCATGTTACGGGTGTATTGCTCGTGCCCCGGAGTATCCGCGATGATAAATTTACGCTTTGCAGTTGAGAAGTAGCGATAAGCCACATCAATAGTAATTCCCTGCTCGCGTTCGGCTTTCAAACCATCGAGCAACAAGGCGTAGTCGATTTCTTCGCCGGCATGGCCAATACGTTTACTGTCGCGGTGCAAAGCTTCAAGCTGATCTTCATAAAGCATTTTACTGTCAGCCATCAGGCGTCCGATCAGCGTTGATTTGCCATCGTCAACCGATCCTGCAGTCAGCAAGCGTAAAAGGTCTTTTTTCTGGTCTTGATCCAGAAACTCTTGTATATTAAGTTTTTTTGTTGTCATTACTTTGCTTTAATTAAGCTGTCATTTCGACGACGTAGGAGGAGAAATCTGTTTCAATGTGTGAGATTTCTCGTTCGTTCCTCACTCGAAATGACAATGAATATTGAACCTTACTAGAAATACCCTTCTCTTTTTTTCTGTTCCATACTTGCTTCCTGATCGAAGTCGATAACACGTGTTGTACGCTCCGAAACGGTAACGGTCATCATTTCTTCAACAATTTTCTCGATGGTATCAGCTTCCGATTCAATAGCACCGGTAAGCGGGTAACAACCCAGCGTACGGAAACGTACCATGCGCATTTCTGCTTTGTCGCGCAATTCTTTTGGCATACGTTCGTCGTCTACCATAACAAGGGTGCCATCCATTTCAACCACCGGACGTTCTTTGGCGTAATACAGCGGAACGATCGGGATATTTTCTAAACGGATGTACTGCCAAATGTCGAGCTCAGTCCAGTTCGAGATAGGGAACACTCGAATTGATTCACCTTTTTGTACACGGCTGTTGTAGATATTCCAAAGCTCAGGACGCTGGTTTTTTGGGTCCCACTGATGGAATTTATCGCGAAACGAGAAAATACGCTCTTTTGCACGCGATTTTTCCTCATCACGACGGGCACCGCCAAATGCAGCATCAAATTTGTATTTATTCAGACCACCAAGCAGGGCCTGTGTTTTCATAATATCGGTGTGAACTTTACTTCCGTGAGTAAAAGGACCTACGCCACTTTCAAAACCTTCTTTGTTGTAATGTACGATCAAGTCCCAGCCTTTTTCTTTCGCATAAGTGTCGCGGAAATCGATCATTTCCTGGAATTTCCATTTCGAGTCGATGTGCATCAACGGAAACGGAACTTTACCGGGATAAAATGCTTTTTCGGCCAGGCGAACCATCACCGACGAGTCTTTCCCGATGGAATAAAGCATAACTGGATTTTCGAACTCGGCTGCCACCTCGCGGATGATGTGGATGGCTTCTGCCTCCAGTTCGCGAAGGTTGGTTAATGAATAATTATCCATTCTTTTTTATTTTAGTTTTTACAGCCCGGTATGATTATTTTTTGGGTATGTTGCTGATATCTACCAATAGTAGGCTGTAGCTGTATTAAATTCTTTCTCTTCTTTTCAAACGAATGCAAATATAGAATTTTATTCCGGTTGACTTAAGGATTAAAGCCTTTTGTCCGGTGATCGATTTCTTTCTTAAGAATGAATTTAAATAAGGGGCAAAATGTCGCAAAAACTAGAAGCTCCAGAAGTAGGGAATAAGTAGCATCGATAAAATGAATGCGATTAAATTCAGCGGAAGACCGATTTTTAAATAGTCGCGGAATTTATAGTTACCAATCGCTTGAATAATCAAATTTGTTTGGTAACCAATTGGGGTTGAGAAACTTGCTGATGCAGCAATGGCAATGGTTACAAAAAACGGTTTCGGATCGACATTTAATTGGTGCGAAGCTGCAAGTGCAATCGGGAATACCAATGCCGCAGCAGCATTGTTGGTGATAATCTCGGTAAAAATAGCCGTGAGAATATACAGTGCTGCCATAACGCCAAGGGGCCCAAATCCTTTCGAGAAATTAACGGTAGTGCGTGCTAAAATTTCGGCCGCACCTGAATTTTGCATGGCTTTACTAATGGCAAAGGCACAGGCAATGGTAATCAGAACGTCCCAACTAATGGCCTTGGTGTACTTTTGGTGAGGCATAATTTTTAGCCAAATCAACAGCATGGCAGCAATTGATGCAAAAAAGAACATATCCAAGGTTAAACCATCGGGCGACGAAAGGAATTTGCCAATGGTGGTGCCCACAATCATGCCCAGCAAAATGATAAACGCTAACCATTTTTTCCAGAAAGTTCCCGTGCTGCGGTAATCGCGAATATATGATGTAAGCAAAAAGATCTTTGAATCGCCCCAGTTTTCGATAAATTTTTCGGTGGTAAGTAAAACAAGATTATCGCCGGTTTTTAGGTGCAACTTGTCTTTATTGCTGGTAATACGCTCTCCGTTTCGGTGTACGGCAAGCACCACTGCCTGGTAGTGATCGTAAAAGTTAAACTCGTGAATATTCTTGCCAATTGCCGGAAAGCGTGGCGACAATACAGCCTCGTATTGTTTCAGCTTTTCTTTTGGCACGTTTTTTATCAAATCAATACCACTCAGTTTTACATTTGAATTAGCAAGAATATAATTTAACCGATCCGATTTTCCGGCAACAAGTAACTTGTCGTCAGCCAGAAGTTTAAACGAGCCTTTTTTAGTTTCAATTATATTGCCATCGCGGTTAATGGTTTGAATAATCAGGCCTTTAAGCTCTTTCATTCGGCCATTTTTTATTTCAAGGCCAATAAGGTTGCTGTTCTCCGTAATTATAATGTCGTAGTGGTAGTCTTTGTATTCGGTAGAGCTTTTTGAGTTGAAGAAGATTTTCTCGCCGGGCAGTAGTCGGTTACTAAAAACAGTCATGTAAATGGTACCGGCAATCGCAACAAAGCCACCTATTTTCGCCAACTCGAACATGCTGAAACCTTCGTATCCGTTCTCCAGAATCAAACCGTGTACAACAAGGTTGGTAGATGTACCGATAAGTGTACACATTCCTCCAAAAATTGTAGCGTACGAAAGTGGTATCAGAAATTTCTTGGATGAGAGGTTTAAGTTCTCCGACCATTTTTTTATGATTGGAGCAAAAATAATTACCACCGGAGTATTGTTTAAGAAAGCCGACAAAACCGAAACCGGAAGCATGATCTGTGGAATCAGTGAAACCATTTTTCTGCGTTTTCTCGGGAGATAAGTTTGTGCCAGACGGTTCAGTATTCCCGATTGCCGCACTCCTTCGCTAACAATAAACAGAATGCCGATGGTAATCATTCCCTTGTTGGAAAAACCGGCCAGCATTTCTTTGTCGCTTATTGCTCCTGTCGCCATCAGAATAATTGCCGAGGAGAAAAAGATAAGCCCCGGACGCATCAACTCTTTTGCAAGGGCGATAATCGTTAACAATACAATTGCGAGTACAATATATCCTTCGGTACTTATCAAAGTGGTGTAGTATTATGTTGTCCTTCAGTTCAAACAATAGCTGCTTGAAAGAATCAAAGCTAGTATTAAAATTTTTTCTCTTCAAATTATTTTTCTGAAATAAAACTGTTCAAATAAGTGCGTGTTTGTAAGGTGTTCTTTTTGTGGGAGATGAGCGATTTTTAAAGACAATTTGTGGTGTCTGGTCGAAATTTACTGTGCGATGAGAAATGAAAAAAATGGATTTTTTTTGAAAAAAAGTGTCTGATGATTTGTGTGGAAAAAAATAATAATTACTTTTGCACCCGCCTTTGAGAAACAACGGCACTACAAGGATGACTCAGTAGCTCAGTTGGTAGAGCACATCCCTTTTAAGGATGGGGTCCTGGGTTCGAGACCCAGCTGAGTCACCAAACCGGAAATCATTCCGAACCAAAAGCGCTTAAATCGTTGATTTACAGCGCTTTTTTCTTTTGCGGTAATTCATAATAAGTCAAAAAACACCAAAAAAAAGGGGACTAAATCGAGACCCATCGATTTTTGGCTCAAAAATAGGTCTCTTTTTCGTAACTCTCTGATATTCATAATTTAATGTGGTCTGAATTGGTCTCTTTTGCTGTTGTGAGACGGCACTTTTTGGGGTAATTTTACCCAAAAAGAGACCTATAGAGACCCTAAAACTTAAAAATTTAGGAGTTATGAGAATCAGAATTAGTCTTCTGTTAAAGAAATCGAAGAGTAAGAACAGCGGGAAATGCCCTGTTTATGCGCGTTGTGTGATGGATGGACGAAGAATTGAGCTGTCAACGTCAATTTTGGTGGATGTAGATAGTTGGGATAAATCAAGGCAGGAAATTGCCGGGAATTCGCAGGAAATTAGAATCCTCAATAATCGTTTGTTGAAATTCGTATCTGGAATTTATGATATCTATAATCAGTTGGAAGCAAGTCATGATGATTTTGATGTTTATACGATCAAAGAAAAAATCACAGGTACCAGTTCGAAAGATTATTTTATTGAGCTATTTGAGTCAGTTATCGAATCAATTGAAAAAAAGTTAGGGAAAGGCTATTCCAAAGGAACTTTAAAACACTATCGTACTTCGTTAACGCGATTAAAGGATTTTGTAAAGGAATTTTATTTTCGGAAAGATATTGAGATAAAAAAGGTAGATTATACTTTTCTGAGTGCTTTTGACATTTATCTAAAATCGAAACACAATATAGGAACAAACACAGTGTGGGGATATCATAGGCATGTGAAAAAGGTGTTGAATGATGCGGTTTCAATGGGATTAATTGTTAGGAATCCATATGAAAACTTCAAGGTTAAGAGAGGTGATGCGAACCGAGACTTTCTCACTCTCAAGGAAATTAAAAAAATAGAGAAGAAACGTATTCCGATTGATAGGCTTGCCATTGTGCGCGATGTTTTTATTTTCGCATGTTATACAGGTTTATCCTATTCTGATATTGCCAAATTGAGTTACCAACATATACACAAAGGTGATGATGGTGAAGATTGGATTATTATTGATCGGAACAAAACAAAGAACCGGTGTCGTATTCCTTTACTTCCGAATGCTTTACAAATTTTGAGAAAATATAAAGATTATGCATGGAATGAATCACAAGGCTTATTATTGCCAGTTCGTTCGAACCAAAAAATGAATGCTTATCTTAAAGAGTTGGCAACAATATGTGGAATTAAAAAGAATTTATCCATGCACGTTGCCAGGCATTCTTTTGCGACCTCTGTTACACTTTCAAATGGAATACCGATAGAAACTGTATCAAAAATGTTAGGGCATAATTCGTTAAAAACCACACAAGTTTATGCACGAATAGTTGATAAGAAGATTTCGGATGATATGAAGAAATTGAAGGCAATTTTGTGAATTGGAATTCATCGTTCTTTTGTTCTCGATATAGTCTCTTTTAATTTGGGGTTAAATATTTTGAATTGAGATTTAGTGTGGATTGTTGAAAAAGATTTGCATGAAATATGGTTAGGAATGTATCTGCTTGACTGTTGGTCTGTGCCCAGTAAAGGACGATTTTGTATTTTCCTATGCGCTTAAAATCAATGTCCTAGAGAGGTTGAAAATTTTTGTTCTCGGTAAAGTCTCTCTTAAATTTCAACAATAATAATTTCAATCTCAAAGATACAAAAATCGAATAATAGTTTCCGTTGATTGATGTTATAACTGTTCTAATATTTTTACACCTCAAATATCTTCATTACATCTTCTTTATACATTTTTCCAACAGGCAACTTTAAATTATCCACTTCTAGTACATTTCCCTCGAGTGAAAGGATTTCCTGAATTGCCACGATGTAAGATTTATGAATCCTTATAAATAAGTTTTTAGGGAGCGATTCCTCTAGCTCCTTTAACGATGCCAGCGCTGTAATTCGCCTTTTATTGGTGTGAAAAGTTACATAAGCTTTTTGCCCTTCAATGTATTTAATATCGTTGAAATTTATTTTGTAGAATTTGCGGTCAGCTCTAATAGTAAGGTAAGAATCAGCGTAAGTGGTTTCCGACTGATCGGGGAGGAGTGGTAGCTGATCAGGAGCGTCAACTTTACTTCCCAATTTATCAATTACTTTGTTTACCGCCTGAAAAAAGCGTTCGAACGAAAATGGTTTTAGCAAATAGTCGATGGCACTTAAATTAAAACCTTCCAAAGCGTAGTCCTGATAAGCCGTGGTAAAAATTATTTCAGGTTTGTTTGTAAGACTCCTAACAAAATCGATTCCAGTAATATCGGGCATCTGAATGTCGATAAATAGCAAATCGACATCACCCTTTTTTATCAGTTCTGTTGCTTTTAGTGGCGAATTAAAATCGCCCATCAATTCCAATTCCGGTATTTTACTAATATAATTCTTGATGTACTCACGTGCGAGACGTTCGTCATCAATTACCAGGCATTTAATTTTCATGGTTCCAATATTAAGTCAACACTATAAGAACTATTCTGCTCATCAATGAATAATTCATATTTTTGAGGATAAATAATTTCGAGTCGGTGCTTCACATTTTTTATTCCCAAACCACTTCCAGGGGCCGGTTTGTTGTTTTCCGGTAAAGTGTTTTCAATATGGAAATGTAATTTATTACTTGCGTGTTTAATACTTATATCAACATAAGCTAATTCATATTCTTCGATCCGGCTATATTTAAATGCATTTTCAATAAAGGGGATAAAAAGCATTGGCGCAATTTCAATATTGGCACCATTTACTTCTGATTCAATTTTTATATTCTGCGTAAATTCTGATTTCATTTGCTGAAATGCCGTAAAGTTCTCGATATATTTTAACTCAGCGGAGAGAGGTACCCGGTCTTTGTTGCAATCGTAAAATACATAACGTAACATATCGGATAATTTAAGAACACTCTGAGGGGCATTTTGTGATTGCATATACGTTAGTGAATAAATGTTATTCAAGGCATTGAATATAAAATGTGGATTGATTTGTGCTTTTAGGAGCTTTAGCTCCGTTGCTAGTTTTTCTTCCGTGAGCAGTTTTTCCAACTTCAATAGTTTATTTGTTTGCTCCATTGACCTGAAGGAGGTAGCCACGAAAAATATAAAACCAAAGCTAAAAAGATACCTAAAGATATGTAATGGAGCAGGAGGCTGGTTGGGATTGCTTGCACGAAAATCAGGAAGAATATAATAATCAACAACGATAACAACTATCGCGAATGCTATTATTACAAGAGATGAGATCCAGAAGTATTTTCTTCCTTTTTTGTGAAATCGCGGGAATAAAAACATTGTAGTAACGTAAAACATTACACAATTAATTATTGTTTCGTATGCTGCATTTACAAATGCGAAAAGCGAACTGTTAAAATAATTTATGATATTAAAAATAAATAAAAACAGTACCAACCATAGTACCAATGGTATCCATATTTTTCGATGTAATTTTATCATTTTACCGTCTTTGTTATAATAAGTAGAACAGGATAGCACACTATACACTGAATCTTCGTGAAGGACAAATTTAAGCAGCCTTTTTTCAAATCAGGAAATTGTATAAACCAAAATACAAAATTCATATACCAACCAACCATATTGTTGAACGAATGTAAGTTTTCTCGATTTCAATGCCAAAATGGCTTTTCGTTCATCATATAGGCGCTTTCGTTTATTATTTTTTATAAATAAACACTGCCTCTTCATATTTGCTGTTGGAAAATTTAGAATGAAAAACAGAAAACATTTAATCATGAAAAACAAACTTTTGTATGGCTTGGCGAGCCTGGTATTAATATTGGTTGCCTTTGGTGTTTCCGGGTTTTTAATTAAAACGAAACCGGAACCAGAGACGGACGGTACTGCCCACAATGTAATGTATGTTAAAGCCGATAAAGTAAAATTGGTTGAAACAGAATCAGATATGATTTATCGTGGGCGTGTTGCAGCGTTTGATAATATTTCGTTATCAGCAGAAGTATCTGGAAAGATTATGCAAGGCGATGTTCGGTTTAAAGCTGGTGAGAGTTTTAAAAAGGGTGATGTATTATTAACTATTTACAGCGAAGATGTTAAGGTCGCGCTTAAGTCGGGTAAAAGTAGTTTACTGCAGACCATTTCGCAGATTTTACCGGACATAAAAGTGGATTATCCGAATGAATTTGCAAAATGGAACACCTTTTTTAATTCTGTTGATCCCGAAAAACCTCTTCCTCAATTACCACAAATTGATTCTGATAAAGAGAAAGTATTTTTGGCAGCGAATAGCGTTTTGACTAATTATTATTCTTTACAACAACAAGAGATCAATCTGACCAGGTACACTATTCGTGCGCCATTTAATGGGATCTTTAAAACGGTTAATAAGGAGATAGGTGCAGTTGCTAATCCGGGTACAGAGTTGGCTAATCTCATCCGTTCTGATAAACTGGAGATTGTTGTACCTGTTTTTCCAAACGATTTGGAATGGATAAAAAGGGGTAACAGTGTACAAATTCAGGGACATAACGGACTTAAGCAAACTGCAACAGTTTCGCGCATCTCTGGTTATGTTGACGAGGAAACACAATCAGTTAATGTTTATCTGACTTATCAGGCCTTGGCTGGCAAAAAAAGTTTTCTTGAAGGAGAGTATGTCGATGTTGTATTAGGAAACTCAAGAGTTACAGGCTACGAGATTCCACGCGAAGCAGTTATTGACCAAAGTTTCGTTTATGAATTAAAAAACGGTAAGCTCGGGAAAAAAGAAATTCAGGTAGTCAGAAAACTTAACGATTCTTATATTATTTCAGGAATAGGAGACTCACAATTAATTGTCACAGAATCACTGGCTTCTATAAACCCAAACGCAGAGTATCAGGCAAGGTAGCAGGTTGTTGACTTTAGCTGCTTTTAAATGTCGTATTCACCTTGCGACCCGGTACTCTTATTTTTTTAATTCAAAATAAAAATGAAAAAAATATTAACACAATTTGTAAAATATCCATTTTATGGGAAAATGGTAATTCTTGTTTTGTTGCTTATTGGCGGAATTTCACTGTACAATATGCGAAAGGCAACTTTACCTTTGGTTGAATCAAAGACCATCACTGTAACAGTGATGTATCCGGGGGCCACACCAAAAGAGATGGATGAAGGAATTACTTCTCTGGTTGAAAACAGCATTCGTGGAATTGCCGGTATTAAAGAGTTTTCTTCACAATCACGCGAAAGTTCTGCCAGTATAACCATTACCGCATTAAATGGTTACAATATGGATGAATTGTTGGCAGAAGTAAAAAATGCAGTTGACGGCATTTCGAACTTTCCCGCGGCTGCCGAACGCCCTATTGTTTCAAAATCAAGGTCGAGAGATATGGCCATGTTTATGTCACTGGTTTCTGAATCAAATGATATTCTGGAATTAAACCGTATGGCAAACCTGATTGAAGATGATTTGTTGGCTACAGGTAAAATCTCGCAAGTATCGATCATGGGACTACCCAGGAACCTGGAACTTGCTGTTGAACTGGATGAAACACAGATGCGCCGCTTCAATCTTACTTTCAATGAAATTCAAAATGCCATTTCCAGTAATAATCTTGATATTTCAGGGGGGACAATCCGTAATCCACGTGAACAAATTAAAGTTATTAGCCGCCAACGCTCTGTCGATCCGGAAGACATTAAACAAATTGTAATTAAAGCAAATGAAAACGGTCAGTTGGTAAAAATTGGCGATGTTGCAACCGTTACATTGCAAGGACCGGAAGATCCAAGCAACGGATTTATCGATAAAAAACCGGCGGTTAGTTTTATGGTTCAGAAACTAATTAGTGAAGATCTGGAGGCAATTTCAGACGAAGTTCATGCATATATCGATGAGTTTAATGCAAAACATGACGATTTTACCATTGAAGTAAGAATGGATTTTCTTGAAATGATCGACGGGCAACTTTCCATACTGATAAATAATGGTTTACTGGGAATCTTTTTAGTCATCCTTCTTCTGTCACTGCTTTTAAATATTCGCCTTTCGTTATGGGTGGCCTGGGGTATTCCAGCTTCATTCCTTGGAATGTTTATTGTTGCTGGTATTACAGGAGTAACTATTAACTTAATAAGCCTTTTCGGGATGATTCTGATTATCGGTATCCTGGTAGATGATGGAGTGGTAATTGGCGAAAATATCTTTACGCATTTTGAAAAAGGTAAGTCCCCACGTCGCGCAGCTATTGACGGTACTCTGGAAGTTCTTCCAGCAGTATTTACATCGGTAACAACAACTATTATTGCCTTTGTTCCGCTTTTGTTTATCGAAGGCCGGATGGAAATGATGTATGAAATGGCTTTTGTTGTTATTATTTGTCTTCTGTTTTCATTACTTGAAGGAATGTTTGTTTTGCCGGGTCACCTTGCCAATCCTCATGTTTTAAAACCACAAAACGAAAAATCGTTTTACGGGAAATTACGTGTTAAAGTAGATAAAATAATCTTTGGTTTCAGGGATAAAATTTATACTCCATTTCTGCAATGGATGTTAAATCATAAAGGGCTGTCTATAGCATTTGTTACATCAATGTTTATTCTTTCCGTTGGTCTGGTAGGAAGTGGAAAAATTGCTTTTACTTTTTTCCCACAGACGCCGTCCGATATGTTTTCTATTGATTTGGCTTTAAAACCCGGAGTAAATGAAGAAATAACAAAAGAAAAGCTCTTTTATATTGAAGATAAAATTTGGGAGGTAAATAACGAGTTAATGGAAAAGTATGGTGATACAATCTCTTATGTATCATCTCTCAATGTTACAATGGGAAGTTCGTTTAGTGGGGCCGAATCAGGAACAAATGCCGGAATGATCCGTGTGTTTCTGAATCCGCTGGAAGATACGCAGGTTTCGGATGAACTATTGAAACGAGAAATTTCGGACAAGGTGGGTAAAATACCCGAAGCTTATAAATTTGCTGTCGGAGCTTCGAATCGTTTTGGTGCACCGGTTTCAATAAGTTTGCTGGGTTACGATCCTGATGACCTGGAAGAAGCGAAAAATGAACTGGAAGCCGAATTAGAAAAAATGCCTGCATTGTTTAATATTACCAATAACAGTCAGATCGGAAGTCAGGAGTTAAGATTAAAACTCAAACCCGAAGCATACGCCCTGGGAATTACCGAACAATCGTTGATGGCTGAAGTTAGACAAGGTTTTTACGGAGCACTGGCGCAACGTATTCAGGAAGGCAAAGATGAAATCTGGGTTTATGTGCGTTATACACGAGATAATCGTCAAAATATTGGCCAGCTGGAAAATATGTTAATACACACTCAAAGTGGTAATTATCCGCTGGGAAGGATCGCTGAAATCTCAACTGCACGGAGTTTGAGTACCATTAACCACTATAACGGACGTCGCGAGATTCGGGTTGATGCGTATCAAAAAGACATGAGCCAATCCGTACCGGATATATTGGATTATATCGAAACCAATATTTTACCAGAGATAGAAAAGAATCATCCACAGTTAACCTATATGCATCAGGGGCAACAAAAAGATACGCAGGAACAGATGGGAAGTATGATGCTTTATTTCGGATTGGCGTTCTTGGTAATTGTCTTGATAATCATGTTCTATTTTAAATCATTCCGACAGGGTATATTGGTGATCGCGATGATACCATTAGGTTTTATTGGAGCTATTTGGGGACACGGTATTCACGGTCAACCAATTTCAATGATGAGCCTTTGGGGAATGGTTGCCCTATCGGGGGTAATAATTAACGATGCTATTGTTTTTATTGCTAAATACAACCAAAATCTTGAGAAAGGGATGAAAGTATTGGAAGCGGTTAAAGATGCCGGGAAATCACGTTTCAGGGCTATCTTTTTAACCACTGTTACAACCACGGCAGGTTTAATGCCACTAATACTTGAAAATAGTCCTGATGCCCGTATGCTTATTCCTATGGCAATTGCACTGGCTTATGGTATTTTGTTTGGCACTGTATTTATACTCATCATTTTACCTGTACTAATTGTATTATCAAATAAAGCGACCCTGGTGCTTCGAAGTATTCGTTCAAAAGTGCCAATTGAACCGGAATCAGTTGAAACAGCAGTTATTAATGCAAATATTGAACGGACGTTAAGCCAGAATATGGCCAAAGAGTTCGATTAAAAAAGAGGATTACAGGTAGTTTATTATTTGGCTTCCTTTACAAAAAATTATCAGCTTTTTACAAAAATATTATCATGAAAAAATTAAAATATATAATTCCACTACTCATTCTATTAATAACGGGTAGTGTTCAGGCGCAACAAAGTTTATCATTAACAGATGCTATAACCATTGGTTTAGAAAACAATTACGACCTTCAGATTATTAGAAAGAATGAGCAAATAGCCAGTGTCAATAACCACTGGGGGAATACTGGTGCTTTACCATCTGTTAATTTCAATCTGAATGGGCGAGAAAATTTCAATATAAACGACAACGAAAATTATCGCACACAAACTATCTCGCCCGAGGTAAGCTTAAACTGGGTAGTTTTTAATGGTTTTTCAGCAAAAATTACAAAAAGTAAACTCGAAGAGATGGAAGCCCAGTCGCATGGAAATACGGCGGTTTTGGTCGAAAGTACTATACAGGATATTATTGTTGCATATAACAGCTGTTTGTTGCAAAAAGAAGTGGTTGATGTAATGAAGGAACTTAGCGATCTGTCGGAAGATCGCTATCGTCGGGCAGAAGATAGCAGAGAAATAGGTGCCAGTACTACTTATGAGATGCTACAGGCAAAAACCTCGTGGCTGGAAGATCAATCGACTTATTTGCAACAAAAAGTTGATTTCGAAAACTCGATACGGACTTTAAATTATGTTTTGGGCGTACAAGACGATATTGTATGGGAATTCACGAGTGAATTGGAAACTACCATGCCCGAATACTCTGTAGAAGACTTGAAATCCAAAATGTTATCGAATAACCAAACTTTAAAAAACCAGTATTTAAACCAGAGTTTACTGGCCAAAGAAACTGAACTAGCAAAAAGTAATTTTTACCCTTCTATAAGTGTAAATACCGGTATTGGAAATACCTGGATGGATAATTATTATTCAGGCAGTACTCCTAATAACGGGCAAAACTCTGCCAGTGCTTATGTTGGGGTAACCTTGTCGTTTAATATTTTTAACGGAGGAATAACACGCCGGGGTATTCAAATTGCTAAAATTAATGAAGATGTTACAAAGGTTCAAACCGACCAGATGCAACATAGCCTAAGCAATCAGCTAGTACAATTACACAGTAACTTTAATGTACAAAAGGCGGTGCTTGAACTAGCCGAAGAAACGGTTTCTACTGCACGTTTAAACCTCGATTTATCGGAAGAAAAGTTAAAAAGCGGGGCAATTAACTCATTCAATTATCGCGATATTCAGGTGGTATATTTAAATGCCGTTGTATCAAAATACAGAGCAATTTATAACTTGATTCAGTCCAATACCGATTTACTTCGCATTACTGGCGGGATAATTAGTGAATATGAGTAAACTGAAATCATCTTAACAGATCTTTAAAAATATCATTTTTGCCTCACTTGAGGGAGGTAGGGGGCTGATAGCAAAACAAACTATTATCATTATTTCATGAGATGTATTAATAGTCATACATTCTTATTGTGGATTGATTTGTTATCTTTATTAATATACAGGAAGCTATTGGAGATGTAGGTAGTTAATAAATTCCTTACATTTATAGAAGTAGGAAAAAGAGTTTTGATTCTAACATAAAACCTGCAACATTTGAATGTTCAAAATGCTGTAGATGGTTATTTTAATTTATATTCGGCTAAAATCGATGTGAAAAGGTACCTCAATTCCTAATATAATTTAAGGTTTGTCTTGATGGAAGTAAAAATGGCAATTATATATATCGGAATGGCTCACTGTTTGTTTGCAACTTTGTTGGTTTTCTCAAAAAGACCATTACGTATTGCAGATAAGATATTGGGAGTTTGGTTGTTGATGTCTTCTTTTCTGTTTATTTTTAATTTTTTGATTGTATATTACAATATACAAAATTACATCTGGCAAATACCATATCTATTAACAATTACTTTTCCCGAATTTCTTGTTCTGTACACTATTTTTATTACTTCCGGTGATAGTAAATTCAGGAAGAAATACATATTATTTTTTATTCCATCATTAGTTGCTTTTATTGCAATTTTCTTTTCCTATATCGCAAATCCAGGGGAATTCTTCTCTCTTGACGTTAGAGAATTAGGTTTACCTTCAAAAATGTTAACTTATCTGTTATACCTCACACTTACAGGATATTCACTTGTTGCATTGCTGCTTATTTATTTCTATAAGAAACGAATTAGCCATTCATATTCTTTCGATTCTTCAAAAATTAACCTATCCTGGTTAATTGTGGTTATTGTAGGATACTATTTAACGAATGGTCTCCTGGTCGTATTAAGTACTTACTATTTTAAAGCATTTAACTTTGATGGATTTACTGATATTGGAAATGCAATACAATTATTATTTATATACCTGTTAAGCTACTTTGGATTTAGACAACAATACCTGATTACGGACAGAAAACCTGTTGTGTTAAGTAAGTTTCTTTTTAAAGATTCGAGTCCTGATAAATATCAAAAATCAGGTTTGAAGGAGATTTCAAAAGTTGAGGAATACTTAAAGAAACTAGTTGATGATATGAATAAACTTGAGCCATGGAAAGACAATGAACTATCTGTTGCCAAGCTTTCAGAGATAACCGGAATTCCGAGACACTATATTACACAAATACTAAACGACAATCTGCAAAAAAACTTTTACACATTTGTAAATGAATATCGTACGGAGCATGCTAAAAAATTGATTGTATCACCAGATTATAGTCATTGGTCTATAGTTGCTATCGCTTACGAAAGTGGTTTTAACTCGAAAGCGGCATTCAATAACTTTTTTAAAAAATACACTGGAATAACCCCCTCTGAATTTAAAAAGAACCACATTGTAGTTCCAAAAAAACACGATTAGTTAGCTATTATACATTTAAATCTGTGTTTCTTTTATTCGTGTAACTTTCAGTATTATAGTCTCCTACAAAATCGAGACGTCTAATAATTGCAAAGTCAAGACGTATATTTAATGCGGCATATGCATTGAGGCGTCAGTGTTTTCCTAATTGTATAAGATTGTTCCTGAAACGAAAGCGATGCGTAATTCGCTTGGGAATTAATTAAATCTTATATTTATGAAAAATCACAGAAATTGGGCTTTTCTGCCCATGCATGGAAAAACGTTAAGGTTTCTTTTTGCATTAGCACTCTGTACGCTGGTTACAATGAGTGTTTTTTCTCAGACTAGACCCATATCAGGGATGGTTACCGATTCAAACGGAGAACCTCTTCCCGGGGTAACTGTAGTTGTTAAAGAAACTACGATTGGTATTACAACAGACTTTGAAGGAAACTATTTACTTCAAGTTCCAGCTGATGCAAAAATCTTATCTTTTTCATTTGTTGGGATGAAAACTCAGGAAATTGAAATTGGTTCACAAACACAAATTAATGTTGTGCTCGAGGAAGAGACAATAGGTTTGGACGAAGTTGTTGCAATTGGTTATGGTGTTCAAAAGAAAAGCAACGTAACCGGTGCAATAAGTAGTGTAAAGGGAGAAGAGTTGGCTAGTACACTTGGATCAAACGCGGCTTCAGCAATTCAAGGTAGAGTTTCCGGCGTACAAGTTGTTAATAACTCAGGAGCTCCAGGTGCCACACCTACTCTAAGAGTGCGTGGTTATAGCTCGAATGGGTCGAGTGATCCTCTTTATATTGTAGATGGTCTTAAAGTGAGCGATATTAGCTATTTGGAACCAAGCAGTATTGAAAGTATGGAGGTTCTAAAGGATGCCGCCAGTGCTGCAATATATGGAGCCGAAGCTGGTAACGGTGTTATTTTAATTACCACCAAATCAGGAAGCCAGGGACAGACAAAAGTTATTGTTGATGCGCAATGGTCTTTTTCCAATCTTGCCAATAAGGTAGATTTGTTAGATGCTGAGCAGTATTCGCAATTTTATACCGAAGCATTTGGTGATGTCTTTACATCTCTTTACAACGAGCACTACATTACAGGAACTGATACAGATTGGCAAGATGAAATGTATGAGACTGGCCTAATGCAGAAGTACAATTTAAGTTTGCAGGGAGGAAACAAATCAGGAAAATTCTTTATTTCTCTTGGTTACATGGATAATGATGGAATGGTGAGGTTAGACAGGGACTACTATAAACGCTTTACCGGACAAATTAATTCAAGCTATAACATTAAGCCATGGTTAGAAGTGGGGTCTAATAATACCATCACTAGTGTTAATAGTTCTACTTTATCTGAAAATAACGTGCAATATGGTATGATGAAAGATATTGTGCTTGCAGATCCACTGACCCCTGTTTTTTACGATTCAAATAATTTACCGTCTCGTGTTCAGACGGTTATTGCAAATGGTTTGCATCCTATAACCAGTGATGATGGGAATTATTATGGTTACAGCTGGGCACGCGATGGATTAAATCCTTTAGCCGCTGTTCAAACCAGTAATACGGCGAATAAAACTTTCTCGGTTAATGGTATGACCTATGCAAACATTAAACCGTTTAAGAATTTTGTCTTTACATCTCGTTTAGGATATACCCTCGGCAATGTGGCAAACCAAGAATATAATCCAACACGATGGGATGGTTACTTTAAGGATGTAGATGCTCCCCTTGTTTTGAAATCACAGCAAGTTGCTGCCAGATATTATCAGTGGGAGAACTTCATTAATTATATGCTTGAAACTGAACAAGCTGGGAATTTCTCGATTATGGCAGGAACAAGTTACATCAACAAAGAGTATAATATTGTTGGAGCACAAACAAACGAGCTGTCAAGTGAAGAGGATAATTTCGTCTATTTAAATTATAGTACCACGAGCGCTAATGATTTTGTCACGGGAAATCTATCCTACCAACGTCAGATTGCCTATTATGGACGTTTAAGCTGGGATTATATGAATCGATACAATGTGCAGGCCAACTTTCGTGCTGATTCATACGATGCTGCCTATTTAGACCTTGATCACAATTGGGGATACTTCCCATCTCTATCTGCCGGATGGACATTCTCTAATGAGAACTTCATGGAAAATATTAAAGGTAACTTTTTTACTTATGGTAAGTTACGTGCCAGCTATGGTATTAATGGATCTATAAGCAACCTTGGGAATTACATGTATGCCGCTACTCTCCGCACTGGTCAATATGATCTTGAGGGGAATACCGCAAATATGGCGTACTGGTTGGACGACCAATTGTATCGGGGAACTTATCCTAATTCCGTTTTAGCAAATCCTGAGTTACGCTGGGAGCGCTCAAAACAACAAAATTATGGTCTTGATTTACGATTTATGAATGATAGGCTAAGTACTACGATTGAATATTATTATAAGCTTACAGATGGTTTACTTGTTCAATCGGTAGCACCACTTGTAACAGGAGCAGAAACCGTTTTTCAGAATCTTGGCGAGGTAACCAATAGCGGATTAGAGCTGGAGCTTACATGGAAAGATAAAATTGGAGACTTTAGTTATGAGGTACGGGGAAGTTTTGCCACAGTAAATAATAACGTGAAAAAATATCGGGGAGAAGGAATACGTATTCAAGGTTCGAGAATGCTTGCTGCCAGCAGCTATACAACGTTTTTTGAAGAAGGGTATCCATTATGGTATATCAGAGGGTATAAATTAGATGGAGTTGATGCGACTACCGGAGCTCCTGTATTTGCCGATCTTACAGGTGAAGGCGAAATTACAGAAGCTGATCGTACCGATCTTGGTAACGCTATACCAGACTATACTTATGGTTTGACTTTATCTGCTTCATATAAAAATTTTGATGTAAGTATTTATGGAACTGGAACTTCTGGAAACAGCATGGTGTATGCAATGATGAGTACTGCAGGAAATGAACAAAGTAACCGTCCTGCGTTTCTATACGAAAATCGTTGGACCAGCAGTAATTCCCAGGCTTCGCTACCTTCTCCTCTTTATCAGATGAATGATCCTCGTTTCTATAATTCAGATGCGTTTGTGTTCGATGCTTCTTTCTTCAAAATTAAACAAATACAATTGGGATATAAGTTACCCAAAAAGCTGATGGATCCAATTGGAATGGAATCAGTTCGGGCATATGTACAACTTGATAATTTCTTCACATTTACAGACTATCCGGGTAGTGATCCTGAAACTAATGCATATAATAGTGCAATGGCTCTTGACTTCGGAAGTTATCCAATAGCCAAGTCTGTATCATTTGGTTTTAATATCACATTTTAAAAAATAAGACGATGAAACATATATTTAGTTCAATTTTAATATTCATTCTAGTTGCAGTTTCTGTAACGTCATGTAATGAAGATTTGCTTGATATAGAGCAGCAAGGGGTTATGGGACCTTCTACCTATCAGACGGGAGATGATACTCAGGTAAAACAATTTATATCAGCTGTATATGCTCTGGTTTTGGGAGATTCATACCAGTCAGTTCTGGCGGGTGGACAAGCAAGCTACCGTTCTTTACAATACGAAATGGCTCGAATGAGTGCAGAATCTGCCAATTATTACGTTTATCAGGAAGGTTCCGATGCGGGTACCTATTCATATATCTGGTCATATTATTATAAGATTGCTTATTACTGCAATATGATTCTGGAAGGTCTTCCGGAAAATAATGTAGCATCAGAAGATGTGAAGTCTCAGGTAATAGCTGAAGCTCGTACAATCCGTGCTATTGCAATGATGAATCTGGTTCAGTTATATGGTAATCCACCACTAGCAGATCATGTTATGGATGGCTCTGAGTTGAATACTCCTGCCTCAGAATCATGGGCGTTTATTGAAAGCGAACTGGAAGCTGCTGCTAATGACCTTCCAACAAAACCAGGGCTTGATGGACAAGCAGCAATTGGTGGCCGCCTAACTAAAGAAGCTGCCTATGCTTATCTTGGAAAAGCACAATTGTGGCAAGGCAAGTACAGCGAAGCTGCCAATACCTTACATAGTAAGGTAATAGCCACAGGGTTGTATGAGTTGAATGATAATTTTGCTACACTTAACAGTTCAGCCGTAGATTTTAGTGCTGAAAATATTTGGGAATTTAACTTTAGTGATGATCCTAGTGTAGCAACTGCTCAAGGAGGAACTTTTGATATCGCATGTTATTCACCTGCTGTTTCGGTTTGGTACTTTAAATATGCAAGTATTCTATTAGGTTTTGGTTTAGGATCTTATCCTTCAGCTGATTTTGCAACATTTCTGGAAACCCATGACGGTAAAGACAAAACACGTTATCAGGAAACGTTAATGGACTATAACACTGCAAGTATGATGGGATATGTGACTCTTCCAATTGATGAATGTGAAGGGTACATAAAAGTAAAGGACATGTGTTTGGCTGAAGATTTGGTTGGTGACTTTCCGTACTATTTCAATAAACGGAGTGTTGTTTACATGCGTTACGCAGAGGTGTTGTTAAATTATGCTGAGGCTGTTGCTATGGGAGGTTCAGAAGGTGCTATGTCTGGACTTGAAGCACTCAATCTGGTTCGTAATCGTGCAGGTCTTGAAGATGCTCCTGCACTGGATATGGATAATGAAGAATATGGTGTAAAGGCTGAGCGTCGTGCAGAACTGTATGGTGAAGGTCATCATTTTATTGATCTTGTGCGTTGGGGTGATGCACCTCAGGTACTTGCAGATTGTGGTAAACAGGGTGTAACATTTAATGGCCTTAAAGAGGACGGAAGTTTTGATGTGGTTACCTCAAATACCGGAGGCCCTGGTTTTAAAAGTGGTAAGAATGAACTTTTTCCAATACCAACAAGTGACTTAAATAATAATCCTGAGCTTGTTCAAAATCCTGGGTGGTAAGTATTGATAATTATCAGATGATAGTGAGGCTATTGTCCATAGATAGTTTTGGTTAGAAAAAGAGGTGGTTAAACACCACCTCTTATCTTAAACTTTGTTTGATACAATTTCCTGCATTATATTAAAATTATAGAATGATTATAGATTTTGTATTCATCGCGGATGCTTAAATGTTTGGAAAATTTTTTCAAATACCACGAGAAATGAAAATAGTCTATTCGCATAGATAGTTAGTTAGAGAAGAGGTGGTTATGTGAACGGCCACCTCTTTAAATCCAAGCGGAATGATCAAATTTGCTTGAATCGTTTAAGGAAAAAGTAATATCAAATATGGGATTAAAATATAGATCACTGAAGCATCAGTAATATTCCTCTGTCGACTTAGAACCAGAGCAACTGTGTGGTATCGAAATTCTTTAGAGTTGGAGAAATTACAGAAGGATGAAAAATGTAAATAACATAATTTTATTGGCAATTGTCCTGCTAATTTATAGTTGCCAGTTTGTTCCTAAAAATCCATTGGATTTTGGGGAGAATGACAAATATTCAATTGAAGCGATTAACTGCGTAAATACCGAGAGTAAAAACATTTACGGTGTCGCCTATATCCCAAAAGGAGAACAGGATCAGAAATACCCATTAGTTATATTATCACATGGTTACAGCAGTTCGCATATGTTTCTCACAAGTTATGGTACTGCATTGGCCGAAAATGGTATTGCCTGTTATACTTTCGATTTTTGTGGTGGTTCCAATCTGAGTAAAAGCGATGGAAAAACAACTGAAATGTCGGTATTAACCGAAAAGGATGATCTGGAAACAGTGTTAGCTGCATCAAAGAATTGGTCGTTTGTTGATACACTCAATATATTCTTAAGTGGTGAAAGCCAGGGAGGATTTGTTTCAGCTCTTGCAGCTGCCGAATGCGAAGAAGAAATAAGAGGTATGGTTTTGCTCTACCCAGCCTTTCACATGCCGGATGCCATGAGGAATGAATTTCCTGACAAGCAAGGAATAAAAGACGAAATGGACTTTCCGAATAAGATGAAAATAGGCCGGTGCTATGTTGATGCACTCTATAATATGGATGCATTTGAAGTAACCAAAAACTTTGATAAAGAAGTACTACTCATACATGGTGATAAGGACAAGGCAGTTCCCCTTTCCTATGCAGAAAGAGCCGCAAAGGAATATCCATTAGCCACTTTAAAGGTCATTAAAGGAGCTGGACATGTGTTTATTTTTAAGAGACACAGAAACAAGGCAATCAAATATTTTTTGGAATATATCAACAAGCAGGTATCAGAAAAATAAAAGAAGTATAAAAAAACATGAGAAATCAACTCAACTTTCGAATAAAATTCATCATTGCAAATGTATTGTTTTTAGTACTAGGTATAACGTTACATTCATTTGCACAAAATACAAGTCAGGATATATTTGATCATAACTGGGATGCAAGCTGGATTTCGGTACCGGATATTGATCCCAACGGCTACGGTGTGTACTATTTTCGAAAGAATATTGAACTCAGCTCTATCCCGGAATCTTTCCCGGTTCATGTATCAGCTGATAATCGATACAAATTATTTGTGAATGAACAGTTGGTATCACTTGGGCCTGCACGAGGAGACCTTTTACATTGGCATTACGAAACGGTAGACTTAGGTCCCTATTTACGGCCCGGAAAAAATATTATTGCAGCACAAGTATGGAATGAGGCAGAATATAGAGCTGAAGGACATCTATCGATGCAAACTGGATTTATTCTTCAGGGAGGCACAACAGATGCTGAAGTTTTAAATACAGATGAATCATGGAAATGTATCCATGATAAAAGTTATAGCCCAGTGCCGGTTCGCATGGAATTGTTTTATGTGGCCGGGCCAGGTGAAAAAATTGATATGGCTTTGCAGCCTGAAAACTGGCAAACATTATCGTTTAACGACTCGGCATGGGAGAATTCAGAAGTTCTATTTCCCGGAATTCCGAAAAACATTTTAGGTTATCATGGAGTTTTGGATAGTTGGTTGCTTGTGCCGTCTGCTTTGCCGCAAATGGAACTAACAGAGCAACGTTTCCTGCAAATTCGCAAGTCTGATGGACTTTCCATCGCAGATTCATTTTTAGAAGGAAAAGCTCCGGTAACAATACCTGCAAATAGTGACGTTACAATTTTACTCGACCAAACTTTTCTTACAAATGCCTATACAAGTTTGACTTTCAGCGGTGGAAAAGATGCGGTTATTAATATTGGTTATCAGGAAGCACTGTTTACCGAATACCCTGCAAAAGGTAATCGGAATGAAGTAAATGGAAAAATACTGCTTGGAAGAAAAGACGAAATACTAGCTGATGGTTCGCAAAACCAACGCTTTACTACCCTTAATTACAGAACCTATCGTTATGTGCAGTTAAACATTACAACAAAAAATTCTCCGCTGATACTGGAAGATATTTATGGCACATTTACGGGCTATCCTTTCCAATTGAATGCAAAACTGGAAACCAGTAAACAGGAATTGCAAAAGATGTTTGAAATAGGATGGCGTTCAGCTCGATTGTGTGCTATGGATACCTACATGGACTGTCCTTATTATGAACAATTGCAATATATCGGTGATGGTAGAATTCAGGCATTGGTTTCGTTATACAATAGCGGCGACGACAGGTTGATACGTAACGCCTTAAATTTGATGCAATATTCGCAACAACCGGAGGGCGTAACGGCTAGTCGCCATCCATCGGTAACACCGCAATATATTTCAACGTTTTCGTTGTGGTATATTGCCATGTTGCACGATTACATGATGTATGGTAACGATCTGGATTTTGTTGCCGAAAAGCTTCAAAGTACCCGAAATGTGCTGGAATTCTTTGAAGGATATGAAAACGAAGACGGCTCGTTGAAAAATTTGCCATACTGGACTTTTACCGATTGGGTATTTACCGACGGTTGGGAGGAGGGTATTGGCCCCATTGGAAAGGATGGAAGTTCGGCATTGTTGGATTTTCAGTTGTTGTATGCCTTCCAGGTGGCAGCCGAATTAGAACAAGAGTTGGGAATCAGAGAATTGGCAAAGAAATATACCCAGAAGGCAGCTTTGCTCGAAGCGACCATTAAGGCAAAATACTGGGATAAAAACAGACAGCTCTTTGCCGACCGTATTGAAAAAGACAAGTTTTCGCAACATGCAAATATTCTGGCTATTCTAACCGGAGTTTATACTCCTGAAGAGGCTAATAAAACGGCACAGAAGATCTTAGATGATAACACTCTGGCGCCAGCTTCTATTTACTTCAAATTTTACCTTCACCAAGCACTTACAAAAGCCGGTTATGGCAACGACTATTTAAATTGGCTTGGTAAATGGCGGGAAAACATAGCGATGGGATTGACAACCTGGGCTGAAACCTCAGAGATTCACGATACCCGTTCCGACTGCCATGCCTGGGGATCAAGTCCGAACATCGAATTTTTCCGAATCATTCTTGGAATCGATAGCGATGCGCCTTGTTTCTCTAAGGTGAAAATTGAACCGCATTTAGGCGATATCAAAGAAATAGGTGGTGAAATGCCACATCCGAATGGAAAAATTAAAGTTTCCTATAAAGTTAATAAAGGCGGTTTAAATGCAGCTGTTCTGCTTCCTCCAAATACCTCCGGAACGTTTACCTGGAATAATAAAGTTTATGAACTATCAGAGGGGAAAAATTCACTCGTTTGTAACTAAATCTAAAAAAATGAATAAAAAATTAATCTTGATTCTCATCATGTTTCCACTTAGCTTTACAGGCTTTGCTCAACGGCAATCACTGAATGTAATGCCTTATCCCAATAAGGTTATTGTGGGTGAAGGTGTATTCAGAATAAATTCGGATTTTGCCATATCCCTTTTGGCTGCCGATAATGATAAAACAGCAGCAGATGCAGCAAATCGCTTTTTAATAAGGTTACGACAAAAAACGCTTGTTTATTTTAATCAGGCGAGGATTGAGTCAGGTAATAATCCGACTAATCCAAATATGTCAATTCAAATCAATACAAAAGTTGAGTCTTCAATTTATGCGGATGAATCTTATGAATTGAGCGTAACAACAGGTAGAATAGAGTTAAAGGCGCCAACTACGATTGGAACGCTTCGGGGATTGGAAACGTTAATTCAATTGGTAACTGCCGATGAGAACGGCTATTATATCCCGGCAGTTCAAATATCCGATGAGCCCAGGTTTAAGTGGCGGGGAATGTTGGTTGATGTAGCCCGGCATTTTTTACCCATCGAAATTTTGAAGAAAAATATCGATGCGATGGCTGCCGTAAAACTCAATATTCTTCATCTTCACCTTACCGACGATGAAGGTTTCAGAGTGGAATCAAAGCTATACCCAAAACTTCATCAAATGGGTTCGTATGGAAGATATTATACTCAAAACGAGTTAACCGACCTGGTTAAATATGCTTCCGAAAGAGGAATTACAATTGTTCCTGAATTTGACCTTCCGGGACATTCGCGCAGCTGGTTTGCCGGTTATCCCGAGTTAGCGAGTGCGCCTGGCCCTTACAAGCCCGGTCCCCGATTTGTATTCGATGCCGATGCTCCCCGCGAGGAACTGGCAGCGGCTGTAAACTCGGCACCAACACCAACTATTGATCCAACCAGGGAAGAGGTTTATGAATTTTTGAGTAATCTGTTTGGCGAGATGACGGACATTTTTCCTTCTCCCTATTTTCATATTGGTGCCGACGAGAACAACGGTGCAGCCTGGCGGCAGAATCCCAACATTGCGCAGTTTATGAAGGAAAATAAAATGGAAAATACGCATGAATTGCATAGCTACTTTGTGGGGCGGGTATACGATATATTTAAGAAACATAACCGTAAAATGATAGCATATCAGGAGGCTTATTCTGAAGAATTACCTAAAGATGTTATTTTTCAGGCCTGGATTGCACAAGGTGGACCAATGCAAGCCGTTCCTCCTCTTGAAATTGCCGAAAAAGGAAATACTGTACTTATTAATACCGGTTTTTACATCGATCTGTTCTTTCCCTCACATGTGCATTATATAAACCCGGAAATTCCCGCCGAACCAATTGAAAATGTTTGGGGTGGAGAAGTGGCGTTGTGGTCAGAGCTGGTTGATGAGAACTGTTTTGAAGGAAGAGCATGGCCACGATCAGCGGCTGTGGCTGAACGACTTTGGTCTCCGGCAAGTATCACAGAAATTAATGATATGTACAGAAGGCTTTACAAATTGAGTGATGAACTTGAGCAAAATGGTTTAAATCACCGTTTGAATGCAAGAAGATGGTTGTCAGTTATGGCTAACGGAACCTCTCTGGATGCTCCTTATACCATTTTTGAGATTTTAGCTCCTTTCCAGGGGTATAGAAGGTTGGCAACGACAATGATGCAACCGGCCAGTTATACCTACGAAACTGTACCACTGGTTAATTTGCCTGATATGGTTGACGTGGATTCAGAAGTGGAATGGAAATTCAGAGAACAAGTTGAAATTTATCTGAATGAAAAGGAGCCAAAGGCAAAATGGGAAATTGAAAATCAACTGAAGAAATGGAAAGATGCCTCAGTACAACTTAAAAAACAAGTTGGACAGGCTCCAAACCTGAAAATACTTAATGCGTACACAGATAGGATTATCAAAGCAAGTGATATTGGTTTGATGGCATTGAAAGTGAATCTAAGTGAAACAAAAAAAGAGGAAGCATTGCAACAACTAAAATCTATGAAGTTAAGAACGGATGTAGTTGAAATAAGAATCCTTGATGAGATAGAAGCTTTAGTGACTGGCAAACTCACAGAATTATCAACAGAGTATAAAATGTATTAAACCTAAAACATCAACATTTAATCAAACTAATTATGAATTTTAAAATACAAACATTATTCTATCTGTTTTTAATGGCAGTAGCCTTAAATATTGAAGCACAGGAAATAAGCTCCGTGTCGACAAACGGTTATGAAACAGAAGATGAACTGTTTAGTGAACCCTATATCGACAGAAATGAATGGCGAGATACTCCAATCGGGCACCATTATGTGCACGGGGGGTTTGAAGGAACCAATACCAAATTCTCCTTTTATTTTCCCGTAAAAGAGAAATACGATGGTCGCTTTTTTCAATACATAACACCAATTCCAGATAATGAAAATCTTTCTCAGAATGCGCCTACTCGCGAATCGGATAAAATCAGTTTCGCCATTGAGAGCGGTGCCTACTTTATTGAAACAAATGGTGGCGGCCCGTTGGACTTTTCAAATCCGATGGCAAACGATGCTACCATCGGGGCATATCGTGCGAACGCTGCGTGTGCCCAATTTTCAAGAGTAGTTGCCAAACAGCTTTATGGAGGTGAACGTCCGTATGGATATGCATTTGGAGGTAGCGGCGGTTCTTTGCGTACCATTGGCAGTATCGAAAATACATCGGGAGTTTGGGATGGTGTAGTTCCATATGTGATGCCAACTCCTATGTCAATCCCAAATTCTTTTACAGCTGGAATGTTGGCTGGCAGGGTACTCAAAAACAAAACATCAGAAATTGTAGATGCTTTGGCAGCAGGAAGCGAAAAAAGTGTTTACGATGTGCTGGAAACTGCTGAGGAAATTGCAGCATACTATGAAATAACGGCGTTTGGTTTTCCTCCAGGAGCATGGCGAACAGGCCAATCAGAGGGGGCCGGATTGGGAGCTTTTGCCTTGATTCTCCCCACAATATTACAAATGGATCCGGGGTATTTTACCGATTTCTGGACTAAACCGGGTTATGCTGGTTATAATCCATCGGAATCCTTAAAAAAAGATCGTGTTCAGTTAGTCTCAAAAGTTGAGAAGATAATATCCGCAGAAGAAGCCATGGAAATGGGGCTGGAATATGATCCGTTTGGTGAAGAATCAAGAGGACTGGCAGCCAATGCATGGAAAGGATTAATTCAAAAAGATGCGTCGGGAAATATACCAGTTGCGATTCAACTGAAAGCAGTACCGGAGAACAAGACTGGTTCCTATGACTTGATTGTAAACAGTGGAGTTGTCAAAGGTCAAAAACTAAATATTCAGTGGATAGACGGCAATATTGTGATATTAACGGTGGGAAACAATGAGGCAGCCAAAAAGTTGAAAGTTGGCGATGAATTAAAATTTGATAATTCAAATCTATTGGCCGTTTCTTATTACCATCGCCATCAGGTTCCTGGAGATGAATACTATGTTTACGATCAATACAAAGATGCAAATGGAAAGCCGATTTATCCACAACGTCCGATGTTGCTGGCTCCGATGTTTGCTGCTGCTGCGTCAGGATCTGTTCCTTCCGGTAAATTTGAAGGAAGAATGATTGTTGTTCAGAATATGAACGATGGAGGTGCGCTTCCGTGGCATGCCGACTGGATGAAAAGTAGAGTAAAAGAAAATCTGGGAGACGAGCTGGATGACCATTTCTGTATCATGTTTACTGAACATGCCAATCACGGAGATTATCCTTCACAACCTGATCCAACTCACGACATTGTATACCTCGGGGTTTTACACCAGGCATTACGCGATTTAAGCGCTTGGGTGGAGGATGGGATTAAGCCCATGGGTACCAACTATGAGGTAGAAAACGGACAGGTAATTTTACCGGAAAAAGCAAATAAACGCGGAGGTATTCAACCTGTAATCAAGGTTAAAGCTAACGGAAAAGAGCGCACTGAGATAAAGGCCGGTGAAACAGTAACCCTGGAGGCAATTATAGAAGTTCCAAAAAATGCAGGGAAAGTGGTTCTGGCAGAATGGAATTTTGAGGGTGGAAAGGAGTTTGTTGCCGTTGATAACATTGTCCGCTATTACACAAATTCATCGGGTACAAAAGCAAAGGTTCGGACAACCTACACCTATAAATCCCCCGGAACATATTTCCCGACCCTGCAAGGAGGATCGGAACGCTCAGGTAATTTGGAAACACCTTTCGCTGTAATTAAAAACCTGGGCAGTGCGAGAGTAATTGTTAAATAGATATAGAAGATCACATGAAAAAAACAAAATTTGTCAGTTATTACATCGTATTATGTTTCTTTCTTACAGGAACATTTAAAGCGCTGGCTCAAAACCAATCATCCCTGCTGGGAACTGATTTTGCAAAAGATTTTACATTGCAGGACACGCTTTTTAAAAAGCCTTTTATTGATATAGATGAGTGGCGGGAAAAGCCGGTGAAACATCGATATGTTCATGGAGGTTTTGATGACGGGACACGCTTTTCATTTTATTATCCTGAAAAGGAAGATTACACCGGTCGTTTTTTCCAATACATAACGCCTTTCCCCGATAGCGAAACATCGGCACAGGCGCATCCCGGAGATGTCGGCCCTATTGGTTTTAGTATTTCGCATGGGGCATATTTTGTGGAAACTAACGAAGGTGGAAAAATTGACTTTGCCGATCCTTCCACATTTAGAGATCCTTCAATTGGTGCATATCGGGCTAATGCTGCATGTGCAGAGCTATCGCGACATATCGCAAAAATAATTTACGATTGCGATCGTCCCTATGGATACTGCTTTGGAGGTAGCGGAGGAGCATTCAGAACGATAGGCGGAATGGAAAATACCGATGGGATTTGGGATGGAGCTGTTCCTTTTGTTATGGGTTCTCCCAATGCCATTCCCAATGTATTTGCAGTTCGCATGTATGCTTTACGAATTCTAAAAGATAAAATGGCCGACATAGTGGATGCATTAAGGCCAGGCGGAAGTGGTGACCCTTATGCAACCTTAACTGTAGAACAGCGCCAGGTACTGCAGGAGTGTACGCGAATGGGATTTCCGATTAAATCGTGGTATGGATGGGAGTACATGGATGCACATGGTTTTTTGGTGTTATATAAAAGTATTGTGGCAATGGATGAGAAATATTTCCATGAAGACTTTTGGAATAAACCGGGGTACTTGGGTTATGATAATCCGGCTTCATTGCAACGCGATCGCGTGCAAACCAAGGGAGTTGTCAAGCAAATTATTGGTCAAACAGAAGCCGAGGAGCTGGAACTTGTAAAACCGCTTTCGGAGGCTGATCGTGGAACGGCTGACCGTGCTTGGGCCAGCATGGGCTCCGAAATTGAAGATAAACCTGTTGTTTATCAAATTGATGTTGATGTTAAAGATATTGGCATGGGAGGAGATCTTTTTATTCTTTCTGGTGAAGGAAAAGGGCAGGTTCTACAAATTACCGCAACCAATGGAAAATATGTGGTTTTGGCTCCTGTAAATGAACCTCATTTACTAACCTATTTGCATGTAGGTGATTCTATTCAGGTTGATAATTCTGATTTCCTCGCGGTTGAAACGTATTATCGCCATCAGATGCCTACACCTGATTATTATGTCTGGAATCAATTTCGAGGATACAACGATGTGCCAATTTACCCACAGCGTCCTTTTTTGGTAGGACCCATGATAACAATGGGAGCTTCTGGAACCGTTCCAGAAGGAAAGATCAATGGCAAAATGATTCTATGCTGTTCAGTATGGGATCGCGAAGCTTTTGCGTGGCAGGGCGATTGGTACAGAAACAAAGTAAAGCAACATCTTGGAGATAAAACTGACAATAACTTTCGCCTATGGTACACTGACAGGGCGACGCATGGCGAAGTTGATGACCCAACCGAAGTGGTTTCATATCAGTCGACCCTTTATCAAGCTTTGCTTGATGTGAGTGCCTGGGTTGAAAAAGGGAATGCACCATCAAAGACATCAGCCTATAAAATTGAGAATGGCCAGGTGCAGTTATTACATAACGGGAAAAAACGCGGAGGAGTACAACCTGTTCCTTATGCAACTATTGATGGGAAGGAGCGTGTTGAAGCTAAAGTGGGTGAAGAGGTTAGTATTCATGTAGTTGTTGAGGCCCCAGAAAACACTGGAAGGATAGTGGCAGCAGAGTGGTGTCTTGATGACTCAAAACAATTCACATCTCCGGTTGATTTAAGTAAAGCTGCTTTTAGTGATGGTGGTAGCCGGATCGAGTTTGAGAAGGTGGTAAGTTTTGAGGAGACTGGAACTTATTTTCCAACAGTTCGTGTTGCTTTGCAACGCGAAGGTGATATTGAAGCTTTGTACACCAAAATTCAAAACCTTGGAAAAGTTAGGGTGGTTGTGAAGTAGTTGGTAGCTGACCACATAGGTACAGAAAAAATAATTTAAGAACTATGTATAGAAATGTAAAATTCATTCTAAATCTCGCAATAGCTATTCTGATAAGTAGCAATGTGTCTGCTGGGCAAATCGAAAAACCCCGGGTAATAGTAATGACAGATGGCGAAGTGGATGACCGTAGTTCAATGGTTAGGTTTCTGCTTTATACAAACGACATTGATTTAGAGGCTATTATTCAAACCAATTCTGTTTATCAAAAGATAGGATGGAGTTCGATCGGATGGCTCGAAGAACAAATCAATGCTTACGAAAAGGTTTACTCAAATTTAAAAATACACGATTTATCTTACCCTGCTCCTGATGTATTAAAGAGTATGATCTATGTGGGCGATGAGGATTCTTCGCATATAGTTGTTGACCCATATTCCAGCCGACGTATCCCGGGTATGGAACCGCTTATCAATCCTTCAAATTGGAATGATACACCAGGTTCAGATCGAATCGTGGAAGTTTTACTGGATGATGATCCCAGACCGGTCTTTATCCAAGCCTGGGGAGGAGGTAACACAGCTGCACGCGCTTTTTATAAATTAAAGACTCAATATCCTAAAGATTACTCCAGAGCCATTTCTAAAGTTATTATGTATAATATTTGGTATCAGGATGGAGCCGGTAGCTACATCGAAAAGGCCCATCCGGAAGTAACTATGCTGCTCTGTCACTATTTCGATGGTACCTGGGCCTATGGTAGTATGGCTTTTACAGGTTCTTTTGTCGATGATGATGTGAAAAATGGTCATGGATCGTTAGGTGCACTTTATCCCCAGGATTACATTAGTGAAGGTGATTCACCTGCATTCTTATACACGTTGGGTAATGGATTAAGAGGTTACGAAGATCCAACCTGGGGTGGATGGGGAGGTCAGTTTTATAAAGTTGAAGGTTGCAAAAATGTGTATCGTGACGTGGATAGAGGTTCATACCTGAGGTGGATTGAATATGTGAATCGGGATTTTAAGAACCGCCTGGATTGGTGCGTATCTGAATCTTTTGAAGAAGCAAACCATCGACCAGAGATTGAAATTATCGGTGACCTTGACCGGACAGTCAAGTCAGGAGATCTGGTTGAGATAGATGCTCGCATCAGCGACCCCGACCCATTAAATGTGGATTTACTTTGGGAACAGTATGCTGATGTATACAAACAGTTGGGAATGGATAAGGAGAGATTTGCAGCTTATGCACAAACCTGGCCCAAAGCTGTTCCTCTTTGGTGGCAATTCAAAGATGCCGGTACATATAACGGGATGGTTAAAATTTCTGATCCTGAAAAAAATAAAATTCAATTTGTTGCACCAGATGTTAAGGAAGCAAAAACCATTCATTTGATTTTAGAAGTAAAGGATCAGGGGGCACAGGCCTTGACCTCATTTGCACGGGTTGTTATAACTGTCTTACCATCTAATACTGAACGAAAATAGCAAAAGTCATGAGTGCGAAACGCCTTTTCTTCTTATTATTAATAGTTGTTTCAATGATCTCCTGTTCGAAGAATAACACAGGGTCTAGTGAATTATATGAACAATTTAAAAAACCAGGGAAAGAAGCTCGCCCCAGAGTTTGGTGGCATTGGATGAATGGAAATGTTACTAAAGACGGTATCCAAAAAGATTTACTTTGGATGAAACGAAGCGGAATCGGTGGCTTTCAGAATTTCGATGCCGGGATGATGATGCCTCAGGTGGTTGAAAAAAGGCTCACATACATGACGCCGGAGTGGAAAGACGCCTTTAGGTATGCTACTCATTTGGCCGATTCTCTGGATTTGGAAATGGCAATTGCCGGTTCGCCGGGATGGAGCCAAACTGGTGGTCCCTGGGTCCCAGCCAAAGATGGTATGAAAAAGCTTGTTTGGCGCGATATTCGTGTGATCGGAGGTCATAAATTTGAAGGGGAATTGCCTGAACCTTATACAAATTCTGGAACATTTCAAAACATATCCTTAGCAGACGACGCAACCGCTTTTACATCAGACGGAGAACAAGCTCAGGAATATTATGATGACATCGCTGTTATAGCTTATAAACTTCCTGTAAAAGATATAAATCTGGCAGAATTAAATCCTGAAGTAACTTCAAGCGGAGGTCGTTTTTCGTTAGCTCAGTTAACAGATGGAGATTTAGCAAAAACAAATCTTTTGCCTGTATATCAAAAAGGCGACTACGGCTGGATTCAATTCAAATTCAATCAATCCCAAACCGTCAAATCGATTACATTAGTTGGAGGTGGACTAAGAGATCAGTGGGGTGCTGTTCCTCCTGCCAATACGCGCAATCTTCAAGTCAGCGAAGACGGAGTCGTTTTTCGAGATCTTTGCCAACTTCCTTTAGGTGGAGTTGCACAACAAACTATAAATATCCCCGAAACAACGAGCAGATATTTTAGGATCAACTTTAAAAATCCAACATCCTCTCCATATGCATCCATCGAGGCTTTATTCGGAGGACAAGTATCAGAGGTGAAGGGTACCGAAATCGCCGAAATTGTTTTGCATCCGGTTACACGTATCAATCATACTGAAGAGAAAGCAGGTTTTGCTGCCGCATTCGATTTGGAAGAAAATCCAACCCCAGCGACCTCCGATGTCGTGGATCTGAACACCGTAATTAATCTTACCGACAAGGTTGACGAGAATGGAGTGTTGCAATGGGATGTTCCAGATGGTGCCTGGAAGATAGTTCGGTTCGGGTATTCACTCACCGGAAAAATAAATCATCCGGCTTCGCCGGAGGCAACAGGTCTGGAAGTGGATAAGATTGATGCTCGTGCTGTTCGGGATTATTTCAACAATTATCTTGACCAATATAAGGACGCTACGGGAGGCTTAATGGGAGATAAAGGTCTGGAATACATTATCACAGATAGTTATGAAGCTGGCCAGATGACCTGGACACCGGCGATGGAACAGGAATTTGCAACAAGAAGAGGATATAGTCTGCTTCCATGGATGCCTGTTTTAACAGGGCAAATTATAAAAAGCACAGAAGCTAGTGAGCAGTTTTTGTGGGATTGGCGGAAAACCATTGGTGAAATGATTGCCGAATTCCATTACGACCAGCTAACCGATATTCTGGATGAACGGGGAATGTCTCGCTATACCGAATCGCACGAAAACGGACGACTTTATTTGGTTGATGGAATGGATGCCAAACGCAAAGCAGCAGTACCCATGTCGGCAATGTGGATTTCCAGTGGGGCCGGATCTACGCCGGAAATGGCTCAGGCTGATATTCGCGAATCCGCTTCTGTTGCGCATATCTACGGACAAAACCTGGTCGCAGCTGAATCGCTGACTGCCATGGGCTTGATGGGGAATGCCTGGTCATACTGTCCCGAAAACCTGAAAGCAACTGCAGATATGGAGCTTGCCAATGGCTTAAACCGGTTTGTTATACATACTTCGGTCCATCAACCAATTGACGATAAAATACCTGGTCTAGGATTAATGATATTTGGCCAGTGGTTTAACCGTCACGAAACCTGGGCTGAACAAGCCAAAGCGTGGACCGATTACCTGGCGCGTAGTTCGTACTTGTTACAGCAAGGCCAGTTCGTAGCCGATATTGTCTATTACTATGGAGAAGACAATAATATTACAGGCCTATTTGGTCACCAGCTTCCCGCAATCCCCAACGGATATAATTTCGACTTTATAAATACGGATGCACTGAATAATCTTCTTGAGGTAAAAGACGGAAATCTGGTTACTCCAAGTGGAATGAATTACAAAATATTGGTGTTGGACGAAAATTGTAAAAGAATGTCGCTGGCGGTATTGCGCAAATTGAATAAACTGGCATGTGAAGGGGCAGTCATTGTTGGAAAACGACCTGAGTTTAAAGCCGGCCTACAGGGAGACAACGAGGAATTCAATCGACTTGTGAATGATGTTTGGAATTCGGGAAAAGTCAATGTTCGCGAAAGCGAAAGCATGGAACAGGTGCTGAATTCATTAAGTATTAAACCTGATTTTACATACACCTCAGATGATAAGGTTGAACTGTTGAATGTGCACCGAAAAGTTGGGGATGCAGACATATACTGGGTGAATAGCCGAAGTGGTCAAAGTGAAACTGTAAATGCAACATTTCGGGTCACCGGTAAAAAGCCTGAGATTTGGCATCCGGAAACAGGAGATAAAGAAGACGCATCCTTCGTTATTGAAAAAGGTACAACTACTGTCAAATTGGATTTAAGTCCTAATGATGCTGTTTTTGTTGTTTTCGGAGAACCATCAAAAGTGAATAAAGTTGAACTTCCTGAAAAACAAGAAAAAGAAGTTCATGCGGTGGAAGGCCAGTGGAATGTTGTATTCCAATCAGGAAGAGGAGCCCCTGCATACTCAACTTTCAATAAGCTTGAATCCTATACTGAAAATTCAAATGAAGGTATAAAATACTTCTCTGGAACCGCATCCTACACCAAAACAATTCAGCTATCTGCGATAGATCTTTCAGTTGGAAAATTGTATCTCGACCTAGGGGAAGTGAAAAATCTGGCACAGGTAACATTGAATGGTGTCGACTTGGGAGTTGTCTGGAAAAAACCATTTACCCTGGATATTTCTGGTGCCGTTAAGACTGGCGAGAACAAGCTGGAGGTAAAAGTTGTGAACCTTTGGGTAAATCGCTTGATTGGAGATACACAACCAGATGTAAAAGAAAAAATTACCTATACAACCATGCCGTTTTATCAGTCTCAATCTCCATTACAGCCTTCTGGTTTATTAGGGCCTGTAAGTATTGTTTCGGTAATGAACCAATAGATATTTAGATAAAAAAAGAATTATCGTGAATAGAGTTAAACAAAAATTGAATCAAATGAAAAAATTATCAGTTATCGTGGCAATTTGTACGCTTGCCATTTGCAGCGCAGTAGCGCAAAACAACATTGAAAAAGAAACATTTGTCTATTCTGAAATTGATGGGCAAGAATTACTTCTTGACAAGTATGTAGACAACAGTATTGAATATGAAGGGAAACGCCCGGTAATGATTTATGTGCATGGCGGAGGTTTTGCTACCGGGAGTCGTATAAATGCACTACAGATTAAGTACAATAAACATTTTGCAGCTAAGGGCTTTGTTTCCATTGCAATTAATTACAGGTTAGGATTAAAAGATGTTGAACAGCCCAGTCCAGAAATAATGACAAATGCCATTAATGTTGCACTGGAAGACCTTCTGACAGCTACTGCTTATATCATCGAAAAAGCTGATGAATGGAACATTGATACAGAAAAAATCATGATTTCAGGAGGTAGTGCAGGAGCCATTACCTGTTTAAATGCTGAATACGAGATATGTGCAGAAAGACCACTTTCAAAACTTGTACCTGAAGGATTTAATTATGGCGGAGTGATTTCGCAAGCCGGATGTGTAATGGTTAAGGAAAAAACATTGGAATGGAAAAAAACACCGTGTCCTATACTTTTTATGCATGGCGATAAAGATATGCAGGTTCCATTCGAAAGTATGGAAATGATGGGAACATTTACGGCAGGATCAAATTATTTGCATAAGCAGTTTGTAGAGCGTGACTTTCCACACTGGTTATATGTTGAGGAAGGTGCAGACCATATTGTGGCCTTAAAACCACTACAATACAACTTTGGCGAAATCGACACATTTATTGATCGTTTTGTGCTAAATGGAGAACATGCTATTGTAAAAACAATCTGGAAAGATAAAGAACCGGGATCGATGGATAAAATGTTTGACATTGTTCCATTGTACATGATAGGCTGGGATAAAACAGATGAAGAGGTAGAAGCAGGTGAACAATAAAAGGAGACTTCATAAAGTGAACATAAAAATCAACATGAATAAGTTTTTATTCGTGTTGGTTTTAACCCACATCTCGCTTACGCTGGTGGTATCGTCATGTATCACTAAAAATGAGACTACAATGGATCTGAACGCTATAGTTGATTCAATGTCTGTACAACAAAAAGCCCAACTGGTTGTTGGTACCGGACTTTATTTTGTACTTCCTGAAGCTATAAAAGAACAAATGCCGGAAAGATTTGCAAAACGACCTGAGGGTGATTCTGTTTATGTAGATATGGTTGAAAGGGTGAGAAAGTATTTGCCCGGTACTGCCGGAGTAACTGCTGAATTTTCTACCTTGGGAATTACCAGTCAAACGCTGGCTGATGGCCCCGCAGGACTTAGAATTTCACCTAGACGTGAAGGTTCTGATAGCACATTTTTTTGTACAGCATTTCCTATTGCTACTCTGTTGGCTTCTACTTGGGATACCAAACTTGTTGAACAGGTTGGTAATGCCATGGGAGAAGAATCATTAGAATATGGAGCGGATATTCTCCTAGCTCCGGGAATGAATATTCAAAGAGATCCACTTTGTGGAAGAAATTTTGAATATTATTCAGAAGATCCACTTGTGACAGGTAAGATGGCTGCTTCAATGGTAAAAGGTATTCAATCGAATGGAGTTGGTGCTTCAGTAAAACATTTTGCAGTTAATAATCAGGAAACTTACCGGGCCTCAGCTGATGCAATTGTTAGCGAAAGAGCACTTCGTGAAATTTATCTCAAAGGATTCGAAATCGTTGTTAAAGAAGCCCAGCCGTGGACTGTGATGTCTGCTTACAATAAAATAAATGGCTCGTATGCTTCGGAAAGCAAAGAACTTTTAACAGATGTATTACGCAACGAATGGGGATTTGACGGATATGTAGTTACCGATTGGGGAGCCGGTAATGATATTATTAAACAAATCAAGGCAGGTAATGACATGATTCAGCCCGGCTCTTTTAGTCAGGTGAAGGAAATTATTGAAGCCGTTGAATCCGGCACCTTAGATTTAGCAGAACTGGATAAAAATATAGAAAGGATATTAGGAGTAATGGTAAATACTCCTCGATATCGAAAATATCTCAACTCTAATAAACCTGATCTAAAAGCTAATGCATTAGTTGCTCGTCAGGCTGCTGCTGATGGGATGGTTTTACTGGAAAATAGAAATGAAACATTACCACTGGCTTCGGATGTTGGACGTATCGCCGTTTTTGGAAATACGTCCTATGATTTCATTTCGGGAGGTACAGGCAGTGGTGACGTAAATGAAGCTTCCACTGTTTCTTTAACTCAAGGATTAGTAGAAAAAGGGTATCAGGTAAATAAGGAACTTCATACGGTATATTCCTCTTATTTGTCCCATGAAAAAGCAAAACAACACACCAATTCTAATCCTATTCTGGCCATGTTTACCGGACCGGAAAGAATTGAGGAGTTGGTTCTTACCTCCAAGTTAATTTCAAATACTGCACAAACCGCAGACATTGCTTTAATAACAATTGGCCGTTTGGCAGGTGAAGGAGGTGACCGAAAACTTGTGGAAGGTGATTATTATTTAAGCAGAAAGGAAAGGGAATTATTAAAAAATGTAACAACCGCCTTTCACAAAGTTGGAAAAAAAGTAATCGTTGTTCTAAATGTGCCCGGGGTAATTGAAACAACAAGTTGGAGTGAAATTCCGGATGCTGTATTGTGTGCCTGGCAACCCGGACAAGAAGCCGGTAATGCAGTAACTGATATTCTGACAGGGAAAATTAATCCATCGGGCAAATTAGCCATAACTTTTCCAGCTAAGTATGAAGACGGCCCAACTGCTGCATACTTCCCTGGTAAATCAATAGATGGAAAGATAAATGAAATTAAAGAGTTGTCAGGATTTTCTATAAACGAAAATGTACCGTGGCAGGTTATCTACGGGGAAGATATATATGTGGGATATCGTTATTATAACACTTTCAATGTTCCAGTAGCTTATGAATTTGGATATGGTTTGTCATACACCAATTTTCAGTATGATAAGTTGAATATTAACAGAATAGACTCCAAAGATATTTTCACGATATCAGTTGAGGTAACAAATACTGGTAATTATCCGGGAAAAGAAGTTGTACAGGTTTATTCAAATCCCCCCAGTGGTGAAATAGAAAAACCAAAAGATGCATTAATCGCTTTTGGTAAAACCAAGTTACTTCAGCCTGGTGAATCCGAAACATTAATCCTCTCTGCAAGAAATAAAGACCTGGCTTGTTTCAATCCCAGACATTCGCAATGGATGGTCGAATCCGGAGAATACAAAATCAAAGTTGGCCCATCATCGCGTAAAACAAAACTGGAAGCTAATATCCTTATAAACGATGATGTAGTGATTGAGAAGGTTAACAACGTTTTAAGCCCAAAAATAGAATTTGATAAAATGCACAGGAGATAGGGGAAGCGAGTCAAAAATGAATAAAGAGTCCAAATAAAATTTAGAAGCAAGAATTGAAATTACAGTAAGTGTGCAAACGAAATGAAAATTATATGAGTGAACAAATTGCTAAACTACTTGATGGTATTGTTTGGGGAGAAAGTCCAAGATGGCGCCATGATAAATTATGGTTTTCTGACATTTTTGGGAAACAGGTAAAAAATGTTGATCTCGAAGGGAATGCCACACTTATTGCTGATGTGCCTACTATTCCTTCAGGTCTGGGATGGGGAGAGGATGGAAATTTATTAATTGCAACCGGTGCCGTTAATATCTTAAAGCAAAAAAACGGGGAATTTCAAATTTTAGCTGATTTGAGCCACTCGGCAGTCGGGATCAACGACATGGTTGTTGATACCAAAAGCAATGCATACGTTGGATGTTATGGCTACGATGTTAGAACCTACCAACCGGGAATGGATGTGGATGCCTGGGTTACGTTGGTAAGACCAGACGGAAGTTTCGAGAAAGTCGCCGACGGAATGATATGCCCCAATGGGATGGTTATTTCTGAAGATCAAAAAAAATTAATTGTAGCTGATACCTTCGCAAAACAGCTTTTATCTTTTGATATTTTGCCCGATGGTGGTTTATCAAATCGACATGTTTGGGCAGATTTGGAGGGTGGTCCGGATGGCATTACTATGGATAAGGATGGAAATGTCTGGGCCGCTATACCCCACATGGGTATAGTGATACAAGTTGAAGAAGGTGGTACTGTTTTGCAGAATATCCGGTTCAATAAAACTCCTCTGGCTTGCACATTGGGTGGCCCCAATGGAGATATATTATTTGTAGTTACTGTTGATGCACACAAAGAATTAAGCGAAGATGATTTAAAAGATCAAGATGCGGCTCTATCTAAAAAAGGATCTTGTATTGAATATATCTCGGTCGGTGCAAAAGGATTTGGTACCCCTTAGTATAAGATTCAGTAAATGTTTGGTAAACAAAGAAATGATAATAATATGAAAAAATGTGATTGTAGATTATTGTCCCTGAGTTTTTTAATCATGAGCATAATGTTCTCTTGCACAAACTCTCCGAAAGAAAATTTTTCGAAGCGGACACGTTTATTTAACGACGATTGGAAATTTATAAGAGACAGTATTGGTGGTGCAGAAAAACCTGATTTTGACGACTCAAATTGGATGACGGTTGATCTGCCACACGACTTTAGTATCATGGATCTGTCCGGCGAAGATTCGGATGATCAAGTAGGGCCATTTTCAAAAAAGGCACCGGGCAATGGCAATGGTACCGGGCACACAATGGGAGGTACAGGATGGTACCGTAAAAATTTTGTGCTTAATAAAGCCGACAGAGGGAAAATGGTGGCATTGAAGTTTGATGGTGCTTACATGGAGACCGAAGTTTGGGTAAACGGTAAAAAAGCGGGATTCAATAAGAACGGTTATACACCATTTTATTTTGATATCAGCTCTTTATTAAATCCAGCTGGGGACGTGAATAGTATTGCTGTTAAAGTTGACAATATCGGAGCAAATTCGCGCTGGTACAGTGGCTCTGGTTTATACCGGAATGTACATTTGATTGTAACAAATCCCGTGCATGTTAGTGTGTGGGGAACAAAAATTACTACTTCTGAAATCACTTCTGCTAATGCTTTGGTGGATGTTGAAGTTATAGTTCAGAATGGAAAAGAAGAGGCTGTAGGTGCGGAGTTAACCATCAACATAAAAGATATGGAGGGAAGTATAATGCAGTCTTCAACGCAAATAATAGATCTTTCCGCAAAGTCAGAAAAAATTGCAAAAGCGCAAATTAATGTGGAAAGCCCTTCCTTATGGTCAATTGAATCACCAAATCTTTATGAAGCTGAGGTGGTTGTGAATGTTGATAATAAAGCTTCGGACGTTTATACGCAGCATTTTGGAATCCGCTCGATTGAGTTTTCAGCCGAAAAAGGATTTTTACTGAATGGGAAGCAGGTTTTGATTAATGGTGGCTGCCTGCATCATGATAATGGCTATCTCGGTGCTGCTGCGTTCGAGCGAGCAGAGCGACGAAAGGTTGAATTGATGAAGGCTAACGGATACAATGCCATTCGTACTTCTCACAATCCATTTTCGGAAGTGTTCTTAAACGCCTGCGACGAGCTTGGAATATTGGTAATTGATGAGTTTACCGATATGTGGGAGAACTATAAGCATAAAAACGATTACTCTCGTTTTTTTAGCACCAATTGGGAGAATGATTTGAGTAATATGATAAGGAGAGACAGGAACCATCCAAGTATTATTATGTGGAGTATTGGTAATGAAATTCCTAAAAAGAATATTACCGACGGAGTGCGAATCGGCAAAATGTTGGTGGAAAAGGTTAAAGAACTAGATAATACCCGACCTACAACCGAAGGTGTTCCCAGCTTTTTGATACACGGAGGTTGGAAAAATGCAAAAAATTACTTTGAACTGTTGGATGTTGCAGGATATAATTATATGGAAGCAGCATATGAGTCAGATCATAAGGAACATCCCGAAAGAGTAATTTATTCGTCAGAATCATATCCAAAAGAAGCCTATAAATACTGGAAGGCGGTTGAAAAACTCCCTTATGTAATTGGTGATTTCGTTTGGACTACCATGGATTACATTGGCGAAGTTCATGTTGGCAACTCTACCTATAAAAAGGCAGAGGATATTGATCATCGGGCTTTTCAAACCATGGATGGTATCCCCGAAGGAACAAATCCTGACTTAATTTATAATTATATGAACCAGACACCATCTACCTGGCCGGCGTTTATTTCATGGTGTGGCGATTTGGATTTGATGGGTGATAAAAAACCGCAAGGGCTTTACCGCGATGTTTTATGGGATTTGAGCCCGATTGAAGTAAACGTGCATGAACTCATTCCTGAAGGTTATGTAGAGGATATCTCTCTTTGGGGATGGCCCAGGGAGCTGTCAGTATGGGATTGGAAAGGCAGCGAAGGCAAACCGTTACAAGTCCGTGTATTTACCAAAGCCTCGCAGGTGAAACTTGAATTGAATGGCCAACCAATTGGTGAACAGATAATCGGCGAAGATGATAAATACGTTGCTGTTTTTGAGGTTCCCTACGAACCGGGAGAACTCACAGCCATTGCTTTGAGTGATGGCAAAGAAATCGCCCGTAAAACCTTGTCAACACCAGGAGATGCATCAGCAATCAGATTGACTGCCGACAGAAAAACAATAAGAGCAGACCGCAACGATCTTGCTTATGTGAAAATTGAAATGGTTGATAAAAACGGTCAGGTGATCGTCCAGGATCCGGCGAAACTTAAAATTGATGTTTCAGGAAATGGAGAGCTTATCGGTTCCGGAAATGCTGATCCGAGCGATATGGCAAGTGTTAATAATTCGGAAGTGAATACATTTAGGGGAAAAGCACAGGCTATTATTAGACCTTTCAGTACTTCCGGTGAAATTGCAATATCAGTTAGTTCTGATAGCTTAACGTCTGGAGAAATAAAGATTATTGTTGAGTAACAGATTGTTTGAAAATCAAAAAAAGGATGAAAATGAAAAAGTTAGTGGTCAGTGTAATTGTGATTTTTTTTGCAATAAGTGGATTGTATGCTCAGGAAGTGATAAAGTTGTACGACGGTAAAGCACCCGGATCCGAAAATTGGGATTGGGATGAAACCGAACTTGGTGGCGGATTTCCTATGGTATATAACGTTACCGATCCGAGCCTGATTGTATGTAAACCTGAAAAAGAAGTTGCTACCGGAAAAGCTGTTGTGGTATGTCCTGGTGGCGCATTCTTAGTACAGGCAATAGGAAATGAAGGTTACGATGTTGCAAAATGGTTAAATAGCAAAGGTATTACTGTTTTTATATTAAAATACAGGCTTGACCACATGGAGTCAAATGATATTGCAAAAGAAATGGCGGACAGGAAAATTGGAACAGAAGAACATGCAAAATCGATCCAACCAATAATTGAAATGGCCATAGCCGATGGAAGGACTGCAGTTTCGTATGTAAAACAACACGCATCTGAGTGGAGTCTTAATCCTGATTCTGTTGGAATTATGGGATTTTCTGCCGGAGGTACGGTAGCTTCAGGCGTAGCTTTTACTTATGATGAGGAAAGCCGCCCGGCCTTTGTCGCGCCAATCTATCCTTATGTTGGCTACTATGCTGAAAATCCGGTCCCAGCCGATGCACCACCAATGTTTATCGCTTGTACTACCGATGATGGATTTGGCTTTCACACCCATGCAACCAAATTATACAATAAATGGGTGACTGTTCAAAAAGCAACTGAGCTGCATATGTACCAAAAAGGCGAGCATGGTTTTGCGGTTAAAAAGCAAGGCCTAGCAGTTGACGGATGGACAGAATTGTTCATTCAATGGTTGGATTTGCAAGGTAAGAAGAGCAGTTCTGAAAACTAAAATTTAAAAGTCATGATCAAACAAACAATATTCTGTGGACTCCTTCTTCTGTTTTTTAACGCAGTGACATTTGGACAAAGCAAAAAACCTTTATTAACCGATGAAGATTACATTACACCTTATAATGCTGTTGTTATACCTGATTCGGAAGTAACTTACAATAATCCGGTTATTCCCGGTTTTTACCCCGATCCCAGTGTGTGCAGGGTTGGTGACGATTATTATCTGGTGACTAGTACATTTGAATATTTTCCAGGAGTTCCTGTTTTTCATAGCAAGGATTTGATAAACTGGGAAAAAATAGGCTACTGTATTGATCGTGATGATCAGCTACCAAAACCTTTAAACGTTTTCGCTCCAAACATACAATATCACAACGGTACATTTTATATGATCACAACCAATTTCGGAGAAGGAGGTGGTAATTTTTATGTTACCGCCAAAGATCCGGCTGGTCCATGGTCTGATCCGATTTGGGTAGATATTCGTGGTATTGATCCCGATTTATTCTTCGATGATGACGGTAAAACTTATATCATCAACTCATTTTTTATGGTTTATGAAATTGATCTGGAAACTGGTAAGATATTAGATGAAGGTCGAAAACTTTGGTATGGAAACGGCGGATCAGCCCTGGAAGGCCCGCATATTTATAAAAAGGATGGCTACTATTATATTTTAGCAGCCGAAGGTGGAACCGCCGAAGGGCATCATGTAACCATGGCCAGGGCACTTAATTTATATGGACCATACATTAGTAATCCGGCTAACCCGGTTTTGGCACACGAAAATGCAGCGGGCCAGTTAAATGAACTTCATGGAATTGGGCATGCTGATATTATTCATGCACACGATGGCTCGTGGTGGATGTCATTTCATGGCTATCGTTTAATTGGAAACAGGGTAAGAGGTTATCACCATACCTTGGGAAGAGAAACTTGTATGGTGCCTATGGAGTGGCCCACAAACAGCTGGCCAGTAGTAAACGGGAATGGTACGGCAACCCTAAAAATGCATTGCCCAACCTTACCACTTCAGGAAAAATCGAAACAGTCATCTCACATTGATTTCGATAACCCGGAATTAGGAATGGAGTGGAACTATATTCAGGCACCACTAGTTAAAAACTATTCGCTTTCAGAAAGAAAAGGATTTCTCCGTCTTAAGGGGGCTGCAAACAATATCGGTGAAAATGGTTCACCAACCTTTGTGGGAAGAAGGGTGCAGCACATAGATTTTAGGGCCACTACCGTGGTAGATTTCGATCCCGAATCCGAAAACGAAGAGGCCGGATTAACACTGGTCAACCACGGAACTCATTTCGATATCTCGGTAAAAACACACGAGGATGAAAGAGTAGTTCAGGTTCAACTGGAGTTTGGTACCAACATTTATAAGTCAAAATCATTCTCTGTAAAGTCCGGGCCGGTAAAGCTCAGAATCGAAGGAGATACACATCATATCAGATTCCTGTATGCGCAGAATGATAATGATTTTATAGAATTAGATTCAGTTGTAACTTCCTATATAAGTTCCGAAACAGTTGGCGGATATTCTGGTGTATATGTCGGAATGTTTGCCTCCGGCAACGGAAAGATAAGTAAAGTAAATGCGGATTTTGATTGGTTTGAGTATCTGGGTAAGGAAAACTAAAAATAAAAACAGAGATGATAAAAAATATAAAATACCTAATGGGCTTGGTACTTTTAGTGACAAGTGCTGTTGCCTCTTTCGGGCAGGATGATATGGATAAATTTGTATCAAACCTTCTGAATAAAATGACTCTGGAAGAAAAGCTTGGACAGATTAATTTGTCATCAGGTAATACCGGGGCAGTATTAGGAGGTGGAGGAGAAGGGCAGTTGGAAGCCATTAAAAAGGGCGAAATTGGTGCAACCGGTGGATCTTCTTTTGAGTCCATAAAGAAAATTCAAGACGCAGCAATGGAATCGCGTCTACAGATTCCGGTTTTGGTAGGCCTGGATGTTATACATGGTTACAAAACAATTTTTCCCATTCCCTTAGCTTTATCTTGTTCGTGGAATACCACCCTGATTGAGCGAAGTGCACAAATTGCGGCCAAAGAAGCCAGTGCTTCTGGTGTTTGTTGGACATATTCACCCATGGTTGATATTTCACGCGATCCACGTTGGGGAAGAGTTTCTGAAGGATCGGGCGAAGATCCATGGTGGGGGGCTCAGGTAGCCAAAGCTATGGTGCGCGGCTATCAGAGTAACGACCTGACAAAGAATAACACTATCATGGCCTGTGTAAAGCACTTTGCTTTATATGGTGCTTCCGAAGCAGGGAGAGACTACAATACCGTAGATATGAGTCATCTTAGTATGTTTAATGGCTATTTTGAACCATACAAGGCCGCTTTTGACGAAGGTGCCGGTAGTGCCATGTCTTCCTTTAACCTGGTTGATGGAATCCCTGCAACAGGCAACAAATGGTTAATGTCTGATGTACTTCGTGAGCGTTGGGGATTTGATGGATTTGTGGTAACTGATTATACTTCGATTAATGAAATGACAGCGCATGGACTGGGCGATCTAAAAAATGTTTCAGCACTTGCGCTTAAAGCCGGTATTGATATGGATATGCAAGGTTTGGGGTTTATCGGTACCTTGAAAGAGTCGCTTGATGAAGGATTGGTTTCAATGGAACACATAGACTCAGCCTGCCGCCGTGTATTAGAAGCTAAATACAAACTGGGTTTATTTGAAGATCCATACCGCTATTTGGATGTAGAACGGTTAAACAGTGAGGTTCTGACAGATGCAAATCTGGAGGCTGCTCGTGAAGTCGCAACACGTTCCATGGTCTTGTTGAAGAATGAAAATAATATTTTGCCCCTAAAAAAAGAAGGGAAAGTTGCCGTTATTGGACCGTTGGCCGAAGCAACTGGTGATTTGTTAGGTGCATGGGTTATGTTTCGAAATAGGGAAATTGTCCCATCGATAGTAGACGGAATTAAAAATGTTGGTGGAGAAGATATTAATGTAGTTACCGCCAAAGGAGCTAATCTAACCGATGACCCATATCTGAGAAAGAGCCTGAGTTCCCCATACGCAATGTATATGGGTGAAAAAATGAAAATTGATGAACGTTCTCCTCAGGAACTTATCAATGAAGCTATTGAAGTTTCAAAAGATGCAGATGTAATCGTTGCTGTTTTGGGTGAATCAACAGCCATGTCAGGTGAAGCTTCCAGTAGAGCAGATATCAGTATTCCTGAAAGTCAACGAAAACTATTAAAATCTTTGTTAGAAACGGGTAACCCAGTGGTGCTGGTTTTGCTTAACGGGCGTCCACTTACCATTGAGTGGGAGAGTGAAAATGTACCTGCAATACTGGAAGCATGGGCTCCTGGTACAGCTGGAGGGAATGCCATCGCAGATGTTTTGTTTGGCGATTATAATCCTTCAGGGAAACTCACCATGACTTTTCCAAGAAGTGTAGGTCAGATACCTATTTATTATAATCATAAAAATACCGGTCGTCCTTTTGATGAAGTAAATAAATTCACATCGAAATACTTAGATATTCCAAACGATCCACTCTATCCATTTGGCTATGGATTAAGTTATACCTCGTTTGAATACGGCGATGTGAAATTAAATAAGACAAATTTAAAAGGGGACGATAAACTTTTGGCAACAGTTACTTTGACCAATATAGGCGACAGGGCAGGAGAAGAAGTTGTTCAGCTTTATATTTCCGATCCTGTGGCAAGTATTTCCAGACCTGTTAAGGAACTGAAGAACTTCAAAAAGGTGTTGCTTCAGCCGGGCGAGAAAAAAGAATTAGCTTTTATAATAGCACCTGAAGACTTAAAATTCTATAACTCAGATTTGATTTACGATTGGGAGCCTGGTACGTTCATAATTCAAATTGGCACCAATTCTCAAGATGTGAGCAAATCTGAAATTGTTTGGGAAAAATAATATTTAAGATATCTGAATAATTAAACAATAAAACAAGAATCAAACAACCTTGATTCTATTAATCCTTTTTAAACCAAAAAAATAGAAATGAAAACTTATTCTACACTAGTTATTCTTCTTCTGCTAGTCTTACTTGGGGCAGGTAATTACAGTTATGCTCAGAAATCTATTTCTGGGGAGTACGAAATGGTCGGAAGTTACAATCCGTTTGGAGACCTTGGCTCTGCAAGTGTTGCGCTAACCATAGCAGACGGCGGTAATGGCAAATACAAGGCTATAATGACCAGCGATGAAAGTATACCAACGCATACCATTTATCGCCCTCAAAATTTAAATGCCTTTGATGCTGAGAATCCATTACCGATAATTGTTTTTGGAAATGGCGCTTGTTTTAACAGTTCTCAACAGCTGGTTGTATTTCTTACCGAAGTGGCATCGCATGGCTATATTGTTATCGCGCCCGGTCCGGTAAAAAATGTGGTTTTCGGTATGGATCCTTTTGAAAGTACAACTTCTCAGGCACTTCTAGATGCGATTGACTGGGCAATTGAACAGAATCAAAACAAGGAAAGTCTGTTTTATAAAAAAATGGATGAAAATAAAATTGCAGCCATGGGAATGTCTTGCGGTGGAATGCAGGCAATTGAAATCTCAAAAGACCCAAGAATTGCAACAACCCTTGTCCTGAACAGTGGCGTATTTTCCCTTGGTTTTCCGGGATTACCAGAAGGCGTAAATATCGAAGATGTTATTGGTCAGAATAATGAAGATTCTGAAAATAAAGCAGCTGAAGGTAGTGCAAGCGATGAAGAAGAAGATGATAATCCGATTGCAAGTTTAAAAATGGGATTGCCCAATGCGCACATTCCAGAATTGAAAAGTTTTCATTCACCTGTTTTATACGTTTATGGAGGCAAGTATGATATTGCAACAGTAAATGCTGAAGATAATTACCAGTACATTGGTGATATTCCTGTGTTTTTTGCCAGCTACGATTTTTCGGAACTTGTAGATAAACTTAGCATGGAGCGTCCGGGAGAGGACTTTTCTGGTTATGGTCATTATCCGGCTACATATAAAGACCCTCACGCTGGTGAATTCGGAGAAGTTGCTGTCGCTTGGTTAGACTGGCAATTTAAAGGAGATAAAACTGCTGCCAAGCTATTTCAGGGAAGTCCTTGTGGCCTTCAGCAAAAACAGAAATGGACAATTAAAAAGAAAAATATTGATTAATAAGAAGTTATGACAGAACAAAAGACCTCGCGGTTTGTAGCCCTGGATGTTTTCAGAGGAATGACCGTTGCATTTATGATTATTGTGAATACCCCGGGAAACTATACAAAAGTATTTGCCCCATTTGATCATGCTTCCTGGCATGGTTTTACAGCTGCCGATTTGGTGTTTCCATCTTTCCTTTTTGTGGTGGGGGCCGCAATAAGTTTTGTAATGAAAAAATGGAATACCCAACCTACAGGCAAAGTGGTTTGGAAAATTGTTAAACGTTCAATCATCATTTTTGTACTAGGCTACATTTTAATGTATCCCTATTCAATTATGATGAAACCTGCAGTTCATGGTATCTTTCCGGCCTTTTCGCAAACCCGCATTATGGGGGTACTGCAACGTATTGCTGTGGCTTATGGAATTGTGTCACTGATGTTCTACTATCTAAAACCGAGAACCATCGCCTGGGCAAGTGTTGCAATATTGATACTTTATTGGCCTGTGTTGGTCTTTTGGGGTAGCAGCCCCGATCCGTTAACCATGCAGACAAACGCAGTCCTTAAGTTGGATATGTGGCTTTTGGGTGCAGGACATCTTTGGGTTGGCGATGGATTTCCGTTCGACCCGGAGGGTATTCTAAGTACAATTCCGGCTCTTGTAACGGTTATTTCAGGTGTTTTTGTAGGAAAATATGTGCAATCAAACGGTCGAACGTATGAAGGGCTTGCCAAATTATTTATGGTTGGTTTAGTATGTTTCATCATTGCATATTTCTGGGACTTTGCATTCCCTATTAATAAAAAACTATGGACAAGTTCATTTGTACTTCATACGACAGGACTAAATTGTATGTTGTTGGCTCTGATAATTTACGTACTCGATTTTCGTGGAATTAATTTTGGAGTGCATTTCTTCCAGGTGTTTGGCCGTAATCCACTGTTTCTGTACATGCTCTCCATGTTTGCAGCGTTGCTATTAATGATGATTCCTTTTCAGGGGACAAATTTACAAGGCTGGATTTATGAAAACATATTTGCACATGCCGGCGAGGTCTTTGGCTCTTTTTTATATGCCGTAGTATTTATGCTATTGAATTGGTTGGTCGGCTATGTTCTTGATCGTAGAAAAATATATATAAAAGTTTAATATCATCGACAATGAATAATTCACATAAAAGAAATGCAGGTTACATAAAAAATTGGATAACACGACGCTGCAAAATAAGTATGATAAACTTACTGTTTTCACTTTTTCTGTTTATTTCATCGAATGGTTTTGCACAGGAAGAGTTACCTCAACTTGGGAAAAGTTCGTTACAGGAAGTTATTGATGCGATGACCGTGGAGGAGAAGGTGAATCTGGTTGCAGCAAACGGAATCAGACAACCAGAGCTGCAAGGTCAGGTTATGGCATTGGGGCATTATATGTATGCAATCCCCCGGCTAGGAATACCCGCAGTTGCTCTAAATGACGGACCGGCAGGACTCAACATTAGTTCTTCAAGAGCATCTGATCCCGATAAAAAATTCTATGCTACAGCTTGGCCCAGCCCACGGTTGCTTGCCTCCAGTTGGGATCTCGAACTGACAGAAAAGGTAGGTAGTGCCTTTGGTCACGAAGCAAAGGAATATGGTATTGGAGTAATTCTAGGACCTGGCTTGAATATCCAAAGGATACCACTTTGTGGCAGAAATTTTGAATACTATTCTGAAGACCCTTTAGTTTCTGGTTTAATGACTTCTGCAATTGTAAACGGAATTCAATCAAATGATGTAGGTACATGTATAAAGCATTTTGTTGCCAACAACCAGGAAACTGAACGTAATACTTTGCATGTTTATATGAGTGAAAGGGCAATGAGAGAGATTTATCTTAAAGCTTTTGAGGTAGCTGTAAAAAAATCAAAACCGTGGACTGTAATGACTGCGCATAATTCATTAAACGGGCCTCATGTATCAGAAAGTTATGAGTTGCTCACTACAATTCTGCGTAATGAATGGGGATTTAATGGTTTTGTGATGACCGATTGGTTTGGAGGTACCGATGCAATTGCACAATTAAAGGCGGGAAATGATCTGCTAACTCCGGGAATGCCCTATCAGGTTGAAGCACTTCTAAAAGCAATAGAAAGTAAGGAGTTGCAGATGGAAACGCTTGATAAAAATGTTGAGCGGATTCTTTCTGTAATTATGCGAACTTCAACATTTAAAGGGTATATATTTTCTGATAATCCTGATTTAAAATCCAATGCACAATTAGCGAGAAAGGCCGCGGCCGAAAGTATGGTTTTGTTAAAGAATGACAACGAGGCTCTTCCTTTCAGCAATAGTATAAACAGGATTGCATTATTTGGTAATTCAGGATATAAACTATTCACAGGTGGACTGGGAAGTGCTCGAGTAACCCCTGCATACGAAAATTCAATAGCCCAGGGATTGAAAAATGCAGGATATTCATTAAACAATGAATTAAATGAAAGATACCTGAATTACATTGCGGAGTACAGTACGAAAAATCCTATAGTAAATCATATTAAAGAACTATTTGATCCGACACCACAGGCACCAATGATGCCGATTAAAAAGGATGTTATCGAAAAACTTTCATCGCAAAACGATGCCGCCGTAATAGTTTTGGGTCGCGTTTCAGGAGAAGGAACTGATAGAAAACAAGAAGAATTTGAACTCTCAAAAACCGAGAAGCAAACAATAAAAGATGTTTCGGAGGTGTTTCATGCCAAAGGTAAAAAGGTTGTGGTAGTATTAAATGTTAGTATAGAAGTTGAAACCGCAAGTTGGCGCGATGATGTAGATGCCATAATGTTAGCCTGGTTACCGGGGCAAGAAGGAGGAAATGCTATTGCTGATATTCTATCAGGCAAGGTAAATCCTTCGGGTAAACTTACCTCTACTTTTCCTGTGAATTATGACGATGTTCCATCTGCAAAAAATTTCCCGGGAAAGATGTATCCTGAAAAATCAACTCGCGAATTTATGGGGTATCCTTACATTCCAACTGATGTAACTTACGAAGAAGGCATATATGTAGGCTACCGTTATTACAACAGTTTTAACGTAAAAACAGCATATGAATTTGGTTTTGGGTTATCCTATACAGATTTTAAATACTCAGATTTAAAGTTAAGCGCTACAACTTTCAAGGATGAATTGAATCTTGAGCTTATTGTTACCAATACAGGCAAAGTCGCTGGCAAAGAAACCGTTCAGTTATATCTGGCTGCTCCTGCGAAGACAATGGATAAACCAGCGGTAGAACTAAAAAAATTTGCAAAAACTAAGTTGTTGGCACCGGGAGAGGCACAAACAATAAACTTCAAGTTAATCCCAAGAGATTTAGCTTCTTATGATTCAGGTCAATCAGCCTGGGTTTCTGAAGCAGGAGAATATTTAGTAAAAGTAGGAGCCTCTTCAAAAGATATTAAACTGAGCAAGGCCTTTCGATTGTCTGAAAATCTGGTGGTAGAAAAAGTGCATAAAGTATTACTTCCTCCATATAATATAAATGAGTTAAAAAACGACCGATAAGGTACTAATAAAATCAACGAGGAATTCGTAGGTAAATAACTTGGAAATATAAATCGAATTCAGATGAAGAATATTCTGACAGAGATAAAGAACAGGCAGACAGTAGTGCTGGGGACATTTTTTATATTACTAATTGCCTGCAAAAGCAATAATGATCCGATAGATGAATCGGTAAGCTATTGTAATCCGTTAAACCTGAATTACAGGTTTCAGGTTACTGAAGCTTCATACCGTGAAGGTGCAGACCCTACAGTGGTTTGGTTTAAAGACAGATACTATCTTTTTGCATCGATGTCGGGTGGGTACTGGCATTCAAAAGATTTGGGAAAATGGTCGTTTATTGAAACCGATGAGATTCCTACCGAAGATTATGCGCCTACCGCTATAGCTATTCAGGATACAATGTATTTTATGGCTTCGTCAGAAGACTTTGATTTTATGACTGCTACAGGGAAACCGAATGCGATATATAAAGCAGCTGATCCATTAAGTGGTAAGTGGCAAATTGCAACAGACTCCATTGATTTTGGCGTTTGGGATCCTGCCTTTTTTATGGATGATAACCAGCGTTTGTACTTTTATTGGGGATGCCACCCCGGAATTCCGATCAAGGGTATTGAAATGGATTATAAAAAAAACTTCTCATCAATTGGAGATCAGGTTGATTTGTTGAGGGCCAATTTAAAAGAAAAAGGTTGGGAAGTTTATGGAGAAGTTAACGAAGATGTTAACGCCTATAGTTGGTTGGAAGGTGCTTGGGTAAATAAGCATGAAGGGAAATACTATCTGCAATATTCTTCTCCCGGAACTCAGTTTAACAGTTATAATGATGCTGTATACGTCGCAGAAAATCCGTTGGGACCTTATAAACTTCAGAACCATAATCCTTTCTCGTATAAACCTAGTGGATTTATTGGAGGTGCAGGACATGGAAGTACATTTACTGATGAGTACGGTAACTACTGGCATGCAAGTACAATGGCTATATCCGTGAAGCACAACTTTGAACGAAGAATTGGTATATGGCCGGCATTTTTTGATAAAGATGGTGTTTTTTATACCTATACAGCCTATGGGGATTTTCCGCATGAAATACCGGATTTTAAAATGAATGGCCCCGAAGATTTTCAACCCAAGTGGATGTTGCTTTCATACAATAAACCGGTTGAAGTTTCATCTTCGTTGTCGGAATATCCGAAAGAAAATGCTGTAAACGAAAATGTACGTACATACTGGAGTGCCGATTCCGGAAATGCAGATGAATGGTTGATGATTGATTTGGAAGAAAATTCAACTGTTCACGCTTTGCAAGTAAATTTTGCCGAGCAAAATTCAACACTGTTGGGCCGTTCAGACAGCATTTATCAACAATATAAAATTGAATGTTCCACTGACAAGCAGGACTGGAAACTATTGGTGGACAAAACGCGAAGTAAAGAGGATGCACCACATGATTTTATTGAATTTAGTGCTGAAACTAAAACACGCTATATCCGGATTACCAATTACAGGGTGCCAGACGGGAATTTTGCAATTTCCGGATTCCGTGTCTTTGGTTTCGGAAAGGGAAATAAACCAAAGCCTGTTGATTCATTTTCAGTTGAAAGAAATATGGATGACAAACGACAAGTGATGCTAAAATGGCCAAAACAACATGATGCAGTAGGATATAATATTCGGTACGGAGTTGCACCTGATAAACTTTACAGTAACTATCAGGTATTTGATATCGATTCGCTCACCATTTTAAGTTTGAATAGCACAATGGAATATTATTTTGCCATTGATGCTTTTAATGAAAGTGGTATAACGGCAGGCACTGTTGTTCTATCGACACTTAAATAGAAGAACAGCTAAAGGTCTTTGTCGTTCAAAATTGGGGGTGTATGTCTAATTGAATTGGGGATTATTTAAAGGGAAAGAGGATTCGATATATCACATTATAAAATCATACAAGTTTATGATTTTATAAGATACCGTGTACTGTAAATACTGTGAGGTGTAATGGTAAAAAGTTTAGAATGAGAGGTGTTTCTTGTTGTATTAAACGAATTGAGCAAAAATTAATTAAAACCTAATAATTTAAAATTCAAACTATGAAAAATGTATTACTTCTGGTGCTATTCATTTTTATGATTTCACCACTTCTGGGCCAGGATATTCCTTACAGATTGGAAGAACTAACAGGTCCCGATTTTATAAAAGCTGTTGAGAAAAGTGAGAAAACATGCATCATCCCAATTGGTGTTTTTGAAAAACACGGACCTCATTTACCGCTTGGAACCGATTTGTATTTAGCCAGAGAGTATTCGCTGCGTGCGGCAAAGGAGGAGTATATTGTTGTTTTCCCATGGTACTATTTCAGTCAGATAAATGAAGCCAGACAACAACCAGGAACGATTACTTACAGCCCGAAGTTAATTTGGCAAATGCTACAAGAAACGCTTGACGAGTTAAACCGAAATGGTTTTGAAAAAATAATCCTGGTAAACGGGCATGGTGGTAATAATGCCTTTTTGGAATATTTTGGCATGACGCAGTTATCAGAGCCAAGGAATTATTCTTTGTATTGGTTTAAACCAAAAGCTAGCGATGAAGTAAATAAAAAGGTTGAAGAGTTGACCATGGATGATTACTATATACAACATGCCGGAAATAATGAGTCTTCCGCCATGGCAGCTGCACAACCTGATAAAGTACATCTTGAGAGGGCAGACGAACAATCTGGAGCCGACTTACAACGGATGAAAAATTTGAAATATGCATATTCCGGGATATGGTGGTATGCCAGTTTCCCAAATCATTATGCCGGTGATGGTTCTGAAGCAAATGCAGAAGCAGGAGAATTGATCATTAGTCACACCGTTTCGCAATTGGTTGAAATGATAAAGCTGGTAAAAGCCGATACAGTTGTTCCTGATCTTCAACAGCAGTTCTATAAGGATGCTGAGAATCCGTTGAAAACAAAACAATAGAGTGAAGTAGGTATTATGCTTAAAAAGAGTTAAAAAGTTATCATAGCTAATTCGACCACTTTCCTATATTGGAGTAATAATGAGTTAAATTTATAAGAATAAGAACAAATTGATTTATATAATACTAGTTGGTGCATTCTTGATTTTGATAACTTAAGAGAGAAAATGATAAAATTGGGATGATGATGCAAAAAATAAGCGGGTTGATTTTTGTCGGATTAGGAGTTCGATTATTATTGCAGAAACGATAACATGTCAACTACAAATTTTTATTAGAATTCTTTTTCAACTTAAATTAATAAAATATGATTACAACAATAATCTTAATTAAAACCCAACATTCCAAAATTAGTGAGGTTGGAGAAAAAATAGCAAGCATAAAAGGTGTAACGGAAGTATATTCGGTTAGTGGCAGGTATAACTTGGTGGCAATAAGGCATAAAAAAAACAGAATCGATGATGGCCTACAGAATGCTGTCACAATATGATTTGGCTGGTGCTTTTGATATTGATGATTGATTGTTGTACCGACATTGATCAGATAAAGTAATAATTATGACCAATAAAGGTCCTAAGTAGATTACACTGTATATTCTTTTAAAGGATACTAATTCATATGAGATAGAAATTTTGTTTAACCCATTTTTTGCAATTCCGAAACAGTAAATCTAAAGACTGTGGTAAGATAATTGAAGCTACGGCCATGAATAACCAATCATACAATAAAACAATAACAGAACTGGAAGAAACCTTAACCCAATTAAAAACGGACGCACAAGACTTTGTCGAGTTAACCGAAAAAGCAATGGGTCTTTGTGATAGTGTAATATCAAAATTCAGGATTTCAGTGCTAAAATATGGCTTCAGCTCTGAGGAAGAAGAAATCCATTTTTTCAAACATGTTAAGCCCAAAGTAGAAAGTAAGTTCATTTTTTATACCGAACTATTTATCTTGGAGGCACACCGGCCAGAGGGTGAGTGTAAAGCTCAGGTTAAGTATCTGCAAACTGAAATTGCAAAGCTTTGTACCTATCAAAAAAATAATCAAGAGCTTTATCAATATTTTAAAAGGAATAAAACAGATCTGGATCATATCTATTTTTTAAGGGGTAATTTGGACTTACGAATTCATGAGGATAATATTTCGTGTCACAGCGATCCCAATTTTTGTACAGGATACGATAGAACGCTGGCTAGAATAATGGCTAACGAACAACTCAAAAAATATATCAGTAATGAGATTAAAAAACTAAAAGGGAACCAAGAGTTTGTCAGTAATCTATACTGGACAAATCCTAATATTGATGCTTTGGAAATAGTGTATTCGCTTTTCCTGGCTAATGCCATTAATAATGGGAAGGCAAGCCGAATTGAAATTGCCCGCGCCTTCGAAAAAATGTTCAATATCAAGTTTAAGGACATTTACGGCACCTTTAAAGAAATGCGTGGAAGAAGTGATCAGATCAGTTTTCTGAAACATTTAATCGAAGTTTTACAAAAGCGAATGGATGATATGGATGAATAGGTGTGAATGAATATTTAGATAGAAACATTAAAATGAAACAGGAAATGAGTAAGAATTGAATTAACTTTGTAGTAGAAAATACGAGATCTTCTCACCAATAGGGAATGGTGAGTGACATATAGATATTAGAGCGTTAGCTTTTATTCTTGCAAGAGAAAATCGCCAATTTTTTTACACAACAGGAATATGAGTATGACGCCCACGATTTGCGTGGGGCGTACTTGTGTGTTGTGTGGGCGTTTGGCGATGCCCTTCTTGCAGATATGTATCTGTCCCACGCTACTTTTTTAATTTACTGTTTTAGGGACAGGACAGTAACCAAAATATTAACACATGACTTTTTCGGAACGAAGCATAAAGTATGCAGATTTACTTGTGCCCATAAAAAAATGCCCGCTTGGCGAAGCTGTGCCGGATTGCCCCTTTGTGGAGTACTGGCAAATCAAAGACGAAACAAAACAAATGAACCTGATTGAAGAGCTACCGGAAGAAAAACTGGATGCACTTCGTGAGTTCCACCGCAAGTGCCTGGCCATAAAGATTAAACAGGCACAAAAAGAAACGGCAGAACAATACAAAAAACAAAAAATCTAGATTTTTTTCAATTTCTTTTAAGGCCTTGTTAGTTAGAAAAATGCATGACTTTTTTACGCTCGCTGTTCACAAAAAACAATACCCCACTGGGGTGTTACGGGGGTGAAATATTCAGATTGACTTTTCAACTTTGGCAAAACGCAAATTGTATCATGTTAAAACAAAACGTTATGCCAACAGAAATTGTAACCACCGACGATCTTCGTGAATTCAAACTCGAATTACTCAAAGAAATCAAACAACTCTTCGCTGCCCACCACGGGCAACCCACTAAAAAATGGTTAAAATCTTACGAAGTTCGTAAACTGCTGAACATCTCACCGGGCACACTTCAGAATATGCGTGTTAACGGCACACTGGCTTTTACCAAAATTGGCGGTGTAATTTTCTACGACAGCGAAGAAATCCAGAAAATGATGGCAGAAAACCGGGTGAATAACCGCTTTGACTTTGGCCGGAGAAAATGAATTATATCCGTCACCTGCGCGGCTTTTTCGATCACTTGGAGAAAGATGCAAACATCACCGCTCAACACATCAGCCTGTATATGGCACTATTCAACCTCTGGAACCTGAACCGCTTCAGGGAACAGTTTGAAATCAACAGGCAGGATGTGATGGCCATGGCCAGGATCGGTTCAAAAACCACCTACTCGAAGTGTATGAAAGAATTGAACTACTGGGGATATATCCGGTATTCGCCGGGAGCTAACCGCTACCAGGTAAGCAAAGTTAGCTGTACCAGATTCGGGACCGCTAGTGGGACTGCTACTGGTACTGCTAGTGAGACCGCTACCGGGACTGCTACCGGGACTGCTACCGGGACCACTAGTGGGACACCTTTTATAAACTATATAAACAAGAAAAACAGTAAAGAAGATTCCTCCAAAAATTTGAGAAAAAATGGAAGAAAAAAACAAAACGGAAAAGCCAATCCCCTCCATGTCGAAACCGATAAAGATTATTCCGAACCCTTATAAGGATATCGCCGGTTTTGAAAATGGAAAACACCAGTTCGGATTCAAGGCCTGTCGAAAGTGGTTGGAAGACCTGGGAAAAAAAACGTATGGCCCACAATTTCGTTTGTATCCCGAGGATTCAGAATTGCTTTATAACTTGATTGTTTATGCCATTGAAGACAAAGAAGTGGCTGAAAAACGAAACCTCGATTTGAAAAAAGGAATTTTACTTACCGGCCCTATCGGTTGCGGGAAAACCACACTGATGAGCCTGGTAAAATATTTCTTTCAACATGGAAAACAATTCCGGGTAGTTTCCACCCGCGATATCAGTTTTGAATTTGAAAAAGAAGGCTACAAGGTAATAAACCGTTACAGCAAGAATCCGGTAAACCTGAGCTATTCCAATCCTATTCCGAGTATCTATTGTTTTGATGACTTAGGAGTTGAACAGGTTCAAAAATATTTTGGAAATGAATGCAATGTCATGGGTGAAATTCTTCTAAGTAGATATGATTTGTTTGTTTCCAAGGGCATTCCTACCCATCTGACAACGAATCTCTCTGCTAGTGAAATAGAAGAAAAATATGGCAACCGAGTCCGCAGCCGTATGCGCGAAATGTTTAACCTGATTGCCTTTGATAAAAATGCCGGAGATAAAAGAATATAGAGGAATAGGTATTTAGTAAATTCGACTAGTTGTTAAAATCTTACTTATTCATTCTTAATTCTTTCAACATATTTAAAATATCTTAGTCACATGTTGTATGCCAAGGATGAAAGAAATAATAAAATTAAACCTTATAAGGGGCGAATTGCCAAATGTCCTTATTGCCACGAAAAAGTAATTGCAGTATGTGGTGAAATCAATATACACCACTGGAGACATGATCGATCAGCTGATTGCGATCCCTGGAAAGAACATGAAACTGAATGGCACAGAGAATGGAAACAGGAATTTCCTGAAGGTTGGAGAGAATCTATAATTCTTAAAAATGGAGAGAAACATATAGCAGATGTTCATACAGACCGTGGAGTTGTGCTGGAATTACAAAATTCTTCAATATCAACAAGTACAATCCGGATAAGAGAAAACTTTTATGATAAAATGATTTGGCTTGTAAATGCTGATTATTTTAAGGATAATTTTATGATTCGAAGTGAAGTAACTTCGCGATTACGCAAACTAAAATACAACTACGAATATCAGATCAATGATATTTCTGATTATGATGATAGATTAGAGGAGCGTAGAGAAGATATTCGAAAAGTTGGTCAGAAGATTGAAAGTTTGCAACGCAAATTGGAGTGGGAACAGGATAAACTTGATAAATTCCAGAAGTTTAAAGAGAATTTTGAAGAACGGTTTGAAATTTATATCAATTCAGGGTGCTATTTAAGTGAAATTTGGGACTTTGAATCGGAAATCATTCCCAAACTAAAAAATATTAAAACTGAAATTGAAGAAACAGAATCGGAAATTTTATTTCAGGGGAAAAAAGTTGATAAGATTAATGGTTTTTCATCAGTTGCAATTAGTGGCTATGAATCTTATCGATATGTAGGATTTAATGAAATATCTGCCAATTTTTACAACTTGTGCAAAGTAGTTAAGAAGGATACTATTAACTCATTCTTTCCCGAAGTATCAGATCTCAAGTCAGAACTTGAATTTTCAAGACGCGCATACTCCCAAAACCAGTATCTTTTAATCGCGGACTTAACAGAGAATCTTTCCTACATCAATAATACTTTATCCGACTTACAACAAAAAAGTGATTCATTAAAGGGAGAATTGGTATTAAAACATCAACAGCTGAAATCTGAATTACTTAATTGGCTTGCGAATGAGATTCTCATTCAAGAAGATAAAACATATGCGGTAAAACAAAAAATTGACAAAAAGCTTATAGAGCACCAAGAATGTATCGATGATCTGAATTCCGAAAACAAAATGCTAGAACAGGAAAGTGAAACTTTGCAAAAAATGTTAAAGGAAGATTGTCAAAAAAAGGAAGTAGAAATAAAACGAACTCATAAAGGTTTTTACACATTTCAATGGAAACATAGAAGAAAAACCTGGGACTTTGCCGAAAAACCTCTATTCCTTGATTTTGGAACTCATATATTCAGAGTTATTTCAGAAGATCGATTGCAAAAGCTGAGTATTTCGGATTTTATTCAAATAATAAAAAGCTGGCAATAACTCAGAATAGAGGTATACGTTTTTAGATATTTCCAATGCAACGGCCTATCATTCCGGCATGCTTAAGAAGCTCTGCTCATGATTCGCAAGTACTCGCTCTCCTGTTGATATCCCAGAATGAAAAGCCTTAAGCACCCCACGGCAAGAGCCGGAATTCCGGTACGCTTTGCTCAACGCCTTCCCCGGCCTTCCCTTCACCCGCCCCGTATTTTCGGCCGCCTAATAGCCGATCCAAAGCGAAAACCCGGAACAGGCTCCGGTCAGCGCTTCCTTGTTTCACTGACCTTCCCTGCATTCCTGCACTTGCCATTAGCCTGCCCACAATTAATAATTTTACAGGTAGTTTAAGGTATTTTCCAGTGCCCCGGCACATTCCCCGGACCGCCTGCAACGCTCCCTAAACCCGTTCGCCCACTCACGGGAAACGGTCGCTTGTTTCGCCGTAACAGGGGAAAGAGCCTTTAGGCACCGCACGGAAAAGAGCCATCCTTGCGTTTCACTCCAGTCCTGCACTTTTCCTGTAGCCCGCACACAAATACAGCTTTATAGGTATTAATGACTTTACAGGTGGAAAAACCAAAAAGAAACCCAAGATCGCCGGCCTCCCCACAAAACCCTCCCTGGGAAAAATGCAAGATCAAGATGAATGCCCCGGAGCAATCATTTAACAGGTAAGTTTTACTGGACTTACAGTTGCCGTGGCAATCCTGCATTTTATCCACGGCCGTCAGTTTCATTGGTTTCTTTTCTTTTTTTCCCTTTTTTCTTTTCTTTTGAGGGAAAGTTATTTTACTATTTAAAAACAATTGAAAGCATTTTAAATCCAATTGTTAATAGCATTTTCAAACCAAAGGTATTTTCCTCCAAATACAAATAATTCTGATGATATAGATGGAATTTATTTAACTATATAAAACACCCCAGTGGGGTGTTCATGGGGTGAAACTTATTTTCAAGTCCTCCACATTTGCAAGACCGGATCTGTATCGAATACAAGACATCCGGAATAAGAAAAACTTAAAACTTAACGCAAATGTTTGGAATCAATCAAATCACCTGGTCAGAATTTTTATCCTTTCTTATGCTACTCTTGCTAGCATGGTATATGCTTCTAATCGCGTACTGCTGGTCCCGGTCAAAACAAAAAGGAAAAGATCGGCACTTTGAAGCAAGTGATTCAGAACATACCTCCGGTGGTGGATTTCAGCCCATCGCAGTTTATTCCCACGAACTACCGTCAAAAATCTTACCGGTAAATCCAGTCGAGAACCAGCGGATTGAAGCCTCGATGTACGAAGAAACGGGTATGGATGAAGGCATGGCTCTGGATCATTTTACCAACAAGAACAATCCGGTTCTGGCGGCAAAAATCGACGAATATCAATATCAGCAATAATCCATTAAAATTTAAAATTATGAGAAAACAAATGCATGCGATTTATCGCAGGGGCATGGCAGCTGTAGCTATGCTGATTTTTGGAGTGTATAACGCAATGGCACAAAGTTCAGCAGGAATCGATCAGGCGACCACGGAAGTTAATTCCTATGTGGATCCGGTGGCTAATCTGATCATAGCCATCGGAGCAGTAGTGGGCCTGATCGGCGGTGTGCGTGTCTACATCAAATGGCAGAGTGGGGACCAGGATACTCAAAAGGCCATCATGGGATGGTTTGGTGCCTGTCTCTTTCTGATACTGGTTGGTGTGGTAATCCGCTCATTCTTTGCTTAAAAAATTACCGGTGAGGAGAGCCGGACAGTGTGACCAGGTAGTTATTGAGGGACGGTCCCGTATCGTTCCTCAATCTTCCCTGATCATCAAAACAAATAGAAGAAATGAAAACATACACCATTCAAAAAATCGATACCAACCTTTACATCAAAGGATTTTCCGGGCAGCTGGTTTTCCTGGCACTTTACGGAATCCTGGCTGCACTCATTCTCTTTGTAATCCTTTATATCGCTGTTGGAACTTTTGTGTCAGTAGTCGTTTGTGTACCTGCTTTTTTTGCCTGGTTATACCGGCTCAACCGTATCCAGAGAGACTACGGGCACCGGGGCTGGCATAAGAAGCGGATTGCCCGCCAGCTCCCTGAGTTTATCACCATCAAACAACGCATTTATCAGTAGTAACATGAGAGTAAAACCAATACAAATCAGTCTGCCTGTACTGGGATTTGACGGAGATATCCTGATCTCCAATAACCTGGATATGGGATTCGGACTGCGACTATTTTTACCGGAGTTGTTGTCTTGCAGCACGGAAAAATTATACATGCTTCACGATACCTTTCAGCGGGTAGTAAACATCCTACCGGAAAATACCCTGCTTCACAAGCAGGACTTCTTTTTCCCCGAAGATTTTTCCGCAAATCACGATACGGCATTAAAGAACCAACAAAGCTTAACGGGAAACTATCTTGATCATTTTCAGGGAAGAAGCTACCTGAAACATGAATGCTACCTCTATGTGAGTTTGTTGAATACCGGCCTCTTAAAAAACTACCTGGGCTCTTCGCTGATTTTTTCACGCAAAGCACGGCTGGAAGAAGCCCGGCTACAGGAAAAGATCCGGGAACTGCAGACCAACCTGGCCTCGATCTTCCGTCAGGCAGGAATAGAAAGTATACTGATAACCAGAGAACAAGCCATGGGGACAGAATCTGAAATTGGCCTGATTGAGCGCTATCTGACTTTGAATTTCATTGAAGGACAGCCTCTGTTGGGAGGAATTGATTTCCGGGACAGGTTACGGGTGATGGACCGCTTTGTGGAGATTCTCAGTTTGAGTGACCATTCGCACTTGCCATCAGAAGTACGCCCCACAAGCGGCCATCCCCGCACCGGGCTGCCCGTGTCGCTGGTGTATCCGCTGAGCTGGCACCTGCCGTATTCACATATTACCAACCAGTTTATCTATGTGCCGGGACAACAGGAAGTAAAAGCAGGACTGGAAGGCGATTACAAAAAGATCTACAGCCTGTCAAAATTTTCCTCGGAGAACAAGGTCAATGCCAGTTTAATTGAAAATTTTCTGGACACCGTGCAAACCTCGGGAGAGAAGATCGTTAAAACCCACTTTAATGTGACACTACTTGATACTTCGATCTCAAATTTGAAGAAAATCAAAAGTGAAGCGGCCACGGCTTTTTCCCTGATGAACTGTTTCCCTTACCAGCATACTTTTGATCTGCCGTTTTTGTTTTTTGCCGGATTGCCCTTCAGTACTCAGCTGCCCGAAACAGAACTGTTTTTGACCCAGGTGCCGCAAGCCTGCTGCCTGACCAATTTTGAAGGCGCGGTCAAGAACTCTGGTTCAACATTTACTATTCACCTGTCGGATCGGATGGAAGGCTGCCCGGTAAAAATTGACCTGTCGGACGAGCCCATGAAAAAGCACCTGATCCATAACCGCAACAAAATCATTATCGGCGGATCGGGATCCGGAAAATCCTTTTTTACCAATCACCTGCTGCGGCAGTATGCCGAAAGTAAAAACTGCCATGTTGTATTGCTGGATGTGGGGCGTAGCTATGAGATCCTGACCCGCTACCTTGATGAACGACTAAAGGAAAAAGGCGGGGCGAAAATGATTGAGTTCTCAGAGACGAATCCCATTTCCTTTAATCCTTTTGTGGTGGATGGAACCCCGGACCTGGAACGCCGGCAAACCATTCTGTCGGTTATTTACACTATCTACAAAGAACAGCTTACCGAAATGGAAAAGGATGTAATTGCTTTTTCGGTTAACCGCTATTTTGAGACAAAACGTAAAAAGAAACGTTCGTTTAACGATTACTACGAGTTTTGCAAGGACATCATTCCACGGCTTGCCAGGGAAGAATCCATAGAGTTTAACAGCAACGAATTTTTCTTTATCCTCAGTAAATACTACAAGGGAGGAGAATACGATTACCTGCTGAATAAGCCCATGCAAACCGATGAGTTTTTCTCGTGCCCATTTCTTGTTTTTGAACTGGATGCCATCAAAGACCATCCGGTAATTTTTCCGGTGGCCACGCTGATTATCATGGATATTTTCCTGCAGAAGATGCGAAAGCTGAAACGCACGCGAAAAGTGATCTGTCTGGAAGAAGCCTGGAAAGCCATTGCCACGCCACAAATGGCCGATTACCTGAAGTATTTTTTCAAAACCATCCGAAAATTTTTTGGTGAAGCCATGGTTGTAACACAGGAAGTGGATGATGTGATCTCATCACCCATAATCCGTGATGCTATTATCAACAATGCCGATACAAGGATTTTGCTGGACATGGGCAAGTTCAAAAACAAGTTCGATGAGATCAGCCGCTTCCTGGGATTAAATGCTTTTCAAAAAGAACAAATCCTGTCGATCAATAAAAATCTTCCATCCAACCGAAAATTTAAGGAGGTATTTATCTCGCTTGGAGAATATTCCCGTGTATTTGCCCTGGAAGTTAGCCGGGCTGAATACTATTGTTACACCACCGAACAAACCGAAAAGGAACAAGTGCTGGAACAACTGATTGCAGACCAATCTATTCTTGAGATCTTAAAACAAATGTAAAACCATAAAAACAAAAAGAACATGAAAAATCTAATCGTCTTCATTTTAATTGTCATTCTTGCAGTAGCTGCAAGTACAAGCAAAGCTCAGACTCCGGTAACGGATGTCGGAGCCGGAATACAACGCGAAGCCCTCTGGACACAGGAAGAAGGAATCCTTTCCAAAATCAACCTGTACAATGTGCTGATCAAAGCCCTGAACGGTGATATCAAAGGACTTACCGGAGAAATATTAGGCATCGATCAGAAAATGCTGGAAAGCCTGGAGAAAGTTTCCCTGCTGATCAAAGACTACAAACGTATAAAGGAGACCAAAGATATCCTGCAGCAGATCATCGCTATCTATACCGACAAAGTGCCTCTATTAGTACAGGACGGAAATTTTACCACCCAACAGGCGGCTGCCATTGTGCAGAGTTTTGACCTGATTCTGGATGATAGTAAAGCATTGGTCACATCGATTTTAAATATCATCGTTAAAGACAACCTGTTTATGATGGATGATAAACAGCGCTACGATGCCATTAACGGAATCTACCTGAGTGTAAAACAACACTACGGAACCATCTGCTACCTGCACAACAAATTGATGTATGCTTCCTACCTGAAAAGCTATGACAGCGGCGACCTGGAAGGTTTTGCCATGTATTACAGTCTGTATCACTAATCAACTTAGACACAATGAAACGAATAACAATACTGCTTATGATGGTTCTATTGCTTTTTGCGGCAGCAGAACAGTCAAAAGCACAGCTGATTGAGATTAAACCCTGGCACGGTTACTATCCTGAAATGGAAGGAACTTATCCGCTGACTTTTATTGCCTTTACCGGCTGGTTGATACCTATACCTCATGTTTTTGTACGTACCTGGCCAACGCATTATTATGTGGAAGTAGGAGCACTTCCGGTTACCGATGGAGGAGAAATTGCGGGAGAGCTCAAAACAGGTCTTTTACGAATTGTCGCCAAGGCCATCGAACGCAGCCAGATGAAAGGCAGGCAGGAAGAAACAGAAGGAATAAAAGTCAATACGGACTTTACCCAACAGATAAGTGATAAATTATTTGATGCCCGCTCGGACGAACTGAGTGATATCTACAAGCTGGCAGCACAGTTTCTCAAACTCTATCAAAAAGTGAATAAGCTGGGAAGCCTTAAGAACTCAGCAGAAATTCACTCAATCTATGAGGAGGAAGCTGATCAGCTATTAATGCAGTTTATAATGGTCAACCTGTTTCAGACCGAACATGGAAGCAAACTGGATGCTTTTACCAGCATCAGCAGGGAGATGTGGAACCTGCTGGGAGAGCTGGATTATACCCACGGCAAACTGCTCTTTTTTAACAGCTACAACAGCCAGCCGCTGAGCTATTCTTTTTTGAGCAAATAAATATTAACCGATTAACAAAAAAGTATGCTATTACAAGTACTGACAACCAATGATTTTTTTGCTTTTACCGATACACTGGTGGACTCCGGTGTTAACCATGCCCGTATACTGGTAGATATGGCACGAGCCATTGGCGGGATCGCAGCTTTCTTTTACATCTCTAAACGGATTTATGAGCAACTGATCGCAGATAATCCGGTATCTATTCTTCCATTGCTACGACCTTTTGCGCTGGTGCTGGTGATCACCTTTTGGGGACCTTTTGTGAATATGCTACTGGCACCCACAAAAGGATTGACCCATTTATCGGAAGCCGTTTATGCCGATAAAAAGCACATTGTAAAAGAGCGGCTGGAGGACAAACAGCAGGCTATTCTAAGCACTGATCTTCCCCTGTTTTATGAGAACGAAGAGAAGGAAGCCGATCTCTGGGACAAAGGGGTGAACCTGATCCTGACCACTTACAACATATTTAGCGGAAGGGCGATTCAAAACCAAATCAACTTTTATATCATGGATGCCACCCGGCAACTGCTGGAATCCTTTTTTGAAGTGCTGGTTTACCTGATTGCTTTTTTGCGAACGGTGTTTTGCGTGTTACTGGTGATCTTTGGACCGCTGGTATTTGCCCTGTCCATTTTTGATGGTTTTCAGGACAACTACCTGCAATGGATTGCCAGGTTTATCAATGTCAACCTTTATTTGCCCATTGCTTTGCTGATCCTTTCTATCGTGCAGGAGATCCTGATCTTTGTACTGGAAATGGAAATTGCCCAGATCAACGCCATGCTGATTTATGAGCCCAAACTGTTTTTTGTTTCCAACCTGATTGTTCCCGTTTGCGGAATCATCGGAATGGCCATGGTACCCAAGATCTCATCATGGATCATCCATGCTTCAGGAACCAATTCCGGTGGAGGCAGACTGGTGCGAACAGCAGCGGTGATGGCTATTACCAAAGGTGCCATGAAGTAGCAGGCAATGCCTGTGATATTTAATGAGGGACATTTGAGTTTCAATCACGGCAGGAAACAAACAGGAAAACATTAATCAATATTAAAAAATGCATAAACAATTTGATATACAACGTAAGTTCCGCTTTATCGTTTACGTGCTGGTTTTAATCAGCTTCTCGCTGATCGGTGTAAGCAGTTACATTTTTTATGAATCTGTACAACTGGTGGAGCTTTCCAAAGAAAAAATCTATGTGCTGGATAACGGTAAATCGCTATTGGTAGCCCTTCGCGAAGATATCAGTGAGAACCGTGATGCCGAAGCCCGGGATCATGTAAAACGATTCCATGAACTGTTTTTTACCCTGGAACCCGATAAAACCTACATCGAAAACAATGTTCGCGAAGCATTGTATCTGGCCGACCGGAGTGCGATGGAGCAATATCAGGCTTTTAAGGAGAACAACCTGTATAACCAGGTGATCGCTTCTGATATCAGCATGACCTTACAGACGGATTCCATTCGGCTGGATTTTTCAGCATATCCCTATCGCTTTACGTTTATCGGAAAACAAAAGATCGTTCGTAAATCCAACATCACCATTCGCAGCTTAAAGACCTCCGGTTACCTGAGAAACATCTCCCGTACGGACAATAATCCGCATGGCTTTCTGATGGAAAACTGGCGGATCGATGAAAACAAAGACCTGGAAAGCATACGCAGAAAATCTTTCTAAAAACTTCAACAATGAATAATCAAAACAACATTCCAAATCCGAAAGATCACAGCCGTTTTACCCGCTGGGTAAACGATCTGGACGATAAAGACAAAAACCTTGATCCTCTGAAACGAAAAAGCAAATGGATTTTGATTACTGCTTTTCTGTTCGCCCTGTTCGCCATCTCTTTTATCTGGTTCCCGACAGGAAAGGTAAAACCACAGAAAGTGGAAGCACCAATAGCCGGACCGTTAACCGATGCACCAACAAACGGTGGCCATTCTGCTTTTGAACTGCCCGTTGATTCATTTGAAAACCAATTAAAATCGTACATCAATGAAAAAAATTTTGATAAAGAATAAAGCGCTGTTTATCCTTCCTCTGGCATTATTGCCCTTTGTGATTTTGATCTTCTGGGTATTGGGTGGAGGAGGAGCTTCAGAGGAAAAAAAGAAGCTTGCACAGTCACCGAATAAAGGAATAAACTATGACCTGCCGGATGCCGATAATTCCATTGAAATCTATGATAAAATGGAAGCTTATCAGAAGGATGAATCACAATTGGCACAGGTGCCTGAAGTTGACGTAAATGATACAACGAAGCAGGACGAAGTCAGTAATCAGGATACAATGAAGCAGGACAACACCATGTTGGATGAAAATGCCAATCAGAATGAAATTCTTGCTCATATCCGAAATAAAGAAAAGCAGGTGCAACAGGAACTGCAAGGAAAACCGGAAGTTCGAAAGAGTGGGAAAAAACCATCTCCCCAATACCAGAATAAGCCTATTAAACCTGTAGTTAAGAAACAGGCTGAAACAACAAAATCAGTTACGTCGACAGAACCAACAACAGGCATTGAAGAACTGGATGAGATCATCGATGAAAACATCGTGCTTAACCGAAGAAATGATTCTCTAGAATATACGCTTCAACAAGCGCAGGGACGCTTGCAACGGATCGAGGCCATACAAAACCGGTCCTTTACCCTGGAGAAGAAAAGGTCATCCGGATTTAATCCAAAGGAGACGCCGAAGCAAGAGCTGATCAAAGCAGAGATTTATGAAACCGCAACGGTGTTGAATGGTAACCGGGTAAAACTTCGTCTGCTGGAAGACACCTGGATCAATGCTCAGAAAATACCACGTAACACATTTCTATACGGGATCTGCAAGATCAAAAACGAACGGCTTCTGATCGAAATCACCCAAATGCCTGTTCAGGAAATCTTTGTCCCGGTAAAACTCACGATCTGTGATCTGGATGGACTGGAAGGGGTGTATGTGCCGGATAATGCTGCCCGCAAAGTCTACCAGGAGGTGGGAGCTTCTACCAATACTTCTTCACTGATGGGAGTTACAAACAATCCGCTGACCTATACAGGAATCCGTGCAGCCGACCGGGCTGCCCAAACCATGCTCAAACGGGTACGCCTGAAAAAAGTAACCGTCAAGAAAAACACACTTGTTTATATCATCAATCAAAAATAATCGTCATGAAACAGTCACTATTAATTATCGTATATTTTTTCTTTTCACTGGCAATAAATGCCCAGAACCAAATAGAAATCTGCCAAAACAAAACAACACACCTGATTGCAAAGGAGAAGATCACCTATGTACAGGTTGGAGATCCTGATAAACTAATTGCGGAAGTCGTTCCCGAACAACCGAATATGGTCCGGGTAAAAGCTGTGGATGATTTTGAGGGAGAATCCTCGATAACGGTAGTGAGTGCCAATCGCTCGTATTCCTTGTTTGTAAAATATTCTGATGCGAATAAGATTTCTTATCAACTGGAAGATTTTATCGGACAGATTGCCGGAAATATAAATATAGGACCGGTACCGGAATATCTGCTAAAAGAATTGTGTGGCCAGATTCTCAATGATTGTACGCAAAAACCGATTCAGACAAAAAGCAAAAAAGACGGTATTATTTTTCGTTTGAGAAATCTTTATCTAAAACAAGACCTGCTATTCTTTGAGCTGGAAATCACCAACACCACTAATATCGTTCTGGATATGGAGGCCATTCACTGGTGGATCGATGACAGGAAGCAGGTAAAAGCCACTAATGCGCAGGAATACCAGGTGAAAGAATTGTACCGGCATTACAAATGGGAGCGCATCCCTGCTAAAACCACACTTCGGGAGGTTGTAGTATTACCCAAGTTTATTGTTCCCGATAAACGCATCTTAAAGATCGAACTTCTAGAAAAAGCATTGGGAAACACCGGACGCAAACTAACGTTGGAGGTGAAAAACAAAGCCATCCTAAAAGCCAACTCATTCTAATCAGGAAAAATGCAAAACGAATCCAGGGAATTACAACGTCTGCACGAGGGCTTCAGGTTCTTTTCTTACCTGCTGCTCTTTGTGGCACTTTATATCAGTCAGCTTCCTTTTTTTATTGAGAAAGGATTGTATATCCCTGAATTCTCTCCGATAACCGAAAAGCTATTACGCATCCGCTTTTTAGGAGACACAGTGCTGGCAAAGACGGTGTGCCTTGTTTTTCTGGTAACAACCTGTATTGGAACCAAAGCTAAAAAAGACCGCGATCTGAAAGTTTCCAGTATCGTGATTCAGATTTTGATCGGACTGGCAATGTATTGGGGAAGTTTACTGATTTTAAAAACACCACTTATGTATCTGTTACTTTCCTTCTTTGGCTTTGTACTGCTGAACATCGGTTTTGACAACATCTCCAAACTGATCAATGTGAATTTGATGAAAGACCGCTTTAACCTCGAAAATGAAAGTTTTCCGCAGGAGCAGGCCTATGAGGGCAATGAGTATTCTGTCAACCTGGAAACTCTTTATCAATACCAAAACAAACAATACGAAGGCTGGATTAATGTGGTCAATCCTTTTCGGGGAACCATTGTCATCGGTACGCCGGGATCCGGAAAATCCTATTCCGTAGTGATTCCTTTTATCAAACAACATTTGGAGAAAGGCTTTGCCATGTGCGTGTATGATTTTAAATATCCCGATCTGTCGCAGGTAACCTATAACTATTTTCTTAAAGCCAAAAAGGGAAAAGCCTTACCGGAATCTGCCGGATTTTATGTGATTAATTTTGAGAACATCCGCAAATCCTTTCGTTGCAATCCGCTGGCACCGGAGCTGATGGAAAGCCCTATTGATGCTTTTGAATCTTCACGAACCATACTCTATAACCTGAACCGCGAATGGATCCGCAAGCAGGGAGAGTTTTTTGCCGAATCAGCCATTTCTTTTTTTGCAGCGGTAATCTGGTTTCTGAAAAAGTATAAGAAAGGGGAATATTGTACCCTGCCTCATGCCATGGAGCTGCTTCAGTTGGATTACGACGATCTGTTTACCATTCTGGCCAGGGAAAAGGACGTGGAAAACATCGTCAATCCATTCGTGAACGCACATAAACGAGGAGCGATCAAGCAGCTGGAAGGTCAGTTGGGAAGCCTTAAAATAGCCATCTCCAAGATTATCAGTAAAGAAATTTACTGGATCTGTTCAGGCAATGATTTTTCACTCGACATCAATAATCTCAAACATCCCAAAGTCGTATGTCTGGCCAATAATCCCCTTCGCATTGAAATGTATGGAGCCGTACTGTCACTGTTTATCACACGGATGATGAAAGTAATCAATCAGAAAGGGCAGCATAAGTCATCCTTGATCTTTGATGAGCTTCCGACGATTTATTTTCGGGGACTGGACACTATGATAGCTACAGCGCGCAGCAACAGAATATCCACACTGGCAGGGCTACAAACTATTGACCAGTTGATCCGGGATTATGGAAAGGAGCAGGCCAACGCCATGCTCACCAATATCGGGAATGTTTTTGCGGGGCAATCCATTGGCGAAACAGCAAAATTTATACAAAACCGGATGGGGAAGATCCTGCAGGAACGTCAAACCATCAATATTAACCGGGAACTCCAAACTTCAACCTTTACAACCCAGATGGATTTTCTGGTACCGGAAGGAAAGATTGCCACACTACCGCAAGGATATATGGTGGGGCAGGTGGCCGATAACTTTGGTCAGCAGGTGAGCCAGCGCAATTTTAACTGCCTGATTGATGTGGATACCCAGGCCATCGAAAAGGAAGAGCAACAATTTAAAGATATCCCGGACATCTACAGTTTCGACAATATTGGCAAGGTGCTGGAAAACAACCGCAACAAGATCTGCAACGATATAATGGAAATACTCCGGGATGAAACCTGGTAACACCAGAGACAGCCAATTTATTAATCATTTAAAAATTTAATTATGGAACAAAGTACCCGTATTAAAAAAGAAGAAATCCCCTTTGACAAACTGGAAAAGGTAGGTGTAAACAAAGATTTTGTGAATCGCATGGATGAGAATGAGCTCAAGGATTTTCTGAACGGATTCCGTTCTCAAAAACTTTATACCATTAATGCCACCATTAATGATGAACAGAAGCGTATTCCAGCCAAACTTCGCTTAAAAAAAGAGGAGGACGGAACCATCAAAGTAAAAGTACATCCGATTCAGCGTTTGAGTATTCCCGAGAAATACATGGGACATAAATTTACCGATGAAGAACGGAACAAACTGGTGGCGGAGCGTAACCTGGGGAAAACCATCGAGCTCACCGGCAAGAATGGTAAAAAGGACAGTTATTACCTGGCACTCGATCCGAAAACCAATGAGCTGATTCCACTGCGTACAAAAAACATCAAGGTGCCGGACAAGATCAAAGGAGCAACACTGTCGGCCGAACAAAAGCAAAAACTGGCCAGGGGAGAAAAAGTTTATCTCGATAAAATGACCGGAAGAAACGGAAAGCAATTTGGAGCTGCGTTACAGGTGGATGCCGCGAACCGAACCATTAATTTTTCGGAATTCAAACAGGAAAAAGCCCAGGATAAGAAGCTGGCAAAAAGCAAAGGCGTACAACAGGAGATGGGGTAATTCCACGACCTGAAATGACCCCGGAATCCACTAATGAATAACTACGGGGGAGGGGAATGCAAGATGTGCATTTGTATATACAAATGCCTTGTCATCTTGCCCGGCAGGGGCCGGACGGTTTTTCCAAAACCGACAAGGATTCCCCTCCCCCTAAAACAATAATTGTAGCTACGAATGCCAACAAAATCGACTGAAAAAGACAAACGGGATCAGATGCTGCTCGTAAGGGTAAGCAGGGATGAAAAGCTTCGGATAAAGGCCTTGACCCGATCCGAAGGTTATCCCTGTATGAGCGATTATGTACGATCCCGGATCTTCAGACGATTGGACAAGAAGGTTATTTCGTTGAATGAAAATACCAGTCAGCAACTGCAGGAATTGGATTTTGAACTCAATAAAATCGGTGTCAACCTAAACCAGCTTTCCAAAAAAATGAATTCTTTTTCCGGCTATAATGTTGGCGATAACGACCGGCAATTGCTAAAACAAGCTTTTCAGATGATGATGAAATGCCTTGCTTTTCTGCAAGAGCAACTTAACTAATCCTTGCTATGGTTATCGTAATCCATCAGTCGTCCAGTACACAAAATGCTTTGTCCTACAATGAAAAGAAAGTGGAACAAAAGAAAGCTGTATTTTATAAAAGTGCCAATACGCCAACCATCAATCCTTTTGCCGGAACCAAACAGAACCGCTTGAATACCCTTAAAAAGATTGAGGATATGAATACCCGTGTAAAATGTAAAGGACTGCATATTTCTGTAAATCCGACGGTGACAGATCTGGTAAAACTGGGAGACACTGGCATCCGTACCGAAATCGGAAACCTGATGGAACACCTGGGCTATGGTAACCAACCTTACTTTGTATATAAACACACCGATTTGGACCGGACACACTTTCATATTGTTTCCACGCGTATTGACAAAACAACGTTCCGAAAGATCAGGGATGATTACGAGAAACAGAAGACGCAGCGGTTTATCAAATCGCTGGAACAAAAATACGATCTGACGAAAGAACAAAGCCAGGTTCAATCCAATCTGAAATTTTCTGCAGGAAGCAGAAACCTGAAACAAAACCTGGAGAGTTTGTTTTACCAGCTGAATCAGATTGATTCTATAAGTACTAAACAACTTTACAACAAATCTCTGGAGCTTTTTAATGTGGAAGTCCGGAAATCGGGAAGAGGACACGTTGTTTTTATTACCGATGAAAACGGAAGCCCGATTCGTTATCCCATTCGGCTTTCTGAATTTGAAGAAAGGCCACGATTTCATATTTCACAAAGTGCTGAACAGGAGCAGCAAATTGCTTCGCCCATGATTGACGAATTTCAGTTGGCGCAATGGGCAAGGGATGTGAACCGGCTGATAGAGCGGAGTAACCGGCGTAAAAAGGAACCAACTATGAAATATAAGGTGAAGAATAGGGATAAGGGTATGAGCCGGTGATGATTTATGTTGATGAGATTTTGAGTATTGAGTAAGCCTCTTAATTCTCATCTATTTAACTACTTAGATAGCCTAGTTTTAATTCAATTTGAGACTTCCTTTCCTGTGGAACTTTTAGCCAATACAGTGCTGGTTCTAATGCCGAAAAGACTTGGTACTTTGAAGAATGTTTATAGCTCCTAACATACTGTACGGCTTTGTTGAGCAATGATTCGGAAGTAAGAATGGCAAATTTATTCAATCCCGTATCATCAATATTATCAAATACAATATGGCTAAGATCTTCAATTTCTTTAAAATTTAACTCGGTACTTGCGTTTCGAATATCAATTAAGATAGAATATTCCTTCTGAAAAAATGGATTACTTTTTAAATTGTTAATTACTCTTTCAACACTTTGCTGATCGAGTAAATTGTTATGAGAAACAATTATTAATCCTAGACTTTCAACGATATGAAGATTCTCACTTGAAGACAACATTATTTCTTAATTGGTGATATCGGGGTTAAAGTAAGCGATTTTTTATAATTGAATCACTGTAAAAAGTAATAATAGGTGGAATATTGCCACTAAATCCTGTCAAAGTTATTTCACCGTCCGGGAAAGTCAATGGCGGCTGAGATACCTCATTTTTAGCCAGCCGCCCTTCGGGTGCGTTCAGTTTTTTGTTGCGTTAACTTCACAAAAAACAGACATGCACCATTGACAAGAATCCATCCGGCTCAATGGCATGCGCCAAAATTTAATGGCGTGCCAGAAGCTGAAATAAATCCGCAGGGCAGCGGTGGATTCAATGAGTAAATTTGATATTTATGAAACAGTAACTAATTTGATTGTAGAACGTCTTGAAGCAGGTGTAGTACCATGGCACATGCCTTGGAAAACTGCCAGTGCCATTCCTCGTAACCTGGTTTCCAAAAAGCCTTACCGGGGATTTAATTTCTGGTACCTGCTTAGCTTTGGTTTCGAGAGGCCTTATTTTCTTACTTTCAAACAGGTTCAGAATCTTGGTGGAAAGATCAAAAAAGGATCTTCATCATTTATGATTGTATTCTGGAAAATGGTGGAATACGAAAAAGATGATGAAACCAAAGAAATTCCTATGCTTCGTTATTACCGGGTATTCCATGTTGACGATGTGGAAGGCCTCGATCCTGACAAGATTCCTGAGAATACAGCTCACGATCACGAGTTTGATCCGATTGCTTCATGTGAGCAGTTGATTGAATTTTGGTACGATTCTCCGGTTATTAAAACTGGAATGCAAAAGGCCTGTTATATTCCAGCTTTGGACGAAGTTCACATGCCTGATCCTCGTACATTTTTCAAGGATGAAGAGTATTACAGTACGATTTTCCACGAACTATGCCATGCAACAGGAGCTCGCAAGCGTCTAAATCGCCACGAACGGTTCTCAAGTCTGAACTTCGCGGACTCTGGATATTCTCAAGAAGAGATGGTTGCCGAGATGGGAGCAGCTTACCTCTGCGGTATTTGTGGCATTGAAAATTTCACTATCGATAACAGTGCAGCTTATATTCAAGGCTGGTTGAAGAAGCTGAAAAGCGATAAGAAGTTTATCGTAATGGCTTCTGGATTAGCTCAAAAGGCTGTTGATTATATTCTGGATCATCAGGATTCGAATTCTAAACCGGTTCTTCCTAAGCCTAAAAAGAAGAAAAGTAAATCAGCTTCTCTTTCCATGAATTTCTGATTATAAGCTAATGTTACCCTCCAATTTTTAATTTCTTCTAAGCTTATATGTGTAAATAATAGAGTGTGTTAGATTGTCATCTTGCAGGTTTTACTAATATTAGCACAACAGAAAAAACTAATCATGGTACGTGTATTAAAAAAATCAAAATAGGATTTTAGAAAAAGAAATAATCGGAAGTTACCATATGGGGTAACTTTTTTTGTATCTTTGCAATAATGAGAATTATTAAAGAAAGAACTCTAACGGATTATTGCAAATCAAGTAAATACAAAAGTGCGGAAGAATCTTTGAAGGCATGGATTTACGAGGTTAAATTTTCTGTTTGGGATAATGCAAATGGGCTAAAGGCAAAATATCGGAACGCCAGCATTATAAGTTCTAAGCGGGTTGTGTTTAATATAAAAGGAAATGATTATAGGTTGATTGTGGATATTGAATATAAACTCAAGATTGTTTTTATTGTGTGGTTTGGCACACATAAAGAATATGATAAAATTGATGCAAAAACAGTAAGTTATGAAAACTAAAATATTAAAAACAGAGGAAGAATATAATAAAGCATGTGAAAGAATTTATTCACTTATTAATGCTTCAGAGGATGCAGTTGAACCAAACAGCCCGGAAGGTGAAGAAATGGAGTTGCTTTCATTGTTGGTTGAGAAATACGAGCTGGAAAATTATCAGATGGACGCTCCATCGCCAATAGAAGCTATTAAGTTCAGAATGGAGCAAATGAACTTGAAACAAATGGATGTGGCTCCACTTTTTGGAGGGAAAACAAGAGTTTCTGAAGTATTAAATGGAAAACGAAATCTAACCCTGAAGATGATAACCTTATTAAACAGATACCTGGGTATTCCATTGGAATCTTTAATGAGTGGGAATAGAGAAATAAAGTTGGATGATGATAAGAAAGAGAAGTTACTTCATATATCTTCCATTAGGGAGTATTTAAGCTCAGGAAGAGCGGCAGTAATTTAATTTTTAATATTTAAGTGAAATATAAAATGAGATAGTAACGAATATTCAGAGAGAGACCCATTGGAGACCTAAAGATTTATGTGTTTTTAAAATATTGGTAATCAGTTCAGTACGGAGGAGGTTCTGCCCCCAGCTGAGTCACACCACTAAAAAGCTTCGAAGAAATTCGGAGCTTTTTTTGTTTCCCAAAATTTTAAATTGAATTAAAACAAGCATCTCAACCAGTACTTGTTTAAAAAGAAACAGGAAATAAGAATGCAAATGCAAGCATCCGATTCATTATTTCCTGTATCCGATTTATTTAGTTTTTACCTGAATAATTGAGAACGGGCCATTGCCATCTTTTTAAAACAACTCCGAATAGTGTCTCAGAAACACTTCCATTTTTTAAGGTAACCTGGTATTCTCCTTCATTAGCTCTGAAGGTAGGCCAATATATTTTGCTGATTCCCGATTCTTGTGGTAAGCTTTTTTCGAAAACCACTTCCCCGGTTTTGTCTTTAATCTCAATTTTAGTTTCCCCTTTCAATGTTTCTCCAATCTGGTACCAAATTTCTAAACCATTGGGTTCGTTGGGGGAGTTTAGATGATTGCTTCCGGTCATTTGATAATTTCCCCAGGTTGCCTGCTGCGAGAAGTTCATTTGAGGTTTTGGTTCAATGTCGAATAAATGCAACTCTTTCTTTTCAACGTCGGAAGTAAGCTGTTGTAGCGGACTGATATCGGTGATCCACGCCGCCCGGCCGTAGGTGCCAACAATCAAGTCGTTTTCCCGCGGGTGAATCAACATGTCTTTTACAACCACATTGGGCATATTGGCGTTAAACGACGACCAGTTTTCGCCTTTATCTGTCGAGACATAAACGCCCAAATCATTTCCTGCAAAAAGAAGATTTGGATTTTTCGCATCTTCAATGATAACATTAACCGGAGCATCAGGCAGTCCATTCGTGATCTTCTTCCATGATTTTCCATAATCGTAGGTTACATAAATGTGTGCGTCAAAAATATCATCAGTAAAACCACATTTCGAAATGTAAGTTGTACCCGCGTCGTGGTTAGATGGAAACACTTTGCTGACCCACATTTTGGCAGGAGCTCCTGCTTTTTCAAGATTTGAAGTCAGATCTGTCCAGGTGTGTCCAAAATCAGTTGTCAACTGAACATGGCCATCGTCGGTGCCCACCCAGATTACGCCTGCTTTTAGGGGAGATTCATCCAGAGTGGTGATAGTGCAATATTGAATATGTCCTTTGCCGTGAATTTTTTCCGGATCATTGTCGGTCAAGTCCGGACTGATTTCTTCCCAGTTTTCGCCGCGATCCAGAGATCGTAATACTTTTTGTGCTCCGGTGTAAATTATTGCGCTGTTGTGCGGCGAAATCGCCAGTGGGGTGGTCCAGGTGTAACGATAGCGTTCGCCTTCTTCTGGCTGCGGAAGAATTGACTTTCTTTCGCCTTTTTCCTGGTTAATTCTAATATGAGAGCCAAACTGCGTTGTTGAATAGATCGTTTTATTGTTTTCCGGATCAACTTTCGAGTACATACCGTCCCACATGCCAGTGATAACCCAATCGGCCGGCGTAATTTGCCCCGACCAGCCATTCGATGGCGCTTTCCATGTTTCATGATCTTGCAGGCCAATATAAATGTTGTAAGGCGTTTCATTATCCGCTTCAACCGTATAAACTTCGCCGAGTGGCAGGTGGTAGTAGTGATTCATAGTTTTACCGCCATCGAAAGTGGAATAAATCCCACCGTCAGATCCGAGCATCATGTGACGCGGGTCTTTTGGATCGATCCAGAAAATGCGGTTGTCACCAAAGTTGGTTTGAAACAATTCCTGTTCGCGGTATTCAGGCCATGTTTTGCCGCCGTCGAGCGTGTAAAACATATTTACTCCGATTACATATATTTTGTCGGGATCAACAGGATCGATGGTGATTCTGTTAAAACTGTATGCTGCTTTTCCACTCACATCGTTTGTCTCCGGATCGTTAATCCGTTCCCAGCTATCACCGCCATTTTTTGTAATGTAAACTTCACCTCCAATCAAATTGTCGAACGAGTGGTCGGTGTATTCGTCAAATTCTGTTGCAGCATTTGGATCAATTCCTGGTTTTACATTCAGGTTTTGAATAACAGCGACAACTATATCTGGATTGGCGCGATGAATATCGAGTCCAATTCGTCCGAGCGGACCGTTTGGTAAGCCGCCTTCAAGGATTTTCCAGCTTGTACCACCGTCGATTGATTTATAAATTCTGCTTTTCTCACCACCGGGTTCGTAAGTCCATGCCGTACGTGTTTTCTCGTAGGTCGCAGCATATAAAATGTCAGGATTCGAAGGATTGATCACCAAATCTGTAACACCGGTTTCGTCGTCAACATACAAAACTTTATCCCAGCTTTTTCCGCCGTCGGTAGTTTTAAATACTCCTCTTTCTTCGTTTTTCGAAAACAGGTGTCCCATTGACGCCACCCAAACAATATCGGGATTTTTCGGATGGATTACCACTTTTGCAATGTGATGCGAATCGTGTAAACCCATATTTTTCCAGGTCTCGCCGGCGTCAGTCGATTTCCAAATTCCATTTCCGTAATAAGATGAGCGTGCATTAAAAGCTTCGCCGGTTCCTGCCCAAATAACTTCGGGATCGGAAGGGGCAACAGCAAAATCGCCAATGGAAGAGGTTTCAAACGAGTTGGAAACACATTCAAAGGTGGTTCCGTTGTTCACCGTTTTCCAGATTCCGCCACTTCGCGGGCCAACATACCACGTGTATTTGTGTTTCTCTCCCGGGTTTTCGGGAACAGCCAGCGAACCCACCCAGGCGCTTATTCTGAAGGCACCGAGATTTCGGTATTGGAATGCATCATATTTTTTCGAAGAAGAGTCCTGTCCTAAAACTTTTGTAATTGGAGAGGCAAGAAGAAAAAGGACAATTAGTAATTTGAAGAAATCCTTCATGATAAAATGCTATTTATGATATTGGATAATTATACTTTATGGTTCAGGTTCATATCTTCTGCGGCGTGTGAACTTTTCTTTTTCGTTGATTGGATTTGCATCCATAACAAAAACACCGCGGCCATGTGTGGCAATAATAAGCATGTTATCGCGTGGGTGAATTTGAAGGTCGTGCACATAGGCAAATGGCAGGTCGCCCAATACATTCCAGCTTTCACCTTTGTTTTTGCTGATGTAAACTGATGCGTCGGTGCCGAGGTACAAAACGTCAGGATTGAACGGATCTTCGCGAATAACATTTACCGGCCCCACAGGAATTTCTCCCGAGATGTCTTTCCATGTTTCTCCAAAGTCGGTCGATTTCCATACATAAACCTGAAAGTCGTCATCGCGTCTGCCGGTTTGTGTCATGTAAACCGTTCCCAACTCGTATTTCGATGCAATTATTCTGGATACCCAGCGATGAGGCACAGCTCCGCTTCTGATTTCATCCCAGTTTTTACCTCCGTCTTTGGTTCTCCAAATCCGGCCATCATCAGTTCCTGCGTAAAGCAGGCCAGCCAGTAGTGGCGATTCGTCCAAGGCCTGAATTGTCTGGTAGTTAATGTCGCCAAATTTATCAGGATCGTTAAAGGTTAAGTCGGGGCTGATTTTTTCCCAGGTACTTCCTTTGTCGATTGATTTCATAACGTATTGGGTCCCGAAATAAATAATGTCGTTGTTGTGTGCTGACATAACTATTGGCGAAACCCATTGTCCGCGTAAAGCCGGCTCATCGGGGTAATTCGGTGGAAGTACCTGTTTGGTGCTTGCAGGATAACTATTCACTTCGGCACGGGCCAGATTTCCGTAATAAACACTGGCGTAAACGGTGTTGTTATCGCGCGGATCAATTACGTGTGTACTTCCTTCGGCTCCCAATGTATGTTCAAATTCAACTTGCCGGGCTCTGTCTCTTCCGTATGAAAGATCTACTGTTCCGTAATAACTGTGATGATCCTGTATCGATCCTAAAACGCGAAATGGAGTGCTGTAATCGAAAGCTACATTATAAAATTGTGCCAGTGGCAGTGGTTCAATCGGGTGTTTCCACGTTTCGCCTGCGTCGTACGAAATGGAAATACCTCCGTCTTGTGCATCAATAATGTAATTCGGATTGTTCGGATCGATCCAAAGTCCGTGATGGTCGGCATGTGGATCGCGAATAGGAGTGAATGTTTTTCCTCCGTCAGTCGATTTATTTAGCCAGATTCCTAAAGTATAAATGGTATTCTCATCTTTCGGGTCAACCCTGATTTGTCCGAAAACCCAACCATAAGTTCCCGAGTGGTTTTCCATATATACTTTTGTTTCAGGAGTTAAACCGCTGGTTTGTTGCCATGTTTCGCCGGCGTCGGTCGATTTGTAAACGGTGGCACCTTTTATTACGTCTTGTTTCTGTCGGTTGTACGAATCCAGTTCTCCTTTTTTTGCCTGGTAGGCAATTTCGTAATTGTCGAGTAAAGCGTAAAGAACATTCGGATTGGTTGGTGAAACATCAATTCCAATGCGGCCACGATCTTTCGCTTCGGGCAAACCTGTGTTGATTTGTTTCCAGTTTTCTCCTCCGTCGGTTGATTTCCAAATGCCGCAATTTCTTGTTTTTTCGAATGTTCTTGGATCGTTCCATTTCAAACGCATTCTTTCCCAACTTGTAGCGTAAATCGTCTCCGGATCGGTAGGATCGAGCACAATATCGAAAACCCCGGTGTTTTCATCTATTTCAAGAATTTTATCCCATGTTGCTCCTCCGTCTGTGGTTTTGTATAAACCACGCTCTTCATTTGGTGTCCATTCGTGGCCGGTTGCTGCCACATAAACGATATCCGAATTTTCAGGATGAACTCTGATTCTTCCGATAGTGTGAGTATTCTCCAAACCCATCACTTTCCACGATTTTCCACCGTCGGTAGTTTTGAATACTCCGCATCCTGCATTTGAGCTTCTGAAAATGTTGGCTTCTCCGGTTCCTACCCAAACCACGTCCTTGTTTTGAGGATCGATGGCAATGTCGCCAATCGAAGCTGTTGGCATTTCGTCAAAAACGGGCTCAAAAGTCGTTCCCTCGTTTACCGATTTCCAAACGCCGCCTGTTGCCGATCCAACCCAAATGGTGTATTGGTTTCCTCTTGGTGAAATCGCTTCAACATCAGTGCATCTTCCGCTAATGTTTATAGGGCCAATGTATTGCCAGTGATTGTCTTTGTAAGGCGATGTTTCAGCTAATTCCTTTTGCTTGCTGAACATTTTAATACGCTCTTTTCCTGATAAAACGGGCTTCTTCTCCTGTGAATAGCCGGCAAAGGAGGCAAGGAGAAAAAGGATTGTAAGTCCTTTTGTAAAGTTGGTTTTTAGATTGTTTCTCATTGATGATATGCTTTTTATTTTGGAAATACGTCTATTGAAAACACATAAAGATAATATCTCGAACATGAATTCGTCATAGTTTTAGTTGATGTGAAAATGACAAGGTATACAATATTTATATAACATTTGGTCGGTGCATCAAGATATTGAGCATCATTATGACAAATGTTATAAAGATGATAACCTTTATTCTGCCGGAGGAGATAGTAAATAGTATTTCGAGTTGTTCTGAAGCCCTGCGTAGAATTGACTCGCAATGAAAGTCAAACCACTTTTAAATGGTTAGAGTAGCAGATGCAATAGGTGAAAATTAGGCATAAAAAATGCCCTCCCGGGCAAAAAGGAAGGGGAAAGCTCTATGGACGCTTTTTGAAGATGATTGATAATTTACAAACCCCTAAACACAAAACCAATCATAAATACAGAAGTCGCTTTCCCCTTTTAAGTTTTACTTATTGAAAATAAAACCAACCATTAAATCAATAGCAAATATAAGGAAATGATTAATTCATAAAAGCCTTATCGAACATAAAATCACTTTTGTGCATATAAAAAAGGTTGGTTTTCCCATATTGGGAAAATCTATTTTTATTTGGGAAATGACACTGTAAACAAAGATGATGCAGTAATGAATATTGAATTATATTTGCGCAAAATTAGATAGCTGTGGGAAGAAGAAAAAGAAATAAGCCGTTTTACGAGAATGTAAGAATTGAAGATATTGGTGCCGAAGGAAAAGCCCTTGCACGAGTTGGCGACGTAGTTGTTTTTACCAAACTAGCCATTCCCGGCGACGTTGTAGACTTACAGGTAACAAAGAAAAGAAAACGTTACCAGGAAGCCATTATTAAAGAATTTAAAGCATACAGCGAAGACCACGCTGAAGCTTTCTGCGAGCATTTTGGTGTTTGCGGAGGATGTAAATGGCAAATTCTTCCTTACGAAAAACAATTGTACTACAAACAAAAACAGGTTCAGGATCAGCTTTCAAGGATAGGGAAAGTGGAAATGCCTGAAATGATGCCTATTCTTGGTTCGGAGAAGAACACTTTCTACAGAAATAAAATGGAATTCACTTTCTCGAACAAACGTTGGTTGAGTTACGATGAAATTGAACGCGATGAAGAAATAAAAGATCCGAATGCGCTTGGTTTTCATGTACCCGGCTTGTTTGATAAGGTGGTGAATATTGATAAATGCTGGTTGCAGGACGATCCGTCGAACCAAATTCGCAACTTTATTTACGATTATGCTATCAAAGAAAAACTATCATTCTTTGACATTCGCGAACAAAAAGGATTTTTAAGAACGCTGATAATCAGAACTACATCAACAGGCGAGTTAATGGTAATTGTAAGTTTCTTTTACGAGGATGAGCCGGCCCGCGAACAGTTGTTAAAGGCGGTAAAAAATGAGTTTCCGGGAATTACTTCGCTGATGTATGTAATTAATACAAAAGGAAACGATACGATTACCGATCAGGATATAGAAGTGTTTTCGGGGCGCGATTATGTGCTGGAAGAAATGGAGGGCCTGAAATTTAAGATCGGCCCAAAAAGCTTTTATCAAACCAACTCTGAACAGGCTTACGAGTTGTATAAAGTTGCCCGCGACTTTGCCGAACTAACCGGAGATGAGACAGTTTACGACCTGTACACCGGAACCGGAACGATCGCCAATTTTGTGGCTAAAAAGGCGAAAAAGGTGGTTGGTATTGAATATGTTCCTGAGGCGATTGAGGATGCTAAAATAAACTCGGAACTGAATAACATCGAAAATACATCGTTTTTTGCCGGCGATATGAAAGATGTACTTAACGAAACATTTATTAATGAACACGGCACGCCGGAAGTGGTGATTACCGATCCGCCAAGGGCCGGAATGCACGCTGATGTTGTGGACACCATTTTAAAAATGGAGCCCAATAAAATTGTTTATGTTAGCTGTAATCCTGCTACGCAGGCACGCGACCTTGCAATGTTCGATTCGTTGTACCAAATTGAGAAAATTCAGCCCGTAGATATGTTTCCCCACACACATCACGTGGAAAATGTGGTAATGCTCAGAAAAAGACTTGATTAATTACGTAAAATAGCCTAACTTGTTGTGGCAAATTGCAATTAAAAGTTGCAAAAAATAAGGGTCGTATTAAGAAGCAGGATGCTTTCTTAATATTGTTATATGTATAATGTTAAACAAGTTTTCTGAAAATCCTAAATTCAAATAATTATGAAAAGAGTATTACTTTTTCTATTTGCATTTGTTCCAATGTTGGCATTTGCTCAACAAGAATGTGTCTATTTTAAAAAAATGGTCAAACTCGAGACTGAGAAGACCGACCTCAATACAACTCAAAGTGATTTTGGCCCCGGATTCGTGGGCGACGAGCTTTGGTACTCGGCATATACCGATGAGGAGATTGAAAAGTTAAATAGTGGTTCTGATAAGGATATTTATTATAATCTGTATGCTACTCCTACCGACTCAAAAGGAAACGTAAAGTCGGGCAAAAGTGTTAAGCTGGCTTCGGCAAGCGAAGGTTATCACGCAGGGCCGGTATCGTATTGCGAAGCCACCGGAGAGCTCTTTGTTACCTTAAGTAACTTCGAAAATCCGGAGGTGCGCAACAAGGTTTATCAGAAGGCTGATATCCGCCTGAAAATTATCATTGCCAAAAAGGTAAATGGCGAGTGGCAGAAAACCGGCGAATTACCATTTAATGATCCAACATATTCTGTTGGTCACCCAAGTGTTACTGTTACTGGCGATACCTTGTATTTTGTTTCAGATATTCCTGAAAAGGGATTAGGAGGAACTGATATATACATGTCGGTTCGTTCAAGTGGAACCTGGGGCGAAATGCAAAACCTGGGCGACGCTGTAAATACGGAGAAAAACGAAATGTTTCCGTTTATTCATAAAGGCAAATTCCTGATTTTCGCATCAAACGGAAGAGGGTCGGGTGATGATCTGGACCTTTATAATGTTGGGTTATTTGGTGATAACATTACCGGAGTTGCTGAACTAACTGAGTTAAATTCTGATGGTGATGATTTTGGTTTTGTAATTCACCCCGATGAGGAAGTGGGGTATTATTGCTCGAATAAATCAGGCGGAATGGGAAGCGACGACATTTATAAAGTGTTGCTCGAAAAACAAGGATCATATGATCTTGAGCTGGTTGTTATGAATAAGAAAACAATGGAGCCGGTAAATGATGCTAAAATTACTTTCGGCGGTGTTGTTGAGTTTATAGCTGGAATTCTGTTTAAGAAAGAATTGGAAAAAGATAAATCGTATTCTGTGGCTACCAATATTGATGGTTTCATGAACGATTCGAAAACTATTTCTACCGTTGGAAAACCTTTTGGCGTAATTCGCGACACTTTGTGGGTTGAGAAAGTAGAAGTAGGACAGAAGTTTGTTATGGAGAATATTTATTACGACTTTGACAAATGGGATATTTTACCGGCATCGGAAGTTGAACTGGATAAGTTGGTAAAAGTAATGAATGACAACCCTGACTGGAAAGTTGAATTGGGATCACACACCGACAGCCGTGGTAGCGATGCATACAACAAAATACTTAGTCAGAAACGTTCGGATTCAGCGGTTAGTTATATTGTGAGTAAAGGAATTGATGCCGACAGAATTACAGCCATGGGATACGGCGAATCGCAGTTGGTAAACCAATGCGACGACGGTGTTCCTTGTTCAAAAGAAGAACATCGTAAAAACCGTAGAACTGAATTTAAGATACTTGAAATGAATGGAAATTAGTATTAAGTAATTTATATACCAATCATCTGAAAGCTGTTCTTTTTAAAAGAGCAGCTTTTTTTTGCCCAGAAGTTTGGACTTGTAGTCTAATTTTTAATGGATAACGGGTTATTACAGCGAAATAAGCTGATTTTTAAACGCATAAATAACCAGGTTTACGGTGTTAAAAGTTTCGGTTTTTTGGAAGAGGTTGCTTTTGTGTTTTTCCACTGTTTTAGGGCTTAAATGAATGAGTTCGGCAATTTGCTCATTGTTTAGCCCTTTGCAAATCAGGTTAAGGATTTCTTTCTCGCGCGAAGTGAATTTATCGAGAATTTGTTCGCCCGATTTGCGTTCTTTGTCTTTATACAAATTGCGCGAAATTACTTTTATAATTTCCGAAGAGAAGTAACTGCCTCCGTCGGCTACTTTTTTAATGGCTTTTTCAAAGTCTTCAATGTCCGAGCGTTTTAGCATATAACCTTCCACACCGGCCGAAATCATTTGCTCAATATATTCATCGTCGGCAAACGATGTCAGTGCAATAACTTTTAGCTCAGGATATTTTTTGAGTGCTTGTTTTGTGGCTCCAATGCCGTTCATTTTCGGCATATTAATATCCATTAAAACGATGTCGGGTTGCACATCCTCAATAAGTTCCAGAAACGCTTCACCATTTGCTGCTTCGCCAGCAACCGTCACAAAATCGAAATTGTTTAACAGCATTATTAAACCATCTCTAAAAATTTTGTGGTCGTCAACGATTATAATGTTTGTGTTCTCCATGTTCGTGAATTATATCGTGAAACTTAGCTTAATTTCTACTCCTTTTCCTTCGCCGGTGTTAATTTCGTATATGCCACCAAACGACTCAATACGGTTGATAATATTTCGCAGTCCCATTTTCTCTTCGTCCGATGTGTGAATAAGCTCAGGATTAAATCCTTTACCATTATCACGATACAATATAACTACTGTCTTTTTAATTTGTTGAATGTCGATGAATAATTTCGATGCTTCGGCGTGTTTAAGCGTGTTGTTGATCAACTCGTTACAAATGCGGTAAACGTTTAGTTCCATGTTGGGGTCTAACTTTATTTCAGGATTTGTTGAGTTAACAACGCAGGTAACTTGTCCTGTGTCATTTATCCTGTCGCACAGAATTTCCAGCGATTTTAGTAATCCGTATTTGTTTAAAATTGATGGATTAAGGTTGTTTATCGTGGCTTCCAGATTTTCTAAAGCTATTCCCGATAGTTCTTTAACCTGAACCAGACTTTTGTTTTCTGAGTTATTCGAACAATCTTTTTCAATGAGTTTAATGAAAAGTGCAATGCTCGACAGAATGGAGCCCAGCCCGTCGTGCAGATCGGCTGCAATTCTTTTGCGTTCTTTATATTCAACTTCAAGCGCCCGGAGTGCCTGTTGTTTTTCAATGGTGTTATACGAATTGATGATTCGGTAAATTAAAAATATACAAACCAATAACAGAAAAAAGGTTAACAGCACGAGCGTAAATACCCGTTGTCTGAACCCTGTATTTTCGCGCAAAATATAATCATGAATCGTTTTGTCCAATTCCTGGTAAGCCAGTTGAAATTCACGATATTCATTTAAAATACCCACGTTAAAATCTTCGGCATTATTTTGAAGCGATGTCGCCACCTTGTTTTGCAACTGCTTAACCTGTCGGTCAACTTCTTCCAATGTATTTTGAAGGTATTCTTCGCGGCTTCCTTTATATTTCTCAGAAATAAGTGAATCGAGAGAATTGGTGTAGCTGTTGGTTTTTGTAAAACAATTTAAGATCGTTTCTTTTTTAAGGGAGTCGTTTAACAAAAAATAGTCGTCCAGAAAGATTCGGCTGTGTGAGATTTCGAGGTCGATGTTTTTCGAAAGTTCCAGTAATGAAAGGTGTTCACGATCGAGACGCAAACTTTTTATGGAGGTGTAAATAATTCCGGTACAGGTAATTGTAGTGAAGATAATAATGGCCAGTAAGACCCTTCCGCGAAATAGTATTTTTAAACTCATCTAGTAAATTCAACGATTTCTTTTGATAAAGATATTCAATTGTATTTACATATATAAAATAAAAATCCCCCGCCGAAAAACAGCGGGGGAATATTTTTTTGTCATGTTTTGCGTATTAAGCTCCCGGAATGCCTCCCATACCAAATACCATGGCAAGCAGTGCCACCGTTTCGATGATACCCATGGCTCCAATGTACATACCCGCTCCTTGTTTCGAATCAACAGCTAAATTGGCACAAGCAGCTGCGCCAACACGTCCCTGCATAATTGCCGAGGCTGCAATAGCGATACCGATGAAAAATGCCCAAATCATTTGGTTAGAGTAGCTGTCGGGACTAAGGTTTGCCCCGATCATTGAGTTCATAAAAATCATACCATAAATTACCTGGCTCAATGGCATACCTACCATTGCCAATGCCAGCGACGGAAGTTTCTTTTTGTCTCTGATTGATTGTTTCCAAAGCCCTAAAGCTCCCATGCCTGCAATACCGGTTCCAATTGCCGAACCTACACCTGCAATACCCAGAGCAATAGCGTGTCCGCCAAAGCCTGTAACTGTTGTTGCTAAAATTGTTGTTAAAGTCATTTTTATACTATTTTAAAAATTTTATTGTTTGTTGTCCTTCAAATTGAAGGGTTTATATTCATTTCCTGAAAACTCAACTTCGGCGTGGCCGGCGTACTCAAGCATATTCAATCGTACTCCGTGTACCAGCACAGCCATTGCCGCCAGAATCATATTTAGTCCGTGGCCGAGTATTAAAACCAGCACTGCTCCAATTCCGGAAGCCACAGTAGTTATACCGTCGCCAATGGCCATTTGATTAAAACTTGCCGCCATTAACACCGTTGCCAGACCAACTGCATACAATCGGATGTACGAAATAATGTCGGAAAAGCCATTGATTATACTGAGTGGTAAACTACCTATTGACGAAATCATACCTTTAAAAAAGCTCGTTCCCGGTTTTGAAAACAGGGCCACCAGCACAGCACCTCCAATAAATAGCCAAACCATAAATGCCGGAGCTTCAATCCCTAGTACCATCTGATTTACAATGAGGTACAATCCCCAGATAATTGCAATCCAACCAAACTGTGCAAAAGCTCTTACGCTGTTACTAAATTTCCATGCAACCTGCAGGTGTCCAACGGTAAGGTGAATTGCACCAACCAGAAACATGATTTTTTGTATAATAAGGCTGTCTCCACCAAAACTGGCCAGCGCGTCAATTTTTAAGCTGCGCAGTACCGGCCATTCGGCAATTGCTTCTGACCCGAAATAGGTTCCGGTTAATACACCCCAAAACATAATCGATACCGAAAGTGTATAGATCAAACCAAACTCAATTTGTTTGGCAAACTTTTTCTTTCGGTGTGCCAGAAATGTGATCAGCAAGAATACCAGTCCGTATCCGGCATCTCCTACCAAAATTCCGGTAAAAAAGGTAAAGAATACCATAAATACCCGTGAAACATCCATTTCCTTGTAGCCGGGGACCAGTCCCATAAAATCCATAACCGGCTGAATACGTTGTGCCCATTTTGGCGTTCGTACAAGGGTAGGGACCTCTTCCTCTTCTTCCGGTAAAGGATCTTCGATCACATATCCCCAATGACGTGCTTCAGCTGTTTCAATGAATTCATCGACATGTTCCAACGGAATAAAACCTTTCCAAAATCGAACATGTTTATCCACTGCAATACCACCAAATTGCACATTACGAACATCGTAACGACGCAAGCGTTCTTTCAATCCGTCCACCAATACGGCTTTCTGTTCGTGCAACTGAAGTAAAAACTCCTTGTTACTTTCCAGGTCGTTGTTGGTTGCAGCTAATAACTCTTTTGCATTTTCAAGCTCGTTTTGCGGAAATGGAAGTTCTTCCATATCCAGCAATCGTTCGTTGGCATCTTTGGTCAATAAAATTACCTGATTCAGATCTGAAAATTTGCCTACTACCTGAATATCGTCCCGGTCAGCGACTTGTTTTAACTCTTTGTCGCCAAGAAGGTAGGTTTTTATCCAAATCCCTTTTTCGTTGAGGTCTTTAATATCCTTTAGTGTAATATTTCCCCAATTCTCAAACCATCTTATGTCGCTGGTTAAGTTGAGCTTAATATTTTCCAGTTCCTGCCGATGGTGTGCTGCATCCAGCACCTTTTCCATAAGAAAAACTGCTCCTCGTTCAAGTTCAGAGTAATTCGGAATTTCATCATTTTTAGCACCGGAGTATTGCTCATCATCATACTGACTGAGAACCGAAATGGCTTGTTGCAGTTGTTTTATACGTGCATCAACCCGTTCAATCGATTCGTGTTTTGCCAGTTGCAGCGGAGCAATGTGTATTACTCCAAGCTCTCCCAAAGCCGTAAGTTCGGCATCAATATCATCGGCAGATTCGGGCATAAACAGCATTAATTTCTTCATTTCTGCTATCATAGGCTGCCCTCCTTTTGTTTGCTTGTTTTTACCACTTTTGCTGTTGCAATTGTCAGGCGCTCGTCGTCCTGCAATTTTTGCCCGATTTTACGAATGGCCAGTTTTGCATTCGGAATGCGGCGATTCTCAAACAGTTTTACACGTGCACGTACATCCAGTAACTCTTCTTCCAAAAGATCAATTTGTTCTTTCAAAACTTCGATTTCGGCCAGCAGTTGCAATTGTACCTGCATCAGTTCAATAGCATCGTCAACCCACAAAGGCGTTTCATCGTTTGTGGGCATTACGTTAAAGTCAACCTTAACGAACTGTTGAACACGAACACCGGCCACATCAACGGTTTTGGTAACTATTTTATTCACCGAAATAAATTCATCGATGTTCACCCACGAATCGCTCATTACGGCCGTCCAGGATTCTGCTGCCTTTCGGTTCTTTTCAATCTCTTCACGGATTTGCTCAATCCTTTCAGCGATGGTATTTATGGTTGCCATCAACGATTTTTCCATCGCTTCAAACAAGGGCAGCATCCTTTCCGAAACCTTCAGAATTTTCTTCTGCCGGGCCCGTTCCGTTTTTGTATATTTTATTTTTATACCTGCCATTATTTACCCTCCTTGTTTTTTCCCGGATTTACCACCGATGCTAATACTTCAGCACCTTTAATTTCGTCGAAGGAATACAATCTTTCTACCAGCTGAAGTTTTAGTTTGTACACCAAAACTTCGGTTAACGAGAATGTTTTTCCGGCCTCAATATCCTGCAATTCTTCCCACTGCCACTGCAAAATATTCATTTCGCGCTCCATTGGATTTCCCCGCAGCAATGAATTTGGCATTCGCTCCGGCTTCGCCTGACGGTTTTGCGCTTTGGCTGCTCTAACTTCTGAAAGATCTTCCTTAATACTGTTTAAAAGCGAGGAAATGCTTTTTACTCCAACTTCCGAATCCAATTTTTGAATATCAGCCGATTGAAGCGCCTTAAAATGCCGGGAAGACAACTGGCGTTTTGCGTCATCGTTAAATTCATCAATTGTAATCGGAGGAGCCTCCCTCAGGGACAACGATGGCAAACTGGTCATTAGATAAACCATGTTTGACATATTTAATCCTCCTGACTTTTAATGATTCTATCAACCAAATCCTTGTTGAGTAAAGAAAATAAACCGCTCTCAATTTCTTTTGAGCTGACCACGAAGCTAATTCCGTCTTTGTCGGTCGATTTCACTTTTATTTTGGCTTTACTCGCTGAAAGTGGTTTTAAAGTTACCTCTTCCTGAAGCGCTTCTTTCAGTAGAAAAGCTTCCATTTCTTTGTGCAGCTCCGGCGGTACTTTTATCGATTTTTTTCCTGAAATAGAATCGATCACAACTTTTAGCAACTCTTTCAGGTATTCTTCCTGGCGGAATAAGGTTTTGCATTCTTTACCAAACACCGTTTTCAGGTGGTTTAAAATGGTAATTTTTGTGGCTTCAACCATATCGCGCGAAGCCTGTGCAATTGCTTTTTCTGCATTTTTTTCGGTTTGCGAAGCTTTTGTTTCGGCCTCTTCAACAATTTTTTTGCTGGTAGCCTTTGCTTCGGCAATCAGCTTTTCTGCTTCCTGCTTTGCATTTTCTATTATCCGTTGTTTCTCAGCTTCGCCGGCATTAACTCCCTGCTCTTTTAGTTTGGAAACAATTCCTTCCAGGTTTTCTTTATTTTTTGTCATCTCTTTTTCTGATTAGTGGTTAGTTCCAATATTGCTCGATCAGTTTTTTACTCAACCCGGTTTCGGTTGGTTCAAAATGTCGTTTTAAAATATCCCAGCATTTGTCTAATGCGGCTTCCAGCTCAATAGGTTCTCCAAATGGTTCTTCCATATTTGCAATAAAATCTTCACGGTAACGCAGCAATTTTTGCGAGAATGCATCGTTTGCGGCACCAACTTCAGCAGCCTCGTATGCTTTTTCTGCATCGGCAAGTAACGACGCCATCACCGTCATAATAGGGCGGTGGTCGTTTCGGGTAGTGTCGTTTACCTGCTGCTTTAATCGCGAAAGCGAACGTGCCAGTTTCAGCTTACCATTGTCAAGGAAAAACTGTCCCTCGGTAATGTACCCTGTGTTATCGGGAACCGGATCTTCAAGCGATTCAAGCGTTGTTGCACCGATAATGGTTATCGAACCTGCACCTTCAATATCGGCAGCCACCTCGTAACGTTTTGCCAGCTCTGAATACAACGAACCGGGGTAACCTTGCAACGAAGGAATCTGATCCTGGTAGTTGGCTACGTTACGCAAAATATTCGACCAGTTGGTCATGTCGGTTAGCAGCACCAGCACATCTTTTCCCTGGTCGGCAAATTCGCGCGACACACTTAATGCCACATCAGGTAGCATTAAACCTTTAATCTGCGAATCGCCGGCAAGGTGGGTAAACATGATCGTTTTATCGATATTACCCGATTGCGACAGCTGCTCTTTGAAATAGTGGTACTCATCGAATTTCAAACCAATACCGGCAAAAATAATTACGTCGGCCTGTGCACCTTGCGCAATTTGCGAAAGCAAACGGTTGTACGGCTCGGTAGGACCGGCAAAAATTGGAATCTTCTGCGATTTTACCAGTGTATTAAATACATCGATCATCGGGATACCTGTCCACAGCGGTTGCTTCGGTACCAAACGAACCGTAGGATTTAAAGTATCTAATCGTGTTGAAATTTGTTTGTCGAAAATAATTTCGGGGCCACCGTCGGCCACATCGCCAATTCCATCGAAACTACGGCCAAGCATATTGTACGAGAAACCCGCCGTTAGCGGAACCTCGTGCATGCGTATTTTTGTTTGCGTGCTCAATCCCTGCGTTCCGTTAAACACCTGGAAACGCGTTGAGTCTTCAGTAATATTAATTGCTTTGGCAAACGAAAGACTTTGGTTGGTTCCGGCTTCCAGCAATTCTACCACGTGGTTGAGTGCCACACCCGGATTTCCTTCAACCGAAATCAGTGCCTTACCAACTTCGCTAATTCTATTTATTTCTTTTCGTATCATAGTGTGTACTCTCCTTGTAAAATAAATTGTTCAACTTTCTCCGGAAGAACGGCCATTTCATCAATCGTTTGAGCCGATGTATTCCAGTCTTTCCACCACTGGCGCAATTCATCGAATTTTGCTTTTATCGTCTCTTTTACTTCTTCATCCTCCTTGTCGTCCTGAGCAAAATCGATCGTTCTATCGATGAGTTTCTGAACGGCTTCGTTAATAACAATCAAACGTTCGGGGCGGGTACATGCATCAAGCTTGTGGAAAGCATTTTGCTGCATTACACAGAAATCGATGGTGAGTCCTTTTTGATAAAGCACATATTTCTCTACCGGAACCTTTTTCAAACCAATGGTACTGATGGTTTGGTCGATACCATTTGCCTCGTAAAGTGTTTGAAGCATTTTGTTGCGGTCGTCCCACGAAATAAAACTGTCGTAAACCGATGATGTATAAGAAAGTGGATCGATTGCCGGATATTTTTTAGCATCGGCGCGGTCTTGCGATAAGCCCCAAAAACCTCCGGTTGCATCCATTGTTGCCTGAGTTACCGGCTCCTGGAAGTTACCACCTGCAGGCGACACCGTTCCGATAAAAGTTAAGGAACCACCAGTTCCCTGATCGGCACCGGCACGTTGGTACATCCCTTTAATCTGATCCGGGATATCCATTGGGAACGCCTCCGGACCCGGAATATCTCCCTGGCGGCCACTACGCTCGCGAAGTGCCTGTGCCCAACGCGAAGTTGAGTCGGCCAAAAGTACCACACTGTAACCCTGATAGCGATAATATTCGCCCACGGTTAGAGCAATAAATACACTGGCCTCACGCGCTGCAACCGGCATCGAACTGGTGTTACCGAAAATACACATCCTATTCATCAGCGAGTCGCCGGTTGACGGATCTTCCAATTCTGCAAAATCTTTAAACACCTCAACAGCCTCACCGGCACGTTCGCCGCAGGCAGCCATAATAATAATATCGGCTAAAGCATATTTACACAGCGAGTGCTGCAACACGGTTTTTCCGGCACCAAAAGGACCGGGGTTTCCTACTGTTCCGCCATAACTAACTGGCGCCAGCAAATCGATAACACGCACCCCGGTTGAAATGGTTTTACTCGGAATGGCGCGCTCTTTAAACGGAATCGGAGATTTTACCGCCCAGCGAAATGCCAGTTTTAACTCGTGTTTTGTGTTTTGACTATCAGAAATAACAGCAACCGTTTCGGTAATATTTACCTCGCTTTTTTCGATAATGCTTTCCACTTTGCATTTTCCGAAATTAAAAGGCACTAAAATGCTGTGCGTCAATCGTCCTTCAGGAACGGTACCGATGGCATCGCCACCACTTACTTTGTCTCCAACAGCTACAGTAGGAGTGAAGTCCCACAACTTTTCTTCATCAAGCGCCGGAGCTTTCATTCCGGGCACGAGGTACGGATCTTGTTCACCCAATTTGTATAGCGGATTTTGAAGTCCGTCCCAAATACTGGTTAGCAGTCCCGGACCCAAAAGTACCGATAAGGACTTGCCGGTAAATTCAACCTGATCGCCAATTAAAGCACCTGTTAAATCCTCAAAAACCTGCATTTCAACAATCCCTGCATCCGCATTTTTCGGATCGGGATCGATTTGTAATACTTCGGCTTGTAACGACTTACCATCTACTATAACATTGGCAGTTTCACCCATGATCACATTTCCGTAAAATCGTGCTTTTACAAGCGAATCCTGAATGGATATGAGCTGACCTGTTCGCGTTTTATTATTATTCATATTGTTTTATGTAGAATGTCTAAAACTCTTAAATTATATTGTTTCTTAAATATCGGGTAATCTTTACTATTTAATCGCGTAATATTTTAATAAATCTTAACGTTTAAAAGGTTATTGTCAGTATGACACTTTGGTTTGTTCATAGCATTTTTATCTCAATAAAAACTAGTCATAATCAGTGTTTGAGCGCTTATTTCGTCATCATTTACTGAAATGGAAAAGTTCTTCAGTGTTAACGTTAAAGCTTTGCAATTGGTTGGCATAATTTTGACTTTTTATTCGTTTTTTACAGAAATAGCGAGTCGACAGGATTTGGCGTATAATTGACCGTAAAGACAGGCAACTTACTTCCATGAACTATTTCGGAGACAAATTTCCCGATGTTCGAATTCGAGAATATCGATTCCTGGTGCGTTCGGATAATTAGCAATTCCGGATTTTCTTCTTTTACATATTCAAGAATAACCTGGTGCGAATCTTGATTGTACACTTTTAGTATTTTAATATCACATTCAATGTCGTGCTCGTTTAGTAACTGTTGAATCTTTTGCGCATTTTTTAAGGCAAGGCTTTTTTCTACATCGATATTTGCTTTTAGGGCCGACAGAATCGTAATTTTTGCATCGTGCTTTTTAGCTAAAAATTGCGCCCATAAAAGTCTTTTCTTGGTCGATTGGGTAATGTCGATCGGGATAGCAATATTTTTTATCTGCGGAACACCAAAGTCTTTATTTACCGTTAATACCGGGCATTTCGACTGGCTAATTAATTCGTCGACTTGTTCTTTTGTTAAAGCTCCCGGATAATTGGTGTCGCTTTTATCAATCAGCAAAAACTCCAGGCTGTCGGTTTTCGACTTTTCCAGTAAAACTTCTACCGGATTGCCGGCCCGCACCGAAATAACAATATTGTCAGGTATTTCCTCTCCGAGTACTTTTTTAACAAAGCTGGTCAATTCTTCTTTGGCTTCTTTTATTGCTAATTCAGTTTCTTCGGGCTGAAAATTTCGCTCAAAAAAACCGCGCTCTTCAATCACGTTCAGTATTACAAGCTTTACCTCAAGGGTGCTTTGTAAATACAGTGCTTCCTTTAAAACTGTTTCTCCTTCTTTGTTTGGCGAAATAAGTGCCAAAATGCTGTATTCTTTCTGTTCCATCGCTATTGTTTTAGTCTGACTGCTTTACAAAACGGTCAATCGTTTTCAATTACAATTAAATCGCGGTTTGTATGATTCAGGTAATTATTAATTCCCTTACATTTTGTTTTATATTCTGTCGTATTCAACGTTGTATCAATCTCTTTAAAATATTCGTTGATGTACGTTTTTACATCCTCGTTTATCTTTTGATTTTGCGTTTTTAGTACGAAAAGTATTTCCAGGTTCGATTGGGTTCTGTTGCATATTTCAATAACCTGGTTGCACAATTGTTCCGATGGTTTTTGGTCGGGATTTACTACAAACAGTATATTTTTCGACGTTTCACCTTCAAAGGTTTCGGGTAAAATAAACAGTGGATGTTGAGCCGTATCGATAATTTTCTCCAGGCATCCGTTTTGTCTTTTGCACGAATCCTCGAAAGAATTGTGTGTAGACAAAACAAGATTGTGCTGGCCTTTAATAATTGGTTTAAAATTCAGAACTGAGTTCAATTCGCCTTCAATTGAAAGGGTATTAACCTTCTGTTTTTCGATACTAAAATGCTTTAGTAGTTTCTTCTTTAAGGCCCGTAATTCGTTCCTGGTTATTTTTTTTAGATGATGGCTAAGTTTGCGCATCATTAAGTGCCCCCAGCCCGGATTCTGATACGTTTGTAAAATGGTAACCGGCGATTTTTCTTTGTAAAGAAATTGCATGGCAAACGAAGTAGCGTGCCAGCTTCCGTCCGAAAAATCTGCCAGTATTAATATCGAAGGTTGGTTATTTCTAAATCTTACACTCATAGCCACGATCAATTTTGTTTCTTACAAAATTACCCCGGATACAGAGGAATTACTACAGGTGAAAACCTACATCGGGGGAGGATAATATCTAACAAAAGGTAGGGAAATCCCTACCATGAGTAGAAATGGAGTTGTGCGATGCTGTGGAAATTTGATAACGGTATTTTTAGAGGTCACCGGATAGGTCTCAATTTGGGTGGTTTTTTGTGGCTTGTTTTATAGTTGTGGTTTATTTGAGAATTGACAGGATTTATTAAAATGAATCCTGGATTGGGTGGGATGCTCAACCTAAAACCTTTCTCTCACTGCGTTCGAGGTGTTTTCTTTTTGTTAAGATGTCAGGATTTACTTGTAGTGAATCACAATGGGGGAGGGATGCTCAAAAGAAAAGCGAACTCACTACGTTCGTATTGGCTTTTTGTATTTAATACATTGCTAAAGGATTTATGCTTCGAATTAAAAACAAAAAGCCTCTTCAAAATTTTGAAGAAGCTTTTCTTTTGTCGGGATGACAGGATTTGAACCTGCGACCCCTGGTCCCCCAGACCAGTACGCTAACCGGACTGCGCCACATCCCGATGATTATTCTTTTTTTTACAGGCTTTCTGAAAGGTTTTTGGCTACTTTCAAACTGTAATATTTTTCTATGTTAATCCCGATTTTCTAAAATCTTTGATTTTTATAGAAAATCGAGGATCCTCGAACTTTGTTCGGGACCGGACTGCGCCAAATCTCCCGATGCTTTCGCATCGAGGATTCTCGGTGTAACCGGAACCGAAACTGGATTGCAAAAGTACGCTTAGAAATTATTTTTACAAAACTTTTTTCTTTCTTTAATCTACTATTTTGAGGGGAATATAGAATTCGGTTATATTGCTTCATTATTATCGATTAAATTTATGTCAATCGATAAAGTATGTTTTGTATTTTTGTGCAACTAAAAATTTAAATGATGTTTAAACCACTTGATATTAACGATAGCAACGAAAATAAAAACGTTGAACCAACCGACGTAGAAAAAGTAAAATGTTTGATTGTAGGATCGGGGCCTGCAGGTTATACCGCTGCAATTTATGCTGCTCGTGCTAACCTGAGTCCGGTAATGTACGAAGGACTTCAACCGGGAGGACAGTTAACAACAACTACCGAAGTTGAAAACTATCCGGGTTACCCGGAAGGTGTTACCGGCCCGGTAATGATGGAAGACCTGAAAAAACAGGCGGAGCGTTTTGGTACCGATGTGCGTTGGGGAATGGCTACTAAAGTTGATTTCTCGGGCGGTGTTCATAAAGTTTGGATCGACGACTCGAAACTCATCGAAGCTGAAACCGTGATTATTGCAACCGGTGCAACAGCCAAATATCTGGGACTTGAAGACGAAAAGAAATATGCCGGAGGTGGAGTTTCTGCCTGTGCAACCTGCGACGGATTTTTCTACAAAGGAAAAGATGTAGCTGTTGTTGGTGGTGGCGATACTGCTGCTGAAGAAGCCATGTATTTGGCCGGTTTGTGTAACAAAGTTTACTTGATCGTACGTCGTGATGTGCTTCGTGCATCGAGAGTGATGGCCGAGCGTGTAAAGAAAACACCAAACGTAGAAATACTGTGGAAACACCAAACTAAAGGATTGATTGGCGACAATGGTGTTGTTGAAGGCGCAACATTGGTTAAAAACCTTGGAGAAGAAGGAGAAGAGGAAGTTAAAATTAAAATTGACGGATTCTTTTTGGCCATAGGTCACAAGCCAAACTCTGAAATTTTTGCCGACTATGTGGATACAGATGATGTGGGTTATATTTTAACTACACCTGGAACTTCAAAAACAAAAACTCCGGGAGTTTTTGCCTGCGGCGATGTTCAGGATTCGCAATACCGTCAGGCGGTAACTGCTGCCGGATCGGGATGTATGGCTGCAATTGATGCAGAACGTTACCTTTCTGAAAAGCATTCGTAAAAAAAAAAGAAAATACGCAATAAATAAAAAAGCAGGATGATTTTTCATCCTGCTTTTTTTGTATCTGTAATTTGTGAATTTTTAATTTAAACTGTAAAGTACCGAGAAAAAATGCATAATACTTCCGGCCAAAACAAACAGGTGCCAAATTCCGTGACCGTATTTTAAACCTCGCCACGAGTAAAAAATAACACCGATTGAATAACAGGCTCCGCCAATAAATAAAAAGGCAATACTTGATGTTGGCAGGTTTCTAACAATTGGCCCGATGGCCAGTAAAAACATCCAGCCCATGGCCAGGTAAATACCAACCATTAACTTGCGGAAGCGGGTTAAATAAATCGAGCGGATTACCATGCCGGCAATCGCCAAACCCCAGATGACTCCAAAAAGAGTCCAGCCCAAAGCCCCGCGAATAGTGGTAAGTACAAAAGGCGTGTAGGTACCGGCAATTAATAAAAATATAGCTGCATGATCGAAGCGAACAAAAAGGTTCTTCAATTTTTCGCGGGTGAAACTGTGGTAAAGTGTCGATGATAAATAAAGCAATACCAAACTGCTTCCGAAAATACTGAAACTTACCACATGCCAGGCGTTACCTTTTATGGCCGCAAATACTACCAAAAGTACAAGCGCGGCAATGCTTAGCAAAGTCCCGATTCCATGCGTGATACTATTAAATATCTCCTCTCCAAGTGATAATGTGCGATATCCGGCTTCAACTTTTTTTCTCATAACAGTTGCGTTTCGAATAAAACTTAATTCTGTTCGAAATTACTCAAAAAAATCCTAGTTTGAACAGAATATGTTTAATCCAAATAACTAATAACAATAACGTTTTGTTAGCGAGATTGTTATTGAAGTGGTTTTAATAAAATTTAGAATTGCGACGAGACTATTTTGGCCCGATCAGCTCAATAAAAGTTCCATCCGGATCCTGAACCAAGAGGAAAAAACTATTTTCTCCGTTTTGCGATGGTTTGCCGCTTAACACTTTTACTCCATGTTTTTCCACGCGATCCAGAACTGGCTGCAGGTGTTTTACCATCAAAGTAATGTATTGCATTCCGGTGTCGTCGCTCATAAATTTCTGTTTTGGGTGTTTGGCTTTTGTTCCCAAACTCATCAGCTTCCATTCACTGGCTTCTTCAGTGTTTTCCAGTTTTAAAATGGTAACATCAAGTTGGTAACTGTCGGTTAATCCGAGCTCGGTACATTTTTCTTGTGAAACCGAGAATCCGCCGGTTTTCACCATTCCAATAACATTGGTGTAAAAATCGATCGATTTTTCGAGGTCCTCAACAACAACGCCAACGCCAATTGCGGATTTGCTGAAATTGCTTTGTGCAACGGAGAATAAAACAAAAAGAATTAAGGTAAATGATAAAAGAATTTTTTTCATCGTTTTAGATTTAATTGATTTTAGTGAAGGTAAATTTATAGAATTAAAGACAATAAATAAATTGGCGGGAAATAAAGTTGCCTATCTTTATAAAAAGAACAAAAATGAAACTACCTGTTGTAAATAATACCAACCTGGAGAATTTGATGGATAAAGCTGAAATTGTTCAGCAAACGGCCGAGCAGATCATGAAAGATTTTGGAATGTTTGGTGTTGAAATTACTTTTTCAGGAGACATCGATAATGCTTACCAGGAGCTGCATCAACAACTGATTGACCAGATTACGGGTTTGGTGGAAACGAATTACGACTTGTTGTTATCGGTACTTTACCAGGTTGATATTACGAACCGCGAAATCGTGCAGGCTGAGCACGATCTTCCGCATTATTCGCATATCGAAATTATTGCCCACCAGGTTATCGCCCGCGATTTGAAAAAGGTTTTGCTACGCCGATATTTCAAAATGAAAGACCAGGAAGGCGGCATTGAAAAAGGAATTGACAGGACATAAAAAAAGCGTCTCTCGACGCTTTTCTATTATTTAAATTACTGTTATTGTCCGAATACGTACCTGACGTTAAAGCCGAAACCCTTGGCATGAAAATCAGTGTCTTCAATAATACTTAATGCCGGACGCCAATCGATACCCAAAGCAATAGGAATACTGTTAAAATGGTATTCCAAACCAATTTCACCAATTGCTCCCAGCCAAAATGGGTCGTCAATTCTCATGTACGGTCCAACTCCAACATACCAGTTGAAAGCTTCTCCTGAAAGAGGTCGGTAAAGGAAATCCCATAACAGGTCAACTCCAACACCATCTCCGAATGATACATCAGCGTGAATACGGCTGAACTGTCCCGTGCTAAAAATACCATCGATAGCAACATTTCCTCCGGAAACATCACCAAAGCGAACACCAAGTTCCTGTGCATTTGATGAAACTACACCACCAATTACTATAGCCAAAACAGCTAAAATTTTTACCATTGTTTTTTTCATAATTTTCAATTTAATGTCATGTGTTTTTGAATTTAAAGAACATAAGTTACGGATAAAATATGTAATTTATTCAATCAACTTAACAAAAAAACACAAGAATGGTTCTTTCTCAGAGCTTATATTTTAGGGGCAGACCTTATTTTTAGGATGTTACAAAGGGCGGGCAATCATTATGCCTGTGGCTGATTTCCGGTTGCTCAGGTATTCATAAAGCGTTTCTTCCGATAGAATTACTTTTTCGGCTTTTGATGAAGCATGCATAAAATGAAGTTCGTTGCCTTTAAAAAAGGCAATGCCAACATGAGTAATGTCCAGACCGTCAACATTTGTTGTGATGCCAAAAATATCACCATCCTTTATTTGAGTTTTTAACGCTTCAAGTTTATCGGTGGGAATGTAGTACAACTTGCTTTTTGTTAATTCCTGTTCTTGTTTGTTAAGGGCTTCAATAAATACAGCATTGTTTTTTAGTGGTTTGTAACTGTCGGGGTGCAGGCTCATAAAGTTGATCGTTTTTTCAAACTCGATATTACTGATCGCTTGCGAAACCGATTCAACCGTTTGTTTTTTGTCGTTATCCAAAATCCAGTCGCTGAAATAGTGCAAGCGCGACGGGTAGTCGTTTATTTCTCCTTCACGATATCGGATGAGTAGCAGCTCGTTTTTAAAATGTTTAAACGATGGTTTTTTTGTTTTGGCAGTTCGTGCCAATGCCAGGCAATTTTCGGCATAGGTAGTACAATCCAGTTCGCGCAGATTAACGATTAATTGTTCGGGTTCAGTTTCTAAAGTATGAGCAACATAGGGTGTGTTCATCAATAATTTTCCTGCTTCAACAACAAGTTCTGCGGTTGGTTTTTCGCTGTGCTGCTGCAATTCAGAAAGAATATTTTTGCAAATTTCTTCATCATCTCCGGCACCATTCTGGGCAAAAAGCACAGTAAAACCAAAAAGCAGGGCGCTAACCAGCAGAAAAATTTTCTTGTTCATTCTTGATACAATTTTTGATGCTTAAAAAATAAAGGTATGATTTTTTTGTAAAAACGGTAATCCATTCGGTGGGCAGCAAAACTTTATAATAGCTCGATGAGGCGGAGTCCGAACCAAATGGTTAGAAAAAGCAATGCAAAAGCAAAAAACGAATACAAAATTATTCGCATTTTACGGTTGCCTTTGTTTTTTCGTTCACCCATATTGTTACTATAAGTTTTTAGCTGTTCAGTTGATATACGAAAAAAAGGGTTTGAGGTTCAGAATAATAAAAAAATATGCAGCGAAATTGAAAAAGGTAAAAAAAACTGGTATTTTTAGAAGCAACAATATTTAATCAACTTCATGAAAAAATTAATGCTTTTGTTCGTGTTTATTAGCTCCTTTGTAGGATTGAGCTTTGGGCAGATGTATCTGTCCGATGTTGAGTTCGACAAGGTGGGATGCGAGCAAGTTGAGCATTATGTGCAGGGGCAGATTAAAAACAATACCGAAACTTTTGAGGATGTAAAACCCTCGTTGGAACCGACGGCCAGCACTGCAGGTTTTCGTTTTCACGAACGCGAATATTTTATAAAAGACAGCTTGCCAAAAGTGTGGTCGTTTTACGTGCATACAAATCCGTCGATTGCCTGGAATGCATCACGTTTTTCATTTGCCATGTTGTTTTCGAAAACGAATAATGAGTTGGTTTACCCAAACGAGCATGTGGATGGAATCGATCCGGGGCAGATAATTTATTTAAACCTGAACGTGCTAAAAATTAAAAAGCTGGCCACCGCTTTTGAGATTACAACGGTTGATGACAACAAGAAAGTAATTGAATTTAGTTATGTGGAGGATAATATTACGCATGGCAAGCAGCAATTAACTTTTACACAAACGCGAAAAGGATATACCAAAATTATACATCGCACGTATTTTAAAAGCGAGTCGACTTTACGCGATCACTTTTTGTATCCGTATTTTCATACGCGTTTAACCAACACCTATCACCGTAATATGAAACATTTACTTAAAGCTTCAGAAAATTAAGCGCTGCTTTTCAATCTAAAAGTTTGTGGTAAATGTTGTAATTCTCTTCATCGAACACACAAAAAATTAATTCATCAAATTGGGGATTGTTAACCAGAAAATCTTTCACGGTTTGCGTGGCAATTTGTGCAGCCTCCTGTTTTGGGTAGCCATAAATACCCGTGCTGATATTCGGAAACGCAACGGATTTCACACCGTTTTGCAGCGCCACTTCTAAACTTCGGCGGTAACACGATGCCAGTTTTTCGGCTTCGTTGTATTTGCCTCCGTTATAAACCGGCCCAACCGTGTGGATCACATATTTTGCCGGAAGATTGTATCCTTTAGTAATTTTTGCATCGCCGGTTTCGCAGCCGTTAAGCTGGCGACATTCTTTTAAAAGTTCAGAGCCGGCTGCCCTGTGAATGGCTCCGTCAACACCTCCGCCACCCAGCAGCGATTTGTTGGCAGCATTAACAATAGCGTCAACTTTAAGTTGGGTAATGTCGCCCCGGTGTAATTGAATTTTACTCATAACTGTGGCTTTTTCTCTAAGATACAAAGTTTTCAATTACATCGGGGCAAACGGTGCTAGTCGTCAACCATATCTTCAATATTTTCGTCCGATTCGGGAACGGCCATTTCAGCGGATTTAGCCCGGACACCGTCGAAATTCAGCTTTTTACGGGCGGCTTTAACTACCATACCAATTACAAATTTTATGGCGACATGTTCAGCCACTTCCGGTAGGTAAGGAATATCAATTTTGTCGTTGGCGAGGCGTGTTAAACGTCGCACCAAACGCTTGGCTTCCTTTTTCGAAATGCCATGATCGGTACTTCGGATAAGGTCGTAAAATTCGTTGGGTAAATGATCGTATAAAAACGTGTCGATTTTTAGGATCACTTTAATGAGTATTTTTTCTTCGCCACTTTCTTTTATAAAAGGAACATCAATTCTTTCATTTAATCGAATGGCGAGATCTTTAATTTCTTCTTGCGACATTTTTTGTCGTTTTATAGGTTCTGCATAAAAATCATCCAGAAGTGCTACAAATTCATCCGGAGTAAGATCGGCTACTTTTGTTGTCATAATTTTTTGATTTAATGATGAGTAAAATGTGTAATGTTTAGTTATGCCTGAAACAATGATTCCAGGAGATCGCGGGTTTCGTTGTTATACACGCCGTTTATTTCCAATTCAGGCTTGCGTGTTTGCAATTCTTTAACGCCGTTTTCGGTTTTAGGGCCAAAATCACCGTCGGAAGTTCCCACGTTAATATTCAGAAGTTTCAACGCATCCTGCAAGGCAACCACAGCCGCGCCTTTACTGCCTTTTTCTAATAATGGATCGGGAATAATGAGTTGCTGCTGCGCCGCCAAACGTTGATAAGACAAAACGGTATTTATGCGATAAGCCGAAACCGAAACACGGTTGCCTTGGTTGCCGCCCAAACAGTAAACACGTTTTTTGTCGGTTGAAACACCAAGGAAAAAACCCACATGTCCTTTCCACGACTCCGGACTTTCGCGCCAGAAAACAACTACATCGCCCGGCTCGGGATTTATGGTCTTTACGCCAACATTTAGCCACGAGCGCGCATTGGCTTTTTTCGAGTACTCAAGACCGGCTTTCATGGCCACCCAGTTTACAAAATTGCTGCACCAAGGAATTTCGTCGGTGGTGATGCCCGAAATGCCCGATTCTTCAGCGTATTTTAAAACTTCCGGGTTGTGCTCCGAGCCAACAATCTCTTCGGTTCCCAACTCGGCAAAGGCTATTTTTAAAAGATCTTCCATTTCAATTTGATTTACGGGTTTATACTTAAGAATCGTTTGGGATTAGTGCTGGCAATGGTGTCGAAATCATCGCCAAATGCTGTTTTGAAATCAGAGAAATACTGTTCCATGCTCGGCCCAAAAAACTGGGTGAGGTAATAATCCGAGCCATAAAGAATTTTCGATTTTTCGTAGTCGGTAAGTTTGTCGAAAAAGCTGGTTTTAAAAGTGCTGAGTGTTTCACGGATGCTAAATACCAAATCCTGACTTGCTGGCGATTCAATGACTGTTCCTTCCGAAAAACAGGAGAGATCGGTATAAGCATTCGGATATTTTGGATTCTTTACAAGATCGAAAATGGCCTTTGCCCAGTTGTCGATAAAGCCGGTTCGGTAAAGTGCATTCCACACTTTGGCACGTTCGGCGATGGTGAGGTCGTCGCGCAGAATTCGTTTTTTACGTTTTAAGGTGTAGGCTTCCCGAATAATTTTCTTGTCTTTATTCGACAGCGACATAATCGCATCTTCAAATTCCTCTTCATCCACGCGTTTTTGCTCTTCGGGGAAATTGTAATTGATGTAATCCATTATCTGGCCGCTACCGCCAAAATGGGCGAAATTGATGGTCAGGTTTGGATACTTTTTTAGCACCAGTTCCCACAATTGGGGGTGATTTAGTTTTTTCGCCCTCTCGGCAATGGCTTTGTGCACTTTGCGGCTAAAAAAGCGGTAGTCGAAAACAAGCGGCTTCTTCGGTTTTATGGTGTTGCCGTTTAAAAGAACATCACCGCGCACCTTTAGCACCGACGACAAACAGGCAAATCCGCTGTTTGAATTGTGCACCGTAATCGGAATATTATGTTCCTGGCACAAAGCATAAATACCGGGAGTGTTGCGGGTGCCCATTAATACCGGATCGGTTGGCGAGAAACCCGCCGGAGCATACAATTTAACGCCGGCAAACCGACCATCATCGGCAACAATTTTCTCTTTTAGCTTGTCAACCAGGTTAACATTGCCTTTGTATTCGCGGCGCGGATCGACACTAAAGAACGGTTTTATGGTTTCATATTTACCCGCCAGGTATTCCAAATCAGCAATTTGCTGGGCGTAATTGGCATTGTCGAAAATTTCCACTTCTTCGTCCGATTTCCGATCAAAGCTGTCTTCAAATTGTTTTACGTTGTCTCTGATTTTGTCGAAAGCTGCGGCCAGCTCATCACTTTGAATTTTACGGTTAATTCGCCTTTTTATAAATGGTAGTGCCACCGACAGTAACCAGAAAATCCGTTTTATACGTTTCCGGTAACGTTTGTTCTGGTTCTCGTCATCGTCGTTGTCGTCGGCATAAGTCAGGTCAAACATCAGGGGAGTGGTAACCACATTTCCCTGGTAAACTTTGTCGAGGGCTTCAAAAACATCTTCGCTCGAAGGCTGCGTAACTTCTTCCAGCGTACGGTTAATCCCGTCAATTTTAAACTTCAGTTCGGCTGATGAAACACCTTTGTCCACCAGATCTTTAATGGCCAATAACGATTGTACCACATTTACCAGCTTGCGTATTATCACGTCTTTGTTAAAAATGTGGCAGTGAATGTCGTAGTAAGTTGTCATAATTATGGGTTTAATGATTGTTATGCTTTAGGTGATGGCAATGTCGAAGCCGGGTTTCCATAAGAAACCGAAACAAATTGACAAAAGCCTTGAAATGTTTTTCATGCGTCATTGGTTTGTGTTTGCAATCTCCGGGTCACAACTTAGGGACTTGTAAATTAATTGGATATACAAGTTATGAAATGAGCAGAAAAATAACAACTAAATAGTATTATTTAGAAGGATTTGGGTTGGGGCAAAAGGATTTATTCGCCGAAATAATGGTAATTATCCGGCAGCGTTTGGGGGAATTCGCGAGTGTATTTTTTCGAAAATGTTCGGGCGTCTATCAGCCCATAAACTTAACCGGTGCAAAAAACTCAGGACGGTGATAATCCGGATTTTCTGTGTTGATAGCATTCCAGGTTACAAAATGAGGATCAGAAGTTTCGTCGCCACATTTGTAGAAATTGGCTGTTGCTTCCAAGCTGTTTAAACTCTGCACTTTGTCAAATGCCAAACATTGCGTTGGAATGCAAATCATCATTTCCCACGAGAAATCGCCCGACTTTTCACTAAAAGGCTGGTTGCCAAGGCTCGATTCAATATCGATTTGTTTTACCACTTCCGGTAAAATTGGAGTGCGGTTTCCACGTCCCGGGCCATAACCTACGTGAGGTGTGCCAATACAGTTAAACTCAAAATTGTAATAATTCTTACCGTCAATCGAAATAAAAAACTCAACCGTACTGTCTTTGTAAACGTCGCCGTTTATTTCGGTTTCCTGTGCCAGAATATTTTTTTCCTGAACGTAAAATTTCAACCAGACTTCGTTTCCGGTGTGTGCAATCCTGAATTTAATGTCGGGTTTGTAAGGAAAAGCTTTTTCCCAATTCAGAATGTCAATGGCTTCAGTGTCAGTGTTTTTTTCTAAAAGCTGCGCTGCTTCCTGTATTGATAGCGAAGTTGTTGTATCGATTTTCTTAACGGTAAGATTTTTCATGCTGTATGTTTTATGCCCGTAAAGATGTTATTTTTCTTTGAACATTATTGCTGAATAAAGTCAGGTTCACAGCCAGCTTTTATATATTTGAGGTTCTTTTATTACAACCGGTACGCCGACCAAAACAGAAAATTGAAGTGCGTATCTTTTTTTTGAAGTATTTAATGGACCGATTTGAATTCATAATAGCCTTAACCGAGCACCGTTATTTGGGGCTGGTTTTTCAGCCTTTTTTAATTGAAAAGAAGGAGCGTTTTTATTCCGTGGTGCGATTGGTAAAACCGCACGATCTTAACGATCCGGAATATTCGTTTAAACCCTACGAAAAGGAGCTGGTTCAGCTGATTGAAAAGTACAGCGATGAAGGACTCACTAAAAAGTTTTCGCGTGCCGCAAGTGTGTCCGATTTTTATGCATCGTTGCGCCCCGGTTATTTCGAAAAGCAGGTAACGCCTTTTATCGAAAAATGTATGATGCAGGTGTGCTCCATTTTAATGCTCAGCCCGGTGCGTTTGTTTCGTAAAGAGGCCAAATATTCGAACCTGTACGACGAGGATGAATTGAAAGTGCCACCGTTTTTTGCCCGGCCCGAATTCGAGTTTGAGCGCACCGAAACACAAACCCGTTATCGGTTACGCATATTTCTCGAGGAAAAGGAAATGCTGCTGTCGGGGCGGTCGGTGGAAGTGGTAACCAACGACCCGTGTTTGTTGATTTATCGAAATCAGTTGGTGGCATTTGAGAAGCTGAATGCCAAAAAACTGATGCCCTTTTTCGAGAAAGAATACGTTACCGTGCCCAATACCATCGAAGACAAATATTATTCGGGATTTGTGCTGAATACCGTACGCGATTACGATGTAAAAGCAAAAGGTTTTGAAGTCGTTCATGCATCATCGGGTAAAAAAGCTGTAATGTCGCTCGAAAATAATTTGCAGTACCGACCGTGTTTGGTACTTAATTTCGAATATGGCGACGAAAAATTTCTACCCGATTCGACACGTGAAATGGCGGTTAGCGTAAAAAAGCAAAACGGCACTTTTGTGTACTATAAAACCACGCGCGATTTTGCCTGGGAAAAGAAGATCGTAAATGTGATTAAAAAGAGTGGTTTAAAGGATGATAACGGATCATACTCGTTACCAGGCGTATCCTTGCTTGAGCCGCAAAATGCACTGTACTTTTTTGTGAACTGGCTAAACGAGAAACGGCCACAGTTGGAAGAAAAAGGAATCGAAATAAAGCAGGAACAGCTGGAAAAAAAGTTTTATACAGGTAGCCAAAAACTGGAATTAAAAACCCAGACAAAAGGCGACTGGTTTGATGTTTATGCGGTGGTGAAATTTGGCGAATTCAGCATTCCTTTTATTCAGCTGAAGAAATACATTTTGAATGATATCCGCGAGTTTGAACTGCCAAACGGCGAAGTTGCCGTGTTGCCCGAAGAGTGGTTTGCCCGTTACAAAGGACTTTTGCCTTTTGGCAAACAACAGGGCGAGCACATCAAGTTCGAAAAACACCATTTTACTCTGCTGCAAAACTCCATTCAGGAAGTTGATAAGGAAGTAAAACAAAAATACGAGAAGTTGATGAACGCCGAAATGGAGAGTCCGGCGTTGCCCGCAGATTTAAAAGCCAAACTGCGAAATTACCAGGAAGAAGGTTTTAACTGGATGTACGGTTTGTACCGAAACGGCTTGGGTGGCTGCCTGGCCGACGATATGGGATTGGGGAAAACGCTGCAAACACTTACGTTGCTGTTAAAGCTAAAACGTTTGAAACAGGAAATTAAAATTCATGATCCTGTGGATGCAAGCGGGCAGCGCGATTTGTTTGCCGACGAAACAAAACCGGAGTCGGTGGTACAACCGGCAAGTTTAATTGTGGTACCTACATCGTTGGTGCATAACTGGAGCAACGAGATCCGGAAATTTACGCCGGCCCTAAAAGTTTATCAGCATGTGGGAACGCAGCGTAAAAAAGCGGAAGAATTGGGGAAAGTCGCATCATACTACGACATTATTATTACCACTTACGGAACGGTTCGTAACGATATCGACAAATTGCGGGGCACCGAATTCTTTTACCTGATTCTGGATGAAAGCCAGTCGATAAAGAATTCCAGCTCGAAGACCTATAAGGCCGTAATGGATATTAAAGCGCGCTACAAACTGGTTATTACCGGAACGCCGATTGAAAATTCGCTGTCGGATTTGTGGTCGCAAATGAATTTCCTGAATCCCGGCATGTTGGGGAACCTGGCTTTTTTCCGCCGGACATTTATTACGCCCATTGAAAAGCATGCCAACGAAGAGCAAATGGATAAACTGCAACTGATGATCCGTCCGTTTGTTTTGCGCCGTAAAAAAGTGGAGGTGGCCAAAGATCTTCCGCCGCTGATGGAGGAAGTAAGAATTTGCCCGATGGTGGGCGAGCAACAACGGTTATACGAGCAAGAAAAGTCGGTGATTCGAAATACCATTTTGTCGACCATTGAAAAGGAGGGACTCAAAAAATCGCAGTTTGTGGTTTTGCAAGGACTCACAAAGTTACGTCAGTTGGCGAATCATCCGTCGCTGGTTGATGATGAAGCATCAGAACGATCAGGTAAATTCGATGAGATCTATAGGATGTTAAGCAACCTTGTTGCAGAGAAACATAAAGTTCTGGTATTCTCTTCGTTTGTAACTCACCTTGAATTGCTGGAGAGCAAAATTGAAGAGGAAAAATGGAAGTACAGTAAACTAACGGGGCAAACCACCCATCGCGAGAAAGTGATCAAAGCTTTTCAGGAAGATGAGGATAACCGGATTTTCCTGATCTCGTTAAAAGCGGGTGGAGTAGGGTTGAATCTTACTGAGGCCGACTATGTTTTTATTATCGACCCGTGGTGGAACCCGGCAGCCGAAAACCAGGCGATTAATCGTGCACACAGAATCGGTCAGGATAAACACGTTTTTGTGTATCGTTTTATAACTGAAAACTCGATCGAGGAAAAGATTCAGAAACTAAAAGACCGGAAAAGCTCGCTGGCCGATAAATTTATTAATTCCAATAATCCGTTTGAGCAGGTTACACAGGAAGAGATTGTGGAGTTGTTTAATTAGGAAAAGGCAAAAGTAAAAAGTAGAAAGGCAAAAGTGAGTGAAAAGATTGATGTAGATTGAAAAGAGCTCGTAGTTCGAAACCTGTTTTTCAGATCAATCTATTTCAATCTTAAAATCAATCTAAATTTCAATCTGTTTTAATGCAGCTACCGTTTCTTATTCCGCACGTACATCAGTTTATATTTTCCCTGGCCTACGCGCTGATCGATTTCAAATTTTCCGGTGGAGTCGATCAGCGGCGTCAATTTCTCGAAACCGTAGTTTCGTGAGTCGAAATTAGGTTGTTTCTTTTGCAGTAAACTTCCCACATCGCCCAGGAAAGCCCAGCCATCTTCGTCGGCCAGATCTGATATGGTATTCGAAATCAATCGGATTACTTTGGGCGTTACTTTGTCAACGCCACCTTTTTTGCCCGATCTGCTGGTAGTAGTACTTTCGTTTTCTTTCGAGCGGCTTTTCAGAATCTCGATGTAAATAAAACGGTCGCACGAAACAATAAACGGATCGGGTGTTTTTTCTCGCCAATACCAATTACGTACATCCCGGCTTCGCGAAGGCGGGTTGCCAGCCGCGTAAAGTCGCTGTCGCTCGATACCAAACAAAATCCATTTACTTTTTCGCTGTATAGGATGTCCATGGCATCGATGATCATGGCCGAGTCGGTGGCATTTTTACCGATGGTGTAGCCGTACTGCTGAATGGGCGTAATTGCATTGTCGAGCAGCAGGGCTTTCCATTTCGATAAACCGGGGCGGGTCCAGTCGCCATAAATGCGTTTAATGGTAGGATTGCCATATTTTGCAATCTCTTCCATCATTTCTTTTACATATGCAGATGGAATATTATCGCCGTCGATAAGTACCGCTAACTTTAAGTCTTTTCCCATCTTGTAAACTGTTTTTGGCAGAAGTTACCGTTTGTTTTGTTGAACAGATTAACCCGAGATTTTCACATTCATTGCAGCCGGTCCTTTTGGGCCTTGTCCTTCTTCGTAGGTAACACGGTTTCCTTCTTTAATCGTGCCTTCTACTTCGTTAATATGGACAAAAATATTTTGGTTGTTCGCCAGGTTGCGAATAAATCCGTATCCTTTTTGTTCGTTGAAGAAAGTAACTACACCTTGTTTTTCTTTCGGCTCTGCTTCGCCGTAACCACCTTTTGGTACACTTACATCAATGTCTTCAATGTTTACTTCTTCTTTTTGTGTTTCATCGGGCGGAGTATCGGTAATGTTACCAAATTCATCAACATAGGCGATCATATCGTCCAAACTTGAATTTCCTCCATTCTCTTTACGAGCCTGTTTTCTTGCTTCTTTTTCTTTTCTCTTCTTTGCTTGTTTTTTTCGTACTTCCTTTTTACCAAATGTTTCTTTCGATCTTCCCATATGATTATTAATAGTGATTTTAGCTTACTGACCTCGAATTTAATAAATATCAGTAGCTATTTAAAAAGTTTTTCATGTTAAGAAATGAGATTTAAAGAAAAGTCAACTATCCTAAGGCGGGGGAGTAGGAGGTAAAATCAAAATTCTTAAACCTAAAATCTGGCACAAAGGTACATTAATTTTAAACACTACATAAATTCGGTATAACTGTTTGTTGGCATCGTGGGTTGATAACAGAAGTCATATTTATAAATAGTTACTTTTTTTGCACAAATGAGGATATACAGGTCTTAAGTTCATTATATTCTTCAATGTGTATTTTTCACACAAAAATTACTTCAAATCTAACCTTAATGTTAACTGCTTGATATTTATGTTGTAAAGCAGGTGGTCGGGAAACATTTTTTTTAACACTGTATAACCTATTCATAGTTAAATATTTGCATATGTAAAAAGAAATAATTCTTTATTGCAACTTTCAAAATGATAGTAAAACGTTAAAAATGCTTACAAAATGAAATTAAAATGATTCGCTATCTGATAATGAAATATATATTTGCAAGCTTTAAAAAATCAATTTAAACAAAAAACACAAAAATGAACGAAGCTTTAAAATTGATGCTAACGGGCATGAGCACCGTATTTTTTATCCTCATTATGGTGGTAGTTTTGGGGAACATAATTATTCGTATTACCAATCATTTTGCCGTTGCTGTTGTCGATCTTCCGGGGGCTGCAGCGCCGTCGCAACAAGAGATAAACCCATCGAAACTGGCTGCCATTGTTTCTGCTGTAGAAATTACTACCAAAGGAAAAGGCAGAGTAACATCGGTTGAGAAAATGAAATAGTAGTTAACGGATATCAACTTCTGAAACCTTTTCCGTGGAGGCGATTCGATGAACCAGAGAGAATAGAGCAAACGAAGGAAAAAAACGGCGACGAAGTAAAAGGTATCTTTTTATCCAATAAACCAAAAATAAACAGAAATGAAGAAGGAGATCAAATTTAGCTTGCTGTATAGAGATATGTGGCAGTCCTCAGGGAAATACGTTCCCAAAGTAGAACAACTGGAAAAAGTAGCACCCGCAATTATCGATATGGGATGTTTCGACAGGGTCGAGACCAACGGTGGTGGATTCGAGCAGATCAACCTTTTGTTTGGCGAAAACCCAAACATTGCCAACCGCAGATGGACACAGCCTTTTAACGATGCCGGTATTCAAACGCACATGTTAGAGCGTGCTTTGAATGGTATTCGCATGAGCCCGGTTCCGGCCGATGTTCGTAAGCTGATGTTTAAAGTTAAGAAATTACAAGGTACCGATATTGCCCGTTCTTTCTGCGGATTGAACGACCCGCGCAACCTTGAAAACTCGATTAAGTTTGCCAAAGAAGGCGGAATGATTTCGCAGGCAGCTTTGAGTTTAACCATTTCGGAAGTGCACACGGTAGAGTATTACACCAACCTTGCCAACACCTTAATTGAAATGGGTGCCGACGAGATTTGTGTAAAAGATATGGCTGGTATCGGTCGTCCTGCATTCATCGGAAAAATTATCAAGAATATAAAAACTGCACATCCTAAAACTACTGTTCAGTACCACGGTCACTCTGGTCCTGGTTTCTCAATGGCAAGTATTTTAGAGGCAGCACGCGCCGGAGTTGATTATGTTGACGTAGCTATGGAGCCACTGTCGTGGGGTACAGGCCACGCCGATGTTTTGGCCGTGCAGGGTATGTTAAAAGATGCCGGTTATGCAGTAAAAGAGGTGAACATGAAAGCTTACATGGAAGTTCGCGCGATGACTCAGGAGTTTATCGACGATTTCCTTGGCTACTATATCAACCCTAAAAACCGTCACATGAACTCGTTGTTGATCGGTTCAGGTCTTCCTGGCGGAATGATGGGTAGTTTGATGGCCGACCTGGGTAACAATCTCGAAAGCCTGAACAAGTGGCTGACAAAACGCAATAAACCTACCTTAACTCAGGACGATCTGCTGATTAAACTGTTTGAGGAAGTAGAATATATTTGGCCTAAATTAGGTTACCCACCGCTGGTAACTCCATTTAGCCAGTACGTTAAAAACCTGGCACTGATGAACGTGTTGCAGGTAATTAAAGGCCGCGAGCGCTGGAGTATGATTGCCGATAACATTTGGGATATGATCATCGGAAAATCAGGAAAACTTCCCGGAGAATTGGCTCCTGAAATTGTTGAGCTGGCCAAAGAAAAAGGAAAAGAATTCTTTACCGGCGTTCCTCAAGAGCAGTATCCTGATAACCTGGATGTGTTCAAAAAAGAAATGGACGACAATGGTTGGGATTATGGTCAGGACGACGAAGAGTTGTTCGAGCTGGCGATGCACCCAGAGCAATACCGCGCTTACAAATCGGGAAAAGCTAAAGCCGATTTCGAGGCCGACCTTGCTGAGAAGAAGGCTGCTGCCGAGCCAAAACCTGAGGTAGTTGAAGTTCCTGCCGCCGCATTCGAGCCAAAATCGATGATTGTTGATGTAAACGGCGAGAAATTTAAAGTGGGCGTTAGCTACGACGGTGCTGAAGCTGCCCCGGCTCCTGCAGCCGCTGCTCCTGCAAAAGAAGAAGCTGCCCCGGCAGTAAACGGTAGCGTTGCTTCGGAAGTTATTGCTCCGCTGGAAGGAAAATTCATGTTAACAAAAGATACATCGGAAACCGCGCTTAAAGTTGGCGATACAGTAAAAGAAGGCGATTTGGTTTGCTACATCGAATCGATGAAAACCTACAACGCTATTGTTGCCGAGAGCGATGGTACTGTTGCCGCTATTCTAAAATCAAACGGCGACAGCGTAGATGAAGACGATGTATTGATTCAACTGTCATAAAACAGATTTATGGATATTTTATCAGAACTGTTTAACATGACCGCGCTTGGCGAGATCACCTACCAGACTTTGATCATGTGGGCGATTTCGTTTGTGCTGCTTTATCTTGGGATAAAGAAAGGGTATGAGCCACTGTTGCTTATCCCGATAGCATTTGGTGTGTTGCTGGCCAACTTTCCGGGGGGACAAATGGGAGTTGTAAACCCCGAACTGATTGAGCTGGAAGGACACCGATATATGAACCTATTTGAAATTGCGCACGATTACGGGATTATGAATTACCTGTATTATTCGTTGATTAAAACCGGTTTGCTGCCTCCTGTAATTTTTATGGGTGTTGGTGTATTAACTGATTTTGGTCCGATGTTGCGTAACCTGAAACTGGCATTGTTTGGTGCCGCTGCACAGATCGGTATTTTTTCGATCTTGATTGGAGCCATCGCTGTTGGTTTTACGCCTAAAGAAGCTGCTTCGCTGGGTATTATTGGTGGTGCCGATGGCCCAACCGCTATTTATACTACCATTAAACTGGCTCCGCACTTGCTTGGCCCTATCGCTATTGCTGCGTATTCGTACATGGCACTGGTGCCTGTTATTATTCCGTTGGTTTCTAAGTTGTTTATCACGAAGAAAGAGTTTACCATCAACATGAAACAAATGGAAAAACAGTATCCGGCAAAATACGAGATCAAGAATATGAAAGCTGCCAAAATTATTTTCCCTATTGCTTTGGGAACACTGGCTGCTGTTCTGGTTCCGTCGTCGGTGCCGCTGTTGGGAATGTTGTTGTTTGGTAACCTGATTAAGGAGGTTGGTTCGTCGACAAGCCGTTTGGCCGATGCTGCACAAGGACCGATCATGAATACCGCAACTATTTTCCTGGGGCTTACTGTTGGAGCAACTATGACTGCTGAAGTTTTCCTTTCGGCAAAAACACTGGGTATTGTGGTAGGAGGTTTTGTAGCCTTCGCCATTTCGATTGCCGGTGGTATTTTTGCGGTGAAACTGGTAAACATGTTCAGCAAGAAAAAGATCAACCCGCTTATTGGTGCAACCGGACTGAGTGCCGTACCAATGGCGTCGCGTGTGGCTAACGAACTGGCATTGAAATACGACAAAAAGAACCACATTTTACAGTACTGTATGGCCAGTAACATCTCTGGTGTAATTGGCTCGGCAGTTGCTGCAGGTGTGCTTATTTCGTTCTTAATGTAGACTTTACCAATACATTAGTTATAATATAGAATTTGATATTGGGGGAGGCCGTAAGGTTTCCCCTTTTTTTGTGCACTATTCAAGGTGCAATTGAGCAGGTGACTTCAAGTCACCTGCTCAATCTGTTTAAAAAGAATCCGGCGGATTCAACTACTTAGAGCAAATCGATTTTATGAAAAGGATACGACTCCGGCCGGAGTCGTAAAATTTATCGGCCATTTTTGCTATAATTATGCGATGCTTCTGGCATCATATAAATCAGTGCAGCTGCCCCTCGTTTGTAACAAGGGGGGTAGCATTTGTATTGCTATTTCTGAGGTCGTTAAAAACGACAAGATTAGAAACCCCTCGTTGGGTAGGGCAAAGTCACCTGCTGAATTTGTTTAAAACATTTTTGTTGGTACTTGTTATAAAAGGTGTAACATCAAAAAACACCAATGAAGATTCTGTCGCTGGAATTACCAACAAATAATCTCAAACAAACCGAGCGCTATTACTCTGATGTTCTGGAATTGAAAATCCACGATTTGTCATCCAATTCGGTTTCATATTCAATCGGGCACTCTGTTTTGCATTTTACCGAAAAAGAGGAGGCGGGCGCTTATCATTTTGCGTTTACTATTCCTTGCAACAAAATTAATGAGGCTTTACAATGGCTTTCATCAAAGCTCGATTTGATGAAAAACAATGCTGGCGAGTACATCACGGATTTTACTAACTGGAATGCAGAATCCATTTACTTTTTCGATAACAATAATAATATCCTCGAATTTATTGCACGTCACGATCTGCAGAACTCATCGGATGAACCGTTCAGCGGTAATTCCATTTTATCGGTAAGCGAAGTTGGTATTGTTTCCGAAAAGCCAATCGTGCTAGCCGAACAGCTGATTAATGAACACGGTCTCTATTATTTTGTAAAAGGGACAAAACGAGACGACTTTGTGGTTCTGGGCGACGATAACGGACTGGTGGTTATTTCCGGCACCGACAGAAACTGGTATCCGACCAATCAGTTGGCAAAACGACAGGAGCTTAAAATGAAAGTTCAGGTTAATAATACTTTTCGGGAAATTACAGTTGACGGATAAAATCGCTGAAAAAGAATTACTCGGCTAGCAACTTACTGGTCGAATTCAAATGTTTATTAATAATCGCAAGCAACTGTTCACGCGTAAGCGGTTTTCCTACAAAATCGTCGCAGCCGGCTTCAAAAGCTTTTACTTTATCATCGTCGGAAACATAAGCCGTTTGTGCAATTATCTTAATTCCGGGAGCCGACGACTTTATTCTTCGGGTAGCTTCGTAGCCACTAATATCGGGCAGACCAATATCCATCAGTACCAGTGTCGGCAACTTCGAGCAGGCTATTTCAACAGCTTCTTTTCCGTATTCGGTGTGCAACAGTTTGAGGCCGGTATCAGCAAGCATTTTTTCAATCAGGCGCGTATTGGCAAAGTTATCTTCCACCAGTAAAACGGTTTCTTCGTTAAAATGGTATTCTTTTCCGTTAACGGTGGTGCTTGTGTCAACAGCTTTTGGCTCGGCTTTTTTATACGGAATGCTAAAATAAAAAGTAGTTCCGCCGCTTTGTCCTTTTTCCCGGTTCTCTTGTATCGACTCCAGGCGGATTGTTCCGCCCAGCAGCCCCAACAAACCTTTTACAATCGACAGTCCCAAACCGGTGCCACCGTATTGTTTCTTCTTATCGGTATGCAACTGCGTAAAGCGTTCGAAAATAGATTCTTGTTTGTGGGCCGGAATACCAATACCGGTGTCGCGCACATAAAACTCAATTTTCTCTTCGTCAACCACCGAGCAGCCGCCTTCAATTATTCCTTCGTCGGTAAATTTATAGGCATTGCTGATCAGGTTAATCAGTATCTGCCGCAGTTTGCCTTTGTCGGTAATAATGGTATCGATATGGCACGAACAGGTTTTTAAATCGAACTGCAGCTGCGGTTTGTTCAACTGGCGCTGGTATTCTTTAAAAAAGGTTTTCAGCTCGGTAAACAGTTCGTTTAAACTAAAGGCTTCTTTAAACAGCGGCAGTTGTCCCGATTCTATTTTGGCAATTTCAAGAATATCGTCGATAATACTCAGCAGGTTGTTCGAGCTTTGAGTAATTATATCGGAGTATTGTATCAGCTGTTCTTTGTTGTTGTACGAGTGCGGCAGTAACGACGAGAATCCCATAATGGCATTCATTGGGGTGCGAATCTCGTGGCTCATATTCTGCAAAAATGCGGTCTTCAAACGGTTGCTTTCTTCCGCCTGCTCTTTAGCAACGATTAATGCCCGGGCGGCCTTTTTTCGCTGTGTTATGTCGTGAATTACAGAGTGAAAAACGAATTTGTTGTCGATCTCAACCCGGCTGCTGAACACCTCCACATCGCGAATATCCCCATTTTTTAACCGGTGCCGGAACTCAAAACGGATAGTTCCCTTTTGTTCCAGATTGATAAATTCTTTTTTGATCTCTTCGGTTGAGAGGGTGTTAATTTCGTTAATCGTCATACTACGAAGTTCGTCCTGCTTCCATCCATAAAAACGGCTTGCGGATTTATTGGCATCGATAATGCGCGATGTTTCCGGATCGATCAACAATTTTATGGCCGAATGATCTTCGAATAACTTCCTGAATTTCTCTTCGCTTTTTTGTAAAGTCTTTTCAGCTTCCCGTCGTTTGTTTTCAACTTTTAAAACATTTCTGACTTTGGCCAGCGAATAAAAGTAGAATCCCAGGGCAACAAGTAAAAGAAAAAAGGCAATAAAAGAGTGGTTGCGGAAGCGGGTAAGTGCATTAAAAATGTCTGCTTCGCGCGACGAAATAAGAATCGTCCAGTAAGTATTTCCAAGCGGCGTGCGGTAAAAAGTAACGTACTGTTCTTCAATTACTGCTTCTCCGTAACTGGTGTCGGCACTGTGGTAGCTTTTAATAATTCCGCTGCTGTCGCGACTTATATTTGTCATCAGGTTTTCAGAAAGTTCCTGGTGTTGGTTGTTATCGATAAACGTTCTTCCGGTGTGTTCTTCAACCGAGCAGTAAATCTCGGTTCCGTTTTCGCTAAGCAGCCAGGTTTGCCCGGTGCCGCGGGTTTTTATATTGCCCAGGTACACTTTCCCCAGTTCATCCATTGGAATAAGAATGGCCAGGCTGCCCACAAAAGTAGATCCGTTAAACACCGGAACATGGTAGGCAATGCTGAGGTAGCCCTGCACCGACATAAACACATCGCTGATGACGGGCTGGTGTGTTTTCATTACCTGCTTTACGTGGTCCTGGTACGAAATATCGTTACCGATTACAGATGGGTTTTCCGGGTAGGTAGCCAGGATTTTGCCCGTGGAGTCGATTCGGGTGATAGCCGCTAAAACTTTGCCGTGGGCATCATAATAATTCTGAAGTATTTCTTTGCTGTCGTCGGTTACGTTAATAACATCCTCAAGGCTCGACAGGAACTGTAAATCGGCTTCTGAGTCAGAGAAAAACGAGCTGATTCCCATCGAGGCTGTTTGCGCCAGGATAAGTTGCTCGTTATTGAATTCGTTTATTGTGGTGAGTTTAATGTTGCGGTATACCAAAAAGAAAACGATGGAGAACAACGTTAGCAGAATCGGGATGAACAGGTAACGATGAAACGATTTTATTTTTGTGATTAGTGAATAATTCATGGTCTCTGTTTCTTTACCCACCGCCGGGCAGTTTTATGGGTAACGGGTTGTTCTTTAGCTTATAAAGCTATATAGAATTCTTGTGGTACACAACACCGTGTAGATAAAATTTGTTTAATACAGAGGTGTGGGCTAGAAATTTAAGGGCGGTATTTAATTATAAAGCCCGCTTTTTAAATTGCATTTTGCGATTTTGTGCGAACAGAACAGCTGCCGATCTAAATGACGCCCCGGTTATTTTGAAGAACCACTCATCGTGAAAACCAGCTCGCCACCATCCAGAATTTGTTGATGCGTAATATAGTTTTCCGAGAGTGTTTTCCCGTTTAACGAAACCGATTGTACATACACATTTTCCTTGCTGTTGTTTTCGGCTATTACAGTAAATGTTTTTCCGTTTGGCAGATTAATTACAGCTTCATCGAGCGACGGACTGCCCAAGTAGTAAATACCGTTTGCCGGGTTTACCGGGTAAAATCCCATTGTGGCAAAAACATACCATGCCGACATTTGTCCGCAGTCTTCGTTACCGCAATATCCATCGGGTTTGTTAGAATATTGTGTGTCGATAATTTCGCGTACATATTTTTGCCCTTTTTCCGGTTGGTCGGTAAAGTTGTACAGGAACGGAACATGATGACTGGGTTCGTTTCCGTGTGCGTATTGCCCGATCATTCCGGTACTGAAAATTGGCAATTGATCATCAGCGGTTGGGTAGTAGGTAAACATACTGTCGAGTAATTCGGTGAAACGTTCTTTACCCATCAAATCGCGGAATCCTGCAATATCGTGCTGAGCCGCAAACAGGTAATGCCATGCATTACTTTCGCAGTATACGTTTGTATATTCTTTTGAAACAAAAGGCTCAATAAAGTTCCCCTGCGTATCTTTCGCTCGGAAGAAATTGGTTTTTTCGTCGTACAGGTTTTTCCAATTGTTGGCTCGTTGCGAGAACAGTTTGTAATCCTGATCTTTTCCCAAAGCTTTTGCAAATTGTGCAATGCACCAGTCGTCGTAAGCATATTCCAGTGTTTTCGATACCGACCAGTTTTCGCCTTCTTCGTTAAACGGAACGTAGCCGTATTTTCGGTACAATTTCATTTCTTCCGAATCGTTCATCCCCGAGGCGAGGCAAGCTTCATAAGCTTTTTCTGCGTCCATTGGCAGGCCTTTAAAATACGCATCAACAATCACCGGAACGGCGTGGTAACCGATCATCATATTGGTTTCGTTTCCGGCCATCGACCAAACAGGTAGCAAACCGGTTTCGTCGTAATGCGCCAGCATCGATTGGATCATATTCTGCACTTCATCGGGGCAAACAATGGTATACAGCGGATGCGCTGCGCGGTAAGTATCCCACAACGAAAAAGTGTCGTAGCGTTTAAAGCCGTTGGCAACTTGTGGCTTTTGATCGGCTCCTTTATAGGCTCCGTCAACATCGCTCAACAGACTTGGTGTTAAAAACAGGTGATAGAAATTCGTATAAAAGACTTCTTTCTGGTATTCGCTTCCGGCAACTTTTATTATTGAAAGCTGCTCTTCCCATTTTTTATTGGCTTCGGCGCGCACCGCATCAAAATCCCAATGATTGAGTTCGGCCTGCATATTTTTGCGTGCTCCCTCAACCGATGAGGATGAAAGTGCAACTTTAACCAAAATCTGTTCGCTTTCGCTTGTACTGAAAGTCGTTTCGAAACGTGCATTTTTTCCGTTCACTTCCGACTCGTTTTGCAAATCGTTTTCAGGAGTTAGCGCAACATCTTCAAATGGTTTTGAGAATTCGGCAACAAAAAATACATGCTGAACATTGGCCCAGCCGGTTGATTTTCGCACTCCTGAAATTGTGTGGTCGTTTTCAATTTTTATTGTGGTTTCGGTTGGTGCATCCCAGTTTAGTGCGTAACCCAAATCAAGGATGATTTTGCTTTTGGCATCTTCAGGGAAAGTGTAGCGGTGCATTCCAACACGCTCGGTAGTGGTCAGTTCGGCTTCAATACCTGAACTTTCCAACAGTACTTTATAATAACCGGGCGAGGCTTCTTCGTTCTTGTGACTGAATTTGGAGTAGGGGCGATAGGCTTTTTGATCGGGCCACAGATCGTCGGTAAATCGCGAGTTGGTGGGGAACAACAACAGATCGTACATATCTCCGGCGCCGGTGCCGCTTAAATGTGTGTGGCTAAAGCCTGCAATGGTGGAGTCGGGCCAAAAATAACCTGCTATGCGATCCCAGCCGCCAATACCGTTGTCCGGACTAAGTTGAACCATCCCGAACGGAACAACAGCTCCGGGGTAAGTATTTCCCGGTCCGTCGGTGCCCACAAAAGTGTATACGTATTGTGTAAGTTTTTCAGTTTTTGGTGTTTCCTTTTTTGTGCAGGCAAACAAAGCGATTGCCAGAAATAGTATCGATAGTTGTTTCATTGTTCCTGTTTTTCTGTCATTTCGAGCCGTCAGCTGACGGAGAGAAATCTGTTCCTTGATGTTAGAGATTTCTCCTCCTGCGTCGTCGAAATGACAGGTGTTTGTTACTGCTTAATCTCCAAAACTCCACCTTTTACCAAATCTGCATGATTGATGAAGAACGATTTTTGCTTTTTACCGTTTAGTGAAATACTGCTTATTTTATCGCCTGAGCCGGATTTTTTGATCACAAGTGATTCTCCGGGATAAAAGTTTTGATCCAGCTGAATTGTTACTTCATCAAAAACAGGCGTGGCGATGGCATAATTCATATCGCCCGGTAAAACAGGGTAAATTCCCATCATGGAATAAACGATCCAGGTCGACATGGTTCCGGTATCGTCGTTACCCGGCAAACCGTCAGGCGCATTTTTAAAGTAGGTGCCCATTAAACGATTCAGTTCTTTTTGCGTGCGCCACTCTTCGCCTCGTATATAGTTAAAAAGCCAAGGGTAATGAATATCCGGCTCATTGGCCATATCAAAATGACCATCATCGAAAATGGCCTGCAGTTTTTTTACCAATTCCTTTTTGCCACCATTCAACGCTATCATCCCATCCATGTCGTGATGTGCACAGAATGTATATTGGTAAGCATTTCCTTCGTGGAAACCCGGACTTGGCTCAAAATTCTCTCCCTGACGTGGGTTAAAATCAGGCATAAATTCCCCATTCTCCAACTTCGGACGAATGATTCCAAACTCCTTATCGTAATAGTTTTTGTAGCCTCTCGATTGTCTCAGAAAACGTTCGTAATCGTCATCTTTCCCCAGTTCTTTAGCCATTTGTGCCAGGTTCCAGTCGGCAATGTAATATTCCAGTGCATGCGACACCGAATTATCATATTGCTCCTTTAAGGGCACATAACCGTGCGAAATATAATGGTCGATATCCGGGCGGATTTTGTTTTCAGCGCCGGGAGTTGTTGCCGATTTATACATGGCCTCGTAAGCTTTTTCAATATCAAAATCGCGGATGCCACGAAACCAGGTGTCAACAATTACCGGTAAAGCCGGGTCGCCTTCCATAACATGTGTTTCTGTGCTGTTTAATTCCCAACGTGGCAGCCAGCCACTTTCGTCGTACATTTCAATCATCGATTGTACAACATTTAACTGCTGTTGCGGGAATGCTAAACTCATAAAAGGGTGCAGATTTCGGTAAGTATCCCACAGCGAAAAAGTGGTGTAGCGCTCGCCGTTCGGATGAGTTTTTATCTCAAACGATTCCATTGCCGGATACTGTCCGTTTACATCGCTCAAAATATTTGGGTGGATTTGAATATGATACAAACCGGTATAGAAAACTGTTTTCTGATCATCGGTTCCACCTTTTACCGTAATAGTTGAGAGTGCTTCATTCCACTTTTCCACCGCTTGTTTGCGGGTAGCTTCAAAGTCAAATTTTTTCGATTCAAAGTTCAAATTCAGTCGTGCATTATCGATACTTACGTAAGAAATTCCTACTTCAACCAGAATTTCTTCGTTCGCTTGGGTATTAAAAGTAAACCAGCTGCCAATGCTGTCGCCGGCCATTTCTGCCTGGAAGTTTTTGTAGTATTTTATTTTGTCGCTGGTAGCCGACCATGCTGCTTCCGGCCCCATTTTTGGCATCTTTTTCCATACGCCAAACTCTTCAGCCGGTTTACTAAAACGCGCCACAAAATATACGGGGCGTTCGGTGCCGTCGTTGTAACAGAAAGTACCGGTCATTCGCCAGCCTTCTATTTCCTGGTTATTCACAATTTTTATTGATGCGCCACTTTCATTAGTCAATCCGTTACCAAGGTCGATCAGGATATTCGATTGTCCGGCCGGAAAAGTAAAGCGGCTGATTCCTGTACGTTCCGTCGCCGAAACTTCAGTATTAATGTCGTATTTATTCAGGAAGGTAGAATAATACCCCGGGTGAGCCACTTGTTCACTCATTTCTGAGCCGTATTCGCGGTGATCACCATTAACGTCGCCTGTTGTTGGCATCAAAAGAATTACACACAACTCGGGGCAGCCAACACCACTGAGGTTCACGTGTGAGTAGCCTGTAAAATATTTGTTGTCCCACGAATAGGGCGTCGACCACCAGCCATCGTCTTTGTCGCGAGCGTTTAATGGCGAGTTCCCGCTAACATTAAAAGGCACCACTGAAACCATTCCACGCGGAACTACAGCTCCCGGATTGGTTGTTCCATAGTTGGTTGTCCCGATAAACGGATTTACCCAATCGGCCGGAGTTTGAGCCGAAATGGTGTAAGCGCAAAACAAAAATGCGAACAATTGGAGGGCTATCTTTTTTAGATTATTCATTTTGGTGTCGTAGTTTTTAAATATTTTACAAAGTGCAAATATAAACATATCTTTATCCCAATATATCGAAAGCGTAAATTATCATGAATAAGTTAATTACATTTTTAATTGCCTGTATAATTTTTGTTTCCTGTGGTGTGCAAAATGGGGCGAAAGACGAGTCCGCAACAGCAGTAAACGTTATGGCGTACTATGTTCCGCGCGAGGGATACATGCCCGATGAGTTGCCGCTGGATCAGTTAACACATATCATTTTTAGCTTTAGCAAAGTTATTGATGGGAAGATGCAATTCAGGAATGAGAACGCCGATGCAATTATGAAACAGCTGGTGGCGCAAAAGGAAAAATACCCGCAGTTAAAAGTAATGATCGCTTGTGGCGGCTGGACGGCCGATGGTTTTTCAGATGCAGTTTTCACTGAAGAAAGCCGGACAAAATTTATTGCCAGCACCATCGATTTTGTTGAGAATTACCAGTTGGATGGCGTTGATATTGACTGGGAATACCCGGCCATTCCTGCAGGCGGAACAAAAGCGCGCCCTGAGGATAAGGAAAATTTTACTCTTTTGATGAAAGGTTTGCGTGAGGCCCTGGATCAACTCGATCGCCCGCAAACACTAACTTTTGCATCTGCAGGATGGAAACGTTACTATAAAAATGTGGAATTGCTGGAGGTAATGAAATACGTTGATTATATGAACGTAATGACTTACGATCAGGCGGGTGGAGCAACAACATTTGCTACACATCACACCGCATTGGGGCACCGTTCGCTGGATGATATTTCAGAAACTCCACTTGGCGTGGCTATGACACAACAAAATGCCGAATTACCCGAAGGTGAAGATTTGTGGGAACCGCAGTCGGCTGAAGAGATTATTCGCTTTTGTGTGGATAAAGGTGTCGACCCGAAACAAATCGTAATCGGTGCAGCATTTTACGGCCGCGGCTGGAAAGGTGTTCCGCCCGAAAACGATGGTTTGTACCAACCTAATACCGGCCCCATCAGCGGAGGTACTTCGTATTCCGTTCTGTTAACTGATTTTACTGAGAATGATGGCTACGAAAAACACTGGGATCCGGTAGCCAAAGCTCCGTTTTTGTATAATCCTAACGACAGCATATTTGTTACTTACGACGATACCGTTTCGGTAAAACTAAAAACACAATACGCCAAGGAGAATGATCTGGGTGGAATTATGTTTTGGCAACTCAGCAGCGACAGCAAAGACGATGCAAGTTTGTTGAAAGCCATCTTTGCCGAGGCATCAAAAAAGTAAGTTCAGGCATGGCACATCGGTTTTGATTGTTAAATTTGTGGCAGAAGCGATAGCCACATGGAGGACTTTTTTGTACTATATTCTTATTTCGAAAAAATTGGTAAACGCGAGCTGACTGATGCCGAAAAAGAGGAGATATCGTCGGTATTCAGAAAAGAAACGTTTAAAAAGAAACAGCGGATATTTAATGCCGGCGAGGAAAATACGCGTCATTATTATATCGAAGAAGGATTGCTTCGCATGTACATTATCGACCAGAGCGGCAAAGAGTTTAACCTGCTTTTTGGCAAAGAGCGGCAATGGCTTGGCGATTTGGGAACCCCGGCAACTACAGCATATTATTTAGAGACGGTGGAGAAAACCACTGCGTTTTCCATATCGGAGGAGTCTTTTTCTGCGATAATGAGTAAGTACACCGAACTGAGTTCCAATATCAGGCGCTCGTATATTTTTCTGCAAAAACGTTTTGTGGCTATCCTCTCGAAAACCGCCGAAGAGAATTACGAGGAGCTATTACAGAACGATCCCGACCTTGTTCAGCGTCTTCCGCAATACCACATTTCATCTTATCTGGGAGTAACTCCCGTGTTTTTAAGCAAGATTATTGCCAAAAAAGCAAGAAAAAGAGATTAAAAGGTGTTTTTCTTAAACTAGTTTATTTTTTTCGTTTCAAATCCCCTGTATGTTTGCATCAGAAATTATTAGTAAACATTAAACAAAAATGAAAATGAAAAAATTAGCTACTTTATTAGTATTTGCAATCGCAATCACAACAGCAAGTTTTGCATCGAACGGAAATGGCGATAAGACGACTTACAGCGTTGACACAAAAGCCAGCAAAGTATATTGGACAGGTAAAAAAGTTACAGGTGAACATACCGGTTACATTAATTTGGCCGGCGGAGAAGTTTTTGTAGATGGTACAGCCGTAACAGGCGCTAACCTGAATTTAGATGTAACTTCGATTGAAGTAACCGACCTTCAGGGCGAGTGGAAAGACAAATTGGTAGGCCACTTGAAATCAGACGATTTCTTTTCAGCAGAAAAGCACCCGGTTGCCAACTTTAAAATTACTTCGTACAAAAACGATAAAGTTACCGGAGACCTTACCATTAAAGGAATTACAAACGAAGTATCGTTTCCTGCAGAGGTGAAAGTTGACGGAGATGCTTTAACCGCATCGGGTACAGCTTCTATCGACCGTACAAAATGGGACATTAAATACCGTTCAGGAAAATTCTTCAGCGATCTTGGAGATAACATGATCCACGATGAATTCGAAATTAAATTTGAATTGAAAGCTACTGCTTCTGAAGGTGCAACTTCGAGCAAGTAAGAATAATACGCCATACGAAAACAAAAAAACAATAAGGTTCGGAAGAAGGGAGTTAGTGAGGATTTTGTGATGGAGAGAACCTTGGCCGGTGTCTGTATTTGCTGAAAAGCATAACCGGGCACCGGCTTTCTTTTTAAAGAAACTCAAAAGAAACTTCAATATTATACCCATCCACTTATCCTTCCCTGCCAGCAAGGAAGGACGATTGGCCAGATTATTTTTGCCAGTCCGATCATTTACTGAGCTATACGTAGATGTACTTGGCGGTTGATCGTCTCTCCATTTTTAAGGGAGAGACAGGAGAGAGGGTACAGCAGTATTTTAGAAAAACAACAAAGCAATGAAAACAATTATATACAAAGCAGATTCAAGAGGATATGCCAACCACGGTTGGTTAGAGGCAAGGCACAGTTTTAGTTTCGCAAATTATTTCGATCGCGAGCGAATGAATTTTGGTGTGCTTAGGGTGCTGAACGATGATGCGATTGCAGGCGGACAGGGTTTTGGAACGCATCCGCACGATAACATGGAAATTATTACCATTCCGCTGGAAGGCGATTTGGAACACAAAGATAATATGGGCAATCAGGCTGTAATTCACTCGGGCGATGTGCAGGTGATGAGTGCCGGAACAGGTGTTTACCACAGCGAGTTTAACCACCATCCGGATAAAACCTTACGACTTTTCCAGATTTGGTTGTTTCCCAACAAGCAGAATGTACAACCGCGTTACGACCAAATTTCAATTCGTGATGTAGAAGAAAAGAACAAACTGTACCAGGTGCTTTCGCCCAACCCTGACGATCAGGGCGTGTGGATCCACCAGGATGCCTGGTTTATGCTGGGTAAATACGATGCAGGAAAAACCGATTCGTACACCATAAAGAGACCGGGAAACGGTGTTTATGTGATGGTGATAGAAGGGGAGGTAAGCATTTCGGGAAATGATTTGTCGAAACGTGATGCCATTGGAATCTGGGATGTTGATTCGGTAGAGATTACCGCCACATCAGACGCCCGGATCCTGCTGATGGATCTGCCCATGCAGTTGAACTAGAGATAAAACCAGAGATATAGTAATATGGAAGTTATGACGAAGTATGAGATCCATCCTTTATTGGAGAAACGATGGAGTCCGCGGGCTTTTTCGCCCGAGCCCATTGCCGAGGACGATGTAAATGAAATTTTTACCGCTGCCTCGTGGGCGCCAAGTGCTATGAATGAGCAGCCGTGGCAGTATGTTTATGCCATGCGCGGCACGCCGGGTTTCGATGCGCTTTGGGATTGCCTGGCAACAGGAAACAAACCCTGGACACAACATGCGGCCGTGCTGTTTGTGGCCATAAAAGTTGATACGTTTTCTGACAACGGCAAACCCAATAAATGGGCAATGCACGATGTGGGGATGGCCAATGCGCAGTTATTACTTCAGGCAGCCAGCAAAGATATTTACGGTCATCTGATGGCCGGTTTTGGTGCCGAAATGGTGAAAGAGGTGTTACAGTTGGATGAGAATCTTACTCCGGTTTGTATGGGAGCGCTGGGTTATTTAGGCGATGCCGATTCGCTGGATGAACCTTATCGTTCGCGAGAAAAAGCACCACGGAAAAGAAAAGATTTAGAGGAATTCGTGAGGAGGTTCTAAAAAGGGAGAAGGTAGTTCTTTACGAAAAATCCCGGCTTGTTTTCAAGCCGGGATTTATTTTGGTCTAAATAAAGTGTGTCTTTTTTATAATTTCCGGATTTTAACGTTGCGGAACCAAACAGTATAACCATGATCCTGCAAACCGATAAAACCTTCTTTTGAAATTCCTTCCTGGAAACCTTCAAAGTCTTTGAATTTGCTGTTTTCCACCAATTGGTCCCACTCATCGCTCCAATGGCTGTACGAAACTACTTTAGTTCCGTTCATCGATACGGTAACTTGCCCGTCTTTAACTTTTATTACGCAGGTATTCCATTCGCCTGCCGGATTAACTGTTTCAGGATCGGCGGCAATCATGTCGTACAACGAACCGGCCAGGTGGCTGTCGATTTTATTGTCGGTAGCATCTTTATTGTCGAGCACCTGAATCTCGGGCGCCGCATAATAAATTGGTTTCCCTGGTAATTCTCGTACATAATAGAAAATTCCGGAGTTAGCCATTTTACCTGCTTTCCAGTCAATCGAGAATTCAAAATCCTTGTATTTCTCGTCCTGGAAAATAATATCGCCATTGGCTCCTTGTCCGGGCTCTTTACCTTCTCCGGTAAAAACTTTCATGGCTCCGTCTTCTATCTCCCAGTTGGCAGGCATGGCCGTTCCGCTGTATTGACGCCAGCCGTCGAAATTTTTGCCATTAAACAGCAAAACCCAGCCGTCTTTTTTCTCTTGCGACGACAGTTTGTTTACTTTTTTCGAAAACGCAGGATTAGCAATCAACAATGCTGCCATCACTGCGAAACTGTAAAAAATACTTTTTCTCATGATAAATTATTGAAATTACGGTTTAATTGATTGCCCTAAAGATAGGAAAAACAATTGCTGCCTGCGAAGAAGAAATGGCCTTTCTGTCGATAAATATTTTGATCACGAGTAATTTCAGGAGTTATCGAAAGTTAGCGAATCCTGAAATTACTGTTGTCTTTTTTGTACTATTATCATGATCTCGCTTACGCCGGCGGTAAACATTTGGTCTCTTTTAGCTTGCAAACCACGTGGTATTTGTTTTCGCTGCAAATGCACAGCAGCCCCGACTCTTTAATTTTTTCAATGGTAAGTTCGCGTGGCTGATGACCGTCTTCAATAACGATTATTCCGTGAAACATGACGATGCGAGCCAGTTCGCGGATCAGTTCCGTAGGTTGCTCGATCATATGAAACATATCGAGGGCATAAACCACATCGGCAATACGGTTGGGCAGAGCGCACGAATAACCATCGGCCTGAATCGCTTCCACGTTTGTGAGTTCGTGTTTCTCGATTTTGCGGTTTACGTTATCGATGGCCATGGGATGAATGTCAACGGCAAAAACCTTTCCCTTGGGACCAACCGTTTCGGAGGCATTTTGTATGTAGCGTGCCGGCCCGCAGCCGTAGTCAACCACAATTTGCCTCTCTTTTATGGGGAGGCGGCTAAAGTTTCGCTCCGATTGCCCGGCAAATACATCGCTGAGTTTCATAGCAAAACTCATCATTTTAAAAAACAGGTTGGGAATGTTCTCGCGGCCGTAGCCGGTAATTCTGTTAAGGTGTGTTGTGTGTGTAGTTTCCATTATTTCTATTGTTTTTTGTTTTTGGCTGAATCAAAGGTAGGAAAGTCGGCCCGGCCATGAATTATTTTTTGGTTGAACGGGGGAGATTTATCGGTGAATGAGTTGTGATGGGTGGTTTGCTTGTGATTAATTCAAGGAGTTGAGGTTGAGGGCTAAAGCCCGTTCATGATGGTATTGTTTGCCCCCAGGCTAAAGCCAGGGGTTAGTAAACCCCGGAGGGGTGAAATATCTGTAGCCTCCTTGTTTTTATGTGGACGGTTTTTTACCGGTTTATCGTCCCTAACGGGACTTTTTTCTGTGGTTCATTTAACCCCAGAGGGGTGGAATATCTGTAGCCCCGTCTTTTAAGGCGGGGTAATGAGCGCAGCGAATAAATCGGTGCAACTGGGAAGTTGTTCGGGTTTGTTGGTGGTTTGCACCGCAATTTTGGTGAGCTTGCTTCGGTCGTTCCTCGCTGAGATGGCAAATATTTACCACCCCACCGCTGTAAACGCGGTGCCCCCCTCCTGGGAGGAGGGGAAATTGGGCTTGTGGTCAATTAGTTTTGTAATTGAGATATGAAGGTGAGCACGAACATTTCTCCTCCTCCGAGGAGGAGTACGCCCCGACGAGTCGGGGTGGGAGGTGGTGTTGCTGCGCGTACCGAATCGGGAGAAGCAATCTCTTTTCAAAAAGTAGGACAAGCTGCCGCGCCCCTGAAACATCGGGGTCCGGAAGCAGGGGCATTATCTGGAATGGCTCAAAATTGAATTCAAAAAAAGAAATGTTTCCCAAATAGAGAACGCTGCCAATTTTGAATATTTTGTTAAGTTATTCAAGGTCAGTAGATATTCCAGAATGGCCCGTGATTTGAAAGAAGACGGTCAGGGGAAAGCGACTTCTGTATTTATGATTGGTTTTGTGTTTAGGGGTTTGTAAATTATCAATCATCTTCAAAAAGCGTCCATATTGCTTTCCCCTTCTTTTTTTCTTTCATCCGATTATTAAGCGTATAGTTATTTTGTGTATTGCGGCAGCGACAGAGATTGCTTCTCTCGTTCCTCGCTGAGATGGCAAATATTTACCACCCCACCGCTGTAAACGCGGTCCCCCCCTCCTGGCAGGAGGGGAAACAGGGTCTCTGGTTGATTGGTTTTGTCATTGAGATATGAATGAGAGCACGAACATTTCTCCTCCTCGGAGGAGGAGTACGCCCCGACGAGTCGGGGTGGGAGGTGGTGTCGGGCAGCGGACAATGAACTAATTCATTTCGGCACGATTCACTACTGTCCGCTGCCTTGTAGCAATAATAAATAGGTCATTGCGATACCGATGAGTGAAACGAATCGGGAGAAGCAATCTCTTTTCAAAAAGTAGGACGAACTACCGAAACTTCGGGGTCCGGAAGCAGGGGCATTATCTGGAATGGCTCAAAATTGAATTCAAAAAAAGAAATGTTTCCCAAATAGAGAACGCTGCCAATTTTGAATATTTTGTTAAGTTGTTAAAGGTCAGTACATATTCCAGAATGGCCCGTGATTTGAAAGAAGATGGTTAGGGGAAAGCGACTTCTGTATTTATGATTGGTTTTGTGTTTAGGGGTTTGTAAATTATCAATCATCTTCAAAAAGCGTCCATATTGCTTTCCCCTTCTTCTTTCTTTCATCCGATTATTAAGCGTATAGTTAATGTTTTACCGGGATAACGTCCCTACGGGACTGGTTCATTCAACCCCGGAGGGGTGGAATATCTGTAGCCCCGCCTTTTAAGGCGGGTAATGAGCGCAGCGAATAAAGCGGTGCAACCGGGAAGTTGTTCGGGCTTGTTGGTGGTTTGCACCGCAATCTGCAGTTTATGTTCTGGAATAGCTGGAAATAGACGTTCTCCCCAAGGGGACCATAGATATTTCCTAAGGGATTACCTTGATTACTTAGGGAATATCTATCATGCCCAAGGGGATCATCGTTTTCCCCTTGGTAATTGCTCTTCTACCCAAGGGAATCATAGAGATTTCCTAAAGGATTGCTCTGATTACTTAGGGAATATCTATTATCCCCAAGGGAATTATCCTTATTACCTCGGTAATAATTGTTCTACCCAAGGGGATTATTGCACCGACAAGGGCTGAATTCCTTTGTTGATGGGGATTGCGAGATTGCTTCTCTCGTTGCTCGTTCGCAGTTGCAATTTATACCACCCCACCGCTGTAAACGCGGTACCCCCCTCCTGACAGGAGGGGAAATTGGGTCTCCGGTCGATTGGTTTTGTACATGAGATTATATTTTTTGCACGAACATTTCTCCTCCTCCGAGGAGGAGTACGCCCCGACGAGTCGGGGTGGGAGGTGGTGTTGCTGCTGCGCTCGAGAAATCGGGACGGGCTTTTAAAAAAGGAGGACGAGCAAGCCACCTAATCCGCCGGATTTTGTTTGGTTTTGCTTTTTAAACATAAGATGTTTACATTTAAGCCACCAAATAGTTAAACCGTTGAATATGCATGCAGATAAAGAATTTAACGGGAAGTTGGTTTAAGCGCTCAAATCACTGGTGAAATGCAAGGTGCTAATAGTTTTAGATGTAGTAACGTATTTATACATATGTTTTTGACAAATAGAATTAACTCTTCATACTCCCATTAATGTTATCAATGAATAGAGAAGAACTGATAGAATATTTTAAAGTAAATGATGAGATCGATATTTATTATGAATATCTGTTAGGACAAAGTGTTTGGTATTTTGAAAAAAACAGTCAAGATTCAAGTAACGTCTATGATGATTTTAAACGTTTCATTTCAAGAAAATTAAATGTTCCGTTTAATAATATATCTATTGTTGGTAGTGCAAAAACAAAATATAGTTTTTCACCTAACAAAGATTTTTCTGAATTTCATGAAAGCTCAGACTTTGATTTAATTATTGTTTCCAGTAAAATCTTTCATTCTCTTTGGCAAGCATATCGAATTATAGCTTCTTCATCTCATTTAAATGGCTATGTTCATATAACTTCGAATATTTTTAACAATTTTATCAGTGTAAAAGAAGACGACCCGAATTATGGAAATAAAATAATTGAGGATTGGCAAAAAACATTATTAGAATTTAAAACAGAACTTCAACTAACATTTGAAATTACACACGAAATTAATTATAGAATATATTCTGACTGGGAATCTGTAGAGGATTACCATTTAAGAGGTCTTAGAAAACTTAAATCCTTGATATATGAAACTTATTGAACAGATAGATATACAGCCACAAAGCACGAAATGGTTATACGACCTAAATAAAAAAGGATTATTAGAGGTTGATAATTCATTTCAACGTAACTATGTATGGACCAGTAGGCATCAAGTTAAATTAATAGAGTCAATTTTATTGGGTTATCCAATTCCTGAGATTTATTTATGGAATATTGGGACAGATGAAGATACTGGTGATACAAAATATTCGATTATAGATGGTCAACAAAGATGTGGTGCAATTTTTCAATTTATTGCTAATACATATAAACTAAGAGAAGGCTATCTTGGTAGTAATGGTGCAGTTTGTACAAGAATAAAGAATCGCTTTTTTCGAGATCTGGAGCCAGATGACAAGAAGTCTATTTGGTCATATTTGTTTTCAATTAGATTAGTTCGAAATCTAGTTCACCGGTCTGATATAGTAGATATGTTTTTGAGATTAAATAGCAATAATATGACCTTAAATCCTCAAGAATTAAGAAATGCGGAATTTGAAGGAGAATTTATGACTCTTTCTTCTACTTTATCTGAACTTGAGTTTTGGACAGATATTTTTAGTATTTCAGATAGAAGGCGGATGAGAGATATATCTTTTATTAGCACTTTATTGGTTTTCATGAAAAAAGGAATTGAAGAAGAAATTAGTAATACTAACCTGAATCTCATATATGATCTTTATAATGATGAGTATCCAGATAAAGATGAAGACGAAAAACGATTTAAAGAAGTTATTGGTGAAATTGATAAAATAATCGCACATAACAGCGAGAGAATTAAAATTCTCAGAAGACAGGTTCATTTTTATTCATTATTTACAATAACTTACGAGTTTACCATAGGTGGAAAAAAACTGACGAATAAACAAATAGACAATTATCAGAAGTTTATAGACAATTTTGATAACGATGATGTATTAATGAAATACTTTCCTAATGCGATGGAAGCGATTAATAAGTATAAATCGTTGTCTAAAGAAGGGACAAGACAAAAAACAAATAGGTTTGAAAGACACAAGTGCCTAAAAAGTATCGCTAATTATGTCTGATTTTTTAGACAGTTGTAGGAAATGCTAAGTTTTAGGTTAGTAGTGCGCCCCCGTTCCCGCTGATTTGCAATCAGTGTGCAACTCGAAAGCAGCAAACAACACTTCATAAAAACAAAAAAAGCCGGCAAAACCGGCTTTTTCAATTATATCATTGCAACGTATTAGCAATTTTCTGTTCCTTTTCCTTCAGCTTGTTCTTTAAACCAGCTTAATGGGTGCGAAGTTGGGCGCTCGATAGGCATTCCGTAAATACGGTCGTTAACCAACGATGCCAGTACTCCCAGCGCACGCGATACACCAAACATTACGGTGTAGAAAGTGTATTCCTTAATTCCGTAGTGGTACAGCAACGATCCGCTGTAAGCATCAACGTTTGGCCATGGATTTTTGATCTTTCCAACAGAACCCAGAATTGGAGGAACTACGCGGTACAACTGGTTAGCCAGGTTAATCATTTTGTCGTCTTTGATATACTTGTTGGCAAATTCCTGTTGTGCGGTAAAACGTGGATCGGTTTTACGCAATACAGCGTGTCCGTAACCCGGAATTACACGGCCGCTCTCCAATGTATGTTTACAATACTCGGCCACCTGCTCGTCGGTAGGAGTGTCGGTATCCAGTTCCTCGATCATTTCGAAAATCCAGAAAATAACATCCTGGTTCGCCAGTCCGTGCAATGGTCCGGCCAAACCGGTCATTGCTGCAGCGTAACAGTAATATGGATTACTCAGTGCCGATCCTACCAGGTGCGCAGTGTGTGCCGATACGTTTCCACCCTCGTGGTCGGCGTGGATGATCATGTACAGGCGGAACAAACGTTTAATTTCTTCCGAGTCGTGCCCCATCATGTGCGCCAGGTTACCGGCCCAGTCTAAACGCGGGTTTGGCTCAATGTGGTCGCCGTTAAAGAACTGACGACGGTAAATGTAAGCTGCAATACGCGGTAAACGTGCAATCAGGTTCATTACGTCTTCGTATGTAGCATCCCAGAAATATTTTTTATTTACACCGGCGCGGTATGCTTTCTGGAAAGTCGATTCAGTAGCCATTGAAAGGATTGCAGCGCTGAACTGTGTCATCGGCTTCGATGTTTTTGGCATCGCATCAATTACGTCGAAAGTATGTTGTGGTACGTGTGCACGTGTTGCCAGGTCTCTCGACAGGTTCATAGCATCTTCCTGCGATGGGATCTCACCGATCAACATCAGGTAAAGCAGTCCTTCAGGAATTGGTTCGCCATCAGGATTTATTTTTGGAAGTTTTTCCTGCAATTCAGGAATGGTATATCCTTTAAAACGGATTCCCTCTTCCGGGTCGAGTTTTGAAGTGTCGGTAACCAAAAGCGGTATACCTTTCATCCCTGTTAATACTTGCCCGAGTTTTACTTCACCCAGTACCACATCGGCATGATCTTTTTTGAGTCTCTGGAACTCCTTAGCGCATTTATTCGCTTTCTGGTAAAATCTGTACTTAATGTATTCCATCTGTTATTGTTATTGATTTATTTAATTAATGCATATTTCGAATTATGGCATCGGCAAATTCAGAAGTGGTAAGCAATGTAGCTCCTTCCATTTGCGCGTGCAGATCGCTGGTTACTTTACGTTTTGCAAATACGTGTTCCATTGCATCGTAAACGTGCTCAGCTGCATCGTTCCATCCCATATATTCCAACATCATAACCGCCGACAGGATCAACGATCCCGGATTGGCTTTTCCGGTTCCGGCAATATTTGGCGCCGTTCCGTGTGTAGCCTCAAAAATGGCGTAACCACTTTGATAGTTAATATTCGCTCCCGGCGAAATTCCAATTCCACCCACCATTGCTGCCAGCTGATCCGACACGTAATCGCCGTTCAGGTTCATAGTAGCAATTACCGAGTGATCCCAGGGGTGCAACAACGATTCCTGTAAAAAGGCATCGGTGATACAATCTTTCACGATCACTTTTCCGGCTTTCCGGGCTTCGTCGAGTGCTTTCTTAGCATCCAGTTCGCCTTTTTCCTTTTTCAGGGCTTCGTACTGTCGCCAGGTAAACGTCTGTTCGCCAAATTCATTTTCTGCCAAATCGTAACTCCAGTTTTTAAAGGCCCCCTCGGTAAACTTCATAATGTTTCCTTTATGAACGATGGTAACCGATTGCAACTTCCTGTCGATGGCATATTCAATGGCGGCACGTGTTAAGCGCTCCGATCCGTCTTTCGAGATGGGTTTTACGCCAAACGACGACGACTCGGGAAAACGAACCTGGTCGACACCCATTTCGTTGATCAGAAAATCGCGGAATTTTTCCGTTTCTTTTTCGCCCATCATGTATTCGATACCGGCGTAAATGTCTTCGGTGTTTTCGCGGAAAATGTGCATGTCCACCATCGACGGGTAACGAATAGGCGAGGGTACCCCTTTAAACCATCGCACCGGGCGCACACAAACGTACAAATCGAGTGTTTGCCGCAAGGCCACGTTCAACGAACGTATTCCGCCACCAACAGGTGTTTGCAGCGGGCCTTTTATACCGATGAGGTATTCTTTAAAAGCTTCAATGGTTTCGTCGGGCAGGTAACTTCCGGTTTCGTGGTAGGCTTTTTCGCCGGCCAGCACTTCTTTCCATGTAATCTTTTTGCTCTCGCCGTAGGCTTTAGCCACAGCAGCGTCGATTACACGTTGCGAAGGCAGGCTGATATCCTTTCCGATTCCATCGCCCTCGATAAAAGGAATGACCGGATAATTTGGCACTACCAACTTCCCGTTAACTATTTTGGTTTTTTCTGTCATATTTTATTTATTTCTCACAGAGTAATTTTTTTTGTTTCACGCAGATTCCGCGGATTTTCGCAGATTTATAAGTTGTTAGCAACTCGTTGTATTGAGTTTGAAATGTTCTCGGTGTTGAAATTCACTAATATGCCTAATCTTTTGTTAGCCAATTTGAGATAAGAATTTGTCTGTTTAAAATACAGTTTCTTCATGGTTTCAACCGATTTAACTTCAATAATTACTTTGTTTTCAACTAATATATCAATGCGATATCCTTTTTCAAGTTTGTTCCCTTTATAGTTTATCGGGAGATCAACCTGCGTATTTACATCGTAACCCATTTCACGCAGTTCGTAAACTAATGCAGACTCATAAACCGATTCCAAAAGCCCCGGTCCAAGCGCATTATAAACCTCAAATATTGCACCTCTGATGTCATAAGATATTTGATTTTCACTAACCTCCATTCTTATATTTTCCAGATTCCGAAATATTTTCGGTTTTTATCTGCGTAAATCTGCGCAATCTGCGTGAACTATCTTCTTAATTCAGTTTTGCCTGTAAATTTTCGTCCAACGCTTCCAAAAACTGCTCAGTTGTTAAATAGTGCACTTCCTGTAGTTCTTTACCGTGAATGATCAAGGCCAGGTCTTTGGTCATCTTGCCCGATTCTACGGTTTCAATACAAACTTGTTCCAGCGCATGTGCAAAATCAATCAATTCCTGGTTTTCGTCCAGTTTACCGCGGAAAGCCAAACCTCGTGTCCATGCAAAAATCGATGCAATCGGATTCGTTGATGTTGGTTTTCCCTGCTGGTGCTGACGGAAGTGGCGTGTTACCGTTCCGTGAGCTGCTTCGGCTTCCATGGTTTTCCCGTCGGGAGTAACCAATGTTGATGTCATTAATCCCAGCGATCCGAAACCTTGTGCTACGGTGTCGCTCTGTACGTCGCCATCGTAGTTTTTACAAGCCCAAACAAATCCGCCTTCCCACTTCAGGGCTGCGGCTACCATATCGTCAATTAAACGGTGTTCGTACCAAATTCCTTTGGCTTCGAATTTCTCACGATATTCGTTTTCGTAAACCATCTGGAAAAGGTCTTTAAAGCGACCGTCGTAGGCTTTTAAGATAGTATTTTTAGTCGACATGTACAACGGCCATCCTTTGTCAAGCGCCTGATTCATACATGAGTGGGCAAACCCGATAATTGATTCGTCGGTGTTGTACATTGCCATTGCCAGTCCGTTTCCTTCGAAATCGAAAACTTCGTGCGAAACCGGTTCGCTACCGTCTTCAGGTGTAAATGTTATGGTCAATTTCCCTTTTCCTTTGGTAAGGAAATCGGTAGCACGATACTGATCGCCAAAAGCGTGACGACCGATGCAAATTGGCTGTTTCCAACCCGGTACCAAACGCGGAATGTTCGAAATCATGATCGGCTCGCGGAAAACGGTTCCTCCTAAAATATTACGGATAGTGCCGTTTGGCGACTTCCACATCTTTTTCAGGTCAAACTCTTCCACGCGGGCTTCGTCGGGAGTGATTGTGGCACATTTTACCCCAACACCATATTTTTGTATAGCGTGGGCTGCGTCTATTGTAATTTGGTCGTCGGTGGCATCGCGGCTTTCCATTCCCAAATCGTAATATTTCAATTCGATATCAAGATAAGGGAGAATTAATTTTTGTTTGATGAAATCCCAAATTACCCGGGTCATTTCATCACCGTCGAGCTCGACAACCGGATTTTGTACTTTGATCTTTTGCATGGTCCTAATTAATTAATTTACTGGTTATAATTATTTTATGTTATGTTCTGATCGTGTGGCGAATAGTTGGCCTGGCTTTTTGTTGCACTGCACCGGATTCGCCTTTTTATGTTTTGTAATCAGCCCCGGGCTGAAGCCCGGGGTTAGTTATCTTTCCTGGATGATCATTGAAATAGGGAAATTCAACGTTATCAAAAATTTAGTTGAAATAACGCCGAAGTTTTCATTTCAATGCTTATCACGCATTTTGTTGTTTGATAAGATTCAATGCTGATCCTGCTTTGAACCATTCAATCTGTTGCTCATTGTAAGTGTGGTTCACTTTAATGGTGTCTTTTGAACCATCGGCATGAACGACTTCAATAGTCAATGGTTTATCCGGTGCAAAATCTACCAGATCAACAAAGTTGAATACATCGTCTTCCTGAATCAGGTCGTAGTCGTTTTCGTTATCGAAAGTCAATCCCAACATTCCCTGTTTTTTCAGGTTGGTTTCGTGGATACGTGCAAACGATTTAACGATAACGGCTTTTACACCCAAATGACGAGGCTCCATGGCAGCATGCTCGCGCGACGAACCTTCACCGTAGTTATGATCGCCAACCACAACCGTTGGAATTCCTTCGGCTTTGTACTGGCGCTGTACGGCAGGAACTGCATCGTATTCGCCGGTAAGCTGGTTTTTCACTTTGTTGGTATCGTCGTTAAACGCGTTAATGGCACCAATCAGCATGTTATTCGAAATATTATCAAGGTGTCCACGGAAACGTAACCACGGTCCGGCCATCGAGATGTGGTCGGTAGTACATTTTCCCTGTGCTTTTATCAATAGTTTTGCGCCTGAAATATTTTTGCCGTCCCAGGCTTCAAACGGGTAGAGCAGTTGCAGACGTTTTGAGTCATCTGCCACATTTACTTCTACATTCGATCCGTCTTTGGCTGGTGCCTGGAATCCCGGATCTTTCACATCAAAACCTTTGCTTGGCAATTCCTCGCCTGTTGGCAGGTCGAGTTTTACCTCTTCGCCGTTTTTGTTGGTCAGGGTGTCGGTAGCCGGATTAAAATCCAAACGACCGGCAATGGCCAGCGCTGTTACCAGCTCGGGCGATGTTACAAAAGCGTGGGTATTCGGGTTGCCGTCGGCACGTTTCGAGAAGTTACGGTTGAACGAGTGTACAATCGTGTTTTTCTCGCCCTTTTCTGCTCCGGGGCGCGCCCACTGTCCGATACATGGTCCACAGGCATTGGCAAATACTTTTCCGCCAATTTTCTCGAAGGTATCGATAAATCCATCGCGTTCGATGGTGAAACGCACTTGCTCCGATCCCGGTGTAATGGTAAATTCCGATTTTGCGATCAAGCCTTTTTCTTCGGCTTGTTTGGCAATCGATGCAGCACGCGAAATATCTTCGTACGATGAGTTGGTACAACTACCGATCAATCCTACCGAAATATCCATTGGCCATCCGTTGGCTTCGGCTTCAGCTTTCATTTTCGAGATTGGAGTGGCACGGTCGGGAGTAAATGGCCCGTTTACGTGTGGCTCCAGTTCCGAAAGATTGATCTCGATCAGCTCGTCGTAATATTGTTCAGGATTTGCATAAACTTCAGCATCGGCATCGAGGTGTTCTTTTACACCGTTGGCAAGTTCTGCCACTTCTGCACGACCCGTAGCGCGTAAATAACGCTCCATGCTTTCGTCGTAAGCAAAAATACTGGTTGTAGCACCAACTTCGGCACCCATGTTACAAATGGTTCCTTTACCAGTTGCTGAAAGCGATTTTGCACCTTCACCAAAATATTCGATAATAGCTCCGGTTCCACCTTTTACGGTAAGAATTCCGGCCACTTTAAGAATAACATCTTTTGGAGCCGCCCAGCCACTTAATTTACCGGTAAGTTTTACACCGATCATTTTTGGCATTTTCAACTCCCAGGCCATTCCTGCCATTACATCAACAGCGTCGGCACCACCAACTCCAATAGCAACCATTCCCAGTCCACCCGCGTTAACGGTGTGCGAGTCGGTTCCGATCATCATTCCACCGGGGAATGCATAATTTTCCAAAACCACCTGGTGAATAATACCGGCTCCCGGTTTCCAGAAACCTATTCCGTATTTATTCGAAACGGATTCCAGGAAATCAAAAACTTCTTTATTGGCAGTTTTTGAAACGGTAAGGTCGGTTTTCCCTTCCACCTGCGCCTGAATCAAGTGATCGCAATGCACGGTTGACGGAACTGCTGTCCGCTTTTTTCCTGAGTTAATAAATTGAAGTAATGCCATCTGCGCAGTGGCGTCCTGCATGGCTACCCGGTCGGGAGCAAAATCAACATAATCTGCTCCACGTTTAAAGGCAGCTAATTCCTGCGCTGCAAACAGGTGAGAATAAAGAATTTTTTCTGCGTACGTCATCGGCTTATTCAGAATGCCTTTGGCTTGCTTCACCTTCTCGGGAAGTTCTGAATACACTTTTTTTACTAGGTCTAAATCAAACATAAGAAATTTAGTTTTTTTGAATATTGTCGGCGTATTATTTGTCGCTTTTACTAACAATAAATATCGTGAAAAGTTGACTTAATTCCTATAGAAATTTACTATCATAGTTCACTCATATCAATAAATGCCGTATATAAATAAACCATAATATAGCTTTTCTATTTGTAATCTTAATCACAGAACAGAGCTCCCGGATTTTGATATATATCAATTCCGGGAAAAGTAGCGATTTTAGGATTTTTATGTACTGATATTCAGGTTGTTGGTTGGGTGATTTGTTTCATCCCCCAATTCCACGTATTGTTATGTTATGAAACATGTTGCTGAATACGCTTAAAGGCTAGCTTAGAGCTGATTATAGCCATCGGTATTCCGGCTCCGGGAACGGTTGATGCACCAACGTAGAAAACGTTCTTGTATTTCTCGTCGACATTACGTGGTCGCATGATGCCAATTTGGTTCATATTGTGCGAAAGACCGAGTCCGGCACCACGGTGTAGATTAAAGCGGTTTTGCCAAACCTGCGGCGTGTAAATAGTCCGCGAAACAATTTCGTCTTTAATATCGGTTCCGATCCTTTCCGAGAAATCTTCAATGATGCTGTCAACGACCTGGTCTTTATCCGACCAGTCTTGTTTGAAATAGAGGTTGGGTACCGGGCACACAAAAAACAGGCTTTCGCAACCTTCGGGAGCACAATTGTTATTATGCTTTGATAATACATTTACATAATAATAGGGCTTTTGCAAGGTTCCCGGATTCTTCATCACATTCTCGGCATAGTCTTTATAATTCGTTCCCAGGTAGTAGTTGTGATGATTTACCTGTGGCAGTTTGCATTTCAGCCCGATGTAAAAGGTTAGGTAGCCCATTGTCCAGCTCATTTTGTCGAGCTTTTTGGGAGCGTAAGCGGGGCGCTTAAAAATATTTCCACGGAACCACGCCGCATCAGAATTGATCAGGTAACTGTCGGCCGACCACGATTTGCCGTTTTGGTCTGTCAACGATTGAAGTTTGCCATTGTCTTCGGTGAATCCTTTTATCTCGGTGTTGTAATGGATTTTTACGTTTTCCTTTTTGAGTATATCCACAAAACCTTCAACGATTTTATACATCCCGCCTTTTACGTTGTAGTAGCCGTCGTGTTTGAATTCGGTGTAGGAAAGCAGGCTGTAAATTCCCATGGTGTCAAAAGGAGTGCGCCCCAGGAAAAAGGCCACCAGCGAAATAATCTGTTGAGCCTGCGATGAGGAAAAATATGTGGTAACATGGTTCCAGAAACTTTTGAACAATACCGGAATATGCACCGGATTTACACGCATTAATGCCCATACATAACCTGCCAACGAGTCGAAGTTTTGTTTGATCACAATGTCAACGGTGTCGTGGAAAAGAGCACCGGCTTTGTCCATGTAGCGTTCAAACTTTTCTTTAAAATCAGGTTCGATATCGGCAAACTGTTCGGCCAGTTTATCAATGTTTTTGTTAAGGAAATAGGTTTTGTCGTCGCCTCTGAAATTTACTGTGTACAGCGGATCCAGTTCCACATATTCAAATGGAAGCTGAATGCCACACTCTTTCGCAAACTCCTCAAATTCGTACGACATGCTGAAAAAACTGGGACCGGTATCGAAAGTAAAACCATCCTTTTTAATCTGGTTTAGCCTTCCGCCGGCCTGTTCGTTCTTCTCCAGAATCTCAACTTCGTAACCGTTTTTTACCAGGCGGATTGCTGTGGCTAATCCACCGATGCCGGCACCTACTATCAAAACCTTTTTCTTCATTCTTCTGTCAGTTTTGTTTTTAAGTCAGGATAAAGTTCGTCTTTAATCCATTTAAAATCGGGTTCAAATTCTAACGCTTTTTCGTATATAAACTGCGCTTTGCCATATTCGTTCAATTCTACGTACGACTGCCCGGTTAAACTCAGTAAACTCAGGTAATTCCAGTCGTTTTTTATTTTTTCGGGCGAGGCCTCCATTTGTTCAATGGCAATCAAAAAATGTTCGATGGCCACTTCTTTCGATCCGCCAAAAACTGCCGGCATATAAAAATAGGCGTTGCCATATTGCACGTGGGCAAAGGGCAGTTTGTTGTTTTGTTCCAGCGACAGGTCGGCGTGTTTTATGCTGCGCCGTCCGTAAATTGGCGCTTTTATGGGCGACAGGCCAATTTTAAATCCCCAGAAAGCCGCTTTGTAAGCATTTATAAGGGCAGGGTTAAAATTGTTTTCCACCAGTGTCTCCAGGTTTTGTTCGGCCAGGTCAAGATAGTTTTTGGCTTCTTTTTCCTTGTCGGCTCCCAAACAATAACCAATGTAACCGTACTGGTAGTTGACCAGTTCGCTTATGAAGTCGGTACTTTCTGTTTTGTTTTGCTCCAGGCTGTCGATAATGGTTTTCCAATCATCCATGTGGTTGCCAATGTAGGCCTGATATATTTTTTCCTTGGTGGAAGCAAAAGCACCTGCCGAAAGGAAAAGGACCAAAAACAGTGTGATTATGATATTGTTCTTCCTTTCCATTGGTAGGCTTTTTTTGATTTGTTGAGAAATGCTTTTATAATGAAAATACCCAGCACCACTTGTTGAGGAATGGCCAGTAGCAAGGTTTTTAACGGATTTTGATAACTGACAATACTAATTAAAACGCGAATGGTTAACAGCATTAAAAAATAGGCTAGCACAACTGCTTTTGGTAAAGCGATAAGCACCGGAATAAATCCCAGCGTGGTGATCAGCCAAAAGAGTACAGCCAATATTCCTGAGTTTCCAAAAAACATAATTACGTTTTTGGAGAAACCATTAACGGCGTCGCTGAATGAACTGTACATTCGGCAGGAAATTGAAGGATTGCCCGCTAAACATGCAATTCGGATTTTATCCTTTTTAAAGGATTGCGCAATTGAAATGTCTTCCACTTTATTATCCCGAAAAGTTTGGTGCGGTTGTCTTTCTCGGTATGTTTTTGCATCGAAGAGCATAAATTGCCCGTTTGCAGCTGCCATCGATGAAAAGGGCAGGAGCCTGACAAAAACCAAAGGCAGCAAGCTTAGCAGAATGAAATTCATATTCGGAACCGTCAAATATTCGCCCCAGCTGCGCATCATTTGTTTGGGGAAAATGGAGAGCAAACCAAGTTGGTGTTGTTGCACTTTGGCAATTGTTCCGGCAATGATAGTTCCCGAAATTCGTACATCGGCATCCAGAAACAAAAAGTAAGTTCCTTTTGCTTTTTGGGCCAGTTGGTAACAACCATAGTTTTTTCCCAGCCAACCGTCAGGAAGTCCGTCGGAATTTAAAAGCTGAAAACGTTGATCGGTTTTTGAGAACAATTCCACAATCTCTGCGGTTTTATCGGTCGATTGATCGTTAAAAACCAAGACCTCAAAATTTTGCCACTCCTGTTGTTGGATATCCGTGAGTAAACGGCCAATGTTTTGTTCTTCGTTGCGCGCCGGAATAAGAATGGAGACCAGCGGGTTAAAATCGTTTGGGCATGGGGGAAGTGGTTGCCTGAAAATTGCATTCAGCAAAACAACTCCAAATTGTATTGCCGTAAAAATGAATATGATCCATGCCGCAATTATCATGTTAAATTTCTTTTTTGGCTTGTGCTTCCAGGCACTGTTTGTAAAAGGTGTTGTATGCGTTTTCTATTTCAGTACTATTCCATGCACCGCTGTAGTTATGCAGGTTGAAAAAAGCATTGGGTTTCGCATCGGCAAAATAATCGATGAGGTTGGCTTGAAAAATGATCTGGATATCATTTTTTGTGCGCTGCAATATCTTTTCAATTCCCTTCTCAAATACAAATTTGTTTTGGTAGATGCTTTTTATGTTACCCTGTGGAAACAGCAAAACCATGTTTCGTTCATCCGATAATAATTCCGCTGTGTAATTAAAGGTTTCAAAAACTGATTTCGATTGTTTTTTAATGGAAAAGCCGCCGGTATATTGGAAAAACCAGTTTTTTCGGAGCTCTTCTTCCAGCATCATAAAGTGGTATTTGCGTTTAAAAAGTTGCTGATTTACATATAACGTCCAAATGCCATCCCACCAACTTACGTGGTTGCAAATCAAAAGAATTGGCAAGCTTTTGTCCTGTACCACGCCATTAATGGTAAACGACTGAAAATGTCGTTTCATTTTCCACAGTACGTAGTACCTGAAAAACGGGTCGAGGACAAAATTATGTTTTGCTTTTATGATCAAAGTTCTAGTTTAAAGTTAAAAGTAAGGCAGCAAAAAATAAAGCCTGAATTCCAAAAACAACAGGCGCTATCCTGTTTTTTGTATTTATTTTCAGCAGCTTGATGACCACTGAAAAAAGCAAGGCTAAAAGAAACCAGGCCACGTAGTTTTGCACCGGAACTGCTGATTCGTTAAACTTCCACATGGAAAGGTTCGGCGCCACTTGTTCCAAAAGCACATCGTAAGCCAGTAATAAAAACGAAGCACCCAAAACTTTAAATATCGGGTTCCAGTTGGTTCTTTCCATTACCGAGTTAGACACATAAACGAGCAGCAGCCAGTTCAACCCGATAATAAGTGGCGTATTAAAAAGTTTTATGCCCAAACCGTGACCGTAATTGTAGCTGCCAAAAATAGCTCCGGTGTTTACTCCAATTAGTTCAACAATAAAGCTGGCAGCATAAATAAAAACGAAAACCAGTATTGTCTTAGCCGAAAATTTGCTGTGAAACAAGGCCACAATAAAAGAGCTTAGTAATAATGCAAAAGGTGTTAAATGCACAAAAAACGAGTGGGTAGCAGGAATAGAAAGACCGGCAAATCCTACTGCATAGAAAATGATTAGAAACAGAACAAAGTACCGGTAGTTTGCCTGGATTGAATTTGCTATGTTTTTTGTGCCAATCATTTTTTAGCGAATTTCTTTAACTGTTCAATTAGCAACATGTTGTATAAAATCATGCTGAACGCGTAAGCAAAATCTTCAACGGGAATAGTAAAAATCCGTAATCCCAGATTTTCGTCGTTGTTGTACCACACCACTTCTCCGTCGATATACGATCCGGTTAAAATTCCGTTTACGATAAGAAACGGAACAAGAATGACCAGGAAAGTGATAAAGAACGAACGTGGAATTCGGCTTCCTAAAAGCAAGGCCAGCAACAAAGCAACCGCCAGTTTTAGTGAAATGTAAAATGTGTAGCTTTTATCGGTATTAAAAACAGCGATCAGCACACTCAAAGCGATAAGAGCTGTTAGCAATCCTTTATTTAACGACTTTGGTAATTCTAACTTTGGAAAATATTCCCGGATGGATTCGTGCAGGAAAATGCTGGCGTAAGGGATAACCACGAAAAACAGGATTTCCTCCAACGGAAGAGAGAATAAATAAATGCCGGAGAGATATTCCGGGTTGAAGCCCCAAATTCCCCGGTTCGTAAAATTCACATCGAAAATGATATACACCAAAGCCACCAGTAGAATGGAAGGAAAAATAGTTTTCCACTGTTTGTAAAACTGCAGTCGTTTATCGAAACTGAGCAGCAAAGGCACTGCGCCGGAAGCCGTAAGTAGTATAAGGTACAATGACATTTATTTCTTTAAAAAACGAAATTGAAAGATTAGTAATCCATAGTTGTCAAAATCGCGAACGTTTTTTCCGCGATGGTGTGCCAGGTGTGCCTCGCGCACTGCCCTGAGGTATTTATTTTTTGTGTGGGTTAAAAATGGAATGTTCAGTCGCTGGTGTATCATTACATCGTGAATGGCAAAATAGGTGAGGCCGTATAAACTGATTCCAATGCCCAATGCAATTAGGGCTGAAATATGAAAGAATAAACCAACGAGGAGGACAGCGATTGCGGGAATGGCATAAACGAGAAAAAAATAGTCGTTTTTTTCAAAACCGGGTTTGTACAACTCGGTTTGCGATGCATTTTTTTTATGGTCGTTTACATGATGATCGCGGTGCCATTTCCATAAAAAGCCATGCATAACAAATTTGTGGTTCGACCAGGCTACGAACTCCATAAAACAAAAGGCTGCTATGGCAATTAGTATATTCACGTTTTTACTTTTAAATGTTCTTCAACGCGTTCGTAAATCTTTTTAAACCAAACGGTGTAGTTCTCCGGATTGTTCTTTACATCCTTTTTCAATTCACCGAAATCGATGTATTTCCAACTGGAAACTTCATTGGCATTTGGCTCCGGTTTGTCATCGCTAAAACCAATAAAAACACGGTCGAGTTCGTGTTCCGTCAATTGGTTATCCAACGCTTCTTTGTAGGTGAAAGCAAATATTTCCTGCAACGGCGCTTTCATGCCCATCTCTTCCATTAATCTGCGGTTTGCCGCATCAAAACTGGTTTCTTCAGGATAAGGGTGACTGCAACAGGTGTTGGTCCAAAGTCCGTTGGAATGGTATTTATTAAAAGCCCGCTGATGAATCAGCCATTCGCCTTTCGAATTGACGATAAAAACGGAAATGGCCCGGTGGAGCAATCCTTTAACATGCGCCTCCATTTTTTCCATTTCGCCTAAAACCCTGTCATTTTCGTCAACCAGAATTACTTTATCTATTTTATTGTTGTTCGTCATACCAATCTGAGATTATAAAGTGTTTTTGCTTTTACCATGATCAGCATTTTTTTGTAGTTCGGAATTCGCACCCTGTTTTGCATAATTACCGAAGCCGGTGTTTCCTTTAACTTATTTAGCAATAAACGGTAATAATAATACGCCAGCAGAACGGCCAGTTTCGATTTTCCGGGCAGCTTTCTAATACCTTCGTAAGCAGTTTCAAAATCGGCTTCAATATCTTTTATGATGCGCTTCTTTTCTTCGTCGCAAAATTCTTTGCTGCTTAATTCCGAGAAGTAATTTCGGCCCAGAGTTTCGGTGTCTTCACGCAGGTCGCGCAAAAAGTTTACTTTCTGAAAAGCAGAGCCCAGTTTCATGGCTGGTGTTACGAGCTCGTCGAACTTTTCCTGATCGCCATCACAAAATACTTTCAAACACATCAATCCAACCACATCGGCCGAACCGTAAATGTACTGGTTGGCCTCCAACTTTGTTTTATATTCTTTTTTCTCCAGGTCGTATCGCATGCTGGTGAGAAAAGCATCAACATGATCCAGCGAGATATTGTATTTTTTTACGGTATACTGAAACGCCTGAAGAACCGGATTAAGACTGATTCCACGTTTCATGGCATCTTTAAAATCTTCTTCGAATTTATTGAGCAGATAAGCTTTGTCGTTTTGATGAAAGGTATCCACTATTTCATCGGCCAACCTGACAAAACCGTAAATGCTGTAAATAGCATCCCGATGTTCTTTACTCAACAAACTGGTTGCATATGAAAAGGAGGTGCTGTAACTGGCTGTTACAACCTTCGAAATCTTTATTGAACAGGCGTTGTACAATCTCATATACATTCTGGTTTCATGTTCATTACTAGTGTAACCTACTAACAAAATCGCAATGCACTAAAATCTCAACAGTCTGATAATTCAGGTACTTCTAAAAATAAAGTATATGCGTATTATTCGTAACTTAACAACGCAGAATAATACTGTTTTGTTTACTTACAGATGAGTTAAAGTAATGGGGGATAGTAATAAAGGATAAATGCTAAATTCTCACAATGCAAGAATCGGGGAGCCATCCCTGGTTGCCGTCGGCCAGTTTAATTTCAGTCCAGCTGTCCAGCTGATCGGTAATTTCCAGTTTTAATCCTTCGTAGATCAGGAACAGGTCGGTGCCGGTTTCGCTGGGCGAACTTTTTACTGTTACACGCGGACAAAAAACGATTGCGGTGTTCCGGTTGTTGATCCTGGCTTTTTGTTGAGCTGCATGCGAAACTGCAAATACCGACAAGAGAACGGCGACAATACCAATCCAAAATGAGGCACGTTTTATGGCTACTGTTTTGCTGAAGAAAAATGCACCGAGTAGCAACAGAAACAATACAAACGACGCAATGCTGATGTATGCCCATGTATCGGCTGGGTATTTATTGATCACCGAATCTTTCCAGCGCAGGAAAAACGGTTTGGGTAATTCTTCAATTTGAGTTACCACATACTGGTTGGCCACTTGCAGGTTAAACGCGATGTCTTCGTCGTGCGGAGCCAGTACTTTGGCACGCTCGTAGTTTAAAATGGCGTTGTTAATGTCGCCGGTTTTAAAATAAGCGTTTCCCAGGTTGAAATATACTTTTGCGGACTCTTCTCCGGTGGATAAAATCTGCTCGTAAGCAGAAACGGCCTGCTGGTATTCTTCGGTGGTGTAATAAGCGTTTGCTTTCTCCCAAAGCTGCTCATTTGTTTCCTGTGCGAACACAAAAAACGGAGCTATAAGTAGTATGAATATTAGTATCTTCTTCATCGTTCTAGCGTTTAATTTGTTTTTCAAAACGGCTCATTGTGGTCTCAGCCTTCTTATACAAATCATGGCGTGCTTCCGATCCTCCCGAAGGAGCATAGCGCGCAAATTCGCACTGGTCAACAACTTCTTCAAAGTCTTTAATCACTTCTTCTGCAACATTTCTATCCTGCAGTTTTGCCACTGCGTTTTCGCGGTTCAGGTCGGCAACCGGAATTCCCAGTTTATCGCTCAAGTAGCCCCAGAAAGCTTTTAGAATCGCTTCGTGGAACGCTTCGTTGTTGTTCTGTTTCATATAACCGGCAGCCGCTTTTAAACGTTTTACGGCAACGCGGTTGGCCTTTTTATTACGTACCAGTGCAATGTTGGCGTTTTCGCGGGCCTTTTTACGGTACACAAAATACAACACTACAAACAGTACTGCGGTAATCAGGTAGATCAAATAAAAGATGGTACTTCCGTAGAACGTGTGCCCTTTAACCTGCAACATCGGTTTTCCTGATTTGATAAAGCGAATATCCTGTCCGATCAGCTGCAGATCTTCTTTGCGTCGAGAACTGATAACCGTGGTCGATTGCTCTTCCGTTCCTTTTTCAACATGCAACGTGTAAGCATCGGTTGATTTGGTTACATACTTTCCTGTTGAAGGATTAAAGTAGGCAAACCTGATCGGTGGAATTTCATAATCGCCCTCAAAACGTGGCTGGAACAGGTATTCAATGGTTTTATTTCCCGAAACGCCATTGTCGTTGGCTTGTACATTGTCGGTTGCACGCGGGTCGTAAACTTCAAAATCGCTTGGCAGGTCCAACTCAGGAGAACGTACCAAACGGATGTTTCCGTTACCCGATATTTTCATGGTAAGCGTAACCGCATCGTTAGTCGTAACATTGGTGCTGCTAATTTCCGACGAAACATTAAAGTTACCCACACCGCCCATAAAGTTGGCCGGCTCGGTTGGCAGGTCTTTAACATTCACTGAAACGGCATCGCTGGTAACACGTGCCCTTACTGTCCGGTAATTATCAAAGAAATCATCGAAGAAACTTCGTGCTTTTATCCGCTCACGAATTAACAGTGCCATGCTAAATGGCTCAATTGTCAATCGCCCGTTTTGCTGCGGGAAAAGGATGGTTTTTTTCAATGTTCCTACCTGGTAAATTTTATCGTTGTACACCTCGCGGGTGAAATTTATCTGCTGCGGAATATCAATGTCCTGGGTGTAAAAACCTTCGTAAGTAGGCAGGTTTACTTCATCAAAACCATGGATTGGTACATTCGGGTTGACATACAATTTTACGGTGGCAATAATCTGCTCTCCGCGGTAAACATTTCGTTTGCTTAAATCAACGCGCACAAAAAGGTTGTCTTTATCGAGCTCTACATTTTGCGATGTGCCTTGCTGTGGCTGCGTAGCACCTCCCTGCGACTGGTTGGGTTGCGCCTGTGCTTTCACCACCTGAATTGATAGCTTGTTAGATTCAAAAACTTTTCCATTCACCTCGATTGATCCCGGGCGGATTTCGAAAGTTCCTTCAGCTTTAGCCCGCAAAATATAGGTGTACGAAAACGTTACCTCCGAAGTCGTTTTTCCGTTAATGGTTTGGATGCTTGTTGATTGCCCGGTGCTTGGTCCCATCAAAATCTGGAAATTGTCGCTCAACCCCGGAGGAAGCTGCAAGTTTGTTCCCCTGTCGTTAAGTTGGAAGCTCAGCCTGAATTGTTGGCCCATTTCCACGGCGCTTGGTGCCGACATGGTAAAACGGGTTTGTTCGGCCCGGGCTGCAATTGCCGCGCAAAAAAGAAAAATATATATTACCAGTTTCTTCATCATTGTATCAAAGCCTACAAAATTATTGTTTTTGTTCAATTGCTTCTTTTTGTAACCGATTAATCCCAAATAATTAATCTTTCATCCCTAATCCTTAATCGTTAATCGTTCCAACTACCATTCTTTCTCCGATCGCGTACGTTTGGCTTTGGCAGCTTTCGCTTTTTTCACCTTATCCTGAATGTCGCGTTCGTCGTTCTGTAAGGCCTGCAACAGTTGCTCAGCATCTTGTTTCGAGATTTTATTTTGCTGAGGTTGTTGCTGTTGCTGCTGGTCTTTATTTTGGTCTTTGTTCTGATCCTGATTTTGCTGATTCTGATCTTTATTCTGGTCTTGCTGATCCTTATTCTGATCTTTGTTTTGATCCTGCTTATCCTTATTCTGATCGTTTTTATCCTGGTTTTGATCTTTGTTCTGGTCCTTATTTTGGTCTTTATTCTGATCCTTGTTCTGATCTTTATTTTGCTGCTGTTGCTGTTCTTTTTTCTTTTTCAGCATTTGCGCATAGGCCAGGTTGTATTTTGTTTCCAGATCATCCGGATTTTCACGAAGCGCTTTTTTGTACGACTCGATACTTTCATCCAGCTTTTCCTGCATCAGTTGCGTATTTCCCAGGTTGTGATTTACACGTGCACGCTCCACCGGTTCTTCCATTTTTTCTGCTAGCTCGCTGAATTTACCTTCAGCATCTTCGAATTTTTGCTGTTTGTACAAGGCATCTGCCAGGTTGTAATTCCACTTCAAATCATCAGGGCGTTTTTCCAACGCCTTACGGTATTCGGTTTCTGCGTTAATGTATTTTACGGTGTCAACTTTCATGGTGTCGCGCACGGCTTCCATAAACAGTTTGTTTCCGTTACGTACAAATTTTCGTTCGTTTTGCCCGAAAACAGTTACCGAAAAAACGATTAAGATTGATAATATGATTGTCTTCTTCATGTCTCCTCCTTCTATCCAAACAATTTTATCCGCTTCAAATACTTGTTTTTGCGTTCAAGAATTACAAATTCCAACAACAGCAAAAACAATCCCACTGCAAAGAAATACTGGAACTGGTCGTCGTACTCCGAATAAGTGCGCGTTTCCATTTCCTGTTTTTCCATTTTATTTATTTCGTCGAACAAAGCATTTAAACCCACTTGCGCATTATTTGCACGTACATAAATGCCTCCACCGGTAGCAGCAATTTGCTCCAGCATTTGTTCATTCAACTTTGTTACCACCACATTTCCGTCGCGGTCTTTCAGGTAATCCGTTTGTCCATTGCGAAACACCGGAATTGGCGATCCTGATGGTAATCCCATTCCAATGGTGTGCACAATTGCACCTTCATCCAACGCTGCTTTAGCTGATGCCAGTGCGTCGTCTTCATGGTTTTCACCATCGGTGATGATTACAATCGCTTTGTTTGCCTCGCCGTTTGGTGTAAACGATTTTCGTGCCAGATCGATGGCCGCTCCAATGGCGGTTCCCTGTTTCGGTACTATTTGCGTATTCACCGAATTCAAAAACAGTTTTGCTGAATTGTAATCGGTGGTAATCGGCAGCTGTGTGTAGGCATCGCCGGCAAAAACGATCAAACCGATCTTGTCGTCTTTTAAACGGTCTACCAGTCTTGAAATTGCTCTTTTTGCCCGTTCCAAACGGTTCGGCTGAATATCTTCGGCCATCATACTGTTCGACACGTCTAATGCGATCATCAACTCAACACCTTCGCGTTTTTCGGTTTTTAATTTCGATCCAAACTGCGGGCGGGCAATTCCAACAATAAAAAAGGCCAGCGCCAGCATCAGTATGATAAACTTAACAACAGGGCGGTTGCCTGAGCTGTAGGGCATCAGTTGGCCCAGAATTTCCTGCTGACCAAACTTTTTTAATGCCCGGCGACGCGAAATACGTGACCACACAAAAAACACTGTCAACAGCGGAATTATTAGCAATCCCCATAAATATTCGATATTTCCAAACCTAAACATTTCCATCCTTCTATCTTTTATGGGATACTTCTAAATATGGTTAAACGCAGGAATAAACTCAGAACCAAGAACAGTGCCCCAAGTAGGGCAAAAGGCATAAATTCTTCCGATTTACGGCTGAATTCGCGTACTTCGATTTTCGATTTTTCCAATGCGTCAATTTCTTTATAAATCTCTTCCAGCTTGGTATTACTGGTTGCTCTGAAATACTGTCCGTCGGTAAGCGACGATATTTCCTGCAACGTTTCTTCGTCAATTTTAACCGGCATGTCGCGCAACTGAACGCCAAACTGTGTTTGCACAGGGTAGGGCGCCGTTCCAATGCTTCCCACACCAACCGTGTAAACACGAATACCAAATGTTTTTGCAATTTCGGCTGCCGTTACCGGAGCAACTTCACCGCGGTTGTTTTCACCGTCGGTAAGTAGAATAACCACACGGCTGATGGCTTCACTGTCTTTCAGGCGGGCAACCGATGTTGCCAGTCCGTTTCCGATAGCAGTACCATCCTCGATCATGCCACTTTCAATATCTTTAAACAGGTTCAGCAACACGGCGCGGTCGGTGGTTAGCGGACACTGCGTAAAAGCTTCGCCGGCAAAAACCACGAGTCCCATGCGGTCGTACTCGCGCCCTGCAATAAATTCCATGGCCACATTTTTTGCAGCCTCCAATCGGTCGGGCGAGAAATCCTGCGCCAGCATCGAACTTGAAATATCAAGCGCAATAACAATGTCGATACCTTCAGTTTCGCTTTTCTCCCAGTTTCTCGATGATTGCGGGCGAGCCAAAACAACCACAAAAAAACTGATGGCGATTAGCAGGCAAACAAACACCAAATGGCGCAAATAATGCCTGATCGTTTTTGGGGCTTTTATTACCGAAGCGGTGGATGAAACCTGGATGCTTGCGGTATTTTTTTTCTGCCTGAACACATACCACACCACCATGGGAATGAGTACCCATAAAATGTGGAACAGCTCAGGGTTTTTAAATGTCAATCCTTCAAACATCTCTTTTTATTTTATCTCAACTTCTTCAACATTTTCATCATTATCGGCTTTCTCCTCAGCCTTTTTCTGCTCCTCTTTCTTCGTGTCGTTTACAAAGAAATAGGCATTTACCAGCGACAGGTTATCGTCGTCGGGCAGCGGCTGATACTTGGCAAATTTTACCAGGTCGGCCGTTTGCAGCAATTGGGTAAGATTGGCAAAGTTTTTATCGCTTACCAGTCCTTTTTGCCGGCGGAAACTTTCAACCGTTTCGTCGGTGGTTTGCTCCATTGCCCGAATGCCAAAACGATCTTCAATATATTCTCGTAGCGCGTCGGTAAGCTCGCTATAATATTGTTTGGTCTTTCCTTTCTGCCACACTTTTTCCGTTTTAATACGGTCCAGCTCGCGCAATGCAATAATGTGCGCCGGTTCTTTTGGCTTTTGCGGACGTGCAAAAATTGGCTTATTGTTTTTCTTCCGCTTAATGGAATATAAGAGGAAGAAAATAATCGCCCCAATAAGAATCACTCCCAGAATGTAAGGTGTAACTTCTTTTAGCGTTAGCGGAGCGCCGTATGGCATTTTAATATCTGTCGGGCCTTTTGTAGTGTCGATTTGCATGGTGTAAACATTCAGCGTAACACCGTTGCTGGGGATAGAATCAATTGTTCCGTCCACGTCGATTTTAAACCAGTAAGGCGGAATACGGTAACTTCCACTGTCGAAACTGGTAATGGTGTAGGCCTGAATTTGTTTCATCAACGTCTCGTCGTCCAGCTCAAAAGTATCTACACCCGAACGGCTGATCACTTCAATCAGGCTGTTGATGGTATCCGGAACCGCCGGAAACTGTACGTTTACATCTTTCGGATGATCGATTTCCAGGAAAAGTTTTACCTGGTCGCCAATCAGAATATTTGCAGAATCGAGGCTGGCAGTGGCTTTTATGCGCTGTGCTTTTGCCGAACCTGCAAGCAAAAACAGAGTAATAAATAACAGTAAAACTCCGGTGTTAATCACCCTTCGAATTCGCTCAGGATGACAGTCACAGTGAGCGGAGTCGAACTGTGCTTTCTTACTCGTTAAAATATCTTTTTTCAATTGCATGCTTCTCTATTTTAATGCCCGCTTTTTAAACAGAGTCATTAACGATTTTACATAGTCTTCGTTGGTGTTTATCGATACATAATCAACACCACTTTTTTTGAACATCACATCCAGCCTTCCCATGTGTTTAATCCACCAGTCGGCATAAAGTTTACGCGTTTTGCGCGAGCTGCTGTCAACCCAAACATAGTTGCCTTTCTCAGCGTCTTTCAGCTTTATCATTCCGATGGATGGCAGTTCCGTTTCGCGCTCGTCGTAAATATTCAGTGCCACCATGTCGTGCTTATTGTTGGCAATCGTTAAGGCCATATCCAACTCTTTGTTATCGTCCATAAAATCGGAAATAATAAAAGCCGTACAGCGCTTTTTAATGGCGTTGGTCATGTAACGAACAGCCTCGGTAATGTCGGTACCGTTGCTTTCCGGGTGAAAGTCGATCAGTTCCCGAATAATGCGTAAAATGTGGCTTTTCCCTTTTTTCGGCGGAATGAATTTCTCGATCTTATCCGAAAAGAAAATTACCCCGATTTTGTCGTTGTTTTGAATGGCCGAAAACGAAAGCACAGCAGACAGTTCTGTTATTACATTTTTCTTCAGCTTTTCAAACGAACCAAATTCGCGCGAGCCACTCACATCAATCAGCAGCATAACGGTAAGTTCGCGTTCCTCTTCAAAAATTTTCACGTAGGGATGACTGTAGCGGGCGGTAACGTTCCAGTCGATGTTACGAATGTCGTCGCCAAACTGGTACTCGCGCACCTCCGAGAAAGCCATACCGCGGCCTTTAAAAGCACTGTGGTATTCGCCGGCAAAAATATTCCGCGACAAACCACGTGTTTTAATTTCAATCTTCCGTACTTTCTTTAATAAATCAGTTGTCTCCATGAAATTTGTTTCATGTTCCACGTTTCAGGTTCAGCTATCTCGAACTTGAAACTTGCAACCTGTAACTTGTAACCGTTTAAGGTACTTCTACCTGGTTCAAAATGTCGGTAATAATTTCTTCCTGTGTAATGTTGTTGGCCTCGGCTTCGTAGCTCAATCCAATACGGTGACGCAACACATCAGGACAAACGGCGCGCACATCTTCAGGAATTACATAACCGCGGCGCTTGATAAATGCAAAAGCTTTTGCTGCCTGCGCCAAACTGATTCCTGCCCTTGGCGATGCTCCGTAAGCGATCATATCGGCATATTTTTCCAGTTTATATTCGTTGGGCTCGCGTGTTGCAAAAACAATGTCAACAATGTATTTCTGAATTTTTTCGTCCATGTAAACATCTTTCACCACGTTGCGTGCTTTAATTATGTCTTCGGGTTTCAGAATTGTTGATGTTTCAGGAAACTGTGCCAGCAGGTTTTGATTGATGATCTGGCGCTCTTCTTCTTTTTTCGGATAGTTGATCACCACTTTCAGCATAAAACGGTCGACCTGCGCTTCAGGCAGCGTGTAAGTACCTTCCTGCTCAATCGGGTTTTGTGTGGCCATTACCAGGAACGGTTCCTCCAGTTTGAACGTTTCGTCGCCAATAGTGATCTGGCGTTCCTGCATGGCTTCGAGCAAGGCCGATTGCACTTTTGCCGGAGCACGGTTAATCTCATCTGCCAATACGAAGTTGGCAAAGATTGGTCCTTTTTTAATGCTGAACTCTTCTCTCTTCTGGCTGTAGATCATTGTTCCCAAAACGTCAGCAGGCAGCAGGTCGGGCGTAAACTGAATACGCGAAAATTTAGCACTGATTGTTTGCGACAAGGATTTAATGGCAAGCGTTTTTGCCAATCCCGGAACACCTTCCAGTAAAATGTGCCCGTTAGAAAGTAAGCCGATAAGCAAACTTTCAACCAGGTGTTTTTGTCCAACAATCACCTTGTTCATTTCCATGGAAATCATATCCACAAACGAACTCTCTCTCTGAATTCTCTCGTTCAATTCTTTGATATCAACTGCTTGATCCATATCTCTTATAAATTTATTTGCTAATTTTTTTCGAAGGCACGAATTTAAGGCATTATGACATTTATTCGCCTATTCTTTTGTTAAAAAAATTTAAGTAAAAGCGAAACAAATTATGATGTTAACAAAGAATAACAGCTTATTAGGAATTCATTAAGAAATTATGCCCCGTTTCGGGAATTTATGTAAACAAGTTAAAGGGTAATCTGTTGTGGTCTACGAATTCGAATATGGACTGCTCCGTTTTGTTAGCGGGAATTTATAAGCTTTTAACCCAAGAATTAAAAAAGTTGTGCTGAGATCAATCGTTTTTACAACCGTTATTCTTCTTTTTGTCAATACCTGTTTTTCGCAAAGCAGTTTAAATGGCAATGAGTCGTATTTTGAAAAGGATCATATTCTGATCCAACATATAAACGACATTAATTTGCTTTTTTCAGGCAACTCAAACGATGTGGCATTTACTTCATCGTTTTTGGTAAAAGCTTTTATTAATCAGAAAGCAGAGAAAGAGCGTTTACTGTCTTTTGGAATTCGAACAGATCTTTATACAAAACGACAATATAGTCAGCGTTTCGATGAGAACGGCCGTTATTACAGAGGTGAATCGTTTACAGAAATTAGTAGTGCTGAATTTTCGTGGGTAAAGTTTCTGAAAAAAAATCTGGCAATTCAATTGTCGGGAGGGCCGGGTATTCTGAACAAGAAAAAACCGATTCCCGGATTGGCTTTATGGATTCAGGGAGGAAGTGATGGATCAGGCGGAATTCACAAAATCATTGACAGTTTCGGTAAACAACATGGGCAAATTATTGAGGGTAGAGACACCCTGTCTGCTTTTTTGAGTTTTAATCCTGCAATAAGCACTTATCTGAATATTTTTCCAAAATCGGGTTATACGCCGCATACTTTAGTTAGCGAATTAGGCGTAAATCTGAATACCGAACGTGCCGGTAACTGGATATTCTTGGAAAATGATCTGACTGTTCATCTTTTTCGGTTTCCGCTTTCAAACCGATTGTTCTCGGTTGATTTAACTGGAGCCGGAGATTTTCGTTTGCACCGGGCGGGCCTAAAAACAGACGCCCGTGTGGGGACGGAGATTTCGTGGGGAAGAGTTACTTTTGGATACGAACTTACCAAACAGTTTGGTAAGGAAAATATTGATTGGGTTGATTATTACGACGATGATGATATTTACCGGATTTACTTCAAGATTCGGTTGGAAAAGCAAAAGGGAGATTATTTCGGATCAGGAATGAGTAAAGCATAAAAAAGAGGAGATGTTCTAAATCTACAACCTGACGTTAAATGATCGTTGGTGCATTCAATGTTGTAAATTATTGTTAACTAACTGTTGTGTGTTTATAAAAGTTAAGCGCAAACGCACTTTCATTGGTCTTCTTTTGTAGCTTTATACCGACGCAAACCAACTTTTAATTACTATGGATGTAGAGAAATTTAAATATGAATACAAAGATTGTATCGTATTTAAGTCCTATTTCGGTTTAATAACCGTTGATGATGTAAAAAACTCCTGGCTGGAAGCTATTTCAAATCACTTGTTTCCGGACGAAACCATCGGATTTATTCTTGATTACCGGGGAGCTCATTTCGATATTGAACCGGGCCGGCATATTGAAATTCCGGCATTTTACCGGCAACACCCCGATATTTTCGAAAACAAAAGAATTGCAATTGTTACGGAAAATCCTGACGATATCGTGTATCCGATGTTAATTCGTCTTCAGGACAGGGGTTATGAATCGGAGCCATTTAGTACAATGGATGCAGCAAAAAATTGGGTTTTAAAAAAGGAGTAGGATTTTTTCTCTTACCGAACTATAAAAAAAATGTCGCCCAAAATTATTGAGCGACGTTTAAAATAATCACTAAGAAATTTTAATTTGCCTTTCCGGCTGCGGTTTTACTTCATCGCGTTTTGGCAGCACGATATGTAAAATACCGTTATCGTATTTTGCTGAAATCTTTTCGCCTTGAACGGCGTTTTCGGCAACGGTGAACGAACGTTGGAACGATTGATAACTGAACTCTTTGCGTGTGTAATTCTCTTTTGTTTCCTCTTTTTCGTTTTTCCTTTCCGAAGAAATGGTGAGCACGTTATTTTTAAAGTTCACGTTAAAATCGTTTTTGCTCATTCCCGGAGCGGCAACATCGATAACAAAATCGTCGTCGGTTTCTTTTACGTTAACTGCCGGTAACGAAGTGTTTGTGCTCGAAAAATTCGAGTGATCCCAATCCATCAATTCATTGTTGAAAAACCTGTCAAAGACTGATGGAAAATACGGTTCGTTTCTTCTTGCTAATTTCATGACTTTATCCTCCTTTAACTTTATGGTTAAACAATTCATTGAACTTTCGCTAACTAAAAATCAAAAGGTATACCAAGCCTTAATTTCTGAAAATATTTCAGTGTTAGCTGTCTGGTTGTCAGTTGGTTTGATGGTGGTTTTTGAATGATATTGAAAGTCAATATTTTGGAAAATGTCAAAAATTCAGTTTAGGTCTGTTATTGTTAAACAACATCTTTATTGCTCTTGTATTTAATGAATTAAAGCTTTAATTTTAATAAATTAAGTTGATCGCCCTGTTTGACGGGCCGCCAAATTAAAACAAACAATGAAAAAGTTTTAGCTCCATTAATTGAAAAGTAGATGTAATAAAAACGGATACTTGTTGGAGGATTAAAACTTGCATTTATAACAGCACAATTAGCATTAGAAACTCAAGGGATAGGATTGAAAAAGTTAATGAATACTTTCAAAAACTTTTAGGCTTCGTTCTGAAGTCGCGTGTTTGGGGTTAACTGGGGCCGCCTCTCTGAATAAGAGAGGCGGCTATTTTTTGCAGAAACTTATATTGATTTTTGGTCCCGACGCTATTGTCGGGATCTCGACCAGCAAAGCGGGTCTCAACTTCCAACTTTTTCTGTAATTTTACGCCCTGATAAACGAGAACAATGCCACAACGCTATTTTTTACAACTCAGTTACAAAGGAACTAACTACCACGGATGGCAAATTCAGCCGAATGCTATTTCTGTTCAGGAGGCAATGGAAGACGCATTATCAAAAATTCTGCGCGAGAAAATAGCCGTGGTTGGTGCCGGACGAACCGATACCGGCGTGCATGCTTCGTTTTTTATCCTGCATTTCGATTCTGAAAATGGTATTCCCGAAAATCTGGATATCGTTTATAAGCTCAACAGCTTTTTACCTTCGGATATTGCTGTGCAAAAAGTGTGGCCGGTTGATGAGGATGCACATGCGCGTTTTAGTGCAACCTCGCGCACGTATCATTATTTTATTTCCACCGAAAAAGCTCCGTTTGCCACTGAAACGAGTCATAAATACTTGAAGCCACTTGATGTGGAAAAAATGAACCAGGCAGCACAAACGCTTTTTAACTACACCGATTTTACCAGTTTTAGTCGATTGCATACCGATGTAAAAACCAACAACTGCAAAATTATGCAGGCCGAGTGGACGAAGTGTGGAGAGCGATTACAATTTACAATAAAAGCCGATCGGTTTTTGCGTAATATGGTACGCGCCATTGTGGGAACTTTGCTGGAAGTAGGGCAGGGCAAACTGAGCATCGAACAGTTTTGTGAAATTATTGAAAAACAGGATCGTGGTGCAGCAGGAGCATCAGCACCGGCGCAAGGTTTGTTTTTGGTCGATATAGATTATCCTGATTCGATTACACAGAACCGCCCTTAATCTTTTTGCGGTATTGTAATGGTGACACGCCGTTGATCCGTTTAAACTGACGATTAAAATACGAGATGCTGTTGTAACCGCATTCAATGGCAATATTTCCAAAACTCTCGTTACTTCCGGCTATTAATTTACCAGCATATTCAATCCGCATATCATTCAGGAATTCAGAATATGCTTTGCCGGTTCTTTGTTTAAAATAGCGGCAAAACGAGTTGGGGGTCATATTGGCAACATCGGCAAGTTGCCCCAGATTTACTTCGTTACGGAAGTTTTTAGACAGAAAGTTAAAGACCACATTAATGCGTTCGTTATCCGATTCGCGGGTTGGCGTGCGATAACTCACCGAAGAAAGTGTGCGCAAATCTTTAGAGTTTGCAAAGGTATTGAGAATACTCAATAGTAATTGAAAGCGTTTAAAACCATCGGCATCGGGACACTGTTTTATCCATTCAATCAAATCGTTTTTATCCGGCCCGTCGATTTTAATTCCCATCGATGCTTTGTCGAGAAGGTGTTTTATGTGCAGCATTTCCGGGATTTCGAAAAACTGGTTGCCAAATGTTTCGTCTTTAAAAAACAGCGAAATACTTAATACTTCCAGGTTGCTGTCGGGATGGTAATAGGTTTCGTCGCATTTGGTTACATGAGGCACATTTTTCCCAATAAAAAACACGTCGCCCGGCTGAAAACGTTCCACATGATTTCCTATAAAACTGGTGCCTTCACCTTTTTCTATATAAGTTATCTGGTGCTCGGGATGATAATGTATGGTATCATAAAACCACGCTCCATCATCAATTTGGAGCCGGAAAGAGTTTCCTCCTGTCTTTGGAATTACAAAACGTACTGCCTTCATTTTATATCGATCAATGTATATTTCTTATTACAACATCATTAATAATTCTATTTGACAGATTGCTCTTTCAAAAAATGATTTTTAGGATTTTACCCCGTCCCTGAAGGGAGAAATCCCAAAAATCAATCTGGTTCCCTTTAGGGTGTAGGGTAGAACAGATTGATTCTGCCAATCATTCATGAATCTGTCAAAGTAGAATTTGAAAATTGTTCTCAATTACCATAATAATATCCTGTAGAACCTTAAAAGGGTAAAATAGTTCAAAAAATGGTTAAAATAAGAAAATAAAAAGGTGTTTAACTCCTTTAAATTTGCTTTTATAAATAGTCATCAAATAAATAAGAAAATATGAGACCAACATGGACAGGGGTTTATCCCGCAGTAACAACAAAATTTAAGGAAAACGGAGAGCTGGATATTCCGGCATTTATCAAGAACATCGAATTCCAGATTGAATCAGGAGTTTCGGGAATTATTATCGGTGGTTCGCTGGGTGAATCAAGCACTATAAGCAACGAAGAGAAAGTTGAGTTAGTAAAATCACTTCAGCCGTATCGCGAACAGGTGCCGGTAATTATGAACATTGCCGAGTCGAGCACAGTAAATGCTGTTGAGGCAGCAAAACAGGCAGAAGCAAATGGCGCCGATGGTTTGATGTTGCTTCCACCGCTTTTATACAAAGCCGATGCCGATGAAACAGTGGAGTATTTTAAAACTGTAGCCGAAGCAACTTCATTACCAATTTTGTTGTACAACAACCCGGTTGATTACAAAATTGAGATTACAGTGCCGATGTTCGAGAAACTAAAAGATACACCGAATATCGAGGCAGTAAAAGAGTCTACCCGCGACCTTACGAACATTACACGATTAAAGAATGCTTTAGGCGATCGTTTTAAAATTCTTGGCGGTGTTGATACACTTTGCTTGGAGTCGCTGTTGTTGGGTGGCGACGGTTTGGTGGCTGGTTTGGTTTGCGCTTTCCCAAAAGAAACAGTGGTATTGTACGAGTTGGCCAAAGCCGGAAAAATTGATGAAGCACTGGAATTGTACCGTTGGTTTATGCCGCTTTTCGAAATGGATATCCACGCGAAACTGGTGCAGTACATCAAACTTTGCGAGGTCTACACCGGTATCGGAACTGAATATGTACGCGCTCCACGAAAAATGATCACCGGAGCAGAACGCGAATCGATCATTGCGACCATTGAACACGCTTTGGCAAACCGTCCAAAATTTTAGAGTATGGCAGAATTGAAAGACCAAATTAATGAGATAATGTTGGAGGCTTCAGAAGCCTTCAACGTGTATAAGAAAGTTTCTGCGGAAAAGCGATCTGCTTTTTTGCGGACTATCGGAGAGGAGATCATGAATATTGGCGACGAATTGGTGGAAACCGTAATGGCTGAATCCAATTTGCCGGAAGCCCGTGTTCGTGGAGAACGTGGTCGTACAGTTGGTCAGCTGAATAAGTTTGCCGACCTGATAGACGAAGGATCGTGGTGCGAAGCTACTATTGATGTTGGTGATCCGGGGCGCGAGCCACTGCCAAAACCTGATATTAGAAAGAAACTGGTGCCGCTCGGGCCGGTTGTGGTTTTTGGCGCCGGAAATTTCCCGCTGGCATTTTCTGTTGCCGGTGGTGATACTGCCTCAGCTTTGGCCGGAGGAAATCCGGTGGTTGTTAAAGGCCATCCTGCTCACCCAAAAACAGGAGCGTTGGTGGCAGCTGCTATTGAAAAGGCGGTAGAAAAATGCGAGTTGCCTTCCGGAACTTTTGGTTTTATCGATGATGCAAGTTACGAATCGGGACAGCTGCTGGTGAAACATCCGGTTACAAAAGCTGTCGGATTTACCGGCTCGTATCAAGGTGGAATGGCACTGGTAAAACTGGCTGCTGATCGTGAAGAACCAATCCCTGTCTTTGCCGAAATGGGAAGTATCAATCCGGTAGTTGTAATGGAAGAGGCGCTTGCTAACGATCATGCAACAATTGCCTCAAAACTGGTTGCCTCAGTAAATCTTGGAGCGGGTCAGTTTTGTACCAATCCCGGATTGTTGATCACAACAAAAACAGAAGGCTACGAAGCTTTTGTGGAAGAACTGGCAAAAGAAGTTGCAGCAACCAAAGGTTCTCAAATGTTTAGCACTTCGGTACTTCGAAATTACGAACTGAACAAGGATAAAATGTTCTCGCACTCGGAAGTGAAATTGCTTGGAACAGGAATCGGCGAAGAAGAAACGGGAAATGTTCCTCTCGCGCTTGCAACGGTTTCGGGAGCTGATTTTATAAAAAATCCGCATTTGCACGAAGAGGTTTTTGGCCCCTTTAGTTTGTTGGTGGTTTGCGAAAATAAGGCTGAACTCCTTGATGTGGTAACCGGCTTAAAAGGCCAGTTAACGGCTACAGTTCATGCCAAAGAAAGTGAGTTACCCGACAACCAGGAAATTGTTGATGCCTTGCTCGAAAAATGTGGACGACTGTTACTAAACGGAGTTCCAACGGGCGTTGAGGTTTGTGCAGCTATGCAGCACGGTGGGCCTTTCCCGGCAGCGAGCGATTCTCGTTTTACTTCGGTTGGTGTGAGTGCCATAAAACGTTTTGTTCGTCCGGTGGCTTTCCAGGATTTCCCTGACAGTTTATTGCCGGCCGAGCTGCAAAACAGCAACCCGCTAAAAATTTGGAGAGTAGTGAACGACACGTGGACTAACGCCGCGGTTAAATAGTATAGTTATGATTTTATAGAATCTGACAATGACAAGAAGATCATTTTTTTGTATCGATGGACATACCTGCGGCAATCCGGTGCGGGTAGTGGCCGGTGGTGTTCCCCGATTAAAGGGGAAAAGTATTTTTGAGAAACGCGAGCATTTCCTCGAGGAATACGATTGGATTCGCACAGGTTTAATGTTCGAACCCCGTGGGCACGAGCAAATGTCGGGGAGTTTTATTTTTCCACCAGAAAATCCGCATAACGACGCGGGAATTCTTTTCATCGAAACAAGTGGTTGTTTGCCCATGTGCGGGCACGGAACCATTGGTACAGTTACCATTGCCGTTGAGGAAGGTTTGATTGTGCCGCATACACCGGGAACAGTTCGTTTGGAGACGCCTGCCGGTTTGGTGTTGGCACATTATAAACAGAATGAAAAAGGCAAAGTAACATCGGTGAAAATCATCAATGTTCCGTCGTTTTTATATGCCAGAAATCTAACCGTAGAAAGTCCTCATTTGGGGGAGTTGACTGTTGATGTGTCTTACGGTGGTAATTTCTATGCCATTGTTGATGAGCAGCCTAATTTCTCGGGATTGCACAATTTTACTGCAGACGAGTTGATCACTTTCAGCGGTGCAGTTAGAAAAGGCCTGAATGAAAAATACAGTTTTGTACATCCGCAAAATGAAAAGATCAGTGGTTTGAGTCATGTACTCTGGACCGGAAATACCAAAAGCGAAGAAGCCGACGCGCGTAACGCCGTTTTTTATGGCGAAAAAGCGATCGATCGTTGCCCGTGCGGCACCGGAACTTCAGCACGGATGGCGCAGTGGTTCTCGAACGGAAAACTCCAGTTGGGCTCTACTTTCCTGCACGAAAGTGTAATTGGTAGCCAGTTTATTGGTACCGTTGAGCAGCAGCAAAAAGTTGGCGATTTCGATGCCATTGTTCCGGGAATTGAAGGCTGGGCAAAAGTTACAGGTTACAATCATATTATTATCGACGATGAGGACGATCCTTATGCACACGGATTTAGGGTGGTAGGAAAACTATAGCGAAAGATGAGCAAGAAAATTATTGTTATTGGAGCGGGAGTGATAGGTTTGCATTGTGCCTATTATTTGAACGAGGCCGGGTTTGAGGTGGAAGTTATTGAAGCCGGCAGCGAAAACAATGAAGATGGTTGTTCGTACGGAAACTGCGGACTGCTGGTGCCAAGTCATTTTGTGCCGCTGGCGTCGCCCGAAATGTTGCGCTCCGGATTGAAAATGATGCTCGACCGAACCAGTCCCGTTTATCTTCCGCCGGGTAAAAATATTTCCTCGCTCCCTTGGTTTTTTAAGTTTATTAAAGCTGCGAACAAAAAATCGGTTGCCCGCGCAATTCCAACTTTGTACAAACTGAATGATGAAAGTCGAAAGTTGTACGAAGAGTTAAGCGCTCAAAATAAGAACCAAAGTGGCTTCACGAACAAAGGACTGCTAATGGCTGCAACAACTGAAAAAGGTCTGGAAGAGGAAGTTGCTTTGGCCAAAATTGCCAAGGATCTTGGAATTAAAACGCAGCTGCTCGATCAACAACAACTGAAAACCATTGAACCGGAAATTGATTTGCAAGTAGCCGGAGCAGTACTATACAAAAGCGATGGGAATGTATCGCCGGAAGGACATTTACGTTGGCTGAAAAGTTACTTAAAAGCTGGTGGCATTGTATTTCGATACGATACCTCTGTTAATCGTTTTCAAGTTGAGAAAGGAAAAATCAAAGCAGTGGACACCAGTTTTGGAAAACTGAATGCAGATGAGTTTGTGTTGGCAACAGGATCCTATTCGGCAAAACTGGTCGCTTCTGTTGGTGTTAAAGTCCCGGTAATTTCCGGTAAGGGTTACAGCTTCGATTTGCAAAAAGACCGACTGAAATTACAAACACCTCTGATTTTAACAGAAGCCAAAGTGGCTCTGACTCCTTTTGAAAATACTGTGCGTTTGGGTAGCGGAATGGAGTTCAACGGAACCATCGGAGATATCTCATACAACCGGGTTCAGGCGATTATCAACCGTACACAAAAGGCATTGCCAAACATGGAAAAACTGGATGCCAAAAAACTGGACATCTGGGAAGGATTAAGGCCGGTTACACCAACCGGAGTTCCAATAATTGGCCGAACTAACAAGTACAATAACCTGCTTGTGGCAGCAGGTCATGCCATGATGGGCGTAAGTCTTGGCCCAATAACAGGAAAAATTATTAGTCAGTTGGTAGTGGGCGAAAAACCCGATTTCGACATGGATCTGATGAGCATATAATCTTGACATGTAATGTTTGGTTAAATTGGATTGTTTAGAAAACATTTTTATGTTGAGTGAACTTTTTAATGTAAGTAACTGCTGCCGTTTTGTACCCCTAAATCCCCTAAAGGGGACTTAAGCCTCCCTCTTTAGGGGAGGTTTGGAGGGGTGAAACAAAGAAAGGCTGTATATTTTAAGTGTTTTTTCTTCGTTATGCTTTTTGAATAACTTTTTCCAAGCGCACTTTCTTCTCCTCAAAAACACAAAAGAAATCAGAAAACTTTCCGGCAGAAAAGATTCTGCTTATATTTGTCGGCGAGTTTGGTTCGATGGTTTATAGCACTATAAACACGATGAAAAGGGAATCCGGTGTAAATCCGGAACTGTACCCGCAGCTGTAAATCCTGAAACTGATCATTACTCACGCCACTGTCGGTTCAGCCAATGACGGGAAGGCAATGATCAAAGGGGATGAGTCAGAAGACCTGCCAACAAAATGGATGAACGAACTTCGGGAACAAAGTTTCGGGAATCAATCTATTGATTTCTGCACCTGATTTCCTGTTAATTTAAAACGGATGAAAATTAAAATACTCGTTGTATTGATGCTTGCCGGTTTTTCGGTGCTTGCACAGGATGTTAAACGCGTAATTTCGCTGGCACCGTCGATTACCGAAAATATTTACCTGGTTGGCGGAAAAGATAAACTGGTAGGATGCACGAGCTATTGTGTGCAGGCTGTTAGCGATGGAATTGAAGAAATAGGCTCAACAGTAGATGTAAATGTGGAGAAAATTTTTGCGCTTCAACCCGATTTAGTGCTCACCATGAAGTTGACAAAAGCACAGGATATTGCAGCTCTTGAGAAATTGGGTATTCGTGTTGAAGTACTGGAAACACCGGTGTCGTTTGACGAAATTTGTGAACAAACACAGCAAATTGCAGAACTTATTGGTTGCGAAGATCAATCGACAGAAGTGGTTGCAAAAGCCCGAAAAACTGTTGCCGAAATTCAGGCGAAATCAAAACAATTACCTCCTTCAAAAATATTTTTTCAGATCGGTGCCAATCCGGTATTTTCGGTGTTGGACAATACTTACATGAACGATTTTATTCTGTTATGTAATGCAACGAATATTGCGTCCGGCTTAAAGCACGGTACCTTAACGCGTGAAAGTGTATTGCTTAAAAATCCCGACGTGATAATTATTGCTGAAATGGGTGGTTTTGGTAACGAGGAACAGAAAGTGTGGAACAGTTACGAAGGCATGGAAGCCGTGATAAACAACAAGGTTTTTCTGATCTCTTCCGAAACATCGTGTAGTCCAACGCCGGCAAATTTTGCAAGTGCACTGACAGATGTTTACCGTTTTATAAGCGAGTAAATCCAATATTAAGAGACGAATGAACAGCAAATATTTAAAATGGATACTTTTTTTAGCCGCACTTTTGGTGTTGTTGCTAGTATCTGTTTTGTTGTCGTTATCGGCCGGAGAAATTAAAGTGTCGCTGTCGCAATTGCCACAAATTTTGTCGGATAAAGGCAGTATTGAATACACCGTTTTAGCAAAGATCCGTATCCCCCGAATTTTAATGGCCATTGGTGTTGGTGGAGCGTTAAGTTTATCGGGAGTGGTGTTGCAGGGCATTTACCGCAATCCACTGGTTGAACCCTATACGCTGGGAATTTCCGGTGGTGCAGCGCTGGGAGTGGCTGTCGCCATTGTTTTCGGACTAAATACTTTGAGCTTCTTTTCGCTTCCTGCATTTGGTTTTCTGGGGGCGCTTGTTACACTTATCGTCGTTTATTTATTAAGTATAAAACGTGGCGGATTAAGTATTAACAGTATGTTACTGATTGGTGTGATGGTGAGTTTTGTGTCTTCATCGGCCATGATGTTTCTGATGTCGATTTCTACCACCGAAAACCTGCATAACATTGTTTTTTGGGTGATGGGGTCGCTGGATGAATCAAACAATTCGCTGATTGCAATTGCTTTTTATTCGTCGCTGGCCGGGTTGGTAATTTCATACTTTTTTGCACAAACACTAAATGCACTTCGCCTGGGTGAAGTAAAAGCAAGGCATCTTGGAATTAACACCGGAGTAGCGATAAAATTGCTGTTTTTTGTGGCTTCATTACTAACGGGAATTGCTGTGTCGGTGGCCGGAGTTATCGGTTTTGTTGGTTTGGTAATTCCACATTTAATCCGACTGATTATCGGCAACGATTACCGTGTCTTGTTGGCCGGATCGTTTATGGGAGGAGCTATCTTCTTGATTCTTTCCGATACAATTGCCCGAACCATTATTTCTCCAAATGAACTACCGATTGGTGTAATAACCGGTTTTGTTGGTGGATTGGTTTTTATTATTGTGTTGAGTCGCTCAAAATCACATTTCAAACTGAATTAGCATGGAACAGTTTTTTCAAATATCAAATTTTTCGTGCGGATACCCGGGGAAGTTTATTCTGGAGGATATCAATTTTTCAGTGGCAAAAGGTGATTTTGTGGGAATTATCGGACCGAATGGTTCAGGAAAAACTACTTTGTTCAGGGGAATATCAGGAGAACTTCCTTCGCTGAAAGGAAAAATGGAGTTGAACGGAACGGACACCAAAAAAATGGGTTTGAAACAGCGCGCCCAAAATATTGCCATTGTTACGCAGACCATTGAAATTGGCAGTATGACGGTGGAAGAATATGTGTTGATGGGGCGGATTCCATATCACAAACAGTTCCAGTTTTTCGAGACGAAAGAAGATTTTGCCATTGCCGAAAAATACATGAAGTTAACCGGTGTTGACAAGCTGAAAGGTAAGTATATGAACGCTTTGAGTGGCGGTGAGCAGCAGCTTGCAGGAATCGCCCGTGCTTTAACACAGGAACCGGATCTGCTTTTGCTTGACGAGCCAACTTCGCATTTAGATATCACACACCAGGTACAAACATTGAATCTCATTCGTAGGTTAAGTCGCGAACTGGGATTAACGGTTCTGATGATTATTCACGATCTTAACCTGGCCGGAGAATATTGTGACTCGCTAATTATGATGCAGGAAGGACATATTCGTAAAAAAGGTCTGCCGGTTGAGGTGCTTAATTATGCCGATATTGAAGCAGTTTACGAAACGGTTGTTGTGGTGCGTACCAATCCCATCTCAAATAAACCAGTGGTATTTTTGGTATCGGAGGAGGTTATCGAAAAAAGTTGATTGCCGAAAAATTATCGCACGCGCACCGGTTGATAAACCAACATGGTTTGCATGGTGTCAAATTCCAACGGCTCTTCGCGTTCAATTTCCCGGATAAAACGAGTCATTAAATTGTTACGTTTAATCGTATTTCTGAATTCTCTTCGATTTTTTCTGTTTCTTATTTTCATCTCTGTAGTTTTTCTGTTTCAGCAGCTGTAAACAACTTCTGTGCAATTATTTAGTGCATTTTGATTTTTTCAGGAATTTTAAAGTTTTTTAGAATATTCGGCGCAGTGCTAAATCTATCTTAATTCATAATTTACTATTGCGAGAGTCGTGTAAAAATCAGTTATACAGGTATTTGAGTAGATGTATTGAGTGCTGTTAATAAGTCAATACAATTTCCTGTGTATCTTTTTCAATAAAATTATTGTTGTTAAAAAATGTGACTATCTTTGTCGGTGAATTTAGGTTCTTAAAATTTCTGTATCAGAAATAAGATGAAAAGGGAATCCGGTGAAAAACCGGAGCTGTACCCGCAGCTGTAAGTCCTATCCGTCGGTTGACGGATCGTGTTATTGAACCATAAGCCACTTCCCGAGGGATCGGGGGGGAAGGCATCAATAACCGGGATGAGCCAGAAGACCTGCCATAAATTCAACAGTATAAATTAAGCTTCGGGATAAAAGCTTGAGAAATATCATCCGTATTTTTCACTGATTTATCCAAAGCTCCTTAAAAGTTGTGAATGAGGAGGTTTGTAGTATTTGGAATCGTATTGTGGGCGCTGGCTCAAAATGTAGCGGCGCAGCAGCCGTTTACCGTGTTCGACACCGTGCAGGTAGAAGAAGTGGTGAGTTATGGAAAGCTTCAGAAATACCAGTCGGGAGCAAAAATCGAACGCATTAATGCCCGGCAGTTTTCGCTGGCGCAGGATGGAAATCTGGAGCAATTGCTTTCACGTAGTTTGCCCATTGCCTTTAAAACCAATGCAGGCGGTTTGGCAACTATTCGTATCCGTGGTTCGGCACCCGATCATACCAGTTTTAATTTTGGCGGCATAAATATTAACTCGCTTACGCTGGGCCACTCCAATGTAAATAACGTTCCCATTTTTCTGTTCGATAATATTGGTGTGCAGTTTGGTAGCGCCAGTTCGGTAAATGGTTCGGGGAGTATTGGCGGAGCCATTCATTTAGGTTTGCAAAATAACTGGACCGACGGTTTTAAGGCCGAAGCACGAATTGCAAACGGCTCGTTTGGTGAGCAACTTTACGGCACAAAACTTTTCTGGGGAAACGGAAGGTTTGAAGCGGTAACACGTGCTTATTATTATGCGAAAACCAATGATTTCAAATTCATGAACCCCAATTACCGCGATTTTGAAAACGACATTTTTGAAATTGAAGATACGCAGCACAATGCAGATATCGAAAACATGGGACTTCTGCAGGAACTGAATTATAAGTTCAACAAAGACGAGTTCTTCGTTTTTAATGTTTGGCTGGAGAAAGACTGGCATCTGGTTCAGCAAAATATGCAAACCAACCTGAGTAATCCGGATTTGCGCGAAGAGTACAAGGACGATCATGTGCGCATTTGGACAGGTTATAAAAACCGTAAAAATCCTTTCAAATTCGAGATTAACGGCGGATATGTTTATGACAACGCCGTTAGCGACGAAAACACTTCCGACACCATTTCAACCCAACGCATAATTGGCGAGGCATTTATCGAACACGATTTTTCGCCCAATGCTAGCTACAAAGCCGGAGCAAAAGCTACCCGAATTTATCCCTCGGTTTATGCCTATTCCGAATCGTTGAAACACGAGGATCGGGTAGATTTATATGCTTCGTACTACCAACGTTTTTTTAGCCGTTTAACCGCAACTCTGAATTTGCGTTACGGTTATGTTACCGATTTCGATGTGCCCTTCACTCCGTCGTTTGGACTGAACTACCTGGCGCTTTCAAAAGAAAAGTATGTGCTTCGGTTTACCGGAAATGTTGCACGTAGTTATCGTGTTCCAACATTTAACGATCGCTTTTGGGTGCCCGGCGGAAATCCCGATCTGAATCCTGAAAAGGGAATGAGTTACGAATTTGGATCGAAGTGGAGCTACTGTGTTGGAGACGTTTCCGGAAATGTAAAACTGAATGCTTTCCTGATGAATGTTGACGACTGGATTTTGTGGAAAAACGGTGGTTCTTACTGGTACGCTGCAAATGTGGAGAATGTACAAAGTAAAGGACTGGAGTTTATGACCGATTGGAATTATACCATTTGGGGATTGAAAGCAAATTCGGGACTTAACTACACTTACACTTCTGCAGAGCGAAAAAAGTCGCAGAACAATACCAATGCGCTGAATCGTCAGTTGGAATATGTTCCGCTGCACGCCGGTAATTTTTTCACAACGGTAGCTTATAACAAATTCGATTTTACAATCGACGGAAGTTACACCGACGAGCAATTTACCGACGAGGAGCAGAAAAATATTCTCGACGCTTATTTTCTGATGAATGTGGCTGTTGGTTACAATTGGAAAATCGACAGCCAAAATCAAATTCGAATTAACGGAATGATCAACAATGTGCTGGATACCAATTACCAGTCGAGTTGGGGCTATGCTATGCCCGGCATCGCTTACCGATTAAGTATTACATATAAATTCAAATAAAAAACAAACTACAAAAAATGAAAAACCGATTTAAAATTTTAACGTTTTTGGCGGTGTTGGCACTTGCCTTTACTGCTTGCGATGACGATGATCCGGCAACTGTTGTAGCCGGTTTTACCTACGCTCCTGAGGAGAATATTCAGGCGGGAGATACCGTGTTCTTTACCAATACATCGGTAGATGCGGCGAGTTACGAGTGGAGATTTGGCGACAATGAAACTTCAACAGAGGCCGATCCTTTTCATATTTACACCGAACCGGGTATTTATGATGTTACACTTATTGCAGTGAACGGTGGGGTGAGCAATACAATCACTCTCCAGGTTAATGTTGACGCATCACTGGCATACATTGTTAATGCGGGTAGCTGGTCGGGAGATAAATCGACCATTACAGCCTACAATAAATATACTGATGAGGTTGTCAACAGTTACTACAACTCTGTAAATGGATTGGATATCACTTCAAACATTCAGTTTGCCTACAACTACAATGGTAAGATTTATATGACGGGGAATACTGCCGATCAGATTTTTTGGGTTGATGCAAAAACATTTGAGCAGACTGAAAATGGAATCACCGATCAAATTGTAGGACCTCGTAACTGTCAGGCGCTGGGCGACTACCTGTATGTTTCATGCTGGGGAGGTGCAGTGTATGCCGATCCTACTCTTTCGTACATAGCCAAAGTGGATTTAACTGCCGGAGAAGTTGTAAGCACAATTCCTGTGCATTATGGCCCTGAAGGTTTGGCTATTGTTGGAAACAAATTGTACGCTGCATTGAATTATACAAATCAGGTGGCGGTAGTTGATCTGGACACAGAGGAGGTTTCATACATCGATCTTCCTGAAGGCAACATTCCTTCGTATTTTGAAAAGGATGATCAGGATAACTTGTACATCAATCTGGGTGTTGCATATGGCGATGAGACCACACTAACCGGAATTGGTTATATCAATACTTCTACCGATGAATTTGAAGCCAAATACGATTTAGAAGGAGTAAGCAGTATGAACTACGTTGATGTTTTCGAGTTTAATGATGACTTCTCAAAATTATATATCGTAACCACCGGTGGTTACGGAATGCCTGGTGGAGTGTCTGTTTTCGATGTCGCATCAAAAAGTTTCGAAGTTGATAAATTCATCGATGGAGTGAATGGATTAAACGGTTTGGGATACTACGATAATAAACTGTTTTGTTTCTTCTCTGACAATGTAACTTCAAATGGTTCAGTGGTAACATACTCACCAGACGGAACAGAACTAAACGAGTTTGAAACAGGTATTGCGCCATTCATGCTTTTAGATGCTGAATAGGCGATGTATAAACTAAAAATATTTTGCCTAAATCTGCTGCTGGCCTGCTTTTTCGGATTATCGGCTTTTGCCGGCAACGGAGATAAGGTTACTGTTGAAATAGATTTTGGATCGTTGAATCATCCAAAACTGAAAATCGAGACAAATTGGAAAGAAGGGCTTTCTGCTTTGGAAGCCCTCCAGTTTGTTGCGGAAGTAAAAACGCACCCCATGGGGCAATATGTTTTTGTCGATGCAATTGATGGCGTTAAAGGCGAGCCGAACAAAAGTGTTTGGTATTACAAAATTAATGGCGAGCCGGCCAAAAAGATTGCCATCGACCAGCCCCTTGAAAGTGGTGATAAAATAACCTGGATCTATAAACAAGACGTTTGTAGTCCGAAGAAAGGTGAATAGCTATATGAACACTTATAGCAGTTTCTGCCGTAAGTGTGGCACTCAAAGCACATGATAATGATTCTTACCCCTGGTCGCGTACCGGGGGTTTGACTTTTTGTAAGTACTGAGACAATTTTAAAGAATGGCACAAATTACATTTATAACAGGCGGTCAGCGATCAGGAAAAAGCAGCTTTGCACAAAAACGTGCAGAAGAAAATTCGGATGCACCGGTGTATCTGGCGACTGCACACATTTGGGACGAAGATTTTCATCGACGGGTAAAACGCCATCAGTCCGATCGTGGCGACCAGTGGCAAACCATTGAGGAGGAGATTGAAATCAGTAAACACAACCTGAGCGGGAAAACAGTTATGCTTGATTGTATTACGCTTTGGCTGACCAATATTTTTTATCAGAACAAAAATGACGTAGACGCCAGTCTCGAAATTGCCAAACGAGAATGGGATAAATTTATTAATCAGGACATGCAGCTTTTTGTGGTAAGCAACGAATTGGGAATGGGCGTTCATCCTGAAAATGAAATTGCCCGCAAGTTTGCCGATCTGCAAGGCTGGATGAACCAGTACATTGCCAAATCGGCTAACGAAGTCTATCTGCTAGTTTCCGGAATACCGGTTCAAGTAAAAAGTAGAAAGTAAAAAGGCAAAAGTTAAAGTTTGTGTCTTTGAGACTTCGTGTTTAAAATTAGTATCTGCGCATATCCGCGTAATCTGCGAGAAAAAATAAAACTATGACATTAAAAGATCAACTACAACATAAAATCGATAACAAAAGCAAGCCACTCGGTTCGCTTGGATTACTCGAAAAACTGGCCCTGCAAATCGGGCTGGTACAAAATACACTGTCGCCCAAAATTGAAAAACCGGCGCACCTTGTTTTTGCAGCCGATCATGGTTTGGCCGACGAAGGCATCAGTCCATACCCAAAAGATGTTACCTGGCAAATGGTAATGAATTTCTGTGCCGGCGGTGCATCGATTAACGTTTTTTGCCGCCAGAGCGAAATGGAGTTAAAAGTTTACGATGTGGGCGTTGACTACAATTTTGCCGACGAATTTCCGGTGATAAATGCAAAAGTTGCAAACGGAAGTCGTAATATGCGAAAAGAACCGGCCATGACCATTGAAGAATGTAAAGCAGCCATGGAAGTTGGTGCTAAAGCTGTTCGCGAACAGGCTGCCAAGGGCTGCAATACCATTGGATGTGGCGAAATGGGAATTGGGAACACTTCGCCTTCGTCGTTGTTGATGCACAAATTTACTGGCTTTCCTATGGAAGATTGTACCGGACGCGGCTCGGGTTTAGGAGATCAGCAGGTAGATCGTAAAACAAGAATCCTAAAAGAAATTGCTGAGAAATACGATCCAAATACTCCTGAAGAGATTTTGGCAACATTCGGAGGACTTGAAATTGCTGCTATAACGGGAGCTTATTTGGAAGCAAAAAAGCAAAATATGCTGATTCTTATCGATGGTTTTATTGCTACTGCTGCAGTGCTTACTGCAATACAAATGGAGCCGGCTGTAAAAGATAATTGTATCTTTTGCCACAGTTCCGACGAAAAAGGACACAAACTGATGTTGGAGCATCTTGGCGCAAAACCGTTGTTGCAATTAGGAATGCGACTGGGCGAAGGAACCGGAGTTGCAGTTGCGATGCCTTTGATACGTTCGGCAGTTAATTTCCTAAATGAAATGAGCAGCATGGACGCCGCCGGGATTAGTAACAAAGATTAAATTTGAAGTTTGAAAGAGGAAATGGACTTTATCCCTTTGCTCTTTGCTCTCTGCTCGTGGCTATATGAAAAACGAATTTAAAATATTTCTCACGGCCCTGATGTTCTACACGCGAATCCCCGTTGGACGAATTGAAGGCTGGTCGGAGAAAATGCTAAATAAATCAACGCGCTACTTTCCTGTAGTTGGATGGATTGTGGGAGGAGTTGGAGCATTGATTTATTTTATGTTTGGAGCAGTATTGCCCGTTACGTTGGCTGTAGCGCTAAGTATGGTGGCCACAATTTTGCTGACCGGTGCCTTTCATGAGGATGGTTTTGCTGATTTCTGTGATGGTTTTGGTGGCGGCTACACGCCCGAAAGAATTCTGGAAATAATGAAAGACAGTCGAATCGGCACTTACGGAACGGTTGGACTATTGTCGGTTTTGGCTATAAAATTCCTGGCCTTGTCGCATGTCGATGCAATACGAATTCCTTTCATTTTAATTGCCGGTCATGCGCTGAGTCGTGTTTTTCCGGTGTTACTCATTTATTCTTCCGTATATGCAAGGTTGGATGCAAGCAGTAAAACCAAACCTGTTGGGAAAGCTGATTCTTTATTTTCATTGTTATTTGCACTTATAACCGGAGGATTGTCATTGTTATTTCTCAACTGGCAGGAAAGCGTTTTGGTTATTTCCGTTTTGCTCATAGTAACCTTTTTCTTCCGAAATTATATCACACGCAAATTAGGCGGGTATACCGGCGATATTTTGGGCGCCCTGCAGCAACTATGCGAAGTCGTTTTTTATTTGTGTATTCTTGCTTATCAAAATATGAGATGAAGATTTACGCGATCAGACATAGTAGCGTTGCTGTAAACCCCGGCATTTGTTATGGGCAGACGGATGTTGATGTGGCTAGTTCGTTCGACGAAGAACAACAACGCCTGTCGAAAGAATTAGAGCAGATAAGTTTTCATTTCATCTGGTCGAGCCCATTGTTACGTTGTAGGAAACTGTCCGAAAGTCTATTCCCGAATATTGATATACATTTTGATCCGCGTTTAAAAGAATTGAATTTTGGTGACTGGGAGATGTTGCCCTGGGATGAAATTTATGTTCGACCTGACGGAAAAATCTGGATGGACAATTACCAAACCTTGCCAACGAAAAACGGCGAATCGTACCCGGAAATGGTGGAGCGCGTTTCAGCTTTTATCCGTGAAATTGAAAAATTGAATGTTGAAAATATTGCCGTTGTTGCGCATGCCGGAGTAATCCGCATTTTAAAAAGTGTGATTGAAAATATACCCATTTCTGAGCTATTTGAAAACTTTAAACCGGCGTACGCCAGTAATACCGTATTCGAAATAAATAAGCATGATTAAAACAAAAACATACCGCCCGATAATGTTTGTCGGCACCGGCTCCGATGTCGGTAAAAGTGTTGTTAACGCAGGTTTCTGCCGCATTTTTAAACAGGATGGTTTAAGTCCGGCGCCTTTTAAAGCACAAAACATGTCGTTGAATAGTTATCCCACTGCGGATGGTTTGGAGATCGGTCGTGCACAGGCTGTACAGGCTGAGGCTTGTGGCATTGATTGCCGTGTGGAGATGAATCCGGTGCTGCTAAAACCAACCGGTTACATGGATTCGCAAATTGTACTCAATGGAAAACCTTGGGCGAATAAATCGGCAAAAGCTTATTTTAACGAAACCGATCGCGATTTTCTTTTTAACGAGGCGATAAATGCTTTTTCGCGGTTGGAAAAGGATTTTAATCCGATAGTTGTAGAAGGTGCTGGAAGTATCTCGGAAGTGAACCTTTGGGAAAAAGACATTACCAATATGCGGGTAGCTGTTGAGAAAAATGCTGCGACTTACCTCATTGCTGATATCGACAAAGGCGGTGTTTTTGGTAGTGTTTACGGTACGATGTTGCTATTGCCTGAACAGGAACGAAAACAGGTGAAAGGTATCATCATCAATAAATTCCGGGGAGATATTTCGTTGTTTGAAGATGGTGCAAAAAAACTGGAAGAACTTTGCGGTGTACCGGTAGTCGGCATTATTCCGCATTTTCGCGATATTTATATCGATGATGAGGACTCGGTGGTGGTCGACAAAAAGCAGTTTAAGGCCGTTGAAGGAAAAACAAATATTGCGGTGATTTTGCTGCGGCACATGTCAAACTTCACTGATTTTAATTTTCTGGAGCAATTACCGGAAGTAAACCTGTTTTATGCAGCATCACCCGAAGATATTAAAGAGGCCGATATTGTGATTCTGCCCGGCTCGAAAAATACCATTTCTGATATTCTGTTTCTCCAAAAACAGGGAATGGCAAATGCTGTAAAAAAAGCGCACGAACAGGGAAAGGCGGTTTATGGAATTTGTGGCGGCTTTCAAATGATGGGAGAGTGGATTTCTGATCCAAACCATGTGGAAGGCCAGATTGAAAAAGTTCCCGGTCTTGGAATTTTGCCGGTCGAAACAATTCTCACCGAAGAAAAGGTAACAGAACAATGTACTTTTACTTTTCAAAATAGTGAGGAGGGAAAGGGCTATGAAATTCATATGGGCGAAACTGTCGCTGCTCTGGAAAGTCCGGCTTGTATGGTAAATGGTACTAAACGGGATGGATATTACCTAAATGAACGAACCTGGGGAACATATATTCACGGCATTTTTGATAATATAAGCGTAGTTAACCGGATTTTGAAAGAATCAGGAAAGCAGGTTTCAACTCAACTGGATTTTCAGCAATTTAAAGAGACACAATACGACAAGCTGGCCCAACTGATCAGGGAAAATGTAGATATGGAATACATTTATAAATCGATGGAAATTGAATGAACATCTTGACCTGATTATCCCGCTTCTGGCGGGTTTTGCACTCGACTGTCTCATTGGTGATCCACATTTTCTACCGCATCCTATCCGTTTGTTTGGCAAGGCAATTGCTGCAGGTGAAGCAAAATTAAACCAGGGTAAAAACAGAAAACTAAAAGGCGCGCTGCTGGCTTCAGGGCTGATTCTTAACACTTATTTTGTTCTTACATTGGGATTAGCGGTTCTGTCCGCTTATCAAAATCTGTACCTCGTCGTTTCTTCTATTCTGGTTTTTTATGGATTGGCTAATCGTTCGCTTATTCAGGAATCATTACGGGTAATCGTAAAATTGGAGAGGGAAGGATTGGAAGCCGGCCGTCAACAATTATCAATGATCGTTGGGCGTGAAACAGCACAACTAAACGAAAACCAGATCAGAACAGCGGTTTTGGAAACCCTGGCCGAAAACCTTAGTGACGGTGTTATTGCTCCACTTTTTTTCTATTTCATCGGTGGAGTACCCACTATGTTTGCTTACAAAATGGCGAATACCCTCGATTCAATGATCGGCTATAAAAATCAGCGTTGCAAGGATTTTGGCTTTTTTGCTGCAAAGCTGGATGATGTGCTAAATTTCATACCTGCACGATTAACAGCAATTTTAATGGCTGTTGTAAGTTTTAACCTACGGGCGATCAAATTCATCTTTAAATACGGCAGGAAACATTCAAGTCCGAATGCCGGATATCCTGAAGCCGCGTTGGCCGGGATATTAAATTGTCGTTTTGGCGGCCCAAACCGTTATCATGGCGTATTAGTTGAAAAGCCTTTTATAGGAGAGAATCCAAGGCCGGTATCTGTGAATGATGTTTACAAAGCTTGCGTAATCAATGTGGCTGTAACACTCGTGTTTATCGGAGTTTTCATTTTGTGGTTAGTGTGAAATAAAAAAGGACGGGTCAACACCCATCCTTTTCGTCTAACTAAACCAATAAAACTAATCAAACCTAAACTTATGAACTAAAACTTATGCTACAAATGTAGGGCGTTTCGATCAAATAAATATTACCCAAATGTTAAGTCGGGCCGAATCTAATTGTAAATATTTATCAACGATAGAGGTTGTTTATGTCTTTCAAATGGTAGAAAAACTATCAAAAAGAAAATGTAAGTGTAAAAATGCGGCAAAAAGACATGGGGCTTTTGAGAAGGGGAAATAAAAAAAGGACGGGTCAACACCCATCCTTTTCACTAACTAAACCAATAAAACTAATCAAACCTAAACTTATGAACTAAACTTGTATGACAAATGTACGGTGAAAATCTGAGTTGGAGGTTATCCGAATGTTAAAAAATGTGTTCTACAACATATTTTAAATCTATCAGGACTTAAGTAAAATCTATTGTGAGATTTGCGATCGGGGCTGAATGCCTTTATTGATATAGTGTTTGGTATATAAAATAAAAAAGGACAGGTCAACACCTATCCTTTTGTCTAACTAAACCAATAAAACTAATCAAACCTAAACTTATGAACTAAAACTTATAGTACAAATGTAAGGGGTTTCTTCGAGATAAAAGTTAATCTAATGTTAAGTGATCAAATATCGTATTGTTATTATTTATGAGTGATAAATGTCGTCTATTGCAAACGTTTGCGGAATAAAATGTAAAAAAGAAATTATAAGCGTGTTGAGGCTGACAAAAAGATATTGAAGTTTTAATTTTTGCCAATAAAAAAAGGACGGGTCAACACCCATCCTTTTCACTAACTAAACCAATAAAACTAATCAAACCTAAACTTATGAACTAAACTTGTAGTACAAATGTAAGGTGAATACCTGGATCGGAGGTTACTGCAATGTTAAAATATGTGCTCAATAACATGTTTTAACTTTATCAATCATCAATCAAATCGATTAGATATTAATTGGTAGGCTTCTAAAAGCCAGTATGTCAATATTATATGTGTTCGTGAGACGTTGTTCTGAAGTGTAGGAAATGTATTTTGGGAAGGCGTTTGTGTTATTCTGGATGTTAAATACGTATTAAGTCAGTAGAAAATATATTGCCATTTTCAATTTGGCAACCGGTTTTACTAATCATATTAACTTATCACAAAATGCCAGTGAGCGGCTGAAGAATTTAGAATCTTATAATGATATTGATCCTGGTAGAACTACGAAAGAACCAACTTAAAATTTAAGAAACGAGTTAGCTCAATTTTTCTTTCTGCAATTTCGGAGATAAGAATATTCTCAAAATATACTTTAAAGAAAGATGAATGGATTTAGATCTTTTGCCTGGGAAAATGTCCGGGAGGAATAATCTGTTTACGAAAAATGTAATTTGTGGGTGAGGTGATATTCTGACGTCGTTTAGAGTTGTAATGGGTATAAAATAAAAAAGGACGAGTCAACACTCATCCTTTTCACTAACTAAACCAATAAAACTAATCAAACCTAAACTTATGAACTAAAACTTATGCTACAAAGATAAGGTGCGTATGTGAACCGGAGGTTATCCGAATGTTAAAAAATGTGTTTTATAACATATTTTAAATCTATGCGATCTTAAAGAAAATCTATTGGGTGAAAATAAAGGTGCAGGATAATTTGTGAGGAGGAATTGGATATGGTTTAGAGAATAAAAAAAGGATGAGTCAACACTCATCCTTTTCACTAACTAAACCAATAAAACTAATCAAACCTAAACTTATGAACTAAAACTTATGCTGCAAAGATATGCTGAAAAACATGTTCCGGCATCAAAATGGATCAAAAATCGCTTAGAAATGCATATTTTTTAACAAACGCTTAAGCTTCGGAAAAAATTTTAGAAACATTGGCATTGAATACATTCATGATTCCTGAGAGTCATCAAAGGAATGAAGTTGAAACAATACTCGATAAACTTCTCCCTCACTCCCTATCTTCGCGAAGAGAGGGACGATTGTGTCGAAGGCACAATCAGGGTGAGTAAATAATTTTTGAAGCATAATTTGCTATTGATTTTACTCGTCATTCAGAAAAAAAGCCCGCTACAAATTGCAGCGAGCTTTACTATTTTGTCGTTAATACGTTTTATTGATCGTCTGTTTTGCCTTTGTCTTCGTCGGCAATCGACTCACGCATTGTGGTGTCGGCCATTATGTTTTTGTATTTCATGTAATCCATAATTCCAAGGTTGCCGCTACGGAAAGCCTCAGAAATTGCCAATGGTACCTGAACTTCGGCTTCAATAACCTTAGCTCGCATTTCTTGTGCTGTAGCTTTATTTTCCTGCTCAAGCGCAATTGCCATAGCACGACGTTCTTCCGCTTTAGCCTGGGCAATATTCTTGTCTGCCTCAGCCTGGTCCATCTGAAGCACTGCTCCAATGTTTTTACCGATGTCGATGTCAGCAATATCAATCGATAATATTTCAAATGCGGTTCCTGCATCCAGACCTTTTTCGAGCACAACGCGCGAAATAAAATCAGGATTTTCTAAAACTGCCTTATGTGAATGTGATGATCCGATTGACGAAACAATTCCTTCACCAACGCGAGCGAGAACGGTTTCTTCTCCGGCTCCTCCAACCAGTTGTTTAATGTTCGCACGAACAGTTACCCTGGCTTTTGCAATAAGCTGAATACCGTCCTTAGAAACTGCAGTTACGGGCGGTGTATTAATAACTTTCGGATTCACCGACATTTGTACGGCTTCAAAAACATCGCGACCTGCAAGGTCGATGGCGGTTGCCATATTAAAAGGCAGTTCGATGTTTGCTTTTGCGGCAGATACCAGTGCATGAACAACTCTGGCTACGTGACCACCGGCCAGGTAATGCGCTTCCAAAGCATCGCGGCTTAATTCAACATCTGCTTTTGCTCCTTCAATCATTGCGCGAACAATTACCCCCGGAGGTACTTTCCGGAAACGCATTAAGAACAATTGCAGGAGTGAAATTCGTACTCCTGATACCAACGCTGAAAACCATAATCCTATTGGGATAAAATAGAGAATTATAAAAAGTAATACGATTGCCCCGACTATTAATCCCCAGGCACCTACTGCTTCTACCATGTTTTATTTATTTAAAGGTTCAACTATAATTTTATTGGATTCAATTTTTAAAACCCTGATTTCAGTATTGTGGTCGATGAAAGCACCGGTTGATTGTGCCTCCACGATTTCACCATTCACTTTTACTTTTCCCATTGGCGCTAATCTGCCAATCGATTTGCCGGTTTCGCCCACAACAATTTTCTCCCTGTTAATCAGGTCTACTTTTCCTACAATGTTCTTTTCAAGGATCATCTTTTTCCCGGTTCGCGATTTAAAAAAGTAGAAAATCATTGCAGGGGCGAGGATAAGAACTGCGGCCAGAGTTATAAAACCTGCAAGCGTTCCGTATTCGGCAAAAGCCACATACACTGCTCCTCCTAAAAGAAGAAAACCGCCAATTCCGGCGATGGTAACTCCCGGGATCACTGCAAACTCGATGAGCAGCAGTAACAGGCCGAGAAGAATAAGCAAAATAATTGCAAGAATGCTCATATGTATTAGTCAATAGTTGCGTTTAATTCGCGCTCGATCAGTGCATCTTTCATTGGTTTTAGTGCATCAAAAGCTCCTTTTTTAACATCGCATTTACCTTTGTAATGAACCAGCATTGTACATTGTGTAGCCTGTTCGTAACCATGGTCGCAAATATCAATCAAAGCATCGATCACATAATCGAAAGTGTGCACATCGTCGTTATGCAAAGTCAGGAAATTTTCTTCAACAACTCCTTCTCTGAAATCCCCTTTTGGGATCTTTTTTGTCTCTTTCTGCGTCATTTGTCGTTTGCAATTTCTTTAGCTTCACTCAAAGTTATTCTTTTTCCGTTAAAATACGGCACAACATAAGCATCTTCTACACCTTCTCTACGCACTTGTTCCTGCATTTTTACTGCGTCGTCGTAGTTCGTAAGGTTGCCGGTAGTGTACACTACAATGCCGTTTTCGTCGGTGTAATTCTCAATTTTACGAATATATGATAACTTGTCGAATAATCGTTTTACATAGGCCGGTAATCCGCGGCTGTAGGCGCCCAGCTGAATTTTATAGATCAGTTCGTCTTCTGTTGTTTCGTCGGTTTCGCTGGTTGTTGTTCGGGTTACCGGCGCAATTGATGGTGCCACCAGGATAATGGAATCGGGTTTTGCCGGAGTTGATTGCGAATTATAGGCTGCTAAATATTCATCGGCTTGTTTATGAAATGCTTCTATTTCCTCGTAAGAAGCGTCTTGCCAGAACGTATTTTCTTCCTGTTGCGATTGTAGCAGCAATTCTTCGGCAGCTGCACGAAGCTGAAAAATGCTGGTTTCTTTATCCAGAATTTGTTTCCCCAATGTTTGTCGTTCGGTGTACGAGGTTGTGGCACCGTATTTTTTGCGCAATTCGTCGGTATTACTGATCGTTTGTTCCAGCTCTTCTTGTTTGGCCGTTCCTTCGGTATATAGTTTTAAACCTTTTTTTGTTTTGAAAAAAGTAGTGTCGGGATAAGTAATCTCTGCATTTACGACAAAATTTATCGGCTCCGGCAAAACTTCAGCCGGTTCTTCAATAACTTCCGGCTCGGGTATGATTGAGTCTGTAATTGTAGAGTCAACCAAAACCGAATCGTTTGCGGCAAAAACTTCTGTTGAATCCATGATTTCAGAAGCAATTACTGCCTCGCCAATAACCGGGTTAAATGATTCGGGTTCTGTTTCGCGCGGAACGGCAGCCGGCATTACATCGCTTCCTGCAGTTTCGGCAACTTCTTCGGTTTCTTCCTCTTGCTCAAACGGATTTATTTTATCGCGGCATTGTTGCATTTTTTCTGCAAGACCAACTTCCTGTGCTGTTGCATCGTCGGTTTTATTCTTAAATAGCGTATAATAATTTAATGCCTCCTCGAAACGGTTTTTGGCGTGGTACTGAATACCAATATAATAATCGGTTTTCAAAGGCGCTTCACCCAAACTTCCGTTCAGCAGGTAAATGATTTCGTTGGTTCCGTAATGCCCATTTTCGGTACGGCAGGCACCATAATAGTAATTAACCATCAGGTGATCAGGTTTTTCATCCAGCAACTTTTTCAGGATAACCTCGGCATCGGCAAAATTACCTTCGTCGTATAAACGAATAGCTTGCGATAACGGATTTTCCTGACTGCCTCCAAAAACGCTGTTTGACGCAAACAAAAAAATAGAGAATATTGTTAGTAGTGCTAAAACCTTTCTAAAAATCATATATAAATCGGTTCTGTTTTATGTTTGTAAAGCTACAAAAAATCAAGTTTTTTTCAGAGATTAAATTATACTGAAGTAGCAGCTAAGATAAAGATTTGAACTGAGATTTATCATTTATTAAACTATATTTGTAAAATTGAATAATTCGTAAGACATGGCAAATTTAAAAGTTGGAGATAAGGCACCGGATTTTGAAGGTAAAAATCAAAATGGAGAGAAGATCGCTCTTAAAGATTTTGCCGGAAAAAAACTGATCCTTTATTTCTACCCGAAAGACAACACTCCCGGTTGTACAGCCGAATCGTGTAATTTAAACGACAACTACGATGCATGGCTTGAAAAAGGTTTTGATGTAGTGGGAGTGAGCCCCGACAGTGAAAAATCGCATCAGAAATTTATCGAAAAATTTGGGTTTAAATTTAACCTGATTGCCGATACTGAAAAGGAGATTCTGGAGGCTTATGGCGCCTGGGGACTGAAAAAAAATTACGGTAGAGAATACATGGGCGTTTTACGAAAAACCTTTGTTATTAACGAAGAGGGCGTAATCGTCGAAATTTTTGAAAAAGTAAAAACAAAAGATCACACAAATCAGATTATTGAAACTTTAAATCTATAACCTATCTGAACATGACAAAAGAGGAGAGAGCTCAAATGAATAAGGAAAAGCTGAAAGCGCTTCAGCTAACTATGGATAAAATTGAAAAGAGCTATGGTAAAGGCTCGATTATGCGCATGGGCGACCAGGGAGAACAAGATATTCCTGCGATCTCATCCGGATCGATTGCTCTTGATGTAGCTTTGGGTGTTGGTGGATTTCCGAAAGGCCGTGTAATTGAAATCTACGGTCCTGAATCGTCGGGTAAAACAACCCTTGCCATTCATGCTATTGCCGAAGCTCAAAAAGCCGGTGGAATTGCAGCAATTGTTGATGCTGAGCATGCTTTTGATCCGTACTACGCCCGTAAACTGGGTGTTGATATTGATGAACTTTTAATTTCGCAACCCGATAACGGTGAGCAGGCTTTGGAAATTACCGATAACCTGATCCGTTCGGGAGCTTTGGATATTGTAGTAATCGACTCGGTTGCCGCATTAACTCCAAAAGCCGAGTTGGAAGGCGAAATGGGAGACTCAAAAATGGGACTTCAGGCACGTTTGATGTCGCAGGCACTGCGTAAACTTACAGCCAACATCAATAAAACAAAAACCTGCTGTATTTTCATTAACCAGTTGCGCGAAAAAATCGGTGTGATGTTCGGTAATCCGGAAACAACAACCGGTGGTAATGCACTTAAATTTTATGCATCGGTACGTTTGGATATTCGCCGAATCGGACAAATTAAAGATGGCGACGAGGTGAACGGTAACCACGTTCGTGTAAAAGTGGTGAAAAACAAAGTGGCACCACCATTCCGCAAAGCTGAGTTTGATATTATGTATGGCGAAGGAATTTCTAAATCGGGCGAGATTATCGATTTGGGCGTTCAGTTCAACATTATTAAAAAGAGTGGATCTTGGTTTAGTTATGGCGAAACAAAATTGGGTCAGGGACGTGAAACTGTACGTAACCTGATTATTGACAATCCTGAGCTTGCTCAGGAATTGGAGACGAAAATTATTGAAGCCATTACCGGAAAAGTAACCACCACCACAGAATAGATTAAACTGATATAGACAGAATATACCGGGTGAATTGATTCTGTCGATTCATCCGGTTTTTTTATAAGCATGGATTAAATTGAAGTAAGTTTTACAAATATTAATAGATAAAAAAAATCGTATGAAAGTGTTAAAGTTTGGTGGAACATCCGTAGGTTCCGCCGCGAACATTAAACGTGTAAAAGACATTGTACTAAACCAGAACGACGACGTTGTTGTGGTAGTTTCGGCCCTTGGTGGCATAACCGACAAAATTCTAACGGCAGCACACAATGCTGCCTCTGGTACAGGCGACTTTCATACGGAACTTACGGAAATCAGACAAAGACACGACGAGACAATCAATGAACTTTTTAACGGTTCAGGATCGGTAAAAGAAAAGGTTGATGCATTGCTCGACGAACTGGAAAAATTACTTACCGGAATTACTTTGGTGGGTGAATTAACATTGAAAACACTCGATCGAATTGCCGGTTTGGGTGAGCGAATTTCGTCGCATATTGTTGCCGAATTTATTGGTTGTCCACGAAAAGACTCATCGGAGTTTATTCAAACCGACAGTAACTTTGGTAAAGCCACCGTTGATTTTAGCGTAACCAACGAAAAGATCAAAGAAACTTTTGCCGGTTTTAAAGGAGCGGCAGTTGTTCCGGGTTTTATCTCGAAAAATGCAAAAGGCGAATTTACTACGCTTGGGCGCGGCGGATCTGATTTTACTGCGGCAATTTTGGCTGCGGCACTCGATGTTGAAATTCTGGAAATCTGGACCGATGTAAATGGTTTTATGACTGCCGATCCGCGCGTAATCCGCAAGGCTTACACTATTCCGGAGATCACTTATTCAGAAGCGATGGAACTTTCGCATTTTGGTGCTAAAGTGATTTATCCGCCAACAATTTTGCCGGTTTATCAAAAAGGGATTCCAATTCAGATTAAAAATACTTTCGATCCTGAAAACCCGGGAACCAAGATTGTGAAGGGCGTAAAAAATGGTTTCGATCGCCCGATTAAAGGTATTTCATCTATTTCGGGAATTACGCTCGTTACTCTGCAGGGAATCGGAATGGTTGGTGTTACCGGTATTTCAATGCGCTTATTTACTGCATTGGCCAAGGTGAATGTAAACGTGATTCTGATTTCACAGGCGTCTTCTGAGAATTCGATCAGTGTAGCCATTGAAGAAAAAGCACTGGATTTGGCAGAAGCTGCCATTCGCGAAGAATTTGAAAAAGAAATAGCCGCCGGACAAGTAAATAAAATTGAGCTGGAAAGCAGCGTTTCGGTGGTGGCAATTGTTGGCGAGAACATGAAACACACTACCGGTATTGCCGGCAAACTTTTCTCTACAATGGGAAAAAGTGGGGTGAATATTATTGCCATTGCACAGGGTGCGTCGGAGCTGAATATTTCGTGGGTAGTTAAAAACGAAGACCTGCGAAAAACCTTGAATGTGGTACACGAATCGTTCTTCCTGTCGGAGAATGTGGAACTGAATATTTTCCTGATGGGAATTGGTACTGTTGGCGGAAACCTGCTTAAACAGTTAAAGCAACAACAGGAGCGACTGTTAAAAGAAAATCACCTGCGCTTGAAATTGGCCGGAATTGCCAACTCTAAAAAAATGCTGTTTAACCGCGATGGAATCGAAATCGAATCGTTTAAAGAGCAGTTGGATGCTTCGGAGAAAACATCTTCGTTGCAGGGATTTGTTGATGAGATCAAAGAAATGAATATTTACAATTCAGTGTTTGTGGATTGTACGGCCAACGATGCAGTGGCCGAGCTTTACAAGGAGATTTTAAGCTCGAACGTATCCATTGTTACCGCCAATAAAGTAGCTGCTTCATCGGAATACGATAATTATGCCGAATTGAAAAAGATCGCCAAAAAGAAAGGGATTAAATTTCTTTTCGAAACCAATGTTGGTGCCGGTTTACCAATTATCAATACGCTGAACGACCTGGTAAATTCGGGCGATAAAGTGTTGCGAATTGAAGCCGTTCTTTCAGGTACGCTAAACTATATTTTCAATACTATTTCGGCTGATATTCCTTTGAGTAAAACCATTCAAATGGCGAAGGAAGAAGGTTATTCGGAACCCGATCCTCGTGTTGATTTAAGTGGTGTTGACGTGGCTCGTAAAATTCTTATTCTTGCCCGCGAGTCGGGATACAGAATTGAAATGGAGGATATTTCGATCAACCGTTTTGTGCCCGAAGAACTTTTCGCCGGCACGCTAGAAGAATTTTGGGCCGGTGTTCCTGAGTTGGATGCTAAATTTGAAACGGAGCGTCAACGACTAGAAGCTGAAAATAAAAAGTGGCGCTTTGTAGCGAAATTCGAGAATGGTAAAGCCGAAGCCGGATTGCAGGAAGTAGATTCTACGCATCCGTTTTACGACCTGGAAGGAAGCAATAACCTGGTGATGTACACCACAGAACGTTACCATGAATTTCCGATGCTTATAAAAGGATACGGCGCCGGAGCTTCGGTAACTGCGGCCGGAGTATTTGCCGATTTAATAAAAGTGTCGAATATCTAGAACAAAGTTGCTGCAAAAAACATTCTTATAAAAAACAGTAAAAAAACTTTGAAGACCGGTTGCCAACTGCTGTCACCGGATACCGGTCTTCGCCATATTTTCTGAACAACATGAAACACATTATAATTCTTGGCGATGGCATGTCTGACGAGCCACTCGCAGCCTACGGCGGAAAAACTCCGCTTCAAATGGCGAATAAACCACACATCGATTGGCTGGCAAAAAACGGCCAGTCCGGATTATTAAAAACCGTTCCCGAAAGCATGCATCCGGGGAGCGAAATTGCTAACATGGCAGTTTTGGGCTACGATGTTGAAAAGGTTTTTGAAGGCAGGGGAGTGCTGGAAGCTGCCAGTATGGGAGTTGAACTGCAACCCGGAGATTTGGGTTTGCGATGCAACCTGATTTGTGTGGAAGATGAGAAAATTAAAAACCACTCGGCCGGACATATTTCAAATGAAGAGGCCGAAGAGTTGATCGCATTTTTGGATGATAAACTCGGAACTGACAAGATAAAATTCTATCCGGGTGTTTCGTATCGTCATTTGTTGGTGATAAAAGGTGGAGTGAAAGATTTTGCTTGCACACCTCCGCACGATGTGCCGGGAACACCGTTTGCCGATTGTTTGCCAAAAGCAAAAACCGATGCCGCAAAAGAAACTGCAGACTTGGTGACCGAGTTGATTTTAAAATCACAAGAGCTTTTAAAAGATCATCCGGTAAACCTGAAGCGTAAAGCAGCCGGGAAAGATCCGGGCAATTCTGTTTGGCCTTGGTCGCCGGGTTACAAACCGGCAATGCCAACCTTAAAAGAACTATTTGGAATCGAGAATTCAGCGGTTATTTCCGCAGTCGATCTGATTCACGGAATTGGGGTATATGCAGGAATGAAAGTGATTCATGTTGAAGGTGCAACCGGTTTGTACGACACCAACTACGAAGGAAAAGCACAGGCTGCCATCGATGCGCTTAAAGAAAACGATTTTGTGTATTTGCACATCGAAGCCAGCGATGAAGCCGGTCACGAAGGCGATGTAGAGCTGAAAACAAAAACCATTGAATACCTCGACCAACGTGTGGTAAAATACATTCTGGAAGAAACGGCTAAAATGGACGAGGAAGTGGCAATAGCTATTTTGCCCGATCATCCAACGCCGTGTGCATTAAAAACGCATACCCGCGATGCGGTTCCGTTTACTATTTACAAACCGGGCGCTGAACCCGATGCTGTGGAAGTCTACGATGAATTCGATCCAAGAAACGGAGTGTTTGGTACTTTGGAAGGTGACGAATTTATTCGTGCTTTTTTAAAGTAGACATTCACTTTTGGATAACAAAAGGTGTTAAATTTCTGATATATGTCATGTTTTTGGGGTGTTGGGAGTCTTGTCTTCATCCCAAAATTCTATTTTTGTTGGAGTAATGAGATATTATAGTACAAATAAAAATACCCCTGATGTTTCTTTAAAAGATGCAGTTGTAAAGGGATTGGCGGCCGATAATGGTTTGTTTATGCCCGAGCGAATTGAAAAATTCGAGCCTGCTTTTTTTGATGAGATTCAGAACCTGTCGTTTCAGGAAATTGCTTTTGAGGTGGCCAGTAAATTCTTTGGCGAAGACATTGAAGAGGCCAAATTGAAAGAGATCGTTTACGATACGCTGCAATTTGATTGTCCGGTTGTAAAAGTTACCGATTCAATTTATTCGCTGGAACTGTTTCATGGGCCAACGCTGGCATTTAAAGATGTTGGTGCGCGTTTTATGGCGCGTTTGCTCAATCATTTTCTGGGTAAACAAGAGAAGCTGGTAAACGTTTTGGTGGCCACATCAGGCGATACCGGAAGTGCTGTTGCCAACGGTTTTCTTGGAGTTGACGGCATTCATGTTTATGTGCTTTATCCAAAAGGAAAAGTAAGTGATATCCAGGAGTCGCAGTTTACAACACTGGGACAGAATATTACTGCGCTTGAAATTGACGGTACATTCGACGATTGTCAGCATTTGGTAAAAACGGCTTTCCTCGATAACGAACTGAATGAAAAGCTGGTGTTAACATCGGCAAACTCTATAAATGTTGCCCGTTTTCTTCCGCAGGCATTTTATTATTTTAATGCTTATGCCCGCCTTAAAGAAGCAGGGAAATTGGATGATAACGAATTGGTAGTTTCGGTGCCAAGTGGCAACTTTGGAAACCTTACAGCAGGATTGATCGCATCGGAAATGGGATTACCGGTAAAACAATTTATCGCTGCCAATAACGAAAACGATGTGGTTTTTGAATACCTCAACAGTGGGGAGTATAAACCTCGTCCGTCGGTTGAGACCATAGCTAATGCCATGGATGTTGGTGCACCGAGCAATTTTGCCCGTATTCTTGATTTGTACAAAAACGAGCACCCGGTAATTGCCGAAAAAATTAAAGGTTACCGCTATTCTGATGAAGAAATCAGAGAGGTGGTTTTGAAGGTTTACAACGAATGCAACTATTTATGCGATCCGCACGGAGCATGTGGGTATCAGTCGTTAAGCGAATATTTGTCGGACAATGAAATTGGCGTTTTCTTGGAAACCGCTCACCCGGCAAAGTTCACCGAAACAGTGGAAAAGGTTATTGGAAAAGGCAAAGTAGAATTGCCCGTAAAGCTTGCTGCCTTTATGAAAGGCGAAAAACAAAGTGAGCAAATGACCAAAGAATATGAAGATTTTAAAACATATCTTCTGAATCGGCCGGTTTAAAAGCAGAACTGCAGATGAACTGTTGACCGATTTTTATGTTTTAGTTGATGATGATAGATATAATAGGAAAATTATTAAATTTAGAGTGTTACTTTTATCCCCAAAATGTAATATATATTATATAGATTATCATTTTTAAAGAGAATTAATGTTAACAAGAACTATATGAGACAACTAAAAATTACGAAGCAGGTAACTAACCGCGACACCCTCTCGCTGGACAAGTACCTGCATGAAATTGGAAAGGTGGAGTTGTTGTCTGCGGAAAAAGAAGTGGAGTTGGCCAAACGCATTAAAAAGGGTGATCGCCAGGCTCTGGAAACGCTGATAAAAGCAAACCTCAGGTTTGTTGTTTCTGTCTCGAAACAATACCAAAACCAGGGACTAAGTCTGCCCGATTTGATTAATGAAGGAAATTTAGGATTGATAAAAGCTGCGGAACGATTTGACGAAACCCGCGGTTTTAAATTTATTTCGTATGCTGTTTGGTGGATTCGCCAGTCGATATTGCAGGCCTTGGCCGAGCAGTCGAGAATTGTTCGTTTGCCATTAAATAAAATTGGCTCGATCAATAAAATCAACAAAGCGTTTAACAAGTTGGAGCAGGAATTCCAGCGCGAACCAACCGTTGACGAGGTAGCCGAATTAATGGAATCGAAACCTGATCTGGTAGAAGATTCGATGAATTTTTCAAGCACACATGTTTCAATGGATGCGCCACTTCGCGAAGAGGAAGGAAACAGCCTTTACGATGTAATGCTGAATGAAGATTCGCCTGACCCAGATGAGGAGTTGATGGATAGTTCGCTTCGTAAAGAGATCGAGCGTTCATTATCGACTTTAGGGGAGCGCGAGGCTGAAATTCTGCGGTATTACTTTGGATTAAAAGGATACCAACCGCACACATTGGAAGAAATTGGAGACGTTTTTGGATTAACGCGTGAGCGCGTTCGACAGATAAAAGAAAAAGCAATAAAAAAACTAAAAAACCAATACCGAAACAGGTTACTGAAATCATACCTGGGTAAATAAACGAAACTTATGAGAGCTTTGGTAGCACCCTCCATTCTATCAGCTGACTTTAACAATCTCGGAAAAGATATCGAAATGATCAATCAAAGTGAAGCTGATTATATTCATTTTGATGTGATGGACGGTGTGTTTGTCCCGAATATATCATTCGGGATTCCGGTAATTAAGCATGTAAAAAAAATCGCCGAAAAGCCGCTCGACGTACATTTAATGATCGTTGATCCGGATAAATTCATCGAACCTTTTGTTGAAGCCGGTGCATCAATTATTACCGTGCATTACGAGGCTTGTCGTCATTTACACCGCACCGTTCAGTTAATAAAATCGTTTGGAGCAAAGGCGAGCGTGTGTTTAAATCCGCATACTCCTGTAGCTGTTTTAGAGGATATTATCGGTGATTTGGATATGGTGTTGCTCATGTCGGTAAATCCGGGTTTTGGTGGCCAGAAATTCATTGAAAACACTTACAAGAAAGTAGCTCAGTTACGAGATATGATTGACACTGCAAAAGTAGACTGTAAGATTGAAATTGATGGTGGTGTAAACTACGAAACAGGTAAAAAGCTGCTCGACGAGGGAGCTGATGTACTTGTTGCCGGAAGTTTTGTTTTTAGTGCTGATAATCCAAAAGAAATTATCTCCGGATTGAAATCACTGTGATGACGGTACTACGTTGTCGTGGCACTCTTCAATATTCTTTTCAATAACCTTTCGTGGTAAATCACGCAATGCACAGTCGCCTGCAGCGCATTCGGAGCAGTTGTGTACCATGGTTATTTTGTCCTTCTTAAAATCGGTTGTTTTGGATTTTGCAGCCGGCTTGAAAAAACGACGATACATTTTTAGTCCTGCCCAAAAAACGGCAGCTGCAATAATCAGATATGTCAGAATTTCCTGGATCATATTAAATGAATAACATTCCGATATTATAAGTTACAAACGCAGCAACCCACGCCAATGCAGTAGTGTAAAAAACCGAAAACGCGGCCCATTTCCACGAACCTGATTCGTTTTTAATGGTTGCCACAACGCCAATACATGGGAAATACAGCAAAATAAAAATAATAAATGCCAGTGCGGCTGGTGTGGTAAATACCTCCTGACCTTTATATTTTCCTAGCTGATGAACTTCGTTTTGTAATTTCTGCTGCAGGTTTATGGTTGTTTCGCCATCCTGCGTTTGGTAAAGCACGCCCATTGTACTTACCACAATTTCTTTAGCCGGCAATCCTGCAACTATTGCAATACTCATTTTCCAGTCGAAACCAAGCGGACTCATTATCGGTTGAATCAGCTTTCCTGACCGTCCAAGATAAGAGTTTATCAAACGGTCGGATTCCATCGCATGGTCAACCTCCGCAATGCGTTCTTCTTTTTGTACTTCGGGTAACTCCGAGTTTGTTATTTGCTCAATTTGTGCTTCAAAACCTGCTGTATTTTCTGTTTTGCGCGGGAAATACTCCAGCGCCCAGATGATGATCACCCCCAGCAAAATAATGGTCCCGATCTTTTTCAGATAATGTTGCGTTTTGTCCCACATATGGTACACCACATTTCGGAATGTTGGCAGACGATAGGTGGGGAGCTCCATTACAAATGGCGTCTCTTTATTCTTAAATACCGTTTTGTTGAGAACCTGCGCCGTAATAAACGCAAATAAAATTCCAACGGCGTAAATTCCTATCAATACCCAGGCTTCGTATTTCTGGAAAAAGGCTGAAATAATAAGTATATAAACCGGCAGCCGTGCACTGCACGACATAAACGGAATGATAAGCATGGTAAGAATCCGGTCGCCACGATTTCGCATGGAACGGGTTGCCAGAATCGCCGGAACATTACATCCAAAACCCATTATCATTGGGATGAACGAACGGCCGTGCAAACCAAAACGGTGCATAATATTGTCCATAATAAAGGCGGCACGCGCCATGTATCCCGAACCTTCGAGCAAGGATATAAAAAAGAACAAAATAAGGATGTTGGGTAAAAATACCAGAACACTTCCGGCCCCACCAATTATTCCGTCAACCAGCAGGTCGTTCAGCATTCCGTCGGGGATAATATTGCCCACAAAATTACCCAATGCAACTACTCCTGCATCAATCCAATCCATTGGGTAAGCCCCCAATTTAAAGGTGGTCCAGAAAATGAAAAACAGCAGTGCGGTAAATATCGGAAATCCGAGGTAGCGGTTCGTTAGCACGCTATCAATCTTCTCCGACTGGGTTTTCTTTTCCTTGCGTTTGTTACTGTACGTTTCGCGCAAAGCCCCGGCAATAAAACTGTATTTGGCATTGGCAATAACGGTTTCGCTATCGTCATTTTCCAGCAGTTCTATCTTCTTTATTTCTTTCAGGGTAACTTCCTGTATTTCATCGTAATTAGAGTATTTCGACAGCAGTTCGATTACCTGGTTGTCTTTTTCGAGCAGTTTAATGGCCAGAAAACGAGACGAGATTTTATCCGTAATCGGTTTGTCTTCTTTTATTTTCTGACGAATAGTGCGGATCGACTTTTCAAGCTCCTTGCCATAGTTGATATGGATATGGCGTGAAAAGTTGTCGCGGCCCTCGAAAACTTCAATCACCTTTTCAATTAAGTTATCAAGTCCCTGTCCTTTAGAACTGACCGTTGGAATAAGCGGAATACCTACCAGTTTCGATAACTCTTCCTTGTCGAGTTTAAGTTTGTTCTTTTCCAACTCGTCGAACATGTTCAGGGCCATAATAACCCTTAAATCCATGTCGATTAATTGTGTGGTAAGAAACAGGCTTCGTTCCAGGTTGGTCGAATCCAGTACGTTAATTACAATGTCGGGAGTTTGTTCGTAAATAAATTTCCTTACAAATATTTCTTCTTTCGAATAGGCCGTCAAACTGTAAGTGCCGGGCAGGTCGAAAAAGTTAAACGTATACTCACCACTTTTAAAAGTAGCTTTGTGAATATCAACCGTAACACCGCTGTAGTTTCCAACTTTTTCTTTCGATCCGGAAATAAAATTAAACAGCGTGGTTTTTCCGCAGTTGGGATTTCCAACCAGCGCAATATTGATTGTTTTGGTACGCGCCGACTGGTCGATTAGATCGATATGCCGGTCGATGGTACCTTCAAAATTATCTGTTGATGTTTTTTTGAACTCGGCGGCCGGAATAACCTCAATCTGGTCGGCTTCCGATTTCCGCAGCGTAATATTGTAGTTCAGAATTTTGTATTCGCTGGGGCCTTTAAATGGGGAATTCTTGATGGCCCGAACCTCGTTGCCACGGATAAATCCCATTTCAGTAATCCTCTTCCGGAACGAACCATGACCTAAAACTTTGGTGATAACCACCGGCTCATTATTTCTTGCTTCGCTTAATTTCACTCTCCCCTGCTTTCTGTATTTAATTTAAATAAAAATAAGCGTACAAATATATTTAAATTCCGATGATAAAAAATAAAATATATTTGTTCTTTACATAGTTACAACAAGTGACTATTTTTGTTCGAACGAAGGAGGTAAAATGGAGGAAGATAAATTTTATAATAACATTCAAAAAGCGTTGGACGATCTGCCCGATAACTTTAGTATTCTGGAAGAACAGATAGATGTTGGTATTCAGATGAAATACTTTGAATTTGCCAAGCTGTTGAAAGACATGGATATATCGGAGGAATGTTTTGAGGCCAGAGAAGAACTTTTTGACAAGGAAGTTGATGAAGAACGTAAAAAGGAGATACTGACTGCCATTGCCGTTTACGACGATGTGAAAGCGTACCGAACGCTTGAAAAGTTTGTGGACGAGGCCGAAGGCGACCTGAAACAGTGGGGAACACTGGCTTTGCAGGAAAGCAGAATGCTGATGCATAGCTCGTTACTCGATGAGCAACAGGTGTTTATATCGACCGGGCTGGGTGGAAAAGGTAAGAAATTGCGGTATTTTGTGGTGTTTCTTTCGGTTCACGAAAATGAAATGTTAAGCGAAACGCAACAAAAGCTTCTTAAAGATGAGTTAATATTCGAGCTCAATAAACAGGAAGGAGTGTTTGAATCGATGGACTTTATGGAAGGTTTTTCATCGGCTTTGGTAATGTTGCCGATTACTGCCGAGATAAAAGATACATTTCAGAATGTGATTAACGAATGCAATCAATACGGTGGCTTTTTGCGCGAAGACATGGTGATAACCAATGTTAAGATTCTTTCGCGCGGAGAGATCATTCAACTAATACATCAAAAGAAAAATAAACCTGGCGATGCATTGGAAGAAGAATGAGAATAATGTGGTCATTGACGATAAAAAAAGGAAAAAATACTCGTTATGAGGCTGTTGATTGGCGCTTGAATATTACAGTGGGAAGGGCTGAAGAAAAGGAATTGTAATTAATTTCAAAAAAATCTTGCGCAGATTTGTATTTATACAAATAAGCGCTATATTTGCACCGCTTTTAAAGCAAACAGGTACTGGACTTGTAGCTTAATTGGATAGAGCACCGCACTACGGATGCGGAGGTTGCAGGTTCGAGTCCTGCCAGGTTCACCAGAAAAACAAAGAGTTGTAAGATGTATTTCTTGCAACTCTTTTTCGTTTGCAGCCATCATAAATTTATCCTCTTTACATTATCAGATCCGGTTAATACCAATAACTTATTCGTTAATTAAATCTGTTTCGGTGGTGGGCAAACAGTAGGATACTCACAATGCTTCCAACTACAATGATCAGGTTAACCATTACTTCACCCAATGTTATAATTTGTAATTCTTCCATAACTGTATATTTATAAGATTATTAATTGTTCATTTTAAGAATGTATAATTAGCATGGTAATCAATGTGAAAAAAGAGGCTGTCATAATAACTGCCGCAATGCCTAAATACTTCTCAATTGTTGTTTTCATCTTTGTTTTGCTTTATAATATGAATAATTACATAGGCAAAAGTAAAGCAGAAGCAAGGAAAAGGGTATGACAGAAAATGTCAGATAATTCCGACAAGAAGTTAAGAAATGTTAAGCATGAAGTTGATATTGATCGGTATACTGCTGTTGGAACAAATTTCTATTTCGACAGAAATTCATTAAAATTACCGCTAAGGAAAGTGGCTTTTTGGTCGGGATGATCATCCAAAATCCGCTCCCAGATTACATTAAAACCCATTTCGCGAAATCTTTCAACTTTTAGTTCCTGGTAGGTTGTTCCGGCAAAAATGTAATTATTCAGTTGTCGTTCTTTAAAATAAAAAAGCAGCTTGTTTACTAAATAGAAATTGTTGTCGGTAGAATTCGAGTAAATGGAATAAAAATAAAAAACCATCGGATCTTCGTCGAAATGCCTCGAAAGGTCGTTCATCGTCAATTGATGTTCTTCTTTCTTTCGGTCACGAAGCATTCCGTAAGCCTCATATTTTAATGGTAAAATTGCCAAATGCCCACCATGATATCCTGAATGGTCGCGAATAACAAGGTTCAGTTCGGGCAATAATTTGGCTGCAGTTTTAACTACATCCTGTCGTATCGGTGTTTTATTCTTTTGGTTTTCCTGAATATAGGAGATAAAATTGAAGTCCCTGTCCAGTTCCAGTTTATCAATCCGGCTTGTTTCGTGGGTTATCTCGGTTTTAAAATCTTCTGCGTTTCGTACAACATTCGAAAGCAATGTGAGCGAATACATCCATTTTTTAAAATCGAAATATACCGGCATGGGTAAATTGGTATTCAGATTACGAATAAGCTGATGCGGAACGCCAAAATCCTCAACAAGTAACTTCTCCTTGTCCGATTTTATGAGGCTATCGTTATTCTCCCATCTGATTACCGTGCGAACATCAACATCCATCATGGCTGCAAAATCGAGTTGAGTCAGCTTTCGGTGTTTTCTGTAGTCAACCAGGAATTCTCCGAGTTTATAGAATCTTTTCATGTATTCGAGTTTAAAAGGTGTAGCTAAGTTAAAATAAAATAGTAAACTAACATGCCAGATCCGGTTGTTAATGAATAAGATAGTGGATGTGACTGGATACTCTGCATTATTGTCAGAAAACAGAGGGAATAGAATGATATCGAAAATTATGATTTCGGATAGCCAGGTGAGGGGAGAGTTCCCCTTTTGTTTTTTAAAGAACCAGCCCATTGTTTTTACGCTCAAATCTTCTGAAATCTATTTTTTGCACTAAATAATCATATTTATTTCTGAGCAATTATTTAATGTTGATTTTCCTAAAAATTAGGTAGATTTAGCGTTAGCTAAACTAAAACTTATGCAAAAATCAATACATCAAACTACACTCGTTTTTGTACTCACAATTTTTTTCGTTGGTTCAATATGGGCTCAGAATGATAGAAATACGCCAACATTGAATCTTGCGAACCTTAAACAAGTTGCCGAAGTTGAAGAACGTTATCAGTCGGTAAATGTGGAAATGTGCGAAGTGGTGGGAGGCGACTTCTGGATTCCATACGAGTTGGTGGACGCCGAAAAAGTAAAAGCTGAAGGTTTTGCTGCCTTAAAAAGAACGATCCCGGCAGTAAATCTCTACGATAAAAAGTTGCGAACGCTTGCCGCGGCTTTGGGACCAATGTACATCCGTGTTAGCGGAACCTGGGCAAACACAACCTATTTTCAGGATAATGATGAACCAAAATTGGAAACGGCTCCTGATGGCTACGAAAATGTATTGACAAGAGCCGAGTGGAAAGGTGTTATCGATTTTTGCAAGGCAACCAACTCAAAGCTGGTTACTTCGTTTGCTATCAGTGATGGAATTCGCGATGAGGATGGCAACTGGACGCCGGTACAGATTGAGCCACTTATTAATTTCACAAAATCGTTGGGGGGAGAAATTTACGCTGCCGAAATGTTTAACGAACCTTCGCATGCCGGTCATGGCGGAGCTCCCGAAGGATACGATGCCGCCTGGTATGCCCGGGATTTTGAGTTGTTTAATGATTTTGTTGATTCGGCTTATCCTGAAATGAAAATTCTGGGGCCGGGATCAACCGGAGAAGGAGGACTAATTCCGGGTGGCACCATCTCAACCGATGATATTATGACCGCAACTCCAAATCCTGAATTTCAAGTTTTTACCTACCATTATTATGGTGGTGTATCTCAACGGTGCAGGGGAGGATTAACTCCTGAAAACGCCTTAACAAAAGATTGGCTGAGTAAAACCGAGTTGGGTTTAAAGTATTATGAAAATGCCCGTAATAAATATCAGCCAAATGCACCGATTTGGTTAACAGAAACTGCCGAAGCTGCGTGTGGAGGAAATCCGTGGGCAGCAACTTATGTTGATTGTTTTCGCTATTTGGAGCAGTTGGGAAGGCTGGCGAAAAAAGACGTTCAGATAGTGATGCACAATACACTTTGTGCCAGCGAGTATGCTTTGCTGGAGCAGGAAACTCATGATCCACGACCAAATTATTGGGCAGCCGTGCTTTGGAATAAATTTATGGGAACCAAAGTGTACAATATGGAAACGCAGACTGACGGGCCGGATATTTTTATTCATAACCTAAAGAACTCAAAAAATGGCTTTGCAGTTATGATCGTAAATCCGGAGGATAAAGAAACATCCATTGAAATCCCGGCAAACGCAGAGCGGTATCTGCTAACCGCTGATGAGATTTTAGCAAAATCTGTCCGATTAAATGGCGAGCTTCTCAAACTAAATTCTAACGATACATTACCCGAAATAAAAGGGGAAAAAGTCAAAGCCGGAGAAGTGAAAATTCCGGGACAGAGTATTTTATTTCTTACTTTTAGCAATAACGAATAGACACATAATATGAGATTGAATAAAAAACTAATAATTGTAACCGGCGGTGGTAGTGGAATGGGCCGCAATCTTGTTCTTGCCTTATTAAAAAAAGGAGCTCGCGTGGCAGCTATCGATATCAACGAAAAGGGATTGGAAGAAACAGCGACATTGGTTGCTGAAAAGAAAGAAGCGTTAGCAACTTTTAAGTTAGACATTACTGATAAATTGGCGGTTGAGACTACCATTAGTCAAATCATTTCAGAGATGGGACCGGTTGACGGTATCATTAACAATGCAGGAATAATACAACCTTTTAAAAAGCTGAACGAGTTGGATTATTCGGTCATTGAACGAGTGCTGAATGTAAACTGGTGGGGAACAATGTATATGACCAAAACACTGTTGCCGCACCTTTTAACAAGGCCTGAAGCACATATTGTAAATGTTTCGAGTATGGGAGGCTTTTTTGCGTTTCCCGGGCAAACCATTTACGGTGCATCAAAAGCCGCTGTAAAAATGATGACTGAAGGATTGATACAGGAGTTAAGAGATACAAATGTGAAAGTATCTGTAGTTTTTCCAGGAGCAGTGAATACAAATATCATGTCAAATTCGGGACTTGAAAATGCTGTTGACCCCGAAGAAGCCAGCAAACAAAATATGATGTTGTCGGCCGATCAGGCAGCAGAAATTATCATCACCGGCATTGAAAAAAACAAGAAACGGATTTTTGTGGGGAAAGACGCAAAAATTATGGATATACTCTATCGCCTTAGCCCCAACCGGGCAGTTGGTTTCATCGCTAAAAAAATGGGACATCATTTACCAAAAGACTAATCAAGATTAAAAACTGAATTAAACTATAAACTTATGTCATTTCGTAATACTACCATACTGTTTTTTGTGATGTGCATTTTTGTCAGTAATGCACAGGCGCAGAATTTAGTGAATGCTCAACTTGCATTTGAATCGGCCGAAGCTATTTTTAGCAAACCTTTTATCGATATTGATGAATGGCGCGATGTGCCTGTTCGACATCATTACGTTCATGGTGGTTTTGAAGGAAGCGACACCCGTTTTTCATTCTATTTTCCTGAAAAGGACAACTACGAAGGTCATTTTTTTCAATATGTAACTCCTGTTCCCGACAGTGAAAATCTTTCGCAGGGTGCGGAAGGTGAAGCCGATAAAATTGGCTTTTGTGTTACCCACGGAGCCTATTTTATCGAGACAAACGGGGGCGGTGCTACCTATACGTATGGCTCGAGTGTTGATCCGTTGATCGGGGCTTACAAGGCAAATGCGGCTTGTGCACAGTTTTCGAAAGTAGTTGCAGCCCGGTTGTATGGCGAGCATCGTACTTACGGATATATATTTGGTGGTAGCGGTGGCGCATACCGCACAATTGGCGCCATTGAAAATAATGTGGGTGTTTGGGACGGCGCAGTTCCGTATGTGATTGGTTCACCGATGGCTATTCCCAATATGTTTACCATCAGGATGCATGCGATGCGTATTTTACGCGATGTATTTCCGCAAATCCTTGAAGCAGTGGAACCCGGTGGAAGTGGTGACATGTATGCCGGGTTGAACAATGAACAAAAACAAGCACTTGAGGAAGCCACTAAAATGGGATTTTACCCACCATCGTGGTATGCTCACGAAACGATGGGAATACATGCGTTTGGAGTGCTTTATCCGGGAGTAGCAATGGCCGATCCCACTTATTTTACAGATTTCTGGACCAAGCCGGGTTATTACGGATACGATCATCCGGAGTCGTTTAAAAACGATCGTATGCAACACGAAGCAAAAATTGCTAAGACCTTGACTTTAGCGGAGGGACAAAAAATGGGTTTGCCGGTTGCTGCAATGCCGGGACAGGCGCGTGGAACTGCCGATCAAGCCTGGCAAAATATGGAACAAAAAGAACAAGAAATTCCGGTGGCGCTGCAGCTCGAAACAAAAATGCCGGAGGTTCAATTTCTTGGAGGAGATTTGATCGTAAAAACCGGAGATGCTGCAGGTCAGACAATTCCATTAAGAACGATAACTGACGATGTGGTGGTTTTTGGTGCTACGGCCGAGGATGTTTTATCAAAACTAAAAGTTGGTGATGTGGTTCAGGTTGATAATTCGAATTTTCTGGCGGCACAAACGTATCACCGTCACCAGGTTCCAAAAGATGGTTATCCAACGTGGGATCAGTTTCGCGATGCCGATGGAAATCCGATTTATCCGCAGCGGCCAATGGTATTGGGGCCAATGTTTGCGATGGGCGCTTCGGGCGTAATTCCAAACGGAAGTATAAAAGGAAAAGTGATTGCTTTGGAAAATCTGTGGGATACGGAAGCTTTGCCCTGGCAGGGGGACTGGTACCGGCAGCAGGTGCAAAAAAATCTGGGCGATAAAACAGATGATAACTTCCGGCTTTGGTACACCGACCATGCCAACCATGCTGATTTCCCTTTTCCGGGAGATCCGAACTATATTGTGAGCTACCTGGGCGTTTTGCAACAGGCACTGCTCGATTTAAGCAGCTGGGTGGAAAAAGGAATAGAACCGGCTGCTACTACTAACTACAAAGTGGTTGACGGGCAGGTTATAGTTCCGGAAAGCGCTGATGAAAGAGAAGGAATTCAACCCGTTGCAGATGTAACCATCAATGGATCAAAAAGGGCAGATATTTCTGCAGGAGAGTCGGTTACCTTTAATGCTGTTGTTGAAATACCAAAAGGACAAGGGAAACTGGTTTACGCTGCCTGGGATTTCGACGGTTCAGGAGAATATAAAAATGTTGTGGACCTGGCGAAAGTTAAAATTTCCAGAGATGGTTCACGGGTAGAGTTTTCGCAAAAACAAGTGTTTACTGAGACGGGAACACATTTTCCTGTGTTACGGGTGGCAGCGCAACGGAACGGTGATGCCGAAACTCCATTTGCCAAAATTTATAATCTGGATCGGGTTCGAGTTGTCGTTAATTGAAGCAGACTATTAGTTTACTTACTCAGCGAGCTTGTGAAGTTCTTCGATATCAGTTCCGCTCAGCACTTGTACCGATTGGGTAATTTTTTCAATATCCCAGTCCCACCATTTTAGCTGAAGCAGAACTTCAATTTGTTCTTCTGAGAAACGTTTCCGGATTGTTTTTGCAGGATTGCCGCCAACAATAGCGTAAGGTTCAACATCTTTTGTTACGGTTGAATTTGTTGCAATAATTGCTCCGTCACCGACTTTAACTCCCGGCATAATCGTCGCATTGCTTCCAATCCAGACATCGTTGCCAACTACCGTATCTCCTTTATATGGAAATGATTTTCCGTCCATTGCATTTGCCCAGTCTCCGCCGAAAACAGAAAACGGGTAAGCGGAAATAGAGTCGGAAAGGTGGTTTCCGCCATTCATTATAAATTTAACGCCGGATGCAATCATACAAAACTTGCCAATGATGAGTTTGTCGCCCACAAAATCGAAATGATATTTCACATTTTTCTCAAAGTTGTTTACGTCTTCAAAATCATCATAATACGTGTAATCACCGACAATGATATTCGGATTTTTGATGATGTTTTTCAAGAAACACAAGCGATCGTAGTGGGGGAGTGGAAATGTTTTGTTTTTGTCCGGAATATTCATGATTGTTCGTTTAATGATGGGTATTTACCTGACTGAAACGTAAAAGAAATCATTTAGTTTATGCGTACCAAATTTGGGAGCTAGCATGTCGATTTTATAATGTCTAACTTTTTGATCTTTTTGTTTTTTGAATTAGTGCAAGCACCTTTGCCATTATTACAAGCGATCCTTTAACTTCCTCGGTTTGATTGAGCGTTCCCGCCAGGTAAACATCCAGTTCGGGGCAATAAAACATAAACGACCCGGTGCTTCCCGAATGGCCAATTATTGTAACATCGGGTAGCGTTGGAAACAGCTTTCTGAAAGCGACTTTGCGCAGACCAAATCCGTATTCCATACCACGTGTTTCGGGCACCCAGTTTTGCATTGTTTCCAAAGTTTCAGCAGAGATAATCTTACCCGAAAAAAGCGCATGTTGGAATTTTATCAAACCGCTGCCTGTAGAAACCAATCCTCCGCCGGCCCAATCTGCACTGAGACTTGTAATTGTGCTCACTTCAAAATCGCCGGCAAATGCTTCAGCCAATTTTGATGTATTTTCTAATGGTTCCGATCGCATGTACATCCAGGTGTGAGTCATGCCGAGTGGCTTAAAAAAGTGCTTTTCAAAATAACTGTGCAAGTTAGTCCCGCTCAGTTTTTCTATTATTAAACCGAGCAGAACATACTCAGTATCCGTGTAGTTAAATCCGGTGCCGGGAGCAAATAATGGCTGCATTTTCGTTTTTGCAAACTCAATAGTTTCAATTGGCTGCCAGAATCTGTCCGGTTCATTAAACAGCAACTCCATCATATTGGCGCTGCCGTCAATGGTTTCTCCTTCGAAATAATCGGGCAGACCCGAAGTGTGTTGAAGTAAATGCGCAATCGTTATTTCATCAGAATAATCTACCCCGTTATAAACATGCAAGCCTTGCATAATCGAATCGGGCAAATACATGTTAATCGGATCATCGAATTTTAGAGAACCTTGCTCCACCAGTTGTGCAATGGTGGTGGCAGTAAATGTTTTCCCGATGCTGGCTGTTAAAAACGGATTGTCAGTGCTAACTGTTTCGCCACTCTGAAATGTACCGCCTGCAAAGTTCCATTCGATAGAAAGGGAGGGAGAATATACACTCAAAAACGCATTGTGTATATCGTTCTTATTGATTTCTTCCTTGAATAGTTTTTCGGTTTTCAGCTCTATTCTCTCATTGTTATTTTTATTCGAGCACTGCAAAAAAAATCCCAGCGCAATAAATAGCACCATTACGCCGAACTTTGATTTATTTACTATTGAAACATACATGGCCTGAAATTTACTTAAAATGCGTAACCGATTGAAAATTCGCCCAAAAATCCATTCATAAAAGTATAATCATCGCGAAATACATCGATGGCATCCAAAGCTGCCTGGCTCGAATTGTTCACTTTTAACTCGTCGTAAGCATAACCGTAACCCAATGCAAAGTTCAACGAAAGACCATTCTTCCAAATCCAGCGTTTACCAACATTCAAACCGAGAGTACATTCCGGAAGTTTGAAATCGAAATCTCCGTTTTCCAACGAACCATCGCCTTTAATTTTGCGGTAACGCGCAAAAGCTCCTGCGTAAAACGAGTTCAATCCGCCACCAATGTGGTAACGGTAGTTTAAGATCACCGCTTTCCCGCTCGATTCAATATTGGCATCAGAATAGGTGTCGGGAATAGTTTCCAAATCACCACGTAAAACCAGTCCGTGATTTTCGCCAAAAAGATGCTCAACATTGGCCGAGTAAAATCCGACAACAATTCCTCCCGGGCAAACATTTATGGCCGTGCGTGCCGGACTTATCCATCGCTCCTTTTCTTTTTTTGTGTTTTCATTGCTTTGGGCAGCTGCATTTCCAACAAAAAGTACTGTCGACATCATTAATGCTAAATAAGCCAGTCTTCTTGTTTTTCTCTTCATTGTAGTTTTTCTACTTTGTGTTTTCATTTCAATTAAATTTTGTTTTCTGTTTTTGAATTGTTTTGACACTGCAAAGATGAAGTAGAAAAAAGAGTCAATCGTCCGAATATGTAATTCCGCACTCATTGGTGAGAATCCGTACTTTTGGAGATTTTAGATTTGGAAGATGGATTTGCCCCGGTTAAAGGACAAAAATTATCCTTTTATGCTTTTCAACCAGCTGCCGGGCGTTATGCCTTCAGCCTTTTTAAAGTAGGCGTTAAATACGGTTTTTGAATTAAAACCACTCTCGTAAGCCATTCCCAGAATAGTTAGGTGTGCGTTTTTAGAATCGGTGGCCAGTTGTTTAAAATGAACCAGCCGGAATTGGTTAATAAACTCGTTAAAGTTCATTCCCGTTTTTTCGTTGATGAGGTACGAAAGTTTGTTGGGGTGAAGTTCGAGCATTTCGGCCAGTGTTCGCAGGCTTAGCTGCGCATTCAGAAATGGTTGTTCCGTTTCGATGAAAGTAACCAGCTTTTCTATTTGTTCATCTTGTACCGGAAATTCTGATTCCGCCTTCTCTTCTTTGGCGGGTAGATTTTTAGTCTCTTCTTCAAGTACAAAATTTGAGGTATGTAATTTCCCGAAATCGTCAAATTTATGAAGTGGTTCCAGAGATGGATCTTGCCTGAAATTGATGACTTGACCACGTTTTTGAGTAATATATTTATTCAATAAATCTAAGGCTTCCTGCTGATGCTCGGTATTGGCCAATATAAAAAGTTCGTACGGAACCATTTGTCGTTTGTCTTCGGCCGTAGATTTCCAGCTTTTTAAAGTTGATTCGGGCAAGGTTTTGAGCCCTTTGTTTCGCACATTAAAATAGATTTGTTTTAATTCCGGATTAGGAGTGTTGGTTATGGCTTGTAAAAACTGATCTTCTTTGTTCAACCAGATCAGGCACAAAATCCGGAGTTCACGTGCGAGAATAAAATCGGGATTAATTTCCAATGCCTTTTCAACAAGTTTTAGTGCCGTATCAAATTGACTCTGGTAATAATTAATATGCGAAAGCGTGTAATAATGGTTGGCCGAAAGCGGATCCACTTTCATGGCCTTTTGAATATATTCTTCGGCTTGCTGAAAGTAGCCGTGAGAAAGAAGCAATTCGGCCATGGCCTCCAGTCCGTCGGTAAATTTGGGATGCTGGTTCAGGGTTTCTACCAATTGCTTGTAGGTGGCTTTAAAATCCCATTCCATCCAAAAAGTACGGCCAATAAACGACTGCCCATATTCAGGAAGTGATTTATCGAGATCGCTGGCAATCATAAAATTTCTGATCGCAATTTCAAAACCTTTTTCAGCGGGCATATAACCCCAGGCCGCCAGCAATCCGTAACTCTGCACTAACCCGTAATAAGCCCGCGCATATTTTGGGTCCAGCTGAACGGCAGCTTCGTAATATTTTGTGGCTTCGGCTATTGAATCGGCGTCCCATTTCAATTGTAAGAAATGCCCTTTCAGAAAAAGTTCGTAAGCTTTCATACTCGTTGTGGGCTTGCTTACAAGCTGATCCTGAATATTAAAGTGCCCAAAATTATCGCGAATTTGATTGGCAATAAGCAGACTGATTTCATCCTGAAGTGCGAAAATATCTTCAATTTCGCGATCGAAATTTCTCGACCAGAAATGTGTGCCGTCCGTAGCATTTATTAACTGAGCTGTAATACGAACGCGGCTTTGTACTTTTCGCACACTACCTTCAAGCACCGATGAAACGTCCAATTGCCGGGCAATATCGCGCACATCAATGTTTTGGCCTTTAAACGCAAATGAAGAGGTGCGGGCAATAACTTTTAACCCGTCGATTTTGGTTAAAGCGTTAATAATTTCCTCGGTGATCCCATCGCTGAAATACTCGTTATCCGCATCCGAACTCATGTTCACGAAAGGGAGAACAACAATCGATTTATCGGTATGTATATGGGAAGTTACTTCACCCATTTGGTTGTTAGCTACTTGTTTTATGTTGTATCTAACAAAATAAATGATTCTTGGTTGATAATGTCCGCAAAAATTAAGTAAATAATTATACCGTTAAAGTTTTCTCTTTTTTTACTGATGCAACAAGAATATAAGCCAATAAAGAACCACCAATTCCAAAAATATTGGCATCCAGTTCAAGCGGGAGGTCGAATCCTGACAGGATGAGGAACAGCGTTAACGAACCTCCGGTTAACATGGATAACAGCGCTGCTACCTTATTCGGATTTTTGGAAAACAAAGCCGCCAGAACCGGAATAATCATTCCTGAAACCATAAAAGAGTAGGAGTGGAGCATTAAATCCAGCACACTGGTCATTTTTAAGGCCAGCAACAGTGCGATCGAACCAATTATCAGCGTCAATAACTGCGAAAGAAGTAAACTCCTTTTGCCGTTGTGCAGGCGAAATACGTCGGTTAATAAGTTTCCCGATGCAGCCATTAAACAACTGTCGGCAGTTGACATGATGGCCGAAAAATAGGCCGATAATACAATTCCCAGAAAACCAACCGGAAGTATAGTTTTTAGCAATACCGGAAGTCCCATTTCGGCATCGAGGTTGGCAGCGTTATAACCCGGCAGCAAATGATTTTCCATGGCCACGCGGGCAAACATACCTAAAACTACTCCGATAAAAGCCATTAACGGATATTCAAACAGTCCGGCAATAAACCAGCCACGTTGTGCGGTTTGTGTATTTTTTGCTGCGTAAATCCGCTGATATAGTGTCATCCCGATAAACCAGATCGGTATAATGGTAAACATCCAGTTAACGATTTGCTGCCAGCTTACCGATCGCAGCGATAAAAAATCAGCCGGCAATGTTGCCGTAATAGCTTCGTAACCTCCAATACTTGTATAGGCGAACGGCAAACCCACAAAAATCAGCCCTGCCATAAGAATGATCCACTGTATGGTGTCGGTATAAATTACCGCTTTTAGGCCGCCCAAAACGGTGTAAACAATGGCAATCGTTCCCATAATCAGCAGCGCATTATCAATACTCAGCCCATCAAAAGTAGAGGCCGCCAGTTTAGCGCCTGCCAGAATTTGCGAACTGGTAAATCCCAGGTATCCGATAGCAGAAATCAGCCCGGCAATAAGGGCTACTCTTTTGTCGAAAACGTGTTCGAGGTACTGCGGGAAAGACAAAAAGCCTTTCCGGCGTGCCAGCCCCGAAACTTTTGGAATGAGCAGAACACCGCTAAGCCAGGCGCCCAGCAAACCGGTAAACAGCAGCCAGCTACCTGATAAGCCCATGGTAAATCCCAATCCGCCCAGGCCGATTGAGAAACCTCCGCCAACATCGGTAGCTACCACCGATAAGCCAATGTGAATACTACTGAGTTTACGTCCACCAACAAAATAGTCGTCTGTATTTTTATTTTTGCGCAGAAAATAAACACCTACACCAAGCATTGCCAGTAGGTATACGCAAAAAATAGAGAGATCAATCCACCCCATTATTTAATGTCAACATTAAGTTTGAGGTACGAAGATTGATCAACACGTTTAACAAGACCTTTATTAATAAGAGAATAAATTAACTCCTGGCCTTTTCTGGCCGAGAGTTTTAGGTCTTTGATTATGTCGCCATAAACGTATTTTTCTTTTTCTTCTAAAAGTCTTAAAATGTCTTTTTCAAATTGGTTACTGATTTCCTGAATGTCAATTGTTTTTCTACTCATAAAATTTTTAAACTCATTATTGGTTCTGATTTTCCTGTTCGGTCAATTCGTTAAATCTGCTACAGTTTTTCCATCCTTTCATTCCACGGTTACAAAACACGTTTCTAAAAAGTGGCAAAGGCATATCCTTTGCTTTCTCCTCTCCTTTGTAGAGCGGGCAGGTTTTTGCAAAATGACATCGGTATCCCAGGTTCATATCAGATATGTTTATATAAAATGTTCAAACTTTCAATTTTTCCGGCAATGTGCGTGTTCTTAATCAATGTTCCCGAATAGCAATAATCCATCTTCAGGAAGGTTTTTGTCATTCCAATCGAATTTAGCCGGGCCATTGTGTACAAGGTTGTGATTCCCTGTTCTTTCATCGATTTTTCGAGTGCGTTTAACAGCAACACCGACAGGTTTTTACCACGCTGATCGGGTAGGGTGGCAAAGTCGGTCATTTCGGCATTTCTACCTTCTTCGTCAACTTCGGCCGACGCCAGAGCTACCAGTTTTCCATTCGATTCGGCTCCGAAATATTGCGTTCCGTCCTGAAATGTTTTAAGCACATAACCCGGATTATATATCGGAAAAGGATAAGTTACGAAAACTTCGCGATATATGTCGGTAATTTGCTCATAGTCTTCCTTTTCCAGTTTACGCACTTTTACATCCGAGTGGTTGTTACCATTAGGCGTAATCGAATCCTGTTTTTTCAGCATTTGACTAAGGTTGTTCAGCTTTTCTGTTTCAATATCTAAAAGCCTGTCGGAGTTTAGAAATTTCGAAACAAAAAACGCAGCCACACTGTCGTTGTAAAACGCCGGTATTTGCGCCTCGGCTAAAAAACCGTTCGATAGAAATACCGGGGCGGCGTGCACCGGTATTTTACAAACTATTTTGCTGTACTTGTTTTCTCTTGCCAGCGTATTTATTTCCTCAAGAATTTCTGACGGGTTATCCGTGCTACCCAACTTCATCAGGTAAACACGATCGTTTAACTGCCCGTGTTGAATTATGCTTCCGTTTCCTAGTTTTTCAATTTTATCCTGCATCTTCTTCCCTTCTTATCATTCGTTCGTTGTCTTCGGGTATCAACGAAATGGCATCGTCGGTATCCGATAATAATTTTTCAATCCCAATTGCATCTTCCTCTGCTCCTTCTTCAATTTTAAGGTCGAGGTTGCAATTCTCACAATCCCTGTCGCACATTTTAGGTTCGTACGAATCGGGTTCTTTATATGTTGTTATTACTCCTTCGTAGTTTCGCAATACCACTTTATTGGTCGACCATGAAATAATGTAATTTGGCATTACCGGAATTTTACCTCCGCCGCCGGGTGCATCAACCACATAAGTTGGGCGGGCAAAACCGCTGGTGTGCCCGATAAGGCTTTCCATGATTTCAATACCCTTGCCAATTGGCGTTCTGAAATGTGATAATCCTTCCGAAAGGTCGCACTGGTAGAGGTAATAAGGTCGAACCCGGTTGGCCACTAATTTATGAAGCAGCGATTTCATAATGCGTGGGCAATCGTTTACATCGGCTAAAAGAACCGATTGGTTACCCAACGGAAATCCGCCATCGGCGAGTTTTGCCAAAGCTTCTTTTGATGAGGCCGTAATTTCTTTCGGGTGATTAAAGTGTGTATTGATCCAAAGCGGTTGGTATTTCTTTAAAATATTAACCAGGTTATCGGTAATTCGATACGGAAGTACCACCGGCATTCGTGTACCAATTCTAACGATCTCAACATGTGGTATTTTGGTGATCTCCGACAGAAGCCAGTCAATTTTATCGTCGGGCAACATAAACGGGTCGCCTCCCGATAATAAAACATCGCGTACATGCGGGGTGTTGGCAATGTAGTCGAGTCCCTTTTGCAATTGCTCTTTTGATGGAACATAGTCGATGTCGCCAACTTTACGTTTACGCGTGCAATGGCGGCAATACATCGAGCAAATATTACTCACATGAAATAATACGCGGTCGGGGTAACGGTGGGTAATTCCTTCAACCGGGCTGTCGCTGTCTTCTGATAGCGGGTCTTCCAATTCTGATTTTAAAGTAATAAGTTCTTCAATTCCTCCGAACGACTGTTTAAAAACCGGGTCGTTTTTGAAATCTTGTTTGTTAATTAGCGAAAGGTAATAAGGCGTAATCGACAACGGGAATTTGTCGAATGTTACTTTTAATTTTTCCCGTTCTTCATCATCAAATTTAACGCCTAATAGTTCTTCAAACTTTTCCAATGTTTTTATGGAGTGCCGTAGCTGCCATCTCCAGTCTTTCCATTTCGAAAGTTGTGCTTCTGTTTCAATTTTGTGGGCAATAGTCTGCTGTCTGTTATTATAAATCATAAATATTTATTTACTCAAAAACTACTTCTGAGCATGTTATGAACTAAAGTGATAAATCCAAAATTCCCATCGAGCTGCATTAGTTCGGAACATACATCAGGCGAATGTTGCGGATGTCGTTCTCAACAATTACTTTCTCTGCGGCACTTAGGTTGGGTTCGGGGACGATAATGTGAAGCTTTCCGTGTCGTTCTTTTGTGAAATGCGCGAAAAAGTTCCATTTTTCTGTATTGATATTATTGTTTAGCTGGATTTCGTAAATGTTCGTTTCACCGTTTTTTTCGGTGGTAATAATATCAGGAGTAAAACCATTATCCGCCGATTGCGTTGTAATAGGTGACGACGGGGTATAATTTTTAAGTAACCCGGTCTGTAACGACATTTCGTAGGCTTGTTCTTCCAACTGGGGAACAATTGATTTTGCTACCTGCTTTTTTGTTAAAGAAGTTATATTCATTTTTGAAAATAGTTTCTATGCGAACAAAATTACAAAAAAAAGCCGGCATGCAAATTCGTGCAGGGTTTAAATTGATTGTTAATAATGAATTTACATTCGCGAAACGGAACTTACTACGGATAATAATATATTTGTAAATTAGAAATAATTTCTATAGAAATAATACAATATGAGTAGATTAATTATAGCCTCAAACAGGTTACCTGTGATGATAAACAGAAGCGCAGACGGAATGACTATAACTCCTAGTGCAGGTGGTTTAGCAACAGGTTTAAAATCATATCACAAAGACAGCGACAGCATTTGGATAGGCTGGCCGGGCCTGATGCCCGAAACAAAAAAAGAAGAAGAGGAGGTTACCGGTTTACTGGAAACCGAACAGTGCCTGCCCGTATTTTTAAACGAAGAACTGATTAGTAATTATTACGACGGGTTTAGTAATGCAACGCTTTGGCCTCTGTTTCACTACTTTGCCGAGTTTACCGAGTTTAACGAATCGTATTGGGAATCGTACTGCAAGGTAAACGAAATGTTTGCCGATGCCATTATTGAAAATGCAGAAGAAGGCGACGTGGTTTGGGTACACGATTATCAATTGTTGCTTTTGCCAAATATTCTTCGCGAAAGGCGCCCCGATTTAACCATCGGATTCTTTTTGCATATTCCTTTTCCATCGTACGAGTTAATACGTATACTTCCGTGGCGCGAGCAAATTGTTAATGGTTTGCTGGGAGCCGACCTGATTGGTTTCCATACGTACGATTATGCCCGACACTTTATTAGTTCGGTGAAACGTTTGCTGGGTTACGATGTAGATTTTAACCAGATAAAACTGGAAAACCGCCACGTAATGATCGATGTATTCCCGATGGGTATCGATTATGAGAAGTTCGAGTCTCACGCGTTGGAAATACAAAGCAAACCTATTCAGGATCGTTCGAAAGAGCACCAGGATATCGACCGGTTTTTATTAAGTATGCCAAACCGCAAATTGGTACTTTCTATCGACCGTTTGGATTATACTAAAGGTATTCCGCAACGTTTAAATGCTTTCCGCGAATTTTTGGTGAAACACCCGGATTACCGAGAAAAGGTTTCGCTGATTATGCTTACGGTTCCATCAAGAACAGATGTGGAGCAGTATCAAAATCTGAAAAACGAGATTGATATTTTAGTCGGTAATATTAATGGTGAGTTCGGAACATTGAACTGGAACCCTGTAATTTATTTCTATCGTTCTGTTCCGTTCGTGAATCTGATCGAGTTATACAGCTCGGCCGACGTAGCTTTGCTAACGCCACTTAGAGACGGAATGAACCTGGTTGCCAAAGAGTATATTGCATCAAAAGTGAACAAAAAAGGTGTGCTTATTCTGAGTGAAATGGCCGGTGCATCGAAAGAGCTCGGAGAAGCCATTTCGGTTAACCCAAATAATATTCCTGATACGGCCGATGCAATTTTCAGGGCACTAACCATGCCCGACCGCGAAATGGAGAAAAACATTTCGGCCATGCAGCAGCGTATAAAACGTTACGATATTCATAAGTGGGCGTCGGAGTTTATGAAGGCGCTGAACAATACCATCGAAAAAAAATCGGAGCATCATGCACGAAAAATTACAGCCCGCATAAAAAACAAGATTCTTACGGATTACAACGACAAGAAATCGAAAGTGTTGTTTTTGGATTACGATGGAACTTTGCAACGGTTCTTTACCAATCCGCAAGCAGCTAAACCCGATGAGGAACTGTATAAATTGCTCGATAAACTGGCAGCCGAAAAGGATAATACGCTGACATTGGTAAGCGGCCGCGACAGAGAAACTTTCGACCGCTGGTTTGGAAGTAGGAAATACAATTTAATTGCCGAACATGGCGCCTGGTTAAAAGAGAAAGGCAAAGGCTGGGTTGAACGCAAACCGGTTCATACCGAGTGGAAAGAAAGTATTTTACCGGTTCTTGAATCGTATGTCGACCGCACACCGGGAAGTTTAATCGAGGAGAAAACCTATTCGCTGGTTTGGCATTACCGCAAAGCCGATATTGAATTAGGCGTGTTGCGTGCCCTCGAGTTGGTGCACGATATTTCAAACCTGATCTTTAACCAGGATCTGGAAATACTGGAAGGCAAAAAAGTTGTTGAAATAAAAGTTTCAGGAATTAATAAAGGAACGGCAGCAACCGAATTTTTACATACACATCCTGCTGATTTTGTGTTGGCAATGGGCGACGACTGGACAGATGAATTCTTGTTTAAAGAGTTACCCGAAGAGGCGCATACAATTAAAGTAGGTACCGAAAATTCGGCGGCAAAATATTTCGTGAGCAACTACAAGGAGGTACGAAGTTTTCTGAATGACCTTGTAAAATCATAGTTAAAAATACCTTAGTTAAAAGGCTTTCTGTTAATACTAATTCAAAAATCATTAGGTTGCGGCCATGGATAATTTGAACTACTCGATAATCGGAAATTGCAAAAGTGCTGCATTAATTTCCGACAAGGGATCGATTGATTGGTGTTGTTTGCCCGATTTTAATTCATCGTCGGTGTTTGCAAAAATTCTCGACGAAAATAAAGGCGGGAGCATGGAGTTTCTGGTAGACGACAGTTACGAGATAAGGCAGTCATACATCAGAACAACAAATATTGTATCTACATTTTTTCAGAATGAAGATTCGTGTTTTGAGGTGGTTGATTTTATGCCACGGTACAAAACAAACGAGTTTGGGTACTTTACTCCGCCCGATATTGTTCGGTATATTAAATACAAATGGGGAAAACCAAAATTTAGGATCAGGTATAATCCAAAGGTGGAGTATGCCCGGTTTAATACCAAAACAATTGCCGAAGAGGAATACATTAAATGTTACACCACCGAAGGCGATTACGACTCGTTGTATTTATATACCGATCTCGACAAAGAAGATATTTTGCAGGAAAACGAAATTACCTTAACCGATAATGCGTTTATCCTTATTTCATACGATCAGAAATTGCTGAACCAAACGCTGGAAAGGCAATACCTGAAACTTCAGAAAACAAAAGTTTACTGGCTCGAATGGGCGAATAAGCTAACGTCGTTTAAAAAGTACAACCACGAAATTGTTAGAAGTGCGCTTGTTCTGAAGCTCTTGAGTTACGATAAATCGGGCGCTGTTTTGGCGGCTGCCACAACTTCGTTACCCGAAACAATTGGCGAAGAGCGGAACTGGGATTATCGTTTTTGCTGGATCCGCGATGCGTCGATGGTAATAAAAGTAATGTCGAGTTTGGGGCATCTAAATACCGTTAAGCGTTTTATGAAATTCATTATCGATATTATTCCGGATAAGGATGAAAAGATACAGATTATGTACGGAATAAATCGCGAAAAGGTGCTTGAAGAGGAAACGCTGGAACATTTAAGCGGTTATAAAGATTCGTACCCGGTTCGTATCGGAAATGCGGCCTATATTCAAAAGCAGAATGACATTTACGGAATTCTGATGGACGTTATTTACCAACAGTTTACCGAGTTTAAGATTTCGCTTGAAGACAGTGAGTCGCTATGGACAATTGTGCGTAGCATCGTAAAAACGGTTGCTAATAACTGGACCAAACCGGATAAAGGAATTTGGGAGATCAGAACCGATGACCGTCATTTTACATTCTCGAAAGTGTTGTGCTGGGTAGCTATCGACAGGGCCATAAAAATTGCCGGGTTTATCCATAAAAAAAACTATATGGAGGAATGGCAACCGTTGGCCGACACCATAAAAGAAGACATTTTTGAAAATGCCTGGAACGAAGAAGTTGGTGCATTTACGCAGTCGTACGGCTCGAAAGATCTTGATGCTGCAACGCTGCTGATGCAATCGTATGGTTTTATCGATGGTAAAGATCCACGTTTTGTAAAAACGGTACTGGCCACCGAGCGGGAACTTTGCGAAGATGGATTGATGTACCGCTACAAAAACGAAGATGATTTTGGTTTGCCAACTTCGTCTTTTACTATTTGTACTTTCTGGCTCATCAACTCGTTATACGCCATTGGGCAACGAAAAAGGGCCAAGAAATTATTCGATCAGTTACTGTCGTACAGCAACCATGTGGGGCTTTTTAGCGAAGATATCGATTTTAAAACCAAACGTTTGCTGGGGAATTTCCCGCAAGCTTATTCGCATTTGGCCTTAATCGAAACAGCTATAAACTTCTCGAAAGGAGAGACTACTGAGGACGAACAGATCCTCGATGCGATTCACTAAAAAAGTTGCTTGATGTTGAAAAATTGAGGCATTATTCGCCCAGATCCGAATCGAGTGTGATCAATGGCGAGGCTTCAACTTTTTCGATATCCAGTATTTTAACCAGTGTGTTCAGTCCGGCTTCAACAACTTCCAATTCTTCGTCGCTAAGTTGCAAAAGCTTTTCCGATAATTGTTCGTGAAGCAGCGATGGCATTGTGCTCAGCAACTTGTCGCCGGCCGAGGTAAGAGCAATATTTACCACACGTTTATCCCCCGTTTTGGGAAGACGGGCCAGGTAGCCTTTCTTCTCAAGGCGGTTAATAATACCGCTAACTGTACTCGGATTCAGGTTCAGGAATTTGCGTAGTTCGCCTTGTGTGGTTTGGTAATTATCTGATTCGCGCAGAAAGTTTAGGCAAAGAACCTGCGGAATACTTACGCCGTGTTCTTTCTGAATTTTCTTTGACTCGATGTCTACCGAGCGAACTATCTTTCTGATTTTGATTAAAATGTCTCGTGTTTCCATTCCTTCCGGTACAAAATTTTTGCTAATATATTAAGAAATAATTAGAGCCGCCATGTCGTGGAACAAGGATTAAAGGATTAAAGGTTCAATTAATTCAGCGACTTCGTTATTTTCGCAACGTATCAGGAACGACAAAATGCCGACAGTTAAAAGCCGTAAAATAATACATGTTGATATGGATGCATTTTTTGCGTCGGTAGAGCAGTTGGATCATCCCGAGCTGCGCGGAAAGCCCATTGCCGTTGGCGGAACCAGCGACAGAGGTGTTGTTGCAGCGGCCAGTTACGAAGCCCGGAAATATGGCGTGCGTTCGGCTATGTCGTCGAAAGTTGCCAAACGAAAATGCCCGAACCTGATTTTTGTAAAACATCGTTTTGAGCGATACAAAGAGATATCCGCGCAAATACGCAGCATTTTTCTGGAGTACACCGATTTGGTGGAACCGCTGTCGCTCGATGAGGCTTATCTGGATGTTACTTACGCCAAAAAGGGTTTACCTTCTGCAACATTAATCGCCAAAGAAATTCGCCAGCGCATTTTGGAAGAAACAGGTTTGACCGCATCGGCGGGCGTTTCGTACAACAAATTTCTGGCAAAAGTGGCTTCTGATGTCAATAAGCCCAACGGAATGTTTGTGGTAACTCCGGATAAAGCACAGACGTTTATCGACCAGTTAGAGATCCGAAAGTTTTTCGGAATTGGAAAGGTAACGGCCAAAAAACTCAATGATATTGGTGTGCGATATGGTCGCGATTTGAAATTGATAGACAGGCTGGAGCTCACCCGAATGTTCGGCAAAGCAGGAAATTACTACTACGATATTTGCCGAGGTATCGATAATCGTGAGGTGCAGCCATCGCGCGAAAGAAAGTCGGTAGGTGCTGAAAATACCTTTCTGCACGATTTGTTTTTAGAGGATGAACTGAAAGAGGAACTATTGGTAATTGCCGAGAAAGTGTGGGAGCGCGCCGATCGATCGGATGTAAAAGCAAAAACGGTAACCCTAAAATTTAAATATGCCGACTTTGAGCAACACACCCGAAGTAAAACAATTGAGCCGTACATAAACACAAAAGATCGGTTTATAACCGAAAGCCTGAAACTGATGAAATCGGAAGGTGGTTTTGTAAAAGGAATCCGCTTGCTCGGGCTTACGCTCTCCAATTTTTTGCACGAGCAAGAGGGCGAAATCGGCGTTCAGTTGGTGATTGAATTTTGATAAACACCGGACAAAAACTAGTTCCTGAATTACAATATTTGCTTTAACTCTCGTATCTTTCCAACTAATTAGTATTAACACAGACCGACCGGAACGAATACTTCCGACTTCGAGCTTCTGACTTCATGCTTTATTATGAAACGAATAAAACGCTTTTTACTGATAGTGATTCTTTTGGCGATTATTACTTATTTCCTGGGGCCAAAACCACCAAAGCCTGAGCTGAATAAAGACCTGCCATCGCTATCGGCAAGCATCGCAAACATTGAGACATTTGTGCAGCGGAAAGAAGCTGCTTTTTCGATTAAACCTGATAATGAAAGCCGCATTATCTGGGCAAATGATTCGATAAAAGAGCGCACCGATTATTGTGTGTTGTACTTGCACGGATTCTCGGCTTCGTGGTTCGAGGGGCACCCGGCACACGAGCGTTTTGCGCAACATTTTGGTTACAACTTGTACATTCCGCGTTTACACGATCATGGTTTGGTTACCGAGGATCCTTTGATTGACATGACTCCCGATAAATTATACGCGTCGGCAAAAGAAGCACTAATGGTTGCACGCAGTCTGGGCCGAAAAGTGATTATCATGAGCACTTCAACAGGAGGAACGTTGGGGTTAAAACTGGCGGCTGATTTCCCCGAATATGTGGACGGACTGATTATGTATTCGCCAAATATAAAAGTGAAAAACAGCTCGATGGTTGTATTGTCGAAACCGTGGGGATTACAAATCGGGCGAAAAGTAATGGGCGGTAAATACCGTATTTCTGACGAGGATCCGCAGTCGGAAGATTGCAAATACTGGAACTGTAAATACCGAGTGGAAGCACTGGTTTATTTGCAGCAACTGCTCGATGCCACCATGACAAAAGAAACGTTTAGCCACGTTACAGTACCGGTATTTCTGGGCTATTATTATAAGGATGATGAACACCAGGATCAAACAGTTAGCGTTGATGCAATGCTTGATATGTTTGAAGAACTGGGAACATTACCCAATCAAAAAGTGAAAAAAGCCTTTCCTGAAGCCGGCGATCACGTTATAGCATGCGAACTTACTTCCGGTAGCGTGGAAAAAGTAATTGCCGAAACCATCCGTTTTGGAGAAGGTATTTTAGGATTGAACCCGACCCGCTAGCTGTCATTTCGAAGGAGGAACGACTGAGAAATCTCCAGCCTATGAAAGACCACAATTATTTTGTATACATCGTTACTAACAAAAACAAAACGGTTTTATATATAGGCGTTACCAATGATCTGCAAAGACGAGTATTCGAACATGAAAATGGATTAATACCTGGTTTTTCGAAAAAATATAATTGTAATTTCCTCGTTTTTTATGAGCACTTCAAACAGGTTGAACATGCCAGTGACAGGGAGAAAGAAATAAAGAAATGGAGGAGAGAAAAGAAAAATAATTTGATCAGAAAGTTTAATCCAAGCTGGAACTTTCTGAATCAAAAGATCTATTCCTCCTTGTGACAGATTTCTCCTTGTGCCTCGTCGAAATAACAGATTCTTATTTTTACTGAATTTGCGCAGCTGCCTCTTGGTCTAAAAACCAGGTTAATGTACCGTTGGTTGGCGTAATGTAGTAGGCCGGTAACAACTGGGCTGCATCATTGTCGTTCATAATTTCCGAAACCCGCAAAGCTTTATTCGAGCCTGTTACCAGGAAAAATATCTGGTTGGCATTATTCAACACGTTGCCGGTTATTGTAACGCGTTTTTGCCCGGTAAGCGGATGAACGGCAACGGCACAGCTTTGTTCGTCTTCAAACAGTTCCATCTGGTCGGGGAAAATTGAAGCTGTGTGTCCGTCGTCACCAAGACCAAGAATAATCAGGTCGAAAACCGGATTTTTACCGCGCGAATTTAAGCTTTGTTCCATCTCTTGCGAGTAGCGCAGTGCCTCCTGCTCCGGATCTTCCTCGCCTTTTATACGGTGAATGTTTTCTTCAGGAATGGAAATATTTGAAAGCAGGTAGTCAACTGTCATTTTATAGTTGCTTTGCTCGTCGGTTGGAGGAACACAGCGCTCGTCGCCCCACCACAAATGAATACGTTCCCACGGAATTCGTTCGGCGTATTTTTTACTGATCTTTTTAAAAAGTCCTTTTGGAGAATTTCCGCCAGACAGTGCGATATCGAAGACTTCCTGATTCGAATTTTGTACCATCTTAATGATTGCCTTCGCGATGGCTTTGTAAACATCTTTCGGTTTCGAATAGATTTTTACCTCTGTAAAAGTTTCCATGTCAGATCGTTTGTTGCTGTTAGTTAATACTATGCAATATGCAGATTAAAGTTCACAATACAAGCCGTCGTTGTGTAAATTTTTACATGGGTAGCGCCAATCTCCGTTCGCGATCAGTTTAGCGGAATCTTCCGGTCCCCAACTTCCGGCGGGGTAACCATAAATTGGAATTTCAGGATTGGTTTCCCAGGCGTTAATTATGGGCTGTACAAATTCCCAGGCCGCTTCAACCGCATCGCCGCGCGAATACAGTGTGGCATCGCCCTGCATACAATCCAGCAGAAGGCGTTCGTAGGCAGCAGGAACTTTTTTGTCGGCCAGATCCGAGTAGTGGAAATCCATGTTTACCGTTTGTACCTTGAACCCAGCTCCCGGAGTTTTCATGCCAAATTTCAGCAGAATTCCTTCATCAGGCTGAATCCGGATAATAAGCTGGTTGTTACTGTTGGAAGTGGCATTGCCAAATAAGTGATGCGGTACTTTTCTGAAATGGATAACGATTTCAGTAACGCGCGTCGGTAATTTTTTTCCTGTGCGAATATAAAACGGTACGCCTGCCCAGCGCCAGTTGTCGATGAAGAATTTAAGTGCCACAAAAGTTTCGGTACGCGAAAACTTGGCAACACCGGGTTCATCGCGGTAACCGGCTACTTTTTTGCCTGCAATTGTTGAGGCGGTATATTGGCCGCGAATAACAAACCGCGACACTTCATTTTCTTTTATCGGTCGTAAGGACTGAAAAACTTTTAGCGTTTCATTTCTTATGGCGTCGGCTTCCACCACAACCGGAGGTTCCATAGCCACAAAACCGGCTACCTGCAGCAGGTGGTTCTGCAACATATCGCGCAAAGCCCCGGAGCTCTCGTAATATCCTCCACGACCTTCAACTCCCAGACTTTCGGCCGATGTAATTTCCACACGTTCGATGTAGCGTCGATTCCAAAGCGGCTCAAAAATTCCGTTCGAAAAGCGGGTAACCAACATGTTTTGCACTGTTTCTTTACCCAGGTAATGATCGATACGGTAAATCTGTTCCTCCTCGAAATAATTTAGTAACTGTTTATTTAACTCTTTTGCCGATTTTAAATCCGTTCCAAAAGGTTTCTCAACAATCAATCGTCTGAAATTCGTTTCCGATTTTGAAAGACCATTCTGGCAAAGCATTTTCGGAATTACCGGGTACAGCGATGGGGGAGTTGAAAGATAGAATACGTAATTCTGCTCAATCTCCAGTGAGCCGGAAATTTCATCGAGCCGCTCTTTCAGCGGAATAAAATCGTCGGCCTCATTATTCTGAACCGATTGGTAAAACAATAGCTTTTTAAAATCCTCGCGGCTTTCGTGGTCTGGAATAAATTCATCAGCCCGGTTTCTGAATTCTTCGTCAGAAAGTGCCGAACGGGAAGCACCCAGCACCGCAAACTTTTTGGGTAACAAATTTTGTTTGTAAAGCTCGAAAAGTGCGGGAATTAATTTGCGTTTTGTGAGGTCTCCCGAGGCCCCGAATATGATGAGAATTTGATCTTCTGCTTTCTTCATGGTTAAATTTTAATGTTGAACGCAATAAACCAGAATATTGTTTTTAATAATGCGAAAAAATAATTCGTAGCTCACTTCCTTGTCAGGATGCCGCAAAGCCCCTGAGAAATTGGATTGCGCATTATAATCGAACGGCGTAATTTTAATTTGCTCGTTAAACTGAACACCTTGAATTCCACAACATTTAAAAATAGCTTCTTTTGCCGACCAAAGCAATATTTTTACCAATTGCGGATCGTTACTTTTTTCAATAAATTCGATTTCAGCAGGACAGGCAAAACGGGTAACTACTTTATCGATATTCCGATGACGTTGCTCAACGTCGATTCCAATATTTTTATCGGATAGAATAATGGCCGCCAAATCAGCAGAATGAGTGATGCTGATGTTTAAATCGGAATTTATTAACGACGGTTTGCCAAATTTATCCCGGTGAATAGTTGGTGTATTTTCGGGTATCAGGTTCTGAAGAAGTATGCGGGTAGCCAGAAATTCTTTTTGGCGATTTTCGGTTTTAAACGATTCCAAACGCTCCGTGTCGGCAGGATTTAATTCGACTGTTTTTAATAAATCATCAGCTGTTTCTTTTAACTCCCATACACCGATTGTGCCGTTTTGGTTTGCTATTTTTTCAATGAGCGGCATTATTTCCAGCTTGTGGTTTCAATCATGTGAATCACGTCGGGTTCGATAAAGTTGATTACCGGACTCAACGAATCAATGTCGGGCACTTCGCGAATGTAAAACGCGCCGCGTAAAAAATGCCGGGTGCTGTCGGTTAAAAAAAACTGCATCGGCGATGCCGCATTTCCTTCAATGGCATAAATGGTTCCGTACACTTTTTTTGCCGGATTCATAAATAAACGCTCGTCAATTGCGTCGGCTTTTATCGAGTGTTTGTAGGCCAGCGTGCGCGTTTCTTCCATTAGCTCAGCCAACAGTTTGTAGTCATCTTTTTGGCTGTTCAGGTCGTAATACGAAATGTGTATTTCCACTTTATTTTCGGGCACTGCAACATTTATCCAGTAAGGTTTTTCGCGGTTTCTCGAGTCTTTTTCAATCTTTGCGTAATCCGGTATTTCAAAATCGTACGGAAACGAACGGTTGAGTGCCGTGTAACTTTTTTCAGGAAAGTCGATGCGGAAGTAGCCTCGCGGTTTGGGCGTGTAATCATCTTTACAAGCCACTAAAAACATCAATAAAACCAGTGTATATGCGAATCTCATCTTCCTAAAATTTTAGTCACATTTACTACTGATTCACAACCACCTTGATCTGCTTAATCCGGCGGTTATCAACCTCTTCAATGGTAAATGTGAACGTTTTGCATTTTACTTGTTCTTTTAACGAAGGAATCTCGCCTTTTATTTCAAGAATAAGGCCGGCGAGCGTATCGGCGTCACCTTTAACTTCGTCGAAAATGGTGTCGTCGCAATTTACAACCCGGTAAAAATCGCCTAGTAAAATCTTGGCGTCGAACAAGTAAGAGTTTTCCGATAGCTGAGTGAAGAAACTCTCTTCATCATCAAACTCATCGGTAATATCGCCAACAATTTCTTCCAGAATATCTTCCAACGACACAATGCCCGAAGTGCCTCCGTACTCATCAACCACAATGGCAATGTGCACTTTGGTTTTCTGAAATTCTTCCAAAAGCGAACTGATCTTCTTGGTGTCGGGCACATAAAACGGCGGCCGAATCAAAGTCTGCCATTTAAACGTTTTGTTTTTATGGCTGTGCTGAAGAATATCTTTAATGTATAACAGACCACTAATTTCGTCGAACGAATCGATGTAAACCGGAATTCGCGAGTAGCCCGAGTCGTTTATAATTTCCAGAACTTCGTCGAAATTCGCTTTTATATCGATTGAAACCACATCAACACGAGGAGTCATAATCTCTTCCACGCTTTTGTTTCCGAATTTTACAATTCCCTCCAGAATCTCTTTTTCGTCCGAAAGTTCCTGGTCAGATGTCAATTCAAGCGCCTGTGAAATCTCATCCATCGAGATGTTCTTTTTGTGTTTCAGCAATCGGCGGTTTACAAATCCGGTTGAGTAGATCAATATTGCATTTATCGGGCGGAATAACTTTTCGAGCGTTTGTAGCGGCAATGCCATAAAACGGGCAAAGCGTAAAGCAAAATGCGTTGCATAAACCTTCGGGAAAATCTCGCCAAAAAGCAACAGGAAAAACGTAATAAGTACCACCTGGAAAATAAATTGCAAGGTTGGTGCATTTACAAACGACACTAAATTGTTTGAAATAAAGGCCGTTAGAATAACAATTCCAATATTTACAAAGTTGTTGGTTACCAGTATGGTAGCCAGAAGTTTTTCCGGGCTTTCGAGGTTGTGTAATACGCGCTCGTTGTTTTTGCCTTTGTGCCTCAGCTTATGCTTGTCGCTGGCCGACAGCGAAAAGTAAGCCACTTCCGATCCGCTTATCAGTGCTGAAGTAAATAGTAGAAACAATACGATTACAATTGAAACTATAATTCCAGGACTGATAGGGTGTAATTGAATTTGCCAGGAGCCGATAGCGGCTAAACTTAAAAGCGGTTCTGTTTCCAAATTTAAAAGTTTTGGTTAGAATGGAAGATCCTCGTCTCCCTCCGGTTCTTCAATGTCGGGTTGCGAAACCTGCGGAGTTGATGCAGCACCGGAGTTTTGCATTGCGCCGCCCTGGTCTGGTGAACCCTGGTTATCGCCGCGGTTACCAAGCATGGTCATTTGGTCGCCATAAATTTCAGTAATGTAACGTTTGTTACCGTCTTTGTCGTCGTACGAGCGGGTTCTTATGCGTCCCTCGATATACAACTGGCGGCCTTTGGTGACGTATTTTTCAGCCACTTCTGCCAATCCTCTCCACAATACAATATTGTGCCACTCGGTTGTGGTAACACGCTCGCCGCTTTTCGAGTTATAACTTTCTGATGTTGCCAATGGAAAATTAGCTACTGCAACACCCGAATCGAGGTGACGTACTTCTGGATCTTTTCCTACGTTTCCAACAAGAATTACTTTATTTACTGACATAATCTAAAATTTATATGGTTAACATTTTCAGGTCGTTACTACGCTGTAATTATTCACCGGTTTTTTATTTATAGTCCCAATCCGGCCTCGTGTAAAAACTGTTCAACCAGTCGGGATACAGCAAATTTAGAAATATCTTTTTTATTTACCCGAATTAGAGGCGACGGATTATTAAAATTGCCCTGAACTTCAAGATATATCAATTTTGCGTGAATAATTTGGTGGCTCAAAACATGCTTTTTTTGCCCACTTATACTTTTAATATTAACCTGCAACGATGTAACCGGATGATCTGCTTCGAACAACTCCGAATCAGACAGTGCTTTTTCATGCTCAACCAGCGGTAATTGATACAGGTTTTGCCAGATATCGTTGCCCGATCTTTTATCCAAAAGAATCGAATCGCCCATATCATACAAATAATAGTAGAAATAGCGGTGCCGTTGTTTGGTCTTCTTTTCTTTAATTGGTAATTGACTAACAAGACCGTTTTTAAAAGCAAAGCACGAATCAACAACCGGGCAGTTCCCGCACTTTGTCGATTTCGGAACACACTGCAAAGCTCCAAACTCCATAAGCGCCTGGTTGTGCATGCCCGGATCCTGTCCCCGAATCAATTCTTCGGCTAGTTCCTGAAACTCTTTTTTGCCTGCCGAGGAGTCAATCGGTGTCTCAATTCCATAATATCTCGAAAGTACCCTATATATATTACCATCAACTGCAGGATAGGGAAGGTTGAATGCAATAGATGAAATTGCCGCTGCGGTGTACGGCCCAACGCCTTTTAATGCTAAAATGCTTTTGTAATCGTTAGGGAAAGTTCCGTTGTACTGTGCTGCAATAATCTTGGCAGATGCATGCAGGTTGCGGGCTCGCGAATAGTAACCTAGTCCCTGCCAGAGTTTTAGTACCTCGTCTTCGTGGGCATTGGCCAAATCATTAACAGTTGGGTAATGCTCAACAAAACGATAAAAGTAGTTTTTGCCCTGCTCAACGCGCGTTTGCTGAAGTATGATTTCCGAGAGCCAAATCTTATACGGATCGCGGTCTTTTCGCCATGGTAAATCACGCTTATTTATATTGTACCAAGTGTAAATGTTGGTATGAAAATTGTCCATTCTACGCTAACTGGTTAAAAATCTTACAGAAAAACAAAAATAATTTATTTGAAATGCTTTCCGGTTTTATAATATTTTTTATTTTTGCATCCTCGAATAAAAACGATTAATATATTGAAAATTAAATATTTTAAGAGATGACTAAGGCAGATATTGTAAATGAAATTTCGAAAGAAACGGGAATTGAAAAGGTAACTGTTCAGAAAACAGTGGAGGCTTTTATGGAAACTGTAAAAGATTCACTGGTTGATGGCAAAAATGTTTATTTAAGAGGTTTTGGTAGTTTTGTTGTTAAGAAAAGAGCAGAGAAAACTGCCCGTAATATTTCTAAAAACACAACCATTATCATTCCTGCACACAATATTCCTTCGTTTAAACCAGCGAAAACATTTGTATCAGAAGTTAAGAATCAAGTAAAATAATAGAGTTATGCCAAGCGGTAAAAAAAGAAAGAGACACAAGATGGCCACTCATAAGCGCAAAAAAAGATTGCGTAAAAACAGGCACAAAAAGAAAAAATAAGATTTTAGTGAATTAATTTCTTATAGTTAATGATTAAACCTAAAGCATTATAATGCTTTAGGTTTAGTCTGTTATAACGATTAGTATTAACCAATAGAAGTAGATGATTTAAAGGTTGTGAGTAGCGATTTAATAATTGATGTAACTCCATCCGAAATTGTTATTGCCTTACAGGAAAAGAAGAAGCTTGCAGAACTATCAAGAGAGAGAAGCGGGGCAAAATTCGCTGTCGGAGACATATACCTCGGCAAAGTGAAAAAAATTATGCCCAGTTTGAATGCTGCTTTTATCGATGTAGGCTACAGTAAAGATGCTTTTTTACATTACCTCGACATGGGGCCACAATTCGCCACGCTGAATAAGTTCCTGCGAATTGCCTCATCACGAAAAAACAAAATTTCTTCTATCTCACGGATTCATTCCGAACCCGACATTAATAAAGAAGGTAAAGTAAACGAGCTGCTAAAAGTTGGTCAGAAAATTTTGGTTCAGGTTGCAAAAGAACCAATAAACACAAAAGGCCCGCGGTTAACATCCGAAATCTCCATTGCAGGACGGAATTTAGTTTTAATGCCATTTAGCGACAAAATATCAGTGTCGCAAAAAATCAGATCGACCGAAGAAAAAAACAGGTTGAAAAAACTGATCCAAAGTATTAAACCGCGCAAATATGGAGTAATAATCCGCACTGTAGCAGAAGGTAAAAAAGTAGCAGAACTCGACAAAGAGCTTCGACGTTTGGTAGAAAAGTGGGAAACCACCTTTCAAAAGCTTCGCAGGGCACAGGCACCATCGCTGATAATCGGCGAGATTGACCGAACCACTGCTTTGCTGCGCGATATTTATCATCCCGACTTCAACAGCATTATTGTAAACGACCAATCGGTAGCGTCAGAAATTGCCGATTACATAGGTAGCATTCAGGCCGACAAGAAAAAGATAGTTAAATTCTATAAAGGACGTCAGCCAATTTTCGAACACTATGGCATTGATAAACAAATAAAAGCCTCGTTCGGAAAAACCGTATCATTTAAAGATGGTGCCTATTTAATCGTAGAACACACCGAAGCGTTTCATGTAATTGATGTAAACAGCGGGAATCGCGCAAGAGCCGGAAACGACCAGGAAAAAAATGCCCTGGAAGTGAACCTGGCGGCCTGCGACGAAATAGCAAGACAATTACGGTTGCGAGACATGGGAGGAATCATAGTAATTGATTTCATCGACATGCATGTCGCGGCAAATCGCCAGAAAGTGAATGATCACATGAAGGAGATTATGGCCGACGACCGGACCAAGCACAACATTCTTCCACTAAGTAAGTTTTGCCTGATGCAAATTACAAGGCAAAGAGTTCGTCCGGAAGAAAAAGTTGAGACCGCCGAGAGCTGTCCGACTTGTAAAGGAACTGGAAAAGTTGTGCCTACTGTGTTATTTGCCGACGATATAAACGGCAAAGTAAACTACGCGCTAAAGGAGTTGAACAAGAAGAAACTAAATCTGAAAGTTCATCCTTATACAGCTGCTTATCTTACAAAGGGTTGGAAAAGCCAACAAAACAGGTGGTTTTTCAAATACCTGAAATGGGTAAGCGTTGAAGCTGTAAATTCATATTCCTATCTGGAATATCATTTTTTTGATGAGAATGAAGAAGAAATTATCTTATAAAAGGAAAGCCGTTCATTATTGAGCGGCTTTTTTTTATTTTCGCAGTAAGCAAAATAATTCCGATGGCGTTAAAAAAACTGGTCTATATCATTTTTTCCCTTTTTATTACAAGTACTTCAACCGCACTCGAAATAAAAGGTACCATCGATTTAACAGAACAGTGGCAGCCGAAAGTTTTTCTGGCTCTGCTAAATACGCCTAACGATATTTTTGTGGCCTCGCCCGATTTTATTATTGCCGAAACATTTATAAAACCTGATGGTAGCTTCGAAATCAATACGCAGTCGGTACCCGACGATGAACGTTTTTACCGCCTGTATTTGGTGCAGGGCGATAATGCTTCGGTAGAATTCAGTTCCACCCAAAACAAAAACTATTTTCATTTGCTTTTAAACCGGCAGTCGGAAATTGAGCTAAGTGCTACAACCCGGAACAATTCGCTGGAAGTAACCGAATTGAACGGTAGCGATGATACAAAAGCAATTTTTGATTTTGATGAAAAGTTCCAGGAGCAAAGCAGCGAATTGAGTGGTCAGTTGCCAAAAGCGCAAAGTACTTTCTTGTCGCAGGAGCTGGAAACCTTTATCCATTCTGTTGTTGCCGATGCCAAAAATCCTTACGTTGGTCTTTATGCATTGTATCACATCGAAGATAAAGAGACTGATTTCCTGAGAAACAGCGACTTTTATTTCAACTTTCAAAAACGCCTGGAAGACGAACTTCCGGTAACACCATACACCGAAGCTTATTCAGCATTGTTGGATGAGTTGATCGGTTTTCGTGAATTTGTTTGCGAAATGCCGGGTGTGCAACCTAAATGGAAAGACTGGACGATGATAATTCAGGCAGTAATTATTCTGGTTCTTATTGTCATTTTGATCGGTTTTTTCCAACAATTAAAGAAAATACGAAAGCGGGAAAACGATCCGGAAAACAATTTGAAACCGCTTTATGAAGGCTTAACCTTAAAACAGCAAGAGATTCTGAGCCTTTTAGCCGCCGGAAAGACCAACAAAGAAATTGCACAGGATCTATTCGTTGAATTAAGTACCGTAAAAACCCATATTAATAACATCTACAGACAGTTGGGCGTGTCAACCCGAAAAGATGCTGTCGACTTTTTTAACTCCGTAAAAAAGCAATATTAGGGGGTCTAGACCCTATTTCAAACCCAGTCTATACTCCTTTTGTTAAACAGATTGAGGCATTTTGTTGTTTTTCCATCATAAATTTGTGCTATTCGTAAAAACGCATGAAGCGTATAACACAATTTAGAAAGTAAATCGAAGTTTATTTATAAAACCACAAAAAGAATGAAACGCATACTGTTTACGGTCTTTTTACTTACAGCTGCATTACTGGCCTCATCGCAAATTGTTGAGCCGGTAAAATGGAGTTTCTCTCAAAACAAGATTTCAGACAACGAGTTTGAGTTACTTTTCACAGCCACGATAGAAGAAGGTTGGCACATGTATTCAACCGATCTGCCGGAAGGTGGTCCGATTAAAACCAGCTTTTATTTCGAGAATGTGGAGAATGCTGAATTAGTACGAGAGCCAACACCGAATAAAGAAGTTGTTGAAGAATTTGACAATTCATTTCAGATGGATTTGAGGTGGTTTGAAGAGGAAGTGACCTTCACGCAAAAAGTAAAAGTCTCGGGTGCAGGAACCGTTGCCGGTTATGTGGAGTTTATGAGTTGTGACGACGAAACATGCACACCTCCAATGGAAGCAGAATTTTCGTTTGAGTTAACCGGAGGAGCACAACAAACTGCTGCTGCCGAAACTACAGACGACAGCAGCAACAGAAACTACTGGAGTATTTTCTTCCTGGCATTTTTAGGTGGTTTTGCAGCTTTGCTAACACCTTGTGTTTTCCCGATGATTCCAATGACGGTAAGCTTCTTTACTAAACAAAGTAAAACAAAAGCTAAAGGAATCCGCAACGGAATCTGGTACGGAATATCCATCATTATTATTTATGTGATACTTGGAACAGTGGTAACTGCCGCGTTTGGAGCAGAGAGTCTGAACAGTCTTTCTACCAACCCGTGGTTTAACCTGTTCTTTGCTCTGTTGCTTTTTGTTTTTGCCTTCTCGTTTATGGGGGCGTTCGAAATTGTATTGCCCAGCAGCTGGGTAAATGCAGTGGATAAAAAAGCCGACAAAGGTGGATTGTTCGGAATATTCTTTATGGCTTTTGCATTGGCACTGGTTTCATTCTCGTGTACGGGACCGATTGTTGGTGCTTTGATTGTTGAAGCTGCGCGTAGCGGAGGTATGGCACCGGTAATTGGTATGTTAGGATTTTCATTAGCACTCGCTATTCCTTTTGCCTTGTTTGCGGCTTTCCCGGGGTGGTTGAACTCGCTGCCAAAATCAGGTGGCTGGTTAAATTCAGTGAAAGTAGTTTTGGGTTTCCTAGAGTTCGCTTTTGCGTTCAAATTCCTGTCAATTGCCGATATGGTTCTTGATTTGCATATTTTGGAGCGCGAAGTTTACATCGCCATTTGGATTGCCATTTTTATGGGACTGGCGCTGTACTTGTGGGGCAAAATAAAATTGCCACACGATTCGCCAACTACGCATTTACCGGTATCGCGTTTTGTTTTGGGAACCATGGTATTTGCCTTTGTAATTTATATGATCCCCGGTTTGTGGGGCGCACCGGTGAAATTGATCAGTGGTTTTCCGCCGCCGGTTGATTATGCCGAATCGCCATTGGGTGTTGGACGCACTCAACCTGCCGGAGCTGTTGCTACCGGACATTCATCGGGAACGATGACATCGGGAATGCACATTGGCCCGCACGGAATTCCCTTATTCGACGATTACGATAAAGCTTTGGCACATGCCCGCGAAACCGGAAAGCCATTGTTGATCGATTTTACCGGAAAAGGTTGTACCAACTGCCGTAAAATGGAGGACAACGTTTGGGTAAAACAGGAAGTGAAAAACCTGTTCCTCGAAGATTATGTGGTGGTGTCGTTGTATGTTGACTTGAAAACAAAACTGCCGGAAGACGAACAATACGTTTCGGAAACAACCGGAAGAAAAGTGAGATCTGTAGGAAATAAATGGACCGATTTCCAGATATCAAGATTTCATAGAAATACACAACCATACTATGTTGTATTGGATGAAAACGAAAATCAGATAGGAGAGGGATACAGTTATGATCCGGATCCGGAGGATTTTATTGAGTGGCTAAACGAAGGATTAACAGAATTCAAAAAATAAAAACTGATGAAGAAGCTAATAGTTGCGTTGGGATTTGTTGCTGTGGCAATGTTTGCGCAGGCACAAATGATGGAGCCCGTAAAGTGGGACGTAGAGATTAAACCCTTAAAAGGTGGAAATCAGTATGAGATTGTTGCTACGGCAGAAATCGATATGGGTTTTAAACTTTATGGTGTAAATATGGAAGACGGCGGTCCGGTAAAAACCTCGTTTAATTTCGAGACGCTGGAAAACTGCAAGGATTTTGGAAAGCCTGTTGAAGTTACCCCATCGCATACAATGCACGACAAAATTTTTGATATGGAGGTAACTTATTTTAAAGAGAAGGCGGTTATTTCGCACAAAGTGTGGGTAACTGAAAAGCCAGCTAAAGTTGCCGGTTATATTCAATGGATGAGTTGCAACGATGAAATGTGCACTCCTCCAACCGATGAAGAATTTGAGTTTGTGATCGAGTAATCGATCGCTGTTCAGATATTTAAAAGTAAAAACTGCACTAAGGCCGGGAGCGAAAGTTTCCGGCCTTTTAGTTTTTGGTTGGCTGCATGAATCTTCATGATTAAGGGCTAAAGCCCGGAATGTTTGGCGGTTGACTAACCCCGGCATTAATGCCGGGGTTAAGCATAAATGGTAGTACACATGGGCTTTAGCCCTTAAAATTTAAACTTTTAACCAGAACAGTTCTGCAAAAAAAAAGTCTATGAGTTCTGCAATTACCAACAGGAACAAAAGCAAAGTATGTTGTTAGCATTTTATTAGAATCGTTGTAGTCGCAGGCGCATAAAACCAAGGAGCTCTGATCAACTTATTGATTGCGCCTTTTATTTATTCCCATATCTACCCCGGGTTTCACCCGAGGTTAATTATATTTTCTCCCTTTGGGATATGGAGCAGAATTACAAAGGTGAATTAACAGAGTAGCGATATTTCTCCCAATGCTTTTATGGCGCAGAAAGCGTCGAATGTGATTAACCCGGTGCGCAGCGCCGGGTTAATATGACCCAAGGGAAATCGTCCGGCGAAGAAAAAATGATCGAATCCAGGTGTTTCTTCCGGACGAAATACAAACGGTAATACTCATAGTAAGAGTAGGGATTTAAGCAAAAAAAGTCCATGATTTCAAAAACCATGGACTTTCTTTTATCTTCTAATTTCTTTATCTATTCTGCCTTTTTCGGTAGAAATACCACATCAACCACATCAGCGTCGGAATAAAATGCTTTTGCAAATTTCTGAATCTGTGCAGTAGTCAAACCATCTAAAATATTATCGTAGTTTTCGGCTGCATCAGGATTAAATCCGTGGTAATAGTCGTTGTAAAGCGCATTCAACCAGTAATTGTTGTGTTCTTTGGCCTGTGCACGCTCCTTTTTCAGGTTCAGAATAACCTTGCTCAAGTCTTCCTGTGTTGGGCCATCGGCAACAATTTTGTCAATCTCGCGGAAAATGATCGATTTCAGGTGGTCAGCTTTCTCCGGATCTGTGTCGAAACTGATTTGCAAAGTTTTTCGTTCGTAAGGATATTGGTTCGACGATGAGGCAAGATTAACGCCATACGTTCCTCCTTCTTTTTCTCGTACTTCTTCGGTATAACGCAAATCGAGAATCGCTTTTAATACAGTCAGCTCAACATTGCTAGCTGGTGTATAATCCAGCTCTTCGCGGATAAGAACAATTACAGTTCCTTTTTCGGTTTGTAAAGGCACCTCAATTTTCTTTTCGGTGGTACCTTCAGGCATTCTAACTTTGTGGTCAACCCACTTTTCTTCACCCGGAAGATCTTTTAACGATCCAATGTATTTGACTGACATTTCTTTGGCCACTTCTTCGTCGATGTTTCCAACGATAAAGAAAGTGAAGTCACCGGCGTCTTTAAAACGGTCCTTATACAGGTCTTCCATTTGCGCAAAATTGATCTCATCGAACATTGTTGCTGACATTAGTTTTGTACGCTCATTATAACCGGTCGCAATTAACTGGAGTGAATCACTCATAATCTTTTGCGGATTATTGGCCATGTTTTGCAGGTAAGCAACATAACGACTTTTTAGTGCCTCGTAGGATTCTTCGTCAAATCGCGGATTATTGAATTGCAGGTAAAGCAACTGCATCATCGTTTCAAAATCTTTTGGCGTGCTGCTTCCGTTAAATCCTTCGGTAAGATCTCCCAAGCTAGTTGCTACCGATGCCGTTTTCCCGGTTAATACTTTGCGTAAGGCAATGGCATCAAAATCGCCAACACCAAACGACCCGATAAACTGCGGAAGCATACTAGCTGCCTGAAGATCGCCGGTGCCCAGCAACGAGTTTCCACCCGGACTGTAAGCGCGCAACGAAACCTGATCTTTTTCGTAATCGGCATGTTTAAACACAACCGTTGCATTATTGCTCAGTTTCCATTCTACGGCGTCAAGGTCGTCCAGTTTTTTTGTTGAAACAACTTTCGCACCCGGCAATTCGCCTTCAACCAGCGACGCAGCTTCTGCTGTATCTTCGTACGGATCGATTGTTGAATTTTCAACTTCGGCTAAAATTGCAAAAGCTTCATCTTGAGTCAGGTGTTCAGTATCGTTTTTCGGACCGGTAATTACAACAACACGGTTCTTGTCCACAATCATATCTTGGGCTAGTTTGTTTACATCGGCAAGTGTAATTGTCTCGAGAATTGCCTGTCCAAACTGCCAGTCGAATTCAGCATCGGTTAATGGTTCACCTTCAAGGTAATAATTCACAATACCATCAATATATGTGTCATTCGAGATTTTGTCGCGCTGTTTATAGGCGCTTTCCATTGCAGTTAGAAGATTAACTTTTGCGCGATTAAGTTCACCTTCTGTTAGACCATGGCGAAGAACTCGTTCAGCTTCAGTATATATTGCACGTAATCCTTCGTCTTCTTTATTCGGATTGGCAGTTATCGAAATACTTGCCCAATCATATCCTCGTGCATAGCTGCCACCTACTCTTATACTTCCCATTACAAAAGGTGGATTTCCTTTTTGAAGTAGTTCTGAAATTCTTTCGCTTACGACTTGATTAAACAAACCAGATATATACTGATTACGCAGGTAACCAATGTTTTTGTCTTCGCGATCTGTCCCTTCGCGTGTAATGTAGATAGAGACGGTTGAGTTTGTTGCTTCTTCGTCGGTTGCCAAAACAAATTTTGTTTCATCGTGTTCCGGAACCTCAAAATGTGGTCGTGGTTGTGGATTCTCCACTGCAGGAATTTTGGAGAATAGCTCTTTAACTTTTGCCTCTACCTGATCAACGTCGATATCGCCAACAATGGCAATGGCTTGTAAATCGGTACGATACCAATCGTGATAAAAGTTTCGCAGCGTTTCCGGTTCAAAGTTTTTAATGATATCAATATCGCCAATAATATCCCTTTCGGCATATTTAGACCCTTCAAAAACAACTGGAATCCATTCGAATAATATTCTTCTGCTGGCATTTCTTCCTGTCCTCCACTCTTCAGAAATAACACCACGTTCAAGGTCAATTTCTTCGTCGGTCAATAACAAGTAGTTCGACCAGTCGTTAAGCACCAAAAGACACGAATCAATCAAACCTTCGCGGGTAGCAGGTACATCGCTCAGGTTGTAAACCGTTTCGTTAAACGAAGTGTATGCGTTGATATTACGCCCAAAAGCCACACCGTTTTTTTCCAGGTAATCCAGAAATCCTTTTCCCGGATAATGCTCGGTGCCGTTAAAAGCCATGTGCTCGAGAAAGTGCGCCAATCCGTTTTGGTTGTCGTTTTCGAGCAGGGCGCCAACGTTTTGTATCATGTAAAAACTTACCCGTTCTTTTGGCTCTTCGTTATGACGGATAAAATAAGTCATTCCGTTTTCCAGTTTCCCTGTTCTAATGGCAGGATCAACCGGAACGGCTTGTTTGAGCATGTCTTGTGCTGACACAAAAATTGGGGCAACTAGTAAAAATGCCAGCATCGTTAAAACAAATTTTTTCATATTTTCTTTTTTGTAGTTCGTTGTTGAACTGTGTTTGAATTTAAGTATTACTCTGTGAGTATAGTATTAACAAGTGAAATTACAGAAAGGATGAAAATAGTAATTAATTTTTTGCTCCTGTAATTTTAGAAGACAATAAAAACCAATAATTTTAGATGACGAATACAATGAAGTTGAGGCTGGAATATAACACTCAACAATAAAATGGCAGCGAAATGGAAAACGAGAAACTTATATTTTGGAACGTTGATACACAGGTAGATTTTGTAGAACCCGGCGGCAAATTGTATGTCGAGGGCGCTGAAAAAATAAAACCACTTTGGCAGCAAATCACTGATTTTGCAAAGCAGAAAAATATACGAGTGGTAAACACGGCTGATTTTCATTATCCGGAATCGGCAGAACTTTCGGATAATCCGGACTTTGTAAATACCTTCCCGCAACATTGTATGGCGAATACTGCGGGGGCAGAATACGTTGCGGAAACACAACCAGAAGATGCGGTAGAATTTGACTGGGATAAAGACTATGATAGTTTCGATGCAGTGGAATCGGCTAGAAATACAGTTATTCGGAAAGATGCATTTGATGTGTTTGCCGGAAATCCTTATACCGATAATATACTGCAAATGCTCTCGCCTGAAACCGTGGTGGTTTATGGTGTGACAACTAATGTTTGCGTAAACGATGCCGTCGTTGGCCTGTCGAAAAGGGTAAAGCGCGTTATTGTTTTAAAAGATGCCATTAAAGAACTGCCGAACATTCCTTTACCTTTCGAGGAATGGGAAAAGCTGGGAGTTGAAATGATGACGTTTGAAGATTTAGCGGCCCATCTATAAATTGTCATTTCGAAGGAGGAACGACTGAGAAATCTGTAGCATTCTTGATGGAAAAGATTTCTCACTTTGTTCGAAATGACAATAAAAAAGCCGCATCAAATAATGAAGCGGCTTTTCTGAACTGTTAATCACAGTAATTATTTCTTACAGTCTTTACAAGCGTTGTAAATACCGTCGAACATTTCTTTTACATCAGCAGCAGCAACTGCCGAGAAAGCAATTCGTAATACGTTACCCAAAGCAATTAATCCGATTCCGTACTTTTTAATCAGCACCTGGCGAACTTCTTCTCCAACCAATCCTTCTGCCAACTGAACACACATAAAGTAGCCCGAGTTGTAAGGAATTGCCTCAAAGCATTCTTTGTATTTTTCTTCTGTTAAAGCTGCTTTTACCGCATCGTAACGTTTTTGCATGATGTGGTATTTTGCTTCTTTCTGCTGTGTATATTCTTCACTCTCAAATGCTGAAAGCAGCAACGATTGTGAAATATTGGCTGCATTCGAAATGTTACCACGAATAGCTCCGGCTGTTTTTGACTCCAACGCGCTATACAATTCAGCGTCTCCACCTTTAATTCCGTAGGTGATAAATCCAACGCGGAAACCCCAAACGTAATCTTCTTTTGTAGCGCCATCAATTTTTACTGCCAACACATTTTCGTGCAACTGGCTCAATTGAGAGAAAATACTTTCGGTAGCAATCCCTTCTTCGTAAACCAATCCAAAATAAGCATCGTCGGTAATTGTAACGATTTTGTTTCCGGCTTCGGCAGCTTTTTTAACAATGGCTACAATCGCATCCTGCTCTTCTAAAGTTGGTGTATAACCCGATGGGTTATTCGGGAAATTCAGGATAACGATTTTTTTACCGATTCCGCCTTCGTTCAACTTAGCTTCGAATGATTCAAGGTCGAAACCTCCATCTTTAAAAAGGTTGAATTTGCCCAGTGAACAACCGTAAGCATTTGTAAGCGTTAGGTTGTAGTTTCCCCAGAAAAGGTCGGGAACGATAATTTCATCCTGAGCATCGGCAAACATATAACCTGCCATGCTGATACCGTGCGTAAGTGCGTTGGTAACTACCGGCAGACTCAACTCAACTCCATCGAGTGACGGGTTTTTCTCGTAGATCATGCTTTTCCATTTTGCACGGATATCGGGGCGGCCAAAACTCGGCGCGTATGGAAAAACCAGCGATGGATCCATATTGATCTTTGAAGCCACAGCTTCCAGTCGCATAGGTGTTCCGTCGTCCTCAATTGCGGCTCCAATGGTTGCATTAATCTTTGTTCCTTTAGCTTCAGCTGTTTGTCCCAGAATTCCTTTTTTCGGGAAGAAAATGTTCTTTCCTCTTTCAGAAAGCAGTTCAAAAACGGGTGTGCTTTTCGCTTGAATTACGCTGTTAAGTTCAGCAGCCTGTGGATTCATAATCAATAAAATTTGTCTGTTATAATTTTGGTGCAAGATAGGAAAACCCCTAATGAAAAACGAAGTTTTTTTAACAAGTTAAATTGATTTTTTATAAATAACTAACATATTGAAAGTACAGGCTGGAGGAATGATTTGAATACGCCGAAAAAAGGCGGGACGAAACTATACCGAACGTACTGCTCCAACAACAATAAAAAATCCAAGCAAGGCCACCAAACCTGCCAAAACGGTGAATAAGCGGTATTGTTTTTTATTCAGCCAATCGAGTACCAAAGCGGCCAATGCCAACACTGATGCACCAATAAAACTCAGGTAGGCGGGCAGGAGTTGCGCTTCAATGGGCGCTTCATTAATAATCTCGTCGTTTAATTCTTCATGCATTACCTCTTCGGGAGTTAAAAATTGCCCGGGCGCAAGGAAGTCGCCCAGCAATACGTACAACGAAAACAAGCCCAAAGCGATAAACGCTGCCAGACCAACTAAACGAAACACTCTTTTGTTTTCAACCCAGCCGTAAATTATGCCAAACAGCGCAGCGAAAACAAACCATTGAGGAAAGGTGTAAAGAAATACTTCTGTCATGGATTATTAAATTACCGGAAACAAAGGTTAAAATTTTTCTTAAATGTAAAAAGCGTTTCGTGCTTACATGTTGTAAAACCTTATTTTCGCCTGAAATAAGATGAAAACAATGCAAAAATTAGAAATAGATCCGAAGGCCAAAGGTTTAATATTCGATTTAGACGGTACGCTGGCCGATACAATGCCCGTGCATTTTGTTGCTTACCAAAAAATTCTTGGAAAGTACGGTGTTGATTATTCAGCAAAAATGTTTTTAGAACTGGCAGGCGTTCCGGCAGTGGAAACCATTGTTAAAATTAACGAGGTTTATGGTTCGTCGCTGAATCCTGAAGAAGTAGGGCATGAAAAAGAAGCAGAATACGAACGAATGATGCACGAAATGAAACCCATCGAGCCCGTTGTTGATTTAGTAAAACAATACCACGGTAAATTACCAATTGCAGTGGGAACCGGTGGTTATACGCGTCTTGCCTGGAAAACACTTGAAATTATTGGGTTAAAAGATTATATCGAAATACTGGTTTCTGCCAACGATGTGCAAAACCCAAAACCACACCCCGAGACATTTTTACGTTGCGCCGAACAGATGGGCGTAAAACCAGAAGATTGCCAGGTTTTTGAGGATGGCGAACCGGGGATGAAAGCCGCACAAGCAGCAGGAATGATGGCAACTCTGGTAACCGATTATTACGATGTTTTTAAAGCATAATCCATCGCGATTGTAATGTAGAAATTAGCATTCATACAAGTTCGTTGTGCGTAAAAATCGGGGAAAAGAATATGTAGGTCGTTTTATTAGGACTAAATTTGGAGGGAATAATACTTAAGAAGTCGAATGGATTTTAACGTAGTATCAGATTATAAACCTACCGGTGATCAGCCAGAAGCGATAAGGCAACTGGTTGAAGGAGTGGAGAGCGGAGAGCGCTATCAAACCCTGCTTGGGGTAACCGGCTCGGGAAAGACATTTACAATGGCCAATGTTATTAAGGAGGTGCAACGCCCTACTTTATTGTTGAGCCATAACAAAACACTGGCCGCTCAGTTGTACAGCGAAATGAAACAGTTTTTCCCGAATAACGCCGTGGAGTATTTTGTATCGTATTACGATTATTACCAGCCCGAAGCTTATTTGCCAACTACCGATACATACATAGAAAAAGATCTCTCGATTAATGAGGATATTGAAAAACTGCGACTGAGTGCAACTTCGGCCTTGCTTTCCGGAAGACGCGATGTTGTGGTGGTTTCGTCGGTTTCGTGTTTATATGGAATCGGAAATCCGGAAGATTTTCATGCCAATGTAACGAAGGTCAAAGTTGGTGACGAAGTTTCGCGAAATGCTTTGTTGTACAATTTTGTTGAGGCTTTGTACAGCCGAAGCGAGGTAGAGTTTAAGCGAGGTAATTTCAGAGTAAAAGGCGATACCGTTGATATTTTTCCTGCTTATGCCGATGTGGCGTATCGCATAACCTTTTGGGGCGATGAGATTGAAGAATTGTCAAGTTTTGATCCTGTAGACGGACTAACAATTGAAACGCTGGATGAAATTGTTATTTACCCTGCTAATATTTTCGTTACCACAAAAGACCGAATGAAATCGGCCATTCATCAAATTCAGGATGATCTGGTAAAGCAGGTGGATTTTTTCAAAGAAATCGGAAAACCTCTGGAAGCCAAACGTATTTTGGAACGTACCGAATACGATATGGAAATGATGCGAGAACTGGGTTATTGCCCGGGAGTGGAAAACTATTCGCGTTATTTCGATGGGCGCGCACCCGGAACACGTCCTTTCTGTTTGATGGATTATTTTCCCGACGATTTTCTGGTGGTAATTGACGAAAGCCATGTTACCATTCCACAAATACGGGCCATGTATGGCGGCGATAATTCAAGAAAAACAAACCTGGTGGAATACGGGTTTCGACTGCCTGCAGCCATTGATAACCGACCGCTAAAATTCGAAGAATTTGAAAAGCTGGTAAATCAGGTGGTTTATGTAAGTGCTACGCCTGCCGATTATGAATTGGCCAAATGCGAAGGAGTTGTGGTGGAACAGATCATTCGCCCAACCGGTTTGCTTGATCCGATAATTGATGTACGACCAAGCAATAACCAGATTGATGATCTGTTGCACGAAATTCATCTGCGTATCGATAAAAACGAGCGCGTATTGGTTACCACGCTCACCAAAAGGATGGCCGAGGAATTGTCGAAATACCTGGTGAATATGGGCGTGAAAACCCGCTACATTCACTCCGATGTTGATACCATGGAACGCATTGAGATTATGGAGCAGCTGCGAAAAGGGGAGTTTGATGTGCTGGTGGGAATTAACCTGCTACGTGAAGGACTTGATTTACCGGAAGTTTCGCTGGTTGCTATTTTGGATGCGGATAAGGAAGGCTTTTTGCGCTCGGAAAGATCGTTGACGCAGACCGCAGGACGTGCAGCGCGTAACCTAAATGGAATGGTAATTATGTATGCGGATAAAGTTACCGACTCCATGCAAAAGACGATCGACTCGACTAACTACCGTCGCGAGAAGCAGTTGAAATACAATGAAGAAAATAACATTGTACCAAAGGCAATTGTAAAACCAACGCGTGAAATTATTGGTTACGAATACCGCAGCGACAAAACTCAGGAATACGAAGGTGGTATGGGACAGCCCGATATTGCTGCCGATCCGGTTGTGCAGTACATGAGTGTTGAAGGACTGGAAAAAGCGGTTGAAAAAACGAAAAAACAAATGCAGGCATCGGCTAAAGAGCTTGACTTTATTGAAGCCGCCCGTTTACGCGACGAGATGTTTGCTTTGCAGGCACTAATTCAGGAACGTAAACAAGGTAAAGCGAAAAAGTAAAACCAGTTACGAGCTGCGAGTATCTAGTATCCAGTATCCACAATCTGTGATTGAATAAAGTTCAGGTTTTTAATTTTAAGTGATGAGCAAACGTGCAGAAATAGTATCTTCTTTAAAAAAGTGTATTTTTGCCGCAAAATTGTGATAAATGGAGTTTTCATTTTCAAAACTTTTAAGTGACGTTAAGCTGATTCTTGTAAATCCGAATGGATTTTGGGTGGAGCAAAAAGAAACAGACGACAGTAAAAAGCTATGGCTGTCTTATTTGTTGCCTATTGCATTGGCCGGGGCAGTTGCTGTTTTTATTGGCGAGTTTTTTAAACGCACCGACTTTTTTATCCAGTTCCCGTTGTTAAAAGCAGCGCGCGAAGTTTTACTTTTTGTTTTGCAATACTTTATCAGCGTGTTTTTTACTACGGAGCTGATGAAAACTTTTGGAGGGGAAAAGAATGTTGATTTGGCACGTAAACTGGTTGTATATTCCATGACACCGATGCTTCTTGTATCGGTAATTACCGGATTATTCCCGTTTTTATACGTGGTCGATATTTTTGGAATTTACAGCTTTTACCTGTTTTGGATTGGCGCAAAAGAATTGCTAACTTTTCCTGAGCACAAGGAACAGAGCTACATTTTAATCACAATTGTGGTTAACTTTTTTATATTTAGTTTTTTGAGTGTTTTCTTGTCGAAACTGCTACTGATTTTTTAATTTTATCGCCGGAAATATGTCACATAAGCCACAACAAAATATTAGCATTAAGAATCGTAAAGCCTCATTTAATTATGAGCTTATCGAACGTTTTGTGGCCGGACTTAAGTTGGTTGGAACCGAAATAAAATCTATCCGCAACGGGAAGGTTAACCTCACTGATTCGTACTGCGCACTTATCCGGGGCGAAATGTATGTGATCAATCTGCACATTGCCGAATACGAGCTGGGCACCATCAATAACCATATTGCCAAACGCGACAGGAAATTACTGCTCAATAAAAAGGAAATTGAAAAGCTCGATAAAAAGGTAAAAGAATCGGGGCTTACAATTGTTCCTACAAAACTGTTTGTTAACGACCGTGGCCTGGCAAAACTCGAAATTGCACTGGCTCGTGGTAAAAAGACATACGATAAACGCGAAACGCTGAAAAGCAAAGATGCCAAACGCGACATCGACCGTGCTATGAAGTTTTAGTGTTTTTCCCGCTTTTCGTCCCGGCACTTCTCGGTATCTTACGATTTAGTTTCCATTAAGCTGTTTTACGGGCTGTAAACTTACATTTGTAATATTTTATGTAAATTTAAAAGCAACCTTTTTTACTGCAAATGCATCTTAACCGAAACAATACTCAAAAAAAACAAACCATGAAAAAAATCCTCTTTGCTGTTATCGCACTACTCATTCTCGCATCGTGTACCGATGAAGATAAGAAACAAAAAGTCGAGATTGATTCGACATATGAAAATGTAAGAGTAGAAATCATTGAATAATAAAGCTATGAAGAACTACCGTCCCAATAAAATTGTACTTGGAGTTATCTTTTTATTCGCATTCGTTGTTTTAAAGTCTGACATAATTCCTGAAAATTCGCATCAGGTTCAGCGAACAGTGCAAATAACCAATTGCAGCGATTTCCCCGATATCCAATTTGTCGGTTATATAACAGGTCCAATGGCTGATGAAAACGATTTTTACCTGATTGATGATGATCAATCGCTACATAAAGGGTACAAGTTTAATTCGTTATATGTTTTTGGAATTAAAAAAAGCAGGCTGACAGAACTTGGAGGTGTTGAAAATCTTACCCAGGATTATGTCTTGGAGAAGGTTGATCCGGGAGCGATATTAAGTTCGGAGACTTTGTTTATATCCAATTCATCGATGCTTGAAAAAGAAGAGATATTTTATGAAATGGAGAAAGTTACGGATGATGTTTTTGTGGCAAAACTAAAAACACATATCTCGTATTTCTCTGATAACTCAAAAGACGTTGAGGAATATTAATGGAAGCTTTTCAATACGAAAAAGATTTTATAAGTGCGCTGCTAATTACCATTTTAGCCGAGGTAATTTGTTTCTTTATTTTAATCTGCAGTCCTTATTTTAAAGAAATTCGCAAAAGCGGCTGGCCAAAAATGCTGGCCGTTGTTGCTTTGGCTACCGCTACAACATTGCCTTACTTATGGTTTATTCTGCCCGCTTTTATCTCCGATAAACTGTGGTATCATCTTATTGGCGAGCTGGGCGTAGTAATTGTTGAATCGCTGATCTTTTACTTGTTCTTTAAAATCGATTACCGGAAAATGCTATTGCTGGCTTTTCTGTGTAATTTGTTTTCGTACTTACTGGGTTTGCTTATCTAGCTTGTTCAAGAATATTTACACGCTCTCCAGATTCTCAAAAGGAATAATCTTATCGCCTTTGTATTTTAACAGCAGGTTGGCAACGGCCATTGTATCTTTTTCGCAGTATTTTACAATGCGGTCAATATCGTTTTCTTCCCAGTAAACTTTGGCAACCTGGCTACCGTCAATGTCGTCTTTTGGGGTTGGAATGTTGAATAACTCGCACAACAACGACAACGATGTGTAATGTTTATAATCACCAAATTTCCAAAGCTGCAAGGTGTCGATCAGGATATCTTTTACTTCCCATGGTTTGGCACCGGCAATATCCAACACTTTCGGAAGCGTTAAATTATTTACCAACGCTCTTCTCGAAATATATGGAAAATCGAATTCCTGACCATTGTGCGCACAAAGCCGGCGTTTACCGGCGCGTGCAAAACTATCTAATGCATTAAAAAAATCCTGGATCAGCTTTTTCTCGTCGTCATCGTAAAACGATTTCACACGAAAATAGGGCTCTCCTTTTTTCTGAACAACGTAACCGGCCGAAATGCAGGCGATTTTACCAAACTCAGCATAAATTCCGGCGCGCTCGTATAGCTCGTGCGGTAGTTTGCCGTCGTTGATCTGGAACTGCATTTTGCGCTCCCAAAGTTGTTGCCATTTTTCGTTTAGCTCGGTATATTCCGGTGCAAGCGGCACGGTTTCAATGTCGAGAAAAAGAATCTCTTCGATATTTAGGTTTTTAAGCATCAGGTTTTGTTTAAAGTTTGTAGTATGTGGTTGGTTAAAATCTGGATGGCAATTTTGTTTTTGCCACCCTGAGGAACAATAATATCGGCGTACCGTTTTGTTGGTTCAATAAACTGAATGTGACTTGGGCGAACTGTTTTTTTGTAGCGTTTCAGTACTTGTTCAACATCCCGGCCGCGCTCTTGAATATCGCGTTGTATCACGCGTGCCAGCCGAACATCCGAGTCGCAATCAACATAAACTTTTATGTCCATTAAATCGCGTAATGCTGCATTTGTAAGACACAAAATCCCTTCAATTATCAACACTTGTTTCGGCTCAACAATATTTGTTGCTTCCTGTCGGGTGCAGCTAATAAACGAATAAACCGGCTCTTCGATCGATAGCCCTTGTTTTAATTTTTTTACGTGGTCGATCATCAAATCGAACTCTATAGAATCGGGGTGGTCGAAGTTTTTTTGTCTGCGTTCTTCCAGCGAAAGATCGCTGTTGTCGTAATAATACGAGTCGTGCGAAAGTATCGCCACCTCGTTGTCGCAAAACTTTTCGCTAATTTTTTTTACAACCGTGGTTTTTCCCGAACCGGTGCCGCCTGCAATGCCAATTACCAGCATACTGTCCAATTTATTTGTTAAATGATAATTGAAGATTAAAATTAAACGCTAAGAAAACACTATTTTCGCAGCCAGAAAAGCACAAGTTACAAAAAATAGACAGCAATGATTAATCACGTCGTTCTTTTTAAATTGAAGGATTATCCGGCCGAAGAAAAAACGGAAATAATTGCCGAACTAAAAGCAATGCTATTGGGTTTAAAAGATAAAATTGCCGAATTGAAGCACATTGAGGTAGGCGAAAATTATGAGTTAGACTCGAAAAGTTACGATATGGCCTTGCTTTCGCATTTCGAAAGTGTTGAAGATCTGGATGTATATCGTGTGCATCCCGAGCATTTAAAAGTAGTTAAACGCATTGGCGAAACTACCGAGGCACGCGCTGCTGTTGATTTCAAATTTTAATCCAATTTTTAAATTATACGATAATCCGTACCAACTATGAGTAATCTGTATCCCATAAAATTCACACCTATTTTTCATGATAAAATCTGGGGTGGAAACCGAATGAAAACCATCCTGAACAAAGATTTTGGCGATATGCCCAACTGTGGCGAAAGCTGGGAACTTTCGGGTGTTAACGGAAATATCTCGGTGGTAAGCAACGGTTTTTTAGCCGGTAACGACCTGAATGAGTTGATTGAAATTTACATGGGAGATTTGGTAGGCGATAAAGTCTACGAAAAGTTTGGAAATGAATTTCCGCTGCTCATTAAATTCATCGATGCGCAGGACGATCTTTCTATCCAGGTTCATCCCAACGATAAACTGTCGAAAGAAAGACATAATGCTTACGGAAAAACCGAAATGTGGTATGTGGCCGGAACCGAAAAAGGAGCGTTGATCAATTCAGGATTTAACCAGGAAGTTGATCGCGAAAAATACCTGGAATATTTCAACGCCGGTAAATTAACCGATTTGCTGCATTACGATGAGGCACAGGTTGGCGATGTTTTCTTCATTCCGGCAGGCCGTGTTCATGCCATTGGCAAAGGCTGTTTGGTAGCCGAAATTCAGCAAACGTCGGATGTAACTTATCGTATTTTCGATTACAACCGCAAAGACGACAAAGGAAACGAGCGCGAATTGCATACCGATCTAGCGTTGGACGCCATCGATTTTTCGTACTCGAGCCAGTATAAAACAGATTACAAAACCGAGGAAAATAAAGCGGTGGAAATTGTAAGCTGCCCGTATTTCACCACCAATATTATCGAATTCAATAAAGAGCAGGATAAAGATTACAACCAGCTCGATTCGTTTGTTATTTATATGACAATGGAGGGCGATTTTGAAATTGTTACCGAAGGCGGAACAGAAACAGTGGCGATGGGAGAGACCGTTCTTTTGCCGGCCAGCCTTGAATCGGTACAATTGAAACCAAAAAGCGAATCGGTAAAAATTCTCGAGGTTTATATCAAATAGCAGAATATTTCTTACCTTAAGAAATCATTCTAAAAATGCACCTTTTATGGAGATAAAAGAAGCTCAGTTTGTGATGAGCAATACTGCAGTTGACAAATGTCCGGCACCCGACCGACCGGAGTACGCTTTTATAGGCCGGTCGAATGTGGGCAAGTCATCGTTAATTAATATGCTCACCAACAAAAGATCGTTGGCAAAAATTTCGGGCAAACCCGGAAAAACGCGTCTGATCAATCATTTTCTTATCAATAAAGAATGGTATCTGGTTGATTTACCCGGTTACGGTTATGCTCAGGTTCCAAAAGCCGAGCGGCTGAAATGGGAGAAAATGCTCAAAAATTATATCCTGAAACGGGAAAATCTGTATTGCCTGTTTGTATTGATCGACTCGCGCCACGAAGCACAAAAAGTCGATCTTGAGTTTATGGAATGGCTGGGCATTAGCGAAATTCCTTTCAATATAGTTTTTACTAAAACAGATAAGCTGAAACCTAAAGAGTTGGAAAACAACTTGAAAGCATACGAAGAAAAGATGTTTGAAATATGGGAAACAATGCCCGGTTATTTTATATCTTCGGCTGAAAAGGGAATTGGAAAAGACGAAATTCTGGGGATGATTGCCGACATAAATAAGCAACAATAGATTTTCGTTGAACGGAACAAACTAATTGAGCTAACAATTATTTAAGAAAACTGTAAAGTTTTTAACTTTGCAGAATCTTTACTATTAAAGAAATCAAGATGGCGAAACGTAAAGTACTGTTGAATTTTACTTCTGAAATGTGGTCTGACCAAATCGCCATATCTACTCCAACACAATTTATTGAAACAAAAATTACTAAATAAATGGAGATGAAAACTCACCCACTTAAAATTTTTACCGGACGAGCAACCCGACATTTAACAGAAAAAATTTGCGATAGTCTGGACGTTGATCTGGGCCATTCGTCGTGCCCGGTTTTTGCCGACGGCGAATTTGAACCTTGTTACGAAGAGACGATTCGTGGCTCGCATATTTTTATTGTGCAGTCAACTCCTCCTACTGCCGATAACCTGTTGGAGCTGTTGTTAATGGTTGATGCCGCAAAACGTGCAAGCGCTTACAAAGTAATTGCCGTAATACCATATTTTGGTTATGCGCGTCAGGACCGTAAAGACAAGCCAAGGGTTTCAATCGGTGCTAAACTGGTTGCCGACCTGCTTTCAGTTTCCGGAATCGACAGGCTGATAACTATGGATTTGCATGCCGACCAGATTCAGGGATTTTTTGATGTTCCGGTAGACCATTTGTACGCGTCAACGCTTTTCGTTCCGTTTATCGAGAAAATGGGATTGGATAATGTAATTATCGCTTCGCCGGATGTGGGTGGTACCAAACGTGCCAATACGTATGCAAAAATGTTGAACACCGGTATCGTTATTTGTCACAAAACACGTGCACGTCCTAACGAGGTGGGTAACATGACTGTTATTGGTGATGTTGAAAACAAAGACGTGATTATTGTTGACGACATGATCGACACAGCCGGAACAATTACCAAAGCTGCCAACCTGATGAAGAAAAAAGGTGCCAGAAGCGTTCGTGCTTTTGCAGCACACGGAGTTTTATCGGGACCAGCAGTGGAAAGAATTGAAAAATCGGAGTTGGAAGAAGTATATTTTACCGATTCGATTAAACCAAAAACAGGCTGCGACAAAATTAAATATATCTCTACAGCCGAGGCTTTTGGCGAGGCTATTCGAAGAGTTTATAAAAATCAGTCAATAAGTTCGTTATATTATAAATAATTTCTATTTTTGCACCGCTTTTTCCATAGGCAGATACATTAATGATGTGTATGCTGTTTGCCCGACCCAAAGGAAGGGAGGACTGAGTACCATATTTATTAACGTAAATTATTTAAAATGAAATCAGTAGTAATTAAAGGAGAGTTAAGAAGCTCTCTTGGAAAGAAAGATTCCAAAAAACTTCGCGCAGAAGAGAAAGCTCCTGCGGTATTGTACGGTGGCGAATCGCCAATTCACTTTGCAGTTTCTTTTGCCGAGTTAAGACAATTAGTTTATACACCAAACGTATACCTTATCGACCTTGACATTGACGGTACTGTGCATAAAGCAATTATGCAAGACATTCAGTGGCACCCGGTTGACGAAATGGTTCTTCACATCGATTTCCTTGAAATCAAAGATGATAAACCAGTAAAAATCAACATTCCGGTTAAAATCGGTGGTTTTGCAAAAGGTTTAAGAAAAGGTGGTAAACTGAACACTACTCTGCGTCGTTTGAGCGTAAGAGCATTGGCTGAGAAATTACCTGATACAATTGATATTGATGTAACAAAACTTGATATCGGCCAAAGTATTAAAGTGGCTGACCTGAATATTGAAGGTATTGAGTTGTTAGATCCTAAATCAAACGTAATCGTTGGTGTTGGTATCACAAGGGCTGCAAGATCGGCTGCTGGTGCTGCTGATGAGGATGAAGAGGAAGAAGGAGAAGAAGGAGCTGAAGCTTCAGAATCTTCAGAAGAATAAATTCTGTGAAATAAGCTTCGTGAATAGCGGGGCGAATTTCGTACGATACCCAAATTAAAAACAGAATCGTATGAAGTACTTAATTGCCGGACTCGGTAATATAGGACCAGAATATAAAAATACTCGCCATAATATTGGCTTTCAAATATTGGACGCACTCGCTGAGGCGTCCAATATTAGTTTTAACGATAAGCGTTACGGCTTTGTAGCTGAATACAAATTCAAAGGCCGAACGTTTATTTTGTTAAAGCCAACCACCTACATGAACCTGAGTGGGCGGGCAATAAATTACTGGTTACAAAAGGAGAAGATCGACATAAAAAATATGCTGGTACTGGTTGATGATCTGGCATTGCCGTTTGGCACGTTAAGAGTACGTGCAAAAGGCGGAGCCGGCGGTCACAACGGGCTCGAGAACATTAATCAGGTGCTGGGACGTAATGATTATGCCCGTTTGCGTTTTGGTATTGGCGACGATTTCCACAAAGGACACCAGGTAAATTATGTGTTAGGCGAGTGGTCGAAAGAGGAGCAGAAAGAATTGCCGTTTAAGATCGACGATTCCATTGAAATAATAAAAAGCTTTGGAACGATTGGTGTTGAACGCACAATGAATTTTCATAACAAAAGATAAATGGCTGAAGGAGTTCGCATAGATAAATGGTTGTGGGCCGTGCGGATTTTTAAAACCCGCAGTCAGGCTACGGAAGCTTGTAAAAAAGGCCATGTAACAATCGATGACTCAGTGGTAAAAGCCTCGCGAGAGATTCATGTGGGCGAGGTAGTAAAGGTGCGGAAATCGCCAATTACCAAAAGTTTTAAAGTGCTGGCACTTTCCGGAAAAAGAATGGGAGCCAAACTGGTTGCCGATTTTGTTGAAGATGTAACACCGCCGGAAGAAATAGAATTGCTCGAGATGCAAAAACACATGCGCTGGAGTGTACGCGAAAAAGGCACCGGACGTCCGACCAAAAAAGATCGCCGCGATTTGGACGACTTTTTTGAATGGTGATAGTTAAGAAAGATTTAGTTTAAGATTGAACAGAGTTTTTGAGCGCTGAGACTTTGTGAAGGTGAGATTGAAAAGAGATTGAAAACTCACCACTTTTTACTTTTGCCTTTTTACTTTTATCTTGAATCATCGAAATAAAAAACAATAATTATGCTTGTAGCAAAACAAAAACGTAAAGAGAATATTGCCGAATACATCCTGTATTTGTACCAAATTGAAGACATGATCCGGGCTTTTAAAATGGATATGGAGCTTATTGAAGAGCGTTTAGTGTCCAGCTACAAAGCCGATGATAAAACCAAAGCTGCCATTACCGACTGGTATGCCAATTTGGTGCTGATGATGGATAAAGAGCAGATCCGTGAAAAAGGGCATCTCCAGTTTCTTACCAACCTGGTTTCGGATGTTAACGATTTTCATTTGAAGCTGATGGAAACCTCGAAAGACGGTAAGTACGTGCAAACCTACAAAACTGTTGCGGGGCTGGTATCGGAGTTGAAAGAGAAAAACCCGGAAGCCAAAAACGATGTTGATTTGGGAATTACTGCTGTTTACGGTTTTTTGCTGCTTAAAATGCAACAAAAAGATATTTCGATCGATACGCTGGAGGCCATAAAACGCATCAGTAAATGGTTAGGTGATCTCTCTAAATTATACCGCGATTTCGAAAGCGGTGATTTTACTTTCTAAACAAGCTTTTTGTTGATTTCCCCGAAACGTTATCGCTAATCTCATTTGATTTATAGTTACGCCGGTTACTGAAATATGGCTGCGAGGTAGTAAAAATACCTTGTGAGGTATAAATACAAGCGCGCGAGGTACAAATAATGGTAAGCGAGCAATAAATAAAGATATGCGAGCAACCTATAAACAGGTGCGAGGTATACTCGCATGGTTATAATCGTTGCTCGCACAGTAATATACTTAGCTCGCAATATATTATAATTCCCTCGCACGTAAATAATAGTCCCTCGCACTACTTTATAATATGCTCGCAGGGTGATATTGGATGCAAGGATGGGTTTTTTGCGTTAGAAACTTCGGCAACTCGTTCTTTTTCCAAACCATTTGTAGCGTTTTTTTGCCACATAACGATACAAACTATTGCGCCAGGTTTTAGGAAATATCTTAAATGGTGCCAGCCAACTCCACGGCGATTTTAGGTGCTTACAGATTTCAATTACGGCATCCGATTCAGAAAATACCTGGTTGTTTTGAATAAGTAATACGGTGTTAATTTGAAGCGATAAATCAAACTCCTTTAAGATTTGCTGTCCTTCTTCCGATTGTAGCGCGACAAGTTTAAAGTCCTTCTCCCGCGCTTTTTCCAGGATAAAATCTACTGCCGAATTGCAGAGATTACAAACGCCATCAAACAGTATTATCATTTGTTTTTGCTTCACACAAGCATAACAAACGCTTTGGTATTAAGTTGAGTTGGTAAGTAGTGGATTATTTATTGGTTTTGTAGTCGGTTATTAAACCATAAGTTAACCAGTTGGCCACTGCCTGACGGTTGTCGGGAATAACCAAACGTTTTACATCGCGCTGGTGGTTCATGTTCCCCAATTCAATAAAAATGGCGGTAGGCCATGTACTTCTCACAACGTATAAATTCCGGGTTGATACCGTGCCGGTGTAACCACGGTTGGGCTGAGCTTCGTGGTATTTTTTTTCAATCGTGTTGCGAAGGATTTTACATGCTTTTTCCCCGGTTTCGCTGCGTTTATCGTGATAGAAAAAGATATCGATGTTTTCGCTTCTGGATCTTGAGTCGACATGAACCGCAATCATGCGCTGAAAAGATCCTTTGTGTTTTTTATAAAGCTGATTCACCGCATCGGTGCGTTGACGCAGTCGCTTGGTTTGGTTCAAAGGAATTCTTAAGTTCGGATAACAAACCTCATCTTTATCGGCTTTCAGGCTGTAATCATCACGAATCCCGTCGTTTTTGTCACGGGTGATCATATACACTGTGGCTCCATTTTCAATAAGCTTTCGTGCCAGGCGTAAGGTAACATCGTAAGCATATTCATCTTCATAAACGTGGTAGCCATTGTATTTTCCAACAGCACCGGGATCGGGGCCTCCATGGCCGCCAACCAGGTAATAAACAGCTCCTTTCAGGTCGTTACTTACAATCTCAACATCGGCATACTTGCTTCCAAAAATATCGTAATGGACAACTTTGCCGGTTCCTTTTGATGGTGTGGCACTTGTTGTTGACGCTTTCGGTAAATTCGCCGAATCGGGAAGTTTGTATTTTACTCCTGCCAGCAAGGTGTTGTTTTTCCCAAGACTGGTTTTGTTTAGGGCTATAAAATCATCCATATATTCCGATGATGATAAGCCGTATCTGGTAAGCAAACGGTAAATTCCATCGCCTTTTAGCGCAACAACTTCCTTGCTTTGCGACAGGCTGTTTAAGGGAAGCAGAATTATTGCCAAAAATAATATGAAAAGTATTTTGGTAACTGATTTTATATGTAAGTTTGACCCGAACATGTTTACTACTATTTTGTTTCCTTTGAACAACATTAATGCTAAAATAGAATTAACGGAAAAAATTATAATTTATTTATGCGACAAACTATCAGCTATCTGTTGTTAATAACTTGCCTGTTATTCACTTTTTCGTGTAAAACACAGTTTGTTCAAAAAAGTTATGAAATCGAGAATGTTTCTGTGTCAGAAGAAGTTGGAACAATGGATAGTACTATTGTACAGCTTTATGCGCCATATAAAAACATACTTGAAAAAGATATGAACCGGGTGCTTGCCATCTCTGAAAATGAATTGGTTAAAGACAAGCCAGAAAGTTTGCTGACGAACTTTTTGGCCGACTTGTTACTCGAACAAGGAGCAGTGGTGGCCAACGATCAACAACTGGATTTAACACCTGATGTATCGTTTTTTAATTACGGTGGAATTCGTTCGGCACTTCCAAAAGGAGAAATTACCGTTGGGAATATTTTTGAGTTAATGCCTTTCGAAAATGAAATGGTTTTGCTTGAACTGAAAGGCGACAAAATGCAGGCTTTTCTGGATTATATTGCCGATCACGGAGGTGGAAGTGTTGGCGGAGTGGAAATGATTATTTCAGGTGATAAAGCCACTGATGTAAAAATCGGTGGACAGAAAATTGATTTCAATAAAACTTACTGGTTGGTAACGAATGATTATGTGGCAGCCGGTGGCGATGGCCTTGAAATGTTGGCAGAAAATGAGCAGTTTATAAACAGTGGAGAGAAAATACGTGATGCGATAATTGAGTACCTCGAAGGGGTGACCAATAATAATCAGCACGTTGATCCAAAACTGGATGGGAGGATAAAATAATGGATAGAAGAAGATTTATAAGAAACGTTGCTGCAGGAACAGCCGGAATTACTATAGGAGCGGTACCTTACGAATTATTTGCTCACGAAGATTTTACCACGATATCGATACTGCACACCAACGATATTCACTGCCATATTGAGCCGTTTAGCGGCACCAACGAACGGTATGCCAATAAAGGTGGTTTAGCACGAATTGCAAAACTGGCCACTCTCGAACGACAAAAAAATCCGAATACTCTACTGCTCGATGCCGGCGATATGTTTCAGGGAACGCCATACTTTAACTACTTTAAGGGTGAGTTGATGTTGAAGGTGATGAGCGAGGCCGGTTACGATGCAAGTACAATTGGTAACCACGAATTTGATAACGGTTTGCAGGGAATTAAAGACCCATTGCCAAATGCCGAATTCCCGATCATCTCATCGAATTACGATTTTTCGGATACCATTTTATCGGGAAGTTTCCCGGAGTATAAGATCTTTAAACGGGATGGCGTAAAAATCGGAATTTACGGCGTAGGAATCGAGTTGGAAAATCTGGTTGGAAAGAAGAATTACGGAGCAACCGTTTACAACGATCCGCTGCTTGTTGCGCAACGGATGGAAAGTTTCCTGAAAAATGACAAGAAGTGTGATTTGGTGATCTGTCTTTCGCATTTAGGATTACGCTACCGCGATAACAAAGTTAGCGACATGGATTTGGCGTCAGAAACTTCATTCACCGATTTGATTATTGGCGGACACACGCACTCGTACCTTGAAAAACCGCTGGAAGAGAAGAATAAACTCGGACAGCCGGTAATTGTAAATCAGGCCTGGTGGGGTGGTCTTGTGGTTGGAAAAGTTGATTTTGTTTTTGAAAAATCAAAAAGGAATAAAAAAGCTGTTTATTCAGACCTGCTATAAAAACTCAACTGCCTATGAACCGATTTCACAGGCTCTTACTTTCGGTTAGTACCGGTGTATTGTTAAGTTTGCCCTGGCTGGGATTTCCCGGTTGGGTGCTTTTTATTGCAATCCTTCCGCTACTATATCTCGAGAATTTCTTTTTCAAATTTAAAGAAGGTTTCCCTCCAGTTTCGCTGTGGGGGCATGTTTTTCTTGCATCACTGATTTGGAATGTTTTGGCATCATGGTGGATGACAAAAGTTTCGCTGGTGGGAGTGGGATCTGCCATGATTTTCAATGCCTTTTTGATGTCGTTGGTCTGGTGGGCCGCTCATTCTATCCGAAGAAAATTATCGTCGCCGCTGGGTTATATTTCACTGGTTGTTTTTTGGATTTCGCTGGAGTATCTGCAGTTTAAATGGGACATTGAATGGCCGTGCCTGCAATTGGGAAGCGTATTGGGCAATAACGTAAAAATCATTCAATGGTACGAATACACCGGAACTTTTGGCGGATCGTTGTGGATTCTGCTTTTGAATCTTTTCCTATTTCAGCTTTTACGAAATATTCAGTTTAAAAAAACACTGAAAAAGAAGTTAACTAGTTCAACAGTTCTACTTATTTTATTGGTTGTTCCGTTAGGTATTTCTTTTCGGATGTATTCCTCATATCAGGAAAAAGAAAATCCAATAAACGTCGCCATCGTACAACCCAATGTTGATCCGTATAACGAGAAGTTTGACCTTGAAGCCGAGACACAAAAACTGGATGATTTTCTTCGTTTGGCAGATGAAGTTACAAACGACAGTACCGACTTTATCGTTGGCCCCGAAACCTTGTTTGAGCATCAAACGCTATGGGATGAAGCAACTTTCGAATCCAATCCGTTTTTAATTCGTCTGGAAAATTTTCTTCAGCAATATGAAAAGGCGGATATGGTGTTTGGAGTTTCGTCTTTCGAAGTTTACAACAAGGAAGAGGATATTACTTATACAGCCCAGCAAAACAACGGCATAATATACGACCGCTATAATACGGCAATGCTTTTTACCAAATCCGGCGAAATTCAGATTTACCACAAATCGAAATTGGTTGCGGGAGTGGAGAAGGTGCCATTTCAAAAATATTTTTCATTTCTGAAAAACAACTACATTGATTTGGGAGGTGCTTCCGGATCGCTGGGGAGACAAAAAGATGCCTCGAACCTCGTCGCCGAAAAAGCGGTAATTGCACCGGTAATTTGTTTCGAATCGGTGTTTGGTGAATATGTGACTGATTACGTTAAAAAAGGAGCCGATGTAATATTTGTGATCACCAACGATGGCTGGTGGAAAAATTCGCGTGGTTACAAACAACATCTGTTGTTTTCGCAGTTGCGGGCAGTGGAAACGCGGAGAAGTATAGCACGGTCGGCAAACACCGGAACATCATGTTTTATTAATCAACGTGGCGATGTTCTGCAAGCAACCAACTGGTGGCAGCAAGCGACTATTTCTGGTTCTATCAACAAAAATGAGGCAATGACATTTTACATGAAACATGGCGATTTTATCGCACGTACTTCAGTGTTTATAAGTGTATTAATGGTGTTGTTGGTGTTTGTGAGAAGGTTCGCATAAGGACAAAAAAAATCCGCACTAATCCATTGTGTAAAACCCCTGTATAACAGGATTTGAGCGCCCGGTTGATCAAACTTCCACCGGTCCGAAGACTCACCCCGATAAATCGGGACTACAAGGCCTGCTTTTACAACCATAAAGAGCTTACTCGGTTAAATTTTTTCTGTTGAGTTTACCAATTTATAGATCAATGCGGAAAATATTTTTTTCTCTCTCAATGAACTCGTTTTGTACAATTCAAATGTAGGTGTAAGCTTTGGTATATGCAAATTTTGGAGGTTAATTTTGATTAATGAAAAGGTAATGTATTGTTGGTTAGTTTATTAAATAGTAACGATTTTTATGAAAGTTTCAGCTTACGATATATGTTGTTTTACCGCGTAGATGTTTATGATATATATTGGGGATTATAGGAGGTCAAAATACCCGCTGAACAGCCAAAAGAACTCGATGTCGTTATAGAAAAAACGATTAAAATTACCCGGTAAGAAGATGGCAACATGAAACTTTTGTAACGTAACACCCCAAATCAAACATGGCAGCAAAATTAGTTAGCAGTGTTTACGGTAATCCGCCAACCATTCACCAGAAGAGTGGTAGTTTTTCATATTTCGTGTCATGCATTACTGGAAGTGAAAATATGATTTTTATCAACCTGACATTTAGTGTCATATCCTTATTTGACGGTGCGCTGTATTTTTGCTCCTGAAAGTTTTTAAAGCGAACATTATACAGGGCTCTTGAAGAGGAAATCGGATAAGAGTTCTGATTCTCAGGGGGAGGACAGTGGCCTCAGCAAGGACCATTCTTTGCTGAGGGCCATTCTCTCTTCGATGAAAAAACGTTCGGCTTTCAGGAAACGGTTGAAACACAAAACAACATAAAGAATCAGGACTCCGGTTATTATGGCCGGGGTCTTTTTTTTGAAATGAACGAAAGAAACCAACAAAAAAAGCCCTGAATAAACTTCACGACTTTGCTAAAAAGAAAACGAACGCACTTCGTTGACTTTGTAAAATGATTTAACTACCGCTTAAATTGAAATATTACCCGGTTAGCAGGTAATTGAAGAGAAGAGTGAATTTGTTGCAATAGTGTTTGGCCCAATTTGGGATTGCTGAATTATGAATGAATAATCAGCATTGTTATAAGAGTGAAAAAAGAAGCTACCATAAGGATCGCACTAGCCGCCAGATATTTTTCAATTGTTGTTTTCATGTTTGTTTCGCTTTTAAAATTGTTTCGCTGGCAAAGATATAGAAGCAAAAGGGTAGGAGACATGACATGGAATGTCAGGTAGGTAAAAAACTGGTTGTGATTCTCGTTTTTACTTTATCAATACTGAATTACAAGCGAGGATCTAATTTATGATGAAGCAATAGATAATAAATGTCCTTAGTTTTTGTTTGGCGCGTTTTTACTGGTATTCAGCTATCGAGTAACTAGCTCTTTCAACCAAATTTCGCATGAAATACTCGAAATTGAAAATATAATGTCTGTAATCAAAAATGCTACAGATCTTCAACTACTACTTTTATCGTCGACTAAAACCAATAAAAATGAAGAAGCCAAATTATCTCATAGTACCCCCGAATTTAATTCAATTAGTCTTTTTAAAATGTCGGTAACAAAACCGTTGTTACGCATAAAAATTATCCGATTAAAATTCAAATGAAATAGATCAAACGAAATGAAGAATAGAATTTTAAAATTAGATTTGAAGCTCAGCATAACTGTGTTGGCCATCCTGTTTTCAATAACCGGATATAGTAACCAGCCGGGAACGAAGTCAAAATCTTCAAATAGTCCTGTGTTCTCTGGTTTTGTTTATAAGGGAACCGACGATGTATATAATAATTACCCGCTGAAAGCTGATGAGTTTTACAATCCCATTTTGCAAGGTTGCTACCCCGACCCGGCGATTACGCGCAAAGGAGACGACTATTATCTGGTTTGTTCGTCGTTTGCTATGTTTCCGGGAGTACCAATATTTCATTCAAAAGACCTGGTTAACTGGACCGACCTTGGCGGTGTGTTAAATCGCCCGTCGCAGCTCGATGTTCACAATTGTGGAATTAGCTCCGGCGTATATGCTCCCGGCATTACCTATAATCCGCACAACGATACTTTTTACATGATTACCACTGCATTTACCGGTGGTTTGGGAAACATTATTGTAAAGACCAAAGATCCGTTGAAGAAAAACTGGAGTGACCCGATAAAGTTGCAATTTGATGGAATCGATCCGTCGATTTTCTTTGATGATGATGGCAAAGCCTATGTGGTGCACAACGATGCTCCTGACAAAGGAAAAGCATTATATAATGGTCACCGTGTTATAAAAGTATGGGAATACGATGTGGAAAATGACCAGGTGATTGCCGGAACGGACAAAATCATCGTGGATGGCGGAGTAGATCTTTCGAAAAAACCGATTTGGATTGAAGCGCCTCATTTGTATAAAAAAGATGGTAAGTATTATTTAATGTGTGCCGAAGGTGGTACCGGAGGCTGGCACAGCGAAGTGATTTTTATCAGCGACAGCCCGACAGGACCTTTTACACCGGCACCAAGTAATCCTATTCTTACGCAGCGTCATTTCCCAAGAGAACGGGCAAACAAAGTTGATTGGGCCGGTCATGCCGACGTGGTTGAAGGACCTGATGGTAAATATTATGGTGTTTTTCTGGCGGTTCGACCTAACGAAAAACAACGTGTAAATACCGGCCGTGAGACTTTTATTTTACCTGTCGACTGGTCGGGCACATTCCCTGTATTCGAAAACGGACTTGTTCCGATGGAACCGAAGTTGAAAATGCCAAAAGGCGTTGAAAATAATACAGGTAAAGATGGTTTCTTCCCGAATGGTAATTTTACCTATGAGGAAGATTTTTCTTCAGAAGAACTCGATTATCGCTGGATTGGATTAAGAGGCCCACGAGAAGCTTTTATCGAAAAAGCGAAGAATGGTATTCAGATTAAACCATTTGATGCCAACATTAAAGAGCTGAAACCTACGTCTACTTTATTTTACCGTCAGATGCATAGGAACTTTTCATTTGAGGCTAACGTTGACTACAAGCCCGAATCGGAGAAAGACCTTGCTGGCCTGACTTGTCTGCAGAATGAATACTCCAATTATGTTTTTGGTGTTACTAAAAAAGGAGATGATTACTTTATTGTTTTAGAAAGAAATGCGGGCTCAAGAGTAAGAAGGGAAAACAAATCAGAAATTTTGGCAAGTACAAAAATAATGCTTGATAATCCACTAAAATTGAAGGTGGAAGCAAAAGGTGATGACTACCAGTTTTCGTATTCAACCAACGGGACCGACTTTGTGAATGTGGGCGGCACTGTTTCGGGAGATATACTTTCAACCGATGTGGCCGGTGGTTTTACCGGTTGTTTACTTGGTTTGTATGCAACTTCGGCAAACGATGCCGTTCCGCAATAACGAAAGGAAATTTATTTATAGAAGTAACTTTTAATTGGGCAGGGAATTGGTGAAGAATAAGTTACTGTCTTCTATTATTTAATTTATGAAACACGACTATCAATCATTTGGCAAAAGCCGTTTTTGGGGCAAGCCACTACTATTATTTTTATTCCTGATTACCTTTCAGATTTCGTCAGTAGCGCAATCGAATAATCAACTTAGGCGCCCTATATCGCCCGATCAGCCAATGTGGCTTGTACATATTGATACGTGGAATTATGCCGATCCTCAAAAGATCATCGACCTGATTCCGGAAGACATTCGTCCGTTTGTAGTGATGAATATCGCCTTGTCGATTAGTCATGACGAAGACGACCGGTTCAAAGTGGCGGAGTATGGCTACGAAATTGCCAAATCGTGGCTGCGAACTTGTGCCCAAAATCAGATGTGGGCGGTGGTTCAGCTTGCCAGTGGTGGTTATGCGCAATTCTCCGACTTCGATTTAACTGTTTATGAAGAATTATACCAGGAGTTTCCTAATCTCATCGGCTTTAGTTATGCCGAGCAGTTTTGGGGATTTGGCGACTCGGAGTCTCAATTTTCACCTACCTGGCCCGAACGTATTACGCACTTTGCCAATCTTTTGGAACTGAGTAATAAGTACGGAGGTTATTTGGTGGTAAGTTGGTGCGGTAATCAATGGAGTGCCAATATCAACCCGATTGCCATGCTGAAACGCATTCCGAAATTTGCAGAGGCTTCAAGTAAGTACACCGAAAACTATATTTTGTGCGAGAAATATACGCAGCAATCCTATATTTTAGATATGGAAAGTATCTGTTTGGGTACCTATCTTTCAGGGTTTAGCGGGCAGTACGGGATACGTTACGACGATACCGGATGGTCGGATCAGTACGGAGAACATGAAAATTTTACTTTGGCAACCGGTGGGGCTGCTCATCTTGAGCACATCATGCTAACGGGGCAAACCGTTATTGATGCACCCGAATTAATCTGGACCCAGTGTTTTCGCGAACTTAATCCGGCCGGAACTACCGGTGGATACACCGAACGACAATGGGGAACTTTCCCGCAATTTGACAATTTTAGCATCGATCTATTCCGAAAAGTTTTAGACGGAACGGTTCGTATTCCAAGTCGTCAGGAAGTGATTGACCGCACAAAAGTAGTTGTAGTGAATGACCAGAACTCTGGTACTTCTGATGAGGTTTACAGTTCGCCTGAAACGCTGTTTGAAGGACTTTACCGCATGGATGGTGACGGTAACCTAAGAGACAACAAAACCTTTTTTAAGAAGACAGGGCGCTATCCAACTATTCCAACGGTTTACCAACTGGAAGATGCTGTTGCCAACACTTTTGATGTTGAAGTAAATACAACAGATTATTCAAGCCGTTGGCCGAATATCTCCAGCAAGGTAAATGAATTGAATAACCTTTTTCCTGAAGAATACACAGGCGATATTTATGCAGGCCGACATGAAAACGGTTGGGTTACCTACAATCCTTATAAAACAGGGCAAACTGCCAGCGGAAGCATTCCGTTTAAATACAACACCTGCGAACGTGTTGAACTGACTTATGCGCAGTACACTTCAGGTGTGATGAAAGAGTATACTGATCGTCTGACTTTTTACCTGACCAATTACGATGAGCGCAGTCCTTCAACACTTAAAACCGATGAGATTAAAATTTACGGAAGTTCATCTAAACCCACTTTTAGTTATACCGACAGAGCCAACCATGCGCCGAGCTCGGTAAGCGAAAACTGGGCCGATGGAGTTTATACACTTACCGTTCAGCATAATGGCCCGATCGATATTACGGTTAACTGTTCTGGTTCTGCAAGCGAACGCTTAACATCATATACTGAAGCATCAATTGCAACGCCTAAAAAACCGGCACTATATACCGGACCACGGCAGTACGAAGCAGAATGTTTCGACTACAAAAACATTAACAGAATTATTAAAGGAGGATACAATTACAGTATAAGAAACTACACCGGACAAGGATATTTACAACTTGGAACAAGCTCTTCTGCAGCAGTTCGCGATACGGTAACAGCCTTACGCGCAGGTAAATATAAGCTGATAACTAAATATTCGGTATCCGGTGGCGATGTCAACACACTGGATCTGTATGTCAACGGCTCGAAAATCAGTACGCCAACTTTTACAAAAACGGCTACAGAAAGTGACTGGGCATATTTAGAACAAACAGTTGAATTATCGGCCGGAAAAAATGCAATTGAATTTAGAGCTAATGCCGGCAGTTCGTACAGTTTGAATTTCGATAACTTCGTTATTACCCAGGGAGAAAGCAATGGCGTATATCATTTTCAAAACGACCAATCGTCTTTAGCAGCTACTACTCCGCCTGCCGAACTCGTAACAATTCAAAGTGGAAGTGCAGGAGTTGTTGCCTACACCAACAGTAACGACGAAACGACTAACGCTTTCAAAACTTATTCTGCAGGAGAAACGAATGGCACTGGAGTAGTTGATTTGGATATGTTTCCGGAAACGGCTGATAATTATTCGGTTACCTGGGAAGAATATTACGACACGGCAGGAGGTAAAAAAGGTTTGCTTTTAAGGGGAAACACAGTATTGAGTGCCTACGCAGACGGAATGAAACAAGGTTACTTGTTTACAGTACTAAATAATGAGGATAATACCGTAACATTAGAATCGAATGTTGCGAATGCCGGAGGTTTGCTTGCAAAAACGTCCTATACATCCGGTTTCGCTGTACTACCCGGAGAGCCTTGCTGGTACCGGGCTACAGTTGTTGACAATCAGATGGTTTTTGAATGCTCAAAAGATAGTTTGAACTGGGAAGGCGGCGATGTAACAGCTTTTACAGATGATAATTATTTATTAGGCTCAACGCAATTGGTTTGGGGCTTTAATACCGATAATTACTCGTGGGTGATGGATAACATTCGTTACTCTACAGGAAATCTATCTGTCTCAAAAGTAGAGTTGGCAGCTTTCAGATACGAGCAGGGAAAAGGGCCATCCGAAAGTCAGTCGTTTAAGGTTACCGGAAGTTCACTTACTGGCGATATTTTGATCACTGTACCGGCTGGTTTCGAAGTTTCTTTATCTGAAAATTCAGATTACAACTCATCGTTAACAATTACTCCGGTGAACGGAGAAGCAGCTTCTCAAACCGTTTATGTGAGGATGAAGGCCGGATTATCTATGGGAACAAGGAGCGGCGATATTCATATAAGTTCTGAAGCTGTTGCAGACCGCTTGCTTAGTGTGAGCGGAGAAGTGTTGCCGCAGCCGACATCTGTTATTTATAATTTCTCGAATGATGTGGCTACAACTGTTGCCCAAACACCGCCCGCATTAAATACGGCTATCCCGTTAAGTAATGGTGCTACTGCGGGGGTAGTTTCATACACCGATGCCAATGGTTTAACCAGTAATGCCTTAAAACCGTATAGTGGGGGTAATCGAAATGCAACCGGTGTTATTGATTTAAATTTGTTTTCGCAAACAGGAACTGACTATTCCGTTACCTGGAAGCAGAGTGTTGGTTCTTCAGGCACTGATTACAAAGTTGGAATGCTGATGAGAGGTGATGTCGATAATCGAGGCAGCGCATCAACAGGTTACGTTCAGGGTTTAATGGAAGGTTATCTTTTGCTGGTGTATACTGCCGGCGGTTCCAGTCATTCCGAGTTCCGTGTTTACAAGTCTACATCAGGCTATAACACCCTAAGTACGCTGGTTAACCAAAGTGCAAACGCACTGGTGCCAACAGCCGGACAACCGATTTGGTACCGAGCGTCTGTTTCAGGAACTTCACCGGTTTCGCTGCAAATCGAGTATTCAAAAGACAGTATAACATGGGAAACCGGTGCTGCCGTAACTGATGCTTCATCAGTATTTACATCGGGGGCTACACAGTTGGTTTGGGGACTTGGTGTTAGCAGTGTTGATTTTTATGTCGATAATATTGAGTTTTATGGTTTAGACGAAAACTCAGCAAATCTGAAAGATTTGATTGAAGTATCTGCTTCTAACCTGGATGGATTTAGTTACGAGAAAGGCTCTGGTCCTTCTGATGCTCAATTCTTTTCGGTGTCAGCAAGCGATATAAGCGAGGATCTTGAGCTTGGTGTTTCTGCGAACTATGAGATTTCGTTAAGTACTGATGGTACATATTCATCGTCAGTATCACTTTCTCCTATGGACAATACGGTTAACGAAATAACGGTATATATTCGTCTTAAGTCAGGACTGGAAATTGGTGATTATAATGGTGAGATATCAGTATCGTCACCGGGCTTTGTAACTAAGTACATCGCTCTTACCGGAACCGTTGAAGTCCCGACAGGAATCGGTGATCTGCCCGTTGGTTCTTCGGCTACAGTTGTATCAACAGAGTATTATTCGATAACCGGGCAACGAGTGATCAACAAGCCTCAAATAAGTGGAATTTATATTGTGCGGACATTGATGTCTGACGATTCAGTAGTTGTATCGAAAAAATATATAGACGTATATAATAGATAAAATTTCATAGCTAGTTTAATATGATGGGAAATCGTAAAAAATCAATTTCTTGTTTCACATGGATTCTTGTCGGGCTCAATGTCTTGCTGGCTTTTCAGGCCGAAGCACAGGCAAAAAGCGGGCTCAGTCAGAATATGATTGTTGAAGCAAGCAAAAGTGATTCTGATTTTCCTATTGTTGCCAACAGCCTTGCTGCATCAATTTATTACGACCAGAACGATTATCAAGGTGTTATTCGTGCTATTGGCGACCTTCAGAATGATATTGATCGTGTGACGGGAGTTAAACCCGAGCTTTTTACGGATTCAAAAAAAGGTGCAGATTATGAGATAATTATCGGTACTGTTGGGAAAAGCGGCCCAATCGACAAATTGGTTTCATCCGGTAAACTGGATGTTTCGGAGGTGACAGGGAAGTGGGAAAGTTTTGTTATTGCAACAATTGATCAGCCAAACAAGGATGTGAAAAAAGCGCTGGTTATTGCCGGTAGCGATAAACGCGGAACCATTTATGGAATTTACGAATTGTCGCAACAACTGGGCGTTTCTCCCTGGTATTGGTGGGCCGATGTTCCGGTTTTAAAACGTTCTTCTGCTTATTTACTGGCAGGTCGCTATGTTTCGGGTGAACCGAAAGTTAAGTATCGCGGAATCTTTATTAACGACGAGAATCCATGTATGCAACGGTGGGCCAACGAAAAATTTGGTGGCATGAACAGCGAGATGTACAGCCACATGTTTGAGTTGCTTTTGCGTTTAAAGGCCAATTTGCTGTGGCCGGGGATGTGGGGATCGTTTAAAGAGTACAAACCAATGGTTCCGATTCTTAAAGATGAGAACGGAAACTACCTGGGAAATTCGTTTAACGAGGATGATCCGGAAAACCAACGCCTGGCCGATGAATATGGCATTGTGATGGGAACTTCGCACCACGAACCAATGCAACGATCGCAGCAGGAATGGATCAGGAACAAAAACAAATATGGCAACGGCGAATGGAATTATATGTCCAATAAGGAAGGAATTCAGCAGTTCTTCCGGGATGGAATTGAAAACGCCAAAAATTACGAAAGTCTCGTTACCATGGGAATGCGTGGCGATGAAGATAAACCAATGGTTGATGCCGGGAGTGCCGAAGCCAATTTCAGTATATTGGAAGGCATAATGAAAGATCAGCGCCGGATTATTGAAGAAGTAACCGGAAAACCGGCTTCAGAAATGCCGCAGGTGTGGACGCTTTACAAAGAAGTGCTTGATTATTACGATAAGGGGATGAAAGTTCCCGATGATATGATCATTATGCTGTGCGATGACAACTGGGGCGATGTACGTCGGCTGCCGGAGCTGAACAGTAAAATGCATCCCGGAGGTTATGGCATGTATTATCATGTTGGTTATTATGGCGCACCCCGCGCAAATAAGTGGTTAAATGTCACTCAGATTCAACAAATGTGGGAACAGCTTCAACTGACATACGACTATGGTGTGAATAAGATATGGATACTCAATGTTGGCGATTTAAAACCGAATGAATATCCAATGGATTTCTTTTTGCGCATGGCCTGGAATCCTGAAACTTTTACAGTAGATAATCTGGAAACGTATTCGCACGAATTTTGTGCACAACAATTTGGCGAAGCACAAGCCGATGAGGCAGCTCGAATTCTTAACACCTACTGCAAGTATGCTGGTCGGGTAACACCAGAAATGCTCGACGATAAAACCTACAACCTCGAAAGCGGTGAGTTTAAAATGGTGAAGGATGAGTTTTTGGCGCTCGAAGCCAGGGCGCTGAGACTGTATTTAACGTTGCCCGAGCGGTATAACGATGTCTACAAACAATTGGTGCTTTTTCCAGTACAAGCTTTGGCCAATCTTTATGATATGTATTATGCTGTTGCCATGAATAAGAAGCTTGCAGCCGAGCAAGATCTAACAGCTAATCAATGGGCTGATCATGTTGAATATTGTTTCAAACGTGACTCCCTTCTTAGTGCCGATTACAACCATAATATGGCCAATGGAAAATGGAATCACATGATGGATCAGGTGCACATTGGTTATACCACATGGCATGCTCCCCAATTTAATATTATGCCTGAAGTAGTTCGTGTTTCTGCGGACGAAGCACAAAAAGGTGGATATGTTTTTGAGGAGAAAAATGGAGTGGTTGCCATAGAAGCGGAACATTATTTCGAATGCAAAAATAGTAGTTCTACTCAATGGACCGTGATTCCTGTTATAGGCCGGACGCTTTCGGGTATGGCTTTAATGCCTTATACGGAACAAACAGACGGCGCATCGATTAGTTATAAAATGAAATTAAATACCCGGCCGGATAGTATTCAGGTTCGTTTTTTCTTTGATAGTACAATGCCGTTTAAAGACGGTGGACATCGGGTTGCTGCATCTTTTGATAGCGAGGCTGAGAAAGTCTGGAGTATCAATGAAGAGTTAACCTGGAAAAACAATTATTCAAAAATGTATCCGACTGCTGCTGCCCGCGTAATTGAATCTTTAGTTTCACTTCCTTTATCAAAAAACGCCGATGGAATGCAAGTGCTTAAAATTCGTCCCCTCGATCCGGGGATTGTTCTTTACAAAGTGGTTGTAGACAATGGCGGATACGAAGAAACTTTTTTAAAGATGACGGAAAGTCCGTATAAAAGATGAAAAAATAAACAATCAAAATAAATTGAACCATGCTTAAACAATATTTGCTTTTTTTCTACTTACTCAGCATGTTCCTGACAGTAAATCCAACTTTTGCGCAGGACAACAAAGCCACGAATCCTCTTATTTACGCCGATGTCCCTGATATGGCGATGATCCGTGTGGGAGACACTTATTACATGAGTAGCACTACCATGCACATGAATCCCGGGGTGCCTATTATGAAATCGAAAGATCTGGTGAATTGGGAACTGGTGAATTATTGTTACGACATTTTGGAGGATACCGACGTTCAGAATCTGGAAAACGGCAAGAGCGACTATGGCCGCGGATCATGGGCAAGTTGTATCCGATACCATAACGATACTTACTATGTATCGACCTTTTCCGGAACTACAGGAACCACTTATATTTATTCCACCAAAGACATTGAGAATGGTCCTTGGGAGCTTAAAAAATTTAAACCGTCTTATCATGATCACAGCATTTTCTTCGACGATGATGGCCGGATATATATGATTTGGGGAGTTAGAAAGCTGGCAATTGTAGAGTTGAAAGCTGACCTTTCCGGAATTAAAGAAGGAACTGAAAGGGTGTTAATTGAAGATGCGAGTGCACCGGCTGGCGATAATATTATGCTTGGCGCCGAAGGTTCGCAGTTATTCAAAGTAAACGGTAAATACTACCTGTTTAATATTACCTGGCCTCGCGGTGGCATGCGCACTGTGGTCATTCATCGCGCCGATAACATCAATGGCCCGTGGGAGGGCAAATTAGCGCTGCAGGATAAAGGTGTTGCTCAGGGCGGTTTAATCGATACCCCCGATGGACGCTGGTTTAGCTATTTGTTCCGCGACAATGGCGCCGTTGGCCGTATTCCGTATCTCGTGCCGGTAAATTGGGAAAATGACTGGCCGGTGTTAGGTGTTGATGGAAAAGTGCCGGAAACTCTCGAGCTTCCCGCAAGCAAGGGATTGATTCCGGGTATTGTCGCTTCAGACGATTTTAAACGCAGTAAAAAAGATGCCGATCTTCCACTGGTTTGGCAATGGAACCACAATCCGGATCATTCGCTTTGGTCGGTTCGCGAGCGCAAAGGCTATTTGCGTCTAAAAACCGGACGGATTGACAATAGTATTTTCCTGGCAAAAAATACATTGACGCAACGTACTATCGGCCCTGAGTGCTCGGGCTCAACTTCCATTGATGTTTCGAATATGAAAGAAGGTGATTTTGCCGGGCTGGTACTCTTGCAGAAAAATTTCGGTCAGGTAGGGGTGAAGTTTGAAAACGGCAAGAAAAAGATCGTCATGGTAAGTGGCCAGACCGACACGCCTGAAGAGGTTGAAAGTTTACCGCTTACACAGAAAACGGTTTATCTGAAAGCTGAGTGTGATTTTAAGGATCGTAAAGATGTTGCAAATTTCTTTTATAGCCTCGACGGTAAAAACTGGACTCCAATTGGTTCGCAACTGAAAATGTTGTATACCCTGGATCATTTTATGGGCTATCGTTTTGGCTTGTTTAATTACGCGACCAAAAATCCGGGAGGTTTTGTGGACTTTGATTATTTCAAAATCAGTGATCAACTTACAGAAAAATAATGACTGTAATCGGATAGGGAAATACTAAAGCTAAATCAATACTTAAAATGAAAATCAAACATTTCATATTCATAGTTTTTGTATTGGTGATAGGTGAAAAGAATGTTTTTTCACAAAATCCCAATTTCTATATTTTTCTTTGCCTTGGGCAGTCGAATATGGAGGGAAATGCCCGAATCGAGCCTCAGGATACCATCGATGTTGATGAACGTTTCCAGGTGATGTCGACCATCGATTGTTCTGATCTGGAACGGGAAAAAGGGAATTGGTACACGGCTGTGCCGCCTCTTTGCAGGTGTCGCACAGGTTTGACTCCTGCCGATTATTTTGGCCGTACCTTGGTTGAAAATCTTCCTGAGAATGTAACAATAGGGGTTATTAATGTAGCCGTTGGCGGTTGCAAAATTGAACTGTTTGATAAAACCAATTATCAAAACTATGTGGAAACATCTCCTGATTGGTTGAAAAATATGGTTAAGGAGTATGATGGCAATCCTTATAGGCGTTTGGTCGAAATGGCTAAAGCGGCTCAGAAAGATGGTGTTATTAAGGGAATTTTGCTGCACCAGGGAGAGTCGAATACCGGAGATACATTATGGCCCCAAAAGGTAAAGCTGGTGTATGATAATTTGATGACCGACTTGAAACTGAATCCGGATGATGTGCCTTTATTAGCCGGTGAGGTTGTTAATGCTGATCAGGAAGGAAAATGCGCCGGCATGAACCAAATTATTGCCACCTTACCGGAAGTCATACCAAATTCATACGTTATCCCGTCGAGTGGATGCCCTAGTGCTCACGATCATCTTCATTTTACGGCCGAAGGTTACCGTATTCTGGGTAAAAGATATGGTGAAAAAATGCTTTCGCTTTTGGGAGGTAAATTGAATTAGAATATTGATAACTAAAGGACAATAAAACGAAAAAACTAAAACCAATGAAGAATAAAATAAATCTGATATTCGCGTTTATTTGTGTGGTTTCCATGTGTAGTATGAAAAGTACTTCTGCTCAGAATCCATTTATTCGCGACCAATTTACTGCCGATCCGTCGGCGAGAGTCTTCAATGGGAAAGTTTATGTGTTTCCATCGCACGATATTCAGGCACCCGAAGGTAACGGCCTCCGTAAAGATTGGTTTTGCATGGAAGATTATCATGTATTTTCTTCTGAAAATCTTACTGATTGGACTGATCATGGAATGATTGTGAGCCAGTACGATGCTGACTGGGTGGATGCTACATCGTACAGCATGTGGGCGCCCGATTGTGTGGAACGAAACGGTAAATACTATTTTTATTTTCCGTCCAATACAAAGGCTGACGGCCCAAGTGGCGAGCGAGGTTTTGGAATTGGTGTTGCCGTTGCGGATAAGCCTGAAGGACCGTATGTTCCGCAGGAAAAGAATATTGAAGGAGTACACGGAATAGATCCGAATGTATTGATTGATAAGGATGGGCAAGCATATTTGTACTGGTCGCAAGGAAATATTTTTGTCGCTAAACTGAAAGACAATATGCTGGAGCTGGATTCGGAGCCGATGATCATTCCTAATCTCCCGGAAGAAGGATTAAAAGAAGGTCCGTGGGTGTTTGAACGAAATGATAAATATTACCTGACTTTTCCACACGTTGAAAACAAAACTGAACGTCTGGAATATGCCATAGGAGATCATCCAATGGGGCCTTTTGAAATGACCGGAGTGATCATGGACGAGTCGCCTGTAGGTTGTTGGACCAACCACCACTCAGTAATTGAGTACAAAGATCAGTGGTACCTGTTTTATCACCACAATGATTATTCGCCGCAATTTGATAAAAACCGCTCCGTACGAATCGACAGCCTGTTTTTTAATGCGGATGGTACTATTCAAAAGGTAGCTCCGACGCTTCGTGGAGTAGGAGTGACACCTTCTAACTCAAATATTGAAATCGATCGCTACAGTGCTAAAAGTGAAAATGCAAGTATTGAGTTTCTGAATCCTGAAAACACTTTTGACGGCTGGAAAACAATTTTTGAGAAAAAAGGCGACTGGATTAGCTATAATTCGGTTGATTTTAAGAAGAAACCGAAAACGATCCAGGTGCGTGTTAAAGCAGATAATGGAGGAGTAATTCAGGTAGTATCTGATAATGAAAATGTAATCGCAAAAATTGAAGTGCCGGCAAATAATGGATGGAAAACAATAGAAACCAAAACGTTAAAATCAGTAAAAGGAGTGCATAATTTAAAGGTGGAACACATCAGCAATGATCCGGTAGAAATCGATTGGATTCAGTTTGATCGCTAACACATTTGAATTGAAAATCACCAAATAATTTAAAGACTTTACCAATGAACTTAAAACTTAAAACCATAAAATATAAAGCTGTTTACAAGGTGTACTTGTTAATGTTGCTTTTAAGTATTTCCTCTGTTTTATTCGCACAAACGAATCAAAAAACGGGAGCTTATTACACGGGTGAGTATCCAAACCTCCTTTTACAAGCCGGTTATTCACAAACCGAAATTGATGCCAAATTGAAGAAAGCTTACACAGATCTTTTTGAAGGGCCGAACCGTGTTTATTTCGAAGTGGAAGATTCACTGGCCTATGTTTCCGATTTGAAAAACCACGACGCACGTTCAGAGGGAATGTCGTACGGAATGATGGTGGCCGTTCAGTTCAATAAAAAGGAAATGTTCGACAAGCTCTGGCGTTGGAGTAAAAAATATATGCAGCACCAGTCGGGGCCGCGCGAAGCTTATTTTGCCTGGAGTATCAACCCAAAAACCAACGAGAAAAATTCAGTTGGTTCGGCTTCCGATGGTGAGTTGTATTTTGTAACCTCGCTGTTGTTTGCATCTAACCGTTGGGGTAACGACACCGGAATTGATTACTATGCCGAGGCGCGCCGCATACTGGATGCAATGTGGGCAAAAGACGGAACAGGCGGCATTCATCATGTAATAAATGTGGAGCACAAACAAATAAGTTTTGTTCCCGAAGGAGATGGTTACAACTGGACCGATCCGTCGTACCACTTACCGGCGTTTATGGAAGTGTGGGCCGATTTTGCCAACGATGGTCACGAACAGTTTTACCGCGATTGTGCCGATACGGCTCGTGTATTTCTGCATCGTGCTTGTCATCCGGTAACCGGCTTAAATTACGATTATGCCAATTTTGACGGCTCAAAACACGATGCGCGTTGGATGCCACAGGCGTTTCGATATGATTCGTGGCGCGTGCCTATGAACATTGCCATGGACTACGTTTGGTTTGACAAAGACAAAGCGTGGCAGGAAGATTACGCCAGCCGGTTTCAGGGATTTTTGCGAAAAGAGGGAATTAAAACATTTAACGATCAGTATAATCCTGACGGAACAGAGCCGGAATGGATTCTGGCTGCAGGAGGATACAGAAAACTGCGTCATTCGTTGGGTTTGGTGGCAACTTCGGCTTCTGCCTCATTAATTGGAGATGTTGATCCTGATTATGATTTTGTGCACGAGTTGTGGAATGCCAAATTCGAACCTTACGATGACGGTTACTTCGATCAGTATTTCGACGGCTTGATGTACCTTTTTAGTTTAATGCATTTAAGCGGTAATTACCAGGCAATATTACCCGCTGCAGCGAAGTAAGGAATTGCGTTTTTGAATTAGTTATGAGATTTAGTTTTTATAGTTATTGATAGATTAGTTTACATTGATCAGAAGGATCCGGAAAAGTATAAAACTTCATCCGGGTCCTCTGTCATTTTGCTAACTAGTACCAGCCGAGAGGTGTTTTTAAGAAAAGAGGGATAAATACGAAAGTCATTTTTATTAATAGTAGTATAGATTGTTTTAAGAATTTCTGTTTTTTTATACTGTGATAAGCTATTAAGTCTGGGGAGGTTTTTATGAAGAGGTATTATTACATTCTATTTGTTCTATTCTGTTTCATCGGTGCGAACTCAGTGTTGTTCGCTCAAAACCGTAATAATGTTCATTTTTACAATCTGAACGATGAATATGACATTTCCTTACGCGAAAACAACAAGGTTTGTGGCAACGATAATGGTTTTATCTGGATCTCGTCGAAAATGGGAATTATTCGTTACACGCAGGACGATATTCGTATTTACCAACTTCCTTACGAAACCACGGATATTGTTAATGTGAAGTTGACCTATTCAGAAAACGGGCTCTATGCTTTTACCAATAGTAGTCAGATTTATAAATACAACGAAATAAAAGACCGTTTTGAGTTTCTTGTTAATCTCTCTCAGAAACTTCGAAATCCATACCTGTCAGTTTCCAGTTTGTTGGTTGATCAAGAGGGACGTTTATGGATTTCAACAACCGCCGGAATGTTCTACTTTTCAGAGGAGGAGGGGCAGAAAGCTACATCGGTAACAAATGGTATTCGGGCCATGACCTGGCTGGATGATGAGACAATCATATTTTCGGCTACTGACAGAATTGGTATTTATAATACAACGGACATGAGTGCCGGAACCTATTTTGAATATCCTGAGGACGAAGTGTTCAGTGTTTCTTTTTTGTCCACTAAAATTATACCCAACGAGATATGGATTGGAACGATTGGAGACGGGGTTTATGTGTTGCGCGATGGTGACGAAAAGCAATTAATACATATACCTGATATTGCCAATCAACCTGTTCTTGCAATCGAAAACTATACAGGTTCATCTGTATTAATTGGAATTGACGGACAAGGAGTTTGGGAAATAGATAAGTATACTCACCAGATATTAGATGTAATGAAAGAAGATGCCGATAATCCTGAATCGTTAAAAGGGAACGGCGTTTACGATATATACCGCGACAAGAATAACCGAATTTGGGTGTGTACCTACAGTGGCGGAGCTTCTTATTTCGATATGGCTAACCCGGTGTATTCGCAGATCAGGCACATTACAAACAATACAAATTCGTTGATTAACGATGATGTAAACGATGTACTGGAAGATTCACGTGGCAACCTTTGGTTTGCTACGAATAACGGCATTAGTTTTCAGAATGTTTCTACCCGACAATGGAAATCGTTTTACCACAATAATGAAGACGACGCGCAGGTATTTTTAACCCTCGAAGAAGATAGCCGGGGAAGGATATGGGCCGGTACTTATTCTTCGGGTGTGTACGTTTTAGATGAAAAAACAGGCCGCGAGTTAAAACACCTGAGCCAGAAAACTACAAATGGTCAGTTTGCCGGCGATTACGTGTTTGATTTTATGGAAGACCGGGATGGTTTTTTGTGGATCGGTGGCGTTCGGGGCGACTTAATTCGCTATGATTTAAGACGAGATGAATACACTTCATTTCCAATTGTTACGGCCGGTAAATTAGTTGATTACGAAGAATACAAATTGCTGATATGCAACACCAACGGACTTGTTTTATTCGATAAAAATACGGGTGAGACTGAAAATATTGTTGAAGGCAATATTATAAACGATATATTCTTAAAAAACAACGAGGCTTGGCTTTGTACCGTGGGAAGTGGAGTAATTCACTACGACTTTGTAACCGGGGAAACGGAAAGTTACACGGTAGATGAAGGCCTGCCTTCAAATTTCATATCAAGTATCGAGTACTTCAATGGTTATCTCTGGATTGCAACAGAACAGGGACTGTGCAGGATGGATGAAAAGGATAAATCGGTACTAACATTTAATTCGTTTCCGGGTATTAGCAATGTATCGTATAATCTTCGTGCCTCGCAGATTATTGATGATGGGCGATTGATGTGGGGAACAAATAACGGGGTGGTAATTGTCGATCCAAAAGAAATTGAACCGGTAGAAGGTAAGGGGAGCATATTTTTGCAGGAACTTTCCATATCGGGCCGATCCATTCGCGATCTCGATTCAACTATGCTCGACAGTCCGTTGAACGAACTTGAAAAATTGTCACTGAAATACACTCAGAATACCATTACGCTTGAAATGTTACCCATCGAGGTCGTTTCTCCGGGAGCTAAATTCTCCTGGAAAATGAATGGTCTTGATGAGGATTGGACAAACCCTTCAAACAACAGGATTCTTTCTTATTCAAATATTCCAAGCGGAGATTATACCTTGCAAATTAAGATGTTCGATAGCTCAAATACACGGCTTTTGGCCGAGCGTTCCATTGAGTTAAATGTTATTCCACCTTTTTGGGCAGCCTGGTGGTTCCAACTGCTTGTAATTACCTTCGTCGTTGGGCTGCTGTTCTTTTTGCTTCTCTATTATATTCATAACCTGAAGAAAATCCATTCGGAAGAAAAGATCCGGTTTTTTGCCAATACTGCGCACGATATTCGTACTTCATTAACCCTGATCAAAGGTCCGGTAGAAGAGTTGAACAAGGAATCCGGTCTGTCGGGAAAAGGGCATCATTATTTGCACCTGGCAACGGAACAAACGCAACGTTTGCTAAATGTGGTAACACAACTTATGGATTTTCAGAAATCGGATATAGGGAAAGAACGCCTTTCGCTTCAAATGGTGGATTTGGTAAAAATCATCGAAAACCGGGTAATGATGTTCGAATCGTATGCGGGCAATAAAGATATCGCTCTCAGGTTTTCGGCTAATCTTTCTGAATTTATTACAGCAATCGACGAAACATTGATCGACAAGGTAGTTGACAATTTAATCTCGAACGCCATAAAATATTCGAAACCAAATACTGAGGTTACAGTCCGTTTAAACTGTTCGGAAAGCAGATGGATGCTTGAAGTTCAGGATCATGGAATAGGAATTAGCAAAAAGGCACAACGTCAGTTGTTTAAGGAGTATTACCGGGCCGAAAATGTGGTGAACTCAAAAATTGTTGGGTCTGGTATTGGTTTACTTTTGGTAAAAAACTACGTGACTTTGCATGGCGGAAAGATCAACTGTATAAGTCAGTTGAACGAAGGTTCGTTGTTTCAGGTAATCATTCCGGTTAAGAGCGTTGACGTTTCGTCGGTTGAAAAGAATGAACCTGCAGTGGAAAATGCCATTCCGGTTGAATCTGCCCGCGAATTAAGCCCGGCAGCTATGAATGAAGAAGATGATGAGCAAGAGCAGGTTACGCTTAAAATGAAAGTGATAATTGTTGAGGATAACGAATATTTACGCGAGTTTCTGAAAACGGCAATGGAACCACAATTTCAGGTATACCTGGCCGAAGATGGGGTACAAGCCTGGGATATTATTCAGAAGCAAACGCCCGATTTGGTAGTTTCGGATATTATGATGCCCAACATGGACGGTTTTGAGTTGTGCCGTAAAATTAAATCAACCTATGAAACCTCGCATTTACCAATTATTTTATTAACCGCTTTGGCTGGAAAAGCTGAACAATTGCAGGGACTGGGACTTGGTGCCGATGATTACCTCACTAAACCATTTGATGTTTCCATTCTTCAGCAACGTATTCGATCGTTGATTAATAATCGCGAAATCATTCGTGAGAAAGCCTTAAAGTTGATTCGCAGGGGAGAGGAATCAGCCATTGTGGAGAACCAACTCAACGATAAATTTCTGAAAAGCATGATTGAGGTGGTACATGAAAACATGGCGAATGCACAATTTTCGAAAAACGATTTTGCCTCTGCCATGAATGTTAGTCCTTCGCTTTTGTATAAAAAAATTAAATCGCTGACGGATCAGTCGCCTACAGATTTCATAAAAGCTGTTCGTTTAAATCACGCCTTGGAGTTATTACAAACAAAAGAACTTTCAATAACCGAGGTAAGCGAGCAGTGTGGTTTTGCCAGTGTGGGGTATTTTAGTACCGTATTTCGTAAACACTTCGGAAAATCGCCTACTCAAATGATGGGATAAGGATTCCTGAACCACTTTAACACTCATTTATTGTTTAAAATTACAGACAATAATCCTCTTATTTGCCTGATTTACACATCCTTTTGCTAAAAATGTGCTTTTGTAAGTATCAGTGTTCCAGTCTGTTCTGTCCCGTGTTCTGAATTGTATCTCAATTTAAACATTAAATATCCAAAATTAAAAATCGTCGTTGGTAGCTCATTATATTTTTGAAATTGACAACGAGTGAATAACGCATGGCGAAAGCACTCATAATTGTTCGCCTAAATTGAAAGTATAAATGAAACTAACGAACTTAAATCAGGCTTTGATCTTAATTCTTGCATTCGTGGGAATTATTTTTTCTACTTCCTGTAAGCAGATGTCCACTTCAATCCGTCCGGATTTTAAATCCGATAGTTTGGTGGCACATTTTGATTATTTCACTTATACCGGCAACGACGATTTCTACAACGAGAATCCATTACCCGGCGACGATTATTATTACAATCCGATAATTCCGGGGTGGTATTCCGATCCGAGTATTTGTACCAACGGAGAAGATTATTTCCTGGTTACTTCCACGTTCAGCTATTTCCCGGGTGTGCCTATTTTCCACAGCACCGATTTAATGAACTGGAAACAAATAGGAAATGTGTTAAACCGGCCGGAACAATTACCGTTGGAAGGTCAGGGGATTTCGCGCGGGATTTTTGCTCCGGCAATTAGTTACAATCCGCATAACAAAACCTATTACATGATTACCACAAATATGCTTGGTGGTAATTTTCTGGTAAAAACCACTGATCCCTTTGGCGATTGGTCCGATCCAATCTGGTTACCCGAGGTTCATGGTATCGATCCTTCGTTGTTTTTTGATGACGACGGCAAAGCGTACATCGTAAATAATGATGAACCGGATGGAGGATCTACTTACCAGGGACATCGTGCTATTCGTGGTATTGAGTACGATTTGGAAACCGATAAAACGGTTGGCAAAAGTATAATGTTGGTGAATGGTGGTGTTGACCTTTCGGAGAAACCGATTTGGATTGAAGGACCACACATGTATAAAATAAATGGAAGCTATTACCTGATGTGCGCAGAAGGTGGTACTTCAGTAAATCACCGTGAAGTAATATTTAAAAGTACAAAACCATTTGGTAAATATACGCCGTGGGATGAAAATCCGATGCTTACCCAAAAACATCTTAGTCCGGAGAGAGAGTTGCCAATTACCTGCGCCGGACACGCTGATATCATTCAAAAAGACAATGGAGAGTGGTGGTCGGTATTTTTGGCTTGCCGGCCTATCGATAACAAATTCGAAAACCTGGGGCGCGAAACATTTATGATGCCCGTGCGATGGGGCAAGGACGGTTATCCTTATATGACCAAAGGCGACGAAGTGGTTCCCCGCATTATTCGCATGGAAGGCGTAAAAAGAGACTCGTCGATCACTTTCGGGAATTTTACAAAGAATGATGAGTTTGATGCCGCAACCTTAGGAATGGAGTGGTTAACCGTGCGCGGAAATGCAGCCGGTTTGTATTCGCTAGCTGAAAATCCGGGTTACCTGAATTTAAAATGCGCCGATGTAGCAGCCAACGAACTAAAAGTTCCTGCCTTTATTGGTCGACGTTTGCAACACCATAAATTCGAAAGTACCAGTGCCATGTATTACTCGCCAAATTCTGAGACGGAATCGGCCGGTATGCTAATTATGAAAAATGAGCAACATCAGTATTTAATGGTGGTGGAGAAAATTGACGGACAGACTGCGATTTCGGTAAAAAAGGTGGGAGCAACAACCCTTGATGTAGTAAGCTCCGAAACCATCATTCTACACGACGAACAAATACGACTAAAAATAGCCTCCAACGGGTACGAATTTTCTTTCTACTACGCGCTTGGAGACGATGACTGGAAACTAATAGCAGATAAAGTTGATGCTTCTTTTTTGTCGACTGCCAGAGCCGGTGGGTTCACAGGAACAACCATTGGTATGTATGCGTCGGCTAAGGAGTTCAGTTTTGAATAACAAGAAATTTAATCAATATCATTTATGAACACTAAAACTTTGATCTTATGAGTAAAAACATCTACAAAAGACATTCTGTCTTTCATTATTTCCGATTACCTGTACAATGCTCGCCGTAAAGGTTGAGCCAAATCAATTCAGAGTAAGTAAAAATAGCTTCTAATGAAACGAATCCCGATCCGTCGGTTTGACGCAGGGATGAGTTCCATCTTAGTCCTTAAAAATTAAACATTTAAGAAGATGAAATTTAGAACTCTTTTATCAATTTAATTAGAGAATATAATGAAACACAGAATTAATTTATCATCTCAAAAAGTTGCTTTATCGTCACTGATAAAGAACTACTTGATAAAAACACTGGTATTAGTACTTGGGATTTTAATCAATACATCGCTGTTTGCACAAGATACCAGAACGATTAAAGGTACTGTAGTCGATGATCAGGATATGCCTGTAATTGGTGCAACGGTAATCGTTAAAGGTACTACTATCGGTATTCCCACAAATGTGGATGGAGATTTTGAGCTGAATGTTCCAACGGATAAAGAGATACTTGTAATCTCGTTCATTGGAATGGAAACAAAGGAAATTGATATTTCCAACCAGAGCCAGATCAATGTTACGCTCGAATCGTCGAGTGTACAACTGGAAGAAACAGTTGTAGTTGGTTATGGTCAGCAGAAAAAAGAGAGTGTAGTTGGAGCAATTACACAAACCACCGGAGATGTTCTTGAAAAATCGGGTGGTGTAACAAACGTAGGTACTGCGCTTACCGGTAAATTGCCGGGGGTAATTACCTATTCTTCTACCGGTCAGCCTGGTTCTGAAGATCCAAAGATTATTATTCGTACACAATCATCGTGGAATAACAGCGATCCGCTTATTCTTGTTGATGGAATTGAACGTTCGATGAGCGATGTAGATATTTCATCGGTTGAGAGTGTGTCGGTATTAAAAGATGCTTCGGCCACTGCAGTTTATGGTGTACGTGGTGCAAACGGTGTAATTCTTATTACTACAAAACGCGGTAAGCAAGGTAAAGCCAATATTCAGGTTCGTGCCAATGCTACCATGAAGATTCCTTCAAAACTTCCTGAGAAATACGATTCATACGATGCCTTGATGTTACGTAATCAGGCAATCGAACGAGAAATGGGTGTGTCTCCGGTAAGTTGGGAAGATTATACGCCAATGTCGGTAATTAATAAATACCGCTATCCGGCCGACCTTACCGAATTTGAACGCTACCCAAATGTAAATTGGGAAGATGTGTTGTTCAAGGATTTTGCGATGGCGTACAACGCAAGTATCAACGTATCGGGCGGTACCAAATTTGCCAAATATTTTGCTGCGGCCGATTTTATTAACGAAGGCGACTTGTTTAAAACAGTTGATAATGGCCAGGGTTACGATCCCGGTTTTAACTACAACCGTATCAACGTTCGTAGTAACCTCGATTTTCAGTTAACCAAAACTACCAGCTTCAGTGCGAATTTGTTTGGTTCGAACGGTGTGCAGCAAACACCGTGGAATTTCAATGGTAACGGGCCTTGGCAGGCAGCTTATTTTACTGCGCCTGATGCCATGCAACCTGTTTACGAATCAACCGGAATTTGGGGTTTTTATTTCCCACACGATGCCAACCAGCCAAACTCGGTTTTCCAGTTGGCACGTAACGGAATTGAAAAACAAACGCAAACAAAAATTACCACCGACTTTATCTTAAAACAAGAGCTTGATTTTATTACCGAAGGTTTAAAATTTGAAGGTTCTTATTCTATCGATAACACTTTCAGAGAAGTTGACAGGGGAGTACAAGATAATTCTTTCAAAACTGTTCAACGTATGTGGGTTGATCCAGGTAACGGCGAAATTATTTATGATTTGCCAATTGATGCATCAACGCAATTCGATTATATCGATCAGATTATATGGAGTACACAGGCGGGTAATGTAAGTACTAATTCAACTTTCAGAAGACAGTACTACTCGCTGCGAATGAACTACGCCCGCGATTTTGGAAAACACAATGTTACTGCGCTCGCACTGTTCAGTCGCGAAAAGTATGCAGGCGGTAGCGAATTTTCCCATTTCCGCGAAGACTGGGTATTCCGTAGTACATACAACTACGGAGGAAAATATTTCTTCGAAGTGAACGGTGCCTACAACGGATCGGAAAAATTCGGACCTCAAAACCGCTTTGCTTTCTTCCCGTCATTCTCGGGAGGATGGATGATTTCGGAAGAAAGTTTTATGGAGTCAGTTTGGTTCCTCGATATGTTGAAAGTTCGTGGTTCGTGGGGTAGAATTGGTGATGATGCCGTTGGTGGCCGCTGGTTGTATGCCGATCAGTGGAGTTACGGAGATAATTCATTATTGGGAGCGATTGCATCAAACGCATCGCCTTACGAATATTTCAGAAATACATCGATTGGTAACCCTGCAATTTCGTGGGAAACCGTTGAGAAAAGAAATATTGGAGCCGACTACTCATTCTTTGATGGTTTAATCGCCGGTTCGTTCGACTACTTTAACGACAACAGAACTGACATTCTTATTAGCGGTTCATCGCGTGCAATACCTTCGTATTTCGGAGGATCGGCACCTACCGGTAACCTTGGAGAAGTTAAAAGTTCTGGATTCGAGCTTGAAGTGAGGTTAAGCAAGGTAATTAATCAGAGCCTCCGACTTTGGGCCAATACCAACTTTACACACGCTACCAACGAGGTTATTTTTGCCGACGATCCGGAGTTGTATCCTGATTATCAGAAAACTGCCGGATATGCTATTAACCAAACTTCGTCGTACATCGATGCCGGATACCTGGCAAGTTGGGATGATGTGTTGGGAAGTACAAACCGCCAGATTAACAACGGAGTTAAGTTAGCCGGAGATTACAATATTGTTGACTTTAACGGCGACGGACTTATTGATAATTACGACAGAGCACCTTACGGATATACAGGAGTTCCGCAAAATACATTTAGTACAACAATTGGAGCCGACTGGAAAGGTTTAAACTTTTCGATGCAGTTTTATGGTGTATCAAACGTTACAAGGGAAGTTCTTTTCCCAACTTTCTACCAGGCCAAAAACAGCGCGTACCTCGAAGGAACGTATTGGACTGTTGAAGATGGTGGCGATGTTCCTTTACCACGATGGATTGCTTCCAAAGGTGATGAATCGCGCGGTACAAGATACCTGTACGATGGTTCGTACATGCGTTTAAAAACAGCCGAACTCGGATACACATTTTCCGGTGGCTGGATACAACAGGCAGGTATGAAAGCTTGTAAGTTATACGTGAGTGGAAATAACCTGATCTTGTGGACAGATATGCCGGATGACCGCGAAAGTAACTTTGGCGGAGGCTCAAGAACCGGAGCATATCCAACCATGCGTCGTGTTAATTTAGGTGTTGATATAACTTTCTAAAACTAATGCAATGAATTTGAGAATAAAACATATAAAAACGCTTATTGCGACATTGCTTTTTACAAGCGTGTTAGGGCTGGTTTCCTGCGAGGATTACCTGGATAAAGCGCCTAATAGTGATATTAGCCCAACAGAACCTTTTGAGAATTTTAGAAATTTTCAGGGATTTACCGAAGAATTATACAACTGTATTCCGGTTTACACACTTTATGCGTGGCATAATACCTGGAATATGGGCGATGAAGAACACTGGGATCAATCAGCTACCGAAGTATTTGCTTTTGATATTGACCGAGGTAACTACTGGGACTGGAGTGCTTATGGATCTCCGTTTGGAACCGGAACCTCAGGAACTAATTCTACTGATTCAAAACAAAAAGGAAATGTATGGGGATTTTCGTGGTACGGTATCAGAAAAGCAAATATCGGGTTAGAAAACCTGGAGCTGCTAATTGATGCTACACAGGAAGAAAAAGATTTGATTGAAGGACAACTTTACTTCTTCCGAGGCTGGTTTCATTTCCAGTTAATGAAATATTGGGGAGGACTTCCATATGTTGACCATGTAATTCCTGCAAACGAACCTATTCGTATACCTCGTTTAAATTACCAGGAAACTGCAGAAAAAGTAGCTGCCGACTTACAGCGGGCTGCTGAGTTGTTACCAATTGACTGGGATGATACCGATGCCGGTAGAGCTACTCTGGGTAATAACATGCAGCGTGCTAATAAAATTATGGCGCTTGCCTACCTCGGTAAGAACTTGTTGTATGCCGGTAGCCCGTTAATGAATGAAGCTTCCGGAGGTTCTGCAACTTACAACGAGGATTATTGTAAACGTGCAGCTGACGCTCTTGGCGAAGCCCTGGCTTTGTCAGAATCAACAGGACGATACGAATTAGCTCCTTTTAGCGAGTACACCGAATTGTTTTACACGCAAAACAGTGGAGGTAGAATTCCCGGTTTAAAAGAAACCATCTTCTGGGAAAATACTGTAGGAGCTGCCGGACGATTCAGATGGAATCAGATTAATAACTACATCCCTAAAGACATGAGTCAGGGGGGATATTATATCAGCCCGACAGCAAACTATGCTTTCTTCAATTACGGAATGGCGAATGGTTTGCCAATCAACCAAGACAGAGATGTAACGGAAGCCGATGGAGCATCGGGATACGATCCGGAATATCCATGGAAAGACAGAGATCCAAGGTTTTATAAGGATTTTATTTTGGACGGTGAAAGGTGCAGTGCAACCGAGTCGCTTCAGGAAGACATTCAGTTTGCCAGCCTGTATTCAGGTGGTAGATTCAGAACCGTAAACGGAGGTCGTTCAAACCTTACCGGCCTGATGCTTACAAAATGGAAACCACGCTTAGCAGAACGAAATACCGAAAGTACAACAATGAGCAACAATTGTACGGTATTGAGTTTGATGCGTTTAGCTGATGTTTACTTAATGTATGCCGAAGCTACAGCAGTTTCTTATGGTGTAAGTGCAAGTTCAAATTCTTATTCGCTGTCGGCTGCTGATGCAGTTAACGTTGTTAGAGACAGAGCAGGCGTTGGGCATGTTGCCGATCAGTATTTATCGTCGATCGACGGTTTTATGAGCGAGCTACAGAGAGAACGTGCAGTGGAATTATCATTCGAAGGACACCGTTTTTGCGATTTACGCCGATGGAAACTTCTGGATAAACAACCATATACCTTAAAACAAGCACTTGAATTTGAAAGAGATCCGGAAGGTTTATCAGGTGCAGCACTAGCTGAGGATTATCAAAATGCTAAAGTATTGAATTTGAGTATGCACACGATTTTTGAAAGACATCTCACTTCAAAGCATTACTGGTTTCCATTTTTACTTGATGATATTAATCTGTATCCTGAGTTTCAACAGAATCCGGGATGGTAAATTGATTAATGATGATAAAGTTTCAATTGATTTATCAAACTTTAATTTGAAATGAAATGAAGAAAATATTTATTTATACCTGCTCAGCTTTATTTGCCATACTTACAATAGGTATGGAAAAAGTTCAGGCGCAGGCAAATCCGGATAGCATTATTTATCTCTCATCGGGGGCCAGCGCTGACGACGGTCTGCTGAAGACAGATTCACTTGTAAATGTTGCATTTGGTACCCAGGCCAAAGAAGATATTCTTGGTGCGGTTTCAACAGTTAATGTTGCATCATTACTGGATATGAATTATCAAACCAATTCGCTCGACGGAATCCGCAGCTTTGTTGGCGGTTACACGGGCAATGTTTGGGGCCAGGATCCTTTAATCCTTGTTGATGGTATTCCGAGAGATGCTGATGATCTGCATGCTACCGAAGTAGAGTCGGTTACTGTTTTGAAAGGAGCAAGTGCAGTGGTTCTTTACGGAAGTAAGGCCGCCAAAGGAGCTATCCTTATTACCACTAAACGTGGTAAAGAGCAACCTTTAACCATTTCGGCACGAGCAAATACAGGAATGTATGTTCCTAAAAGTTATCCAAAATATCTTGATGCTGCCGGTTATATGTCGTTGTACAACGAAGCATCAGATAACGATGGTATTGCACGCATTTACGACGATGCTACAATCTACAACACTGCAGAAGGAGTTAATCCTTATAAGTATCCTGATATCAGCTTTTTCTCTTCCGAGTATTTAAAAGAAGCATATAACAAAACGGATGCTACTGTTGAAATTTCGGGTGGAGATAAGAAAACGCAGTTTTACACCAACTTTGGTATGACTTATAACGACGACATCATTAAATATGGTGAACAAGCCGAAAACCAGGACCTTAACTTTAGGGTACGCGGTAATGTTGATATGCAACTTACCAGTTGGTTGTCTGCTACAACTGATGCTGCCGTAATTTTTAACAACAACTATGTTGGGCGTGGCGATTTTTGGGGAAGCAGTTCCTCAATGCGACCAAACTGGTTTACTCCTTTTATTCCGATAAGTATGCTGGATGCTAACAATGCCGACTTGCTAAGTATTGTTGAAAACAGTAACCACATTATTGATGGCGAGTATTTACTGGGCGGTAACAATGCAGTGCAAACCAATACGTTTGCCGACATGTTGGAAGCCGGTTATATTCGCTATAAAACCCGTGTTTTCCAGTTTAAAGTAAGTACCAACGCCGATTTGAGCGGAATTACAGAAGGTCTGTCGTTTAAAAATACTTTTGCTATTGATTATAACAACAGGTACTCGGAAGCTTTCCGTGTTGGATATGCGACTTACCAGCCGGCCTGGTCGAATATGAACGGTGAGGATATGATTATTTCGCTTACCAAATATGGTGATGATACCAACTCTACAAACGAGTACATCGGTGACTCAAGCTACAAGCAAACCGTTACATTTTATTCGCAATTAAATTACCTAAGAACATTTAATTCAGTACACAATGTTACCGGTAATATTGTAGGATGGGGATATCAATCGCGAAATTCAGTTGATGAAGATCATGAAGGTAGTGATTATCACAGCCTGAGCAACGCCAACCTCGGATTTCAGGCAGCCTATAATTATGCACACAAGTATTATATCGACCTTTCAGGTGCAATGATTCATTCGGCAAAATTGCCAAAAGACAACAGAAATGCTTTCTCGCCTTCAGTTTCTTTAGGATGGAGATTAAGCGACGAGAATTTCATGGAAAACGTGTCGTTTATCAATAATCTTAAATTAACCGGTTCGTATGCAAAACTGAATCAGGATATCGATATTGAAGAATACTACATGTACCAGGGATACTACGATGATTCTGCATGGTATCAGTGGAGAGACAATGCAATGGGTGGCCCGACCGTTTTGTCGGAAAGAGGTTCAAACCCTGATTTGGATTTTATTACACGCGAGGAGTACAGAGTTGGTTTGGAAGGAGCACTTTTCAACAACAAAGTTGCCTTCGATGTAAACTACTTTAATCAGACAACCGATGGTTTATTAATCCAGGGCGATAACACAATTTATCCTTCGTATTATTCAAGGTGGGATTACTCGTATTTGCCTAACATTAACTACGACCAGGACGAGAGAAGTGGTTTCGATTTTGCGGTATCGCACAACAATAAATTTGGCGATTTCGAATACAACATTGGTTTTGTAGGTATGGTTTATAGTTCTGAAGCAACCATCAGAGATGAAGTTTACCAGGACGATTACCAATACAGAGCCGGCAAACCTATCGATGCATCATTTGGTTATGTTTCGGAAGGATTCTTCGCCGATCAGGCTGATATCGATAATCATGCAACTCAAACTTTCGGAGATGTTTTACCTGGCGATTTGAAATACAAGGACATGAACAACGATGGAATTGTTGACACACGCGACCAGGTTGAACTTGGGAAAAGTGGTAATTCTGCTTCGCCGTTCACTTACGGTGTAAATTTAACGCTGAAGTATAAAAACTGGACATTATTTGCAATGGGACAAGGACAGTCAGGAGCAATCGGGTACAAAAGTTCATCGTACTACTGGGTTTACGGAAATCGTAAATATTCAGAACCGGTTCTGGGACGATGGACACCCGAAACTGCTTCTACTGCAACTTATCCGCGCTTAACTACTACATCCAATACCAACAACTTCAGAAATTCAAGTTTCTGGATGTATAACAACGATCGTTTCGATTTAACCAAAGTTCAGCTATCATTCGATTTCCCTGAAACGATGTTTTCAGCCAATTCGTTGCTTAGCAATTTAGGTTTATATGTAAGCGGAGAAAATCTTCTGACCATTTCAAAAGAAAGTGAAATGATGGAATTGAACGTTGGACGTGCTCCTCAGTACCGTTTTTATAACATAGGTATTAAAGCTACTTTCTAATCTAAAATTTAAAAAGTAAGACAATGAAAAGATATATTTTATTCCTGTTGGTCAGTTTATTCATCATGTCAGGCTGCGAAGACCTGTTCGAGCCTGCCATCGAGAACTTTAAAGATCTCGACCTGATGTACTCTGACCCGATATATGCACAAGGTGTATTAACAACCACGTACCGGTTTTTGCCGAATACGTACAATAACATCGAATATGCAACTGATGATGCCGTAACAAACGACAGAGAGAATTCATATTTGGAGATGGCTACAGGTGCATGGACAGCTACGGAAAACCCGGTTAATATGTGGGTTGACGGTTACGGTGCTATTCAATATTTGAATACATTTTTAGAAAGAGTTGATAATGTTGACTGGGCAGATGACCCTGAAGCAGCTGAGCTTTTTAATATTAGAATGAAAGGTGAAGCCTACGGTTTAAGAGGTGTGTTCTTGTACTACCTTTTAAGAAACCATGGTGGTTTTTCAGGCAGTGGCGAATTGTTAGGTGTTCCTATTTTAACAGAGTTTCAGGATGCCAATGCCGATTTTAATTTGCCACGTTCCAGCTTTCAAGCGTGTGTCGATCAGATTATAAGCGACCTGGATAGTGCTATTCTGTTACTTCCTGTTGAATACAAAAGTGTAGCATCATTAGACCAGGTACCAGAGAAATACAACGGTATGGTATCGCTGTCGAGTACCTACAACAGGGCGATGGGCGACTTATTTAAGCAACTTATGGATGGACAAATTGCCATGGCGTATCGCTCAAAAGTGGCTTTGTTAGCTGCAAGTCCTGCATTCGACGATGCATCGAACACAACAAGTTGGGAAGATGCAGCAATGTACGCTGCTGATGTTTTGGAACAAATTGGCGGACTATCGGGATTGGCACCAAACGGAGTTACTTATTTTGCAAATACTGACGAACTGGATGCGGTGGCCGAAGGAAATAATCCTGCCGAGATATTGTGGCGTAATAATATTGCAAGTTTAACATCTGATCAGGAAGAAGAAAATTTCCCACCATCATTATTCGGAGAGGGAAGAATGAACCCGACTCAGAACCTGGTTGATGCATTTCCGGATAGCAATGGTTATCCAATTACAAGCGCATCCAGTACATTCGATCCTGAAAATCCGTATGCAGGCCGCGATCCACGTTTATCGCATTTTATCGTCTACAACGGTAGCACTGTTGGTGTAAACAATACTGAAATACTAACAGGTAGCGCTTCCGGTACCGATGATGCCATCAACTTCCGCGAAACTTCAACCCGTACAGGGTATTACATGAAAAAACGCATGCGAATGGATGTGAACTACGACAATGCCGGCGGTTCGTGGCAAGGTAAAAACAACTATACACCGCGCATTCGTTATACCGAAATGTTCCTCAACTATGCTGAGGCTGCCAACGAGGCTTATGGCCCTACCGGTTCGGCACCAAATGCAAGTTATTCAGCAGTTGATGTAATCAGAGCCATCAGAGAAAGAGCACTCGGAATTACAAGCGATCCTTACCTCGATGAGATTTCTGGAGATCAGGATTTGATGCGCGAATTAATTCGCAACGAAAGAAGACTTGAGCTTTGTTTCGAAGGATTCCGTTTCTGGGATTTACGCCGATGGAAAGTCGATTTAACCGAAACTGCAAAAGGATACGATGCAAGCACCGGAGAGGTGTTTGATGTAGAGCCTCGTTCTTTTTCCGACTATAAGAATTATGGACCAATTCCATACAGTGAAATACTTAAGTACAATAATCTTGTACAGAACAGAGGTTGGGAATAATAATTAATAATTAAGATCATGAAAGTATATAAAATATTACTAGCAGTTCTTGTCGCAGGAATAATGTCTTCCTGCGGAAATCAAGACGTCTCATTTCCTGATTTCGATTTTACGACCGTATATTTCGCCAATCAGTATCCATTGAGAACCCTGGAGTTGGGAGACGATCCTCAGGTAGATAATTCGCTTGACAATGAACACAAAGTGAAGATTATGGCTACCATGGGAGGTGTGTATGCAAACAACGAAGACCGAATTATCGATATAAGTGTTGATGAGTCATTGTGTGACGGCGTTTCGTTTGTTGGCGGCTCAGAAATCCTTCCAATGCCTTCTAATTATTACACACTGGAAGCTAATACTATTGAAATTAAAGCAGGTGAAATTCTTGGCGGAGTTGTAGTTCAGTTTACCGATGCATTCTTTAACGACCCGCAAAGCATTACCAATAAGTATGTAATACCGCTGGTGATGACTGGTGCGACAAATGCCGACAGTATTTTGTCTGGTAAAGCAACAGTTGCCAATGCAAACCGCATGGTAAGTGCAGACTGGGAAATTGCTCCGAAAGACTATGTGTTGTATGCCGTTAAGTATGTAAATAAATGGGATGCCAACTACCTGAGAAGAGGTGTTGATGAAATCTCGGATGGTGCAGGTACTGTAACCGACATTCGCCGTAGCGAGTTCGTTGAGTATGACGAAGTTGTTAGTATTTCTACAAATTCGCTTACCGAGTGCACACTTCCAATCTCGATATACGAAGAAGATAACTTAACCACTCGTGCTACAGTCGATTTAAAACTAACATTTGATAGCGATAACAACTGCACCGTGTCAGGAAGTACTTCTGCTTATTCGATTAGCGGTACTGGAAGATTTGTTACCGATGGTGAAAAAAACAGCATGGGAGGTGTAGACCGCGATGGACTGTATTTAGACTATACAGTTGAACTAATCGATTTAGGTTATACCTACACGACTAAAGATACATTGGTTAGCAGAGACAGAGGGATAGTTCCTGAGTACTATAACATTACGGTCGAGTAACATATGTAAAAATCATTCAGTCCCGGAATAGGTGAAAAACTGAAAAACGGGGCTGATAAAAACATTGAATTATGAAAAGATTTAATAAAAAACATATAGTCTTGTTGACTTTCCTGGCGGTTTTTGCTTCGTGTGCCGATCTCGATTCTGTACTGGATGCAGGTATCGAGGTGGAGAAACCTGCCAGTGTAATTGACAGGGAAGCACTTAATGCATACGATGTTCTTAAATCGTACACGGGAGATCTTGTTTTAGGAGCGAATGCAAGTTCAGACAATATTTCCGGTACGAGTCCTTTGTCTACCTTGCTGGAGACAAATTTCGAAGAAGTAACTCCGACATCAGCGCTAAATCAGAATGTAATTTTATCCGACGATGGAATTTACGATTTCACCTCGATTCAAAACTACATGAGCAAAGCAGGAGAAAGAGGGCTGTCGGTTTATGGCGATGCGCTTGTATCAAGCTCAAACCAAAATTCAACTTATCTGAAATCGCTTATTGCGCCTTTTACGTTCTATACGCCACTGTTCCCGAACTTTGTAATTCCTACGCCTTTAAACGACGGTTCGTTTACCGACTGGAATACGGAAGGGAATGTAACCGTTGAAAATTACCTGGGACAACCTTGTGTAAAAATGGTGAATGGTGCATCGGAAGGTGACGGTAGTGTAACATCCTTACAATCGCCTGAATACCGAGTTGATGAGGGTGCCAAATTCGAGATAACCTTTTACGTACTTTCTGATATTGTTGGTGAAGGCCGTGTTGTTTTCACCGGCTTAAATGAAAACGAACCTGAATTGGATTGGACCGCGGCAGGAGTTGAGTCTCCAACATTCCAAACAAAAGTTGGTTGGAATAAAGTACAGTTTCAGGTTGACGATTTTGATGGAAGCGGCTCGTTGTCGTTTAAAATTGAAATGGGCTATACGCCAAATGCTACTTACTATATGAACATTCAGGGTATATCGCTGATCAATGTAAACGGATCGGTAGAAAATCCGGATGAGATTTTCCTCGAATGTGAAGATGCGCAGCAAATCGGCCAGTTTATGATCCTGGAAGAAGGTGATGCATCGAGCATTTCAGGAGGTAAATACCTTGAAGGTATTATTGATGGAGACAGAGGTACATACGATACAGGTACAGGTTTACCAAGCGATGCGGTTAATACCGACATGCAGTTTGTTTACACCTTCAATGTGCTAACATCAGGAACTTACTACATTTGGTTAAGACACCGTTGTCATGAACCTTATGGTGGTGACGATTCGTGGTTCATCAGTGTTGATAACAACGAATATTATTATCCGAACGGTATCGAAAATCAAAACACTGATTCATGGGAATGGTCGAAACACTTTGATGGAAATGGAGACTCATTTTACCTGGAAGCCGGAGAACATACAGTTGCTTTCAAAATTAGAGAAAGTGGACACTATTTCGATAGAATCTACATCACGATGACCATGAATGAGCCTAGCGGACTTGGTTCTGCTGCAATTGCGCAGGAAGAAGTTAATCTTGACCTTACCAACGAAGAAAAGGCAAAGATTATTCGCGGAAGTCTGCAATCATGGATTTCGGGTGTTTTAAATGCCTGTAAAGATGGTATCAATGCCTGGACTGTTGTAAAAGAACCTATGGATGATTCTAATCCACAGGAACTTAAAACAGGAAAAAATAAAGAAGAGCTTGATGGCGAATTTTACTGGCAGGATTACCTGGGACCAAAATACGCCGCTGAAGCCTTTATTATGGCGCGTGACAGCAGTAAATCAGGCGACCTGTTATTCATCAGCGATTATGGCCTGGAGAAAAATTTGGTGAAATGCCGTGGCCTGTTAGCTTACATGGATTACGTGGAGGCTCAGGGCGCAACTATTGATGGTATTTCAACCAAGCTGCACCTTACCCTTTCATCCGACAAGGATAATATTGCCTCAATGCTGCAGATACTTGCTGAATCAGGAAAAATGGTAAGAATATCGGAACTTAAAGTTTCGCTGGAATCATCAGATCCAACGGCAGAAATGCTACAGGAACAGGCCGATATGTATAAGTCGGTTGTTGAGTTGTACAATACTTACGTACCTGCAGATCAGCGCTACGGAATTTCTCTCTCAAGTGCCAACAATGCCAATGGTGAGAATAACGGATTATGGGATGCGAATTATGACCGCAAGCCTGCTTACGCTGGTTTTGCCGATGGATTTGCCGGTAATTAAATCAATAGAAGAGGGAAGGGACTGGTTCTCGAAAACCGTTCCTTTCCCTTTCATACAACGGATATTTTGATTGTTTAGATTAATTAAATTCCTACAATTATGAGAAAATTATTTACACTAATAGCAACACTTTTGTTGTCAGTACTGGCAGGGTACTCTCAGCCCGACCTGCCCGATGGATTTGTTTCTGTTTATTCAATAAACGGCGAAACAGAACAGGCTCCCATTACAATTGATGGTGGAGCCAGCGCACAATTATTAGGGCCTGCAAGCGGCTGGGGCGCATCAACCGATTACGATCTGTCGAACTATGAAAAACTGTCGTTCAAAATTACTTTTGATCCGGCAGATGCTGGAAAACAGGTTGCCATTCGTTTTAATGTAAACCTAAGCGTAAAATTGCACATTGTTACACTTCCGGAAGAAGGTACAAGCTTTGTTGAAGATATCTTTTTATCGGAATATGCCGATGAAAATGGAACGGCTCAAATCGGAGGAATCGTTTTTTACAACGGTGCTTCACACTGGAGTTTTTCATACGATGGCACAGCAGCTACCGAGGCAACTACTATCGATTATATAGCAGTTAACGAGAAAATCGAACTCCCGCTAGGGTATGTTTCTTTTTATTCAACCAAGCCGGAAAGTGAGCGGGCTCCAATGGTTATACCCGGCGGGCAAGCTGTTCAGGTTGCGGGACCTGCCGATTGGGGGCCGGCAACGGATTACGATTTATCTGACTACGATCACATCGCGTTCAAAATTACTTTTGATCCTGCTGATGCCGGTCATCAGATAGCGATTCGTTTCAACATTAATGGTAGTGTAAAATTACACCAGGTAACACTTCCGGAATCAGGAACAAGTTTTGTTGAGAAGATCAACCTTACTCAATATGCCGATGAAAATGGGGCAGCCATCAATGGGGGAATCGTTATCTACAACGGGGCTTCGCACTGGAGTTTTTCTTATGACGGCACAGCAGCTACCGAGGATTGTACGCTAGACTACATTGCGCTTAAAAAGAAATTAGATCTTCCTGAGGGCTATGTCTCTTTTTATACCACCAATGTTAACATAGATGAAGAGGAAAAAGCTCCGATTGCTATACCTGGCGGGCAGGCTGTTCAGCTTGCGGGACCTGCTGATTGGGGGCCGGCAACCGATTACGATTTATCGGATTATGAAACATTGGCTATCAAAATAAATTATGATGCTGCTGATGCAGGTAACCAGGTGGCTATTCGTTTCAATATTAACGGTAGTGTAAAATTACACATCGTAACACTTCCGACAGAGGGTACTAGCGTAGTTGAGGAGATTGACCTTTTGCAATACGCTGACGCCAATGGAAATGCCATTAACGGAGGAATCTTTTTTTACAACGGAGCTACTCACTGGAGTTTCTCTTACGATGGCACGGCAGCAACGCAGGCGTGTACTATAGGTTACGTTGCATTGAAACAAAAGCCGGCAATAAACATACATGATATTCCTGAAGGTTATATTTCGGTTTATGACGTAATAGGAGATACTGCTTCGCTTGCACCTTTGGAGGTGGCTGGAGATGAAAGCTATCAGCTGTTGGGATCACCGGAAGACTGGGGATCAAGTTTGGAGTATGATTTCTCTGCTTATGAAAAACTGGCTATTCAGGTAGTTTATGATTCTATTGATGCCGGAAGTGAAGTGGCACTTCGCTTTTCTGTTGACGGCTGGACCTATGCGCATGTATTCACACTGCCGTTAGATACCAATATTGTAATGGAAGAAATTGATTTGGCCGATTATGTGAATATCGATGGAGCAGTTTTAATGGGAGGAATCATTTTTTACAATGGAGCAAGTCATTGGAGCTTTTCATACGAAGGATTACCGGCTACCCAGTCGTGTACAATCGACTTTGTTGCGCTTAAACAACGAGTTACAGGAATTGACAATATTGTAGTGAGAAAAACTACAGATCCGAACAAACTGGTAGATGTGTATAACATGTCGGGTGTTTTACTTCGCAAAGGTATACCATACTCAAGGGCCACAAAAGGATTGAAGCAGGGATTGTATATTGTTGATCGGACTAAAGTTTTTGTAATGGGTACAGGGTATTAATCTGGATCAAAAATCGATGATACAATTCAAAACAAATACGAATTTGTAAAGTAGAGATTTGAAAAAGGAGTTGTATAACTACAACTCCTTTTTTGCTCAAAAACGGGCAAGACATAATAGAATTTGAATTAAACCAACTAAAAATGAAATCAAAACTATTACTACTTTTAATAATCACCTGCCTGGTTACAACCAGTTTTGCTCAGGATATTCCGCTGGTTTATTCTGTTGAGAATACCGGCAAAGACATACCGGTTCCGGCTTTACCCGATTTTGACAACCTTCCATCTATCGAACCTTTGCCCGATCCTTTTTTGTGGGCTGATGGAAGTGGCCGTGATACTACATTTGAAAACTGGGAACGTCATCGCAACGAGTATAAAGCGATGATAGAAAAATATGAAATTGGACCAAAACCGGATCGCCCGGACGACATTACTGCCAGCTACTCGGATGGCTTACTTACCGTGAATATAACCGTGAATGGAAACACGCTTACATTGACTTCAGAGGTTGTTCTTCCATCAGGTGAAGGACCCTTTCCGGCTGTGATTGGAATGACAGGTGGTTCGGGCAGTTTGCCTTCCAACATATTCAGTAGCCGGAACATCGCACAGATTTCCTTTAACTTCGGACAAGTAATGGCGCACCAGCAAGTACGTGGCAATGAACCAATAAACAAACTTTATCCTGAGCTGACCTACATGGGGGCTTACAGCGCCTGGCCATGGGGTGTAAGTCGTTTAATTGATGGTTTGGAGCTGGTACAGGATGAGCTGCCAATCGATTTGAGCCACCTGGCAGTAACCGGTTGTTCTTTCGCAGGAAAAATGGCACTTTTTGCCGGTGCATTCGATGAGCGGATTGCCCTTACAATCGCTCAGGAATCGGGAGGTGGTGGATACCCCGCATGGCGTGTGTCTGAAACGCTTGGTAGTGTTGAAAAATTAGGTTCAACCGATGGCCACTGGTTTATCGAAGATATGTTCCGCTTTGCAGGCTCAAATGTTTCAAAACTTCCGCACGATCATCATCAGCTAATGGCAATGGTAGCGCCACGTGCACTACTGGTGACCGGAAACCCTGACTTTGAATGGTTGGCAGATCCTGCAGGTTATGTGTCAAGTAGAGCCACTCAACGAGTTTATGAAACACTTGGAATCCCTGATCGTTTCGGCTTTTCCATTATCGGCGGACACGGGCACTGCGCGGTTCCGGCAAGTCAAATTCCGGAAATCGAAGCTTTTGTCGAAAAATTTCTACTCGGAAATGAAAGCGCGAATACAAATATCACAACCAATCCTTACGAATATATTAACTATTCGCGATGGACAGAATGGTGGGGAACCGAAGATCCGGTTTTGCCCAATCCTGAAGTTGGAGATGCCGAATCAATTTATTTAGAAGCTGAATGTGCGAAGGTGGGAAAGAACTGGAGCATTAAATCAAACGAATCACAAGCATCGGGAGCAAGTTATGTTGCCAGCCCTGAAATTGAATTTATTTCTGCAGCCTCTTCCAGTGATGATGATCATGTAGTTTTCAATTTTACGGTAAAAAATGATACCACATATTACTTGTATACACGATTAAATTGCCCCAGTGCCGACGATGATTCGTATTGGATGAAGATGGATGACGGGGCTTTTGTTATGCAAAACGGATTAGCCACCAGCGGATGGGAATGGAAGCGGATTACCAACTATAAGCTGTCAGCCGGTGAGCATACATTTACTCTTGCCAACCGTGAGAATGGAGCGGGTATCGATAAAATTTGTATTTCAGACAGTCCATACATTCCTGAAGGAATGGGAGGCGATGCAGTAAACTGTCTGCGTACCGGGATCGATTCGAAGGATATAAATAAAGGTTATTCTTTAAATCAGAACTTTCCAAATCCCTTCGATGCAAAAACCAATATTTCATTTGTAGTCCCGAACGAAACTTATGTATCGTTAAAAGTCTTTAACATAAATGGTTCTGAAATAGCTGAATTAGCTGGAAAAAATTACTTTGCTGGTAAGCATTATTTAGAATTTTATAGTAATAATATTCCGAAAGGAATTTATGTGTATAAAATGAAAACTGACGCATTTACTGCGAGTCAGAAAATGACGATAAACAATTGAATGAAAGAGTGAAAGCCTTTGATAAATGCTTATTTATAAGCTACTTTAACTAAGAATAACTCATAATAATACAATAATGAAGTCTGAACTAATTTCTTTAAAAAATATGTTTTGCAAGATGCTGAACTCATTGCGTCAAAGATCAACCATGGCAATCACTGCCGGGCTGATAATTGGTATGACCAGCTTTGCAGCTTGCACAAATTCTAATGCCCAGAAAAAATGGGTAGGAACCTGGAGCACTGCTCCTCAATTGGTAGAGCCTCATAATATGCCCCCTGAACCGGGATTGACGAACAATACGCTACGGCAGGTAGTTTGCGTTTCAATTGGCGGCGACAAGCTGCGTTTGAAATTTTCCAATGAATTCAGCAAAAGCCCGGTTACCATGAAAGCTGTTCAGGTTGCTGTTTCAGAGGGAGCAAGTGCGATTGATAAAGCTACGGTTAAAGAATTAAAATTTAACGGTAAGTCAGATGTTACCATGCAGCCTGGCGAAGCGATCGTTTCCGATCCTTTTACATTTGACTTGGAGCCAAGGATGGAAGTTGCCATTACGATTGCGTTTGGCGAAACATCGCCCGACGTAACCGGTCATCCCGGATCGAGAACAACATCATACATTGTTGCAGGAAACGACGTTTCGGAAAATACTGATTTTGCCGATGCAGTTAAAACTGACCATTGGTATGTAATCAACGGGATAGATGTTGAGGCACCACAATCAGCGGCAGCAGTTGCTATTATTGGTAACTCAATTACCGACGGACGTGGCTCGGGCACAAACAAACAAAATCGTTGGCCCGATATTCTGGCACAGCGTCTTCTAAAAAATGAAGCGACCCAAAATGTAGGAGTTCTAAACATGGGAATCGGCGGTAATGCTGTTCTTCGTGGCGGACTGGGACCTACAGCTCTTAATCGATTCGAACGCGACATCCTGAATCAAAACGGTGTGCGTTGGCTGATCATTATGGAAGGAGTGAATGATCTTGGTGGTACCAGAAGTAAAGAGGCGGCCGAACAGGTTGCACAAGGCTTGATTGATGCGTACGGAAAAATGATTGATGAGGCGCATGCCCAGGGAATAAAAGTGTATGGTGGGACTATCACGCCAATTATGAAATCGTTTTATTATAAAGATTACCGAGAAGTAGCTCGTAATACGGTTAATGAGTGGATTCGCACCAGTGGGCGTTTTGATGCCGTTATCGATTTTGATAAAGCGATCAGGAATCCGGAGGATATTTATAGCATTTTACCCGAAGCCCAATCTGGCGATTACCTTCACCCAAACGAAAACGGATATGTAATGATGGGGGAAGCTATAGATCTTTCCTTATTTGAGTAGTTGTCTGAAATGTCTGGTTGATATCGATTTTTGAAACTTTAATACCCAAAAATGATTCAACTCGTCGAATAACAAAAGATGTGTGCAAAAATAGAAATCAAATATTCAAAATTGCAAATCCAACAAGTGACGCAGATATATTTTTGGAGACAAAGTACCCTGTTTACTTCTTGTAAAAGGAGCTGATAATAAAAAATTAAAGGGTAAGAATTAAGCGAATTGATTTTCGAAACCAATAAAATGGAACAAAAGAAAGAACTAAAATAAACCAATAAGATGAATACAAAATTGTTTAAGCTACTTCGAAGTGCAACTGCCTTTTTTGTTATTGCACAGTTGGCACTTTTTATACCGCAGTGTAGTGTTGCGCAGGAGAGTTCAGATTATATATCATTCACAAAAGAAAAAGGAAGTTTTGTCATTGCTGAAAATGGACAGCCGGCTCCGGTTGTTTATGGGCAGGATGAATTTCCGGGTGTTAAAACCGTGGCCGAATGGTTTTCCAACGATATAAAACTGGTTAGCGGACAGTCGCCACAAATTTTTGAATCAGATTTACCTCAGTCGAAACAATTGATTTTGGTGGGTACCGTGGGTAAAAGCTCATTGATTGACCAACTGGTTTCTGACGGCAAACTGGATGTGTCGGATTTTAAAGGCGATTGGGAACGAAGTCTCACACAAGTTGTCGAAAATCCTTTTCCGGGTATAGATAAAGCGCTGGTGTTAGCAGGTAGCGACAAACGCGGAACTATTTACGCGATGCTCAATTTATCGCGTAAGATGGGAGTTTCGCCCTGGTATTGGTGGGCCGATGTTCCGGTAGTCAAACACGAAGCCGTGTATGTAAAAGCCGGAAGGTTTGTAACCGATAGTCCGAAAGTAAAATACCGCGGAATTTTTCTGAATGATGAAGAACCGGCACTTGGTAACTGGGTGCGTGAAAAATTTGGAGGATTCAACCATGAATTTTACGAAAAGGTGTTTGAATTGACACTTCGCCAACGAGGAAATTTCCATTGGTCGGCCATGTGGGGCAAGGCATTTTTCGACGATGATCCGGAGAACGGTCCTATGGCAGATAGACTGGGAATTGTTATGGGAACTACGCATCACGAACCGATGGGACGAGCTCAGGCCGAGTGGCATCGTTATGGTTCCGGCCCATGGGATTACAACAAAAATGCCGAGGTATTGAAAGATTTTTGGCGAAAAGGGATAGAGCGAAATAAAGATTGGGAAACTTTGGTGACCATTGCGATGCGCGGAGATGGCGATGAAGCAATGGAAGAAGGAACAAACATTGCCCTTTTGGAAAAAATTGTAAAAGACCAGCGTGAAATTATAAGTGAAGTTACCGGTAAAAAGCCCGAAGAAACGCCACAGGTTTGGGCACTTTACAAGGAAGTTCAGGATTATTACGACGATGGAATGCGTGTTCCTGATGATGTTACTTTGTTGCTTTGCGACGATAACTGGGGAAATGTACGCAAATTGCCAACTATCGATGCTCCGGTACGAAAAGGCGGTTACGGCATGTATTATCACGTTGATTATGTTGGTGGTCCTCGCTGTTATAAGTGGATTAACGTTAGTCAGATTCAGCGAATTTGGGAACAGATGAACCTCACCTATACACACGGTGTCGATCGGGTTTGGGTGTTAAACGTTGGCGATTTAAAGCCTATGGAATATCCGATCAGTTTCTTCATGGATATGGCCTGGGATCCTACGGAGTTTAATGCAAATAACATATACCAATATATTGTCGACTGGTCAGCCGAACAGTTTGGCGAGAAATATGCTGAGGAAGCAGCCCGCATTCTGAATCTGTACACAAAATATAACCATCGGGTAACACCGGAATTGCTGGATGCAAGGACTTTCAGCCTGGAAAACTACAATGAGTTTGAAAGGGTTCGGAACGATTATCGTGATCTTACGCTGGATGCTTTGCGTTTGTATAATTTCATTCCAAACGAGTATAAAGATGCATTTGACCAGCTGGTTCTTTTCCCAACCAATGCCACTTCGAATTTGTACGAGATGTATTATGCGGTGGCAAAAAATCATCAGCTTGCCGAAGCGAATGACCCTGAGGCTAATTACTGGGCCGATGTGGCAAAGCAGTGTTTTGATCGCGATTCGCTGTTTACGGTTCATTACAACCAGCAAATCGGCGGTGGTAAATGGAATCACCAAATGGATCAAATTCGCATTGGCTACAGATCATGGGCCGAGCCACGCCAAAGGATTATGCCACGGGTTGTTCGGATTGAGGAACCAGAGATTGATCGTTCAGAATTAGCCTTCCAGGAAGCTGACGGTTATGTTTCTATTGAGGCGGCAAATTATCAGCTGGCAAAAGGAAATGACAAAATACACTGGGAAGTAATTCCGCATCTTGGAAAAACCGATTCAGGCATTACTACTTTCCCACAAAATGAATATCCGGAAAGCGGTGATGCGATTTACCTTGAATATGCAGTTAAGCTGGAGTCAACAGGAGAGTTTGATGTGAATGTTATGTTATCAACAACGCTAAACTTTAATGCCAATAAAGGATTACGTTATGCGATTTCAGTAGATGGCGGCGAAGAGCAAATTGTAAATACCAACGGAGCTTATCGCGGTGAGTTAGGAAAATGGCAAGCCGTACGCATCATCGATACAATAACAAAACACACTTTTCAGAAGCCTGGAATACACCGATTGCGGATTCGGGTATTGGAGCCGGGAATAGTTATACAGAAAATTCTAATTGATACAGGAGGTTTAAAACCGAGTTATCTGGGAGCGCCTCAAAGTGAGCAAATAAAATTGTAGACGAAAACAAGAATCTCAAATCAACAAAATCGTATAAGAAGTGAAGAATTACTATTTAATAATAGCATTGTTTGCGCTGATTTTATCATCGTGCAGTGCTCCAAAGATTGAAGATCAGGCAACTCTAAAAGATGCATATAAGGACAAGTTTCATATTGGAACAGCATTAAATGCAACACAAATTACCGGACAAGATACAGCCGGTGTGCAGGTGATAAAAGATCAGTTTAGTGCGATAGTTGCCGAAAACTGTATGAAAAGCGGGCCGATTCACCCAACAGAAAATGAATACAATTTTGAACTTCCTGACCAGTTTGTTGAGTTTGGCGTTAAGAACAACAAATTTATAACCGGTCATTGTTTAATCTGGCATTCACAGGCTCCGCGTTGGTTTTTTACCGACGATGAAGGAAACGACGTTTCTCGTGAGGTAATGATCGAGCGCATGAAAAACCACATTAACACGGTTGTTGGTCGTTACAAAGGCCGCATTAAAGGCTGGGATGTGGTTAACGAAGCGATTATGGAAGATGGTAGCATGAGAAACAGTAAGTTCCGCCAGATTGTTGGCGACGACTTTATAAAACTGGCATTTCAGTTTGCTCATGAGGCCGATCCGGAAGCCGAATTGTACTACAACGATTATAATGAATGGTATCCCGGAAAACGCGATGCGATTGTTCAGATGATTCGTGATTTAAAAGCCGACGGAATTCGTATCGACGGAATAGGAATGCAAGGACACATTGGAATGGAAAGTCCTTCGCTTGAAGATTATGAAGCGGCTATAGTAGCTTATGCCAACGAAGGTATGAAAGTGATGGTTACCGAGCTTGATATGTCGATTTTGCCCAATAAAAGCCGTGATGTTGGTGCCGATATTGCCACGAGCTTTGAATATCAACAACAACTCAATCCCTATACCGAAGGCGTTCCTGTAGAGAGAATGAATGAGTGGGACGAACGCATGCTCGATTTTTTCCGATTGTTTTTGAGACATTCTGATGCGGTTTCGCGAGTAACGCTTTGGGGCGTTTCAGACGCAACATCATGGAAAAATAATTTTCCAATACGAGGACGTAAAGATTATCCATTGTTGTTCGATCGCGAATATCAGCCCAAAAGCATCGTCCCGAAATTAATTGAGGAAGTAAAAAAATAGCACATAATAGTTTAGTTAGTTAGGTAGTTAGTAATCCGGGGGTAGGTAAAAATTATCTGCTCCCGGTTTTAACTCAGAATCAATTAAGAAATCAAGATATTTAGTCGACGTTTTGTATTAGCGTTGACCAAAAATAAAACCAACACAATTATTGTGTTGGTTTTATTTTGTTAAAATCTATTTGGTGATCCCACCGGGATTCGAACCCAGATCGCAAGAACCGGAATCTTGTATTCTATCCATTGAACTATGGGACCGGTATTGGCTGCAAAAGTAACAAAATTCCCGAATGTCTGCCGTCCATTCGCAAGTTAGCTTACCAATAAATGTTGATAAAATCGTCCGCTTCACTCATCGCACATTTTTTTATATCGCTACATTTGTCGGCATAAAGCTATGAATATGGAGGAGAGAACAGGACTGGCCATAAAGAAGTTTAACGATTACGTTGACTCTTTTACAGGACTTAGCGAAGATCAGCTTAAAAATTTCGAGATAAAGAAAAATCATTCATTACGTGTTGCTGATCTTGCTTTACTATTGGCAAAAAATATGGAGCTTAACGAAACGGAGGCTCAGCTTGCTTATTTAATTGGATTGTTTCACGACATCGGACGATTCCGACAGCTGAAAGAATACAACACTTTTAACGATGCCAAATCGGTTGATCATGCCGAATTGGGCGTTGAAGTTCTGCAGCAAGGCGACTTTTTTAATGATCTGGAGGAAGGTCAGATTGCACTGATCCTATTGGCGATCAGTCAGCATAATAAACTAGGCCTTACAAAAGATATGACGGATAAGGAACGGCTTTTTGCAAAACTTATCCGCGATGCCGATAAACTTGATATCCTGCATGTAATAACCGATTATTATACCAATCCGAAGGCAGCACCAAACCATACTTTAACCTGGGAAATGCCAAAAGGAGGAACCGTTTCAAAAGATGTTTCGAAACAAATTTTGAAAGGAGCGCAGGTATCAAAAGACAGCATTACAAACGAGCTCGATATAAAAGTTATGCAGCTTTCGTGGGTTTACGATTTAAACTACCGGCCATCGTTCGAGTTAATGATGGAAAAGCGTTACCTCGAGAAAATATATAACTCGATGCCCAAAAGCGATACGGTCATTGAAATTTACCGAAAAGTAAAAGTATTTGTAGAAAACAAGATTATTGCCTGATGCAGAAAACCATAACGGTATCAACGCCGCAACATAATATCCTGGTTGACATTACTTCCGATGTGGAGAAAGTAGTGAAGCTGGCCGGTATTAGCAGTGGTTTGGTAAACGTTTATGTGCAGGGAGCAACGGCAGGAATCATGATTCAGGAAAACTGGGACGATTCGGTACAAAACGATGTGGTTAGCCTGATGAAAAAACTGATACCGGCCGGTGTTTGGGAGCATGATGCGCAGGATAATAATGGCGATTCGCATCTGAAAGCCGGATTAGTAGGGCCAAGCGAAACGATTCCGATCGTTAACGGAAAAATGGGCTTATCAACCTGGCAAAACATTTTTTTATGCGAATTCGATGGCCCCCGAAATTCCCGGAATATTGTTATAACCCTAATTGAATCAGAGAAATAATGGCAAACAGACTGGTATGCATGTGCAATTTTGTTGACGAAGCAGAGATTCAAAAGCTGCTGGAAAAAGGAGCTGATTCTACTTCTCAGATTCAATCGTTAACACGTGCCGGAACTTCTTGTGGCCGCTGTTTGCCGGTGATCGACGATTTGGTTGAACGTCATTTAAAAACAAAACCCAAGCCACAGCAAGGGAAGCTGCGACTCGGGTTCTAAACACAACATCAAAATATTTTCTCTAGAAGTAACGGTGAATTACTTCTTCAACAACTTTACCAATTTCGTACGATACCATAATCTCGTGAGTTCCGCTTTGGTAACCGCCAATCTCGCCGTAAGCAAAATCAACAGAATAACCCAAACGCAAATTGTTATTGATTACCCACTGAGCCAAAAATCCAAAGGCATCGCCAGTACGGTACATGGCACCCAACCATACTTTTTCTGCAATCAGGAAGTTGGCAGAAAAATCGAATTGAGCAGGAGCACCCGATACTATTTTTCCTAACATGGTTGGTTTGAATTTCACTTTTTCCGATAGGTCGAAAACATAACCTCCCATGATGTAGTAGTGGCGCAATTCGGCCTGGCTCGAGTAGTTATTATAGTTGTTCTCGAATTCGTTATTTACCATTTTCGGAATTGATATTCCCGCATAGAAATTGTTCTGATAAAGGAATAAACCAATACCGAAGTTGGGCATGAATTTCTGATCAACTTCTCCCTGGAAAAACGGGTCATCTTCGGTTAATACCTGGTAATCGCTCAGGTTGTTCGAGTAGGCCGAAAATCCGGCTTTTAATCCCATGCGAAGTTTCAAATCAGGAGTCACCATAACCATGTGCGAATAATCTCCAAATACAGAGAAACGTTTCTCCTTACCATATTTATCGTTGATAATATTTAAACCGTAACCAGTTCTTCCGTTTTTATGAATATTCTGAAAAGAAAAGGTTTGAGTTGAAGGAGCTCCGTCGATTCCTACCCACTGTTCGCGTGCCAGCATCATAAACCCAAGCGCATTCCATGTTCCGGCATAGGCCGGGTTAACGGTTTGTGTATTAAACATGTACTGCGTATAGGTTGGTTCTTGCTGAGCATATGTATTTGTTGAAATGAGTACCATGAGTACAACAATCCATTGTACACAATTTTTTAAACCCACTTTTTGTTTTTTGTTATTTAAAGTATTCATTGTCTTGTGATTTAATGGATTAGTAATTAATGAATATGGTTCCTTTTTCAACCGTTTGGTTGTCTAATTGTAAGATGTAGATGTACGTTGCCGGTGGTACTTTTCCACTTCCAATGGTTAACGAACTTTCTGATCTTCCGTCCCACCATGCTTCGGCTTTATTGGTACCCCAAACTGAATAGTTTCCGTAGTGTTCTTTTTCGAAAATCAGGTTACCCCAACGGTTGTATACATACAGGTGAGCATCAGGATATTCTTCTCCGAAAATGCTGTTGTCAACATCATCTACGCTCATCTGAATCTCGAAATAATCATTCTTGTTATCTGTATTAGGTGAGAAACCTTCAGGAATCACCAATGTTAATGCCGCTGGTGGTGTTATTGGCGGAACAACAACATCCTGTACTTGTCTCCAGTCTCTTCTACCATCGCTATCTTCATCTTGTAGAGCAACGTTACTGCTTACCGTGTTGCGGTATTTGTCTTTCTTTACAAACCAGTTGTCGAAAGTATCGAATGCGTCATCAATACCATCCTTGTCCGAATCCTGTCCGGTAGGTTGATTATCTGCAACACCGTCTAAGTTTGCATCGTTTCCTTCAATAATATCGTCGATATCGTCGCCATCTGCATCTAAATCCAGGTAGTCAGGAGTTCCGTCTCCATCGGTATCAAATGCTGTGTAGTAGATGTTCTCTTCGTTATCGTCGTAGCGGTCATCCCATCCGTCGCCGTCAGAGTCAGTTCCTAGTGGTTCGTAATACTCTAAACCTACGTAATCATCATGATTTACTGCTTCAGCAATTGTTTGTTGCCACTCGATGTTATCAGGAATACCGTCGCCGTCAGAGTCAAGGTCAAGACGGTCTACAATACCATCTCCGTCAGTATCAATATCATCATCTTCTAATGTTACCGATTTGTTCGCATCTTGTTCGTGAATATCAAGAATACCGTCGTTATCATCGTCAATATCAATTGAGTTTGGTACGCCATCGCAATCCGAGTCAAGTTGAACAATGATTGTAATAGTTGACGATGAACAGTTATCAGGATCTGCATTTGAACAGATTGTGTAAGGAATCTCTACTAAGAAATCCTCGTAGTTATCTGTGAAGAAATCCAGGTCACCCGACTCAAGGTCGATGGTAAGTGTTGATGGAACACTGTCGATTGTAATGGTTACGCCAGCGCTACCAATTCCTTCGTCGTTGCTAAGAATATTCGGATTCCAAAGAATATTATTTCCAGGGCAAATCACAACATCAAGAATATCAGCCGATGCTCTTAATGGATTGATTCCACAATCAGAAGCACCTTGCTCAACAGTTACTGTTGCTGTACAGGTGGCTACATTTCCACACTCGTCAATTGCAGTAAGTGTTACGGCGTTTTCACCAATATTGCCACAGTAGAACTCTGCGTTGTCGATAAATACAGTGTCGATTCCGGCATTGTCAATTGAACCGATAAGATCGTCAGCAGAAATTGTTGCAACTCCGTTTGCATCCAGCTGAACTGTTATGTCGTTGCAAGAAATTTCAGGAATAGTAGTATCTACTACTTTGAATGTTGCTGCTGTTGATACGGTGTTTCCACAGTCGTCAGTTGCAGTGAATGTAACTGTTGCTTCGCCGGTGTTTCCACATGCAGAAGTTAAACTTTCGAAGTTGTTGGTCCATGTAATTTCGCCAACAGCAACTTCAGCATTTCCTGTAGTTCCGTTAGAAAGTAACCAGTTCTCCAATTCAGCAGTATTGCCTAACCCGTCGCTTTCAACTGTTAAGTCGCTTGCTTCGCTGGTTAATTCCAGAGGATCAAGAATAGTCAGGTTCAAAGTAACAATCGAGTCACAACCGGCTGCATTTGTTGTAGTGTATGTTGCGGTGTTGTTGTCTTCAGTATAAGTGTTACCATCAATCCAGGTAAACTCGCTACAAGCTGTTTGAGTATCTGTACCGTAAGTCGCACCTGAAATTGTAAGGTTTAAAGTTATTGTAAGCGTACAACCGTTTGCATTCTCAACAGTTTGTGTGTATCTGCCACTTTCGTCATAAGTCACTCCGTTAAGCGTGTAGCTGTCACACTCTGTAATATTCAATGTTTGTGCTCCATTTTGAAGCGTTCTCAGGTTCAATGTGTAAATAGAGTCACAACCGTTTACTGTTTCGTAAGCTGCAGTGTAAGTTCCTGCCTGCGAATATTGAGTTCTGTGCCAGTTGTAAGTTTCGCCTTCACACATTGTGTGGTTTTCGGTGAAACTGTAGCTTGGATTGATTGTCAGATCAAGAGTAACGATCGAGTCGCAACCGCTCGCTGCACCACCTTCGATAGTGTAAGTAGCAGTGCTGTTGCTTTCGGTATAAGTATTACCGTCGATCCATGTGTATGAATCACATGCAGTTTGAACGTCAGTGCCGTATGCAGTTTCGTTAATTGTCAGGTCAAGAGTAACGATCGAGTCGCAACCGCTGGCTGCACCACCAACCATTGTATAAGTAGCAGAATTGTTGCTTTCGGTGTAAGTATTACCGTCGATCCATGTGTACGAATCACAAGCAGTCTGCACGTCAGTACCGTAAGCCGTTTTCAAAACAGTGAGGTTAAGCGTCACGATCGAGTCGCAAGTATTAGCAGCCTGTCCGGTTAGTGTATCGGTTACCACTCCGCTGGTACTTTCAGTGTATTCATTTCCGTCGATCCAAGTGTAAGGTAATTCGCTTTCACAAATAGTTACGTCATCAGTACCTTCAGCAGTTTTCAAAACAGTGAGGTTAAGCGTCACGATCGAGTCACAAGTATTAGCAGCCTGTCCGGTTAGTGTGTCGGTTACCACTCCGCTGGTACTTTCATTATATTCATTCCCGTCGATCCAAGTGTATGGCAATTCGCTTTCACAAATAGTTACGTCATCAGTACCTTCAGCAGTTTTCAAAACAGTGAGGTTAAGTGTAACGATCGAGTCGCAAGTATTAGCAGCCTGTCCGGTTAGTGTGTCGGTTACCACTCCGCTGGTACTTTCAGTATATTCATTTCCGTCGATCCAAGTGTATGGCAATTCGCTTTCACAAATAGTTACGTCATCAGTACCGTAAGCAGTTTTCAAAACAGTGAGATTGAGTGTAACGATCGAGTCACAAGTATTAGCAGCCTGTCCGGTTAGTGTGTCGGTTACCACTCCGCTGGTACTTTCATTATATTCATTCCCGTCGATCCAAGTGTATGGCAATTCGCTTTCACAAATAGTTACGTCATCAGTACCTTCAGCAGTTTTCAAAACAGTGAGGTTAAGTGTAACGATCGAGTCGCAAGTATTAGCAGCCTGTCCGGTTAGTGTGTCGGTTACCACTCCGCTGGTACTTTCAGTATATTCATTTCCGTCGATCCAAGTGTATGGCAATTCGCTTTCACAAATAGTTACGTCATCAGTACCGTAAGCAGTTTTCAAAACAGTGAGATTGAGTGTAACGATCGAGTCACAAGTATTAGCAGCCTGTCCGGTTAGTGTGTCGGTTACCACTCCGCTGGTACTTTCAGTGTATTCATTTCCGTCGATCCAAGTGTATGGCAATTCGCTTTCACAAATAGTTACGTCATCAGTACCTTCAGCAGTTTTCAAAACAGTGAGATTGAGTGTAACGATCGAGTCACAAGTATTAGCAGCCTGTCCGGTTAGTGTGTCGGTTACCACTCCGCTGGTACTTTCAGTGTATTCATTTCCGTCGATCCAAGTGTATGGCAATTCGCTTTCACAAATAGTTACGTCATCAGTACCTTCAGCAGTTTTCAAAACAGTGAGATTGAGTGTAACGATCGAGTCGCAAGTATTAGCAGCCTGTCCGGTTAGTGTGTCGGTTACCACTCCGCTGGTACTTTCAGTGTATTCATTTCCGTCGATCCATGTGTAAGGTAATTCGCTTTCACAAATAGTTACGTCATCAGTACCTTCAGCAGTTTTCAAAACAGTGAGGTTGAGTGTAACGATCGAGTCGCAAGAGTTAGCAGCCTGTCCTGTAAGTGTGTCAGTTATCACTCCGCTGGTACTTTCAGTATATTCATTCCCGTCGATCCATGTGTAAGGCAATTCGCTTTCGCAAACAGTTACATTATCAGTACCTTCAGCAGTTTTCAAAACAGTGAGGTTAAGTGTAACGATCGAGTCGCAAGAGTTAGCAGCCTGTCCTGTAAGTGTGTCAGTTATCACTCCGCTGGTACTTTCAGTATATTCATTCCCGTCGATCCATGTGTAAGGCAATTCGCTTTCGCAAACAGTTACATTATAAGTACCTTCAGCAGTTTTCAAAACAGTGAGGTTAAGCGTCACGATCGAGTCGCAAGAGTTAGCAGCCTGTCCGGTTAGTGTGTCGGTTACCACTCCGCTGGTACTTTCAGTATATTCATTTCCGTCGATCCAAGTGTATGGCAATTCGCTTTCGCAAACAGTTACATCATCAGTACCTTCAGCAGTTTTCAAAACAGTAAGGTTAAGAGTAACGATCGAGTCGCAACCGCTTGCTGCACCACCATCGATAGTATAAGTAGCAGTGCTGTTGCTTTCAGTGTATATTTTACCGTCGATCCACTGGTATGAATCACAAGCAGTCTGTACGTCAGTACCGTAAGCCGTTTCGTTAATTGTTAAATTCAATGTAACGATCGAGTCGCAACCATTAATTGATTGGAATACCACATCTTTTGTTCCTGCCTCTGTAAAAGTACTATCACCATATTGGAAGGGTATTTGGCTGGCGCAAATGGCCAGTTGATCAACTTCGCTATACGTCGGATTTACAATAACTGTAATTGTTCCTTCTGCATTGTTTGAGCATGAAGGTCCATTAAATTGATATTGTACGCTTTCCAGGTTGTAAGTAAATTCTCCTGCAACATTTGTAGGTGCAAAAATTGTCTCACTGCTTTCAGCATCTACATAAATGGTTTTTGTTTCTCCGTTATTAATGTTGTATTTAATAGTAACTGGTTGAACTTCTGAATTTGTAAAGGTAACTTCAGGCTCATCGTCATTTTGGCAAAGCTCAATAATATCGTTTGCATTTATGGTACTGATTGTAGAAACAGGTGTTTTTAATACAATCACCTCTACATCGCTCCATACGGTAACTGAGTCATCTGAACATTTTCCACTGCTTAACGGGAGTTTCGCAGTTATTCTGAACGTATAAGTGCCATGCTCATCAACCTCAATAGTTGGATCCTGAACCGTATTGGACGGTGTATAAGTAACATTTCCCGGACCGTCAATTTTTGACCATGAAACAGAGGGAGTTCCGTAGTTGTATCCGTCAATCTGTACAGTTAATGGAAAAGGTTCGTTACAAACAGTATCGCCTGCAGCTCCTATGAAGACCTGATCAGGATCTAATCTTATAGTACCTCCGGCAGCAATTAAATCATCAAATAAGATACAAACATTACCTCCTCCGCTACAAGCAGAATACATAACACTTCCTATTACAATTTCGTGATTGTTTGTACAATTATGAACAGTATATAGTGCCGCATTGGGGCCCATATCTGTAGCAATGTCTTCAATAAGAATTGAAGTATTTTCGTTAAGCGTTAAGGTGTATTGATCATCCCATCGGATCTGACCTCCTGTTTCAATAATGATAACATCAATACCCGATGGCATGGTGTAATTCTGATCCAGAATAAATACAACACCATCAGTAATGACAAGGGTGTCCCCGCTACATGTGTTATCAAAGTCAGAAGCGTATATACTATCTGTAAGAACGCAGCTTTCAGCTTTCGTTGTTAAAGCAGCGACAAGTAATATGAAAGAAGTAAAAATTGTTAAAATAAGAGTTCTTATTTGGCCGGTGAACGGACTCAATCCGGATTTTGATAAACCCAGATTTTCATCGGTTATTTCCTGCTGTTTTTTTGTTAATGTTGTGTTTTTCATTTTGTTAGGAATTATAATTTCTTCAATGTTGCGTAACATAATATAATACTGCAGCACGTAATCAAACTACGTTGCTAAAGTCATTAAGTCTTTTGTTAAGTACGTTGATTTGAAATTTTTGGGAAGATTCGAATAACCCCTTATTTCTTACCTTCTTTGAATTTCAGGATCAATAAATTACCTAAACAATCTAAGACCTAATCTGAATAAGTACTAAATTTAATTTGATGATTAATGCGTCCATCTTTTCTGTATTTAATTTTTATTCGTCCGCACTTTAAAATACAATAGCTGTGCCAAAAATACGTAAACATCAGAAAATCAAGAATATAAGCAAGTATGGTAAATGTGGATTGCGTCTCAAAATGGGACAAAAGTCTGATTATGGAAAATGTAACAAATAAAGATGATGTTAAATCGTGGTTTTAGAGGTGCTGTGAAATGTTAAAAAAATTGGATTATGGCAGGGTGCCAGGAAGGGGTATTTTTCAAATTCGGTTTACCCCATTTCTTACAAAAAACAAAACCCAAGCCACAACAAAAAGCTGCGACTCGGGTTCTAAACACAACATCAAAATATTTTAGAAGTATCTTGGCGATACTACTTTTTCTTTCTTAAATCTCAACTCGTAAGAAACCATTACTTCATGAGTTCCATTGTTGTAATGCTTCATGTTGTTGGTTGAGAAATCGATAGCATAACCAATGCGTAACTTTTGGTCGAATATCCATTGAGCAATAAAGCCATAAGATGATCCTGTACGATACATAGCACCCAGCCATAGTTTTTCTTTAATCAGGAAGTTTCCTGTTAAGTCGAACTGAAGCGGTGTACCTGTTTCGGATGTAAACGAGGCTTTGGTAAACATCGTTGGTTTGAATTTTACGTTTTCACCTAAATCAAACACTGCACCGGCAATTAAGAAATAGTGACGTAACTCTCCTTCAACCGAGAAACTTTCCATGTCGTTGTCAAATGTAGTGCTTACAACTTTCGGAACAGAAAGTCCCAAATATGCTCTCTTACCGTATAAAAAGGCACCAATTCCAAAGTTTGGTTTGAATGCATTTTTTATTTCCCCATTAAAATTAGGGTCGTTCGGATCGAGGTAGCTATATTCTTGTAGGTTGTTCGAGTAATTTGTAAAACCACCTTTTAGTCCAAGTCTTAAGTTTGTTTTTTCGCTAAGTGGAACTAAATAGGAATAGTCTCCAAATACATAAAACCGTTTCTCCAAACCAACCTTATCGTTGATTACATTTAATCCCAGGGCCACACGTTCGTTTTTTAACGGAGCCTGTATCGAAAAGGTGTAGGTTTTAGGAGCTCCGTCCCAACCAGTCCACTGGTGACGACCGAGTGCCATAAATCCTACCGACTCCCATGTACCGGCATAAGCCGGGTTTATAGTTTGTGTATTGAACATGTATTGCGTAAACATCGGGTCCTGCTGAGCATTTGAGGTGAATGCAGCTACTACTATTGCCAGAATCCCTAAACCTTTGATTATATTTAATTTTGCTTTCATCGTTCTAAATTTTTTCAGATTTAACATTCATTAATTAGTAATCAATTAATTATTTAGGAATATAAATCCGGTAATAGGATCTCTTCCATCATCTGCATTGAAATAGAGTATATAGAAGTAGGTTCCGGTCGGTAACTGGTCTTTTCCTATTTGCATATCGTGCATCGATGTTCCATCCCACCATGCATCGTATTCTCCCCAATAGTCTATATTACCATAGCGTTCCTTCTCATAGATTAGGTTCCCCCATCGGTTAAAGATCTCTATTCGCGCCTCAGGGAAATCATCACCTAATACTCTTTCTTCATTGCCGCCTTGGTCTCCCGTACAATAAACCATTACTTTGAAATAATCATTGTAGCCATCCTGGTTTGGTGAGAACGCATTTGGAATAACGGGCTGCCCACACGCAAAGTTTTCAGGACCTTCACTGTCGTCAGTATTATCTCTCCAGTCGCGTAGACCGTCATCATCTGTATCCTGCAATGAAGCATCAGATCCGATCGCATTTTGACCATGTAGCCATTCTTCGCTGGTATCATAGGTGTCATAGGCATCGTCTAATCCATCATTGTCAGAATCTTGGCCAAGAGGGGAGACGTCCGCTATGCCATCAGAGTTGGCATCATAACCTTCAATAGCATCTTCTATTCCATCGTCATCGGTATCCAAATCAAGGTAGTCAGGAGTACCATCTATATCCATATCCCATGGTTCATAAGTAATACCATTGTCTTCAGGATCATAGGCATCATCCCATCCATCTCCATTGGTATCGGTACCCAGCGGTAAGATGTAGTCATATTCTCCACCTTCAGCTATTGTTGATTGCCACTCAATGTTATCAGGAATTCCGTCATTATCAGAATCGATGTCTAAACGGTCAACAATACCGTCTCCATCAGAATCCAACGTTTCCTGGTTAAGCGCATTTTCTTCTTCAATAATATCAAGAATACCATCATCGTCATCGTCGATATCGTCGATGTCAGGAACTCCATCGCAATCGGTATCAAGAAGAATATGGATTGTTACTTCCGCAGTGTCGCAATTGTCAGTATTAACCGTGTGACATACCTGGTAAGTGAAGGTAATAACTGCTTCATTCGCATCTTCGTTCACATACAGTAATTCTCCATCTGTAACACTTACGCCTTCAGGAAGGTCAGTAAGAATATTGAAACTTACATTTTCGCGAGAGAATCCTTCATCGTTGGCAAACAGGTCAATGTCGCCCGAAACTGTACCACCAGGACAATAAATCAAGGTGAGAATATCAGCATTTGCTCTGAACGGCTGAACTCCACAATCGTAATCTCCTTCTTCAACAGTAACTGTTGCAGTACAGGTTGAAACATTTCCGCATTCATCAATTGCAGTTAATGTTACCTCGTTGGCACCAAGACCGCCGCAGTAGAAGTTTTCTCTGTCGATAAATATAGTGTCGATACCACAATTGTCAGTCGATCCACCATTGATGTCATCAACTGTTATGGTTGCTACACCGTTTGCGTTAAGCTGAACAGTAATGTCGTTACAGCTGATTACCGGAGCTACAGTATCAAGTACTGTAATGATCTGAACTTGTGGTTCTGCCTGGTTTTCGCAAGCATCAGCCAAAGTCCATTTACGTGTAATGATCAACTCTCCTGCACATGATCCTTGTTCAACAAGGTCGGTGTATGTTGCATTCAGTTCAGTTGCTGAGCAGATATCGCTTTCGCTACTCGCATCTCCGGTTGCAACAGTACTGGTGTCTACCTGACAATTTTCGCCAGAGTATACTGTAATGTCGGCAGGAGCAGTGAATGTTGGTGGAGTAGTGTCTTCAATTCGGAATACTGCCGAAACAGTATCGTTTCCAAATTCAGATCCTGTTACAATTCCGGTTGTTTCTACTGTTCTGGTTAAACCACATCCTTCAGTAGTATCCGAGTCTACCGTAATTTCATATGGCAATCCTTCAACTGAGAACTGAGCAATGAATGTTTCGAAATCTTCGAGGTTACCATTGCCATCGCACTCAACAGTCATGTCAAATACTTCTATTGTTGCCGGAGTACAAGCTACACCAAAGTCTTTGGTAAGATCTATGGCTGCACCCTCGACAAGAACTGCCAATTGTGGGTTGTCAGAAGTTACACCACACTGCGAATCATACTCAGCATGTTTAGCGTTAATTCCCAAAGGAATTCCTGCTGACTTGGTCATCACCGGCAATTCTTTTACAAGACCGGATCTTCCTCTAACAGCCGCAGCTGCCGACAGATTTACGTCGAAATCAAGAGCTACTGTATATTCACCCATCGATTCAGGGCGACTACGGTAGTATCCTAAAATACCTACGATAACACTGTCGCGGAAATTATTTAGTCCGGTAATAATGATGTTGGCATTCAGACTGTTTCCAACACCTGCTTTGTTCAACTCACCTTCGTTTTCAGGTCCTTCATAGCTTCCGTCTCCGTTCATGTCGATCCATTCCCAAAGGCTGAAATCAACATAACCGTTATTTGAGAAGTCAGGGAAGTTTTGAGTAACAACACCATCGTTATTGGCATCGAACCACTCATCCTGAACACCGTTTTGGTTTACATCGTACCAAACCAGGTCGCCGATTGCCGGACCATCAAATTCTTCATATTCGAAATTATGAGTCTGGAATTCGCAGTCAACTACAGTTGTGAAGAACAAGCTCGAGTTAACGTTGAATAATCCTTTAGCATTTAAGTTCGCATCTTGCACCTGTACCAGGTATTCACCAGGAACCATATTTACAAATGCGTATTGTCCTTTCGTATTGGTAATACTCATCTGTGTTTCTCCAGGAGTATTTCCCTGAGGAATAAGCGTTACCATTACATTGTGTTGGCCTCCGCTTAAATCACCTACATATACAACTCCGTCAACTCGTGTCTGGCCTTCGCAAAGAACAGAAACAGTGAATTTACAAGAGTCGATATTTCCACAATCGTCGGTTGCGTAATAAGTAACCTCTGTATCTCCAATCGGATAGATTGCACTTGCATCTTCTGTATTGGTGAAATTGTTATAATAGGTTACATCTCCGCATGCATCAAACACTGTTGGTAATGGGATATTTACAATCGCATCAGGATCATTGGCATCCACATTAACCGTTACGTCTTCAGGACAAACAATTGTTGGAGGAGTAGCGTCACCACCTGAGTAGGTAATGTTTACTTCGTTAGCAAAGTTTCCACACTCGTCTTCGATGGTATACGTGTAAGTTACACTCCAGCTACAATCGGTGTCTTCTTCTCCAATGCCTCCTGTTTTGGTCACTGTTACATCACCGCAGGCATCTGTATAAAGTGCCGCGATAGTTTCTTCAGTCGGACCTTCCGGCATGTCTGAAGTACAAGCGTTGATTCCTGTTTCTCCCTGAGGAAGAGTTCCTGTCAGTACCGGAGCAGTGTTGTCACCACCTGAGTAGGTAATGTTTACTTCGTCGGCAAAGTTTCCACATTCGTCTTCGATTGTGTAGTTATAAGTTACTGACCAGTTGCAGTCGCTGTTCTCGCCAGAATTAGTAGCTTTTATTACGGTAACTGTGCCACAATTATCAGTATACAAAGCTGCAATGGCATCTTCAGATGGACCTTCCGGCATTTCTGCCAAACATGCGTCAATTCCAAGATCTCCTTCAGGAATGATTGCGTTAGCAATCAACGATGGTGGAGTAGTATCCTGAACAGTTATAGTTTGCATTACGCTGTCAATATTTCCACAGAGGTCTTCGGCATACCAAGTACGGTATAAAGTATAACTGTTGTCGCACTCACCGTCAACACGAATTTCTGCTGTAGTAACTTCTATCGATTCATCGCACAAGTCGCTGGCAGTAATTTCAGCCATTACTGGAACAGCGTTACAATCAACAATAGTATCAGCAGGAGCTGCGTCGAGCATTGGTGGAGTAGTATCCTGAACAGTTATAGTTTGCATTACGCTGTCAATATTTCCACAGAGGTCTTCGGCATACCAAGTACGGTATAAAGTATAACTGTTTTCGCACTCACCGTCAACACGAATTTCTGCTGTAGTAACTTCTATCGATTCATCGCACAGGTCGCTGGCAGTAATTTCAGCCATCACCGGAACAGCGTTACAATCAACAATAGTATCAGCAGGAGCTGCGTCGAGCATTGGTGGAGTAGTATCCTGAACAGTTATAGTTTGCATTACACTGTCAATATTTCCACAGAGGTCTTCGGCATACCAAGTACGGTATAAAGTATAACTGTTTTCGCACTCACCGTCAACACGAATTTCTGCAGTGGTAACTTCTATCGATTCATCGCACAGGTCGCTGGCAGTAATTTCAGCCATCACCGGAACAGCGTTACAATCAACAATAGTATCAGCAGGAGCTGCGTCAAGCATTGGCGGAGTGGTATCCTGAACAGTAATGGTTTGCATTACGCTGTCAATATTACCACAGTCGTCTTCGGCATACCAAGTACGGTATAAAGTATAACTGTTGTCGCACTCACCGTCAATACGAATTTCTGCTGTAGTAACTTCTATCGATTCATCGCACAGGTCGCTGGCAGTAATTTCAGCCATCACCGGAACAGCGTTACAATCAACAATAGTATCAGCAGGAGCTGCGTCGAGCATTGGTGGAGTAGTATCCTGAACAGTTATAGTTTGCATTACACTGTCAATATTTCCACAGAGGTCTTCGGCATACCAAGTACGGTATAAAGTATAACTGTTTTCGCACTCACCGTCAACACGAATTTCTGCAGTGGTAACTTCTATCGATTCATCGCACAGGTCGCTGGCAGTAATTTCAGCCATCACCGGAACAGCGTTACAATCAACAATAGTATCAGCAGGAGCTGCGTCAAGCATTGGCGGAGTGGTATCCTGAACAGTAATGGTTTGCATTACGCTGTCAATATTACCACAGTCGTCTTCGGCATACCAAGTACGGTATAAAGTATAACTGTTGTCGCACTCACCGTCAATACGAATTTCTGCTGTAGTAACTTCTATCGATTCATCGCACAGGTCGCTGGCAGTAATTTCAGCCATCACCGGAACAGCGTTACAATCAACAATAGTATCAGCAGGAGCTGCGTCAAGCATTGGTGGAGTGGTATCCTGAACAGTAATGGTTTGCATTACGCTGTCAATATTACCACAGTCGTCTTCGGCATACCAAGTACGGTATAAAGTATAACTGTTGTCGCACTCACCGTCAACACGAATTTCTGCAGTAGTAACTTCTATCGATTCATCGCACAGGTCGCTGGCAGTAATTTCAGCCATCACTGGAACAGCGTTACAATCAACAATAGTATCAGCAGGAGCTGCGTCGAGCATTGGTGGAGTAGTATCCTGAACAGTTATAGTTTGCATTACACTGTCAATATTTCCACAGAGGTCTTCGGCATACCAAGTACGGTATAAAGTATAACTGTTGTCGCACTCACCGTCAATGCGAATTTCTGCAGTAGTAACTTCTATCGATTCATCGCACAGGTCGCTGGCAGTAATTTCAGCCATCACCGGAACAGCGTTACAATCAACAATAGTATCAGCAGGAGCTGCGTCGAGCATTGGTGGAGTAGTATCCTGAACAGTTATAGTTTGCATTACGCTGTCAATATTTCCACAGTCGTCTTCGGCATACCAAGTACGGTATAAAGTATAACTATTTTCGCACTCACCGTCAACACGAATTTCTGCTGTAGTAACTTCTATCGATTCATCGCACAGGTCGCTGGCAGTAATTTCAGCCATCACCGGAACAGCGTTACAATCAACAATAGTATCAGCAGGAGCTGCGTCGAGCATTGGTGGAGTAGTATCCTGAACATTAATCAATTGTGACACACTTGAGGTGTTTTCACAGGCATCAGCTGCTGTCCATGTACGTAATATTGTCATTTCTGACGGACAGTCTCCATAAGAAATTGTATCCTGTGTTTTGATAACATCGAAAATTTCTCCACAGCTGTCAATAGCTGTTAAATCTTGCATCTCAGGTACTGCATCACAGTCAACCGTTATTTCTGCAGGAATGTTCTCAACAAATCCCGGAGGGGTAGTATCTATTAGCTGGATTACCTGCAGCGCAGATGTTTCGTTCCCGCAATTGTCCGTAACAGTCCAAAGGCGAGAAATAATATCGTTATTTCCACATTTTTCCCAGGCAGGAGTCAGGCAAACGTCAATAAATTTTAATTTTCCGTTAGTGAGAACTTGTTTGCGGCCATAGATTGTCCAGGTTCCGTTCATTGGTCCTGTTAGATCTTCGAATTTATCAACTACTCCAGCAGTCAGTCCATTAACAGTATATCCAGGTGTTGCACCGGTAGCTCCGTAAGGAGTATAGTTTGCTTCCCCTGTTGGAAGGTCTTTTGAATTTTCCCAGATTTCATTTCCTAAACTATCGGGATAGAAAATAGGAGAGAAGACTTGAACACTGTCAGTATTGCAGAATTCGGTGTCGTCGCAGTATGAACCAACCAGCATGATTCCCTGGCCACTTGGTGAGATTAGTGTAAATTCAGCCCTGCCTTTTCCTTTGTTGGTTTCGAAACTCAACCTAAGTTTTTCAATGTCGTGTGCCTTTAGATCGTCGAATCCATCAACTTCGAAAGAAATATATTTTCCGGTTCCTGCGTCAATATTTACCGAAGAAGCAGAACCAAAACAATCCATTTCGATATCTTTCCAATCTATAGTTGGTACTTCTGTACAATTATCAGCAACGTTGGTTACGTTCCCGAATATCTCAGGACTTACGTCCATATCAAGGCAAATATCCGTATGGATGATAGTATCCGCAGGAACAGTGAAAGTTGGAGGGATATTATCAACTATTGTAATTAATTGTGTCTGATCTTGAGCTTTATTGCCACAATCATCTAACAAACTCCAAATCCTTGTAATGGTATAACCTCCTTCACAGTTTTCTAATGGAATAGTGTCCTGATCAACAAAAGTAGCTTCCAGTCCGTTTGAACAGTTGTCTGCTTCGTCGGTAACATCGCCTGTTAATGAAATTGACGCATCGAAGTTACAGTTTGCATCGGTGTAAATGGTGATATTTCGAGGAGCTGTAAATAATGGAGGAGTTCTGTCTTTTATAACAAATGCTGCATCGCTCGTTGATTTATTTCCGCAATCATCTTCCGCAGTGAACGTTACTGAAACAGAGTCAGCGCCACCACAAATATTTGTAGTATCATTAATTACATAACTCCAGCTTACCTCACTGCAAATATCTGACGCTACAGCATCTCCATGATCAGCGAGCCATTGTGCAAATTCTCCGTTATTTCCTTCGCCGTTGCATTCTACAACGAGGTCACTGGCTTCAGTGTCGATCGTTGGTGGAGTAAGGTCGAGAATGATTATTTTTTTGCTACAAGTAGTAGAATTTCCATAGTCATCGGTAATTGTAAAAGTTACTGTTTTGCCTAACGCTGTATTTGCATCGCATTCAACGGGAGGTAATACTCCGTTGTAATCATGCGTAATCATGTCGGCAGTAATAGGATCATCATCTTCTGCTTCCCTTTCAATTACGACCAATGCTGTATCTACCCATGCCTGTATTATAGAGTCGTAGTTTTCGCCGCATTCCATTACAAGTGGCGGTAAAGTACAAGGGTAATAAGGAATTCTACTCCTTGTTATGGTTACATAGAAAGTACATTCTCCTGTGTTGCCACAGTTGTCGGTTACTTTCCATGTTATGGTGTCTTTTCCAACCGGAAGGTCAAATCCTGCCAGTGTTTCAAGGTCATATTCAATTTGGTTAACCACTACAACTGTGTCTGCCGGAGTTCCGCAATCTATTGTAACTGATACCAGATCGAATTCAGTTCCATCTGTTGTATAATGTGTGGCAGCATCGGCAATTTTTCTTGACTGGTCTCCCGGACATGTAACTATTGGATTATCCTTAACTATATGGTAAGTATGTGTATAGTATTCAACAGTTGTCAGGTCGCAAGCAGTGTAGCTCCAAGTCCAAACCACATCGCCATTACAGTCCGGAGCAGGATCATGTCCAACCAGAACAGGGGCTACGTCTCTATCGCATGCATCCTGGATTGTAGCAGGAGCTGCAGGCTGAACCAGTGCATCAGCAGGGCAGGAAACAGTCGTTCCGTCATCGGCTGGCAGATTTGTTAACCCACCTGAGTAATCGATGGTGTATGTGTATTCCCAATCGTAAGTTGTACCGTCGCATGTAGTATACCTGTAAGTCCAAACGACAGAGCCTTCGCAGTCAGGTCCTTCCGCAGGAGTTCTTCCCACAAGAACAGGAACAACGTCTCTGCTACACGCATCTTTTATTGTCCCCGGAGTTCCAGGATCAACAGCATCAGCAGGGCAGGAAACAGTCGTTCCGTCATCGGCTGGCAGATTTGTTAATCCACCTGAGTAATCGATGGTGTATGTGTATTTCCAATCGTAAGTTGCACCGTCGCATGTAGTATACCTGTAAGTCCAAACGACAGAGCCTTCGCAGTCAGGTCCTTCCGCAGGAGTTCTTCCCACAAGAACAGGAACAACGTCTCTGCTACACGCATCTTTTATTGTCCCCGGAGTTCCAGGATCAACAGCATCAGCAGGGCAGGAAACAGTCGTTCCGTCATCGGCTGGCAGATTTGTTAATCCACCTGAGTAATCGATGGTGTATACCAATGTGCATTGTAGAGTATTGTTATTATCGTCTGTGATAGTATAAATTCTATTAACAACACCCTCGCAGTTGGGAATATCATCGGTTGTAGGTTGAACATGTAAAGTTCCACAATAATCAACTATGTTAAATCCTAAGGCAAGTAACCCGGCTTCATCTGTTGCTGCAGGTGGTATTTCTGATGGGCAACTAACTGTATAATTCAATTGAGATGGACAATCAATATCTAATGTACAACAAACTTCATCTCCAATTATGATTGAAGAAGATGTAGTACAATTATTTTCATCCGTAACAGCAACAGTGTAGGTACCACTTGATGTGACAACAAAATAATTTTCATCTTGAGGTGTTCCGTCATCTAAGCTATATTTTAAAGCACCAGTTCCTCCCGCTGCGTTTACTGTAATAGTGTCATTATTATTATCACAACTAATTACATCACCATCAATTGATTGAATACTCAATTCATCAGGAGGAGTAATTGTTTGAACAAGAGCAGGATTATTAGTAATGGATGTAGCATCTGTTACAATTAATTCTGCAGTATATGGCTCCGTACCATCAAATACAAAAGTAGGATTCTCAACTGTAGAGGTTTCAACTTCTATTCCATTTTCTTTGAATATCCATGAATAAGTGTAGGGCGCAGTACCATTATATACCTGCGATATGAATTGTACATTCGTTTCAGAGCCAACCTGGCATGGTTCACTGTCAAATCCAACACTTAATGGCGCCTCTATATATATTTCAGAATTAAACTCACATTGAGATTTATTGAAAGAAGAACAGTCATAATTGACACTATAGTCTTTGCCATTATTTACTGCCCAAGCTGTGAAAAAGTCAGAGATGCTAACTTCCTCTCCGCAGTGCCACTCAAAAGTTAAGACATCCTCTAAAGTGAGTACCCCATAAGTAGTTGTTCCTATGGTAATTCCGGTGCCGTCATAATTATTATCTTTGCCAGGGACGGTTCCTAAAAAGATATTAACAAAACCGGAAGCGTCGGGGGCTGGCTCAATTCCACCGTTTCCATCTGATTGATATTCATTTCCGTCGATAAATAAGTCTGCAAACAGTCTTGCCTGATAAATATCACCATTCTGGTTTGAGGTAAACTCAATACCTAAAGATACAGTGTCAACATCATATCCTACAATACAGGTTTGATTCGATATGGCTAATTCTTCACCTGTATTTGCATTGATTAAATAAATTCGGTGTACAGTGAAGTTTTCCGATGTACAGCTATAATAGTCTGTGCCACAGTAGTCGTTTCGGATATCAATTTGTCCAAAACTTTGAATACTTCCATAAAACAAAAACACCAACCCCAATAGCAGAGTTCGCGTTAAAATTGATTTGGGTAGAAATTTTTTCATATCGATGTCGATTTAATAAGTTGCAAAATCTTTTACATAAAATCAGAAGCACCACAACACAAATGTTCATTAACATTTGTCTGATTTGCCTAATAAAACTGTTGATATGAAATTCTCGGAAAGATTAAATAACCCCTTATTTTTTACCTTCTTTAAATTTCAGAATCAATAAATTACCTATGCAAATTATGACTTAATACAATAAAAAGCAAATTTTAATTTGTCGATTGCTTCGTCCATCTCTCATTGCAATTTTGTTTAGTACGTTTCAGTTTTTATATTACAATCAATGTGCCATTAGTTGTAAATAGCTTTATGTCAAATGTATATGAAGAAAAATTATGTTGCTTCACTGTTTCATAATGGGACATAGCTCTCGTAATGGCAAAATAAATACCGCGAAGTGTTTATATTAAAAATTAAAATTATTTTCTGCTTAAAACGTCAGATTCTTTTTCTGGGAGTAGTTTCTGTATTAAACAGTCAAAAAGCATTAGCGATCAACCCTGCCAATTGTATTATCATTTGGTGCAATATTCATCAAATTGTAGTGTTTGTGACTCTATCGACACATTTTTTGCAGGAATGTCGTATTTATTGGGGAGGTGAAATAACTTTGTCAAATATTCATTATATATTTATCTAGTTTGTAAAAATATTAAAATCTAAAATCGATGACCAGCAGATTATTTTGGCTATTTGTGTTGTTAATAGCTGTTTCATGCAGTAATGTTACTCCTCCGGAACCCTTATTACCAGTGCCTTCTGAAAGACAATTGGCCTGGAACGACATGGAGTACTATGCCTTTATTCATTTTAACATGAATACCTTTTCCAATATGGAGTGGGGATTTGGCGATGAAGATCCTGATTTGTTTAATCCAACCGAATTGGATTGTCGCCAGTGGGCGCGAATTTGTAAGGAGGCCGGCATGAAAGGAATTATTCTTACTGCCAAACACCACGACGGATTTTGTTTGTGGCCGACCGCAACAACAGAACACTCGGTGAAAAGCTCTTCTTGGAAAAATGGGGAAGGAGATGTCGTTCGCGAACTGGCCGATGCTTGTCAGGAATATGGTCTAAAACTTGGCCTTTATCTTTCGCCTTGGGATCGTAATAATCCGGAATATGGAAACGACAAATACATTGAAATATTCAGAGCACAGTTGCGTGAGTTGATGAGTAATTATGGAGACGTTTTTGAAGTTTGGTTCGATGGAGCCAACGGAGGAACCGGTTATTACGGTGGTGCAAATGAAGAGAGACGTATCGATCGTAAAACCTATTACGATTGGGAAAATACAAGGCAGATTGTGCGAGATCTTCAGCCAATGGCTTGCTTGTTTAGCGATGCAGGTCCTGATGTACGTTGGATCGGTAACGAAGAAGGTTGGGCTCCTGAAACCAACTGGTCGCCTTTGCGCCGAGATGAGTTTTACCCCGGTTCACCGAATTATTTGGAGTTACGCAATGGCCACGAAGATGGCACGCATTGGGTGCCTGCCGAAGTAAATGTTTCTATTCGCCCGGGATGGTATTATCACCCTTACGAAGATCACAAAGTAAAAACTTTGCCGCAGCTGCTCGATATATATTATAATAGTATAGGAAGAAACGGTTCGTTGCTCATTAATTTTCCGGTTGACACACGCGGATTGATTCATGAAAAAGATGAAGAACAGATATTAAAACTGGCCGAAGCAGTGAAAGCTGATTTTGCCAATGATCTTGCTGCAGGTAAAAATGCTGAGGCCTCAAATGTGCGTGGTAACTCAAAAAAGTATAAAGCAGCCAATGTAACCGACAATGATCCGGATTCATACTGGGCAACCGATGATGGTGTAGTTCAGGCGTCGGTAACAATTGATTTGGGTGAAGAAACTACTTTTAACCGTTTTCTGGTTCAGGAAGACATTCGTTTGGGACAACGCGTAAAGGCATTTTCGGTAGAAGCATATATTAATAATAAGTGGGAGAAGATCGATTCTCAAACAACAATAGGCAGAAAACGTATTCTGCGACTGCCGGAAACTACCGCCTCAAAGGTCAGATTTACGGTTAATGACTCAAAAGCATGTCCGGTGATCACAAAAATCGGAATCTATCATGCGCCAAAAGTTATTATCGAGCCAAAAATCACAAGAACAAAAGATGGTATTATTAACATAGAAGCTTTCGATAATGGACTCGATATATATTATACAACCGATGGAAGTGAACCGGATGAGAATTCTAAGAAATTTTCAGCGCCGTTTGAATTGGCTCAGAAGGCAACCGTAAAAGCGATTGTTGCTGATCCGAATGAAAACAAAACGAGTACCGTTTCTGTCGCTGAGTTTGATGTTCCAAAAACAAAATGGGTAGTGGTCGGGAAATATAAAGGTGCAGAGAAAGCCAATCTGATTTTTGACGGCAACGAAAACACAGCGTTTACGGTTGGCGAATCGGCGCCTGTTGATTTTGTATTCGATCTGGGGGAGATTCTGAAAATTGCCGGTTTTAAATACTTGCCCGATCAACAACGTTTCGATCCCGGTATTATATTTAATTACAAGTTGTATTTAAGTGCCGATGGTAAAAACTGGAAACAACCGGTTGCGGAAGGTGAGTTCTCTAATATTCGAAACAGCCCGGTTTGGCAAACAAATAGTTTTGCTTCGGTGAACGCCCGCTATATTAAATTCACAGCGTTGTCGCCAGCCGAAGAAAATGGCAATGTTGGAATCGCTGAATTCGATATTATTACACAATAATATATATACCTAAACCAAAAAATATGAAAAGAGCATTTTTATTAGTTATGCTGATATTGGTTGTAAACCAATTGGCATTTTCGCAAAAGAAGATTTGGGACGAAACTCAGGAAGAAAAAACCGAGCGTATGAAGTGGTGGACTGATGCACGTTTCGGAATGTTTATTCACTGGGGATTGTATGCGCAGGCAGCCCGTCATGAATGGGTGAAAAAGTACGAGCGAATTTCGGATGAAGATTACCAGAAATACTTCGAGATTTTTAATCCTGATCTTTTTGATCCTTCAGAATGGGCAAAAAAGGCCAAAGCTGCCGGAATGAAATATGCCGTTATTACAACCAAACATCACGAAGGTTTTGATATGTTCGCATCAGAATACACCGATTATAATGTAATGAACACGCCCTACGGGAAAGACATTATAAAACACTGGGTGGATGCATTTCGAGCCGAAGGTCTGGGAGTTGGTTTTTATTATTCGTTAATCGACTGGCATCATCCGGAGTATACTATCGATCGGGTGCATCCGCAAAGTGCATCATCAAAAGAAGAATATGATGAATTGAATAAAGGTCGTGATATGAATATATATCGTGAATATCTGAAAAACCAGGTTCGCGAGATCTTAACTAATTATGGTAAGATCGATATTCTTTGGCTGGATTATTCGTTTCCGGGAGAGTTTGGAAAGGGAAGAGACGATTGGGGATCTGTGGAACTGATGAAAATGGTTCGCGAGTTGCAACCGGGTATTATTGTAAACGACCGTGCCGATTTGAAAGATTATTGGGGGGGCTGGGATTTTACAACACCCGAACAGTTTAAGGTAGATAAGTGGCCGGAAGAGAACGGAGTGCGAATTCCCTGGGAAACCTGCCAGACTTTCTCCGGCTCGTGGGGTTATTATCGCGACGAAAATACCTGGAAAGACAATAAGCAATTACTGGTATTATTAATAGAGTCGGTGAGTAAGGGAGGTAACCTGTTATTAAATGTAGGGCCAACCGCGCGCGGCACTTTTGATTATCGGGCTGATAATGCTCTTGCCAAAATGGGAGAGTGGATGCAATACAATAGCAGGTCGATATATAATTGTACTCAGGCGCCCGACGAATTTGAGGCGCCGGATAACACAATATTAACATACAACCCGGAAACAAACCGGCTGTATGTGCATCTGTTGGATTACCCATTGCAGAATTTCCTGATGCGCGGTTACGGCGACAAAGTGAAATATGCGCAGTTTTTGCATGACGCATCCGAGATTCAGATCGGGAAACCACACGGATATTGGGTAGAACAGGAGCAGGCTGAAAATGATATTAATTTGCTGTTACCCGTTAACAAACCAAATGTTGAGATACCCGTAATCGAACTTTTCTTGAAATAGCAGTAGTGATTGTAAAGAATATGCAAGCCCCGGAATTACATTTCGGGGCTTTTTTGTTCCTGTCGAAATCATAATTTCATCTCAATTATTTAACGCCAGAAATGTAACCCTATTTGTTTCTTCTCGTAACAATCAATCCGTCTGCTTTTTTTTGAAAATAGATGATGTCTGGCTTTCAATTGATTAGGAAAAATAACGAAAAAAAGATGTCTAAAAAGGGTGCAAAAGTTTGGAAGTATAAAAACCTTGATTACTTTTGCAGCCGCTTTGAGAGAAGCGAAGTTCATAGAAACAATGGGATGTAGAACGGCAAAGGCAGAGCCGATAGTTGAAACAAAGATTTCGGTCTTTGGAACTACAAAACGGTTCACGAAAAAAAAGTTTCGAAAAAACTTTAAAAAGTCTTGGAGGTTTTGAAAAAAGTAATTACCTTTGCAGCCGCTTTGGAAATAAAGCGACGTTCAAGCGACATAATGAGAGTAAGACAGTGAACAAAAAGACCTGTAAAATGGTTTTAGAATTCACGTCAAATCCGCAAAATTTTGGAAACAAAATTTTCGAAAAAACTTTAAAAAAGTTTTGGGGGTTTTGAAAAAGTAATTACCTTTGTCGCCCCGTTAAAAGGGAAACGAGTTCTGGTGGTTGAGAGCGATTTTGAGAAGAAGG